>OGUE01000004.1_pt1 | contig 498319 bp, 440 predicted proteins | sample 1574111 | NCBI WGS metagenome assembly OGUE01 (sample SAMN03295833, study PRJEB24534) | human gut metagenome | isolation source: fecal sample 1 from infant 5 | host: Homo sapiens | place: USA: Pittsburgh, PA | collected 2014-07 | reverse complement strand
TCCATGTCACTTTGAGTGCCCACACAGATTGTCTGATAAATTGTTAAAGAGCAGTTGCGACGCGCTTTAGCGCTCTGTCGCGAGGTGGCGTATATTACGCTTTCCTCTTTCAGAGTCAACCCGTTTTTCAGGATTTTTCTCTTCAACCGAACCGGCTGTTTGTGTGAAGTGATTCACATCTGCCGTGTCAGTGGGTGCGCATTATAGGGATCCCATTTTTTTGCACAAGCCTTTTTTCGATCTTTTTTTCTGAATGGTGATTTTTCACCCTTTTCGCCGTGTAATTGCACGATTTGCTCAATTTTCACCGTTTTCAGGGGTTGCAGAGCGAGATAAAAGCCACCAAAGTCTTCTTACGCTCCCCTATTTTTGAGGTCAACATGTCTGCTCAACTGCGCCCCTATAAAGCATTTTTCCCGCAAATCGGTCTTCGCGTCATGATTGACGCATCCAGCGTCGTTATCGGTGATGTCAGAATTGCCGATGACGTCAGCGTCTGGCCTCTGGTAGCCATTCGCGGCGACGTCAACTATGTATCGATAGGTCAACGCAGCAATATTCAGGACGGCAGCGTTCTACACGTGACCCATAAATCCTCTTACAAGCCTGAGGGTAATCCACTGATCATTGGAGAGGATGTGACGGTTGGCCACAAAGTGATGCTGCACGGCTGCACTATCGGCAACCGCGTACTGGTTGGTATGGGTTCGATCTTATTAGATGGTGTCGTCGTTGGCGATGACGTCATGATTGGCGCGGGAAGTCTCGTACCGCAGAACAAACAGCTGGAAAGCGGCTTCCTTTACTTTGGCAATCCGGTCAAACAGATCCGCCCCCTGACAGAGGCGGAGCGGGAAGGCCTTAAGTATTCAGCGAATAACTATGTGAAATGGAAAGATGAATATCTGGATCAGGAGAGCCAGACCCAACCCTGAGCATCCTCCTGATTATCGCGGATCAATGCCTCTGCCTCTTCCTCAAGATCCCAACGATGTTTCTGGAATGCGGCCAGCCACTGCGCTGGCCCCTCTGCGCCAAAACGCTGCTGCAGGATCTGCCCTGAAATTGCGCAGGTTAATTGCATCCCATTAACCAGCGCGGGAAACACCACGCCCTGCCGTTCGGCATCCCATGATTCCCGATCGGGAAACTGAATCGCCTGATTCATGCATTCAGTTCCTGTTGCAGCCTTTCTATAACCGGGGTGATAGCCGGCAGGACGCCGTGCCATAGCAGAACGGCATGGGCGGCTTGCGCCACCAGCATTCCCAGCCCGTCAGCACAGTGGGTTGCGCCATGCTGCTGGCACCAGTGAAGAAACGGTGTCGGCCCTTTCTGGTAGAACATGTCATAGCAATACACGTCAGCGTTGACAACAGATGCCGGGATAGCCGGTACATCACCGTCTATTCCACTGGACGTCGCATTGATGATCAGATCGAATGTTTCCCCGGATAAGGTATCCATCTCCCTTGCGCTGACGCTGCCGGTATGAGCGAAGAGCGTGGCTAACTCATGGGCACGAGCGTAGGTGCGATTGACGATCGTGACGGCACATCCCAGCGACAGCAGCGGCAGCAGCACCCCACGCGATGCGCCACCGGCACCGATAAGCAGGATCCGCTGGCGTGGCTTAATGAATCCCAGACGCTCCAGATCGCTCAGCAGACCAATACCGTCCGTGTTGTCGCCCAGCAAACGCCCGTCTTCGAGACGTTTCAGGGTATTCACCGCTCCCGCCAGCGCAGCGCGTTCTGTCAGTTCATCCGCGCGCGCAAAGGCTTCTTCTTTAAAAGGAACGGTAACATTGGCGCCCTTTCCTCCTTCCGCAAAAAACTGATTGAGAGAAGAGACAAAATCGTCCAGCGGCGCCAGCACACGTCCATAAGGATGGGTAATCCCTAACTGGCGGGCAAACAGCTGGTGAATAGAAGGCGACTTGCTGTGCGCGATCGGATTACCAAAAACAGCATAGGTTTCCATGGTTCACCCCTGGCGGAACAGTTCACCCGTCAGGGCATCACGTATTTCAGATGGATTTTGCCGTCCGCCCGTAGCGCCATCCACGACCGGGAAGCTGTCACCAAACTGAGCACGGACCTCTGCGGTGGTGCGGCAAGGCGGTTGCCCGGTGAGATTGGCGCTCGTCGAGACCAGCGGTTTTCCGTAGGCTTCGCACAATTCAATCACCAGCGGATGGTTGGTCACGCGTACAGCCAGCGAATCAAAACGACCAGTCAGCCAGCGTGGTGTTTCAGGACGCGCCGGGAATACAAACGTCACCGGTCCTGGCCAGCAGGAAAAGATCGCTGCCCGCTGCGAATCACTTAACCGTGAATCATCAATATATGGCTTGAGTTGCTCAAAGCTAGCGGCGATAAGGATCAATCCCTTCTCAACAGGACGCTGCTTCAGCTCCAGCAGACGCATAACGGCCGTTTCGCTGTCAGGGTCGCAGCCGACGCCAAAAACGGCTTCCGTGGGATAGGCGATGACATGTTCATTATTCAGGACCGCCACGGCATGGGCGACGGCTTCTGAGGGCAGGTTATTGTTCACTGATTTATTCCGCCGGGATCGGCTTTCCACATTGTTTACTGGCACAGAAGCGTCTGAGCCCCTGCGCCGTCTTCTTTTCTATTAACAGCGGGTAATGGCATTCAGGGCATTCGCCCGCCACCGGTTTAAAATTGATAACGAACTGGCAATCAGGATAGCGATCGCAGGAGTGAAAGGTTTTACCGAAACGGGAACGACGCTGGACCAGATGGCCTTGTCCGCACTGTGGGCAAGCAATAGCCGTCTCATCTGGTTTATCAATTACCTCAGTATGTTCGCATTCCGGATAGTGGCTACAGCCAATGAACATCCCAAAACGCCCCTGACGTAGTACCATAACCGCGCCGCACGATGGGCATACTTGCCCCTCCAGCACCTTAACGACATGCCCGTCAGCCTGACTTTTCAGGGGACGGATATAGTCACAGTCCGGATAATGCGAACAGCCGAGAAACGGGCCATGTTTCCCGGAACGGATCACCAGTTCAGCCCCGCACTGTGGGCAGGGCTCATTTTTACGCACCGAAAACAGTGCTGATTTGGTCATAACAACTCGATGTTGCTGCAAAAAGATTAATGCAGCATACCTTCATTTACTTCGAAGAGTAATTCTTCCATTTGCTGATAGGCGTTTTCACAGCCCGGAATATTGAACAGTACCATCAGGATGACCCATTTCAGGTCCTCCAGCTCAAATTCTGCCGTATCCAGCGCCAGTACGCGCTCTATCACCATTTCTCGCGTTTCGAGGTTCAACACCTGAATCTGCTCGAGGAAGAGTAAAAACCCACGGCAACTGGCGTCCAGACGCTGGCACTCCTCTTCGGTATATACCCGAAGCGACAGCGGGTCGGAAGCGAGCTGCATGGGTTCAACGAGACCTTCCTGATAATCAGCCAGTTTCTCGAGCCACATTAACGCGTTATAGATATCTTCCCGCTCAAAACCTGCGTCGGTAAGATCCCGCGTCAGTTTGTCCTGATCCACGCGCATTTCTGCTTCGCTATGGATGTAAGTTTCAAACAAATACATGAGTACGTCGAACATGGCTTGCCCTCCTTAATCGGACATAGCCGCCGGGTACAGCTGCGATCCAGCCTGCTAACTCCAGTTCAAGTAGCTGAGCTACGGTTACTGGCACAGATTGGCCGGCACGTTCAGCGACAACGTCAACAGGTGTTACCTCATCTCCTACGTTAGCCAGGAGCTCCGGAAATGGCAATGCTACAGACGGCTGATCGGCGCAATTATTTATCGAATCAGACGTATCAGTTAGCCAGGCCAGCTCGTTGTGCCAGTATTCCACAATATCCTCTGGCGAGGTCACCGGCACCGCGCCTTGTTTAATTAACCAGTGTGGGCCTTCCGATCCCGGATTGCCTATCGGCCCAGGCAGGGCAAACACATCCCTTCCCTGTTCCAGAGCACAGCGGACGGTAACCAGCGAACCGCTTCTCAATGCCGCCTCAACCACCAGCACGCCCAGGCTCAGGCCGCTGATAATCCGGTTGCGTCTGGGGAAATGCGCGGGAAGCGGCGGCGTTATAAGTGGAAATTCAGACACCAGCGCACCGCCATTATCGACGATCTGCTGGGCGAGGCTCGCATGGCGCCGCGGATAAACCTGGCCCAGTCCGTTGCCCAGTACCGCGATGGTTTTGCCCTCGGCCGCGAGCGCGCCGCGATGCGCGACGCCATCAATGCCTAACGCCAACCCACTGGTGATAGTCATCCCTTTACGCGCCAACGTTTCGCTGAACAGCTTCCCCCAGCGAGCGCCATACCAGGAATGCAAGCGACTGCCAATAACGGCAAGCTGCGCGCTGTGAAGCAGAGCGGGATCGCCGCTGACCAGCAACGCGCCGGGATAATCAACGATGGCCCTTAGCCGCAGCGGAAAGCGTGGATCGTCGGCCAGTAACAGATGATGTTCCGGGTGCTCCAGCCAGCGCCGCGTCTCGTCAAGCTCACGCCCGTCAAGCCGAAAAAATAACGTTGCCTGCGCCGCGGTCATCCCGACGGCATGCAGCGCTTCATGATCAATGCTGGCGGCTGCGCATAAGCGCTGAGCGATCTCTACCATCCTGTCGCCATACAAGCTACTGACCTTCATCAGCCGCAGCCAAATCTCGTCGGGCGTCATCCTTACCCCCTGCCATAAGCGGTATTGACAATCTTTGCGATTGGACAGTGAGACTGTCAATTGCAGGGTGTTTTGTCTAGAATAGAGCTAATAATCTTATCAACTCCTGAATACGACTCTGGAACTTTATGGCAGTTTTGCAAGTGTTACATATTCCGGACGAGCGCCTTCGCAAAGTCGCCGAGCCGGTCAAAGAAGTGAATGCGGAAATTCAGCGTATCGTCGATGATATGTTCGACACCATGTACGCTGAGGAGGGCATTGGTCTGGCCGCGACCCAGGTCGATATCCATCAGCGCATTATCGTTATTGATGTGTCGGAAAATCGTGAAGAGCAGCTGGTGTTAATCAACCCGGAGCTGCTGGAAAAAGATGGCGAAACCGGCATTGAAGAAGGCTGCCTGTCTATTCCGGAACAGCGCGCCCTGGTGCCGCGTGCGGAAAAAGTGAAGATCCGCGCGCTGGATCGCGACGGTAAGCCATTTGAACTGGAGGCCGATGGCCTGCTGGCTATCTGTATTCAGCATGAGATGGATCATCTGGTCGGCAAACTGTTTATTGATTATCTGTCACCGCTCAAACAACAGCGCATTCGTCAGAAGGTTGAGAAACTGGATCGTTTACGTTCCCGTGCCTGATAACAAGGAATACCGTGTCACAATCACTACGTATCATTTTCGCCGGCACCCCCGATTTTGCAGCGCGTCATCTTGACGCGCTGTTGTCGTCTGAACATCAGGTTGTTGGCGTATTCACTCAGCCAGACCGCCCTGCTGGCCGCGGCAAAAAATTGATGCCGAGCCCGGTAAAGGTGCTGGCTGAAGCCCATAACTTACCTGTATTCCAGCCATCCTCCCTGCGTCCGCAGGACAACCAACAATTAGTCGCCGATCTCGGCGCCGATATTATGGTGGTGGTGGCGTACGGTTTGATTCTGCCGAAAGCGGTGCTGGAGATGCCCCGTCTGGGCTGCATCAACGTTCACGGCTCCCTGCTGCCGCGCTGGCGTGGCGCAGCGCCGATCCAGCGTTCGCTGTGGGCGGGGGATAGCGAAACAGGCGTAACCATCATGCAGATGGACGTCGGCCTTGATACGGGTGATATGCTGTATAAGCTTTCCTGCCCCATTACCGCAGAGGATACCAGCGGCAGCCTGTACGATAAGCTGGCCGAGCTCGGCCCTCAAGGTCTGCTGGCAACTTTAGCCCAGCTGGCCAACGGCACCGCGCAGCCTGAAGTACAGGATGAATCGTTGGTGTGCCACGCCGAGAAGCTGAGTAAAGAAGAAGCTCGCATCGACTGGTCGCTTTCCGCCGCACAGCTGGAGCGCTGCATCCGCGCCTTTAATCCGTGGCCAATGAGCTGGCTGGAAATTGACGGGCAGCCGCTAAAAGTGTGGCGGGCATCGGTCATTGCCGAAGCCGCACATGCCGAACCAGGTACTATCGTGGCAGCAACCAAACAGGGTATCCAGGTCGCCACAGGCGATGGGATCCTCAGCCTGGAATCGCTACAGCCTGCGGGTAAAAAAGCGATGAGCGCCCAGGATTTACTCAATTCCCGCCGGGAGTGGTTTACGCCTGGCACCCGTCTCGCCTGACGGTCGTCTCTTCTGAAGCCCGGGTTCGCCGGGCATTTTTATTTTTGCGCTTATGAAAAAGAATATAAATTTACGCAGCCTGGCCGCCCAGGCTATCGAGCAAGTCGTTGAAAAAGGTCAGTCTTTAAGCAACGTCCTGCCCCCTCTACAGCAAAAAGTCAGCGATAAAGACAAAGCGCTGCTGCAGGAGCTGTGTTTTGGCGTACTGCGTACGCTCAGCCAGCTGGAGTGGCTTATCAGCAAGCTGATGGCGCGTCCGATGACCGGCAAACAGCGCACCGTGCACTTTCTGATTATGGTTGGGCTCTATCAGTTACTCTACACCCGCATCCCTCCACACGCCGCGCTGGCTGAAACGGTAGAAGGCGCGGTGGCGATTAAGCGCCCGCAGCTTAAAGGGCTGATCAATGGGGTGTTACGCCAGTTTCAGCGCCAACAGGAAGAGCTACTGGCAGAATTCGCCGGGCAGGAAAACCGCTACCTTCATCCCAAATGGCTGCTGAAGCGTCTGCAGCAGGCCTGGCCGCAACACTGGCAGGAGATTGTCGACGCTAACAACCAGCGCCCGCCGATGTGGCTGCGCGTTAACCGCAACCATCATTCCCGAGATGAATGGCTTGCTCTGCTTAAAGAGGCCGGTTTAGAAGGTTTCACCCACCCTGACTATCCCGACGCCGTGCGTCTGGCCACCCCTGCCCCGGTCCATACGTTGCCGGGTTTTACCGAAGGATGGGTAACCGTTCAGGATGCCTCGGCCCAGGGCTGCATGCGCTATCTGCAGCCGGAAAACGGCGAGCGCATTCTTGATCTCTGCGCTGCGCCGGGCGGCAAGACGACGCATATTCTGGAGGTCGCTCCCCAGGCTGAGGTCATGGCGGTGGACATTGATGAACAGCGTCTTTCCCGCGTCTATGACAACCTGAAACGGCTGGGCATGAAAGCCGAAGTCAAACAGGGCGATGGTCGCTTCCCTGAGCAGTGGTGTGGCAGCGAGCAGTTCGATCGCATTCTGCTGGATGCCCCCTGTTCCGCCACCGGTGTTATTCGCCGCCATCCGGATATCAAATGGCTGCGCCGGGATCGGGATATCGCCGATTTAGCCCAGCTACAGGCCGAGATCCTCAATGCCATCTGGGGGCATCTGAAACCAGGCGGCACGTTGGTTTACGCTACCTGTTCTATTCTGCCGGAAGAGAATAGCCAGCAAATTGCCGCCTTCCTCGCGCGGACCCCGGATGCGGAGCTTGACGCAACCGGTACGCCGGCAAGCCCGGGACAGCAAAATCTGCCGGGTGCGGAAGAAGGCGATGGCTTCTTTTACGCTAAGCTAATCAAACGTCGCAACTAATGGATCACTGCAGATGAAGATTATTATTCTGGGCGCCGGCCAGGTCGGCGGCACGCTGGCGGAGAACCTCGTCGGCGAGAACAATGATATTACGCTGGTTGATACCAATGGCGACCGTCTGCGCAGCCTGCAGGATAAGTTCGACCTGCGTGTCGTCCAGGGGCACGGTTCTCACCCCCGCGTACTGCGCGAGGCAGGAGCCGATGATGCCGATATGCTGGTGGCGGTCACCAGTTCGGATGAAACCAACATGGTGGCCTGCCAGGTCGCCTATTCGTTATTCAATACGCCAAACCGTATTGCTCGTATTCGTGCGCCTGATTACGTCCGCGATGCGGAAAAGCTCTTCAATTCTGAAGCAGTGCCCATCGATCACTTAATCGCTCCGGAACAGCTGGTCATCGACAATATTCACCGTCTGATAGAATATCCCGGCGCGCTGCAGGTCGTGAACTTCGCGGAAGGGAAAGTCAGCCTCGCCGTGGTGAAAGCCTATTACGGTGGTCCGCTGGTGGGTAATGCATTGTCCACCATGCGTGAGCATATGCCGCATATCGATACGCGCGTGGCCGCTATTTTCCGCCACGATCGCCCCATTCGCCCACAGGGTTCGACGATTGTCGAGGCCGGCGATGAAGTCTTCTTTATTGCCGCCTCGCAGCATATCAGGGCGGTCATGAGCGAACTCCAGCGTCTGGAGAAGCCTTATAAACGCATCATGTTGGTCGGCGGCGGCAATATTGGCGCGGGCCTGGCCCATAAGCTGGAAAAAGACTACAGCGTTAAGCTTATCGAGCGCAATCAGCAGCGAGCCGCTGAGCTGGCAGAAAAACTGCAGCATACTATCGTCTTCTACGGTGATGCATCGGATCAGGAGCTGCTGGCCGAAGAGCATATTGACCAGGTGGACCTGTTTATTGCCGTCACTAACGATGACGAAGCAAACATCATGTCTGCGATGCTGGCCAAGCGAATGGGGGCCAAAAAAGTGATGGTGCTGATCCAGCGTAGAGCCTATGTGGATCTGGTTCAGGGTAGCGTCATCGATATCGCGATATCGCCTCAGCAGGCCACGATTTCCGCCCTCCTCAGCCATGTTCGTAAAGCCGATATTGTCGGCGTCTCCTCCCTGCGCCGCGGCGTTGCGGAAGCGATCGAAGCAGTGGCACACGGCGATGAGAGTACCTCGCGGGTGGTCGGGCGATCGATCGATGAGATCAAGCTTCCGCCAGGCACGATCATTGGCGCCGTCGTGCGCGGGAATGACGTGATGATCGCCAATAATAATCTGCGCATCGAGCAGGGCGATCATGTGATCATGTTTTTGACTGATAAAAAGTTTATTTCCGATGTAGAAAGGCTGTTCCAGCCAAGTCCTTTCTTCCTCTAATTCCCAGGGCGTCGAACAGGCGCCTTTTATTATCCCTTATTATTCAAAGGTTAATATTTTCCTGTAACGCTCTACGGGGAATGGCAAATGAAAATACATTTGTTAAACTTACAACGTCAGCTGGCTCAAGGAGAATAAAATGAGTTTTTTAAAAGAGTTTCGCGAATTCGCGATGCGCGGGAACGTTGTCGATTTGGCAGTGGGTGTGATCATCGGTGCAGCATTCGGTAAAATTGTTTCGTCGCTGGTCGCGGATATTATTATGCCGCCGCTCGGCCTGTTGATTGGCGGGATCGATTTTAAACAGTTTGCCGTCACGCTGCGCGATGCCCAGGGTGATGTACCGGCAGTGGTGATGCACTATGGGGTGTTTATTCAGAACGTTTTCGATTTCATCATCGTCGCATTTGCCATTTTCATGGCGATTAAACTGATGAATAAGTTAAATCGCAAGAAAGAAGAGGCTCCGGCGGCACCGCCAGCGCCCTCTAAAGAAGAAGTCCTGCTGAGCGAAATTCGCGATCTGTTGAAAGAACAAAACAAGCGTTCTTAATCAGCAGCGAAAGCAGAAGACCAGTGGTAAAAAAGCGATTCGCTTGCTTGCCACTGGCCTCCCGGTCCATCCTTGCTGCATGTTTATCTTTACGTTGATAGCTTCCCTTCCCTTTCTTGTTCTTCTCTACACGCTGCCTGAATAATGGATCGTGGAGAAGTGCCTCAATGGCGTTATCTTTAATTTGCCCTTTGGTATGCTGATAGCGACTCATAGTAACTCCAGTACATGTGTGAATTCCGCGCGAGTGTAGATCCGCGCGCACAAAAAATCAACGGCTGGCATTGCCGTTACTGGCGCCTTGCTCAAGGGCCTCGAGGATCGAACAGTAAACGCTGCTGTGAGCTGTGCCGCAGCAGGCGTCGTTGAGCCGTTGCAGAGAGCGACGCATCGTTTGTAGCTCGTTGATCCTCGCCTCAACTTCGCTTAATCGCGCCTGAACGATCCCTTTCGACTCCTGACAGGTGTGATGTTCCGGATCGATACGGATCGACAATAATTCGCGGATCGCTTCCAGAGTAAAGCCCAGCTGACGGGCATAGCGAATAAAGCGCAGACGCTGAAGATCGTTATCCGAGTAAAGACGAAATCCCCCCTCAGTGCGCACGTCATGATCCATCATTTGCTGTTTTTCATAATAACGGATGGTATCTGGCGTCACATCAGCCAGTTTTGCCAGCTCACCAATACGATACATATTCACTCCTGATTGATTTTATGCAGCAACGCATCGGCGTACTCACCGCGTAAAAAGTCAGTGTTCAGTCCTGCCTGACGCAGCTTAAGCTCGAGCAGAGCAAGGCGCTTGCTGAGTTCGCCATGCCGCGGGTCGTCCTGACGCACACCCTTAAGCAAGTCTGCCAGAGCCACCGCCTCTCTGCGCTGCTCCAGCTCCGGGGGAAGACACCCTGCATTCTTCAGAAGGCGATAGCCTGCCCGCAGCTCGGCCGGTACATGCGAATCGTCATCGAGAGTTAGCGGTACGCCGCTACCGGGTAAATTATCGAACTCGCCTTTGGTTTGGGCATCGAGGATATGGCGTTCTGCCCATTGATCCAGTAACCACATTCTACGGCTCCGGGGGATGAACAAAAAGAGTACAGATATTGTAGTGAAGTGGGGATGAGGTAGATATAAAAAAACCCGCCGGGGCGGGTTTTTTTACGTTACTACAGATTACTCTGCAGCAGCTTCTGCTTTCGGCTCAGCACGATCAACCAGCTCGATGTATGCCATCGGCGCGTTGTCGCCTGCACGGAAGCCACACTTCAGAATGCGAGTGTAACCACCGGCGCGGCTCGCGAAACGCGGGCCCAGCTCGTTAAACAGTTTTGCCACGATCTCGTTATCACGAGTGCGGGCGAATGCCAGACGACGATTAGCAACGCTATCAGTCTTGGCAAGAGTAATCAGCGGCTCAACTACGCGACGCAGTTCTTTCGCTTTCGGCAGGGTCGTCTTGATGATTTCATGACGAACCAGCGAACCTGCCATGTTACGGAACATAGCCTGGCGATGGCTGCTGTTGCGGTTCAGTTGACGACCACTCTTACGATGGCGCATGACCTTATCCTTCTCAGTAAAACCTTAACCTGTGATCCGGTTACTCGTCAGCAATGCTTGCTGGTGGCCAGTTTTCCAGGCGCATGCCCAGAGACAGTCCACGGGAAGCCAGCACGTCTTTAATCTCAGTAAGAGATTTTTTACCCAGGTTCGGCGTTTTCAGCAACTCAACCTCGGTACGCTGTACCAGATCACCGATATAGTGGATAGCTTCTGCCTTGAGGCAGTTAGCAGAGCGGACAGTCAATTCCAGATCGTCAACAGGGCGCAGCAGGATCGGATCGAATTCTGGTTTCTCTTCTTTCACTTCTGGCTGACGTACATCACGTAAGTCAACAAAAGCTTCCAGTTGTTCAGCCAGGATGGTTGCCGCACGACGAATCGCCTCTTCAGGATCGATTGTGCCGTTGGTTTCCATTTCGATGACCAGCTTGTCCAGGTCGGTACGCTGTTCTACACGCGCAGCTTCAACATTGTAGGCAATACGCTCTACAGGGCTGTAGCAGGCGTCGACCAGCAGACGGCCGATTGGGCGCTCATCTTCTTCCGAATGAATTCGGGCAGAAGCCGGCACATAACCGCGACCGCGCTGAACTTTGATACGCATGCTGATAGCAGCGTTCTCATCAGTCAGGTGGCAAATCACGTGCTGCGGCTTGACGATTTCGACATCACCGTCGTGGGTAATGTCGGCTGCGGTCACAGGGCCAATGCCAGATTTATTCAAAGTAAGGATGACTTCATCTTTACCCTGAACTCTCACCGCCAGCCCTTTCAGGTTGAGCAGGATTTCAAGGATGTCTTCCTGAACGCCTTCTTTGGTGCTGTACTCGTGCAGTACACCATCAATCTCAACCTCGGTCACCGCGCAACCCGGCATCGATGAGAGCAGAATACGGCGCAGTGCGTTACCCAGAGTATGGCCGAAGCCACGCTCTAAAGGCTCAAGGGTCACCTTGGCGTGCGTCGAACTCACTTGCTCGATATCGACCAGGCGCGGTTTTAGAAACTCTGTCACAGAACCCTGCATTGTGTCCTCTCTTTGGTACTAAGCTTTACTTGGAGTAAAGCTCGACGATCAGGTGTTCGTTAATGTCCGCAGACAGATCAGAACGCTCCGGCTGACGCTTGAACGTACCTTCCATCTTGCCAGCATCAACTTCCAGCCAGGTTGGCTTTTCACGCTGCTCAGCCAGCTCCAGAGCGGCTTTCACGCGAGATTGCTTTTTCGCTTTCTCACGAATGCTGACAACGTCATTCGCTTTAACCTGATAAGAAGCGATGTTAACAACACGACCGTTTACCATAATCGCTTTGTGGCTAACCAGCTGGCGTGCTTCAGCACGAGTGGCGCCGAAGCCCATACGGTATACAACGTTGTCCAGACGACCTTCCAGCAGAGCCAACAGGTTTTCACCGGTGTTGCCTTTCAGACGTGCTGCTTCTTTATAGTAGTTACGGAACTGACGCTCCAGCACACCGTACATACGGCGAACTTTTTGCTTTTCACGCAACTGCACACCATAGTCAGACAGACGCGGCTTACGCGCACCGTGCTGGCCAGGAGCTTGTTCAATTTTACACTTGGTATCGATCGCGCGAACGCCAGACTTAAGGAATAAGTCGGTGCCCTCACGACGGCTCAGCTTGAGCTTAGGACCCAAATATCTTGCCATTTTCTTTCTCCAACTAACCTGGAAAACGCAGCGTTATACGCGACGTTTTTTCGGCGGACGACAACCGTTATGAGGGATCGGAGTCACATCAGTAATATTAGTGATGCGGAAACCAGCGGCGTTCAGTGCACGAATGGTAGATTCGCGACCCGGACCCGGACCTTTGACCATAACTTCCAGATTCTTGATGCCGTATTCTTTTACGGCTTCTGCGCAACGCTCTGCTGCAACCTGAGCTGCGAACGGAGTGGATTTGCGAGAACCACGGAAACCGGAACCACCGGCTGTTGCCCAACCCAGTGCGTTACCCTGACGATCAGTAATGGTAACGATGGTGTTGTTAAAAGAAGCATGGATATGAGCCACGCCGTCAGAGACTTGTTTTCTTACACGCTTACGTGCACGAATTGGTGCCTTTGCCATTATTCAATCACCCCGATTATTTCTTGATCGGTTTACGCGGACCCTTACGGGTACGTGCGTTGGTCTTGGTACGCTGACCGCGAACCGGGAGACCACGACGATGACGCAAACCACGGTAGCAACCAAGGTCCATCAGACGCTTGATGCTCAGGGTGATTTCACGGCGCAGATCACCTTCAACGACAAATTTACCTACTGCTTCACGCAGAATATCAATTTGTTCTTCAGACAGCTCACTGATCTTAACATTTTCAGCGATGCCCGTTTCAGCGCAGATGGCTTTAGAACGGGTTTTGCCGATACCGAAAATAGCGGTTAAAGCGATTACGGTATGTTTGTGATCAGGAATGTTAATGCCTGCTATACGGGCCACTATGCACTCCTACTATTTAATATGTACGCACCATGCTGAAAAGCCCGTTTTCAGGATACTCAAATGGAAACGTACAGACATACAAAAGATTGGCTGGCTAATCTAGCCAGCTCAATCCAACTTTGCAAGAAAAATATGCGAAAAAATCAGCCTTGGCGCTGTTTATGCTTCGGCTCGGCACTGCAAATCACACGGATGACGCCATCACGCTTAACGATTTTGCAGTTACGGCATAATTTCTTGACGGAAGCACGAACTTTCATTTTTACTCTCCGTAACTTCTCGGGCGACCAGTTTTAGCGGCCGTAGCCTTTCAGGTTCGCCTTCTTCAATGCAGACTCATACTGACTGGACATCATCAGAGTTTGCACTTGAGCCATAAAGTCCATAATCACGACAACAACGATAAGCAGCGAGGTCCCACCGAAGTAGAACGGCACTTTCATCGCGTCACGCATGAACTCCGGGATCAGGCAGATAAAAGTAATGTACAACGCACCAACCAGAGTCAGGCGAGTCATCACTTTATCGATATACTTCGCCGTTTGCTCTCCCGGACGAATTCCTGGTACAAATGCACCGGACTTCTTCAGGTTATCTGCTGTTTCACGCGGGTTGAAAACCAACGCCGTGTAGAAGAAACAGAAGAAGATGATTGCAGACGCATAGAGTAACACATAAAGCGGTTGCCCAGGCTGCAAATACAGCGAAATTGTTGTCAGCCAGTTCCAACCAGTACCACCCCCGAACCATGACGTGATGGTTGCCGGGAACAGTATAATACTGGAAGCGAAGATTGCCGGGATCACCCCCGCCATATTCACTTTCAGCGGTAAATGTGTGCTCTGTGCAGCATAGACACGACGACCCTGTTGACGTTTCGCGTAGTTTACCACAATGCGGCGTTGACCACGTTCAACGAATACAACAAAGAAGGTCACTGCAAATACTAATACTGCAACCAACAGCAACAGGAGGAAGTGCAGGTCGCCTTGACGCGCTTGCTCGATAGTATGGGCGATGGCCGGCGGGAGTCCCGCAACGATACCGGCGAAGATAATGATCGAGATACCGTTACCGATACCGCGTTCAGTGATCTGTTCGCCGAGCCACATCAGGAACATAGTCCCTGTGACCAGACTGACAACAGCGGTGAAATAGAATGCAAAGCCTGGATTAATCACCAGGCCCTGCATACCAGGCATATTCGGCAGACCGGTAGCAATACCGATCGACTGGAATATCGCCAGCACCAGAGTACCGTAGCGGGTGTACTGGCTGATCTTACGACGACCAGACTCCCCTTCTTTCTTCAGTTCTGCCAGCGGTTGATAAACCACCGTCAGCAGCTGCACGATGATAGATGCCGAAATGTACGGCATAATCCCCAGTGCAAAGATAGAAGCACGGCTGAGAGCACCACCAGAGAACATGTTGAACATTTCAATGATGGTGCCTCGCTGTTGCTCAAGCAGTTTGGCAAGTACAGCGGCATCAATACCAGGGATCGGAATAAAAGAGCCAATACGGAACACTATCAGCGCACCGACCACAAACAGAAGTCTGCGTTTCAGTTCGCCAAGGCCACCTTTGGCACTTTGAAAATCTAATCCCGGTTGTTTAGCCATCTGCTACTTATTCCTCAATTTTACCGCCAGCAGCTTCGATAGCAGCACGAGCACCTTTAGTCACACGCAGGCCACGAACAGTTACCGGACGAGTTACCTCACCAGACAGGATCACTTTCGCGAACTCGATCTGGACACCGATAATGTTAGCCGCTTTCAGCGCGTTCAGGTCTACTACATCGCCTTCTACGTGAGCCAGATCGGAGAGACGGATCTCTGCGGTGATCATCGCTTTACGAGAAGTGAAGCCGAATTTCGGCAGACGACGGTACAGAGGCATCTGACCACCCTCGAAACCGCGACGTACGCCACCGCCAGAACGAGATTTCTGACCTTTGTGACCACGACCACCGGTTTTACCGAGGCCAGAACCGATACCACGACCCAGGCGTTTACCCGCCTTTTTGGAGCCTTCGGCCGGAGACAGAGTATTTAAACGCATCTCTTACTCCTCAACTTTAACCATGAAGGAAACCGCGTTGACCATACCACGAACAGCAGGAGTATCCTCGCGCTCTACGGTGTGACCAATACGACGCAGACCCAGGCCAAGCAGCGTTGCCTTGTGTTTCGGCAGACGACCGATTGCACTGCGGGTTTGAGTAATTTTAATAGTCTTTGCCATGGTTTATTTCCCCAGAATTTCTTCAACGGATTTACCACGCTTGGCAGCGACCATATCCGGGGACTTCATGTTTTCCAGACCGTCGATAGTTGCACGAACCACGTTAATCGGGTTGGTGGAACCATACGCTTTAGCCAGAACGTTACGAACCCCAGCGACTTCCAGAACGGCGCGCATTGCACCACCGGCGATGATACCGGTACCTTCGGAAGCCGGCTGCATGAATACACGAGAACCCGTGTGAGTACCCTTAACCGGGTGCTGCAGGGTGCCGTGGTTCAGCGCGACGTTAATCATATTGCGACGGGCTTTTTCCATCGCTTTCTGGATCGCTGCTGGAACTTCACGCGCTTTACCGTAACCAAAACCAACGCGACCGTTACCATCGCCTACTACAGTCAGAGCTGTGAAGGAGAAAATACGACCACCTTTAACGGTTTTAGATACGCGGTTTACCGCGATCAGCTTTTCCTGCAGTTCGCCAGCTTGTTTTTCGATGTGAGCCATCTTACACCTCTACCTTAGAACTGAAGGCCAGCTTCACGGGCAGCATCTGCCAGTGCCTGGACACGACCATGATATTGGAACCCGGAACGGTCAAAGGAAACATCTTTGATGCCTTTTTCCAGAGCGCGTTCAGCGACAGCTTTACCCACAGCTGCAGCAGCGTCTTTGTTACCGGTGTACTTCAGTTGTTCAGCGATAGCTTTTTCTACAGTAGAAGCAGCTACCAGAACTTCAGAACCATTCGGTGCAATTACCTGTGCGTAAATGTGACGCGGGGTACGATGTACCACCAGGCGAGTTGCGCCCAGCTCCTGGAGCTTGCGGCGTGCGCGGGTCGCACGACGGATACGAGCAGATTTCTTATCCATAGTGTTACCTTACTTCTTCTTAGCCTCTTTGGTACGCACGACTTCGTCGGCGTAACGAACACCCTTGCCTTTGTAAGGCTCAGGACGACGGTAGGCGCGCAGATCTGCTGCAACCTGGCCGATCACCTGCTTATCAGCGCCTTTCAGCACGATTTCAGTCTGAGTCGGACATTCTGCAGTGATACCCGCAGGCAGCTGATGATCAACCGGGTGAGAGAAACCTAAAGCCAGGTTTACTACATTCCCTTTGACCGCTGCACGATAACCTACACCAACCAGCTGCAGCTTCTTAGTGAAGCCTTCGGTAACACCGATAACCATTGAGTTCAGCAGGGCACGCGCGGTACCAGCCTGAGCCCAACCGTCTGCGTAACCATCACGCGGACCGAAGGTCAGTGCATTATCTGCATGTTTAACTTCAACAGCATCGTTGAGAGTACGAGTCAGCTCGCCGTTTTTACCTTTGATCGTAATAACCTGACCGTTGATTTTTACATCAACGCCGGCAGGAACAACGACCGGTGCTTTAGCAACACGAGACATTTTTTCCTCCGATTAGGCTACGTAGCAGATAATTTCGCCACCAAGACCAGCCTGGCGCGCTGCACGATCAGTCATAACACCTTTAGAGGTAGAAACAACTGCGATACCCAGACCGGCCATAACTTTCGGCAGCTCATCTTTTTTCTTATAGATGCGCAGACCTGGGCGGCTGACACGCTGAATGCTTTCTACAACAGCTTTACCCTGGAAATACTTAAGAGTCAGTTCCAGTTCCGGCTTGGTGTCGCCTTCAACTTTAAAATCTTCGATAAAACCTTCTTCCTTCAGCACGTTGGCGATTGCCACTTTCAGCTTGGAGGAAGGCATGGTGACCGCAGCTTTGTTCGCGGCCTGACCGTTACGGATACGGGTCAGCATATCCGCGATCGGATCTTGCATGCTCATCTGTCTTTACTCCCGTGATTCAATTGGTGACAATTACCAGCTAGCCTTTTTCAGACCCGGGATTTCACCGCGCATAGCGGCTTCACGGACCTTAATACGGCTCAACCCGAACTTCCGCAGGAAACCATGCGGACGACCTGTTTGACGGCAGCGGTTACGCTGACGAGACGGGCTGGAATCACGCGGCAGAGTCTGCAGCTTGAGAACGGCATTCCAACGATCTTCGTCGGTTGCGTTCACATCAGAGATGATAGCTTTCAGTTCAGCGCGTTTAGCGAAGAATTTATCAGCTAAAGCCACGCGCTTTACTTCGCGTGCTTTCATTGATTGCTTAGCCATTAAGTAACCCTACCTTACTTGCGGAACGGGAAGTCAAAGGCAGCCAGCAGAGCACGGCCTTCTTCGTCAGATTTCGCAGTAGTGGTAATGGTAATATCCAAACCACGAACGCGGTCGACTTTATCGTAGTCGATTTCTGGGAAGATGATCTGCTCACGGACACCCATGCTGTAGTTGCCACGACCGTCGAAAGACTTAGCGGACAGGCCGCGGAAGTCACGAATACGCGGTACAGCAATAGTGATCAGGCGCTCAAAGAACTCCCACATGCGTTCGCCACGCAGAGTTACTTTACAGCCGATCGGATAGCCCTGACGGATTTTGAAGCCTGCAACTGATTTGCGTGCTTTGGTGATCAGCGGTTTTTGACCGGAGATTGCTGCCAGGTCAGCTGCTGCGTTATCCAGCAGTTTCTTGTCAGCGATCGCTTCACCAACACCCATGTTCAGGGTGATCTTCTCGACCCGAGGGACTTGCATGACAGAATTGTAGTTAAACTCAGTCATGAGTTTCTTAACTACTTCGTCTTTGTAGTAATCATGCAGTTTCGCCATCGTACTACTCCAAATTACTTGATAGTTTCGCTGTTAGACTTGAAGAAACGGACTTTTTTGCCGTCTTCGAATCTAAAGCCTACACGGTCAGCCTTGCCGGTTGCCGCATTGAAGATTGCAACGTTAGAAACCTGAATTGCAGCTTCTTTTTCAACGATGCCGCCTGGTTGGTTCAGAGCCGGAACCGGCTTCTGGTGTTTCTTAACCAGGTTGATACCTTCAACAATGACCTTGCCGGAAGACAGGACATTCTTAACTTTACCGCGCTTACCTTTATCTTTACCGGTTAACACGATAACTTCGTCATCACGACGGATTTTCGCTGCCATGATTCGCTCCTTAGAGTACTTCTGGTGCCAGAGAGATAATTTTCATGAACTTCTCGGTACGAAGTTCACGAGTTACCGGCCCAAAAATACGCGTACCGATAGGCTGCTCGCTGTTATTGTTCAGAATAACGCATGCATTACCATCGAAGCGAATGACAGAACCGTCCGGGCGACGAACACCCTTCTTGGTGCGCACCACTACCGCCTTCAGCACATCACCTTTTTTGACCTTACCACGCGGAATTGCTTCTTTGATGGTGATCTTGATGATGTCGCCTACGCCTGCGTAGCGACGGTGCGAGCCACCCAGAACCTTGATACACATTACGCGACGTGCACCGGAGTTGTCGGCGACGTTCAGCATAGTCTGTTCTTGGATCATTTTAGTGCTCCGCTAATGTCAACTACTACTGAGACCCGAAAATTAGGGTCGTTAAAAAGCCCCATATCGAGGGCGCGGCATTATAACACCACAAACCAGATATGGGTAGAAAAAATAAACGGCTCATCGCTGAGCCGTTTATCCGTATCGAGAATGCGTACTCTATTACAGAACCGCTTTCTCTACAACGCGAACCAGCGTCCAGGACTTAGTCTTGGACAGCGGACGGCATTCGCGGATTTCAACCTTGTCGCCGATACCGCATTCGTTGTTCTCGTCATGTACGTGCAGTTTGGTCGTACGTTTGATGAATTTGCCGTAAACCGGGTGTTTCACCATACGTTCGATAGCAACAACAATGGATTTCTCCATTTTGTCGCTAACTACGCGACCTTGCAGAGTACGGATTTTATCGGTCATTACGCACCCGCCTTCTGAGTCAGTAAAGTCTTAACGCGTGCAACATCACGACGCACTTGCTTCAGCAGATGAGTCTGTTGCAGCTGGCCACTTGCAGCCTGCATGCGCAGGTTGAACTGCTCACGCAGCAGGTTCAGCAGCTCAGCGTTCAGCTCTTCAACGCTTTTTTCACGCAGCTCTTTTGCTTTCATTACATCACCGTCTTAGTTACAAAGGTGGTTTTGATCGGCAGTTTCGCTGCTGCCAGGCCGAATGCTTCACGGGCCAGCTCTTCCGGTACACCGTCCATTTCATACAGGACTTTACCCGGCTGAATCAAGGCAACCCAGTACTCCACGTTACCTTTACCTTTACCCATACGAACTTCCAGCGGCTTCTCGGTGATCGGTTTGTCCGGGAATACACGGATCCAGATCTTACCTTGACGCTTAACTGCACGGGTCATAGCACGACGTGCTGCTTCGATCTGACGTGCAGTCAGACGACCACGGCCAACAGCTTTCAGACCGAAAGTGCCGAAGCTAACATCCGTACCCTGCGCCAGACCACGGTTGCGGCCTTTGTGCACTTTACGGAATTTTGTACGCTTTGGTTGTAACATCAGCGACGCTCCTTATTTACGGCCTTTACGCTGCTGCTTTTTAGGTTGAGCAGCCGGTTCCGGTTGTTCAACAGCAGCCATACCACCCAGGATCTCACCTTTGAAGATCCATACCTTAACGCCGATTACACCGTAAGTGGTGTGCGCTTCAGAGGTGTTGTAGTCGATGTCAGCACGCAGAGTGTGCAGCGGTACGCGACCTTCACGGTACCATTCGGTACGTGCGATTTCCGCGCCGCCCAGACGGCCGCTAACTTCAACTTTGATACCTTTAGCGCCCAGACGCATTGCGTTCTGTACAGCACGCTTCATCGCACGACGGAACATAACGCGACGTTCCAGCTGAGAAGTGATGCTGTCAGCAACCAGTTTTGCGTCCAGTTCAGGTTTACGAACTTCGGCGATATTGATCTGTGCAGGTACGCCAGCGATATCCGCTACGACCTTGCGCAGTTTTTCTACGTCTTCGCCTTTCTTACCGATAACGATACCCGGGCGAGCGGTGTGAATGGTCACACGGATGCTCTTAGCCGGACGCTCGATAACGATGCGAGATACAGACGCTTTAGCCAGTTCTTTAGTCAGGAACTGACGTACTTTAAAATCGCTGTCCAGGTTGTCAGCGAATTCTTTGGTGTTCGCGAACCAGGTAGAGTTCCATGGTTTGACAATACCCAGGCGAATACCATTAGGATGTACTTTCTGACCCATTGCTAGTCTCCAGAGTCTCAGCGATCGGACACAACCACAGTGATGTGGCTGGTGCGCTTCAGGATGCGATCTGCACGACCTTTAGCACGCGGCATAATGCGCTTCATGCTCGGGCCTTCGTCTACGAAAATTTTCGCAACTTTCAGATCATCAATGTCAGCGCCATCGTTGTGTTCAGCGTTAGCAATGGCAGATTCCAGTACCTTCTTGACCAGTACAGCAGCTTTTTTGTTGGTGTAGGTCAGAATATCCAGGGCCTGCGACACTTTCTTACCGCGAATCAGGTCAGCTACAAGGCGAACCTTCTGAGCAGAAGAACGAGCATGGCGATGTTGAGCTAAAGTTTCCATCTCTTCCTCCTACCTTATTTCTTCTTCGCTTTTTTATCAGCAGCGTGGCCGCGATAAGTACGAGTCGGTGCGAATTCACCCAGTTTGTGACCGACCATTTCGTCGGAAACAAATACTGGAACGTGCTGACGACCATTATGGACAGCGATGGTCAAACCGATCATGTTAGGAAAGATCGTTGAACGACGGGACCAAGTGCGCAGGGGCTTCTTGTCTCCGCTTTCCACCGCTTTCTCTACCTTCTTCAGCAAGTGCAGGTCAATAAAAGGACCTTTCTTGAGAGAACGTGGCATGGCTTATCCTCTAAAATTATTTGCTACGGCGACGTACGATGAATTTATCAGTACGCTTGTTGCTGCGGGTCTTCTTACCTTTGGTCTGCAGGCCCCACGGGGATACCGGGTGCTTACCAAAGTTACGACCTTCACCACCACCATGTGGGTGGTCTACTGGGTTCATCGCAGTACCGCGAACGGTAGGACGAACACCACGCCAGCGTGCAGCACCTGCTTTACCCAGAACGCGCAGCATATGCTCAGCATTGCCAACTTCGCCCAGAGTAGCGCGGCAGTCTGCTTCGACTTTACGCATTTCACCAGAACGCAGACGCAGGGTGACATAAGCACCGTCGCGAGCAACGATCTGAACGTAAGTACCAGCGGAACGAGCCAGCTGACCGCCTTTACCTGGTTTCATTTCTACGTTATGAACGGTAGAACCAACCGGGATATTGCGCATCGGCAGGGTGTTGCCTGCTTTGATTGCAGCATCAACGCCAGACTGAATCTGGTCGCCAGCTTTCAGGCCTTTCGGGGCCAGGATGTAACGGCGCTCGCCGTCTTTGTACAGAACCAGCGCGATGTTCGCGGAGCGGTTCGGATCGTACTCAAGACGTTCAACAACTGCCGGGATACCATCTTTGTTGCGTTTGAAGTCAACAATACGGTAAGCCTGCTTGTGGCCACCACCGATATGACGGGTGGTGATACGGCCATTGTTGTTACGACCACCGGATTTGCTGTTTTTTTCCAGCAACGGAGCAAAAGGTTTGCCCTTGTGCAGCTCTGGGTTAACCACTTTAACGACGTGGCGACGACCCGGAGATGTCGGTTTACATTTAACAACTGCCATTGTATTACTCCTCCGACTTACTCAGCGCCGCCAACGAAGTCCAGATTCTGGCCTTCTTTCAGGGTGACGTAAGCTTTTTTCCAGTCGCTACGACGACCGATACGCTGTCCGTGACGTTTAACTTTCCCTTTAACAACCAGGGTGTTAACGACTTCGACTTCGACTTCAAACAGTTTCTGCACAGCAGCTTTGATTTCTGCTTTGGTCGCGTCTTTAGCAACTTTGAGAACGATGGTGTTTGTTTTTTCCATCGCAGTAGACGCTTTTTCAGAAACGTGCGGTGCGCGCAGCACCTTCAGCAGACGTTCTTCACGAATCATGCCAGCATCTCCTCAACTTGCTTAACAGCATCAGCAGTCATTACGACTTTGTCGAAGGCGATCAGGCTAACCGGGTCGATACCGTTCGCATCACGTACGTCAACCTTGTGCAGGTTACGTGCGGCCAGGAACAGGTTCTCGTCCAGCTCACCGGTGATGATCAGCACATCTTCCAGAGCCATGTCTTTCAGTTTCTGTGCCAGCAGCTTAGTTTTCGGCGCTTCAACAGAGAACTTCTCGACAACGATCAGACGATCCTGACGTACCAGTTCGGACAGGATGCTTTTCAGCGCGCCGCGGTACATCTTCTTGTTAACTTTTTGACTGTGGTCCTGCGGACGAGCAGCAAAGGTCACGCCACCGGAACGCCAGATCGGGCTCTTGATAGAACCAGAACGCGCACGGCCGGTACCTTTCTGGCGCCACGGTTTTTTACCGGAGCCAGTGATTTCAGCACGAGTCTTCTGAGCACGAGTGCCCTGACGCGCACCAGCTGCATAAGCAACAACAACCTGGTGAACCAGCGCTTCGTTGAAATCACGACCGAAGGTAGTTTCGGAAACAGTCAGCGCGCTCTGCGCGTCTTTCAATACTAATTCCATTGCTATCTCCTCACGCCTTCACAGCTGGTTTAACGATCAGGTCGCTACCGGTCGCACCCGGGACAGCACCTTTAACCAGCAGCAGGTTGCGCTCAGCGTCAACACGTACTACGTCCAGGCTCTGAACGGTTACACGCTCATTACCCAGCTGACCTGCCATTTTCTTGCCTTTGAACACTTTGCCCGGAGTCTGGTTCTGACCGATAGAACCCGGAACGCGGTGAGACAAGGAGTTACCGTGAGTAGCGTCCTGGGTACGGAAGTTCCAGCGCTTAACGGTACCAGCAAAACCTTTACCTTTAGAGGTACCGGTTACGTCAACTTTTTTAACGTCAGCAAACAGTTCAACGCTAATGTTCTGACCTACGGTGAATTCTTCGCCGTCAGCCAGACGGAATTCCCACAGACCACGGCCAGCTTCAACGCCAGCTTTAGCGAAGTGACCCGCTTCCGGCTTGGTTACACGGTTAGCTTTTTTAGCACCGGTGGTAACCTGGATTGCGCGGTAGCCATCGTTAGCCAGGTCTTTAACCTGAGTAACACGGTTTGCTTCAACTTCGATTACGGTTACTGGGATAGAAACGCCATCTTCAGTGAAGATGCGGGTCATGCCCACTTTTTTACCGACTAAACCAATCATTGTTTCAACCTCTCAATCGCTCGATGACCTGATTAACCCAGGCTGATCTGCACGTCTACACCGGCAGCCAGATCCAGACGCATCAGAGCATCAACGGTTTTTTCAGTTGGCTCAACGATGTCAACCAGACGCTTGTGAGTGCGAATTTCGTACTGGTCACGCGCGTCTTTGTTGACGTGCGGGGAGATCAGAACGGTAAAGCGCTCTTTGCGGGTCGGCAGCGGGATCGGACCACGGACTTGCGCACCAGTGCGCTTAGCAGTCTCGACGATTTCCGCGGTTGATTGATCGATCAGACGATGATCAAACGCTTTCAGGCGGATACGGATTCTTTGGTTCTGCATGAGACCAGAGCTCCAATTATTTTATAGACGAAATGATTACTCCTCATACCCATTACGATTGATGGGAGAGTGTAACCGTTCTTACATAGTCCCCCGATTGGGGACATTGTTTGATAACCCAACTGCGATTACCAGGGTTCATATTGAACCGGCCGTCAACTTTGACAGGCCCGCGCATTATACGCAAATTCTGGCGCTACGCAAGTGCTGTTTAGAAAATCATCACCAGGATTTGCGCGCCTTCGCGCCAGCGAACTGTACGGACCGACAACGCGGCAAATTAACGCGGGTAGCGCCATCCATTCCAGGAAAGTCCTTTTTGCACCGGACGGGTGACAATAAGCATAGTGAGGCGATGTTCTTTGACGATTACGGGGTTAACCATGCTCGCCGCCCTCCCCTTCTTGCTGTGCTATAGCGGATTGACCTTAGCCTTATGCCACCAGGACCTGCGTCACGGCCTGCTGCCCGACCGTTACACCTGTCCCCTGCTGTGGAGTGGTTTACTTTTTTATCTCTGTCTGGCGCCGCACCACCTTCATGATGCCGTCTGGGGAGCGATAGGCGGCTATCTGTGTTTGGCTGCGCTTTACTGGCTATATCGCGGGATCCGCGGCTATGAGGGGTTGGGGTATGGGGATATCAAATATCTCGCCGCCCTAGGCGCCTGGCATGGCTGGCAATTGTTGCCGCAGCTGCTACTGGTGGCATCGCTGCTCGCCGGCACGGTGTGGGCAGTATCAGGTTTGCACGCCAGGTACGGCGGGAGCAGTAAATGGAGGGGGAACAACCCGCTGCCGTTTGGGCCATTTCTGGCGGCCGCGGGTTTCTGGTGCGGGTGTCAGACGCTGGCTAGTCTGACACTTTGATCTGCGACTGCAGGTAATTTTGCAGGCCGATTTTGCCGATCAGATCGAGTTCGGTTTCCAGCCAGTCAATATGGCCTTCTTCATCCGCCAGGATCTCAATCATCATATCGCGGCTGACGTAGTCATGGACGCTGTCGGCGTAGGCGATCGCCTCGCGCAGATTTTGCGCCCCTTCCAGCTCCAGTCTTAAATCGGACTGCAGCATCTCTTCCACATCTTCACCGATGCCAAGTTTGCCGAGATCCTGCAGATTAGGGATACCTTCGAGAAAAAGAATACGCTCGATGTATTTATCGGCATGCTTCATTTCGTCGATGGATTCGTGGTACTCGATATCGTTGAGGCGCATCAGGCCCCAGTTTTTGAACATTCTCGCATGGAGAAAGTACTGATTAATTGCGACCAGCTCATTTCCCAATAATTTATTGAGATAACTTATGATTTTGACATCACCTTTCATTATATAGTCCCTCCGCTTCCACTCATTGAAGCGTAGTCCGGCCTATAGGGATGTCAAAAGAGAAGCGTGGACTTCAGGCGATTTCTTTGAATTCCGGCATGGTGGTTAATTCATCTTCCATAACTTCCCGCGCCGCGCGAACACACTTACCGCATTGATTTCCAACGGGAACAAACTTACGTAATTGCTGAAAAGATTGCGGTTGAAACTGGCGGACAACCTGGCGAATTTTTTTATCGCTGATGCCATTGCACAAACAAACGTACATATAAACTCCCGTTCAATTTATGCACAAATATTAAATGAGAATAGTTATGATTACAATAGACCATTTACTCATTATCCGCCGCAGCGCACGTTATGAATCGCCAGCATAACCGCCTTTTTCGCTGAACGACGGACAGCAAAAAGGGCGCCGAAGCGCCCTTTTTTATTCAAAGCTAACGAATTAGCCCAGAACTTTAGCTACAACGCCCGCGCCAACGGTACGGCCGCCTTCACGGATTGCGAAACGCAGACCATCGTCCATCGCGATCGGGTGGATCAGGGTAACAACCATTTTGATGTTGTCGCCCGGCATTACCATCTCTACGCCTTCCGGCAGTTCGATGGTGCCAGTCACGTCAGTTGTACGGAAGTAGAACTGTGGACGGTAGCCTTTGAAGAACGGAGTATGACGGCCGCCTTCGTCTTTGGACAGGATGTACACTTCAGATTCGAACTTGGTGTGCGGGTTGATGGTGCCCGGCTTAGCCAGTACCTGACCACGTTCGATTTCTTCACGTTTGATACCACGCAGCAGAACACCTACGTTCTCACCAGCACGGCCTTCGTCCAGCAGTTTGCGGAACATTTCAACGCCAGTACAGGTGGTTTTCGCGGTTTCTTTGATACCAACGATTTCAACTTCTTCACCCACTTTGATGATACCGCGCTCTACACGACCGGTAACAACGGTACCACGACCGGAGATGGAGAATACGTCTTCGATCGGCAGCAGGAACGGCTTGTCAATCGCACGCTCTGGTTCCGGGATATAGGTATCCAGGTGGCCAGCCAGTTCGATGATTTTCGCTTCCCACTCTGCGTCGCCTTCCAGCGCTTTCAGAGCAGAACCACGAACGATCGGGGTGTCGTCGCCCGGGAAATCGTACTGAGACAGCAGTTCACGAACTTCCATCTCAACCAGTTCCAGCAGCTCTTCGTCATCAACCATGTCGCATTTGTTCAGGAACACGATGATGTACGGAACGCCTACCTGACGACCCAGCAGGATGTGCTCACGAGTCTGCGGCATCGGGCCGTCAGTCGCAGCAACAACCAGGATCGCGCCGTCCATCTGCGCAGCACCGGTGATCATGTTTTTAACATAGTCGGCGTGGCCCGGGCAGTCTACGTGCGCGTAGTGGCGAGTCGGGGTGTCATATTCAACGTGAGAGGTGTTGATGGTGATACCACGAGCTTTTTCTTCCGGCGCGTTATCGATCTGGTCGAATGCGCGAGCGGAACCACCGTAGGTTTTAGCCAGAACGGTAGTGATGGCAGCAGTCAGGGTAGTTTTACCATGGTCAACGTGGCCGATAGTACCAACGTTGACGTGCGGTTTTGTACGTTCAAATTTTTCTTTAGACACGGCTATATTCCTTACTATAGTGCTCTCCCCTTCGGAGAGAGCACGGGACTTAGGTTTTAATCCTGTGGATTATTTACCACGGGCTTCAATAACGGCCTGAGCAACGTTGTTCGGCGCATCATCATACTTCAGGAATTCCATGGTGTATGATGCACGACCTTTGGTCAGAGAACGCAGCTGAGTTGCATAACCGAACATTTCGGACAGCGGTACTTCAGCGTGGATCTTAACGCCGGTTACTTCGGATTCCTGACCGCGCAGCATACCGCGACGACGGCTCAAGTCACCGATAACGTCACCAGTGTTCTCTTCCGGAGTTTCTACTTCAACCTTCATGATCGGCTCAAGCAGAACTGGTTTTGCTTTCTTAAAGCCTTCTTTAAAGGCAATAGACGCAGCCAGTTTAAACGCCAGCTCAGAGGAGTCAACGTCGTGGTAAGAACCGAAGTGCAGACGGATACCCATATCAACTACCGGGTAACCTGCCAGCGGACCAGCTTTCAGCTGTTCCTGGATGCCTTTATCAACGGCCGGGATGTATTCGCCAGGAATTACACCACCTTTGATGTCGTTGATGAACTCGTAACCTTTCGGGTTAGAGCCCGGCTCCAGCGGGTACATGTCGATCACAACGTGACCGTACTGACCACGACCACCAGACTGCTTGGCGTGTTTACCTTCGATATCGGTAACTTTCGCGCGAATCGCTTCACGGTAAGCAACCTGAGGTTTACCGACGTTCGCTTCAACGTTGAATTCACGCTTCATACGGTCAACGATGATGTCGAGGTGCAGCTCACCCATACCGGCGATAATGGTCTGGTTAGACTCTTCGTCAGTCCATACGCGGAAAGACGGGTCTTCTTTAGCCAGACGACCCAGAGCCAGACCCATTTTTTCCTGGTCAGCTTTGGTTTTCGGCTCAACGGCGATGGAGATTACCGGCTCAGGGAATTCCATACGCTCCAGAATGATCGGCGCATCCGGGTCACACAGGGTGTCACCAGTAGTTACGTCTTTCAGACCGATTGCAGCAGCGATGTCGCCCGCGCGAACTTCTTTGATCTCTTCACGTTTGTTAGCGTGCATCTGTACGATACGACCGAAACGCTCACGTGCAGCTTTCACGGAGTTCAGTACGGTATCACCAGAGTTAACCACACCGGAGTACACGCGGAAGAAGGTCAGGTTGCCCACGAACGGGTCGGTAGCGATTTTGAACGCCAGTGCAGAGAACGGCTCGTCGTCGCTTGCGTGACGCTCAGCCGGAGTATCTTTACCGTCGTCCAGGATGCCGTTGATCGCCGGAACGTCAACCGGGGATGGCAGGTAGTCAACTACCGCATCCAGCATCGCCTGAACACCTTTGTTCTTGAACGCAGAACCACAGGTTACCAGGATGATTTCGTTGTTCAGAACGCGCTGACGCAGAGCTTTTTTGATCTCTTCTTCAGTCAGTTCTTCACCACCCAGGTATTTTTCCATCAGCTCTTCAGAAGCTTCAGCTGCGGACTCGATCAGGTTCTGGTGCCATTCGTCAGCCAGGTCCTGCATGTCAGCCGGGATATCTTCGTATTCGAAGGTTACGCCCTGGTCTGCATCGTTCCAGTTGATGGCTTTCATTTTCACCAGGTCAACAACGCCGGTGAAACCTTCTTCAGCACCAATTGCCAGCTGCAGCGGAACCGGGTTCGCGCCCAGACGGGTTTTGATCTGACCAACAACTTTCAGGAAGTTAGCGCCCATGCGGTCCATTTTGTTAACGAACGCGATGCGCGGAACTTTATATTTGTTTGCCTGACGCCATACGGTTTCAGACTGCGGCTGAACACCACCAACTGCGCAGTAAACCATTACCGCACCATCAAGAACACGCATGGAACGTTCTACTTCGATAGTGAAGTCAACGTGCCCCGGGGTGTCGATGATGTTTACACGGTGCGGTTCATACTGCTTAGCCATACCAGACCAGAATGCAGTAGTCGCAGCGGAAGTGATGGTGATACCACGTTCCTGCTCCTGCTCCATCCAGTCCATGGTAGCGGCGCCGTCATGAACTTCACCGATTTTGTGGTTTACACCGGTGTAGAACAGAATACGTTCGGTAGTAGTGGTTTTACCGGCGTCGATGTGCGCACTGATACCGATGTTACGGTAGCGTGCGATGGGTGTTGTACGAGCCATTTGATTCCTCGTTTATTTCTTTAGGCGTTCAGTTAAGTTATCCAGAGCGGGCGACTCATCTGAAGCGCCCGCCTGGTGACTATGACTCCGAAGGGATTACCAACGGTAGTGAGCGAACGCCTTGTTGGCTTCGGCCATACGGTGAACGTCTTCACGTTTCTTAACTGCAGTACCTTTGTTGTCTGCAGCATCAGTGAGTTCGTTCGCCAGGCGCAGAGCCATGGATTTATCACCGCGTTTACGAGCAGCTTCAACGATCCAACGCATTGCCAGGGCATTACGACGGACCGGACGAACTTCAACTGGAACCTGATAAGTAGAACCACCTACGCGGCGGGACTTAACTTCGACAGTCGGGCGCACGTTTTCGAGCGCAACTTCGAAGGCTTCCAGTTCAGATTTACCAGAACGCTGAGCCAGGGTCTCCAGCGCGCTGTATACGATAGTTTCTGCAGTAGATTTTTTACCATCTACCATCAGGATATTGACAAATTTAGCCAGCAGTTCTGATCCGAACTTCGGATCCGGCAGAATTTTACGCTGACCAATGACGCGACGACGTGGCATGGAAATACTCCGTTGTTAATTCAGGATTGTCCAAAACTCAAAGAGTTTAGTATGACATTAAGATAAATCAGTTTGGCCTTACTTAACGGAGAACCATTAAGCCTTAGGACGCTTCACGCCGTACTTGGAGCGAGCCTGCTTACGGTCTTTAACGCCGGAGCAGTCAAGCGCACCACGAACGGTGTGGTAACGAACACCCGGAAGGTCTTTAACACGACCGCCACGGATCAGGATCACGGAGTGCTCCTGCAGGTTGTGACCTTCACCACCGATGTAGGAGGTGACTTCGAAACCGTTAGTCAGACGCACACGGCAAACTTTACGCAGTGCGGAGTTCGGTTTCTTAGGAGTGGTGGTATATACGCGAGTACATACGCCACGTTTCTGCGGGCAGGCTTCCAGCGCTGGCACGTTGCTCTTTGCAACTTTGCGCGCGCGTGGTTTGCGTACCAGCTGGTTAATTGTTGCCATTAAATAGCTCCTGGTTTTAGCTTTTGCTTCGTAAACACGTAATAAATCGCCTCATATATTATGAGGACGCAGAATTTTAGGGCGGTGCCGAAAAGGTGTCAAGAAATATACAACGATCCCGCCATCACCAGGCCAACTGACCGGCATGTTTGACTGTGAGTCTGACGAAATCAGTATAGCTAACCCTGCCGACACTGTCCGCAATTTGACCAGTTAGCCCGCGGGCGTCAACGTCGTCTTGCAGCACGTAAAGGGTTATGGGGGCGGATTGCAGGATCTCAAGGAAGCGGCCGCCGGCGATAGCCGCCGCGACGCCATCAGACAGCAGTAACAGATCGTCACCTTGCTCCATCAAGCGAAGCATTGCTGCGATATCGGCATGCCAGGGAGAAACACTGAGCGTATGGAGCATGGGGGCCTCAGAAACGCAAAATCACATCAAATTCATGCAGACGGGCGCGCAGGGCATCCGGCGCCAGGCATTCGGCATCCACCACCCACGGGGTCGCGGGATCCAGGCCGCGCTCTCGCGCCGACTCGGCGCACAGCCAGCACTGGTCGATATCGTATAGCGACAGCAGTTTAAAGGTGGCGATGTAGTCGCGGGCCAGCACAGCACCAGGCCGCTGGGCGGGCAACAGCTGAAACACGCCGTCGCCTACGAAAAACACGCCAATCTCGTCGGTGAGGGCGGAGGTGGCTAATAAGGCATCGAGGCCTTCCCTGCCGGCGGCGCTGCCGTGCGGTGCGGAAGAAAAAACGAAAGCCACACGTTTCATCAGAACTGTACCATCCGATCGCAAGTGAGCGCCGCTTCCGCCAGCGCGCCAAGTCCGCTTAACGTAAAACCCGGCTGCAGATTATGGCCAGGCAGAGCGAGCTGTTGCGCTTCGCGTTCGTCCGTTACGCCACGACGCAAGGCGGCCGCCACGCAGATATGCAGCGCGACGCCGTGCTCATTGTGGAGGGATTGCCACCCGCGCACCAGATCGAACTCATCGCTGGCGGGCGCCGTCAACTGGTTAGCGTTAAGCACGCCTTCGCGATAGAAAAAAACGCACGCCAGCTCATGGCCTTCCTGCAGCACGGCCTGAGCAAATTGCCAGGCGCTGCTCGCCTGCTGCGTGCCATAGGCAGGTCCGGTCACCGTGAGGGCAAAACGCATTACTTATCCAGCCCCTGGAAATCACCGCTTTTGAACTGGCGAATATAGAGGTAGACGGTGTGCTTGGAGATATTCAGACGATCGGCCACCTGGTTAATGGCGTCTTTAATATCGAAGATCCCTTTCTCGTAGAGATTCAGCACGATTTGACGGTTTTTAGCATTGTTCGACACGCTGCGATCGGCATTCACCTCTTCGATGGTGAATTCCAGAGTCTGGGCGACCAGATCGTCAACCGAGGAAGCAAAGTTCACCGGCGAGTTAACCTCAGGCGTTTCTGGTGGAATAAAGGTGCTCATGATCTGCGAAAACGGCACATCCAGATTCATGTTGATGCACAACAGACCAATCACCCGGTGATCGCGGTTGCGGATGGCAATCGTCACCGACTTCATCAGGACGCCGCTTTTGGCGCGGGTAAAGTAGCATTTGGAAACGCTGCTATCGGCGCCCGTCATATCGTGCAGCATGCGCAGCGCAAGATCGGTAATCGGTGAACCGATTTGGCGGCCGGTATGTTCACCATTGGCGATACGGATGGCAGAGCATTTCAGATCCTGCAAAGAATGCAGCACGATTTCACAGTGCGAACCGATGAGCATCGCCAACCCGTCCACCACCGCTTCATAAGATTTAAGAATATCGAAATCGGTCTGGTCAAAGGGACGTTGATCCAGCAGGTCAAGCTCGCTGGTTTCGTTGGTTAAAAGCGACCTGGACATGAAAAAAAGCACTCCTTTTCAGGAGCCTGTCGTTATTGTCAGGGCAGGCTCATCATCATTATTAAGCTATCTAAAGTAATACAGCGCCTGAGGATCTTTCCAGTTTTAATTATATCTGCGCGCAATAAAAAAGCCGCCGCCTCTGACGAGACGGCGGCCTGAACCCGATTACTTCTTAGCGTCAGCTTTCGCGTCTGCGGCTTTCGCATCGCCAGCGGCTTCCGGCTGAGCATCTGCTTTCGGCGCCGGTTTGATATCCAGCAGCTCTACATCAAAGACCAGCGTGGAGTTGGCCGGGATCCCCGGGACGCCGGTTTTGCCGTAGGCCAGATCTGGCGGAATGACCAGCTTGATTTTGCCGCCTTTCTTGATGTTCTTCAGGCCTTCAGTCCAGCCCGGGATCACCCCGTCGAGACGGAAAGAGAGCGGCTCGCCGCGGGTATAAGAGTTATCAAACTCTTTGCCGTCGATCAGCGTACCTTTGTAGTTAACCACCACGTTGTCGCTGTCTTTAGGCGCATCGCCAGTGCCTTCTTTCTCGACTTTATACAGCAGGCCAGTCTTAGACGTTTTCACGCCCTTCTCTTTGGCAAAGCTGTCACGGAAAGCTTTACCTTTGGTTTCGTTCTCAGTAGCGTCTTTTTCCATTTTCTGCTGAGCTGCGGTCTTCACGCGTGTTTCAAAGGCCTGCAGAGTCTGTTCGATCTCCTGGTCGGACAGTTTGCTCTTATCGGCAAACGCGTCCTGTACGCCGGCGATCAGCTGGGCTTTATCCAGCTTAATGCCCAGTTTTTCTTGTTCTTTCAGGGAGTTTTCCATGTAACGCCCCAGGGACGCGCCCAGCGCATAGGCTGATTTCTGATCGTCATTTTTAAATGCCGATTTACTCTCAGCCGCCGGGGCTGCTTTCGCCGCGGTATCTGCAGCAAAGGTCAGCGGTGCATTCAGGGCGACGGCCATTGTGGTCGCCAGCAGCGTTACTTTAAACAGTGATTTCATCCATTTCTCCAGGGCCGGGGCCTCTCACCCCAGGGTTATCGTAAAAAGCAAAAAACGTACTATAGAACGTCGCCGTTAAAATCTACATACGGACGTTCCTGAATATCGCCTCTTTTAGGACTATTTTTGTATGAATAAGTTTCCTGTAGGACGCAGCGATGCTGCGCGCCGGGGGAAACTTAAGTAGAATCCGCCCGCAGGATCAGACTAAAGAGGTTACCCATGCACGATAGCACATTAGAAACGCGCCTTGCGGAGCTGGAAAGCCGGCTGGCGTTTCAGGAAATCACCATCGAAGACCTCAACAAAACCGTGACCGCCCACGAGATCGAGATGGCGAAGATGCGGGAGCATATGCGTCTGATGATCGAGAAGCTGAAGGCGACCCAACCCTCCCATATCGCCTCCCAGGCCGAAGAGACGCCACCGCCGCACTATTGAGGCGTAAAAAAAGCGGGTTTCCCCGCTTTTTGTCGTCTTCGTGCCGAGGCGCAAAGATTAGTGGCAGCCGCAGCCACCGTGGCCGCCGCAGCCGCCTTTACCATGGTCGTGGCCATGATCGTGGTCGTGACCGTGACCGCCGCAGCAGCCATCGTGACCATGATCGTGGTCGTGATCGTGACCATGCGCGCCGTGCACGTGACCGTGCTCCAGCTCTTCAGCGGTCGCTTCGCGGATGGCGACAACTTCCACATTGAACTTCAGGTTCTGGCCTGCCAGCATGTGGTTGCCATCAACCACAACGTGGTCGTCTTCAACTTCAGTGATTTCTACTGGTACCGGACCCTGATCGGTTTCCGCCAGGAAGCGCATGCCAACCTGCAGTTCATCAACGCCCATGAAGACGTCTTTCGGTACACGCTGCACCAGGTTTTCGTCATACTGACCGTAAGCGTCGTTAGCGCCGACGGCTACGTCAAATTTGTCGCCCACTTCGTGGCCATCCAGCGCGTTTTCCAGGCCGGAAATCAGGGAGCCGTGACCGTGCAGGTAATCCAGCGGCGCGCTTACCGGAGACTCATCAACCAACACACCGTCTTCTGTACGTACCTGATAGGCCAGGCTGACCACCAGGTCTTTTGCTACTTTCATGATATCTCCTGAGATGGGAAGAATAGTGGCGCAGATTGTAGCGGAATTCTGCTGCCGTGTACCCTTTAGCTTAAAAAAAGCCGACGGATAACGCTAGTCGGGATGAAAAATGCCAATCACCTGCTCCTCTTTGCGTACATGCTCACGGGCCTCTTTATCCGCCTCACGCATCTGATGACCGCACTTAACGCATTCAACAACATCGACATTATTCTCACGCCACATCGCCAGTGAATCCTGCGCCTGGCACGCCGGACATTTCGCCCCGGCAATAAAACGTTTACGCACTGCCATATGATTTACCTTTATTCAAACTCGTCCCAGCCGTCCAGCTGCCGGCTCTCTTTCTGCATTTCGCGCTGAAAAATCTCTTCCAGTTCGCGCCGGGCTTCCCGCACGCGTGATATCTGTACCGTATCAGTATGCACCGGCATTAACTCACGCAGCATTCGCATATCGAGGCGTCGGAAGTGCAGCTGCGCGCGCTGGGCCTGGTGAGGATGCATCCCCAGGGTAATGAGGGCTTTACGCCCCAGCTCAAGCGCACTGGAGAAAGTCTCACGAGAAAACTGCGTCACGCCGGCCTGCAGCAGCTCATGCGCCTCGACGCGCCCGCGAGCGCGGGCCAGGATGTGCAGATGTGGAAAGTGTTGTTGACACATCTCCACCAGCCGCATGGTGTCTTCCGGCTCATTACAGGTAATGACGATCGACTGCGCCTCCTCCGCCCCTGCCGAGCGCAGCAGCTCCAGCTGAGTAGCGTCGCCAAAATAGACTTTATAGCCATAGTTGCGCATCAGATTTACCGCGCTGATGTCTCGCTCCAGCACCGTAATACGCATCTTATTAGCCATCAGCAGGCGACCGATCACCTGGCCGAAACGGCCAAAGCCAACAATAATCACCTGCGGTTTATCATCCTCTACCCACGGCGCCTCATCGGTATCCTCCGCTGGATTCAGGCGTCGAGACAGTATCTTATCGATCCCTTTCATCAGCAGCGGCGTGGTCATCATCGACAAGGTGACGGCCACCAGCAGCAGCGCCATCTGGTCGTGCTGGAACAACCGCTGCGAGGCGGGCAGCGAAAAGAGGACAAACGCGAACTCGCCGCCCTGGCTTAATACGCCCGCAAACTGCATACGTTCGGAACTCCGCAGGCCATAGAGACGGGCCAGCAGATAAAGCACCAGCATTTTTACCGCCACCAGCACCGCCACGCTCACCGCCACCCACAGCAGATGGGTGTACAGCACGCCAAGGTTCAGCGCCATACCGACGGAGATAAAGAACAACCCAAGCAGCAGCCCCTTGAACGGATCGATGGCGATCTCCAGTTCATGGCGATACTCGCTTTCCGCCAGCAGCACGCCGGCGATAAAGGTACCCAGCGCCATCGACAGCCCCAGCGCCTCCATAAACAGGGCGGATCCGAGGACCAGCAGCAGCGTGGCGGCAGTGAACACTTCCCTGACCCCGGAGCTGGCGATAAAGCGGAACACCGGCCGCAGCAGATAGCGTCCGCCAATCAGCATCCCGGCAAACGCCAGGACCTTCATGCCGACCGTCAGCCAGTTCACATGCTCATCCGCGGAACCAGCCAGCAGAGGCACCAGCGCCAGCGCCGGGATCACCGCCAGATCCTGAAACAGCAGGACCGAAAAGCCTAACTGCCCTGATTCGCTGCGGCTCATTCCCTTCTCGCGCATCAGCTGCAGTGCCATCGCGGTAGAGGACATCGCCAGGCCAATCCCGCCGACCACCGCCGCCTGCCATGAAAACCCTGTCGTCATCAACAGACCGCCGAGGATCGCCGCGCTGAGCATCACTTGCGCCGCGCCAACGCCGAAGATGGAGCTTCGCAGCCGCCATAGCTTGGCGGGATTGAGCTCCAGGCCGATGATAAACATCAGGAACACCACGCCGAGTTCAGAGAAATGGAGAATTTCATCCACATCGCTGATAAACCCGAGCCCCCAAGGGCCAATGGCGATCCCAGCCAGCAGATAGCCCAGCACCGCGCCAATCCCCAGTCTTGAAGCCAGAGGGACGGCAATGACGGCCGCGAACAAAAACAGCACCCCCGCCAGCAGCAGATCAAATCCCGCCATGGACACCTCCGGCGGCTAGGGGGTTGGCCAGCCAGTCCCGATAGGCCAGGGCGCGGCTGCGCAGCTCCTCTGGCTGCTGCCGCCGGGCCCAGTAGACGATAATGGGGCTCATCCAGTGCATACGGCACATACCGGCGGTCAGTTCAAAAGGACGCAGAATATCGTTCATCGGATAGCGATTTGCATCGCGACGGTAAGCGCTCTCTGGTTCGCCGGTGGTGATCACGCTGCGCCAGTACTTTCCCGCCAGTTCGTTCCCTCCGGCGCCGCTGGCGAAGCCGCGGCTTAAGACACGATCCAGCCACTCTTTGAGCAGCGCAGGACAGCTCCAGGTATATAAAGGATGCTGGAAAACAATCACCTCATGCTGGCGCAGCAGGTCCTGTTCGTGAGCAATATCGATAAAAAAATCCGGATAGTGCGCGTAGAGATCGTGCACGGTGACGTTCGGCAACTGTAAGGCGGGTTGTAATAAAACCCGGTTGGCCACGGAATCCTGAGATTCTGGGTGGGCATACAGCAGCAACACTTTCGCTGTCTGAGACATCATTCCCCTCCCGTAGGTCTTCTGGCGGCCTGCACAGCCCCGGCTTTTTGACACAGCCAGAATGACTTTGTGTATCGTCTTCGTTTTGGGCTACCATGGCGGCCCGGTGAAGCGATTCGCTTCCAAACTACATTATCATAATGACAAATTAACATAGTCTGAACATACGGCGCCTTATGATTGTTTTCTCCTCGTTACAAATTCGTCGCGGCGTACGCGTCCTGCTGGACAACGCCACCGCTACCATCAACCCTGGCCAGAAGGTCGGTCTGGTGGGGAAAAACGGCTGCGGGAAATCGACGCTGCTATCGCTTTTGAAAAACGAGATAAGCGCTGACGGCGGCAGTATGACCTTTCCCGGCAACTGGCAGCTGGCTTGGGTGAATCAGGAAACCCCGGCCCTGCCGCAGCCGGCAATCGATTATGTCATTGACGGCGATCGTGAATATCGCCAGCTGGAAGCCGCGCTCCAGCAGGCTAACGAGCGCAACGACGGCCATGCCATCGCCACCGTCCACGGCAAGCTGGACGCCATCGACGCCTGGACCATCCGCTCCCGCGCCGCCAGCCTGCTGCACGGCCTGGGTTTCAGCAATGAACAGCTTGAGCGGCCAGTCAGCGATTTTTCCGGCGGCTGGCGTATGCGCCTTAATCTCGCGCAGGCGCTGATCTGCCGCTCCGATCTGCTGCTGCTCGATGAACCGACTAACCACCTCGACCTTGATGCGGTGATCTGGCTGGAGAAGTGGCTGAAGGGCTACACGGGGACGCTGATCCTGATCTCCCACGATCGCGATTTCCTCGATCCTATCGTCGACAAAATTATCCACATCGAACAACAGACGATGTTTGAGTACACCGGCAACTACAGTTCGTTTGAAGTGCAGCGCGCCACCCGTCTCGCTCAGCAGCAGGCGATGTACGAAAGCCAGCAGCAGCGTGTCGCGCATCTGCAAAGCTATATCGATCGCTTCCGCGCCAAAGCCACCAAAGCCAAGCAGGCGCAGAGCCGTATTAAAATGCTGGAGCGGATGGAGCTCATCGCCCCGGCGCACGTGGATAACCCGTTCCACTTCAGCTTCCGCCAGCCGGAGAGCCTGCCTAACCCGCTGCTGAAGATGGAGAAAGTCAGCGCCGGCTATGGCGAGCGTATTATCCTCGACTCCATCAAGCTCAATCTGGTGCCGGGGTCGCGTATCGGCCTGCTGGGCCGCAACGGCGCCGGGAAATCGACGCTGATTAAGCTCCTGGCTGGCGAACTCCAGCCCGTAAGCGGGGAGATCGGCCTCGCCAAAGGCATCAAGCTCGGCTACTTCGCCCAGCATCAGCTGGAGTTTCTGCGCGCCGATGAGTCGCCGCTGCAGCATCTGGCGCGCCTGGCGCCGCAGGAGCTGGAGCAGAAGCTGCGCGATTATCTGGGCGGCTTTGGTTTCCAGGGCGATAAGGTCAGCGAAGAGACCCGCCGCTTCTCCGGTGGAGAAAAGGCGCGTCTGGTGCTGGCCCTGATCGTCTGGCAGCGCCCTAACCTGCTGCTGCTCGACGAACCGACCAACCACCTCGACCTCGATATGCGTCAGGCTTTAACCGAAGCGCTGATCGACTTTGAAGGGGCGCTGGTGGTCGTATCGCACGATCGCCACCTGATCCGCTCCACCACCGACGATCTGTACCTTGTCCACGATGGCAAAGTCGAACCGTTCGACGGCGATCTGGAAGATTATCAGCAGTGGCTCAGCGACTCGCAAAAACAGGAGTCCCAGAGCGGCGACGCGCCAAAAGAGAGCGGCAACAGCGCGCAAGCGCGCAAAGACCAGAAGCGTCGGGAAGCGGAGCTACGCAGCCAGACCCAACCGCTGCGCAAAGAGATCGCCCGTCTGGAAAAAGAGATGGATAAGCTCAACGCGCAGCTGGCCAGTGCAGAAGAGAAACTTGGCGACAGCGAACTCTACGACGCCTCGCGTAAAGCAGAACTGACTGAATGCCTGCAGCAGCAGGCCAGCGCGAAATCCGGGCTGGAGGAGTGCGAAATGGCCTGGCTGGAGGCACAGGAGCAGCTGGAGCGCATGCTTCAGGAAGGCTAATCGCCGCGTCATCATTCTGCCTGCGCCTACTATGGCGCGGGCAGAGTGTATTTCTGCCCGCCCTCGCGGTCTGGCCATCAGTGACATCAATGGTTTGTTGTGGTGTAACCTGGCGTCACTGGCCACAAGACCACATATTGGCTAACTCCTGCGCGCCCTGCGCGGTATAGTCATCATCACGTTTATTAATTATTCTGGTGCTATGGTTGAAATCATCCCCACAGACATGACGCCCCCCGAAAACGATTCGCGTGAGTTCCATCCCATGCGCGGCGCGGGCAATCGTCATCTGCAAACCATGCTGCCGCGGCTGATCCGCCGTAAATTGCGCTTTACCCCGCACTGGCAGCGCCTTGAGCTGCCAGACGGCGATTTTGTCGATCTCGCCTGGAGCGAAGACCCGCACCAGGCGTGCCACAAGCCGCGCCTCGTCGTCTTTCATGGTCTGGAAGGGAGTCTGCACAGCCCGTATGCCCATGGACTGATCCACGCGGCGATGCAGCGCGGCTGGCTTGGCGTAGTCATGCATTTTCGCGGCTGCAGCGGCGAACCTAACCGCAATCACCGCATCTATCACTCCGGCGAAACGGAAGATGGCACCTGGTTTCTGCACTGGCTGCAGCGCGAGTTTGGCCCCGCGCCGACCGCCGCCGTCGGCTATTCGCTGGGCGGCAATATGCTGGGCTGCCTGCTGGCAGAAGAAGGCGACCGCTGCCCGCTGGATGCGGCGGTGATCGTCTCCGCGCCTTTCATGCTGGAAGCCTGCAGCTATCATATGGATAAGGGCTTCTCGCGGGTTTATCAGCGCTACCTGCTCAATCTGTTAAAAGCCAACGCCTCACGCAAGCTGAAAGCGTATCCTGGCTCGCTGCCCGTCGATTTACGTCAGCTCAAAGGGATGCGCCGCATCCGGGAATTTGACGATATGATCACCGCCAAAATCCATGGCTTTGCCGATGCGCTGGATTACTACCGGCAATGCAGCGCCATGCCGCGGCTCAGCGATATCACTAAGCCGACGCTCATCATTCACGCGAAAGACGATCCGTTTATGGACCACCATTCCATTCCCCCGCAGGAACAACTGCCGGCGAACGTCGAGTATCAATTGACTGAACAAGGCGGCCACGTTGGCTTCGTCGGCGGCACCCTGCGTAAACCGGAGATGTGGCTGGAAAGACGCATTCCCGACTGGTTAAACCGCTGGCTGGAGGTTCCCGTATGATTATTCCCTGGCAGGATCTGGATCCCGAAACGCTGGATAACCTGATTGAAAGCTTTGTGTTACGTGAAGGCACCGATTATGGTGAACATGAACGTTCACTTGCCGATAAAGTCGCCGATGTAAAACAGCAGCTGAAACGCGGAGAGGCAGTCCTCGTGTGGTCGGAACTGCATGAGACGGTCAATATTATGCCGCGCGCCCTGTTTAACGGCTAAGGCGACGCCACTACATCGTTTAACCAGGGAGTTGTTATGTCTGCCAAACATCCGGTGATCGCCGTCACAGGCTCCAGCGGCGCGGGCACTACCACCACCAGCCTCGCCTTTCGCAAAATCTTCGCGCAGCTAAATCTGCACGCTGCGGAGGTGGAAGGCGACAGCTTTCATCGCTACACCCGCCCGGAAATGGACATGGCGATCCGCAAAGCGCGGGATCAAGGCAAACATATCAGCTACTTTGGCCCGGAGGCGAACGACTTCGGTCTGCTGGAACAGACCTTTGTCGACTATGGCCGCCATGGCAAAGGTCAGTCGCGTAAATACCTCCACACCTATGACGAAGCCGTGCCGTGGAATCAGGTGCCGGGAACCTTCACCCCGTGGCAGCCGCTGCCGGAGCCGACGGACGTGCTGTTCTATGAGGGGCTGCACGGCGGGGTTGTCACGCCACAGCATGATGTCGCCAGCCATGTCGACCTGCTGGTCGGGGTCGTGCCTATCGTTAATCTCGAGTGGATCCAGAAACTCATTCGCGACACCAGCGAGCGCGGCCACTCCCGGGAGGCGGTGATGGACTCCGTCGTCCGATCGATGGAAGATTACATCAACTTCATCACCCCGCAGTTTTCCCGCACCCACATCAACTTTCAGCGCGTGCCGACGGTGGACACCTCCAACCCGTTTGCCGCGAAAGCGATCCCCTCTCTGGACGAGAGCTTTGTGGTGATCCATTTCCGCAATCTGCAGAACATCGACTTCCCCTGGCTGCTGGCGATGCTACAGGGCTCGTTTATCTCGCACATGAACACTCTGGTGGTGCCGGGCGGTAAAATGGGGCTGGCGATGGAGCTTATTATGGCGCCGCTGGTCGAACGCCTGATGGAAGGCCGCAAGATCGGCTAACAGAAGAAACCCCGGCCAGGCCGGGGTTAAGAAAATTCACAACAGCAGGCGAAGACTACGCCTCGATCACTTCATAGGAATGGGTGATCTTCACCGCTTTTTCCAGCATCAGCGCCACCGAGCAGTATTTCTCTGCCGACAGATCCACCGCACGGGAGACCGCGGCATCTTTCAGCGCCTTACCGGTGACGATAAAGTGCAGATTAATATGCGTGAACAGGCGCGGCGCCTCTTCCCGGCGTTCAGAGGTCAGCTTCACTTCGCAGTTAGTCACCTCATGGCGACCTTTTTGCAAAATGGAGACCACATCGATCGCACTGCAACCGCCCGCCGCCATCAGCACCATTTCCATCGGACTGGGCGCCTTATCCCCGGAGTTGCCATCCATCAGAATCTGGTGTCCTGACGCGGACTCCCCGATAAAGGTTAACCCTTCAACCCATTTCACACGCGCTTGCATAAAATTTAACTCCAGTATCGCAATATTCTTGTCAGATTACGCGCACATAACAATTCTCGCAACGGAAGGCGACCTGCGTCATGCTGAAGCGAGACACCAGGAGACATGCGGCGAAAGCTATGCTAAAACAGTCTGGATGCTACAGTAATACATTGATGTACTGCATGTATGCAGAGGAGTTCACATTACGGGCTGTCGAAAAATCATCAGCCAGCTTCCCAGGTATAGGGAAACAATACGATTGCATGCCCGGACGCCGTGTAGTGTCGGCGCCCGGAGATAGCTTATAACAGAGGATAACCGCGCATGGTGCTTGGCAAACCGCAAACAGACCCTACCCTTGAATGGTTCTTGTCTCATTGCCACATTCATAAGTACCCATCAAAGAGCACGCTGATCCACCAGGGTGAGAAAGCAGAAACGCTGTACTACATCGTTAAAGGCTCCGTGGCTGTACTCATCAAGGATGAAGAAGGTAAAGAGATGATCCTCTCCTACCTCAACCAGGGCGATTTCATCGGTGAATTAGGCCTGTTTGAAGAGGGTCAGGAGCGTAGCGCCTGGGTACGGGCGAAAACCGCATGTGAAGTGGCCGAAATCTCTTATAAGAAATTCCGTCAGCTGATCCAGGTGAACCCGGACATTCTGATGCGTCTCTCTTCGCAAATGGCTCGCCGTCTGCAGGTGACGTCTGAGAAAGTGGGCAACCTCGCCTTCCTCGACGTGACGGGCCGTATCGCCCAGACGCTGCTGAACCTGGCGAAGCAACCCGATGCCATGACCCACCCGGACGGTATGCAAATTAAAATTACCCGTCAGGAAATTGGTCAGATCGTCGGCTGCTCTCGTGAAACCGTTGGCCGTATTTTGAAAATGCTGGAAGATCAGAACCTGATTTCCGCCCACGGTAAAACTATCGTCGTCTACGGTACCCGTTAAGTTGCTAAGCGGCGTATTGCTCCTGCAGTACGCCGTTTTTGTTTTTCCCTCATGTGGCGCAGGCTGATTTACCACCCGGAAGTTAACTATGCACTGCGGCAAACGCTGGTGCTGTGTCTGCCTGTGGCCATCGGTCTTCTGCTCGGCCATCTCCAGCAGGGGCTCCTGTTCTCCTTAGTCCCCGCCTGCTGCAACATCGCCGGCCTCGACACCCCGCATAAGCGCTTTTTTAAACGTCTGATTATCGGCGGCTGTCTGTTTGCCGGATGCAGCCTGGTGGTGCAGCTGCTGCTCGCCCAGGCGATTCCCCTGCCGCTTATTCTCAGCGGCCTGGCGCTATTGCTCGGCGTCACCGCGGAGATCAGTTCGCTGCACGCGCGCCTGCTGCCCGCGTCGCTGATCGCCGCCATTTTTACCCTCAGCCTGGCGGGCAATATGCCCATCTGGGAGCCGCTGATGATCTACGCCTTCGGCACGCTATGGTACGGCGTGTTTAACTGGTTCTGGTTCTGGCTGTGGCGTGAACAGCCGCTGCGGGAGTCGCTCAGTCTGCTCTACCGGGAACTGGCCAATTATTGCGAAGCCAAATATAGCCTGTTGACCCAGCATACCGATCCCTCGACCGCCCTGCCGCCGCTGCTCATCCGCCAGCAGAAGGTGGTCGATTTAATCACCCAGTGCTATCAGCAGATGCATATGCTGGCCGCCAACCAACGTAACGACCACAAACGTCTTCTGCGGGCGTTCCAGATGGGGCTGGATCTACAGGAGCATATTTCGGTCAGCCTGCATCAGCCGGAAGAGGTGCAAAAACTGGTAGAACGCAGCCATGCCGAAGCGGTGATCCGCTGGAACGCGCAGACCGTCGCCGCCCGTCTGCGGGTGCTGGCGGATGACATGCTCTATCATCGCTTTCCGCAGCGCTTCCAGATGGATAAACAGATCGGCGCCCTGGAAAAGATCGCCCGCCAGCATCCGGACAACCCGGTCGGCCACTTCTGCGCCTGGCACTTCAGCCGCATCGCCCGGGTGCTGCATACCCAGCGCCCGCTATATGCCCGGGATCTGATGGCTGACAAAGAGCGTCGTTTACCGCTGTTTCCCGCGCTAAAAAACTATCTGTCGCTGAAATCGCCCGCGCTGCGCAATGCCGCCCGCATCAGCGTGATGCTGAGCATCGCCAGCCTGATGGGCAACGCCCTGCATTTGCCGAAGCCCTACTGGATCCTGATGACGGTGCTCTTTGTTACCCAGAATGGCTATGGCGCCACGCGGGTTCGTATTGTCCACCGGGCGGCGGGGACGCTCGCCGGCCTGATCATAGCCGGGCTGACCTTGCACTTTCACGTTCCGGAGAGCTACACCCTGAGCGGGATGCTGCTGATCACACTGCTCAGCTATCTGATTATCCGCAAACACTATGGCTGGGCGATGGTGGGCTTTACGGTGACGGCGGTATATACCCTGCAGCTGCTGACGCTCAACGGCGAACAGTTTATTATCGCCCGGCTGATCGACACGCTGATCGGCTGCCTGATCGCCTTCGGCGGGATGGTCTGGCTGTGGCCGCAGTGGCAGAGCGGCCTGCTGAAAAAAAACGCCCACGATGCGCTGGAGGCCGACCAGCAGGCGATTCGCCTGATCCTCAGCCCCGATCCCAAAGCGCCCGCGCTGGCCTATCAACGTATGCGCGTTAATCAGGCGCACAACGCGCTCTACAACTCCCTGAATCAGGCGATGCAGGAGCCGGGGTTCAATACCCACTACCTGGAAGATATGAAGCTATGGGTGACGCACAGCCAGTTTATCGTCGAACATATCAACGCCATGACCACCCTGGCCCGGGAGCATACGATGCTCACCCCGGATCTTGCCCAGCGCTATCTCGAATCCTGTGAGATTGCCCTGCAGCGCTGTCAGCAGCGGCTGGACAGCGATGGCCCCGGCAGCACAGGGGATGTCAATATTATGGAGTCACCGGAAAGCGAGGTGCCGATCGGTCCGTTGAGCACCCTGGAGCAGCATCTGCAACGCATTCTGGGCCATCTGAACACCATGCACACTATCTCGTCCGTAGCATGGCGTCAGCGGCCGCATCATGGCATCTGGCTACGGAAGATCAGCCGTTAATCACCTTTGCCACGGCCTGGGCAAAGCGCGCCATCCCCTCGGCGATATCCTGCTCTTCGATGATCAGCGAGGGAACAAAACGCATCACATCCGGCCCGGCGTTAAGCACCATGACGCCGGTTTCCGCAGCGGCATAGAGGAAATCGCGCGCGCGGCCCTTGTGCTGCGGCTTAAGTTCGGCGCCAATCAGCAGGCCCATCCCGCGAATATCACTGAACAGATCAAACTCGGCATCCAGCTGCTGCAGGTGTTTGACGAACAGTTCGCGTTTCGCGTTCACGCCATCCAGCACCGCCGGAGTATTGATCAGATCGAAAGCGGCGTTGGCGACCGCGCAGGCCAGCGGGTTGCCGCCGTAGGTTGACCCATGGGAACCGGCATGGAAGGCGCTGGCGATCTCGTGGGTGGTCAACATGGCGCTGACCGGGAAACCGCCGCCCAGCGCTTTGGCACTGGTGAGAATATCCGGGGTTACGCCATAGTGCATGTAGGCGAACAGCGATCCGGTACGCCCCATTCCGCACTGCACTTCATCAAAGACTAACAGCGCCTGGTGCTGATCGCACAGTTCGCGCAGTCCCTGCAGGAAGGCCGGCGTCGCTGCCGTCACGCCGCCTTCGCCCTGAATCGGCTCCACCACCACCGCGCAGGTGTGGTCATCCATCACCGCTTTTACCGCCTGCAGGTCGTTGAAGGGAACATGGACAATATCCGCCGGTTTAGGGCCGAAACCATCGGAGTACTTCGGCTGCCCACCGACCGAGACGGTAAACAGAGAGCGGCCATGAAAAGCGTTATGGAAGGCGATGATTTTGGTTTTATATGGGCTATGGCGGGTCACCGCATAGTGACGCGCCAGCTTAAAGGCTGTTTCATTGGCTTCGGTACCGGAGTTCATAAACACCACTCGCTCGGCGAAGGTGGCATCGACAAGCTTACGTCCCAGGCGCAGCGCTGGCTCATTGGTAAAGACGTTGCTGGTATGCCACAGCGTTTCGCCCTGCTCGTGAAGCGCCGCCACCAGCGCCGGGTGGCAATGGCCCAGCGCCGTCACCGCGATACCGCCGGCGAAATCAATATACTCTTTGCCCTGCTGATCCCAGACGCGGCTGCCTTTCCCCTTTACCGGGATGAATTCTGCCGGTGCATAAATTGGCAAAATAACTTCATCGAATGTGGCGCGGGTGATTGCCGGTTGTTCAGTTGCCATGTCTTGCCCATCCCTCTTCGTTATGCAGATATGATTATGATAATATAATCACAAAATATGCATAAAAAGTCAGTCAATGGCAACCGAAATCACCGCTTAATAAAGTTCGCCAGCAATTGATGGCCCTGTTCGCTAAGGATGCTTTCCGGATGGAACTGCACGCCCTCGAGATCCCAGTCGCGATGACGAATCCCCATGATCTCACCGCTGGCGCTGCGGGCGGTGACGATAAACTCAGGCGGCAGCGTCGGCGGGTCAATCACCAGCGAATGATAGCGGGTCACCGTCAGAGGATTATTCAGCTCCTGAAACACCCCTTCGCCGTTATGCTCGATAAGCGAAGTTTTTCCATGCATCACCTGCGCCGCCCGCACAATGGTCGCGCCAAACGCCTGGGCTATCGCCTGATGCCCGAGGCAGACGCCCAGCAGCGGCGTTTTTCCTGCATAGTGACGGATTACTGAGAGGGAAATCCCCGCTTCATCCGGCGTACAGGGACCGGGCGAAATCACCATCTTCTCCGGCGCCAGCGACGCTATCTCCTCCAGCGTCAACGCATCGTTGCGCCTGACCAGCACTTCCGCCCCCAGTTCGCAAAAGTACTGATACAGATTCCAGGTGAAAGAGTCATAGTTATCGATAAGCAGGATCATAGCGGCTCCGGAACAATCAAACCGGGCTATTCTACTCAGATTCCCGCGCTTCGCTTACCACTTTGCGAAAGATCGCCGCCAGCGGGTCCGGATCGCCCATCGCGCCCTGCTGGCAGGCGGTGCTCCAGGCGGCAGGATCGACGTCACGCCAGTCAAGAAGGTAGCCGGCATGTATCGCCAGCTGTTCAAAGAAAATGCGCTGGGTCAGGCCATTGCCGAGACGAAAAGGGTGCAGCACATTAATTTCACCATAGAACCAGCTCAGGCGTTCGATAAAGGTATCCCGCGGCAGGCCGCAGAGATAATCCTCCTGCTCCAGGGCCTGCATCAGGGCGTTCCCTTCCTCTTCAATGCGGGCAAAGTGACAGAACGGCGTATCGCCCAGGTAGAGGTTCACTTCACGCAGCCTACCCGCCCAGTCAAACAGATCCTGATACAGCTGATGATGAATCGCGCACAGATAGGGTAAGCCGCGCACCCGCGGCCCCAGCGGCAGGGTAGCCGCCCGCAGCGACGTCATCTCCAGGGCAGCCTGCTGCAGAGTATTGGCCTGGCGGATGCCGAGGCGGTTGCGCAGGACGTTCAGGGCCGGATAGAGGTAAGGATCGCGTTCATCGCCAAATTTATCGCTCATACTCCCTCCGCAGCGTCGCGAGGCGCGCCTGCGCCTCCTCGGCAGTCAGCGTAACCAGTGGCACCGATACGCCTTCGAGGCGACGGCTGGCCTGAAAATTGCTATTACGTGTCTGTTCCCAGAGTCGGGATTTTTGCTTATCGGTGAGTGGACGCATCGTCGCCCCCTTATCGTCCCCTGTGTGCCACAAGTATAAGCAGCAATTACAGGTTATGCCGGGAGGCAACCGGCGCGGCGATAGACTACCGCGCCGTGGGAAGATTAGGGCAGCACTTTCGCAGAGAGGATAACGACCGGTTTAGTCGGCACATTCTGGTATGGGCCGACGTTATGGGTCTGAACCTGGGAGATCTTATCCGCAACGTCCATGCCTTTCACTACCTTGCCAAACACCGCATAGCCAAAGTCGCGCTGGCCATGGTCGAGGAAGGCGTTATCCGCCACGTTGATGAAGAACTGGCTGGTGGCGCTATCCTGATCGGCGGTACGCGCCATGGCGATGGTGCCGCGGGTGTTGCGCAAGCCGTTGTCTGCTTCATTTTTGATCGGCGGGTTAGGCTGTTTCTGCTGCATCTGCTCGTTAAAGCCGCCGCCCTGCACCATGAATCCCGGGATCACGCGATGGAAGGTAGTGTTGTTGTAGAAGCCGCTGTTAACGTACTTCAGGAAGTTATCCACGGAAATCGGGGCTTTCTGGCTGTTTAACTCAAGCTCAATGTTACCTGCCGAGGTGGTCAGCAGCACATGCGGGTCGCCCTTTGCCGCCATGGCCGGGGAGAACGCTGAAATGGCGAAAACGGCAGCCATCGCCGCCAGTGTTGATTTGAGCATGGAAAATCCTTAACGGAGCAGAATAAAAGCGAGTGCCTTGATTCTAAAGAGCCTTTGCATCCTGGGCCAGCCTTTTACCAAATTTTACTTAGCTGTAATAATTGTAACCGCGCAAACGTTCTCTCTGGCGTCGAAAAAACGTGATTCAAGTCACATTAAAACATGCAAAAGATAACGTATTTCACAATAAACATTTAATTACATCACCTGAACGACTAAAATCTGTCCGCCCGGCGCGGCGTCAACGCGCTTTACCTTTCTATTCACAGGCCAGTCATGACTAACAGCAACCGTATTAAGCTCACATGGATCAGCTTCTTCTCCTACGCCCTGACCGGCGCGTTGGTGATCGTCACCGGGATGGTGATGGGTAACATTGCGGATTATTTCCATCTGCCCGTTTCCAGTATGAGCAACACCTTTACCTTTCTGAACGCCGGTATTCTGATCTCCATCTTCCTCAATGCCTGGCTGATGGAGATCGTGCCGCTGAAAACTCAGCTGCGTTTTGGCTTTATTTTGATGGTGCTGGCGGTGGCCGGCCTGATGCTCAGCCACAGCCTGGCGCTGTTCTCCGCATCAATGTTCGTTCTCGGCCTGGTGAGCGGGATCACCATGTCGATCGGGACCTTCCTGATCACCCATATGTATGAAGGCCGTCAGCGCGGGGCGCGTCTGCTGTTTACCGACTCCTTCTTTAGCATGGCGGGAATGATTTTCCCGATGGTCGCCGCAGTCCTGCTGGCGCGCAGCATCGAGTGGTACTGGGTCTACGCCTGTATCGGTCTGGTGTATGTCGCTATTTTCGTCCTGACATTCGGCTGTGACTTCCCGGTACTCGGCAAAAAAGCGCAGAGCGAAAACAGCCAGCCGGTGGTGAAAGAGAAGTGGGGCATCGGCGTGCTGTTCCTCTCCGTCGCGGCGCTGTGCTATATCCTCGGTCAGCTGGGCTTTATCTCCTGGGTACCGGAATATGCCAAGAGCCTTGGCATGAGCCTCGGCGATGCCGGTAAGCTGGTGAGCGATTTCTGGATGTCCTACATGATCGGCATGTGGTCATTCAGCTTTATCCTGCGCTTCTTCGACCTGCAGCGCATCTTAACCGTCCTCGCCGGCCTCGCGACGGTGCTGATGTACCTGTTTATCAATGGTTCGCCGGAGCATATGCCGTGGTTTATTCTGACCCTGGGCTTCTTCTCCAGCGCCATCTACACCTCGATCATTACGCTCGGTTCGCAGCAAACTAAAGTCGCTTCACCAAAGCTGGTGAACTTTATCCTCACCTGCGGCACCATCGGCACCATGCTGACTTTCGTGGTCACCGGCCCGATTGTGGCAGCCAGCGGTCCGCTGGCCGCGCTGCACACCGCTAACGGCCTCTACGCCGTGGTGTTCGTGATGTGCTTTATCCTCGGCTTCGTCTCCCGTCACCGCCAGAACAACGCTCAGGCGGCGTCTCACTAAGCCTTCGGCCCCTTTGCGTCCGCAAGGGGGCTGTTTCTCATAAAAGAAAGCTCCTCGCCACCGCGGTCGGTCTGGATCCAGGTTTGCGCCAGTTGGGTGGTCGCAATCACCCTTCCCTCGCGAATTGACCAGCGCACCGGCACCTGGCAGCGTACCGCCTCAAAGCCATTCTCCGCCGGCAGAATGATCAGGTTAGCCGGATTGCCGCTGACGATGCCGTAATCCGTCAGGCCAAACGTGCGGGCGCTGTTGTCGGTGACAAGCTGCAGGCCGTCGTTAATTTGCTGGTAGCCCATCAGCTGGCAAACGTGGAGCCCCATATGCAGGACCTGCAGCATATTACCGGTCCCCAGCGGGTACCACGGGTCAAAGACATCATCATGACCAAAGCAAACGTTGATCCCCGCCGCCATCAGCTCCTTCACCCGGGTAATGCCTCGTCGCTTCGGGTAGTCGTCAAACCGGCCCTGCAGATGAATATTGACCAGCGGATTGGCGACAAAATTGATGCCGGAGAGCTTAAGCAGGCGGAACAAGCGCGAGGTATAAGCGCCATTATAGGAGTGCATGGCGGTGGTATGGCTGGCCGTCACCCGCGGCCCTATTCCCGCTTTTAACGCCAGCGCGGCAACGGTTTCCACAAAGCGCGACTGTTCGTCGTCAATTTCATCGCAGTGAATATCCAGCGGGCGGTCATATTTCCGCGCCAGTCGGAAAGCGATATGCAGCGATTCCACCCCATATTCACGGGTGAACTCAAAGTGCGGGATCGCCCCAACGACATCCGCCCCCAGCTTCAGGGCCTCTTCCAGCAGCGCCTCGCCGTTGGGGTAAGAGAGGATCCCCTCCTGCGGAAAAGCGACAATCTGCAGCTCGACCCATGGCGCCACCTCCTGTTTGACCTCCAGCATCGCCTTCAGCGCCGTCAACGTCGGATCGGAGACATCGACATGGGTACGGACAAACTGCACGCCATTGGCGATCTGCCACTTGAGGGTATTCCACGCCCGGGCTTTAACGTCTTCATGGCTGAGCAGCGCTTTCCGCTCCGCCCAGCGCTCAATCCCCTCAAACAGAGTGCCGGACTGGTTCCAGTTTGGCTCGCCGGCCGTCTGGGTGGTATCCAGATGGATATGCGGCTCAATAAAAGGCGGGATCGCCAGCCCGCCGCGAGCGTTCAACACTTCGTAGCTTTCGTCCCGCGCCTCCCCCATCGGCGTGATCTCGCCAAAGCGCCCCTTATCTATCGCTATCTGCCACAGGCCGTCGCGGTCTGCCAGGCGTACGTTCTGAATCAACCAAAGCGGCGCTGCTGTCATATCAACCTCTCCATTCAATACGGCTTGTTTTCTACTCAACCCCAATCGCGACCCACCCAATTCTTGTACACAAAATCAGCAAAAAGGAAAAGTCAGCATTTTCCACAACTTAGAAAAATACAGACAAATCAATTATATACCCATTAAGTGGTAGGTGAAGTTGTCATTGATTTGCATCAATAAGCCTGATGGCTGAATCGTTAAGGTAGGCGGTAATAGAAAAGAAATCGAGGCAAAAATGAGCAAAGTCAGAATCGCTATTATCGGTAACGGCATGGTTGGCCATCGCTTTATCGAAGAGCTTCTTGATAAGGCGCCTGCCGGACAATTCGACATTACCGTGTTCTGTGAAGAGCCGCGTATCGCCTACGACCGTGTCCACCTGTCGTCTTATTTCTCCCACCATACCGCAGAAGAGCTGTCGCTGGTCCGCGAAGGTTTCTATGAGAAACACGGCGTCAAGGTGCTGGTCGGCGAAAGGGCCATCACCATCAACCGCCAGGAGAAGGTGATCCACTCCAGCGCCGGGCGCACGGTGTTCTACGACAAGCTGATCATGGCGACCGGCTCATACCCCTGGATCCCGCCGATTAAAGGCGCGGAAACCCAGGATTGCTTTGTCTATCGCACCATTGAAGATCTCAACGCCATTGAATCCTGCGCCCGTCGCAGTAAACGCGGCGCGGTGGTCGGCGGCGGTCTGCTCGGCCTCGAAGCCGCAGGCGCGCTGAAAAACCTCGGCGTGGAAACCCATGTTATCGAGTTCGCGCCGATGCTGATGGCCGAGCAGCTCGACCAGATGGGCGGCGAGCAGCTGCGGCGCAAAATTGAAAGCATGGGCGTGAAAGTTCACACCAGCAAAAACACCAAAGAGATCGTTCAGCAGGGCATCGAGGCGCGCAAAACCATGCGCTTCGCCGACGGTAGCGAGCTGCAGGTCGATTTCATCGTCTTCTCTACCGGGATCCGCCCGCGCGATAAACTGGCCACCCAGTGTGGGCTGGCGGTTGCCCAGCGCGGCGGCATCATGGTCAACGATAGCTGCCAGACCTCCGACCCGGATATCTATGCCATCGGCGAATGCGCCAGCTGGAACAACCGCGTGTATGGCCTCGTCGCGCCGGGTTATAAAATGGCCCAGGTGGCCGTCGATCACCTCCTCGGCAGTGAAAACAGCTTCACCGGCGCCGACCTCAGCGCCAAGCTGAAGCTGCTGGGCGTGGACGTGGGCGGCATCGGCGATGCCCACGGCCGCACGCCGGGCGCCCGCAGCTACGTCTATCTTGACGAAAGCAAAGAAGTTTATAAGCGTCTGATCGTCAGCGCCGACAACAAAACCCTGCTCGGCGCGGTGCTGGTCGGCGACACCAGCGACTACGGCAACCTGCTGCAGCTGGTGCTCAACGCCATCGAGCTGCCGGAGAATCCGGATTCGCTGATCCTCCCGGCCCACGCCGGCAGCGGCAAGCCGTCGATCGGCGTCGATAAACTGCCGGACAGCGCGCAAATCTGCTCCTGCTTCGACGTCAGCAAAGGCGACCTGATCGCCGCCATCAACAAAGGCTGCCATACCGTCGCGGCGCTGAAAGCGGAAACCAAGGCCGGTACCGGCTGCGGCGGCTGCATCCCGCTGGTCACCCAGGTGCTCAACGCCGAGCTGGCGAAACAGGGCATCGAGGTCAACAACAACCTGTGCGAACACTTTGCTTACTCCCGCCAGGAGCTGTTCCACCTGATCCGCGTGGAAGGCATCAAAACCTTCGACGAACTGCTGGCCAAACACGGCCAGGGCTACGGCTGTGAAGTTTGTAAACCGACCGTCGGCTCCCTGCTGGCCTCCTGCTGGAATGAGTACATCCTCAAGCCTCAGCACACGCCGCTGCAGGACACCAACGACAACTTCCTCGCCAACATCCAGAAAGATGGCACCTACTCGGTCATTCCGCGCTCCGCGGGCGGCGAAATCACCCCGGAAGGGCTGGTCGCCGTGGGCCGTATCGCTCGTGAATTCAATCTGTACACCAAAATCACCGGCTCCCAGCGCATCGGCCTGTTTGGCGCGCAGAAAGACGACCTGCCGGAGATCTGGCGGCAGCTGATTGAAGCGGGCTTCGAAACCGGCCACGCCTACGCTAAAGCGCTGCGGATGGCGAAAACCTGCGTCGGCAGCACCTGGTGCCGCTACGGGGTCGGCGACAGCGTCGGCTTCGGCGTCGAACTGGAAAACCGCTACAAAGGCATCCGCACCCCGCACAAAATGAAGTTCGGCGTCTCCGGCTGTACCCGCGAATGCGCGGAAGCCCAGGGCAAAGACGTCGGGATCATCGCCACCGAGAAAGGCTGGAACCTGTACGTATGCGGTAACGGGGGGATGAAGCCGCGCCACGCCGATCTGCTGGCCGCGGACCTCGATCGCGAGACGCTGATTACGTATCTCGACCGCTTTATGATGTTCTACATCCGCACCGCCGATAAGCTGACCCGCACCGCGCCGTGGCTGGACAACATGGAAGGCGGGATCGACTATCTGCGCAGCGTGATCATCGATGACAAGCTCGGTCTGAACGACCATCTGGAAGAGGAGCTGGCTCGCCTGCGCGCCGCCTTCGCCTGCGAGTGGACCGAGACCGTCAATAACCCGGCGGCGCAGACTCGCTTCAAACACTTTATCAACAGCGACCAGCGCGACCCGAACGTTCAGGTGGTGCCGGAACGTGACCAGCATCGCCCGGCCACGCCATATGAGCGTATCCCGGTTACTCTGGTGGAGGAAAAAGCATGAGCCAGTGGGTAAACATCTGCAAAATTGACGACATCCTGCCCGCCACCGGCGTCTGCGCCCTGCTCGGTCAGCAGCAGGTGGCGATCTTCCGTCCCTATCATGACGACAGGGTGTTCGCCATCAGCAACATTGATCCGTTCTTTAACGCCAGCGTACTGTCTCGCGGAATTATCGCCGAGCATGACGGCGCCCTGTGGGTTGCCAGCCCTCTGAAAAAACAGCGCTTCCGCCTGAGCGATGGCCTGTGTATGGAAGATGCCAGCCACTCTATCGCCCGTTTCGACGCCCGGGTAAAAGACGGCCACGTTCAGCTTAAAGCGTGAGTCCCGCTTCCTCCCCCCGGTCACGGGGGGAGATATAAGTAACACTTCTGACCGACAGCGCATGAGTGCGGGATATGTCGCATGTTTTGTATTACCTTTGCTGCTATTCTACGACCACTCACTTTCTACCCCTTATTTTTATGAGGTTATTCTGTGGATCACTTACCCATATTCTGCCAGTTACGCCAGCGGGATTGTTTACTGGTTGGCGGCGGGGATGTCGCCGAACGCAAGGCCCGTCTGCTGCTGGATGCTGGCGCAAACGTCACGGTCAATGCGCTCGACTTTACCCCTCAGTTTCAGGTGTGGGCCGATTCACAGATGCTGACCCTGGTGCAGGGGGAGTTTATCCCCTCGCTGCTGGACAACTGCTGGCTGGCCATCGCCGCTACCGATAATGAAACGGTGAACCAGCAGGTCAGCGACGCGGCCGAAGCGCGGCGTATTTTCTGTAACGTGGTGGATGCCCCGCGCCAGGCCAGCTTTATCATGCCGTCGATCATCGACCGCTCGCCGCTGATGGTCGCCGTCTCCTCGGGCGGGACATCACCGGTGCTGGCGCGCCTGCTGCGCGAGAAGCTGGAGTCAATCTTACCCCTGCATCTTGGTCAGCTGGCCCGCTACGCCGGCCATCTGCGCGCTCGCGTCAAGCAGCAGTTTGCCACCGTAGGCGAACGCCGACGGTTCTGGGAGAAGCTGTTCGTTAACGACCGCCTGGCGCAGTCGCTGGCCAATGATGATCGGCAGGCGGTGGCGGATACCACCGAGCAACTGCTGACCGAGCCGTTAGAGCATCGCGGCGAGGTCGTCCTGGTTGGCGCCGGCCCCGGTGACGCCGGGCTGCTCACGCTCAAAGGCCTGCAGCAGATCCAGCAGGCCGACGTGGTGGTCTATGACCGACTGGTCTCCGACGACATCATGAATCTGGTGCGCCGCGATGCCGACCGGGTGTTCGTTGGCAAGCGCTCAGGCTATCACTGCGTGCCTCAGGAGGAGATCAACCAGATCCTGCTGCGCGAAGCGCAAAAAGGAAGACGCGTGGTCCGGCTGAAAGGCGGCGATCCCTTTATCTTTGGCCGCGGCGGAGAGGAGCTGGAGACCCTCTGCGAGGCGGGCATCCCCTTCTCGGTTGTGCCAGGCATCACCGCCGCCTCCGGCTGCTCCGCCTACTCGGGGATCCCGTTGACCCATCGCGATTTCGCCCAGGGCGTGCGCCTGGTCACCGGCCATCTGAAAACCGGCGGCGAGCTGGACTGGGCGAACCTGGCGGTGGAGAAGCAGACCCTGGTGTTCTACATGGGTCTGAACCAGGCGCCGGCGATCCGCGAGAAGCTTATCGCCCACGGCATGGCGGAAGATATGCCTGCCGCCATCGTCGAGAACGGCACCGCCGTGACGCAAAAAGTGGTCAGCGGCACCTTAGGACAGCTGGATATTCTGGCGCAGCAGATGGCCAGCCCGGCGCTGATCATTGTCGGCCGCGTGGTCGGCCTGCGGGATAAACTGAACTGGTTCTCGAACCACTAACCTTCGCCTCGCGGCGTGAACGACAGGCATAAAAAAGGGCGGGATAATCCCGCCCTTTTTAGCTGTTGCGTCGCTTACGGCTTGGCGACAAAGCCAATCGCTTCGTATACCGCTTTCAGGGTTTGAGAAGCCCGCGCGCTGGCCTTTTCTGCACCGTCTTTCATCACCTGATTGAGAAACGCTTCGTCGTTACGGAAACGGTGATAGCGCTCCTGCAGGTCAATCAGCATGCCCGATACCGCGTCGGCGACTTCGCCTTTCAGGTGGCCATACATTTTGCCTTCGAAGTGCTGCTCCAGCTCAGGAATGGTTTTCCCGGTGACCGCGGAGAGGATATCCAGCAGGTTGGAGACGCCCGCTTTCTCTTTCAGGTCGTAGCGCACCACCGGCGGCTCGTCGGAATCGGTGACCGCACGTTTGATCTTCTTGACCACCGATTTCGGGTCTTCCAGCAGGCCGATGACGTTGTTGCGGTTGTCGTCGGACTTGGACATCTTTTTCGTCGGCTCCAGCAGCGACATCACGCGCGCGCCGGATTTAGGGATAAACGGCTCAGGCACTTTAAAAATATCGCCATAGATGGCGTTAAAACGCTGGGCAATATCGCGACTCAGTTCAAGGTGCTGTTTCTGATCTTCGCCCACCGGAACCTGGTTGGTCTGGTACAGCAGGATGTCAGCGGCCATCAGTACCGGATAATCAAACAGACCGGCGTTGATGTTCTCCGCGTAGCGCGCGGACTTGTCTTTAAACTGGGTCATGCGGCTCAGTTCGCCGAAATAGGTGTAGCAGTTCAACGCCCAGCCTAACTGGGCGTGTTCCGGCACGTGCGACTGAACGAAGATAGTGCTTTTCTGCGGGTCGATGCCGCAGGCCAGATACAGCGCCAGGGTGTCCAGCGTCGCCTTACGCAGCTGCTGCGGATCCTGGCGCACGGTGATGGCGTGCTGGTCCACGATGCAATAGATGCAGTGGTAATCGTCCTGCATGTTTACCCACTGACGCAGCGCACCCATGTAGTTGCCAATGGTCAGTTCACCTGAGGGCTGTGCGCCACTAAAAACGATGGGCTTAGTCATGTTTCAATTCCTGAGTTTCACTGTGCGGTAACCCGAGAGCGGGTAAGAGTTCATTAAACTGGTCGAAGAGATAGTCCGGCTCGCTCAGCGCAAGCGGTTCGCCATAGTTATAACCGTAGGTCAGGCCAACCGAGCAGCAGCCAGCCGCTTTGGCCGCCTGAATATCATTACGTGAATCGCCGACGAACAGCAGCGCCTCCGGCGTCAGGCCGAGCTTTTGCGCTACCAGCAGCAGCGGTTCCGGATGCGGCTTTTTGTTCTGGACGTCATCGCCGCCGATCACCACGGTAAAATATTTCGCAATATCGAGCGCGTCCAGCAGCGGGGCGACGAACGGCGTCGGCTTATTGGTCACCAACGCCAGCGGCAGACCTTTGCCCTGCAGCGCGCCGAGCGTATCGGCCACTGCCGGAAACAGGAAACTGCCCTCTTCCGCCGCTTCGGCGTAATAGCGGTCAAACAGTTTACGCAAAATGCGCAGCTGTTCGTCTTGCGGAATATCATGATCGTCGACGGAAGGCTTGCCCATCGCCGCACGTAACGTGGCACGCTCCTGGCGAGCCCAGCTCAGCGCCCGCTCCATCAGGACATCGGCGCCGTTGCCGATCCAGGTTACGACGCGCTCTTCTCCCGCCACCGGCAGTTCCAGGGCGTAGAGGGCGTTATCAACGGCGGCGGTCAGACCCGGCGCGCTGTCCACCAGCGTGCCGTCGAGATCAAACGCGATGCCGCGGATCGCCTGTAATTTATCCATGACTCACCTTCGCTAATTCACTACGCATTTGATCAATCACTTTCTTGTAGTCCGGCTGGCCGAAGATCGCCGAACCGGCAACGAACATATCCGCGCCCGCTGCGGCGATTTCGCCGATATTGCTCGCTTTCACCCCGCCATCCACTTCCAGACGGATGTCGTAGCCGGACGCATCGATGCGCTGGCGCACTTCACGTAGTTTATCCAGCGTCTGGGGAATAAAGGACTGGCCGCCAAAGCCCGGGTTAACCGACATCAGCAGGATCACGTCCAGTTTATCCATCACATAATCGAGATAGCTCAGCGGCGTCGCGGGGTTAAACACCAGGCCCGCTTTACAGCCATGCTCTTTGATAAGCTGCAGGCTGCGGTCGACGTGTTCGGAGGCTTCCGGGTGGAAGGTGATGATGCTGGCGCCAGCTTCGGCAAAATCAGGAATGATGCGGTCGACCGGCTTCACCATCAGGTGGACGTCGATCGGCGCGGTAATACCGTAGTTACGCAGCGACTTCAGCACCATCGGGCCAATCGTCAGGTTCGGCACGTAGTGGTTGTCCATGACGTCGAAGTGCACGACATCCGCACCCGCCGCCAGCGCCTTCGCGGTATCCTCACCCAGACGGGCAAAATCAGCCGACAGAATCGAAGGGGCAATCAAATACTGCTTCATCCGCATCTCCTTGAAATTTATTTGGTCTTAGGCGGACGGTAGAGCGCTAAGAGCTCGTCCACCTTTTTACGCGTACCACCGTTGCTGCTGATGCTGCGCCGAACCTTCACAATATGCGTTTCTGCCGCGTTTTTATACCACTCCTGCGTCAACGGCGTGCGGTGGTTGGAAATCAGCACCGGGATCCGTTTCTTCATCAGCGACTCCGCCTTTTGCGCCAGCAGCACCTGTTGCTCCAGGTTGAAGCTGTTGGTGTGGTAGGCGGTAAAGTTCGCCGTCGCCGTCAACGGCGCATAGGGCGGATCGCAATACACCACCGTGCGGCTATCCGCACGCTGCATGCACTCTTCATAAGATTCGCAGTAAAACTCAGCGTTTTGCGCCTTGTCGGCAAAATGATAGAGCTCAGCCTCGGGGAAATAGGGCTTCTTATAGCGGCCAAACGGCACATTGAACTCGCCGCGCAAATTGTAGCGACACAGGCCGTTGTAACCGTGACGGTTCAGATACAGGAACAGCACCGCGCGACGCAGCGGGTCCTGGCTCTGATTGAACTCATCACGGTACTGGTAGTAGCGCTCAGCGACGTTATTTTCCGGGGTAAACATCTCGCGGGCGGCAGCGACGTACTCGTCGGTGCGCAATTTGACGATGTTGTACAGGCCGATTAAATCACTGTTGATATCCGCGAGGATATAACGAGAAAAGTCGGTATTGAGAAATACCGACCCGGCGCCCACAAAGGGCTCGATTAAGCACTCACCTTCCGGCAAATGCTTTTTAATATCGTCAAGCAGGGGGTACTTCCCCCCTGCCCACTTTAGAAAAGCGCGATTCTTTTTCATGCTGCCTAACTAATTACACGTTCTCCGGCTGTGGAGAAAGCTCCGACAGCATCCTGCGCTTAAGACTACCCCACGGCATTATTTCAGATCAGCCTGAACCTGATGCAGTGGTTTTGCCCATGGATTTTTCGCCTGCACGTCCGGCGGCAGCGAGGTGACCGCGCGTTTCGCTTCATCTTTCGATGAATAGATACCGCTCACCAGCACGTACCACGGTTGGCCGTTACGCGATGTTTCATAGACAACATATCTGTCCAGCTTCTCTTTCTTCGCCCAGTTGTTCAGGTTTTCATAGTTAGAGGAGCTGCTGAGCTGCAGGGTATAGTTACCCGACGGCGCAGATTTCATCGAGCTGACGTCGCCTGCCGTTTTACCGCTCTTCGCCGCCGGCGCTGCCGCGGCCGCCGTTGCGGCTGGCGCAGCAGTGGTGGTGGTTGCTGGTGCTGCAGGTTTACTCTGCGCGGTGGCTACCGGTTTGCTTTCCGCGACGGTCGTTTTCGCCGGGGCAGTGGTCGCCGCGCTTTCAACATGCTTCGGCTGAACCGGCTTCGTTTCTACCGGCGCTTTTGCCACCGCCTGTGGTTTCGGCTGCGGCTTCGCTTCGATGACGGTGTGCTTACGCTCAGCCGGACGCGGCGTTGCCGCCGTCTGACGTTCGGTCGTCTGGCGCGGCGCCGCGGTGCCACTGGCGCCATTACGGATCGGCGCGACGGTTGCCGGTTCAGTTGGCAGCGTCGAGTTAGCTACGGCGCCGTCCAGCTGGCCCTGCTGCTGGGTCAACGCATTATTCAGATCGCCCTGAACTTCAACGCGCTGCTGGCCCTGCGGCTCTGCCGCGGCCTGGCCCTGGGTCGGGTTCGCGGCAATAGGCGGTACCGTGACGTCCTGCTGGGTGGTGGTATTGGCGGCAGTCTGATCCTGGCCGGCAGCTGGCGTGCTGGTGGACTGGTCGTCAGACAGATTAATGCTCTTCTCGCCGGAAGCGGTCTGCTGGCTGGAAGAAGATGGCGATTTCAGCGCGGAACCGATACCCACGATTAACAGCAACAGTACCAGAATGCCCACGCCCATCATGATGTACTGGCGGGAAGCGGGTTTCGCCGGCGCTTTTTTACGCTTACGCGGACGACGCTCTACAGGCTGCTCTTCGAGCATCTCCTCATCTTCCGCATCCAGTTCTTCTTCGAATTCTTCCTCTTCACGCTCACGACGGGCCTTGCCGGCGCGCGTCGGACGGCCTTCATCGGCATCAAGATCGACATCGTCAAAATTGATCTGCGGATCGGCATCACGCTCGGAAGACTGACGGGAACGACCAGCACGACGATCGTTGCGATCGGCTTTCATATCGTCTTCTGGTTTGAAATCATCCATTTAACACCCCACTAAAAGGCTTATGCTCACGATTATTGCACATCACCCGAAATGATAACGCCGCGCGAACGCGGCCAGACCTTCTTATTGTTGCGCCTGCTGAGTGTCAGCAATCGCGCCAAGAACCACATCGTGCGGCACTCCGCCGCGCAGCTCGCTGCTTCCTATTGCGAGCGGGAGCACCAGCCGCATTTCGCCAGCCAGTACTTTCTTATCGCGCATCATATGGGGCAAATACGCCTGCGCACGCATTTCCTGCGGGCCGCGTACCGGTAAGCCTGCACGCTTGAGCAGATCGATAAGGCGCTGAGTATCCTGCGCGCGGAACTGCCCCAGCTGTTCGGACGTATGCGCCGCCATCACCATACCTGCCGCCACCGCTTCGCCGTGCAGCCAGTTACCGTAGCCCATTTCCGCTTCGATAGCATGGCCGAAGGTATGTCCAAGATTGAGTAAAGCACGTAACCCGGTTTCACGCTCGTCGGCAGCCACAACTTCCGCTTTCAGCTCACAGCAGCGGCGAATGCAGTACGCCATGGCCTTTTCATCCAACGCCAGCAAGGCATCAATGTTGTTTTCCAGCCAGCTGAAGAAGGCGCCGTCGAGGATCACCCCATACTTGATGACCTCAGCCAGTCCGGAAGCGAGTTCGCGCTTCGGCAGCGTCTTCAGACAGTTAAGATCAACCACCACGGAAACCGGCTGCCAGAAGGCGCCAATCATGTTTTTGCCGAGAGGGTGGTTCACTGCGGTTTTGCCGCCGACCGACGAGTCGACCTGCGACAGCAGGGTGGTAGGGACCTGGATAAAACGCACGCCGCGCTGATAGCTTGCCGCGGCGAAACCGGTTAAATCACCGATAACACCGCCGCCGAGCGCCACCAGCGTGGTGTCGCGGCCATGGGGTTTTTGCAACAGCGCGGTAAATACGGTATCCATCACCGCCAGGCTTTTATACTGCTCGCCGTCGGGCAGGACTACGCTGTCAACGTTGACCCCTGCCTGCTCAAGCGCAGAGCGGACGGTATCCAGATAAAGCGGCGCCAGCGTTTCGTTGGTGACCAGCATAGCCTGGTCGCCCGACTTAAGTGGCAGGAAGGAAGCTGGATCGTTGAACAAACCAGCCGCGATGGTAATCGGGTAACTACGTTCCCCGAGGGTAACAGTAAGCCTCTCCATAACGCGACATCCACCTCAGTGACTTTTACTCTGACGCACTTTTATTAAGCCAGAATCAGTTGCTTTCCAGCATATGAATAATCTGGTTCGCGACGACTTTCGCACTCTGATCGTCTGTGCGGATAGTCACATCGGCGATCTCTTCATACAGCGGGTTACGCTCGTCAGCCAGCGCTTCCAGTACTTCACGAGGCGGCGCATCGACTTGTAGCAAAGGACGCTTTTTATCGCGCTGCGTACGGGCCAACTGCTTCTCGATCGTTGTTTCCAGGTAGACCACCACGCCGCGGGCGGAGAGACGGTTACGCGTTTCACGGGATTTTACAGAGCCGCCGCCAGTCGCCAGCACAATTCCCTGTTTTTCCGTCAACTCATTGATAATTTTTTCTTCACGGTCGCGGAAGCCTTCTTCGCCTTCAACATCGAAGACCCAGCCCACATCAGCGCCAGTGCGTTTCTCAATCTCTTGATCGGAATCGTAAAATTCCATGTTGAGCTGTTGGGCTAACTGGCGCCCAATAGTGCTTTTGCCGGCACCCATAGGCCCAACCAGAAAGATATTGCGTTTCTCTGCCATTTTTTCGGTACTACTAAGACTATTCGTTAATGATAAACCCGCTTCGCAGACACCCAGCGCCGCAGGGCATGAACTGAAACCTCATATGCAATAGAGCGAGAGTCAGACTAAAAATTATCTCAATACTCCGGCTGGTTTGGCAACTGAATAAAATCGCCGGACAATAAAGGGAGGATTGATGTCGTACCCGACTCTCAAATCGGTACCCCTTGTATGCTAAATCCGTCCTCACGTCAAACACCTGAAACGTGTTTAGCATGAAAAACCTGCTTAACGTACTGCCAGAATCCGTGGCGTAATAAAGACAACCAGTTCACGGCGTTCATTATCTTTCCCGTCGCGGCGAAACAGACGCCCCAGCACCGGGATATCGCCAAGCAGCGGGACGCTGTCGCGGGCGGTTTTGTTTTTCTGCGAAAAGATGCCGCCCAACGCCAGGGTCTCGCCGCTGCGGACTTCCACCAGGGTCTCGATCTCCTGTTTATCAATGGCCAGCGCCTCGCCGTTATCCTGCTTCAGCACCTGGCCTGGCGTGTTCTCGCTTATTCGCAGCTTCAACCGCACTCTCCCCTGCTGCAGCACCGTCGGCGTCACCTCCATGCCCAGCACCGCCTCTTTAAACTCCACCGACGTGGCGCCGCTTTCACCGCTGGAGACCTGATAGGGGATCTCGCTCCCCTGCTTGATGCTGGCGGGCTGCATATGAGAGGCGAGCAAACGAGGACTGGCGATAATCTCGACCTGCTGCTTGCGCTCCAGCGCGGAAAGCTCCAGCTCAAGCAAGCGCCCGTTAATTTTGCCGATGTTAAAGCCTGCGCGGGTGCTGGCGTCGTTAACTGACAGATCGCTGCTTAGGGTGGTAATGCGCCCGGATCCTGGCGTGCTTTCAGCCTCCGCCAGCCGCCATTTCACCCCCAGTTCACGCAGGCTGGTTTCGCTCATTGACACGATATGGGCGGCCAGCTCCACCTGTCCGACCGGCAGATCCATCTCCTGCGCCCAGGCCTTCAGCGCCGGTAGATGGCGGGCATCATCGCGGATCAGCAGCCGATTGGTCCGCTTGTCCGCCATCAGGTTTCCCCGGGCGCTAAGCAACTTACCGCCGCTTTTAGCCAGCTCCTCGGCATCGGCATAGTGCAGGGTCACGCTCTCCGCCCGCAGCGGCAGATTCTGCAGACGTTTCGCCTGTTCCGCTTCGCGCTGCGCCAGGTTGGCCTTTTGCCAGGCCTGCGTATGTGCGTAGATGACCGTTCCCTGCTGTTGCAAAGAGAGGCCTGCGCTATCCGCCACTGCCCGCAGCGCCTGGGTCCAGGGAACCTTCTGCAGGCGCAGGGAGAGCGTGCCGCTGACGTCCGGTGCGACAACGAGATTCTTCTGGTTCATTTCGGCCAGGGCTTGCAGCACCTGGGCCACTGGCGCGTCGTCAACGACCAGCGAAACCGGGTTATCATTTCGCGCGGCGACCACCGCCAGCGGTAGCAGCAAAAGCAGGCTTATCCATCGCATCATCTTGTTTTCCTTTACGTTGCCAGCGCCACGCTGGCGGTTCACATCCCGGAGGCGTGACGATGTCCAGTTCACTGTCCGTCAGCCGGTTCACCCGCCAGCCCGTGGGCAATTGCTCATCCAGGCGCACCCGTCGCCACGTGCCGCTTCCGTCCTGCAAAAACCCCATCCAGCCTGCACCATCGTCGGCCGCGCCGCCATAACGCCATTGCGACAGCTGCGCCGCGCGGCAGGGATCCTCAACCGGCTGAAAAGGATCGCGCTCGGCCGCCAGCAGCGACAGCGGCAACCACAGCAAAACCCAGCATTTACCAACCATCTTCCGCCTCCAGCTGCAGCCGCATGCGCAGCGCCTGCCCCTCGCGCTCCAGCGAGAACGAACGCGGGTTCATCCCGCTGCGCGCCAGCCATGAAAACAGAGCGGGTACCGTCGGCCAGGAGAGAGCCAGCTCCATCTCGCCGCCGCTCCCCTGCGGATGCCAGGCGATTAGCTTCGCCCCGGCGAGCGGAATGGCTATGGGCGAGAACGGCTGCTTGTCGATGCGCTCCCCGGATCTTTCACCGTCAGGGATGCGCAGCGCCATGATCCGCCGCCACTGCGTTTGCAGAGCGCCATCGCGGGACAGCGCCGCCTGCGGCGGCCGGGCATCGCGCCAAAGCGCCACGCCGCCCCCCGTCAGCCCCATCGCGAGCAGGATCAGCAGCCCCGCCCGGGTGCGCAGGGTATTAATCCTCATCGGCGCGCGCTCCCGACAGGGTGAAACTGAACCGCCAGCGCCCCTCGGCGTCGCGCTGCGTTCCGCCGGCTTTAGCCGGCGCGAATCCCGTGACGCTGGCCAGAGAAGCCTCCACTCCGGCCAGCGCCTGCAGGTTGAGGGCCAGGCCATCCAGCGTCAGACGCGCCCCCTGGTACTCCAGCCGCGTCAGCCATGCCTGAGCGGGCAGGTCCGCCGCGAGCGCCATTAGTCGGGGTTGCCAGGCAGCGATCGTCGATCTGCGCTGGAGCTGCTCGCGCTGGCGTTGATGCTGCTGCCACGCTTCGCGCATCGCCTGTTCACGTTGTTTGAGCGAGGCGAGCAGCGCTGCGTCGGCCGTCGCGTGGAGCCTCGCCAGGGCGTCGCGCTGTAGACCAGCCGTTCGCCCCACCTGCAGGGTCATCCCCGCCAGCAGCACGATACCGATGGCTAACAACAGGGTGTAGCGCAGGCGCTGGCGGCGACGCATGTCACGCCAGGGGAGAAGATTAACGACATGCGTCATGGCGCCCGCCCCCCAGCGCCAGCCCAAGGGCAATGGCGTAGCGATCGCCGTCGGCTGGCAGCGGAGGCTGCCGGCGGTGAACCACCTGCCAGACATCAAAACGACTGGCCTCGTCGCCCGCGTCAGCGCACAAGCGCAGAGGAACCTGAAGCTGCCCCGCCAGCTGGCTCAAGGACCCTATCGCATCGCAGGCGTCACAGCCCCAGGCCTCATGGGTCGCCCATAGCCAATGCTTTTCATCCCGCCACGCCAGGCCTTGCTCTGCTGCCGTCACCCAAGGGAAAAAAGCGCCGAGCGCACTGGCATCCGGTACGATGGCAGCTACCCGCAGGCGCAGCCGCCCTGCCAGCTCCCGCAGAGCATTGATATCCAGCCGCTGCGCCGCCGTAACCTGCCAGCCGTCATTTCGCGAGGTGGGCGCATAATCAATACAGAGAGAGGAGGCGGGCATCGCCAGCTGCTGGGTCATGGCGCTGGCTATCCACGTCGCCTGTTCCCGCTCTCGCAGGGCGAACTGGGGATAAGGCACGCGTTTTTGCAGCGTGCGAGCCGCGGGAAAGGCGATATTGATCTGATGCTGTACCGGTAGCTCCCGCCGCCAGGCTGCCAGCCGTGAGCCGAGGGCGCTGACGTCCGCCACCATCCCCTGCCGCACCAGGCCTGGCGGCAGCGGAATGCGCCACCAGCGGCGCAGCGCCCAGTGTGAGCGCTCAAACAGTAGCGCGACAATGGCAATGCTATCTTGTTGGATATGCATTCCGATCCGCCAGTTTCTGAAAGCCATGCTTACGATCTCCTTATCCGGCAAAACTGTCCGGCTATATCAATGCACCTGGCTTGCCTTTATACTACCGCGCGTTTGTTTATAAACTGCCCAAATAAAACTAAATGGGAAAACACCGGTGAAGTTCGTAAAGTATCTATTGATCCTTGCAGTCTGTTGCGTACTGCTGGGAGCAGGCTCGATTTTTGGCCTCTACAAATACATAGAGCCGCAACTCCCCGACGTCGCAACCCTGAAGGATGTGCGTTTGCAGATCCCGATGCAGGTCTATAGCGCCGACGGTGAGCTTATTGCGCAGTACGGCGAAAAGCGCCGTATCCCTGTCACGTTGCAGCAAATTCCCCCCGAGCTGGTGAAAGCGTTTATCGCTACCGAAGACAGTCGTTTCTATGAGCATCACGGCGTCGATCCGGTGGGTATTTTCCGCGCCGCCAGCGTGGCGATGTTTTCAGGCCACGCCTCGCAGGGCGCCAGCACCATCACCCAGCAGTTAGCGCGTAACTTCTTCCTCAGCCCCGAGAAGACGTTGATGCGTAAGATTAAAGAGGCCTTTCTGGCTATCCGCATCGAGCAGCTGCTGAACAAAGATGAAATCCTTGAGCTGTACCTGAACAAGATTTACCTCGGCTACCGCGCCTATGGCGTCGGCGCCGCGGCGCAGGTCTATTTTGGCAAACCTATCGACCAGCTGACCCTCAGCGAAATGGCGGTGATTGCCGGTCTGCCGAAAGCCCCGTCCACTTTTAACCCGCTCTATTCGATGGATCGCGCCACAGCCCGGCGCAACGTGGTGCTGTCGCGTATGCTGAGCGAGGGGTACATCACCCAGGCGCAATACGATGAGGCGCGCAGCGAACCCATCGACGCCAGCTACCACGCGCCAAAAATCGCCTTCTCCGCGCCCTATCTGAGCGAAATGGTGCGCCAGGAGATGGTGAATCGCTACGGCGAGCAGGCCTACGAAGATGGCTACCGGGTGTACACCACGATTACCCGCAAAAACCAGCAGGCGGCCCAGCAGGCGGTCCGCAATAACGTGCTGGATTACGATATGCGTCACGGCTACCGCGGCCCGGCCAGCGTGCTGTGGAAGGTCGGCGAAACGCCGTGGGAGGCGAAAAAGATCGTTGACGCCCTGAAGCGCCAGCCTGGCTTTGGCCCGCTTTATCCTGCGGTGGTCACCTCCGCGAATGCCCAGGAGGCCGTCGCGCTGTTGGCTAACGGCGACTCCGTTTCGCTGACGATGGACGGCGTGCGCTGGGCTCGCCGCTTTATCTCCGATACGCAGCAGGGGGCGACCCCGCGTAAAGTCAACGACGTCGTGCAGGCCGGGCAGCAGATCTGGGTTCGCAAAGTGGGAGACAGCTGGTGGCTGTCGCAGGTCCCGGACGTCAACTCGGCATTGGTCTCCATTAACCCGCAAAACGGCGCGATTATCGCCCTTGTCGGTGGGTTTGACTTTAACCAGAGCAAGTTCAACCGCGCCACTCAGGCGCTGCGCCAGGTCGGCTCCAACATCAAGCCATTCCTCTACACGGCTGCGATGGATAAAGGCTTAACTCTGGCAAGCATGCTCAACGATGTGCCAATCTCGCGCTGGGACGCCGGAGCCGGTTCCGACTGGCGGCCGAAAAACTCGCCGCCGCAGTATGCCGGTCCGATTCGTTTACGCCAGGGCCTGGGGCAGTCGAAAAACGTGGTCATGGTGCGCGCCATGCGCGCCATGGGCGTTGACTATGCCGCCGAGTATTTGCAGCGCTTTGGCTTCCCGGCGCAAAACATTGTCCACACCGAATCGCTGGCGCTGGGCTCCGCCTCCTTTACGCCTCTGCAGGTCGCCCGCGGTTATTCGGTGATGGCCAACGGCGGCTTCCTGGTGAACCCGTTCTTTATCAGTAAGATTGAGAACGATCAGGGCGGGGTCCTCTTCGAAGAGCGTCCGAAAATCGCCTGCCCGCAGTGTGATTTACCGGTGATTTACGGCGATACGCCAAAATCCAACGTGCTGGAAAACAAAGATGTGGAAGATGTCGCCACCTCGACGGAACCGCAGAATGGCACCGTGCCGCCGCAGCCGCAGCTGGAGCAGGCCAATCAGTCACTGGTGGCGCAGAGCGGCGCCCAGGAATACGCGCCGCATGTGATCAACACCCCGCTGGCCTTCCTGATCAAGAGCGCGCTGAACAGCAACATCTTTGGCGAACCGGGCTGGATGGGAACCGGCTGGCGCGCCGGACGTGACCTGCAGCGGCATGACATCGGCGGCAAAACCGGGACCACCAACAGCTCGAAGGACGCCTGGTTCTCAGGCTACGGACCGGGCGTGGTGACCTCGGTTTGGATCGGCTTTGACGATCATCGTCGCGATCTTGGCCGGACCACCGCATCGGGGGCGATTAAAGATCAGATCTCCGGCTACGAAGGCGGCGCCAAAAGCGCCCAGCCGGCCTGGGACAGCTTTATGAAGAGCGTGCTGGAAGGCGTTCCGGAAGAGCCATTAACGCCGCCGCCGGGAATCGTCACGGTGAATATCGATCGCAGCACCGGTCAGCTGGCGAACGGTGGCAACAGCCGGGCGGAATACTTTATTGAGGGTACCCAGCCCACGCAGCAGGCGGTCCATGAGGTGGGCACCACCCTGACTGACGGCGGCGGTGAAACCCACGAGCTGTTCTGACAAAAAAAGCGCCTGCGGGCGCTTTTTTATTGCTGCTTAGCGTAAACGCTCGTTCAGAGTCGGCCCTGGGCCTGCAACCATTCCCGCACTAAAAACAGCGCACTAACGTTGCGGGCCTCGTTAAAATCTTCTTCATCCAGCAGCGACATCAACTGCGCCAGCGGCCAGCGCACCTGCGGCAGCGGCTCGGGCTCATCGCCCGGCAGCGACTCCGGATAGAGATCTTCCGCCACCAGGATGTTCATTTTGCTGGAGAAGTAAGAGGGAGCCATACTGAGCTTCTTCAGAAACGTCAGCTTATTGGCGCCGAAGCCAACCTCTTCTTTCAGCTCGCGATTGGCCGCTTCATCCACGGTTTCACCCGGATCAATCAGCCCTTTGGAGAAGCCCAGCTCGTAGGATTCCGTCCCGACGGCATACTCGCGAATCAAAATAATATGATCATCAACAATCGGCACAATCATCACCGCTTCGCGGGTGGAAGGCCGCATACGTTCATAAACGCGACGCACACCGTTGCTGAATTCCAGATCGACGCTTTCGACATTAAAGAGGCGCGAACGGGCGACAGTTTCAACATTGAGAATGGTGGGTTTTTGTAATGATTTGCTCATTGTCATCGGTCTATGCTGTGATTAAGCAGTCATTGTGCGATACGCAACACGCTTTCGGCAATCCAAATCGCTACTTATTTACAGAGTTGTAACCTTTTCCCTGCAAAGGGGAAAGTAATAAAGATAAAAAAGTCAATAGCTTGAATTATCTTTGAGAATTTACCGATTTCTGGCCTTTAACGTTTTTGGTAAGCTAATACGCTGCTGCATGACATATTTACTACCCTGCAAGCAGGTGCGCCGCTAACACTGCAGCTTGACGTTAGTCTTCACGTTCACCGACGATTTCGTAAGAAAAATATAACTATGATGGGATGGGCATGGGCACCTTTCTGATATTCCTTACAGCTCTGCTAATCTGCGTATTGCTCATTGGATGGTGGTATCGCACGCACGCCAGACGCCGCCGGCTCCCTCTACTGCACGCCTTTAGCGATGCCACCACGCGGCCGATCGCGGCCGATGAGCGCCAGGCCATCGAAAAGTATCTTGCCGAACTGAGCCGCGCCCAGCAGGTTCCCGCGTCCGGCGCCACCAGCGCGCCCGTCGCTCTGGCGCTAAACGAACAGAGCGATACCGTCTATGGGGTGACGCGAGCCATCACCCGCTACGGGATCACTACCGACGCGCCGAATAAATGGCGCTATTTTCTCGATTCGGTGGAGGTACATCTGCCGCCGTTCTGGGAACAGCATATCAACGATGAAAACAGCGTCGAGCTGATCCCCACCGACAGCCTGCCGCTGGTTATCACCCTTAACGGCCATACCCTGAGCGACTATCGTCAGGAAGCGCAAAGCTACGCGCTGGAACGCGCCTCGGCCACCCAGGCCTCAATTCGCGGCGAAGAGAGCGAACAGGTAGAGTTGCGGCAGATCCGTCGGGAAAGCCCGGAAGAACACGCCCTGAACCGCCCGGATGGTCTGCGCGAAGCGATCCTGATCGTCGCCTCTTTCCTGTTCTTTTATTTCAGTCTGATTGGGCCTGCCGTCTTTACCCCATGGCTGGTGGCCGCCGGTTTGCTGCTGCTCGCCGCCGGCCTATTGGGGATCTATGCCCCGCCGCGCCGCGCCTCGCTGCGCGAAATCCATTGCCTGCGCGGCGTCCCTAAGCGCTGGGGGCTGTTTGGCGAAAACGATCAGGAGCATATCAATAATATCTCGCTGGGCATTATCGATCTCATCTATCCGCGCCACTGGCAGCCCTGGATCGCCCAGGACCTCGGACAGCAGACCGATATTGATATCTATCTCAACCGCCATGTAGCCCGTCAGGGACGCTACTTGTCGCTTCATGATGAAGTGAAAAACTTCCCGCTGCAGTACTGGCTGCGCAGCGCGATTATCGCCGCCGGCGCCCTGGTGGTGGTAATCATGCTATGGGCCAGCGTACCGCTGAATATGCCGTTTAAGTTCACCCTGTCGTGGCTGAAGGGGGCGCAGACCATTGAAGCCACGACCGTCAGCCAGCTGGAAAAGGCCCATGTGCGCATTGGCGATACGCTGCGCCTGACCGGCACCGGGATGTGCAACATCCGCACGCCGGGCAGCTGGACGGCCAAAGAGGATTCGCCGTTCCTGCCTTTCGATTGTTCTCAGATTGTGTGGAACGATGCCCCTCCTCTGCCGCTGCCGGAGTCTGACATTGTCAGCAAAGCGACCGCTCTGATGCAGTCCGTCCAGCGTCAGCTGCACCCGGAAACCGACGACGACTCCCGCGTCAGCCCGGCGCTGCGCTCCGCCATTCAGAAATCTGGCATGGTGCTGCTGGATGATTTCGGCGATATCGTTCAGAAAACCAACGATCTCTGTTCCGCTGCCGATGATTGCCTGCGGCTGAAGAATGCGCTGGTTAATCTCGGCAATACCCGTAACTGGGAGACGTTAACTAAGCGCGCGTCCGCCGGGAAACTGGATGGCGTGAACGTGCTGCTGCGGCCAGTCAGCGCCGAGTCGCTGGAGAATCTGGTGACCACCTCAACCGCCCCCTTTGTCATGCGTGAAACCTCGCGGGCGGCGCAGGCGCTCAACAGCCCGGCCCCGGGCGGCTTCCTCATCGCCAGCGACGAGGGTAGCGTGCTGGTCAATCAGCCGTGGCCGGCGGTGAGCCTGTATGATTACCCGGCGCATGAGCAGTGGGGGGAACTGCGGCGGCTGGCCGGTATGCTGATGCATACCCCCTTCCATGCCGAAGGGATAGTCACCAATCTGTTTACTGACGCCAACGGCACTCAGCATATCAACCTGCACCGCATTCCTGACCGCAGCGGCCTGTGGCGCTATCTGGGCATCACCCTGCTGCTGCTGTCGATGGTGGGATGCATGGCTTACCACGGGGTGCAGGCGCTGCGTCGTTATCAACGCCATCGCCAGCGTATGGAAGAGATTCAGAAATATTACGAAAGCTGCCTGAACCCGGTGCTGCTCCCCTCGTCTGACCCGCAAGATTAATTTTCCCGGCGACTGGGTGTGATACCCTGTCGCCCATTTCCCGCTCGCTGGAGAGTCATCATGCATTTTGATATCGCCTGGCAGGAGGTCGATACCGTTCTGCTGGATATGGACGGCACGCTCCTGGATCTCGCTTTCGACAACTATTTCTGGCAAACGCTGGTGCCGGAAACCTGGGGGGCCGCCCGCGGCCTCAATCTGCAACAGGCGAAAGAGGCCATGCACCAGGAGTATCACGCCGTGCAGCATACGCTAAACTGGTACTGTCTGGATTACTGGAGCGAGCGCCTGGGTTTGGATATTTGTGCGATGACCAGCGAACAGGGTCCGCGCGCCACGCTGCGTGAGGATACCGTGCCGTTCCTTGATGCGCTCAAGGCCAGCGGTAAGCGACGTATTCTGTTGACCAATGCCCATCCCCACAATCTGGCGGTGAAACTCAAACACACCGGCCTGGATGCGCACCTTGATTTATTACTTTCCACCCACACATTTGGTTATCCGAAAGAGGATCAGCGTCTGTGGCGCGCCGTGGCGGAGGAAACCGGCCTTGAGGCGCATAAAACGCTGTTTGTCGACGACAGCGAGGCAATTCTGGATGCCGCGAGGGAGTTTGGCATTCGTTACTGCCTGGGCATTACCAATCCCGACTCCGGGCTGGCGGAAAAGCAGTATCTGCGCCATCCGGGGCTGAATGATTACCGACGACTGATCCCTTCGCTTACCCCGAAGGAGAGGCGATGAAAGAGAAGCCTACCGAAACCGTCAGACTGGACAAATGGCTTTGGGCCGCCCGCTTTTACAAGACCCGCGCGCTGGCGCGAGAGATGATTGAAGGCGGCAAGGTGCATTACAACGGACAGCGCAGCAAGCCTGGGAAAATCGTCGAACTAGACGCCATGCTAACGCTGCGTCAGGGCAACGACGAGCGGACGGTGCGCATCGTCGGTATCACCGAACAGCGCCGCCCGGCAAGCGAAGCCGTCACCCTGTATGAAGAGACGGCTGAGAGTATCGAGAAGCGTGAAAAAATGGCCCTGGCGCGCAAAATGAACGCCCTGACCATGCCGCACCCTGACAGACGTCCGGACAAGAAAGAGCGCCGCGACCTGATGAGATTTAAACACGGCGAGAGTGAGTAACTCGCGCCAGAAAGAGAGATGATTATGACTCAACACGATCAATTACATCGTTATCTGTTTGAAAACTATGCCGTGCGCGGTGAGCTGGTGACGGTGTCGGAAACCCTGGAACAGATTCTGGCGAATCACACTTATCCCCAGCCGGTGAAAACGGTGCTGGCGGAGCTGCTGGTCGCCACCAGTCTGCTGACTGCGACGCTGAAATTTGCCGGCGACATCACCGTGCAGCTGCAGGGCGATGGGCCTTTACAGCTGGCGGTCATCAATGGCAATAACCAGCAGCAGCTGCGCGGCGTCGCGCGCGTGCAGGGCGAGATTGCGGACGATGCGGATCTGAAAGCGATGGTCGGCAACGGCTATCTGGTCATCACCATCTCCCCGGAAGAGGGTGAGCGTTATCAGGGCGTGGTCGGTCTGGAAGGCGATACGCTGGCCGCCTGCCTGGAAGATTACTTCCAGCGTTCAGAGCAGCTGCCGACGCGCCTTATTATCCGCACCGGCGAACATGAAGGTCAGCCGATGGCGGGCGGGATGCTGCTGCAGGTGATGCCGGCGCAGGATGCCCAGACTGCCGACTTTGAGCACCTGGCGACGCTCACCGAGACCATCAAGGCGGAAGAGCTGTTCACCCTGCCGGCGAACGATGTGCTGTGGCGTCTGTACCATGAAGAAGAAGTCACGGTCTACGATCCGCAGAGCGTGGAGTTCAAGTGCACCTGCTCCCGCGAACGCTGCGCCGGCGCGCTGAAAACCCTGCCGGACGAAGAGATAGATAGCATCCTTGCCGACGAAGGCGAGATTGATATGCACTGCGACTACTGCGGTAACCACTATATCTTCAACGCCATGGACATCGCCGAGATCCGTAATAACGCCTCTCCGGCCGATCCGCAGGTCCATTAATCCTCACTTCTTCTTCAGGCACCGGGCGGCGATGTGGTTTGTCGCCCGGTGTCTGACTTTTATTTATTCACGAGTTGAATCGATTTTCGCTGAAAGAGTTACGTAATTTTATTCCAGGAAAGCGATTACATTCACATTTCAGTAGTTTTTTTAATTACTTTTTAACCATTGAGAAACATCTAACCCCACCATCCAGCCATTTCCTGAGATAATCCACTTCACTTCGTGACAGGAGTCACCGTTTTTTTCGTCATTCTGAAGAATGTCGAGATACGTAAATCTATGAGCCTGGTCGCGGTCAATACCCGGTAATAAACCCTACAATTTACAGCAGTACATCTTGGCTAAGGAGCAGTGACATGCGCGTTAATCATGGTTTAACCCCGCAGGATCTCAAGGCTTATGGTATCAATGACGTTCAGGATATCGTCCACAATCCCAGCTACGACATGTTGTTTCAGGAAGAGCTCGACCCCAACCTGGAAGGCTACGAACGTGGCGTATTAACCAGTCTCGGTGCTATCGCCGTCGACACGGGCATTTTTACCGGTCGTTCTCCGAAAGATAAGTACCTCGTGCGCGACGACACCACCCGCGATACCGTCTGGTGGTCCGATAAAGGCAAGGGTAAAAACGACAACAAGCCGCTTTCGCAGGAAACCTGGCAGCATCTGAAAGGGCTGGTAACACAGCAGCTGTCCGGTAAACGCCTGTTTATCGTCGACGCCTTCTGCGGCGCTAACGCCGATACCCGTCTCAGCGTACGTTTCATTACCGAAGTGGCCTGGCAGGCGCACTTCGTTAAAAACATGTTCATCCGCCCGAGCGACGAAGAGCTGGCGGAATTCACGCCCGACTTCATCGTGATGAACGGCGCGAAGTGCACCAACCCGCAGTGGAAAGAGCAGGGCCTGAACTCGGAAAACTTCATCGCTTTCAACCTCACCGAGCGCATTCAGTTGATCGGCGGCACCTGGTACGGCGGCGAGATGAAGAAAGGGATGTTCTCGATCATGAACTACCTGCTGCCGCTGAAGGGCATCGCCTCCATGCACTGTTCTGCCAACGTGGGCGAGAAAGGCGATGTCGCCATTTTCTTCGGCCTCTCAGGCACCGGCAAAACCACCCTCTCCACCGACCCGAAACGCCGCCTGATTGGCGATGACGAACATGGCTGGGATGACGACGGGGTGTTTAACTTCGAAGGGGGCTGCTACGCCAAGACCATCAAGCTCTCTGAAGCGGCCGAGCCGGATATCTATCACGCCATTCGCCGCAACGCCCTGCTGGAAAACGTGGTGGTGCGCGCCGACGGGACAATCGATTTCGATGACGGCTCAAAGACCGAAAACACCCGCGTCTCCTACCCCATCGACCATATCGATAATATCGTCAAACCGGTCTCCAAAGCGGGTCACGCCACCAAAGTGATCTTCCTGACGGCCGATGCGTTCGGCGTACTGCCGCCGGTCTCCCGCCTGACCGCCGATCAGACGCAGTACCATTTCCTGTCCGGGTTTACCGCCAAACTGGCCGGCACCGAGCGCGGCGTGACCGAACCCACGCCAACTTTTTCCGCCTGCTTCGGCGCCGCCTTCCTGTCGTTGCACCCGACACAGTACGCCGAAGTGCTGGTCAAACGCATGCAGGCGGCCGGCGCGCAGGCTTATCTGGTCAATACCGGCTGGAACGGCACCGGCAAGCGCATCTCGATTAAAGATACCCGCGCCATCATCGACGCCATCCTCAATGGCTCGCTGGACAACGCGGAGACCTTTACCCTGCCGATGTTTAACCTGCAGATCCCGACGGCCCTCCCGGGCGTGGATCCCCAGATCCTCGATCCGCGCAGCACCTATGGTTCCCCGGAGCAGTGGCAGGAAAAAGCCGATCAGCTGGCGAAGCTGTTTATTGAGAACTTTGAGAAGTATACCGATACGCCAGCGGGCGCCGCGCTGGTGGCGGCAGGGCCGCAGCGCTAACGGGCACAAAGATGAAAAAGCCGGGCTTGCCCGGCTTTTTATTGTGCAACGTTCTGACCAACCAACCGCGGGCGCGATCAGCTCTCTTTGGCCGGTTTCATCGGCGCCAGTACCCGGTGCACCGGCAGCCAGGCGCGGATCAGTAACCCGCCGCGTTCGCTGGAGCCAATCTCCAGCCGCCCGTTGTGATTATCGATAATACGCTGAACAATCGCCAACCCCAGCCCGGTGCCGCTGGTGCTGCGGGCGCTGTCGCCGCGTACAAACGGCTGAAACAGGTGCTCTCGCTGCTCAGGTTTAATCCCCGGTCCGTCATCTTCTACCTGGAACCAGGCCCGGCTCGCTTCGCTGCCGCTGCTGACCTTGATCCAGCCATTGCCATAGCGGGCCGCGTTGACCACCATATTCGCCAGCGCGCGCTTGATAGACAGAGGATGCATGCGTACCGGAATTTCGCCGGCCTGCAGGGCGGTGGCGATCTCCCGCTCATAGCCGCTCTCCGCAGCGATCACTTCCCCCAGCACCGCATTCAGATCCGCCAGCTCCATCGGCATCTCCTGCCCGGTGCGCAGATAGTCGATAAACTGCTCGATGATGGCGTTGCACTCTTCGATATCTTTATTGATCGACTCCGCGAGATAGCCGTCCTGCTCGCCCATCATCTCGGTGGCCAGACGAATGCGGGTCAGCGGAGTCCGTAAATCATGGCTGACCCCGGCCATCAGCAGCGTACGGTCGTCGGCCAGCTGCTTCACGCCCGCGGCCATGTGGTTGAAGGCGCGCGTCACCGAACGCACTTCGGAGGCACCATACTCGCGCAGCGGCGGCGGAATAATGCCGCGCCCGACCTGCAGCGCCGCATGCTCCAGATCCACCAGCGGGCGGTTCTGAATACGGATAAACAGCCAGGCGCCGCCTATCGCCAGCAGCATGATCGCCAGGGTATAGCGGAACAGCGGCGAGAAGTCGCCCTGATGGATCTCGGTCAGCGGCACCCGCACCCAAATATTGGGCGACAGCCAGGTCTTCAGCCACACCACGGGGGAGCTTTTATTGACCTCCACCCGCACCTCAGTGGGGCCGCCAAGCTGATGAGCCATCTGCTGGCTCAAGAATTCATAATGCTGCGCCCAGCGCAGGCCTGCGTCTTCCGCCGCTTCATTGGAATAGAGCGAAATCCCCAGCTCGCGATAAATTTCACGGCGAAACGCCGGGGGCACCACCAGCTGGGTGCCATCCTCCAGCTGCAGCTTATCAGTCATCAGCATACGCACTTCGTAGGCCAATACTTTATTAAACTGCTGGAGACTTGGCAGGATCGCGAAATTCAGTACTACCAGATAGGTCGTCACCAGGCTGACGAACAGCAAGGTGACGATCAGGAGCAGCGTGCGAGCAAAGGAGCTGCGCGGCGAAAAGCGCACGCGTTTCATGCCTTAGAACCGTCCGGGACGAAGACGTAGCCCAGACCCCAGACGGTCTGGATATAGCGCGGATGCGCCGGGTCCTCTTCCACCATGCGGCGCAGGCGGGAGATCTGTACGTCGATGGAACGCTCCATCGCAGAGTATTCGCGGCCGCGAGCGAGGTTCATTAACTTATCGCGCGACAGCGGCTCACGAGGATGGCTTACCAGCGCCTTCAGGACCGCAAACTCGCCGCTGGTCAACGGCATCGGCTCGTCTTCACGGAACATCTCGCGGGTGCCCAGGTTCAGTTTGAATTTACCAAAGGCGATAACCGCCTCTTCCTGCGACGGCGCGCCCGGCAGCTCGTTCGCCTGACGGCGCAACACCGCCCGGATGCGGGCCAGCAGTTCACGCGGGTTGAACGGCTTCGGAATGTAGTCGTCGGCCCCGATCTCCAGGCCCACGATACGATCAACCTCTTCGCCTTTCGCCGTCACCATAATGATCGGCATCGGGTTGCTCTGGCTGCGCAGACGGCGGCAAATCGAGAGACCATCTTCCCCAGGCAGCATCAGATCCAGCACCATCAGGTGGAAGGATTCGCGGGTTAACAGACGATCCATCTGTTCGGCGTTCGCCACGCTACGAACCTGGAAGCCCTGCTCGGTCAGATAACGTTCGAGCAGCGCACGCAGGCGCATGTCGTCATCCACAACCAGAATCTTATAATTCTCTTGCATTGTTTGTACTCCCAAAGGTTCACTGCAATAGTCAGTGCGTATTCTCAAAAAAGCCCGACGCGCTCACCAGCTAAATCTGGTATATATTCCAGGCTAAATTGTTACAAAGCATATTTAACAGCAGGTTAAGTATACATTTAATCATAAGACACAGTATTTATCCTGTCGGTATTATTACGCGCTACAAATTGTGCGCAACGACAGACTGTCAGAAGGTTGAACTCACGATGAAAACGCCGCTGATCACCCGCGAGGGATATGAAAAACTGAAGCAGGAGATGGACTATCTGTGGCGCCAGGAGCGCCCGGAAGTGACCAAAAAGGTGACCTGGGCCGCCAGCCTCGGCGACCGCAGCGAGAACGCGGATTACCAGTACAACAAAAAGCGCCTGCGCGAGATCGATCGCCGGGTCCGCTATCTGACCAAATGTCTGGAACAGTTAAAGATCGTCGATTACTCCCCACAGCAGGAGGGCAAAGTCTTCTTCGGCGCCTGGGTAGAGATTGAAAACGATGAAGGCGATATCAAGCGCTTTCGCATCGTCGGTTACGATGAAATTTTTGGCCGCAAAGACTATATCTCCATCGACTCGCCGATGGCGCGCGCACTGTTAAAAAAAGAGGTTGGCGATCTGGCCATCGTCAACACGCCGGCGGGCGAAGCCAGCTGGTATGTCAATGAGATCGAATACGTTAAATAGACAAGAACTTTCCGAGAGACGCCCGGCGCGACTGGCATTTTTAGCCGTCAGTCCGTATAACTAGTCCCTGTTTTTTGACCCTAAAGATGAATTAAAAGCCATGATGAATGATTCGCTCTGCCGCATTATTGCGGGTGAACTTCAGGCCAGAGCCGAACAGGTAGAAGCTGCCGTTCGCCTGCTTGATGAAGGGAACACCGTGCCGTTTATTGCACGTTATCGTAAAGAAGTCACCGGCGGTCTGGATGACACGCAGCTGCGTAATCTGGAAACCCGCCTCGGCTATCTGCGCGAACTGGAAGACCGTCGTCAGGCGATCCTCAAATCCATCGCTGAACAGGGCAAACTGACCGACGCGCTGGAAAAAGCCATCAACACCACGCTCAGCAAAACTGAACTGGAAGATCTCTACCTGCCGTACAAGCCGAAGCGCCGCACCCGCGGGCAAATCGCTATCGAAGCGGGGCTGGAGCCGCTGGCTGACCTGCTGTGGAACGAACCGTCCCACGATCCGGAAACGGAAGCCGCAAAATATATTGATGCCGATAAAGGCGTGGCCGACAGCAAAGCGGCGCTGGATGGCGCGCGCTATATCCTGATGGAGCGTTTTGCCGAAGACGCCGCGCTGCTGGCGAAGGTCCGTGACTATCTGTGGAAAAACGCCCACCTGGTCTCCACCGTCGTCAGCGGCAAAGAAGAGGAAGGCGCCAAATTCCGCGACTACTTCGATCACCATGAACCGATCGCCACCGTGCCGTCGCATCGCGCGCTGGCGATGTTCCGCGGTCGCAACGAAGGCGTCCTGCAGCTCTCTTTAAACGCTGACCCGCAGTTTGACGAGCCGCCGAAAGAGAGCCACGGCGAGCAGATTATTATCGACCATCTGGGCCTGCGCCTGAATAACGCCCCGGCGGACAGCTGGCGTAAAGGCGTCGTCAGTTGGACCTGGCGGATCAAAGTCCTGATGCATCTCGAAACCGAGCTGATGGGTACCGTGCGCGAGCGCGCCGAAGACGAAGCTATTAACGTCTTCGCCCGCAACCTGCACGACCTGCTGATGGCTGCGCCCGCCGGGCTGCGCGCCACCATGGGCCTTGACCCGGGCCTGCGCACCGGGGTGAAAGTGGCCGTGGTTGACGGTACCGGCAAACTGGTGGCCACCGATACCATCTACCCCCACACCGGTCAGGCCGCCAAAGCGGCCGTCGCCGTCGCCGCGCTGTGTGAGAAGCACAACGTCGAGCTGGTGGCGATCGGCAACGGCACCGCCTCGCGTGAAACCGAGCGTTTCTTCCTCGACGTGCAGAAACAGTTCCCGAAGGTCACCGCCCAGAAGGTGATCGTCAGCGAAGCCGGGGCTTCCGTTTACTCCGCCTCCGAGCTGGCGGCGCAGGAGTTCCCTGACCTCGACGTGTCGCTGCGCGGCGCGGTCTCCATTGCCCGCCGTCTGCAGGATCCCCTGGCCGAGCTGGTGAAAATCGACCCGAAATCCATTGGCGTCGGCCAGTATCAGCACGATGTCAGCCAGACCCAGCTGGCGCGTAAGCTGGACGCGGTGGTGGAAGACTGCGTGAACGCCGTTGGCGTTGACCTGAACACCGCCTCCGTGCCGCTGCTGACCCGCGTGGCCGGCCTGACCCGCATGATGGCGCAGAACATCGTCGCCTGGCGCGACGAGAACGGCCAGTTCCAGAACCGCCAGCAGCTGCTGAAGGTCAGCCGCCTGGGGCCGAAAGCCTTTGAACAGTGCGCCGGCTTCCTGCGTATCAACCACGGCGACAACCCGCTGGATGCCTCCACCGTTCACCCGGAAGCCTACCCGGTGGTCGAACGCATTCTGGCCGCTACCCAGCAGGCGCTGAAAGATCTGATGGGCAATAGCAGTGCGCTGCGCCACCTGAAGGCCGTGGATTTCACCGATGAGAAGTTCGGCGTACCGACCGTGACCGACATCATCAAAGAGCTGGAAAAACCGGGCCGCGACCCGCGTCCGGAGTTTAAGACAGCGAAGTTCGCAGACGGCGTAGAGACCATGAACGATCTGCTGCCGGGGATGATTCTGGAAGGGGCCGTCACCAACGTCACCAACTTCGGCGCATTTGTCGATATCGGCGTCCATCAGGACGGACTGGTCCACATTTCGTCGCTTTCTGACAAGTTTGTTGAAGATCCGCACACCGTGGTGAAAGCGGGCGACATCGTGAAGGTCAAGGTCATGGAAGTCGATCTGCCGCGTAAGCGTATCGCCCTGACCATGCGTCTCGACGAGCAGCCGGGCGACAGCAACGCCCGCCGCGGCGGCGGTCAGGATCGCCCGCAGGGCAACCGCCCGGCCGCGAAAGCCGCCAAACCTCGCGGTCGCGACGCGCAGCCTGCCGGCAACAGCGCGATGATGGATGCCCTCGCGGCGGCGATGGGTAAAAAACGCTAATCCCACCCTGCCCCTTTTCAGGGGCAGTTTTTTTTCATGACCAGGCCATCGCCATCACGCGCAAAACAGGTTCAGTTGTTTCTGATAACCTGTTTTTATTCCACGCCTGAAGACAGCGAAATTAATATTTTCATTTCGTTAACTTAAGAAACCTTAATTAAACATTAGATCGCCGAAATAATATTTCGTGCATTTTCGATCACAGACAGATTTTGCGGCACATCAATAAAAAAGTGATTTCCGCTTTAAAAATAGCGTTGATCGCATCATATGTATTGATGATAAAAACCATTCTCATTATCATCACTTTCAGAATGATTTTTTCTTTTTTCGTTGGCTATGGTATCCGGCGCGGTGACATCCCGACGCCCGGTCAATTCATCTTCGGTTAGCGATAGACAAGTAGGCCCTATGCAATTCACACCTGATAGTGCGTGGAAAATCATTGGATTCTCCCGCGATATTAGCCCAGCATACCGTCAGAAATTGCTCTCCCTCGGCATGCTGCCCGGATCCTCTTTTCATGTGGTGCGCGTGGCGCCGCTCGGCGATCCTGTTCATATTGAAACCCGACGCGTCAGTTTGGTATTACGCAAAAAAGATCTCGCCTTAATCGAACTGGAAGCGGTTGCACAATAACGGCTGGCCCGGCACAAGAGTCTGAAATATGAAAAAATTAACCGTTGGTTTAATTGGTAATCCTAATTCCGGCAAGACCACTTTATTTAATCAACTGACCGGCGCCCGCCAGCGCGTGGGCAACTGGGCCGGGGTCACCGTTGAGCGTAAAGAGGGCGTATTCGCCACCACTGACCACCAGGTCACGCTGGTTGACCTCCCCGGGACCTACTCTCTGACCACCATCTCTTCGCAGACCTCGCTGGACGAGCAGATCGCCTGCCACTACATCCTCAGCGGCGAGGCCGACATGCTGATTAACGTGGTCGACGCCTCCAACCTCGAGCGAAACCTCTATTTGACGCTGCAGCTGCTTGAGCTGGGGATCCCCTGCGTCGTGGCGCTGAACATGCTGGATATTGCCGAAAAGCAGCAGGTGCGTATCGATATCGATGCCCTCGCCGCGCGCCTCGGCTGCCCGGTCATTCCGCTGGTTTCGACCCGCGGACGCGGGATCGAAGCGCTGAAGATTGCCCTCGACCGTCATCAGGCGAACAGCGATATTGAGCTGGTCCATTATCCGCAGCCGCTGCTGCGCGAAGCTGACCTGCTGGCGCAGCAGATGTCAGCGCAGATCCCGGTCAAGCAACGGCGCTGGCTCGGTCTGCAGATGCTGGAGGGCGACATCTACAGCCGGGCCTATGCCGGCGACGCCGCCGATATACTGGATATCGCCCTGGCGAATCTTAGCGACGAGATCGACGACCCGGCGCTGCATATCGCTGACGCGCGCTATCAGACCATCGCCGCCATTTGCGACGCCGTCAGCAACACCCTGACCGCCGAGCCAAGCCGCTTTACCGCGGCGATGGACAAGGTGATCCTCAACCGCTTCCTCGGGTTGCCGATTTTTCTCTTTGTCATGTATCTGATGTTCCTGCTGGCGATCAACATCGGCGGCGCGCTGCAGCCGATTTTTGACGCCGGCTCGGTCGCGGTCTTTATTCACGGTATTCAATGGCTGGGCTACACCCTGCACTTCCCGGACTGGCTGACTGTGTTCCTCGCCCAGGGGATCGGCGGCGGTATCAACACCGTGCTGCCGCTGGTGCCGCAGATCGGCATGATGTATCTGTTCCTCTCTTTCCTTGAGGACTCCGGCTACATGGCGCGCGCCGCCTTTGTCATGGACCGCCTGATGCAAGCCCTCGGCCTGCCGGGAAAATCCTTTGTCCCGTTGATTGTCGGTTTCGGCTGTAACGTGCCGTCGGTGATGGGCGCCCGCACCCTCGACGCCCCGCGCGAACGTCTGATGACCATTATGATGGCGCCGTTTATGTCCTGCGGCGCGCGGCTGGCGATCTTCGCCGTCTTCGCGGCCGCGTTCTTTGGTCAGAACGGCGCGCTGGCGGTCTTCTCGCTCTACGTGCTGGGCATTGTGATGGCCATTCTCACCGGCCTGATGCTGAAGCACACCATTATGCGCGGCGAAGCCTCGCCGTTCGTGATGGAGCTGCCGGTGTACCACGTCCCGCATATCAAGAGCCTGATTATCCAGACCTGGCAGCGCCTGAAAGGCTTTGTGCTGCGCGCCGGGAAGGTGATCGTCATTGTCAGCATCTTCCTCAGCGCGCTGAACAGCTTCTCGCTGAGCGGTAAGGTCGTCGACAACATCAACGACTCCGCGCTGGCCTCGGTGAGCCGGGTCATTACTCCGGTGTTTAAACCGATCGGCGTACATGAAGATAACTGGCAGGCCACCGTGGGCCTGTTTACCGGCGCGATGGCGAAGGAGGTGGTGGTCGGTACGCTGAACACCCTCTATACCGCCGAAGATATCCAGAACGAGGAGTTCAATCCGCAGACCTTCAGCCTCGGCGAAGAACTGCTGGCGGCCGTCGACGAGACATGGCAGGGACTGAAAGACACCTTCAGCCTCAGCGTCCTGGCCAACCCCATCGAAGCCAGCAAAGGCGATGGCGAAATGGCCACCGGCGCGATGGGCGTGATGGGCAGTAAATTTGGCAGCGCCGCGGCGGCTTACAGCTACCTGATCTTCGTTCTGCTCTACATCCCCTGCATCTCGGTGATGGGCGCCATCGCCCGCGAATCGAGCCGCGGCTGGATGACCTTCTCCATTCTGTGGGGACTGAATATCGCCTATTCGCTCTCGACGCTCTACTACCAGACCGTCAGCTTTAGCGACCATCCGCGCTACAGCCTGGCGTGTATCCTGGCGGTGGTATTGTTCAACGTGGTGCTCTTCGGTCTGCTGCGTCGGGCGCGCAGCCGGGTTGACGTCTCGCTGCTGGCCACCCGGAAAACGCCGACCTCCTGCTGTTCCAGCCCGGCTGGCGATTGCCACTAAGGAGGAGCGGTGGCGTCGTTAATGGAAGTCCGCGATATGCTGGCCCTGCAGGGCCGCATGGAGGCGAAACAGCTCAGCGCCCGCCTGCGGACGCCTCAGCCGCTGATTGACGCCATGCTCGAACGCATGGAAGCCATGGGCAAGGTGGTACGGATCAGCGAAACGAGCGAGGGCTGCCTCTCCGGCAGCTGTAAAAGCTGTCCTGAAGGGAAAGCGGCGTGCCAGCAGGAGTGGTGGGCGCTGCGATGAAGGGAGTAAGGCCAGCCAGCGCCATGAGGTAAAACGAGTGTGACAGCAGAGAAAAACGGGCCAACAGGCCCGTTTTTTATGACTGGATTATTTATACACGTCAGCGTTAGCGTGAACGGTTTTTTCGTTTTTCTGCCCGGCAATCACCACAAAGTATTTTCCACCCAGCTCATCAGCTTTTTTCGACAGATCGCGTCGGGCGTCCATCGGCGAGGTCGTCCTTGAGGTCGTGATGCTGCCGACCTTGGTCAGATTCATCTTCGCCACGTCCTCTTTTTGGATCTCTTTCGCTGCGAATGCGCCAAAAGACAGACAGCCAATCACCAGAGATGCAACCATTCCTGTAACAAGTTTCATAGCCTCTACTCTCCATTAGGTTGTTATTGTAGGTCACGGTGGCGGAATGAAATAATCAACCACCGTAACAACCTAAGTATTGCTGTGAATGGCCCTTTTACCATGGCGCGGCAAAAAAAATTACTCCAGCCGTTTTTTGAGCGCCATCAGCGACTCGCAAAAGGCTGCGGGATGGGAAACAAACGGCGCATGCGCTGCCTTGTCAAAGAGAATTGACTCGCTTTCCGGCCATAGCTTATCCAGCAACGGGACAATCTTGCGCGGCACCAACCCGTCCAGTCGACCGTACAGCCGCAGAAACGGCATCGGCAGCCCGACCAGCGCCTGGCGCAGATCGACGGTTCTGAGGATCTCCAGACCGCCGTTCAGCGCCTCAGCGGAAGGCATCGGCAGCGAGAGCACCGCCTGCTTTAACGCCCGCGCATCCTGACGGGCGCTCTCCGTGCCCATGGTTTGCAGTGCGAGGAACCGCTCGACGGTGCGCTGGAAATCCTCGCTCAGCTGCTGCTGAAATCCGGCCAGCACCTCCGGCTTGATGCCGGGCCAGTCCTCATGAGCCGCGAAACAGGGGGAAGAGGCAACCGTTACCAGCGCCTGCACCCGTTGCGGACGCATAATCGCGACCTGGCTGGCCACCAGCCCGCCCAGGCTCCAGCCCAGCCACACCGCCTGAGGCGGAGCCTGCTCCAGCACCCGCTGCGCCATCGCCTCCAGTGACATCGCCTCAAACCCGCCGCTACGGCCATAGCCAGGCAGGTCCACCAGGTGAAGGGTAAAATGCGAAGCCAGCTGCGGCGTGATGCAATCCCAGACCTGAGCGTTCAGTCCCCAACCGTGCAGCAGCACAAGATGACAATCACCTTCGCCGATTGTTTGCCACCAGATGTCGTTCATCCGTTACCGTTCTCTTTTTTACTGGACAGAAGGCCAAATATGCTAACAGCACACAGCTTATGCTGGCTATGCCAAATGCCGCTGGCGGTCGCCCGCTGGGGGATCTGCTCTCGCTGCAGCCGCGCCCTGCTCGCCTGCCCCCCGCTCTGCCCGCAGTGCGGCCTGCCGGCGGCAATGTCCCGGCATCCCTGCGGCCGCTGCCTGCAAAAGCCGCCGCCCTGGCATCGAATGGTGGCGGTCAATGACTATCGTTCGCCGCTGAGCGACCTGGTGCGGCAGCTGAAGTTTCACCATCGTCCGGAACTGGGCCCCGCCCTGGCGCGCCTGCTGCTGCTGCGCCTTAAACAGCGCGACGATTTGCCGCCGGTAGACGCGCTGGTCGGCGTGCCGCTGTGGCATCGCCGCCGCTGGCGCCGGGGTTATAATCAGTGCGATGAGCTGTGCCGACCGTTGGCCCGCTGGCGTGGGTGCGTCTGGCGTCGCGACGGCCTGACGCGCCAGCGAGCGGGCGCGGTGCAGCATTCGCTCAATGCCCGCCTGCGCAGGCAGAACCTGAAAAATGCCTTTCAGCTTGAATTTGCCGTCCAGGGACTCCATATCGCTCTGGTGGATGATGTCGTCACGACCGGCAGCACCGTCGCCGAGATATCCCGCCTGCTTTTGCGAAACGGCGCCGCGACGGTTCAGGTATGGTGTATATGCCGTACCTTGTAGACCCCCGCTGATGGGCGTATTATAACCCAGTAAAATAGTCAACTATTAGGCCAACGCTATGATCCGTATTTCCGATGCTGCACAAGCGCACTTTGCCAAACTGCTGGCAAATCAGGAAGAAGGGACGCAAATTCGCGTATTTGTGATTAATCCCGGCACCCCAAACGCTGAGTGCGGCGTATCCTACTGCCCACCGGATGCGGTGGAAGACACCGACACGGCGCTGAAATTTGAACAGCTGACCGCCTATGTCGATGAGCTCAGCGCGCCCTATCTGGAAGACGCTGAAATTGATTTCGTCACCGACCAGCTTGGCTCGCAGCTGACCCTGAAAGCGCCGAACGCCAAAATGCGCAAAGTCGCTGACGATGCCCCGCTGATGGAGCGCGTCGAGTACCTGCTGCAGTCGCAGATTAACCCGCAGCTGGCCGGCCACGGCGGTCGCGTGTCGCTGATGGAGATCACCGACGACGGTCTGGCTATCCTGCAGTTCGGCGGCGGATGCAATGGCTGCTCGATGGTCGACGTAACCCTGAAAGAAGGTATTGAAAAACAGCTGCTGAACGAGTTTCCAGAGCTGAAAGGGGTTCGCGATCTGACCGAGCACCAGCGCGGCGAGCACTCCTACTACTAAGCCTTTCCTCCGGCGGCACCCTGTCGCCGGCTCTCCTTGCTCCTTTCTGTGTTACCGCGCAACATCTCCCACTAAACGACCGGCAAAAACCGGGGAAAGAGTATGACTTAAGTCTCATATTTAACATTTTCCCCGGTCAGGTGATTCTCAACCCTCACATGTTACCCGTATCATCCACTTCAGGCACCACCGGCAAAAAAATAGCCAGCTATCCTTTCTCTGGGTAAGGATAATGCAAGCGTTTACGGTGCCAGACTATTTTGCTCCCTGACGGAGCGGATGCTCTACAGGTTCAAACTTTGACGTTACCCATAACAAATTAAGGCCAGGTAAATCATGCCATTAGTCATCGTTGCTATCGGGGTTGCCCTGTTATTGCTGTTAATGATCCGTTTCAAAATGAACGGCTTCATTGCGCTGGTTCTGGTGGCGCTCGCCGTCGGATTAATGCAGGGTATGCCACTGGATAAAGTGATCGTTTCCATCAAAAACGGCGTTGGCGGCACCCTTGGCAGCCTCGCGCTGATCATGGGCTTCGGCGCTATGCTCGGTAAGCTGCTGGCAGACTGCGGCGGCGCTCAGCGTATCGCCACCACGCTTATCAATAAGTTCGGTAAGAAGCATATTCAATGGGCGGTGGTCCTGACCGGCTTCACCGTCGGTTTCGCCCTGTTCTATGAAGTGGGCTTCGTACTGATGCTGCCGCTGGTGTTTACCATCGCCGCCTCGGCCCGTATTCCGCTGCTGTACGTCGGCGTACCGATGGCCGCCGCGCTCTCCGTCACCCATGGCTTCCTGCCGCCGCACCCGGGTCCGACCGCGATCGCCACCATCTTCCACGCCGATATGGGTAAGACGCTGCTCTATGGCACCATTCTGGCTATCCCGACGGTTATTCTCGCCGGCCCGGTTTTCGCCCGTTTCCTGAAAGGCATTGATAAGCCGATCCCGGAAGGCCTGCATAACCCGAAAGTGTTCACTGAAGAAGAGATGCCTGGCTTTGGCGTCAGCGTCTGGACCTCGCTGGTTCCGGTGATCCTGATGGCGATGCGCGCCGTGGCCGAGATGATCCTGCCGAAGGGCCACGCCTTCCTGCCGATTGCCGAATTCTTCGGCGACCCGGTGATGGCCACCCTGATTGCGGTACTGATCGCCCTGTTCACCTTCGGTTTGAACCGCGGCCGCTCCATGGAGCAGATCAACGACACCCTGACCTCTTCTATTAAAATCATCGCCATGATGCTGTTGATCATCGGCGGCGGCGGCGCCTTCAAACAGGTGCTGGTGGATAGCGGCATGGATAAATACATCGCTTCTATCATGCACGAATCGAATATGTCTCCGCTGTTTATGGCATGGTCCATCGCCGCGGTACTGCGTATCGCGCTGGGTTCGGCGACCGTTGCCGCCATCACCGCGGGCGGGATCGCCGCGCCGCTGATCGCCACCACCGGCGTCAGCCCTGAGCTGATGGTTATCGCGGTTGGCTCCGGCAGCGTTATCTTCTCCCACGTGAACGATCCGGGCTTCTGGCTGTTCAAAGAGTACTTTAACCTGACCATCGGCGAGACCATCAGGTCCTGGTCGGTGCTGGAAACCATTATCTCGGTCTGCGGCCTGGTAGGCTGTCTGCTGCTGGGGATGGTGGTCTAAGGTTACTCCCGCCACAGAAAAAGGCCGGTCCGCATGATGCGGACCGGCCTTTTTTATCGGACATCCTCTTCGCCGCGCAGAGGAGCGCGCGGCGGGGAGTCATCAGGAGGCGGCTTTTTTGCTCGCCGCCTTGCGCCGTTTATCCAGATCCTTAATCAGCTTATTGACCTGTTCATCGGCAAACATCTGCTCAAGGGTGACGGAAAGCTTCCGGCGCCAGTTCGGGTACTCGGTGCTGGTGCCCGGAATATTGACCGGCGACGCCATCTCCAGCCAGTCTTCCGGCTGCAGGCCCAGCAGGGCGCTGTTGCTGTCGGCAATATAACGTTGCATCCCCCGGTTGAGGATCCCCGTCATGCTCATCAGGGAGGCCTTATGACCGGCACGCTTGGGCAGACAGCCGTACTTATGCAGCGCATCCAGCAGCCCTTGTTTCGCCAGCTCACGGTCCTGGTACAGGCCGCGCAGCACCACCTCATCAGGATAGAGACCCAGCGCTTTACCTAACGTCAGATCGCCGCTTTCCCAGTAGCCGCGGAGGGTGGGCAGGTCGTGCGTCGTCGCCACAGCCATTGATTGCTCCGGGTACAGCGCCGGCGCGCGGAACGTTTTCTCTGCATCGCTCTCAAAATAGAGCACCTTATAAGAATAGACGCCGCTGTTGCGTAACTTGCTGACGATCTCCACCGGTACCGTGCCCAGATCTTCGCCGATCACCATGCAGCGATGACGCTGGCTTTCCAGCGCCAGAAGCGACAGCAGATCGTCGACGGGATACTGAACGTAAGCGCCATGGTCGGCGGTTTCACCATAGGGGATCCACCACAGACGCAGCACTGACATCACGTGATCGATGCGCAACGCGCCGCAGTTCTGCATATTGGCGCGCAGCAGGTCGATAAACGGCTCATAGGCGCGAGCGGCAATAATATGCGGATCCATCGGCGGCAGGCCCCAGTTCTGGCCCAGCGGACCCAGAATATCCGGCGGCGCGCCCACGGACGCTTTCAGGCAGTACAGCTCACGGTCGCACCAGGTCTCCGACCCGCCTTCGGCGACGCCCACCGCCAGATCGCGGTAGAGGCCGATCGGCATCCCATCGCGCTGGCTGGTTTCCCAGCAGGCGGCAAACTGGCTCCAGGCCAGCCACTGCAGCCAGAGATAGAAACTGACGTCGTCCTCATGCTCGACGCAGAAGGCTTTCACCTCCGGGCTGTCGATATCCTGAAAGGCCTTCGGCCAGGCCGGCCAGCCCCAACGCAGCGGGTCCTGTTGAACCTGCCAGGCGTGCAGCGCATCGAAAGCGGCCTGCCAGTAAAGGCTTTCCCCTTCACGCAGAACAAACTCGCGGAACGCCGTCATCTGCTCATCTTCACGACGAGAGAATCGTTTCCACGCCATACGCAGCGCGGTCATTTTCAGCGTGGTGACCGCGGTATAGTCCACATCATCCGTTTGCCGCGCCGCCTGCAAGGCCTGCTGCGTCGCTGCGGACTGCCACCACGCCTGCGCCTCTTCGCTATGCTGGAAATCGTCAACCGCATTGACGTCGATGTAGATAACGTTCAGCCAGCGACGTGAAGACGGGCTATAGGGGCTGGCGCTCTCCGGGTTCGCCGGATAGAGGGCATGGATCGGGTTGAGACCAATAAACGACCCGCCGCGGCGGGCGATTTCCGGCAGCATGGCGCGCAGATCGCCAAAATCGCCGATCCCCCAGTTTTTCTCCGAACGCAGGGTATACAGCTGCACGCAGGTGCCCCACAGCTTTTTCCCCTCTTTCAGCGGCTGCGGCTCATAGCAGCGGGCCGGAGCGACGATGGTCCGGCAGTGCCAGCGCTCCCCCTCCTGGGTGAACGTCAGGGAGTGATACCCCTCCGGCAGTTTGGCCGGCAGCGGCAGCGTCTCGCCGCCGCGGGTTTTACCCTGATACTGCTTACCGTCCTCAGTGGTCAGGATCCACTGATACTCACCGCGTCCTGCCACCGGCAGCGACATTTTTTTGCCGTGGGTGAAGATCTTCACGTTCGGCAGCGGGTTAACCGCCACTTTCGTGGCGGCGGTTGAGCGATGCATCGCATCCAGTAGACGCTGTTTGGTGACAGCCGCAATAGACTGCGGCTTGCCGTGCGCGTTGATATAGCTGGGGCTGATGCCCGCCGCCAGCGCGGCATTATCGAGGCGTTTACTCTCCATAGGCCTTCCTTTAGCGTTTCGCCTGCCAGATACGTTGCTGATAATCGCGGATCGAGCGGTCGGAGCTGAACATGCCGCAGCGCGCGGTGTTGAGAATTGTCGCGCGGGTCCAGGCCTCCTGGTCGCGATACAGCTCATCTACCCGTTTTTGCGCCGCCACGTAGGCTTCGAAATCGGCCAGCACCAGATACGGGTCGCCGCCCTGCAGCAGGCTGTGCAGCATCTGGTCGAAGGCATGCTTGTCGCCGTTGCTATAGGTGCCGTTCTCCAGCTCCTTAAGCACCGCATCAAGCAGTTTGTCTTTTTTACGCCATTTCAGCGGATCGTAGCCTTTCGCTTTCAGGGCTTTCACTTCTTCTACCGTGTGGCCGAAGATAAAGATGTTCTCTTCACCGACCTGCTCGGCGATTTCCACGTTGGCGCCATCCAGCGTCCCGACGGTCAGCGCGCCATTCAGCGCCAGTTTCATGTTGCCGGTGCCAGAGGCTTCTTTGCCCGCGGTGGAGATCTGCTCGGAGATATCTGCCGCCGGGATCAGTTTTTCCGCAGCCGAAACACAGTAGTCCGGCAGGAAGACCACTTTCAGCTTATCGCCGACTTTCGGGTCGTTGTTGATCGCTTCCGCTACCTTGTTGATGGCGAAAATAATGTTCTTCGCCAGATAGTAGCCCGGCGCCGCTTTCGCGCCGAACAGGAAGACGCGCGGTACGCGATCGGCCTGCGGGTTTTCGCGGATCTCTTTGTACAGCGCAAGGATATGCAGCAGGTTGAGGTGCTGACGCTTGTACTCGTGCAGACGTTTGATCTGAATGTCGAAAATCGCCTGCGGGTTGATCTCAATCCCGGTACGCTGCTTCACAAACTCGGCCAGATGAACTTTGTTGGCCTGCTTAATATCGCGATAGGTCTGACGGAATGCCGCATCGTCAGCGTATTTTTCCAGATTGATCAGCTGGTCAAGGTCATTGGCCCACTCTTTTTTCAGCGTCTCATCCAGCAGCGTGGCCAGCGCCGGGTTGCACTGCTTGATCCAGCGGCGCGGTGTGATGCCGTTGGTCACGTTATGGAATTTGTTCGGCCACAGCTGGTTATATTCCGGGAACAGATCTTTCACCACCAGGTCCGAGTGCAGCGCCGCTACGCCGTTGACGGCAAAACCGCCCACCACGCACATGTTGGCCATCCGCACCTGCTTGTTATGCACCACCGCCAGTTTCGCCCAGACCTGCTTATCGCCCGGCCAGGTTTTGTCCACCAGCAGTTTAAAGCGGTCGTTAATCTCTTTAATGATCTGCATATGGCGCGGCAGCAGCGCTTTCACCAGCTTCTCATCCCAGCACTCCAGCGCTTCCGGCATCAGGGTATGGTTGGTGTAAGCAAAGGTTTTGCTGGTGATCGCCCAGGCGTCATCCCAGCTCAACTGGTGCTCGTCGATCAGCACGCGCAGCAGCTCCGGGATGGCGATGGTCGGGTGCGTATCGTTCAGCTGGATCACTTCGTAATCCGCCAGCTCGGCCAGCTTGCGGCCTGCCAGATGATGACGACGCAGGATATCGGCCACTGAGCAAGCGCACTGGAAGTACTGCTGCATCAGGCGCAGTTTTTTACCGGCCTGATGGTTGTCGTTCGGGTACAGCACCTTGGTCAGTTTTTCCGCGTCGATGCCCTGCTGCTCGGCGCGCAGGAAATCGCCGTCGTTGAATTTGGTCAGGTTAAACGGATGAGCATGTTTGGCCTGCCACAGACGCAGCGGCTGGGCGACGTTGTTGCGATAGCCTAGCACCGGCAGGTCCCAGGCTTCGCCGGTAATGACGAACGCCGGCTGCCACTCGCCGTTTTTACTGACTTTGCCGCCGATACCGACCTGGACATCCAGCGCGTCGTTATGGCGGAACCACGGGTAGCTGCTGCGGCCCCAGTCGTCCGGAGCTTCCTTCTGCTGGCCGTCGTCAAAGGACTGGCGGAACAGACCATACTGGTAATTGAGGCCGTAACCGGTCGCCGACTGCCCCACGGTCGCCATGGAGTCGAGGAAGCAGGCTGCCAGACGGCCCAGGCCGCCGTTACCCAGCGCCGGGTCGGTCTCTTCTTCCAGCAGATCGGTGAGGTTGACGTCATAGCCTTTCAGCGCGTCGCTCACGCCCTCGTACCAGCCCAGGTTGAGCAGGTTGTTGCCGGTCAGGCGGCCAATCAGAAACTCCATCGAGATGTAGTTAACGTGACGCTGTCCTTGCGCTGGTTTTGCCACCGGCTGCGCCGACAGAAGTTCCGCCAGCGCTCCGCTGACGGCGCGCCACCATTGACGCTGCGTCATCTCGGAAGCGGACTGTAAACCAAAACGCTGCCACTGACGCGTCAGTGCAGCCTGAAACTGAGCTTTGTTAAATGAAGTCTGTGACATAATGAGATCCGGGTCCTTTACTAAAACGATGGCGCTAGTGTGCCGACCTCCCGATTCATCGTCCTCATCCCGACGGGGATTAGACAGGGAGGAGTGCCGGGGATGAGCGAAAAGTGTGATCCTGACCACTATAGTGTGGGTGAGAAGGCCAAAATATGCTGTAAAAATCACCGCAGTATGACAGTCGAGATGCCATTTCTGCCGACCAAAAATTTGTTACAGGCCAATACGCGGCAAAAATTTTCCCGCCCTTCGCAGGGTTATTAAAAAAATAAATAGAGACCTCCGGGAAAATAAGCACATTTCATCACATTAACCCGCAAAAAAGATTACTTCTAAGAAATCACTGACAATAATTTAATAAAAACAAACAACTACTTCAGACATAAAATTAATCTCTCCCCGCTCCGCTCACCACCGGCTAAAAACCGCTGATGACGAGTCCTGCCTGCGATTTTTCCCCATTCGCAACCAATGTCGAAATTTGTGACATAGAGCAAATTCAAGAGCATAAACTTCGGACATAACTTGCAATAAATTTCATAATCACCGACCTTATTAGATATTAATTACGAAGCGCAAAAAAAATCGCAACCTCTCTCTTGCACAGCGAAATGTAGAACTATGTTGATTCCGTCCAAATTAAGTCGTCCGGTCCGCCTTGAACACACCGTGGTTCGTGAGCGTTTACTGGCGAAACTTTCCGGCGCGAACAATTATCGTCTCGTGCTGATCACCAGTCCTGCCGGGTACGGTAAAACAACGCTCATTTCTCAGTGGGCCGCAGGTAAAAACGATCTTGGGTGGTTTTCGCTGGACGAAGGCGACAACCAGCAGGAGCGTTTTGCCAGTTATCTGATCGCGGCGATCCAGCAGGCCACCGGCAACCACTGCGCGGCCAGTGAAGCGATGGTGCAAAAGCGCCAGTACGCCAGCCTCTCCTCTCTTTTTGCGCAGCTGTTTATTGAACTCGCCGACTGGCAGCGCCCGCTGTACCTCGTCATTGATGATTACCATCTGATCAATAATCCGGTGATCCATGACGCGATGCGCTTTTTCCTCCGCCATCAGCCGGAGAATATGACCCTCGTGGTCCTGTCGCGGAACCTGCCGCAGCTGGGGATTGCCAACCTGCGCGTCCGCGATCAGCTGCTGGAGATTGGCAGCCAGCAGCTGGCCTTTACCCACCAGGAAGCGAAACAATTTTTCGACTGCCGTCTGACGTCGCCTATCGAAGCCGACGACAGCAGCCGGCTGTGCGACGACGTCGCCGGGTGGGCCACCGCGCTGCAGCTCATTGCCCTCTCCGCCCGCCAGAATAACTCCTCCGCCCAACACTCCGCCCGCCGACTCGCCGGGATTAACGCCAGCCATCTGTCGGATTATCTGGTGGATGAAGTGCTGGATAACGTCGACGCCCGCACGCGCAACTTTTTGCTGAAGAGTTCGCTGCTGCGCTCAATGAACGACGCGTTAATCGTTCGCGTCACCGGCGAAGAGAATGGCCGGATGCAGCTGGAGGAGATCGAACGTCAGGGGCTGTTCCTGCAGCGGATGGATGATTCCGGCGAATGGTTCCGCTATCACCCGCTGTTTGGCAGTTTCCTGCGCCAGCGCTGTCAGTGGGAGCTGGCGGTTGAACTGCCGGAGATCCACCGCGCCGCGGCGGAGAGCTGGATGGCGCAAGGCTTCCCCAGCGAGGCTATCCACCATGCGCTGGCGGCCGGCGATGCCAAAATGCTGCGCGATATCTTGCTCAATCACGCCTGGGGCATGTTTAACCATAGCGAACTGGGTCTGCTGGAGCAGTCGCTGTCGGCGCTGCCCTGGTCAAATCTGCTGGAAAATCCGCGCCTGATCCTGCTGCAGGCCTGGCTGATGCAGAGCCAGCATCGCTACAGCGAAGTCAACACCCTGCTGGCGCGCGCCGAGCAGGAGATGAGCGTCGAAATGGATACCGCGATGCATGGCGACTTTAACGCCCTGCGCGCGCAGGTGGCGATTAACGACGGCGACCAGGACGAAGCGGAACGTCTGTCGATGGTGGCTCTGGAAGAACTGCCGCTGGCCAACTATTACAGCCGCATCGTCGCCACCTCGGTACATGGCGAAGTCCTCCACTGTAAGGGTAAACTGACCAAATCTCTCGCCGTGATGCAGCAGACCGAACAGATGGCCCGCCGTCACGACGTGTGGCATTACGCCCTGTGGAGCATCATTCAGCAAAGCGAAATTCTGTTCGCCCAGGGCTTCCTGCAGGCCGCCTGGGAGAGCCAGGAGAAAGCCTTCCAGCTGGTACGCGAACAGCATCTTGAGCAGCTACCGATGCATGAGTTCCTGTTGCGCATCCGCTCTCAGCTGCTGTGGGCATGGGCGCGCCTCGACGAAGCTGAAGCCTGCGCCCGTCAGGGGATGGAGGTCCTCTCAACTTATCAACCACAGCAGCAGCTACAGTGCCTGGCGCTCATGGTGCAATGCTCGCTGGCGCGCGGCGATCTGGATAATGCCCGCAGCCACCTGAACCGACTGGAAAACCTGCTCGGTAATGGTCACTATCACAGCGACTGGGTCTCCAACGCCGACAAGGTGCGGGTGATCTACTGGCAGATGACCGGCGATAAAACCGCGGCGGCCAACTGGCTGCGCCAGACGCCGAAGCCGGAATTCGCCAATAACCACTTCCTGCAGAGCCAATGGCGCAATATTGCCCGCGCGCAGATCCTGCTGGGCGATTTCGAACCCGCGGAAATGGTGCTGGAAGAGCTGAACGAAAATGCGCGTTCGCTGCGTTTGATGAGCGATCTCAACCGCAACCTGCTGCTGCTCAACCAGCTGTACTGGCAGGCAGGACGCAAGAGCGAAGCGCAGAAAGCCCTGCTGGAAGCCCTGACGCTCGCCAACCGCACCGGCTTTATCAATCACTTTGTGATTGAGGGCGAGGCGATGGCCCAGCAGCTGCGCCAGCTGATCCAGCTGAACACCCTGCCGGAGCTGGAGCAGCATCGCGCCCAGCGTATTCTGCGCGACATCAACCAACATCATCGCCACAAATTCGCCCACTTTGACGAAGGGTTCGTCGAGCGGCTGCTGAATCACCCGGAGGTGCCGGAGCTTATCCGCACCAGCCCGCTGACCCAGCGCGAATGGCAGGTGCTTGGCTTAATCTATTCCGGCTACAGCAACGAGCAGATTGCCGGCGAGCTTGACGTGGCGGCCACCACCATCAAGACCCACATTCGCAATCTGTATCAGAAACTGGGCGTCGCCCACCGTCAGGACGCGGTGCAGCATGCCCAGCAGTTGCTTAAGATGATGGGATACGGCGTCTGACGACGCCGTTGCCGTTTAGCACAGCTCGAGCTGGAGGTTGTTATCGGTAATGACCTTCAGCACGCCCGCCGGGGGCAGCACGTCGGTATAGACCGCATCGACCATGCTGATGCTGCCCATGTTGACCATCGCGTTACGGCCAAACTTAGTATGGTCCACCACCAGCATCACGTGGCGTGAATTCTCAATGATCGCGCGCTTGGTGCGCACTTCATGATAATCAAACTCCAGCAGCGAGCCATCGCTGTCGACACCGCTAATGCCGAGAATGCCGAAGTCGAGACGGAACTGCGAGATAAAGTCGAGGGTGGCTTCTCCGATGATCCCGCCGTCGCGGCTGCGCAGTTCGCCGCCGGCGAGAATAATGCGGAAGTCCTCTTTCACCATCAGCGTGTTGGCGACGTTAAGGTTATTGGTCACAATTCGCAGATCGTTGTGATCGAGCAGGGCGTGCGCCACCGCTTCCGGCGTGGTGCCGATATCGATAAACAGCGTCGCCCCGTCCGGGATCTCGCTGGCCACCCGCCGGGCGATACGCTCTTTCTCCGCCGTCTGGGTCGCTTTGCGATCGTGCCAGGAGGTGTTCACCGAGCTGGAGGGCAGCGCCGCGCCGCCGTGGTGGCGGAGGATCATTTTCTGTTCGGCTAAATCGTTCAGGTCGCGGCGGATGGTCTGCGGGCTGACCGCAAACTGCTCAACCAGCTCTTCCGTGCTAACGTAACCCTGTTTTTTTACCAGCTCGATAATGGCGTCATGACGTTGTGTTTGTTTCATGAAATATCCCTGGAAAAATGTCGCCTACCCGACCCCTGTCGGTAAGTCTTTATGCGCGTTTTCGCCCATGCAAGGTATCGACAAACGCCATCGCCAGACCGGTCGCCAGACCAGCCACGTGCGCGCCGTTGGCGATCGCCATGCCGAAAACATCAAACCAGCCAGCAATTAACCACACTAAAGAGAAGAGTATTAACCCACGCTGCAGATAAATACCGCTCTGCGGATCGCGCTCGCCCCGCAGCCAGACATAGCCCATCAGCGCGTAGACCACGCCCGACAGGCCGCCAAACCACGGGCCGCTAAACTGGTGCTGCACAAAGCCGCTCAGCAGGGCGCTGATGACGGTGATCACCACCAGCTTGCCGCTGCCGATGCGCTTTTCCACCGCGCCGCCGAGATACCACCACCATAGCAGGTTGAAGAGAATATGCATCAGCGAGAAATGCATGAAAGCATGGCTGAAATAGCGCCAGGCTTCGAACTGCAGCGAAGGATCGTAGGGCCAGGCCAGCCAAATCATCACCGGCTGATCGCCCAGCAGATTTTGCAGGATGAACACCGCGATGCAGATTAGCAGAATCGCCCAGGTGAACGGGCCGGCGTTATGCCGCAGCGTGGCAAAGAAAGGAAAGCGCTGATAGCGCAACCCGCTATTGGTCTGTCCGGACTGCCAGCTCGCCGCCAGATAGCGCGGGTCCGCCGGGTTTTCGAGAAAACGCGCCAGCTCAGCCCTGACGCGCCCGGCCTGGCTCTCATCAGCCAGCCAGACATCGCTCTGGGTGTGCTGCTGGATAGTCAGGATAATCCCCTGCGTCGCCATATAATCGACAAACGCCTGGGCCACGCGCGGGTTGGCAAAAGAGGTAATCATTAACATGCAGCGAATCGCTTATTCCACACAAAGGGAGATAGTATACCTGCCAGTCGTTAAAACGTCCCGTGCGCCACTTCCGCCGGGAAATGGCGATGCCAGGCGTCGAACCCGCCGTCAACGCTGTAGACCTTATCAAACCCCTGCTGCAGCAGATACTGCGCGGCGCCCTTGCTGCTGTTGCCGTGATAGCACATCACCATCACCGCCGTGTCAAAGTCGTGATCACGCATAAACGCGCCCAGCGTATCGTTGGTCAGATGAAACGCGCCCGGCGTATGGCCCATCGCATAGCTTTGCGGATCGCGGATATCGACCAAAACCGCCGTCTGCTGATGCAGTTTCTGGTGCGCTTCTTCAACGTTGATACATTCAAACTGTTCCATGGTTCTCTTCTCTTACTCGTCATGACGGGCGATGGCCGGCCCAATTTTACCCTGTAGTGTACCGTCAGGCGGTAAAGAAACGCCAATATGTTACACCCATCACTCCAAAATGTTTTTTTGATGTTACCAAAAGCGCGTTTGTTTGCTATAGTGAGCGATATCGAGCATTTGTGAGCTTAAACGAAAGTGTGAGAGGGTAAGAACGTGGAAACCAAAGATCTGATTGTGATAGGCGGAGGCATCAACGGTGCCGGTATCGCGGCAGATGCCGCCGGGCGTGGTTTATCCGTACTGATGCTGGAAGCGCGCGATCTCGCCTGCGCCACCTCCAGCGCCAGTTCCAAACTGATCCACGGCGGGCTACGCTACCTCGAACACTATGAGTTCCGCCTGGTCAGCGAAGCGCTGGCCGAACGCGAAGTGCTGTTAAAAATGGCCCCGCATATCGCCTTCCCGATGCGCTTTCGTCTCCCGCATCGCCCGCATCTGCGTCCGGCATGGATGATCCGTATCGGCTTGTTTATGTACGATCATCTGGGCAAACGCACCAGCCTGCCGGGATCCACCGGTTTGCGTTTTGGCGCAGAATCGGTACTTAAGCCGGAAATTGTGCGCGGTTTCGAATATTCCGACTGCTGGGTCGACGATGCCCGCCTGGTGCTGGCCAACGCGCAGATGGTCGTCCGCAAAGGCGGCGAAGTACGCACCCGCACTCGCGCCATCTCGGCAAAACGAGAGAATGGCCTGTGGGTGGTGGAAGCGGAAGATATTGATAGCGGCGAGAAGTTTACCTGGAAGGCGCGCGGTCTGGTTAATGCCACCGGTCCATGGGTCAAACAGTTCTTCGACGAAGGGATGCATCTGCGCTCGCCTTACGGTATCCGCCTGATTAAGGGCAGCCACATCGTGGTGCCGCGGGTACATACCCAGAAGCAGGCCTACATTCTGCAAAACGAAGATAAACGTATTGTGTTTGTTATCCCGTGGATGGATGAGTTCTCGATCATCGGCACGACGGACGTCGAGTATAAGGGCGATCCGAAAGCGGTGGCCATTGATGATAAAGAGATTAATTACCTGCTGAACGTCTATAACGCGCACTTTAAAAAGACCCTCAGCCGGGACGATATCGTCTGGACCTACTCCGGCGTCCGTCCGCTGTGCGACGACGAGTCGGATTCGCCGCAGGCGATCACCCGCGACTACACGCTGGATATTCACGATGAGAACGGCCAGGCGCCGCTGCTCTCCGTCTTCGGCGGGAAGCTGACCACCTATCGCAAACTGGCCGAGCACGCGCTGGAAAAACTGACCCCCTATTACAAAGGGATCGGCCCGGCATGGACCAAAACCGCGGTGCTCCCCGGCGGCGATATTGGCGGCGACCGCGACGACTACGCGGCAAAACTGCGCCGTCGCTTCCCGTTCATCAGCGAATCACTGGCCCGCCATTATGCCCGCACCTACGGGAGCAACAGCGAGTGGATCCTGAAAGAAGCCAGCGCCCTGAGCGATCTGGGAGAAGATTTTGGCCATGAGTTTTATGAAGCCGAGCTGAAGTATCTGGTTGAGCATGAATGGGTGCGCAGCCTGGATGACGCCATCTGGCGCCGTACCAAACAGGGCATGTGGCTGAATGGCGAGCAGCAGGCGCGCATCAGCGAATGGCTGGCGCAGCATGCGGGAAAGTCTGAGCTGTCGTTAGCGTCGTAACGCTGCCCGGCGGAAACGCCTGAGGCCAGGTTCAACCGCAATAATGAAACAACGGGGCCAAATGGCCCCGTTGTGTTGCGTTGACTGGCTTACAGCCTTACCGGGTCGATATGCCAGATATATTTCGCGTACTCCTGGATCGTCCGGTCGGAAGAGAAGTAGCCCATGTTGGCAATATTCAGCATCGCCTTATAGGCCCACTCTTCCGGATGTTGATACAGCTCGTCGACGCGATCCTGGCAGTCCACATAGCTGCGATAGTCCGCCAGCACCTGGTAGTGGTCGCCAAAGTTAATCAGCGAATCCAGCAGGTCGCGGTAGCGCCCCGGTTCCGACGGGCTGAAAACGCCGGTACCGATCTGCGTCAGCGCCTGGTGAAGCTCTTCATCCTGCTCGTAGTATTCGCGCGGTTTATAGCCGCTGCGACGCAGCTCCTCCACCTCTTCCGCGGTGTTACCGAAGATAAAGATATTCTCTTCGCCCACGTGCTCCTGCATCTCCACGTTCGCCCCGTCGAGGGTGCCGATAGTCAGCGCGCCGTTAAGGGCAAACTTCATATTACTGGTACCAGAAGCTTCCGTGCCTGCGAGAGAGATCTGTTCCGACAGGTCTGCTGCCGGAATGATCAGCTGCGCCAGGCTGACGCTGTAGTTGGGGATAAAGACCACCTTCAGCTTGTCGCCAATCTGCGGATCGTTATTGATTACCGCTGCCACATCGTTGATCAGGTGAATAATATGCTTGGCCATGTAGTAGGCTGAAGCCGCCTTACCGGCGAAAATATTCACCCGCGGCACCCACTCGGCCTGCGGATCGGCTTTGATCCGGTTATAGCGGGTAATAACGTGCAGCACATTCATCAGCTGGCGTTTGTACTCGTGAATGCGTTTGATCTGCACATCAAACAGCGCCTTCGGATTCACCACCACATTGAGCTGCTGCGCAATATAGCTGGCCAGCCGCTGTTTGTTTTCCAGTTTAGCCTGACGCACTGCCTGGTTGACCGTCGGATAGTCGATATGCTGCTTCAGCTCGTCAAGCTGGCTCAGATCGGTCCGCCAGGTGCGGCCGATATGCTCATCCAGCACTTTCGACAGCGGCGGGTTGGCCAGCGCCAGCCAGCGGCGCGGCGTGACGCCGTTGGTCACGTTGGTAAAGCGCATCGGGAAAATTTTAGCGAATTCGGCAAACAGCGACTCCACCATCAACCGGGAATGGAGCTCCGACACCCCGTTGACTTTGTGGCTGACCACCACCGCCAGCCAGGCCATCCGCACGCGACGGCCGTTGGACTCGTCAATGATCGAGGTACGGCTGAGCAGCGCGGTATCATTGGGATACTGCTCCTGCAGGGTCTTGAGAAAGTAGTCGTTAATCTCAAAGATAATCTGCAGATGGCGCGGGAGAATTTTACCCAGCATATCCACCGGCCAGGTCTCGAGCGCTTCGCTCATCAGGGTATGGTTGGTATAGGAGAAGACCTGGCAGGTCACCTCGAACGCCTCGTCCCAGCTGAATTTATGCTCATCGATAAGCAGGCGCATCAGCTCCGGTATCGATAGCACCGGGTGGGTATCATTCAGGTGAATGGCAATTTTGTCCGCCAGGTTGTCATAGGTCTTATGCAACATGTAATGGCGGCTCAGGATATCCTGCACCGTGGCCGAGACGAGGAAATACTCCTGGCGCAGGCGCAGCTCGCGGCCGGAGTAGGTTGAGTCGTCCGGATAGAGCACGCGGGAGACGTTTTCGGAGTGGTTCTTATCCTCTACCGCGGCGAAATAGTCACCCTGGTTGAACTTACCGAGGTTTATTTCGCTACTGGCCTGTGCGCTCCATAGACGCAGCGTGTTGGTGGCGTCAGTGTCAAAGCCGGGGATAATCTGGTCGTAGGCTTCGGCGATGATCTCTTCCGTCTCAATCCAACGGGTTTTCTTCCCCTCCTGCTGAATGCGGCCGCCGAAGCGCACTTTATAGCGGGTATTGTGGCGCTCAAACTCCCACGGGTTACCGTACTCCAGCCAATAGTCAGGGGACTCTTTTTGCCGGCCATCGACGATATTCTGTTTAAACATCCCGTAGTCGTAGCGGATCCCATAGCCGCGTCCCGGCAGGCCTAGCGCCGCCAGGGAGTCAAGGAAGCAGGCCGCCAGGCGGCCCAGACCGCCGTTGCCAAGCCCGGGGTCGTTCTCTTCATCGATCAGCTCTTCGAGATCGAGCCCCATCTCCGCCAGCGCGCTGCTCACATCGTCATAGATGCCGAGCGACAGCAGGGCATTCGAGAGGGTACGGCCGATCAGGAACTCCATCGACAGATAGTATACCTGGCGCACTTCCTGCGAGAGCTGCGCGCGGTTGGAGCGCAACCAGCGCTCCACCATGCGATCGCGAACGGCAAACAGCGTGGCGTTAAGCCATTCATGCTTGTTGGCGATGGCCGGATCTTTGCCGATGATAAACATCAGCTTATAGGCAATAGAATGCTTTAACGCCTCAACGCTCAGCGTCGGTGATGCATAGCTAAAGGGTACATTCATAACAATGACTCCAGTGGTTACATCAAGCGTTGATAAAGTTCGCGATAGGAGTTCGCGGCAACCTGCCAGCTAAAATCCATATTCATCGCCTGACGCTGCACATAGCGCCAGAGCGACGGGCGCGACCAGAGGACAAAGGCGCGACGAATAGCGCGCAGCAATGACAGCGCATTGCTGTCCTCAAAGACAAAACCTGTCGCCAGACCATCGGCAAGGTTCTCCAGCGAACTGTCTGAGACCGTGTCCGCCAGACCGCCGGTGCGGCGCACCAGCGGCAGCGTACCGTACTTCAGACCGTACAGCTGGGTCAGGCCGCAGGGTTCAAAGCGGCTCGGGACCAGAATGACGTCGGCGCCCCCCATAATGCGGTGGGAGAAGGCCTCATGGTAGCCAATCTGCACGCCCACTTTGCCTGGATGTTCGGCGGCGGCGGCGAGGAACCCTTCCTGCAGCACCGGATCGCCAGCGCCCAGCAGCGCCAGCTGGCCGCCCTGCTCAAGCAGGCCCGGCAGCGCTTCGAGCACCAGATCCAGCCCTTTCTGGCTGGTGAGACGGCTGACGACAGCAAACAGCGGCGCTTTATCATCGACCTTCAGGCCCATGGCGATCTGCAGCTGACGCTTGTTCTCCGCCTTCTCCTCCAGCGTGTCGCGATCGTAGCGCATCGGCAGCAGGAGGTCGTTTTGCGGGCTCCAGATACCGTCGTCAACGCCGTTGAGAATTCCCGACAGCCGTCCTTCATGATGGCGCTGACGCAGCAGCCCCTCCATGCCGTAGGCGTACTGCGGCTCGGTGATCTCGCGCGCGTAGGTCGGGCTCACCGCCGTAATATGATCGGCGTAGTAAAGACCGGCCTTCAGAAACGAGATCTGGCCGTTAAACTCGAGGCCATGCATGTTGTAAAACGACCACGGCAGTTCGATATCATTCATATGCCAGGAGTAAAACATCCCCTGGTACGCCAGGTTATGCACGGTAAAGACCGATTTAGCCGGGCGGCCGCGCGCCGCCAGGTAGGCCGGCGTCAGGCCGGCGTGCCAGTCGTGGGCATGGACCACATCCGGTCGCCAGAATGGATCCAGTCCGCTGGCCATTTCGCTTCCCACCCAGCCCAGTAGCGCAAAGCGCAGAACGTTGTCGGTATAAGCGTGCTGGTTGGTATCGTGGTAAGGGCTCCCCGGCCGGTCATAGAGATGCGGGGCGTCTATCAGATAGATCCCCACGCCGTTAAAGTGGCCGTACAGCAGCGTGATCCGCCCGGCGAACGTATCCCGGCGGGTCACCACCTGGGCATCCACCACGCCGCGGCGGATATCAGGAAACGCCGGCAACAGCACGCGCGTATCGATACCCTCCGCGATTTGCGCCGCCGGCAGCGCGCCGATGACGTCCGCCAGACCGCCCGTCTTTAACAGCGGGAACATCTCAGAACATACATGTAAGACCTGCATTAGCGCTCCTGTTTGTGCCCCAATTTCCGCAGCATGTCGCGGGTCACCAGCACGATACCTTCCTCTGAGCGATAGAAGCGGCGTGCATCCTCTTCCGCGTTCTCACCAATCACCATACCTTCCGGGATGACGCAGGCGCGGTCAATCACGCAGCGACGCAGGCGGCATGAGCGCCCCACCCAGACATCTGGCAACAAGACTGCCGAATCAATGTTACAGAATGAGTTCACCCGCACGCGCGGGAACAGCACCGACTGCACCACCACCGACCCGGAGATAATGCACCCCCCGGAAACCAGCGAGTTCAGGGTCATGCCGTGGCTACCGGAGCGGTCCTGCACGAACTTCGCCGGCGGCAGCGATTCCATATGGGTACGGATCGGCCAGTTCTGGTCGTACATATCCAGCTCCGGCGTGACTGACGCCAGATCGAGGTTGGCCTTCCAGTAGGCTTCCAGCGTCCCCACGTCGCGCCAGTACGGCTCGGCGTTCGGGTCGGACTGAACGCAGGAGAGCGGGAAAGGATGTGCATAAGCCATGCCAGCTTCAGTGATCTTCGGAATGATGTCTTTGCCGAAATCATGGCTGGAGTTCTCGTTGCGATCGTCTTCTTCCAGCAGCTCATAAAGATAGGCGGCGTCAAAGACATAAATGCCCATGCTGGCCAGCGATTTGGTCGGGTCGGTCGGCATCGCCGGCGGGTTGGCGGGTTTCTCGACAAACTCAATGATCTTTTCGTTTTCGTCGACCGCCATGACGCCGAAGGCGGATGCCTCTTCAATGGGCACCGGCATGCAGGCCACGGTGCAACGCGCCCCTTTTTCGACATGGTCGATCAGCATGCGCGAGTAGTCCTGCTTATAAATATGGTCGCCCGCGAGGATCACCACGTACTCGGCCTTGTAGCGGCTGATGATATCCAGGTTCTGCGTCACCGCATCCGCCGTGCCGCGATACCAGTTTTCGCCGTGTACGCGCTGTTGAGCCGGCAGCAGATCGACAAACTCGTTCATCTCTTCGCTGAAGAAAGACCAGCCGCGCTGGATGTGCTGCACCAGCGTATGCGACTGATACTGGGTAATAACGCCGATGCGGCGGATCCCTGAGTTAATGCAGTTAGATAATGCGAAATCGATAATACGGAACTTGCCCCCGAAGTGAACGGCAGGTTTCGCACGCTTAATGGTGAGATCCTTAAGCCGGGTGCCACGGCCGCCCGCGAGGATCAACGCCACGGATTTGATGGGTAATTGACGCGCCAGCATCAGCGGATCGTTTTTTTCAAGCCTAACCATGATTAACTCCTTTTTACACCCCCGCTTTCCTGCTCATCCCGCCGCGCCGCCGCCACGGGTTTACCGGAAGCTTCAGGGCTTACGACCTTTGAAATACGCACACTCCGTGCGCGGGCCCATGCCAGACAGCCATGATGACCGGATTATCCTCTCCGGCGAATGGAGGAACGGCGCGCCATTCCCCCTCGGGTAAAACCATATCGACCACCTCTGCGGTGGCGTTCAGCGTGAGCAGCCAGCGATCCGACAACTGGATTTGCATACACGCTGCCCCCTGCTGCCACTCCCCGGCAGTCAGCGGCTGGGCATTGCGATTAAGCCAACGGACGCTGCCATCCCCCTCCTGCCACCAGCGGTTGCGAGTGAGCGCCGGAATGCGCCGGCGCAGGTGGATCAGCGCCGCGGTAAAGGCGGTTAATCCCGGGTTCGCCTGGCGCCAGTCCAGCCACGTCAGGGCATTGTCCTGGCAGTAAGCATTATTGTTGCCGTGCTGGCTGTGGCCTTGCTCATCGCCCGCCAGCAGCATCGGCGTCCCCTGAGCCAGCAGCAGCGTCGTCAGCAGCGCATGCACGCTGGCGCGTCGCCGTTCAATCACCGCAAAATTAGCTTCTAATCCTTCTATACCATGATTGTTGCTGTAGTTATTGTTAGTCCCATCGCGATTCTCCTCCCCGTTTGCCTCATTGTGTTTCTGATTGAAACAAACGCAGTCGCGCAGCGTGAAGCCATCGTGAGCCGTCACCAGGTTGACCGTCGCCGATGGCGGCTTGCCATCACGGGCAAAGAGATCGCTGGAGGCCGCGAAGCGTTGCGCGAAATCCCCCAGGGAGACGTTTTGCTGCAGCCAGAAGCGGCGGGCGCTATCGCGAAAATGGTCGTTCCACTCGGCGAACAGCGGGGGAAAATTGCCCACCTGGTAGCCCCCCGGGCCGATATCCCAGGGTTCGGCGATCAGTTTCACCTGCGACAGCACGCTGTCGTGGCGGATAGCCTCGAACAGTGGCGCATCCTGGCGGAATTCCGGCGTCCGCCCCATCACTGAGGCGAGATCGAAGCGAAAACCGTCGACATGGCACTCATCCACCCAGAAGCGCAAACACTGGCGCGCCAGTTCCACTACCCCCGGGTGGCTGAGATTGAGCGTATTCCCGCACCCGGTCCAGTTGTGATAATCACCATCTTCCCTTACCCAATAATAGCTACGGTTGTCGATTCCGCGCAGGGAGACGGTGGGACCTTCAAGATCGATTTCCGCGCTATGGTTGAGCACGATATCCAGTATCACTTCGATACCGGCGGCGTGCAGCGCCTTAACCGCATCGCGAAACTCATCCAGGGCGCGCGTCGGGTCGCTGGCATAGCGCGGATCCAGCGCGAACCATGCCAGCGGGTTGTAGCCCCAGTAGTTGCTCAACCCCATCCGCTGCAGTCGCGGCTCGCTGGCGAACTGCGCCACCGGCAACAGCTCAAGGGCGCTAATGCCCAGCGATTTGAAGTAAGCGATCATTACCGGGTGGCCCAGCGCCTTATAAGTTCCGCGAATAGCTTCCGGCAGCTGCGGATTAAGCAGGGTGAGCCCTTTCACGTGCGCCTCATAAATCACCGTTTCCCCCCACGGGGTACGCGGCGGTTGATCGCCCAGCCAGTCGTAATGCAGATCCACGACCTGCGATTTTGGCGCTATCGCGGCGCTGTCGCGATGATCCGGCTGCCACATTCCGCCGTGCAGGCGTTCGTCGTCCGGCAGCTCGCCTTCCACCCGGTGCGCGCAGGGATCGAGCAGCAGCTTGGCCGGGTTAAAGCGGTGTCCCTGCGCCGGATCCCAGGGACCATGCACCCGGTAGCCGTAGCGCAGGCCCGGCCCGACGCCAGCCAGCCAGCCGTGCCAGATGTCGCCGCTGCGCGCCGGGAGATCGAAGCGTTGCTCGTTGCCCTGCTCGTCGAACACGCACAGCTCCACCCGCTCAGCGTGGGCGGAGAAGAGGGCGAAGTTCACCCCTTTGCCGTCATAGCTGGCGCCCAACGGCGCAGGTTTGCCTGCCGCGAGGTTGGTCATTGCGCCTCCCGGACCAGCCAGATCGTCGCCAGCGGCGGCAGGGTCAGGGACAGCGAATGTTCGCGACCGTGGCTAGGGATAGCATCGCTTTCCACCACGCCGCCGTTGCCCTGGTTGCTGCCGTGATAGTGCATTGAGTCGGTATTCAACGCCTCGCGCCAGCGGCCCGGCTGGTTGATGCCGAAGCGGTAGTCATGGCGCGGTACCGGCGTGAAGTTGCTGGCGACGATAATCTCGTTCCCGGCCCGGTCGCGGCGCACAAAGACAAACACCGAGCGCTCATGGTCGTCGACCACCAGCCATTCGAAGCCGTACGGGTCGAAATCCAGCTCGTGCAGCGCCTTATGGTGGCGATAGGTATGGTTCAGGTCGCGCACCAGCCGCTGAACGCCGTGGTGCCAGTTGTCGCCGCCCTCCAGCAAGTGCCAGTCGAGGCTGGTGTCATGGTTCCACTCGCGGCCCTGAGCGAACTCATTGCCCATAAACAGCAGCTTTTTCCCAGGGAAGGCGAACAGCCAGCCGTAGTAGGCGCGCAGGTTAGCGAACTTCTGCCAGGCATCCCCCGGCATGCGGTCGAGAATCGATTTTTTGCCGTGCACCACTTCATCGTGGGAGAGCGGCAGCACAAAGTTCTCGGTGTAGTTGTAGAGCATGCCGAAGGTCATTTTGTCGTGATGGTAGCGGCGATGCACCGGATCGAGCTTCATGTAATCCAGGGTGTCATGCATCCAGCCGAGGTTCCATTTGAACCAGAAACCGAGGCCGCCGCCGGCTGGCGGACGGGTTACCCCGGCGAAATCGGTGGACTCTTCCGCCATGGTGACCGCGCCCGGCGTCTGTTCGCCAAGGATGCGGTTGGTGTTGCGCAGAAACTCAATGGCTTCCAGATTTTCCCGGCCGCCGTATTCGTTAGGGATCCACTCCCCCGCCTTGCGGCTGTAGTCGCGATAGATCATCGAGGCCACCGCGTCGACGCGCAGCGCATCGATGCCGAAGCGTTCGATCCAGTACAGCGCGTTACCCACCAGGTAGTTGCTGACTTCCCGACGTCCGTAGTTGTAGATCAGGGTATTCCAGTCCTGGTGATATCCCTCGCGCGGATCGCTGTGCTCATACAGCGAAGTGCCGTCAAACGAGGCAAGGGCAAAATCATCCGCCGGAAAGTGGCCGGGCACCCAGTCAAGAATGACGTTCAGCCCGGCGGCGTGCGCGGCGTTGATAAAGTAACGGAAATCGTCACGAGTGCCGAAACGGCGGGTCGGTGCATAGAGGCCGGTAGGTTGATAGCCCCAGCTGCCGTCGAACGGGTGTTCGTTAACCGGCAGCAGCTCGAGATGGGTGAAGCCCATCCATTTCGCGTAGGGGACCAGCTGGTCGGCCAGCTCGCGGTAGCTCAGCCAGAAATTATTGTCGGTATGGCGGCGCCAGGAGCCGAGATGCACTTCATAGATAGAGATCGGGGCATCAAACTGGTTCGCCGCTCTGCGGTCCGCCGGCTGTTCCACTTTGGGCGGCAGGTCGCAGATAAGCGAGGCGCTTTCCGGACGCATTTGCGACTCAAAGGCATAAGGATCGGCTTTGACCCGCAGGTGGCCGTGGGCGTCAATCAGTTCGAATTTATACAGCTGGCCATTGTGCGCGCCGGGAACGAACAGCTCCCAGATCCCGGACTCTTTGCGGAATCGCATCGGGTGGCGTCGGCCGTCCCAGTAGTTAAACTGCCCCACCACCGAGACGCGGCGGGCGTTCGGCGCCCACACCGAGAAACGGGTGCCGGTAACGCCGTCCATGGTGGCGGCATGCGCGCCCAGCGTTTCGTAAGGGCGCAGGTGGGTCCCTTCCGACAGCAGCCAGACGTCAAGATCCTGCAGCAGCGGACCAAAGCGATAAGGGTCATCAATCAGATTCTGCTGTCCGTGCCAGGTGACGGCCAGCTGATAGCGAAAGGCGTTTTTACGCCGCGGCAGAACGCCGCTGAAAAAACCACGCGAGTCGAGGCATTCGAGCTTGCCGACTTTACGTCCGGTTTTTGGTTCAATAACCCACACATCGGTGGCATCGGGTAATAATGCGCGCACTTCCAGCCCGGCGTCGGTACGGTGCATGCCGAGCACGGAAAAAGGGTCCGCGAAATGACCGGCGATTAGCGCATTAATCACGTCTCTATCGATATGATTAGACATGCTTTCATCCTGTTGTAAGTGTCGCTCATTCCTGTAACTGGCGACTTTTTTGACCTGAACGGCGCAGCGCTTTTTGCATCCTTCTGCTCCGTCCCACCTTCAGGTAAGGAATTCCTTACTTAAAGCATAGCCAAGGCTGAGTTACCTCCGTGGGGAAAAATCTAACATCCGCGTTTACTCCTTGTATTACGCAAAAAAAAAGGGGGCTCGAAGACCCCCTTTCTGTTCATCCTGCGCTTACGCCAGCTGGCGAAGCATCCGGCGCAGCGGCTCGGCGGCGCCCCACAGCAGCTGGTCGCCAACGGTAAAGGCCGACAGGTATTCCGGTCCCATATTCAGTTTACGCAGGCGTCCGACAGGGGTGGTCAGGGTGCCAGTCACCGCGGCTGGGGTCAGCTCGCGCATGGTAATGTCGCGATCGTTCGGTACCACTTTGGCCCACGGGTTGTGCGCGGCCAGTAGCTCCTCAACGGTCGGGATAGAGACATCTTTTTTCAGCTTGATGGTGAACGCCTGGCTGTGGCAGCGCAGCGCGCCAACGCGGACGCACAGGCCGTCTACAGGAATAACGGACGAGGTGGCGAGGATCTTGTTGGTCTCCGCCTGGCCTTTCCACTCTTCGCGGCTCTGGCCGTTATCCAGTTGTTTGTCGATCCACGGGATCAGGCTGCCCGCCAGCGGAACGCCGAAGTTATCCACCGGCAGCTCGCCGCTGCGGGTCAGCGACGTCACTTTGCGCTCGATTTCCAGAATGGCGGAAGCCGGGTCCGCCAGCTCTGTCGCGACGTGGTTGTGCAGCTGGCCCATCTGGCTCAGCAGTTCGCGCATATGACGCGCGCCGCCGCCGGAAGCCGCCTGGTATGTCGCCACGCTGACCCACTCCACCAGATCCTGGGCAAACAGGCCGCCGAGGGACATCAGCATCAGGCTGACGGTACAGTTGCCGCCGACAAAGGTTTTTACGCCGTTGTTCAGGCCGGCGGTGATCACGTCCTGGTTAACCGGGTCGAGGATAATGATCGCATCGTCCTTCATGCGCAGCGAAGAGGCCGCGTCAATCCAGTAACCCTGCCAGCCGCTTTCGCGCAGCTTCGGGTAAATCTCGTTGGTGTAATCGCCGCCCTGGCACGTGACAATAATGTCCAGTGCCTTCAGCGCGTCCAGATCGAACGCATCCTGAAGCGTGCCACCGGTGCTACCGCCGAATGACGGCGCTGGCTGTCCCAGCTGGGAGGTAGAGAAGAACACCGGGCGAATGGCGTCGAAATCGCGCTCTTCAACCATGCGTTGCATGAGAACAGAGCCGACCATTCCGCGCCAGCCGATAAAACCAACATTTTTCATAACGTATTCCTGCGAGGTGTGTGCTGTTTGTGCCTGACCAGTTTCCAACTGGATTATCCCTCACCTTACAAAATGCAGCTAAAGTCGCAAGTGAAATTAATCAATGATTGCTGAACAATCAGAAAAGCAACTTATCCTGCGCATTGTCCACCGTCGCTGGTAGTCGTCAAAATCGCAATGATTATCGGGGAAATCACCCAGGGAATGGAACATTTTCCGTTGCGATTTTATTGATCCTGATTATGGATTAAGCACGAAATCGGCTGATTTTCCCCTTGCCAAAAAGAAGCAACAAACCCAGGTGCAGCAAGGCTTGCTGAAGGATACGAGCATCGTCGTAGCGCTAATAAGGGCGAGGAGCCGGAAGAGAAAAGAGGGAAAAAGCGCGGCTTATTGCCGGGAAGCCAGGGTAAACGGCGTTACCCTGGCTTTTGGCCTCCCGCGAGCGGGTGACGAACAGACTTAGCTCAGCAGCTGGAAGGCAATCATGCCGACAATCGCCCCGGTGGTGCCGAGGATGGTTTCCATCATCGTCCAGGTTTTCAGCGTCTGGGCTTCGGTGGCGCCGGTAAATTTACCGAACAACCAGAAGCCGGCGTCGTTCACGTGGCTCACCACAATCGAGCCGCCGGCGATACAGATAGATAATGCCGCCATCTGCGCGCCGCTGTAGTTCAGCTGCTCAATCACCGGCATCACCAGGCCGACAGCCGTCAGGCACGCCACGGTGGCAGATCCCTGGATGATACGCACCGCCGCCGCCAGCACGAAGCAGGTAATGGCGATCGGCAGCCCCATGCCGGTCAGCGCTTCACCAAGCGCCGGGCCGACGCCGGAGTCAACCAGCACCTGCTTGAAGACGCCGCCAGCCCCGATCACCAGCAGGATAATTCCCGCCGGCTGCAGCGCATGGCCGCAGATCTCCATTACCCGGTCTTTCGCCATCCCCTGACGTACCGCCAGGCCGTAGATCGCCACCAGGCAGGCCACCAGGATCGCGGTGAACGGGTGACCGATAAATTCGAACCATTCGTAAGCGGTAGACCCCACCGGTACAAAGCGCGCGGCGATGGTTTTCAGGCCTACCAGCACCAGCGGTAGCAGGATCAGCGACAGGCTGAAGCCGAAGGAGGGCATTTTGCCTTCGCCGAGATGCGGCTCGGTCACGTCGTCAGGAATATGCAGCTCAACGTAGCGGCTGATGAAGTTGCCCCACAGCGGCCCGGCGATAATCATCCCCGGAATTGCCGCGCACAGGCCAATCAGGATCATCCAGCCAAAGTCGGCGTGCATTTGCGACGCCAGCAGCATCGGCGCCGGTCCCGGCAGCAGGAACGCTGCGGCGGCGGCCACCCCGGCAAACAGCGGGATCACCAGCTTCACGAGGTTAGTGCCGGTATGGCGCGCCATCGAGAAGGCGACGCTGATCAGTAGTACGATCGCCACTTCGAAAAACAGCGGCAGCGCGCAGATGAGGCCGGCGAGACCAATCGCATAGTGCGCGCGATTGTGGCCGAAGGATTTGAGCATCTTGACGGCAATCTGATCGACCGCCCCCGTTTCATGTAGGATCTTGCCGAACATCGCGCCCAGCGCGACGACGATCGCCAGGAAGCCCAGCGTACCGCCCATCCCCTTCTCCATCGTCGCCGCGATTTTATCCAGCGGCATGCCGGAGAAGAGACCTGCACCAATAGAAACCACCATCAAAGCCACGAAGGCGTGCATCCGCGCCTTCATGACTAAAAACAGCAGCAGCAATACCGAGCCGACAGCTGTTAAAACAAGCGTTAAAGTACTCACTAGTGACTGCCTTTGTTGATCACCTCAATGGTGCTGGCCACCACGCCTTCCAGCGGCTGGTCGATATCGACGATAAGCACATCGCTCTCGTCGGCGCCTGGTTCCTGCAGCGTTTCAAACTGCGTCACCAACATTTGGGTTTTGAAGAAGTGCCCTTTACGCGCCTTCAGACGGTTTTCGATCACCTCGAAGTCGCCTTTCAGGTAGATGAAGGAGAGGTTCGGGTTGCCCTTGCGCAGAATGTCGCGATAGCTCTTCTTCAGCGCCGAGCAGACGATCAGCGACACCTTATTGGTACGCTGCATGGCAAACGCGGCGTCATTTAACGCCTGCAGCCACGGGGTACGGTCGTCATCGTTGAGCGGCTCACCGGAAGCCATCTTGGTGATATTGCTGCGCGGATGCAGAAAGTCGCCGTCGAGAAACGCGGCATGCAGCTGATGCGCCACTTCGCTGGCGACAGCGGATTTTCCGCTACCGGAAACGCCCATCAGAACGTAGACGTGGTGATCATGATTAGTCGTGCTCAAAGCATCCTCCCACCGGACAGGTACGCCGCGCCGTGGCTGACTCATTGAGCGCGAAGGCGGCATATCGGTTAATTGTTACGGGTAACTGTTATCGGTAACATTGTCATGCCGGACCTGTGGAGAAGCAATATCCATTCGTGCCAGATGTGAATATGTGTGATCTACTTCAAACTTGTCAGTTTAAATTGATCCGCCCGGTGACAATGTGAAACCTAAATCTAACATCTTAGGGGTAATCGCTTCGCCACGAATGCGCGCCAGCAGACGTTCGGCGCCGATGCGCCCCATCCGCTCACGCGGAGTCAGGACGCTGGCCAGCCGCGGCTCCATCACCTGGCCGATATCGTGGCCGTGGAAACCGGCAATTGCCATATCATCGGGGATCTTCAGCCCCAGGCGCTGGCACTCAAAGGCCGCGCCGACCGCGAGGTCATCGTTGGTGCAAAAGATGCCGTCAAGCTGCGGGTATTCGCGACGCGCCTGGCGCATCAGCTCAATCCCGGATGAATAGGACGAGGACTGCTCCACCATCACGCTGTAGGGCGTCATGCCGGCGTCGAGCATCGCCTGCTCGTACCCCTTCTGTTTGATGATAGTACGTTCATCAAGACGCGCCCCCAGATAGGCGACGTGGCGGTGGCCGCGGGCGATGATCGCCGCGGTCATCTGCCGGGCAGCTTCAAAGTTATCAAACCCGACCGCAATATCGAGGCATGGCGACCGGCTGTCCATCAGCTCCACCACCGGAATGCCGGCGACTTCAATCATCTTCAGGGTGCGGGGCGTATGGGTGCGTTCGGTGAGGATCAGGCCGTCAATGTTCCAGGAGAGCATTGATTCGAGGCGTTTCTCTTCCATTTCCGGCTTGTAGCCGTAGTGCGCCAGCATGGTTTGATAGCCGAAGGCGTCGGTGACGCTTTCAATACCGCGCAGCACTTCCGAGAACACCTGGTTGGTTAACGATGGCAGCAGCACGCCAATCGCGCGGCTGGTGGCGTTGGAGAGAATGTCAGGGGCGCGATTGGGAATATAACCCAGTTCATCGAGGGCAACGGCAATCTTGCCACGCAGCGCTTCGGAGACCTGCTCCGGGTTGCGTAAATAGCGACTGACCGTCATTTTGGTCACGCCGACAAGATCGGCTACATCCTGAAGTACGGGTCTTTTCTTTTTCATCGTCCTGACTGTGATCAACGGGGAAACATTTTCTCAGTTTATCACGGACAAAGCGCAACCTTCCCTCATGTTAGGGAAGGTTGCGCAATTTATTTATACCCATCATAGTTCAAGTTGCATGCGCGTTGGCTTTCCTCGCTCACCCCAGTCACTTACTTATGTAAGCTCCTGGGGATTCGCTGCGTCGCCGCCTTCCTGCAACTCGCATTATTTTGGGTATAGACTACCTCAGATAACTATCAAACCGGCGGCAGATCGAACAGCAGGATTTCGCTATCGCTGTCGGCATGAACCGAAATCGCCTGCTCATCCCAGATGGCCAGACCATCGCTGGTGGTAGCTTTGGTACCGTTAATGGTCACTTCGCCTTTGACGACCTGGATCCAGACGCGGCGTTCCGCAGCAATCTGGTGAACCGACTGCTCATCTTTCAGCAGCGCCCAGCGATACAGTTCCATATCCTGGTACACCTTCAGCGAGCCATCTCGCGCATCCGGCGACAGCACCAGCTGTTTGCCCTGGGCGGCGTCGAAGCGGCGCTGCTCGTAGCGCGGGGTAATGCCGGTTTCTTCCGGAATAATCCAGATCTGGTACAGACGCAGACGATCGGTTTTGCTCGGATTGTACTCAGAGTGACGCACCCCGGTACCCGCGCTCATGATCTGAAACTCGCCCGCCGGCACCTGCTCTTTGTTGCCCATGCTGTCCTGGTGCTCCACCGCCCCTTCCAGCACATATGTCAGGATCTCCATGTCTTTGTGCGGGTGGGTACCGAAGCCCTGACCGGCGTCGATGACGTCATCGTTAATCACCCGCAGGGCGGAGAAGCCCATAAAGTTCGGGTCGTAATAGTTGGCGAAAGAGAAAGTATGCCAGGAATCCAGCCAGCCATGGTTAGCATGGCCACGTTCGTTCGCTTTGCGTAAGTAGATCATGTTGCACCCCCATATGTTTTCGATGGAGTCAGTGTGGACCCATTTCGCCAACGATCATAGAGGGTGAAAATTGACTCCTCTGTTCAAAAAATATGAACAAGCGCAGAGGAGCCGATTGGGCTTATTTCACCAGGGTAATAGTGGCCGGTGATGGCTGCTCAAAGCCGCGCTGCAGGATCTCCATATTGGTAAGAACGTCAGATTCCTTGACGTAATTTGGCTGGCCGTTGACGAGGGTATCGTACAGCGCGTCGTATACCCGGCCATAGTCGCCGCTCTCCAGCGGGACCGCTTCGCGCACCGTCTCCCCCGCGTCGTTGACGTACACCAGCTCGCCGACGCTGTCATCCGCGCCAAAGCCCGGCTCGCCCGGCATGATATTGGCTTTCAGGCTGGTTTCCTGCTGGTCGATACCATATTTCACAAACGAGCCTTTATGGCCGTGGACGATGAATTTCGGGTAGTCGATCTGCACCAGATGGCTGGTCTTAACGATAGCCTTCAGATCGCCGTAGAACAGCTGGGCCTCAAAGGTATCGTCCGGGTTAGCTTTGTTGCGCAGCGAGCGCAGATCGTAAGCGACATGGTCCGGGCGGCCGAACAGCGAAATAATCTGGTCCAGGGTATGTACGCCAAGGCCATAGAACTCGCCGTTTTGCGGACCGCCAGGGTTGGTCTCCGCCAGCGGGCGGTAGTTGTCAAAATGGCTTTCGATCTCCACCAGTTCGCCAAGCTTGCCGCTCTCAATCACCTTCTTGGTGGTCAGGAAGCAGGAATCGAAGCGGCGGTTCTGGTAGGGCGTCACCGTCAGGCCTTTGCTGTTCGCCAGCGCAAACAGGGTTTTGGCTTCCTCCAGCGTCGGGGTGAACGGCTTTTCCACCAGCACATTTTTCCCCGCCTCCAGCGCCTTTTTCGCATATTCAAAATGGCTGTCGGCATGGGTGCAGACCACTACCAGCCTGACCTGCGGGTCGTTTAATACTTCATCGAGATCGCTGGTGAAATGGATGTGGGAATACTGCGGCGCCTGCTCCTCGGGCTTCGCCCGACGGCGGTAGATGTGCGCCACCTGCCAGCGGTCCTGGCGGTGTAATACGTAAGGAAGATGGTAGCGGGTGGTGCTTTTGCCGAAGCCAATAAATGCGCAGTGCAGAGTCATAACGCTGTCCTTAGTGAATGAACTACCTTCAACCATAGCGCAAGCCGGGACATGACTTCATCCTCTCAGTCCGTTTTCCGTGAAGATTCGTCAAAAAAATAGGTAGTGCACTACTTATACGTAATTATTAATAACCAATTGATTAATAAGTGATTAAATCACCATTTTCCGGCTAAATCTCTTGATCTCAATGGCGAAACTGCGGATAAGTGGAGGGCAAACCAGGACGTTGCTGATGACTAACGGAGTAGCCAGCCGCTGCTAATGGACAAACAGTATCTCGCCTTAAACGGCGCCCTTTTTTTCTGGCTTCTCGCGCTGATCGCCTGGTCTGTCAATGCGATCGTGCCGGCGCGCCTGGCGGCCGCCTGCGCGCTGGTCGCCTTCCTCCTCCATAGCCAACGGAACAAGATTAACGCGATGTTTATCAAGAAAAATAAAACGGAACCCCAGACTTCAGAAGTGGTCACGCCTCCGGCAAATAACCCAGAATCCCCAACGGTCGCCAGTAAAAAACAAGAGATCACGGTCATCGCCAGCGGGGTGCATTTCGTCGGCAATATTGTCGCCAGCGGCCATGTCTACATTCACGGCCAGCTTACCGGCAACATTGAGGCTAAAGAACATCTGATTAAGGTGATGCGTGAAGGCCAGGTGGAGGGCAACATCAGCTGCCGGGAGCTGATTATTGACGGCAAGGTGCAGGGCCAGTGTCGCGGCGACAGCATCAGCATTGAGGAGCACGGCAATCTGGATGGCACCCTCACCTATCGCTCGCTGGCGATTAAAAAGGGGGGCCTGTTCACCGGCAGCGCCGAGGTGCTGGCCGCGGCGGAAAGCAAAAGTCATCTCATCGGCCTGGTTGCGGAAGACGGCGTGACGTCCGCCAGGCCGCAAAGCGCCTGAGATTGCAGCAAAAAAAAAGCCAGCACCCGGCTGGCTAAAGTAATACTGGAAGCAATGTGAGCAATGTCGTGCTTTCAGGCTTTCCGCAGGGGTCTTCCTGAATGCAGGACAATAATAATCATTCTCATTCGCACTTGTCTATCTTTTTTTGCAAAAAACAACATTGACTCCCCGGCTGCCGTCAGAGATGGTGAAGGGGAATCAACCACCAAAAAGAGGATAGGGGAATGAGTGACATAGTGATACGCCATGCCGAACCGCGCGATGCTGAACCTTTACGTATGCTGATGGCGCACCCGGAGGTCTATCATGACACGCTACAGATCCCTTACCCCGCCATGGAAGCCTGGCAGGAGAAGCTACAGCCCAAACCCCATACCTTCCACCTGGTAGCGACGCTGGACGATCGGGTTACCGGGCATCTGTCGCTCCATGTCGAGCCGCGCCCTCGTCGCAGCCACGTTGCGACCTTTGGTATGGCGGTTTCAGCAGGCCATCAGGGCCGCGGTATCGGCAGCGCCCTGATGCGCGAGATGATCGACCTGTGCGATAACTGGCTGCGCGTTGACCGCATCGAGCTGACGGTATTCGCCGATAACGAGCCTGCGATTGCGGTGTACAAAAAACACGGATTTGAGATCGAAGGCACCGGCAAGCGTTACGCGCTGCGCAACGGTGAGTATGTGGATGCGTATTATATGGCGAGAATGAAGTAGCTTATTGCCGGGTGGCGGCTTCGCCTTACCCGGCCTACTTTCGTGCCGTGGTTGGCCCGGTAAGCGCAACAGCGCCACCGGGCAACATATCAATACCCCGCCGTTAAATCATCCGGCGAACGCGGATCGGAGGCACCATACAGCATCCCGTCCGGCCCCACCATAATGCTCTGGGTACTGCCCATCGCCTCTTTCAGCGCCACTTTCTGCCCCTTCGCCTCCAGCAGCTTCAGGGTATCCGGGCTAAAGCCTTTCTCCACCCGGAGCTCATCCGGCAGCCATTGATGGTGAAAACGCGGGGCGTTGGTGGCTTCTGCGACGTTCATCCCGAAATCGATGGTATTGACCACCATCTGCAGTACGGTGGTGATGATCCGGCTGCCCCCGGGACTGCCCGTCACCAGCCAGGTTTTGCCGTCTTTCACCACAATGGTCGGCGACATCGACGACAGCGGGCGTTTTTTCGGCTCCACCGCATTGGCGTCGCCGCCCACCAGGCCATAGACGTTAGGCACGCCGGGCTTCGCCGAGAAATCATCCATCTGGTTATTCAGCAGAATGCCGGAGTCGCCGGCCACAATGCCGGTACCGAAGGTGGTATTCAGCGTATAGGTCACCGCCACCGCATTGCCCTCTTTATCCACCACCGAGAAATGGGTGGTCTGGTTGCTTTCATAGGGCGCCAGTTTGCCCGGGCGGATCTGGCTGGAAGGCTTCGCCTTATTGACGTCGATCTCAGCGGCGATCGCTTTGGCGTAGGCTTTGCTGGTCAGCGCCTGCCACGGCACTTTGACGAAGTCAGGATCGCCGAGATATTCAGAGCGGTCGGCATAGGCGTGTTTCTCCGCCTCCGCCATCACCTGCATGGCGTCGGCGCTGCCGAAGCCATATTTCTGCAGATCGAAGTTTTCGAGGATATTGAGGATCTGCACGATGTGGATCCCGCCGGAAGACGGCGGCGGCATGGAATAAACCTCATACCCGCGATATTCGCCGCTAATCGGCGTGCGCTCCACCGCCTTATAGTTAGCGAGGTCGGCTTTGGTGATAAGCCCGCCGTGCTTTTTCATCTCCTCAGCGATCTGGTCGGCGATGGCGCCTTTATAGAAGGCATCCGGACCGTGCTCGGCAATCAGCTCGAGGCTTTTCCCCAGGTTCTTCTGTACCAGCCGGTCGCCCTTCTTTAGCGGCTCGCCGTTCTTCCAGAAGATCGCTTTGCTGTTTTCGTGCTGCGGGATCACTTCGCTGCCGTAGGTCTTTAGATCGTCCGCCAACGCATCGTTAACGATAAAGCCCTCTTCCGCCAGCTTAATCGCCGGGCGGATCACTTTGTTCAGCGGCATGGTGCCGTATTTTTCCAGGGCAAGAGAGAAACCGGCGACGCTGCCTGGCGTGCCGGAGGCGAGATGCGAGGTGAGCGATTTTTTACTGTCCGGGTTACCCTGATCGTCAAGGAACATGTCGCGCGTAGCCTGCTCCGGCGCCATTTCGCGGAAATCGATGGCCGTGGTCTTGCCGTCTTTCGTACGCAGCAGCATAAAACCGCCGCCGCCGATATTCCCGGCCTGCGGATGGGTGACCGCCAGCGCGTAGCCGACCGCCACCGCCGCATCGACGGCGTTGCCGCCCTGGCGCAGAATGTCCACACCGACGCGGGTGGCCAGGGCATCCACCGAGGCCACCATCCCCTGTCGGGCGCGAACCGGGTGGAACACATCCTCCTCTACGCCATAAGAGACCGGCGGCGGCGGTGGCGGACTGGCGGCAACGGTAAAACTCCCGCCCGCCAGCAACGCAGCGATGACCACCTGACGCCAGATTGTTGTTTTTATCATTGTCTTACTCCTGATAGGTAGGTTTCATTCCCCGCTTAAGCCTGGTTGATAACTCCTAAAAAATCATTGTTATGGCGGATTCGAGGTACACTTAAGTGATCCCACGCACGGGAGGAGAAAACCATGAAAGCGATGTTATTTCTGGCGGCGCTGATGCCGCTCGGCGTTTTAGCCCAGCCAATCAATATTGATAACAACCCCAATCAGCCGGGTTACGTGGTCCCCAGCCAGCAGCGCATGCAAAATGAGATGAAGGTGCAGCAACAGCAGCAGCAGAGCATGCTGAAGCAGAATCTGAACAATCAGACTCGCTCCCAGCAGCAGCATCTGCAAAACCAGCTGCAGACCAATCAGCAGCGTGCCGCACAGGGCGGGAATATCAATCCGCCGCAGCAGGTACTGCCGAACAATAATGGAGGGATGCTGCGGCAGACCAACCCGTAAAGGCCAGCCGCCGCGCAGTGGATATTAAGGCTGGAAATCCGGCCCGATGACGTCAATGGCATCGGTGCAGATGCAGTCTACGCCCCAGCGCAGCAGCTCGGCGGCGCGCTGGGGTTTGTTAACGGTATACACCAGGATATGCAGGCCGGCCTGTTTCAGGCTTGCCACACGCCCGGCGTCCAGCAGCTTGTGGTTGAGGTGAATGGACACGCAGCCCAGCCGGGTGGTCAACTCCCGCCAGTCATCGCGCCACTCATCCAGCAGCAGCCCGCGCGGCAGCTCGGGAGCGGCTTCCTGCGCCGCCTCCAGGGCATCGATTTCAAACGACGATAGCAGCGGCGCGGTCATTCCCGCCCACAGCTCCCGTGCCGCCAGGGCCACCACGTTGCCGGTCTGCGGCCCAAGGCCAGTGGTCGGTTTAATTTCGATATTCGCCATCATGCCGTGACGGCGGCAGCGCTCCGCCACCTGGGAGAGCAGCGGCAGCGGCTCGCCCTTAAATTCACGGCTGAACCAGCTGCCGGCATCGACCTTCAGCAGATCGTCCCATGGCAGCTCCCCCGCCACGCCCCAGCCGTTGCTGGTGCGTTCGAGATTATCGTCATGCAGCAGAAAGATCTGCCCGTCCTTTGACAGCTTGGCGTCAAATTCAATCATCGTGTGCCCGTAGCGGGCGCCAACATCGATAGCCGCCAGGGTGTTCTCCGGCGCCAGTTTACCGCCGCCGCGATGGGCGACGATACGGGGATAAGGCCAGTTACTCATGCGCGTTGTCCTGTTTCACCATCAAAGAGGTGCAGATGTTCCAAAGGCAGATACAGCCATAGCGTGCTGCCTGCCGCCGGACGCTGCTGGTGCGGCAGTCTGACCACCAGCTTCTGTTCGCCCCAGCGCCCGTGGGCGAGGTTATCGGCACCTAAAATTTCCAGGGTGTCCATCAGCAGCGGAATGCCGCCTTGCGCCTGCGAGCTTAAGATAAAATGCTCCGGGCGGATACCGAGCGTCATTTTACGCCCGGCGTGGCGCCGATGCTCATGATTCGTCGGCAGCTGCATGCCGCCCGCCAGCTCAAAGCGACCGCCGTCATCGCTGATGCGCCCTTCCAGCAGGTTCATGGCCGGGCTGCCGATAAAGCTCGCCACAAAGCGGCTGGCCGGTTTCTCATATACTTCGACCGGGGTGCCGATCTGCTCGGCAACGCCTTTGTTCATCACCATCACCCGCTGGGCGAGGGTCATCGCCTCCACCTGGTCATGGGTAACGTACAGCGAGGTGGTTTTCAGGCGGCGATGCAGCTGCTGCAGCTCAAGACGCATCTGCACGCGCAGCTTGGCGTCGAGGTTTGACAACGGTTCGTCGAAGAGGAATACCGCCGGGTCGCGCACGATGGCGCGGCCCATCGCCACGCGCTGGCGCTGGCCGCCGGAGAGCTCGCGCGGGCGGCGCTTGAGCAGGCCGTCCAGCTCAAGAATACGCGCCGCCTCCTGCACCCGGTCGGCGATCAATCCCTTACCCATGCCGCGGATCTTCAGCCCCCACGCCATGTTCTCTTCCACGCTCATATGCGGATAAAGGGCATAGTTCTGGAACACCATGGCGATGCCGCGATCCTTCGGCTCCATCTCGGTCACCCGTTTACGATCAATCCAGATATCGCCGCTGGTCACCCGCTCCAGTCCGGCAACCATCCGCAGCAGCGTTGATTTCCCGCAGCCCGACGGGCCGACCATGACGATAAACTCCCCGTCCGCCACGTCCAGCGTCAGCGGTTGAATTACCTGGGTTTTGCCATCCCAGCTTTTGCTTACTGCCTGTAGTTTTAAACCAGCCATTTTATTTCTCACTATCGACCAGGCCACGCACAAACGCGCGCTGCATGGCTAAAACGATGACAACCGGCGGGATCAGGGTCAGCAGCATCGCCGCCATCACCTGATTCCACTGGGTAGTGCCTTCGCCGGTGGCGATCATGCCTTTGATGCCGGCGACGGCGGTGCCAAGATTCACATCCTGAATAATCAGCAACGGCCACAGATACTGGTTCCAGCCGTAGATAAAGGTGATGACGAACAGCGCCGCGAGGTTGGTTTTCGACAGCGGCAGCACGATGTCGCGAAAAAAGCGCATCGGCGAAGCGCCATCGATACGCGCCGCTTCAATCAGCTCGTCCGGCAGGGTCATAAAGAACTGGCGGAACAGGAAGGTGGCGGTGGCCGAGGCCATTAGCGGCAGCGTAAGCCCGGCGTAGCTGTCGAGCATTTTGAGATTGGCGATCACTTCCACCGTCGGGAAAATACGCACCTCGACCGGCAGCATGAGGGTGATAAAGATCAGCCAGAAGAACAGGTTACGCAGCGGAAAGCGGAACCAGACGATGGCGAACGCCGAAAGCATCGACACCACGATTTTGCCCACCGTAATGGCGAACGCCATGATGAAGCTGTTGAGCATCATCAGCCAGAACGGCGCGCTGTTGACGCCGACGCCGTTCACCCAGATGGTCTTCATGTTCTCCAGCAGATGTCCGCCGGGGATCAGCGTCATCGGCGTTTCGAACACCGATTGGTTATCCAGCGTCGCCGCCACGAAGGCAACATATAGCGGGAATAAAATGACGGCGATGCCCAAAATCAGCATGGTGTGGCTGAAAATCGTCAGCCCGCGACGGTTCTCAATCATTGGTAACGCACCTTACTTTCAACGTAACGGAACTGCACCACCGTCAGGATAATGACGAGGAACATCAGCACCACCGACTGCGCGGCGGAAGCGGAAAGATCGAGCCCGGCGAAACCTTCGCGATAGATTTTGTAAATCAGGGTGGTGGTCGCCTGCACCGGCCCGCCGGCGGTGGCAGCATCGATCACCGGGAAGGTGTCGAAGAAGGCGTAAACCAGGTTGACCACCAGCAGGAAGAAACTTACCGGCGCAATCAGCGGCAGCGCCAGCTTGAAGAAGCGGCGGATTGGTCCGGCGCCGTCGATGGCGGCGGCCTCAACCAGCGAACGCGGGATCGACTGCAGCGCGGCGAAGAAAAACAGGAAGTTGTAGCTTATCTGCTTCCATACCGAGGCAAAGACCACCAGGAACATCGCCTGGCCGCTGTTTTGCGCGTGGTTCCAGTCGTAGCCCAGCTCGCCAAGGAAGTGAGTGATCAGCCCGCGCCCGGGGTTAAAGAGGAAGATCCACAATACCGCCGCCACGGCGGGGGCCACGGCGTACGGCAGTAGCATCAGGGTCTGATAGAAGCGGCTGCCGCGCACCACGTAGTCGACCAGCGCGGCGAAAAACAGCGAGATGAGCAGGCCGCTGACGGTCACCAGGGCGCTGAATTTTATGGTGGTCCAAAATGAGTCCAGATAGTACGGATCGTGGAACAGCGCAACGAAGTTATCCAGGCCGACGAACTGGCTGGAGAGGCCAAAGGGGTCGACGCTCTGTAGCGAATACCACAGCGCTTCGCCCGCGGGCCAGATAAAGAAAATCAGCGTGATAATCAGCTGCGGCGCGACCAGCACGTAGGGCAGCCAGCGCGAGCGGAATACCGGACGGGATGATGACATGGAGATTGGGTTCCTGAACAATGCCGGGTGGCGGTTACGCCTTACCCGGCCTACATAGGGCACATCGTAGGCCCGGTAAGCGCAGCGCCACCGGGCAAGTTACAGATTACGATTTGGTCGCTTGTTCGAAGCGGCGCAGCAGCTGATTCCCACGCTGAACGGCGGAATCCAGCGCCTGTTGCGGGGTTTTCTTGCCGGTCCACACGCTCTCCAGCTCTTCATCGACGATGGTGCGGATTTGCGGCATGTTGCCCAGGCGCAGGCCTTTGGTGAACGGCAACGGCGGCTTGTTCAGCATCTGGCGGGTGGCGATATCGGCGCCCGGGTTCTTATCATAGAAGCCCTGCTGACGGGTCAGATCGTAGGCCGCGGTGGTGATCGGCAGATAGCCGGTTTTCTGGTGCCACTCGGCGGCGTTTTCCGGTTTGGTCAGGAAGTCGAGGAACTTCGCCACGCCGGTGTAGGTCTCTTTGTCTTTGCCCTGCATCACCCACAGGCTGGCCCCGCCAATGATAGCGTTCTGCGGCGCGCCTTTCACATCGGCATCGTAAGGCATCATGCCGACGCCGTAGTTAAATTTGGCGTACTGGCGGATATCGGCCAGCGAGCCGGACGAGGCAGTGGTAATGGCACAATCGCCGTTATAGAATTTTTCAGTGGACTCGTCTTTACGCCCGAAGTAGCTGAAATCGCCCTTCTTGTTCATCTCTTCGAGCAGCGCAATATGCTTCACCTGCTCCGGCTTATTGAACTCAAGAACCGCGTCGGTGCCGTCAAAGCCATTATTTTTCGTCGCCACAGGCAGACCATGCCAGGCGCTGAAGTTCTCGATCTGGATCCAGCCCTGCCAGCCGCTGGCGTAGCCGCACTTCATCCCGGCAGCTTTCAGCTTCGCGGTGTAGGCCGCCAGATCCTGCCAGGTCTTCGGCGGCTGCTCTGGATCTAAACCGGCTTTTTTGAAGGCGTCTTTATTGTAGTACAGCACCGGGGTGGAGCTGTTAAACGGCTGGGAGAGCAGATGGCCGGTTTTCGAATCGGTGTAATACCCGGCGACCGTCGGCACAAACTGCGATTCATCAAACTTGATGCCCGCCTCGCTAAACACCTGGTAGACCGGCTTAATGGCTTTCGACGCCATCATGGTGGCGGTGCCCACTTCATACACCTGCAGGATCGCCGGCGCGTTGCCGGTACGGAAGGCGGCGATACCGGCGCTCAGGCTCTGTTCATAGTTGCCCTTGTATACCGGAACGATTTTGTAATCAGGATTGGCCGCGTTAAAGCGTTGCGCCAGAGAATCCACTTCTTTACCCAGTTCGCCTTCCATTGAGTGCCAGAACGGGATGGTGGTAACCGCCAGGGCCTGACCGGCAAAAGCCAGGCTCAGCGCCAGTCCTAAAGCTGTATGTCGTAACGATATCATCGGTTATCTCTCTTGTTGTGCCGGATGCGCGATTTCACGCGTTTTATGCTCGCGGGGTAACATGACATGTTCGAATTACAGAAAAATAACTTTTTTATTACAAAAAAAAGATAGTAACGGGTCAGAGAGATGACAAGCCGATGAAAGGACGGGGGAAGTAAAGTGGGAGCTGAGACACGGATAATAGTTGTGCGATCGGCTCCCGGGGTCGGCGCAAGCGCCTCGCCCGGGCTACAAACCGGCGAACTGAACGACGCCGGGTTGCGATGAATTAACCGCCGAGATAGGCGCTGCGCACCGCCTCGTTGGCCAGCAGCGCGTCGCCGGTATCCTCCAGCACCACGTGACCGTTCTCCAGCACGTAGCCGCGGTCGGCCAGCTTCAGCGCCTGGTTGGCGTTCTGCTCGACGAGGAAGATAGTCATCCCCTGCTCGCGCAGTTGCTCAATGGTATCGAAGATCTGCTGAATAATGATCGGCGCCAGCCCTAATGACGGTTCATCCAGCAGCAGCAGACGCGGCTGGCTCATCAGAGCGCGACCGATCGCCAGCATCTGCTGTTCGCCGCCGGACATGGTGCCGGCGCGCTGGATACGGCGCTCGTGCAGACGCGGAAACAGCTCATACACCCATTTGATGCGGGTCTGGAACTGATCGCGGTCGGCAAAAAAACCGCCCATCGCCAGGTTCTCTTCCACCGTCATACGCGAAAAGACGCGCCGCCCTTCCGGGACGATCGCCACCGCCTCACGCATGATCTTCGCCGTCTGCCAGTCGGTAATATCCTTACCGTCAAAGACAATGCGCCCGCTGGAGGCGCGCGGATCGCCGCACAGCGTGCCGAGCAGGGTGGTTTTCCCCGCGCCGTTGGCGCCGATAAGCGTCACAATCTCGCCCTGTTTGATATGCAGGCTGACATTGTGCAGCGCCTGAATCTTGCCGTAGTGGGCGCTGACGTTGTCAAAAGTTAACATCGCGTTTTCCATCTTATGCCTCACCAAGGTATGCGCGGATCACGTCCGGGTTATTACGAATCTCTTCCGGCGTCCCGTTGGCCAGCGGTGTCCCCTGGTTCACGACGTAGATACGATCGGAAATGCCCATCACCAGCTTCATATCGTGTTCGATAAGCAGGATGGTGGTGTTGTGATGGTTACGCAGCTCGGCGATAAGCTCGTCCAGCTCTTTGGTCTCTTTCGGGTTCAGCCCCGCCGCGGGTTCATCGAGCATCAGAATTTCCGGCTGGGTCACCATGCAGCGGGCAATCTCCAGCCGGCGCTGGTCGCCATAGGCCAGGTTGCTGGCCTGGCGGTTAGCGTGCTCCAGCAGGCCGATACGCTCCAGCCAGGTGGCCGCGCGATCCAGCGCTTCGCTCTGCGCCCGACGGAAGGCCGGCGTTTTCAGCAGACCGGAGAAGAGTCCGGTTTTCAGCTGCTGATGTTGCGCCACCAGCAGGTTTTCAATCACCGTCATTTCGCGGAACAGACGCACGTGCTGGAAGGTCCGCACCACGCCCATCCGGGCAATCTGCTGGCCCGGCAGCCCTTCCAGATGCTGGTCGCGCAGCAGAATGGTGCCGCCGGTAGGCTTGTAGAAACCGGTCAGGCAGTTAAAGACCGTGGTCTTCCCGGCGCCGTTGGGGCCGATCAGCGAGACGATCTCGCGCTCTCTGAGCTCCAGCGACACATTGTTGACGGCCAGCAGACCGCCGAAACGCATCATCAGGCCGCTGACGGATAATAATGGCTGACTCATGCCTGCTCTCCTTTCGCCTGACCGTTTTTCAGCTTCAACTGCACGCGCGTCATTGGCAGAAGCCCCTGCGGACGCCAGATCATCATCAGCACCATCAGGCCGCCGAGCATTAACATGCTGTATTCGTTAAAGTCACGCATCAGCTCACGCGACACCACCAGCAGAATAGCCGCCAGGATCACCGCGAACTGCGAGCCCATCCCGCCCAGCACGACGATCGCCAGTACGAAGGCGGACTCGGCGAAGGTAAAGGATTCCGGACTGACGAAACCCTGGCGCGCGGCGAACAGCGTCCCGGCAAATCCGGCAAACGCGGCGCTGATGGTAAAGGCGGTCAGCTTAATGCGCGTCGGGCTCAGGCCCAGCGAACGACAGGCGATTTCATCTTCACGCAGCGCTTCCCACGCCCGCCCCAGCGGCATCCGCAGCAGGCGGTTGATAACGAACAGGCTCAGCACCACCAGCAGCAGCGCCACCAGGTAGAGGAAAATCACCCGGTCGGAGGGATCGTATTTGACGCCGAAGAAGTTGCTGAAGGTATCCCAGCCGCCTTCGCGGGCGCTACGGCTAAATTCGAGGCCAAAGAAGGTCGGTTTCGGGATCTGGCTGATGCCGTTCGGCCCGCCGGTGATTTCGGTATTGTTGAGCAGCAGAATACGCACGATCTCGCCGAAGCCTAAGGTCACGATCGCCAGGTAGTCGCCGCGCAGACGCAGTACCGGGAAACCGAGCAGGAAGCCAGCCGCCGCGGAGACCAGGCCGGCCAGCGGCAGACAGGTCCAGAAACCAAGACCGTAATAGTGGTTCAGCAGCGCGAAAGTGTAGGCGCCGATGGCGTAGAACCCGCCGTAGCCCAGCACCAGCAGGCCGGAAAGCCCGACCACCACGTTCAGCCCGAGGCCGAGGATGATATAGATCATCGTCAGGGTGGCGATATCCACCGTGCCGCGAGACACCATAAACGGCCAGGCCACGGCAATGACCAGCAGGGCGATCAGGAACAGCTTCTGCTTCACCGTTGAGCCGTCAATCGCCGGCATAATAAACTTCGGCCCGGAGACGTTCTTAACCGCTTTCTGGAACAGCGGCCGCAGCAGCTGGAAGAAAAAGACCACCGCGGTGCCGATGAAGATCCACTGCCAGCGAATATCGGCGGCGGTATCCACCACCAGTTTGGTGCCGTTCAGCTCCAGCTGCACGCCCATAAAGACGCCCGCCAGAATGAAGAACATCGCAGCAGAGAGCAGCGCCATTGCAATTTGCATCGGTTTCATACTTTTTCAACCTCCGGGCGGCCCAGAATGCCGGTCGGCATTACTAACAGCACCAGAATCAGCAGCGCGAAGGAAACCACGTCCTTATATTCAGTGCTGAGATAGGCAGAAGAGAGCGCTTCGGCAATACCCAGGATCAGGCCGCCGATCATCGCGCCCGGAATACTGCCGATACCGCCGAGCACGGCGGCGGTGAAGGCCTTCATCCCGGCCATAAAGCCGATGTAGGGGTTAATCACGCCGTAGAACTGCCCCAGCAGCACGCCGGCCACCGCCGCCATCGCTGCGCCGATGACAAAGGTCAGGGCGATAACGCGGTCGGTGTTAATCCCGAGCAGGCTGGCCATTTTCAGGTCTTCGGCACAGGCGCGGCAGGCGCGCCCCATCCGCGAGTAGCGAATGAACAGCGTCAGGGCCAGCATGGCGATAAAAGTCACCACCCAGATCACCAGCTGCATGGTGGTGATCGTCGCAGAGAAGCTGTCGCTGTGGCCGACGACCCACTGGCCGTTAAACAAGCTCGGCAGCGCCACGTCGCGGGAGCCCTGGGTCAGGCTGACGTAGTTCTGCAGGAAGATAGACATCCCGATAGCGGAGATCAGCGCAATCAGACGTTTAGAGTTACGCACCGGCCGATAGGCCACGCGCTCAATGCTCCAGCCGTAGGCGCTGGCAATCACAATGGCGCCCACGAAGCCGGCGGCGACCAGCAGCCAGCTGGTGTCGATGCCCATCATCATCAGCGCGGCGATGATCATGAAGGAGACATAGCTGCCAATCATATAGACCTCGCCGTGGGCGAAGTTGATCATGCCGATAATGCCGTACACCATCGTATAGCCGATGGCGATCAGCGCATAGGTACTGCCCAGCGTGACGCCGTTAAACATCTGCTGCAGAAAATAGAGAAACTGCTCGGACATAAGGTGACCTTTTTCAAACCGCCCGCGGTTCGCGGGCGGAGGGATAACTCATCTTCAGCGCTTATTTCGCCGCGCTCGAAGAGCCGTCGGCGTGCCACTGGAAGACACCAAACTCAAATCCCTTCAGATCGCCTTTTTCATCCCAGGTCAGCGGCCCAATCACGGTTTTCGCCCCGTGCGCTTTCAAATCTTTGATTAAATCCAGCGGCTGCTGGCTGCCGGTTCTGTCCATCGCCTGCGCCAGCGACTGAACCGCGGCGTAAGTGATCCAGACATACGGCCCGCTCGGATCTTTCTTCTCCGCTTTCAGCGCGTTGACGATGGCGCTGTTGGCAGGGTCCTGATCGTAGCGTTTTGGCATTGTCACCAGCATCCCTTCCGCCGCGGCGCCCGCGATATTGGACAGCGAGGCGTTGCCGACCCCTTCCGGCCCCATAAACACGGTTTTCAGCCCGACGGAGCGCGCCTGGCGCAGCATCTGCCCCATTTCCGGGTAGTAACCGCCGTAGTAGACGAAGTCGATGTTCTCTTTCTTCAGGCGCGCCAGCAGGGCGGAAAAATCTTTTTCACCCGCGGTGATGCCGTCAAAGAAGACGATGTTGGCCCCGGCTTTCTTCAGGTTGTCCTGCACCGAACGCGCCAGCCCTTCGCCGTACTGCTGCTTGTCATGAATGATAGCGATACGCTGCGGTTTCACTTTCTCGACGATATATTTCGCCGCGGTCGGCCCCTGCGAGGAGTCGAGGCCGGCGGTACGCATGATGTACTGGTATCCGCGCTGGGTCAGCTCCGGGTTGGTCGCTCCCGGGGAGATCATCAGGATGCCTTCATCCTCATAGATATCGGAAGCCGGCTGGGTGGAAGAGGAGCACAGGTGGCCGATAACGTACTGAATACCGTCGTTGACGATTTTGTTGGCTACCGCGACCGCTTGCTTCGGATCGCAGGCGTCGTCGTATTCGACGGCCACCAGCTTGTCGCCCTTAATGCCGCCGCTGGCGTTGATGTCTTTAATCGCCTGACGCGCGCCATTGAACTCCATGTCGCCCCACTGGGCCACCGGGCCCGACATCGCGCCGACCACGGCGACCTTAATATCCTTGGCCATCGCCGCGTGCGACATCGCTAATGCGACAATGCCCGCGACGATGGTTTTCGCGTTCCTTTTCATGCTGCAGAACCCCGTTCGTGATGTGGTGTAAATGTTTTGTATTTTTATGGTTAAAAAGCATTCTGTGCTTTTATTAAACAACGCCATTTTTACCATTGAGTTTAATGGTTTAGCGCAGCTTTTCACTAAAAAACAGATTAAAATCTCTATTTTTCAGTCGATTAAGCAAAGATAATATTCTGTATTTTGCCGAAGATAAACAAAAAAAAGTCCATGCGGCAGCATAAAATAACGATACATAAGGCGGAATAAAACGCTGCACATTAGGTTAAAATTCTGCTTATTTTTCGATCCATGACGGATTGCGCTACCCCAACAACGCCAGGAAAACGAATCCCCTGATGTATGCGCAAAAAACAGCGCTCCGCCAGACAGCAATTTTGGGTACACTGGCGCCTCTGTTTTGCACTGGACTTGCCGCCCATGAAACTGACCATTATCCGTTTACAGCACTTCAGCGATCAGGATCGCATTGATCTGGGAAAAATCTGGCCGTCGCAGGATCTGTCGACGCTGACCCTTGATGAAAACCATCGTCTCTACGCCGCCCGCTTTAACGAGCGCCTGCTGGGCGCCGTGCGCGTTACCCTGCGCGGCGTTGAAGGTGAGCTCAGCGATCTGTGCGTGCGTGAAGTGACCCGCCGCCGCGGCGTCGGGCAATATTTAGTGGAAGAGACATTACGGGATAACCCGACGATCAATAGCTGGCGCGTCGCCGACCGTGGGGTGGAAGACCGCGGCGTGATGGCGGCCTTTATGCAGGCGCTCGGCTTTAGCGCCCAGCACACCGGTTGGGAAAAGCATTAAGCTGTAGCCCCGGTAAGCGCAGCGCAACCGGGGTCAGACAACGCATTTGCAGCGTGAAAGGCGCCCCGCCCATTTAACCCAGCATTTCGTGTTGCAAAAAGGCGTCAAGACCCGAAATCCCCGGGAGCTTACATTAGTAAGTGACCGGGGTTGAGGGTCGCAGACAACGCATTTGCAGCGTGAAAGGCGCCGGTTAAATTATTTGGCGTCGGTCGCCGTACCATTCGCATGCCAGGTAAAGACACCGAACTCGAATCCTTTCAGGTCGCCTTTCTGATCCCATGACAGCGGGCCCATCACGGTGTCCACGGTCGCGCCTTTCAGGTATTTAGCGATTTCCGCCGGATCGTCAGACTGATTCAGGCCCGCCTGCAGCGACTGCAGCGCCGCGTAGGTGGTCCAGACGAAGGCGCCGCTCGGATCCTGTTTTTTCGCCTTGATCGCATCCACAATCGGTTTGTTCGCCGGCACCTGGTCGTAGTTCTTCGGCTTGGTCACCAGCAAACCTTCCGCCGACTCGCCGGCGATGTTAGACAGGGAGACGTTCGCTACGCCTTCCGGGCCCATAAACTGGGTTTTCAGACCGGCAGCGCGGGCCTGACGCAGGATCTGGCCCATTTCCGGGTGATAGCCGCCATAATAGACGAAGTCGATATTCTCTTTCTTCAGGCGCGCTACCAGCGTGGAGAAGTCTTTCTCACCGGCGGTGATCCCGTCGAAGAAGACCACGTTCGCCCCGCCTTTTTTCAGGCCATCCTGCACCGCACGGGCCAAACCTTCGCCATACTGCTGTTTGTCATGCACCACTGCGATACGCTGCGGCTTCACTTTGTCGAGAATGTATTTCGCCGCGGTTGGTCCCTGGTCGGAGTCCAGTCCGGTGGTGCGCAGGATCAGCTTATAGCCGCGCGCGGTCAGCTCCGGCGCGGTTGCTGCCGGGGTGATCATCAGAATGCCTTCGTCTTCATAGATATCAGACGCCGGCTGAGTGGAAGAGGAGCACAGGTGGCCGATAACGTATTTGATCCCGTCGTTGACCACTTTGTTGGCGACCGCTACCGCCTGTTTCGGGTCGCAAGCGTCATCATATTTTACGATCTGCAGCTTATTGCCCTTAATGCCGCCCTTAGCATTGATATCCGCTACCGCCTGCTCGGCGCCGGTAAATTCCTGATCGCCGTACTGGGCCACCGGGCCGGACATCGCCCCGACTACCGCGATTTTGATATCTTCCGCCAGCGCCGCGCTGCTCATAACTAAGGCAATACATCCTGCCAGTAACGCTTTACCCTTCATATTCATCCTGAGGCTCCCCATTATTATGGTTTTTGCATTTGTTGTGATGTTGTTTGTTAGCGCATTATTTTGTTTATATCGATAGGAAAAGCATATGATAGCTAATCTACCGGGGGCTGCTCGCGCTTTTGCAGCACACTATGCTAAACATACCGTCATTCTGAGGAATTTGAAACGACTAAATTGCGGGCTATGTAACAGATAAGTGACAAATAAAAAAACCGCGCCAGCATGAACCGGACGCGGTGCAAAACAGGCCCTAATTACCAGCCAGCGGGCAGGTAGCCTACCGCGGACGCTATCGCGTAGACGGCGCTGCAAAGATACAACAACACAATGAAGCATTGGATAAGCGGATGGGTCATCCAGGCCGGACAGGTCCAGCCCGGCGTCAGGTCGCCACGCTGGCGGGCGCCCTTGAGCATCAGGATCGGCATAATCGATAAAATAACGCCGCTGAACACCCCGGCAAAATAGAGCGCGTTGACGAAGGAGACCATGCCGCTGTAGGCCAGCGCGAACGGCGGGATCGCCACCACCAGCAGCACCATCAGGCGACGGGCGGGCTGTTCGTCATTCCCCAGGCGGAACTGATCGAAGATATTGGTCAGGAAGCTGCCGCCCAGTCCCCAGTAGGAGGTCAACATCGCGCACAGCGCAAACAGGTTGGCGGAGAAGAAGGCCCATTCGCCAAGCGCCCTGCCCCAGGAGATGGTGGCCACATCCGAAATATTCTCCAGGCCGTTAAGCGAGATCACCGACAGCGGCACCAGCGCCAGCAGGGTAAAGGTCAGCGCCATGCCGACCATAATGGCTTTAGGCAATTTTTCCGGTTTGTCGGCGAAGCCCCGCGCCATTTCCGGGACGATATACTGTGCCGAGAAGCAGAACGCCACGACGTTGAAGACCGGAACCATATACAGCCAGTTGCCGTCGAGCAGATAGCCCACGCGGGTGGTCTCTTTCAGCAGCGTGGCAATCACCAGCACCGAGATCATCACCACCATGCCGATGCTGATAAATTTCTCGCCGCGGCCGATCGCCTTCAGCCCCAGATAGAGCACCCCTGCCGCCGGGACGAAAAACAGCACGCTGCCCAGCGCCGGCGAGATGCCAAACAGCGAGTGCAGCAGCTTGCCGCTGCCGGTCATATAAGCCGTCAATGCCCCGACGCTGTTGACGCAGACGGAGAGGAACATCATTAGCGCGCCGAAGCAGCCGACGTAGCGCTTTGATAATCCGCTGAGCTGCAGATGTTTACGCGTGCGGAGCGTGGATTCCGCGACATAGAGCATGGTCACCGTGGTCAGACTACCCACCAGCACCAGCCAGAACAGCAGTGGTAAAAAGCCCGCTTTGCTTGACGCATAGGCGATAGAGAGGACACCCGCGCCAATATTGGTACCGACAATCATCGATACCCCTTCGACGAAGCTCAGAGATTTTGCAGGGACAGCCGTACGTTCCCGGCCGGTGAGGACGGGAGAAAAGGTGGAGTTTTCAGACATAATACTTTCCGTTTTACTCCGGCGGTTTTCTCCGCCGGAAAAAAGGTGATATCAGGGTGATAAACCACTCACGCTGAGCATGAACAGGCGACTGCGGCGTCCTGTTTCTGTTCGGCTTCCCTGCCGCCGCAGCCCGCCGGGGAGACGTTAGCTCTTCAGTACGCGCGCCAGAATATCCAGCGCTTTCGAGAACTGGGCGTCCGGAATCGTCAGCGGATAGAGGAAGCGGATCACGTTGCCGTAGACGCCGCAGCTCAGCAGCAGCAGGCCGTTCTCCTGCGCTTTCTGTTGCACCTGGCGGGTGAACTCCGGCGACGGCTCGCCAGTTTGCGGATCGTTAAACTCCACTGCCACCATCGACCCCCGGCCGCGGACATCGACAATCGCCGGACAGGTGGCGCGCGCCTGGTTGAGCACTTCCTGCAGATGGCTACCCAGCTGCTCAGCGCGCTGGCACAGCTGCTCTTCGGCAATCACATCCAGCACCGCGTGCGCCGCGGCCACCGCCAGCGGGTTACCGGCATAGGTCCCGCCCAGTCCGCCTGGCGCTGGGGCATCCATTACCTCGGCGCGACCAACGACGCCCGACAGCGGGAAACCGCCGGCGAGGCTTTTCGCCATCGTCATCAGATCCGGTTTCACATCATAATGCTGCATGGCGAACAGCTTGCCGGTACGAGCGAAACCGGTTTGCACTTCATCGGCGATCAGCAGAATGCCGTGGGTATCGCACAGGTCGCGCAGCGCCTGCATGAAATCGGCCGGCGCGACGTTAAAGCCGCCTTCCCCCTGGATCGGCTCGAGGATGATGGCCGCGACCTGATCCGGCGCAATATCCGCTTTGAAAATGCGCTCCAGGCTTTTCAGCGCATCCGCGGTGGTCACGCCATGCGCCGCATTCGGGTAGACACCGTGATACACCGAGCCCGGGAACGGCCCGAAGCCGATTTTGTAGGGTGCGACCTTACCGGTGAGGGCCATGGTCATAAAGGTACGGCCGTGGAAACCGCCGCCGAAAGTTATCAGCCCCGGACGACCGGTGTAAGCGCGGGCAATTTTCACCGCGTTCTCGACCGCTTCCGCGCCGGTGGTGAAGAAGGCCGTTTTTGCCGGCCCGTCAATCGGCGCCAGATCGTTGATACGTTCCGCCAGCGTGACATAGCTTTCGTACGGCACAATCTGATAGGCGGTGTGGGTGAACGCCTGCAGCTGGTCAGCGACCGCGGCAACCACCTTCGGATGACGGTGACCGGTATTTAACACGGCGATACCGGCGGCGAAATCGATCACCTCATTGCCTTCGATATCCCAAAGCGTGGCGTTCTCCGCCTTCTCGACAAAGTAGTTACACATTACGCCTACGCCGCGCGGCGTCGCCTGCTGGCGACGTTGATTCAGTTCTGAGCTTTTCACCTGCGAATCTCCTGTCGTGTATGTCACGTTATCGCAACAAATTAGAAACGATGTCGTTTATTTACACAGGAGTTGGCCCTATAATCGAGTACCAATTTTGAATATCTGAGGGATCCAATTGCGTTCGCTGGTGGGTGACCTGGTGCTGGTCCGTCTGCAGGAAGAGCGCGACCCTCTTCTGCACAAACGCTTATACAACGCGCTTCGCCGCGCGATCCTTGACGGTTCGCTGGCGCCGCAAAGCCGCCTGCCGCCGTCGCGGGACCTGGCGGGAGAACTCGGCGTATCAAGAAACACCATATTAACAACTTATGAACAATTACTGGCGGAAGGATATGTGGTTTCCCGTCGGGGAAGCGGAACATTCGTTGCCCAAACCGCCTCTGAAAGTTCCTTGACCGCTAAGGGTGAGCGGGAAAACAGCAGCATCGCGACATCGACGGCGCACCTTTCACGCCGCGGCCAGCACCTGCTCGGCCAGGTCAGCGCCAGCCCGCGCCAGTGGGGAGCGTTTATTCCCGGCGTACCGGACGTTAACGCCTTTCCCCATCCGCTGTTCAGCAAGATCCAGGCGCGCATCAGCCGTCGGCCAAAGCCCGAGCGGCTAAGCTACAGCTGCAACGGCGGTACCCCGGAGCTGCAGCAGGCGCTGGTGGATTATCTGCGGGTATCGCGCGGCGTCCACTGTCAGGCAGATCAAATTCTTATCACCGAGGGGATCCACCAGGCTATCGATCTGGTCACCCGCATGCTGTGCGACAGCGGCGATCTGGCGTGGGTGGAGGAGCCTTCCTACTGGGGCATTCGCCACCTGCTGGCGATGAACGACGTCCGGGCGGAGCCCCTGACCGTCGATGCCAACGGCCTGTGTCCGCCGGAAACGGTTGACGATGCGCCGCGGCTCATCTTTGTCACCCCTTCTCACCAGTATCCGCTGGGCGCAGTGATGAGCCTTGAACGTCGTCAGCGGCTGCTGGCGCTCGCCCGCCAGCAGGGGAGCTGGATCGTCGAAGATGATTATGACAGCGAGTTTCGCTTTTCCGGCCAGCCCATCCCCGCCCTGCAGGGGCTGGTGGCCGACGCGCCGGTGGTCTATATCGGCACCTTCAGTAAAACGCTCTATCCCGGCCTGCGTCTGGGCTATGTGGTGATCCCCCGTCCGCTGGTCAGCGATCTGAAGCACGCCCACGCCGAGCTTTACCGCGGCGGCCATTCGCTGATCCAGATGGCGCTGGCGGAGTTTATTACCGCTGGTCACTACTCGGCCCATATCCGCCGCATGCGCCTGCTCTACAGCCGTCGCCGCGCCTTTTTAACCGAGCTGATTCAGCGGCACTGTATGCCCGACGCCCTGTCGGACTTCAGCGATAATGCCGGGCTGCATTTGATCCTCAATTTACCGGAAGAGGCTGACGATGTGGCGATCGCCCGCGAGGCCAATGCGCGCCACATTCTGGTGCGGCCGCTCTCGCGCTACTACCTGACGGCGGCGCGTAAGAAAGGATTATTGATGGGATTTGCCAGCCAGCCCGAGGAGCAGATGGCGTCGGCGTTCAGCGTCTTACTCGGCTGCCTGCAGACGCACTGCCCGCAGATGCTCCTGCTCCGGGAGGACGCAGAAAAACAAAACGCCCCAACCTGAGGCGGGGCGTTATCGGGGAGCCTGATATCAGGTATCAGGCAGGCGTGGCGTATCAGGCTTCGATCGCTGCACGCAGTTTTTTCATGGCGTTCTTTTCCAGCTGACGCACGCGCTCTGCGGAGACGCCGTAGCGGTCAGCCAGCTCCTGCAGCGTGGACTTGTTGTCTTCGTCCAGCCAGCGGGCGCGGATGATATCCTGGCTACGCTCGTCCAGGCCCTGCATCGCGTCAGTCAGCTTATTCGCCGCCTGCTCTTCCCAGTTATCGTCTTCGATGCCGTCGGCAAAGTTTGACGTTTTGTCCTGCAGATACAGGACCGGCGCCATCGGCTGGCTGTCGGACTCATCGTCGGACGACATGTCGAAGGTCATGTCCTGGGCCGCCATACGGGATTCCATCTCGCGGACGTCTTTGCTCGACACGCCCAGCTCACGGGCCACCATTTCCACTTCATCCTGGTTGAACCAACCCAGACGCTGTTTGGTTTTACGCAGGTTAAAGAACAGCTTACGCTGTGCTTTGGTGGTAGCGACCTTCACGATACGCCAGTTGCGCAGCACGTATTCGTGAATTTCGGCTTTAATCCAGTGCACGGCGAAGGAGACCAGGCGCACACCCACTTCCGGGTTGAAGCGACGCACGGCTTTCATCAGGCCGATATTGCCTTCCTGGATCAGATCCGCCTGCGGCAGGCCATAGCCCGAGTAGTTACGAGCAATGTGAACAACAAAGCGCAGGTGAGACAGAATCAGCTTTTTCGCTGCTTCCAGATCGCCCTGGTAATGCAGCTTTTCAGCAAGCTCCCGCTCTTCATCAGCCGACAGCATCGGCCAAGTGTTAGCGGCCCGGATATACGATTCCAGGTTACCAACGGGGGCTAAAGCTAAAGTTTGCATTTCTTTGGTCATTCAAATCCTCTCAATTGATATCTTCTGACGTGGTCTTGTCCCCATCAGGCAACAAGCATGCCAGCATTCATGAGCAACGAGAATATCACTCACATTAGTATCAGACAGTGATTTTATCCACAAGTTCCATGCAACGGTGTGAATAAATTACGCACAAAATGTGACACCACGATGAAAAAGTGAGGGCAGGAAAAGGAGAACAAGCTTGCGTATCTTTCCCTGCGAACAGGAACTCATTGCAGCAGGGAAAGATTATATCACGCTTTTTTTAATCGGGAGTAAAGTGACGTAAATGTTGCACTGTCGCCAGCCAGGCGGCTACCCAGCCGATCATCGAGCAGACGATCAGCATCAGCAGACACTCGTCAAAGCCTAAGCCGCTTAGCTCAAACTGGGTGCCGAACACCTTCGCCACTTCGGTCACTGCCGACGAGAGACGCATCACCAGAATCTCCGACAGGATCAGCGATAAAAACGCGCCGGAGAAGCCCAGCATCGCCCCGCCGTAGAGGAACGGACGCAGGATAAAGCCGTCGGTAGCGCCGATCAGTTTCTGCACGTTAATGGTATCGCGGCGGGCGAAGATGCTCAGGCGCACGCTGTTGCCGATCACCAGGAACACCGCCGCCACCATCAGCACGCCAATCATCGCCGACACGCGGCCCACCAGCCCGGTGAGCGAGGAGAGGCGGGCAAACCAGCTGTCGTCCATCCGCACCTCATCGACCCCCTGGATCCGCGATACCCGATCGCGCAGGGTGTTCAGCGCTTCCGTGCTCTGGAAATCCAGCTTCGGCACCACGATGGCGACCGCCGGCAGCGGGTTCTCTTCCAGCATATCCAGGGCGCCGCCAAAGCCGGACCAGTTACGGAATTCACCCAATGCCTCGTCACGTGACAAATAGTTCACCTTGTCGACGCCCTGCTCCGCCTGCAGCTGACCTACCACCCGCGCCGCGGCGTCGTCATCCAGCGTTTTTTCCAGATACACGGTGATCTGCGGCGAGGGATAGTACTGTGACGCCGCGCTGCTGACGTTTTTGTAGACCATGTAGCAGACGCTTGGCAGGGTCAACGAGATGGCGATAACCATCACCGTCAGGAAGGTGGCCAGCGGTGTGCTTTTTAAATCCTGGAGCGCGCCGTGCCAGGCGTAGCGCACCTGCTCGTTGAACACGTTGCTCTTACGCGAGGCCGGGTTAGGCGCTGCTTTCGGCCGTTTTGGCGCATTGCGCCCGCCGCCGCCGCCGCCCGCCGCGTTGCGCAGGCGATCGAACTTGCTGCCGAACTGGCGGATTTGGTTCATTGCGTCGCGCTTATTCACCCCGAATGCCTCCATGCAGATGGCCGTCGCTGAGCGTCAGCACGCGGTACGGACGGCTGGAGATAAGCCCCAGATCGTGCGTGGCCATCAGTACCGTCACCCCGACGCGGTTAAACTCTTCAAACAGACGTAAAATCCCCTCCGAGAGCGCCTCGTCGAGGTTACCGGTCGGTTCATCCGCCAGCAGTACCGCCGGCTTGTTGACCACCGCGCGAGCGATCCCCACGCGCTGCTGCTCGCCGCCGGAGAGCTGAATCGGAAAGTTCTTCGCTTTGTCCAGCAGCCCGACCTTGTCCAGCGCCGCCGAGACGCGGCGACGAATGTCATCGCCGCTGGCGCCGGCGATAATCAGCGGGATCGCCACGTTGTCATACACGGTGCGATCCATCAGCAAATGGTGGTCCTGGAAAATCATGCCGATCTGGCGGCGCAGGAACGGCACCTCACGGCTCTTCAGGCGGCTGATTTCATGACCGCTGAAGAAGATTTTGCCGGCGCTGGGCCGTTCGATACCACAGATAAGCTTCAGCAGGGTACTTTTCCCTGCGCCGGAGTGGCCGGTCAGAAACGCCATCTCGCCCGGCTGCAGGTGGAAGTTCACCCCCTGCAGCGCTTGTCTCCCACCGAGATAGGCTTTGCTGACTTGTTCAAAGCGAATCATTCTTAATCCTCTCGGGCAAAAAGTGCCTCAATAAAGTCGCCCGCATTAAACGGACGCAGATCCTCAATACGCTCGCCGACGCCAATATAGCGAATCGGAATGCCGAACTGGTCGGCCACCGAGAAGATCACGCCGCCTTTGGCGGTGCCATCCAGCTTGGTCAGGGTGATCCCGGTCAAACCTACCGCCTCATGGAACAGTTTGGCCTGGCTAATGGCATTCTGCCCGGTGCTGGCGTCGATGGTTAACATCACCTCATGCGGCGCGTCGACGTCCAGCTTTTTCATCACCCGGACGATCTTCTTCAGCTCTTCCATCAGGTGCGATTTATTCTGCAGACGCCCAGCGGTATCGGCAATCAGCACATCAACATGGCGCGCCTTCGCCGCCTGAATGGCGTCGAAAATCACCGAAGCGGAATCGGCGCCGGTGTGCTGGGCGATCACCGGGATATTGTTACGCTGCCCCCAGACCTGCAACTGTTCTACCGCCGCCGCACGGAAGGTATCCCCCGCCGCCAGCATCACCGTTTTGCCCTGCTGCTCAAACTGACGCGCCAGCTTGCCGATGGTGGTGGTTTTCCCCACCCCGTTCACGCCGACCATCAGAATAACAAATGGCGTTTTGCCTTCAACGTTCAGCGGCGCATCCACTTTGGCGAGAATCTCACCCATCTCTTCTTTCAGCAGGCCGTACAGCGCCTCCGCATCGCGCAGCTGCTTACGGCTGGCGCCCTCAGTGAGGTTAGTAATGATCTTGCGGGTGGTCTCCACCCCGACATCAGCGATCAGCAGCTGCTCTTCCAGCTCTTCAAACAGATCGTCGTCGATCTTCTTACCGCGGAACAGGCTGATAAATCCGGAACCGAGATTTTCTTTTGTTTTCAGAAGACTACGTTTTAGGCGGGCAAAAAAGCCTTCTTTCGTCGGTTTTTCCTGCTCCTGGGCCAGTTCTTCCACCGGCGCCTCGTCTTCTGGCGCCGGCACCACCACCGCCGCCTCTTCTGCCGCCTCGGCCGCCAGCGCCTGCGCTTCCAGCTCTTCATCGCTTAACGGCGCGTCCTCTTCCGGCGCTTCCGTCTCCTGCGGCTGGGCAACAGCATCCTCTACAGGCTGCTCAGCCACGACCTCCGCCGCCACCGGTTCGGCGATAACCTCTTCCGCCAGCGACTCAACCACCGCAGGCTGTTCAACCGGTTCGCTGACCGCGGGCTCCGGTTCAACAACAGGCGCTTCTTCGGTCAGAGCAGGCGCTTCCACCCACTCTTCTTCCTGCGCGCTGGCAGGCTCCGCAAGGTGGGCCTTTTCGTTTTCGACCACCGTCTCGGTGACGTCGACGACCTCTTCGGCAAACGCCTCCGGGTCCGCTTTCGGCGCGCTCGGCTCGGCAGGGGTTTCCGCCGCCGGCGTCTCATCGGCAACCGCTTGTTGTTCTTCTACTTTTTGTTCAGTCTCGGTTTCCTGTGCCTGTTCTTTCTGTCCAAAGCCCAGCCAGGAAAAGAAGCCACGTTTTTTCTCTTTTGCCATTTGCGACCACACTCCTCGCTGTTTATTCATGGCGCAGCTTCATCAGAAGCTGAAAAAATGATGAAATTAGTTGGATAGTCTATCACTTAACTTAACTCGCAGCACCGCCCCCGGATTAAGGTTTCGTCAACCGCCGTCGATCGCTAGAATAGCAGGCCGGAAGTTGAGACTTGAGCAGAGAGATGAAAAAACCAAACCACGCGGGCAGCGGTCAGATCCGCATCATCGGCGGGCAATGGCGCGGCCGTAAATTACCGGTGCCGGAGAGCCCGGGCCTGCGGCCGACCACCGACCGGGTTCGCGAAACCCTTTTTAACTGGCTGGCGCCGTCCATCGTTGACGCGCACTGCCTCGACTGCTTTGCCGGCAGCGGCGCGCTGGGGCTTGAGGCGCTGTCCCGCTATGCGGCCAGCACTACGCTACTGGAGATGGAGCGCGGCGTCGCTCAGCAGTTGCAAAAAAACCTGGCCACCCTGAAAGCGGATCGCGGCAAGGTGATCGTGACCAACACCCTCAGCTTCCTGAGCCAACCGGGCACGCCGCATGAGATCGTATTCGTCGACCCACCGTTCCGTCAGGGGCTGCTGGAGGAGACGCTGCGCCTGCTGGAAACGCAGGGCTGGCTGGCCGATGAGGCCCTGGTGTACGTCGAAAGCGAAGTCGAAAACGGTTTACCGCCGGTACCGGCAAACTGGCATCTGTATCGTGAAAAAGTGGCCGGACAGGTCGCGTACCGTCTTTACCAACGTGAGGCCCAAGGAGAGAACCATGCTGATTAATTTAGGCCGCCTGCTGATGCTGTGCGTCTGGGCCTTTCTGTTATTGAATCTGTTTCAGCCCTTCCCGAAGCCGCTGAATATCTTCGTCAACGTCGCGCTGATTTTTATGATCCTGATGCATGGTCTGCAGCTGACGCTGCTCAAGGCGACGCAGCCGAAAGATGCCCCGCCGCTGGGCCGCTTTGAGCAAATCCGCATTTTTATCTTCGGCGTGTTTGAGCTCGTCGCCTGGCAGAAAAAACTGAAGGCGACGCTGAAGAAATAGTCCTGACAAGGGCTCAGGGATCGGGCGTAAACGCCACGAACGCTGTGCCCTTATAACTCAACATCCCGCGATCGCCGACGCTCAGCGCATGATACTGCGGCGCGTCAAGGCGAAACACCACCTCCAGCCCGCCGTTCTCAGGGCGAAAGCTCGCTTCATAGCGCATCTCGCTGCCCGCAGGCGTCACCGTCTGCTGGCGCGAACGCCGATCGTTAATCACTTTTTCCCGCTTATTGCTGACGATCACCCGCTTTTGCAACACCGGCGCGGCGTCGTTCGCCAGTTTTTCGCGGCGCTGCTGCACATAGCGAAACGAAGCCGCCACCACAATCACCGCGACGACCAGAACAAAAAAGAGCGGCATTTTACTCATTAAGGTTACCCATAAAAAATATCAGGAATCAGCATACTGCGACTGGAATAACATTGTCATCTGCTGCGCCAAACCACTACACTGAGTGGTAGCTTCACGCATCCGTAACTTTCTTTATGATAACAGATACAGGGACTTACTATGCTTTGGTCATTTATTGCTGTCTGTTTCTCCGCATGGCTTTATGTCGATGCATCCTATCGCGGGCCAGCCTGGCGACGCTGGGTATTTAAACCTGTCACCCTGATTCTGTTGCTGTTGCTGGCCTGGCAGGCGCCGATGTTCAATGCCATCAGCTACCTGGTGCTGGCTGGCCTGTGCGCCTCGCTGCTCGGCGACGCCCTCACCCTGCTGCCGCGCCAGCGGGTGATGTACGCGGTGGGCGCCTTCTTCCTGTCGCATCTGCTGTATACCATCTGGTTTGCCAGCCAGCTGACGCTGTCGTTCTTCTGGCCGCTGCCGCTGGTGCTGCTGGTATTCGGCGCCCTGCTGATGGCGGTGATCTGGAGCCGCCTGGAAGAGATGAAAATGCCGGTGCTGACCTTTATCGGCATGACGCTGGTGATGGTCTGGCTGGCCGGTGAGCTATGGTTTGCCCGCCCTACCGACACCGCGCTGTCCGGTTTCGCCGGCGCCGCTCTGCTGCTGCTGAGCAATGCCGTGTGGCTGGTAAGTCACTATCGTCGCCGTTTCCGCGCCGATAACGCCATTGCCGCCGCGTTTTACTTTGCCGGCCACTTCCTCATCGTGCGCGCGCTGTACCTGTAATTTAGTCCTTGACTCTGGAGTCGACTCCAGAGTGTATCCTACGGCTAATGAGAAAATTATCATTTACCGGAGGGTGCCATGTCGACTCCAGACGCGCAGGATAAAAAAGTCCCACAATTCTCGTCATTCACCATGCGGCCAGCGCCCGCCCCGGCGGAGAGCTGCTGCACAGACCACGCCTGCGCCGTAGAGAGCGCACCAGCCGCCGAAGCGCTTAGCGACGCCCGCTACAGCTGGCAGGTTGCCGGCATGGACTGCGCCGCCTGCGCCCGCAAGGTGGAAACGGCGGTTCGTCAGGTGCCCGGCGTCAGTCAGGTTCAGGTGCTGTTCGCCACGGAAAAATTATTGGTTAACGCTGAAGGCGACGTTCGCGCCCAGGTTGAGCAGGCGGTACGTCAGGCAGGCTATACGCTGCGCGATGCCGATGCCCCCGCGTCAGAGAAAACGCAGGGCTCGCGGCTGCGCGACAATTTACCGTTGCTGACGCTGGTCATTATGATGGCCCTGAGCTGGGGGCTGGAGCAGGCCAACCACCCCGCCGGTCAGTTAGCCTTTGTTGCCACCACCCTGGTCGGCCTGTGGCCGGTTGCCCGTCAGGCGCTGCGCCTGATCAAAAGCGGGAGCTGGTTCGCCATTGAAACGCTGATGAGCGTCGCCGCCATCGGGGCGCTGTTTATCGGCGCCACCGCGGAAGCGGCGATGGTCCTGCTACTGTTCCTGATCGGCGAGCGTCTCGAAGGCTGGGCCGCCAGCCGCGCGCGGCAGGGCGTGAGCGCGCTGATGGCGCTGAAGCCCGACACCGCCATCCGTCTGCGCAACGGCGTGCGGGAAACCGTCGCCCAGCGTGACCTGCGTCCCGGAGATGTGATTGAAGTGGCTGCCGGCGGGCGTCTGCCGGCGGATGGACAACTGCTGTCGCCGTTTGCCAGCTTTGATGAAAGCGCCCTGACCGGCGAGTCGGTGCCGGTGGAGCGCCAGGCCGGAGAACGGGTAGCGGCGGGCGCCACCAGCGTCGACCGCCTGGTGCAGCTGACCGTGATCTCCGAACCGGGCGACAGCGCCATCGACCGCATCCTGAAGCTGATTGAAGAGGCGGAGGAACGTCGGGCGCCGATCGAGCGTTTTATCGACCGCTTCAGCCGGATCTACACTCCGGCCATTATGGTGGTGGCCCTGTTGGTGGCCATTGTCCCGCCGCTGTTCTTCGCCAGCGCCTGGCTGCCATGGATCTATAAAGGCTTAACGCTGCTGTTGATCGGCTGCCCGTGCGCGCTGGTCATCTCCACCCCGGCGGCCATCACCTCCGGCCTGGCGGTCGCCGCCCGACGCGGGGCGCTGATCAAAGGCGGCGCGGCGCTGGAACAGCTGGGCCAGGTGCGCCAGGTGGCGTTCGATAAAACCGGCACCCTGACCGTCGGGCAGCCGCAGGTGACCTCGGTCATCACCACGGCTGAGAATGACGACAACGCGCTGCTGGCGCTGGCGGCGGCGGTGGAGCAAGGCTCCAGCCATCCGTTGGCGCAGGCCATCGTCCGCGAAGCGCAGCGGCGCCAGCTGAGCATTCCGCTGGCCAGCGGCCAGCGGGCGCTGGCAGGTTCCGGTATCGAAGCCGAGGTCAACGGCAGCCGGATTTTAATCTGCGCGGCCAGCAAAGCCGCCCCGGCAGAGCATGAGGCGCAGATCCAGCTGCTGGAGAGCGCCGGGCAAACGGTGGTGCTGGTCATGCGCGGCGAGACGCTTCTCGGCATCCTGGCGCTACGCGACACCCTGCGCGACGACGCGCGTCAGGCAGTGGATGCCTTACACCAGCTGGGGGTGCAGGGGGTGATCCTCACCGGGGATAACCCGCGCGCCGCGGCGGCCATCGCCAGCGAACTGGGGCTGGAATTCCGCGCCGGCCTGCTGCCGGCGGACAAAGTCGAAGCGGTGATGGCGTTGAATGCCGATGCGCCGCTGGCGATGGTCGGGGACGGTATCAACGACGCCCCGGCGATGAAAGCGGCGACCATCGGCATCGCCATGGGCAGCGGTACCGACGTGGCGCTGGAAACTGCCGACGCCGCGCTGACCCACAACCGTCTGACCGGCCTGGCGCAGATGATTTCCCTGGCGCGGGCGACTCACGCCAATATCCGCCAGAACATCGCGATTGCCTTAGGGCTGAAGGGGATTTTCCTTGTCACCACCCTGCTCGGCCTGACCGGTCTGTGGCTGGCGGTGCTGGCGGATACCGGCGCCACCGTGCTGGTAACGGCTAACGCGCTGCGGTTATTGCGTAAGAAGTTGTAGCATAGATACCGGCTTCCCTGCTCGCGCTACGCTTAGCAGGGCTACGGTTCCAGACCGTCGGGTAGCCCGGATAAGGCGCTGCGCGCCGCCATTCGGGGTGTTCCCTGCTCGCGCTGCGCTTAGCAGGGCTACGGTTCCGGACCGTCGGGTAGCCCGGATAAGGCGCTGCGCGCCGCCATCCGGGGTATTCCCTGCTCGCGCTACGCTTAGCAGGGCTACGGTTCCGGACCGTCGGGTAGCCCGGATAAGGCGCTACCCGCCGCCATCCGGGAGAGGCTCAGTGGCTTTTGCGGATCAGGTAGCGGTACGGCAGGGCTTCGGTTTCCTGGGCCACCAGCTCATGCTCCATAAAGCGGCAGAATCCCGGGATATCGCGGGTGGTGGCCGGATCGTCAGCAATAATCAGCAGCGTCTCGCCCACCGGCATCGTCCGCACGGTTTTACGCACCATCATGACCGGCTCCGGGCAGCGGAGTCCCAGGGCATCCAGAGTGTGGTCAGGAGTGGAGAAAAGTTCGCTCATTTTAGTCTCACGTCAACAAAACGGCCCTAGTTTACCCCCTGCTCGCCAGTACGCAAGCCAGGTTAACGTTTGCGCGAAAAACAACCATTGCATTACGCCGGCAACGCAGTATCATGCAGCCGTTTTTCATTGGGTTCCCTCACCCCAACGTTCCGCTGCCGATTGCTCATTTACCTGAAGCATGACGGGCATAAAAAGGTCACAATATGAATCCGTTTACTACCGTACAGCGCAAAAAAGCGCTCGTCTGGCTTTCGCTATTTCATCTGCTGGTGATTACCTCCAGCAACTATCTGGTTCAGCTGCCGATCTCCATCTTTGGTTTCCATACCACCTGGGGCGCGTTCAGTTTTCCGTTTATCTTCCTCGCCACCGATCTGACGGTGCGAATTTTTGGCGCACCGCTGGCGCGACGTATTATTTTTGCGGTGATGGTCCCGGCGCTGGTCATCTCCTACGCCATCTCCGCCCTGTTTTACATGGGCGAGTGGCAGGGCTTCGCCGCGCTGGTCACCTTTAATCTTTTCGTCGCGCGCATCGCCATCGCCAGCTTTATGGCCTATGCGCTGGGGCAGATCCTTGACGTCCACGTCTTCAACCGCCTGCGGCAGAGCCGTCACTGGTGGCTGGCCCCCACCGCCTCGACGCTGTTCGGCAACATCAGCGATACCGTGGCGTTCTTCTTCATCGCCTTCTGGCGCAGCCCGGATCCGTTTATGGCCGCTCACTGGGGGGAAATCGCCCTCGTCGACTACAGCTTTAAAGTGCTTATCAGCATCATTTTCTTCCTGCCGATGTACGGCGTGCTGTTAAATATGCTGTTGAAAAGGCTGGCGGATAAATCTGATTTGTCGGCATTGCAGCCGAGTTAAAGGTACTCGCGGACTGATGTGTTAAGATAGCCGGATGAGCCATTAGTGGCCGTTTATCGAAAGGAAGATGTCAATGCGCAATTTGGTTAAATATGTCGGTATTGGCCTGCTGGTGATGGGGCTTGCCGCCTGCGATAACAGCGATTCAAAAGCGCCAACCGTTGGGGCAGCAGCGGAGAGCAACACCAGCGGCCAGGCGATCAGCCTGCTGGATGGCAAACTGAGCTTCACCCTGCCTGCGGGCATGGCCGACCAGAGCGGCAAACTGGGTACTCAGGCGAACAACATGCACGTCTATTCTGACGCCACCGGCCAGAAAGCAGTCATCGTCATCGTCGGCGACAGCACCAATGAAGACCTGGCGGTGCTGGCAAAACGCCTGGAAGATCAGCAGCGTAGCCGCGACCCGCAGCTGCAGGTGGTGAGCAATAAGTCGCTGGAGATCAAAGGTCATACCCTGCAGCAGCTGGACAGCATCATCTCCGCCAAGGGGCAGACCGCGTGGTCTTCCGTACTGCTCGGCAAAGTGGATGACAAACTGCTGACCCTGCAGGTCACCCTGCCGGCGGACAACCAGCAGCAGGCGCAGACCGAAGCGGAAAGCATCATCAGCACCCTCACCATCCAGTAATTACTGGCCTGGTGCGACGGCCTCCGGTTCGCCACCCGGGGGCCGTTTTTTTAACCGCCAGCCCAGCAGCAGCGCCGCCATCACCAGACCTGCCGCCGCCAGATATATCACCGGGATCCCGGTCCACGCCATCAGCAAGCCGGCCAGCGGCCCGGTGACGCCTAACGACAAATCCATAAACACGGTATAGGTGGCCAGCGCCGCCCCCTGATTGTGCTGCGGCACCGCTTTCACCGCCACCACGCCCAGCGCCGGAAAGACCAGCGAGAACCCGGCCCCGGTAAGCAAGGTGCCGATTTTCGCCAGCAGCGGCGTATCGGCAAAGCCGACCAGCAGCAGGCCGATGATCTCCACGCTAAAGCAGAGCATCGCCACGTTCAGCCCGCCGAGGCGGTTAATGGCGTTAGGAAACAGCAGCCGCGCGCCAACGAACGCGCAGCTGAACAGCGTCAGGGCGAAGGCCGCCCCGTCCCAGCCTTTGGCCTCATAAAACAGCGTGATAAAGGTGGCGATAACCCCGAAACCGGCGGAGGCCAGGGCCAGCGCCATGCCGTAGGGCCACACCCGCCCGAACACCGCGCGAAACGACATCGCTTTGCCTTTCGCCGCCTTCACCGCTGCGCGGGGCAGAGCGCAGAGGATAGCCGCCAGCGCAACCGCCATAATGACCCCGGCCAGGCCGCTGAGGCCAATGTACGAATAGCACAGCACGCCGAGCGGGGCGCCCATCGCCATCGCCCCGTAGGTCACAATGCCGTTCCACGAGATCACCCGCCCGATATGCAGCGACCCAACAACGCCGACGCCCCACAGCGTCGAGCCGGTGCCGGCAAAGCTCTGGCCGATGCCGAGAATGACCCGCCCCAGGCATAGCAGCAGCAGGCTAACCAGCGGCCAGCCGCTGCTCCAGGCGGCCAGCAGATAGCTCAGGCCGCTTAAAAAGCAGCCGCAGAGGCCGAAGACAACGATCTTTTTGGGCCCCAGCAGGTCAGCATAGCGCCCGGCGTGCGGGCGGCTGAGCAGCGTGGCGAAATATTGCAGACTAATCACCAGGCCGGCCCAGAAAGCGCTAAAGCCCATCCCATCATGCACATAGCCGGGAAGCACCGCCAGCGGCAAGCCGATGGTGAGATAGCTGGCAAAGTTAAAAATGACGACGGAGACAATCCGCAGATTGAGGCGCAGTCCAGTGAGCGCCGGTTCGGCGACGGGTTCGGGCATCAGGTTCCACCAGATTTCGACAACCAGCTTTCACTATTACCACGCTGGCGGCGGAAAAGCAGCTCGCCTTTCGGAATATTGGCAGTCGGCGAACCGCTACACTTATCAGGCGCGACTCACAAAAGGAATACCTATGTCCCCTCCGCAGGCTGATAAAGCCGGGCTCCATATTTTACTTAAGCTGGCGGCGCTGGTGATTATCCTCGCCGGGATCCACGCCGCCGCCGATATTCTGGTGCAGCTGCTGCTGGCGCTGTTTTTCGCTATCGTCCTCAACCCGCTGGTCACCTGGTGCATTCGCCGCGGGGTGCGGCGCCCGTTCGCCATTACCCTGGTGGTGACGGCAATGCTGGTGATGCTCACCGCGCTGCTTGGCGTGCTGGCGGCGTCGCTCAATGACTTTGTCGCCATGCTGCCCGATTTCAACCGCGCCCTGACGCGTAAGATCGTCCAGCTCCAGGAGTATCTCCCCTTTCTCAACCTGCATATCAATCCGGAGCGCATGCTGCGGCGTATGGATTCAGAACGGCTGATGACCTGGGCCACAACGCTGATGACCCAGCTTTCCGGGGCGATGGCCAGCATTGTGCTGCTGGTGATGACGGTGATCTTTATGCTGTTTGAGGTTCGCCACCTGCCCTACAAACTGCGTTTTGCCCTCAATAACCCTCGCCTGCATATCGCCGGGCTGCACCGGGCGCTGAAAGGCGTTACCCACTATCTGGCTTTGAAAACGCTGATCAGCCTGTGGACCGGGCTGATTGTCTGGCTGGGGCTGCTGGCGATGGGGGTGCAGTTCGCGCTGATGTGGGGGGTGCTGGCGTTCCTGCTGAACTATGTGCCGAATATCGGCTCCGCCATCTCCGCCATCCCACCCATGCTGCAGGCGCTGCTGTTCAGCGGCATCTACGAGTGCCTGCTGGTCGGGGCGCTGTTTCTGGTGGTGCATATGGTGCTGGGCAACATGGTGGAGCCGCGCATGATGGGCCACCGGCTGGGGATGTCGACCCTGGTGGTGTTCCTGTCGCTGCTGGTCTGGGGCTGGCTGCTGGGGCCGGTGGGAATGCTGCTCTCGGTGCCGTTAACCAGCGTCTGTAAAATCTGGATGGAGACCACCGTCGGGGGCAGCAAGCTGGCGATCCTGCTCGGCCCGGGGCGTCCCAAAAGCCGGCTCCCCGGCTAGCGGCGTTTCACCGGCCAGAAGATGGTCAATACGCCGGCGACGATAATCGCCACGCCCAGCAGCGATTGCCAGTAGAACGGCTCATGCCAGCCGGGCAGCCAGATGGCGGCAGCCCACACCAGGATATAGCTCAGGCTCAACAGCGCATACGCTTTTGATAACGGTAGACGGTGGAGGGCAAAGTACCAGCAGACCATTGACAACAGGTAGCCCAGCAGGCCGAAAAACAGGCCGAAGGTACCAGGCTCGAAATGCAGCAGATGCTGGAGAAAGGCCAGAATATCGGTCAGCGGCGGCAAGGCCACCATGGCACTGCGCAGCAGCAGCTGCGCGGCGCTGACAAGGCCGACGCTGAATAATGCCCAGAGAAAGCCCATCAAACGCTGGTCCCCAGAATGACAATGCCCACGACGATCAACCCGACGCCAAACCAGTGGCGGCGAGCGACCGGCTCATGCCAGATGCCCCAGCCCGCAAGGGTGACCCAGACGAAGTTCAGGCTCAGCATCGGATAGGCGATGCTCACCGGAATAGACTGCAGGACGCTCAGCCACAGCAGCATGCCGCAGCCGAGGCATAGCAGCGCCATCCCCAGCCAGAAGAGTATATGGCGACTCCGCCGTCCGCGACGGGACGGGCGGGTCGCCTGTTTCTGGCACAGCTGTCCGGCGCAGCTCAGCAGGCTGGCGAACACCAGACAGATCCAGACGCTCATTGCGGCAGGTACTGAAGGAAGACCACCCGACCCAGCTCGTAGGCGTTATCGGGTTTCGGTAACGGTAAGTCGACCATACTCTCTCCTTTATCCATCAACAGCACCAGCGAGACCGGCCCCTGCTGACGATGCGTGGCCAGCCAGTCGGCAAACCCGGCCTGGCTGACAAAGCTTCCCTGAGCGTCCGGCCAGTCGAGACCGTACTTCAGCTCACCCTGTTTGTCGAACATAATAATATCGCTTCGCTTCAGCTCCCAGGCCAGGCCGCCGGCAATCCCGACGTTGTTAGTCAGGACGTAACGGCTGGGCTGCAGGGATTCGCTGACGATGTCCACGAGGAACTGCGGCTGTTTGCTGTCGATAACCCGGTCCGGAATGGCGAAGCCCACCAGCAGCGCCAGGCCAAGCGGGCAAAGCGCCGCCAGGCTCCAACGGCGACCAGCGTCTTTCATCGCCAACCAGCCCATCAGCGCCCAGACGGCGAAGGCGATGGCCGCCAGCAGACATTTATACAGCTCAATCTTGGTCCATACCGGCTTGTGCATCACGCCCCAGGGTGAGACCACCAGCACGGCGATCAGCCCCAGCAGGCCAAAGCCCAGGTTGATCATCCCATTGATGCGCAGCGCTTTCGCGCCGGTCTTCGCCGCCTCCAGCGCGTAGCGGGCCATCAGGATCGACAGCGGCGCAAAGCACGGCAGGATATAGGTCGGCAGTTTGCCTTTAGCAATACTGAAGAACAGGAACGGCATCGCCACCCAACCGAGCAGATACAGCGCGCCGCGGGCCTCATCGCGCTCACGCCAGCCGCGCTTCAGCGCCCCTGGCAGCAGGGCCAGCCACGGCAAGCTGCCGGCGATCAGGAACGGGATGTAGTACCAGAATGGCGCTTTATGCTGGGCGTCTTTTTCGGCGAAACGCTGAATATGCTCGACCCAGAAGAAATAGCGCCAGAAGTCCGGCTCGCGCTGGGCGATAGCCAGCCCCCAGGGCAGCACCACCAGCGTACAGACGACCACCGCCAGCCAACCGTAGGTCAGCACTTCACGCCAGCGTTTACGGGCGATCACCCATGGCAGAACGCCCACCACCGGCACCGCCAGCGCAAGGAAACCTTTGGTCATCACCCCCATACCGCAGGCGACGCCCAACAGCACGTAACCCAGTATTTTGCCGCCGCGGCTCTGCGCCTGCGTCGCGCCCCAGAAGCTGCACATCGCCAGCGCCAGCCACAGGGTGATCATCGGGTCCAGCACCGCATAGGTACCAATCGCATACACCAGCATCGCGGTGAGAAAAATCACTGGCGACAGGACGGCTACCCGCTTATCGCGAAAGATGCGCCACGCCAGCCAGGCCACCAGCACGGCGGTCATGGTGATGGCGAAGACCGACCCGAAGCGTACGCCGAAGTTATTATGGCCAAACAGCCACTGGCCGACACTGTTGATCCAGTAACCGGCAATCGGCTTTTCGAAGTAGCGCAGCCCGAGAAAATGCGGCACCACCCAGTCGCCGGTGGCCAGCATTTCACGGCTGATCTCCGCATAGCGTGTTTCATCGGGTTGCCAGAGCAAACGGAAATTGAGCGGCAGCAGGTAATACAGCGCAAACAGCGCAATCAGAGAGACGCCATAGCGAATGCTTTTCATCAAACACCCGAAGTCAGTAATTGTTCACGTCCGAGCCAGCCTTCCCGGCCAGCCAGTTCACCCCGAACCACTTTGCCGGACGGCAGCTCGCTAAAGTCAGCGGGCAGCAGCTGGCTCAGTGGGCAAAACTGAATTTCTTCTTCCGCCGCCATGGTCAGCAGTTCATCGAACTGATCGGCATAGGCAATACCTTCCACTTCGGCGTGAATGGTATAGACCGGCACGCCAGGGTCGCGATGGATGCAGTCGAGGAGATAGCGGTTAAAGCCGGCGATATCCACCGCCGTGCCCACCGCCTCGTCCCAGGTCGGCAACGTGACCGGGATCTGCACCGTACCAGAGACGCCGCTGCCGAGCTGGGGCAGAAACGGCCGCGTGCCGCGACAGTCGCTGTTGTAGAGAAAATCGAAGGATTCTTTGGCTTTCACCACCCGCTGATCGGCGCGCCAGCCGGCAACGGCCGAACAGGTGACCGGGCGGCCGATGATGCGCTCGAGCTCCAGCAGGCCACGCTCGACCTCCAGCGTCAGCCGTTCCTGCGGCCAGACGCCGCTCCACGCCTGCCAGCTGTAGTGGTCCCAGGCGTGCAGGCCCACTTCATGAGACTCGGCGGTCGCACGGATCACCGCCTCGTTCCCCGCGCCGATGCGGCGTCCCGGCCACGCGGTGCCGGCCAGCAGAATATCCCAGCCGTACAGCGAAGCCGCTCTGGAACGCAGCATCTTCCACAGAAACTTCGGTTTTACCAGGCGCCACAGGTGACGCCCCATATTGTCCGGCCCGACGCTGAAGAAGAAGCTTGCCTGAATCCCGTGCTGGCCTAGCAGGTCCAGCAGCCGCGGAACACCGTCCCGCGTCCCACGAAAAGTATCGACATCTATGCGTAAGCCGACCTGTTTCATGGATGTTTAGCGTCCACCAGTTCTACCGTGCGCAGGAAGAAGTCCAGCGTATGCTCAACGGTCTCTTCCATCTCCACCTTCGGCTCCCAGTTCAGGCAGCGTTTGGCGTTGCGGATGCTCGGTTTGCGATGCTCAACGTCCTGATAGCCCTTGCCGTAGTAGTCGCTGCTTTCCACTTCGCGGAAGCCGGCAAACGGCGGGAAGCGATCGCGCAGCGGATGGCGTTCGAAGCAGGCCAGCAGCATCTCCGCCAGCTCTTTGATGCTCGCTTCGTTATCCGGGTTACCGATGTTGATGATCTGCCCGTCGCAGCGGCCGTCTTTGTTCTCGATGATGCGGAACAGCGCTTCGATACCGTCGCTGATGTCAGTAAAGCAGCGCTTCTGCTTACCGCCTTCGATGAGCTTGATCGGCGAGCCTTCCACCAGGTTGAGGATCAGCTGGGTGATGGCGCGGGAGCTGCCGATACGCGCGGCGTTGAGGTTATCCAGACGCGGCCCCATCCAGTTGAACGGACGGAACAGGGTGAACTTCAGGCCATTCTTATCGCCGTAGGCCCAGATCACGCGGTCCAGCAGCTGCTTGGAGACCGAGTAGATCCAGCGCTGTTTGTTGATCGGCCCGACCACCAGGTTGGAAGTATCTTCGTCGAAGTTTTTGTCGGTGCACATGCCGTACACTTCAGAGGTCGACGGGAAGATGATGCGCTTATTGTATTTCACGCAATCGCGGATGATCTTCAGGTTCTCTTCGAAATCCAGCTCGAACACGCGCAGCGGGTTGCGGGTGTACTCGATAGGGGTGGCGATAGCTACCAGCGGCAGCACCACGTCGCATTTCTTAATGTGATATTCGATCCACTCGGAGTGAATGCTGATATCGCCTTCCACGAAGTGAAAACGCGGGCAGTCGAGGAAACGGCTGATGGCGTCGGAGCCGATATCCAGGCCGTAAATCTCATAGTTGTCGTCCTGCAGCAGGCGTTCGGTCAGATGGTTACCGATAAAGCCATTGACGCCGAGGATCAGCACCCGGGTACGACGCTTAACCGCCACCACCGGTTTGCTGCTGATCACCGCCCCGGACACCAGGCCCAGCGCCTGCGCCAGCTGGGCGCCCTGCATGTACACGCCGCGTTCGGTCTGGCCGGTGACAATCTCCAGCGCCCCTTCCTGGCACGCCACGATCAGCGGTGCAACGGAGATAACGGTGCCCGGTTTGGCTGCAGGTAGATCACTGCGTACACGGGATTTCCAGACAATAAATTTGTTCGCGCCAGCGTAGCCGAAGGCCCCCGGCCACGGATCGGAGACCGCGCGCACCAGATTGTGCAGCGTCTGCGCCGGCTGCTCCCAGTCGAGGCGGCCATCTTCCGGGGTGCGCCGTCCCACATAGGTCGCCTGGCTGTGATCCTGCGGACGTTCATCGGTGGTTCCGGCGAGGATCGCCGGCAACGCCTGGCTCAGCAGCTCAGTGGCGGCAGCGCACAGCTTGCGGTGCAGCGTCAGGGCGGCGTCATCCGGGCCAATCGCCACGGTTTGCTGAGCGACGATATCGCCGGCATCCGCGCGGTTCACCATCCGGTGCAGCGTCACGCCGGTTTCGCTTTCGCCATTGACCAGTACCCAGTTCAGCGGCGCGCGGCCGCGATATTTCGGCAGCAGCGAACCGTGTAGGTTAAACGCCCCTTTCGGCGCAAGACTGAGGATCTCATCGCCCAGCAGGTTGCGGTAGTAGAAGGAGAACAGCACGTCCGGCTTCATCTCGCGGATACGCTCAATCCACAGCGGATGGTTCACGTCTTCCGGCGCCCACACCGGAATGCCCTGCTCGGCGGCAAGGCGCGCCACGGAGCCAAAGAAATGGTTTTCGCCAGGGTTATCCGGGTGGGTGAAAATAGCAGCGATATCATATCCAGCGTCCAGCAGAGCCTGGATACCGGTGCAGCCCATATCGTGATAAGCGAAGACTACGGCTTTCATGAACGATCTTCCTCTTTAGATGCCGTTTCCGGCTGGCGAACAACACGTTGAATAAAGTAGCGGGGACGCGCGCGCACGTCGTTATAGATGCGTCCGATATACTCCCCGAGCAGGCCCATCCCGATAAACTGAGCGCCGATGAACATAAACAGCACGGCGAAGAGCATAAATACCCCTTCCGCCGCCCACTGCGGGCCAAAGGCCAGACGCAGCACCACCAGCATCAGGCCAAAGGCGAAGCCCAGCAGGGCTATCACGCTGCCGAAAATGCTGAGCAGACGCAGCGGCGTGGTGGTCAGACAGGTCACCAGGTCGTACATCAGGTTGATCAGGCGCATAAAGCTGTATTTGGAGTCGCCGAATTCGCGCTCGGCGTGCATCACCGGGATCTCCACCGCGCGCCGGGCGAAGGTATTCGCCAGGATCGGGATAAAGGTGCTGCGCTCATGGCAGTTGAGCATGGCGTCGATGATATGGCGGCGGTAAGCGCGCAGCATGCAGCCGTAGTCGCCCATCGCTTTGCCGGTGGTGCGCTGGATCAGGCGGTTGATCATCTTCGACGCGGTTTTGCGGAAGATGCTGTCCTGACGGTTCTGGCGAACGGTGCCCACCACGTCGTAGCCTTCATCCGCCTTCTCTACCAACCGCGGGATCTCTTCCGGCGGGTTTTGCAGGTCGGCGTCAAGCGTAATGATTAAATCGCCGGTTACATGGCTGAAACCGGCCATGATCGCCGAGTGCTGCCCGTAGTTACGGTTTAACAGCACGGCGACGACGTGACTGCCTTCCGCCTCGGCAGCTTCGGTGAGCATGCGCGCGGAATCGTCGCTGCTGCCATCGTCGATCAGCAGAATTTCATATTGCCGCCCCAGCGTGGCGCAGGCGGTATCCGTACGACGAAGCAGCTCCGGCAGGCTATCCTGTTCGTTATAAACCGGAATAACCACCGAGACCTTCTTCACGGGAGGGTAAGTAAGCATATCAACGTCCTGACAGCTGGCGCAGTGCGGAAATGACGCGAGTGACATCGTCATCGGTCATGTCCGGGAACAACGGGAGAGAACAGATGCGGGCGCTGTTCCATTCGGTATTCGGCAGGGAAACCTCCGGGAAGCGCTCGCGGTAATATTTTTGCGTATGGGCCGCACGGAAGTGCAGACCGGTGCCGATACCCATCGCCTTTAGCTTTTCCATCAACGCGTCGCGGCTGATGCCGCAGGCAGCCTCATCGACGCGGATGATAAACAGATGCCAGGCGTGCTGGTGATCCCAGGCCGGGACGGTCAGGGGCGTAAACGGCGTGTCCGCCAGTTCGCGCAGATAGCGCTGGGCAATTTCCGCCCGCCGCTGGTTGGCGTGAGGCAGTTTTTCCAGCTGGACCAGCGCCAGCGCGGCGTTGATGTCGGCAAGATTGTATTTAAAGCCCGGAGCGATCACCTCCGCCTGCGGCGCGCGGCCATGGGTCTGGCGGTCATAGGCGTCCACGCCAAGGCCATGGAATTTCAGGCTGCGGATACGGGAGGCCAGCTCGTCGTCGTCGGTGACAATCAGGCCGCCTTCAGCGCAGGTCATGTTTTTGATCGCGTGGAACGAGAAAATCGCGGTCCCCTGCCAGCCTACGTGGCGGCCCTTATAGTGGGTCCCCGCCGCATGGGCGGCGTCTTCGATCACCGGAATGCCATGGCGCTCGCCCACCGCGCGAATGGCGTCGATATCGGCTGGCGCCCCCGCGTAGTGCACAGGAATAATCGCTTTGGTACGCGAGGTGATCGCCGCTGCCACCGCCTCAGGGGTGATCATCAGATTGTCGTTATCGACATCGATCATTACCGGCGTGGCGCCCAGCAGGCAGATCATATTGAGAGTGGAGACCCAGGTCTGGGACGGTGTAATGACTTCATCGCCAGGGCCAATACCCAGCGCCATCAGGGTCACATGCATCCCGCCGGTCGCTGAACTGACGGCAATCGCGTGGCGGTTGCCGGTCAACTGGCAAAATGCCGCTTCAAGTGCCTGATTCTTCGGTCCGGTGGTGATCCAGCCCGACGTTAAAACTTCACGCAGGGCTGCCAGCTCTGCGTCGCCCATCGACGGGCGCGAAAAAGGCAAAAAATCGCTCATCATCATCCTGTTCTGTAGATGACCCACGCACAAACCTGGGTCGTTAGAATAAAATATCCTGCGCCTGCGGACTTAAACGAAATTAAAATGAAGTGAGTTCAGCGCGGCATTCCATTTCAGGGTATTTCGACCACTATTAATGTAGTCGACCTTGCTTAGGATAATATTAAGAAATTAATCTTTTCTCAGCATAGCCAAATAAATCATTAAGAAACAGAATGATAGGTTTTATTTATGGCAGAATTTTGACAAAAAAGCGTTCCTGTCTGGAAAAGCAAACAGGAACGCTATCGCGGAAAGTAAACGGGGGTTAAACCAGATAACAATTAATGACGCTGTCTTTGTCACGCTTGATGACAAAAAGTTAGCGCAGATCACAAAGTTATTTCTGCTTAATTACAAATTTGCAGGAAAATCAGCTGGCAATTCACTTGCCGGGCAATTAATAACCTCGTCATTATCCGCGCCACAGTCGCGAATGAAGGTGATAGTAGCAAACTCGTCAATCACTTCCGTCGGGTAGGCCGGGCCGGCATCGCGGTACGAATTCATCAGAGGAATGTGATCGTTCTGGAAGCAGACGGTTTTTTCCGGGTTATTCATGATCCAGCGCGGGAAGAAAATGGTGCCGTGGAACAGTTTATCGCCCAGGTTGACGATCAGGCTGACGTCGGTACCGGTCGGTTCGGTCCATGAGATTTTGTAGATACTTTCCCCCACCCGCACGATGTACGCTTCCTGATCTTTCACCCAGCGATTGCCGACGATGCCGCTGTGAATACGGTAGTCGAGGGTGTGGCCGTTTTTGACGTAAATTTCGTAGTTCCAGCCGTTGTCGTAGGTGTAGACCAGATGTTTACCGATAAAGCCGCTGAGGTCATGTTTGTCGAAAGTGCTCATCATTTATTCTCCTCTGTGTTGTTGAGGACAGCATACGTCTTTAAAAATTGAATGAATAACGCTATGTTTGGATTAAATACATCCAAATTTTAGATTGATTATGCACAAGACAACCCTGGAGCAGTGGGCGTTACTCGAAAAGGTAGTGGAATTGGGGAGCTTTGCCAGAGCGGCGGAGGAGACCAATCGCAGCCAGTCTTCGGTGAGCTATAACCTCGCGCTGCTGCAGGAGCGTTTAGGGGTAGCGCTGCTGGCGCCGTCCGGGCGGCGGGCGGTGCTGACCCCGGCCGGCGAACTGCTGCTGAATCAGGTCAAACCGCTGCTACAGGCCTTCGCCTACGTTGAGACGCATGCCGCCACTCTGCGCAACGGGGCGCGCACCCGTCTGGATCTGGTGGTCGACAGCATTTTCCCGCGCCAGCGGTTGTTCGCCATTTTGCGCCAGTTTCAGCAGCGTTATCCGCAGACGCAGGTCAGACTCACCGAAGTGCTGGAAAATATGGATGACGAGGGTGCGGCGCGAACGGAAGCCGATGTCATGGTTCTGACCCGCCGCCAGGATATTACCGGCCGCGGAGAGTGGCTGATGAATATTGATTTTATCGCCGTCGCCCACCGCGACCATCCTCTCGCCGCCCTCGACGGTCCGCTGGAGGATAGCGCGCTGGCGCCATGGCCGCTGGTGCGCATTGCCGACCAGACCGGCGATGGCCAGGCGACGCGTGACGCCTGGACTTTCTCCACCATTGACGCCGCCATTGATGCGGTGATGTATCAGGTCGGCTTCGGCTGGCTGCCGGAAGAGCGCATTCGTTCCCATCTCGATCAGGGCGTGCTGAAGCGGCTGCCCCTCAGCCATGGCGCGCGCCGCGCGACGCCGCTGCATCTGATCGTCAAGCGGGATCTGGCGCCGATCGACGAACAGGTGGCCACGCTGCTGGGGTTGTTCCGGGCGCCCTGAGGGGTAAAGCGGCGCCTGCCCCTGCGCATAATCATACGGATTACTTATACTTTTCGGCGCAATATTGATCCAGGTTACTCCGAAAGTATGATGAATCACTAAAATCGTCATACTTTCCTGTCGTTGAGATTGCCGTCTTGTCTATTTTCCGCCTCACTCTGCTGGCGCTGATCGCCTGCGTCCCTCTGCTGGCTCAGGCCGCGCAGCACTCGCTCACCACCGCCTGGCCGGTGAACGTCGGCCCGCTGAATCCGCATCTTTATACCCCCAACCAGATGTTTGCCCAAAGCATGGTCTATGAGCCGCTGGTGAAGTATCAGGCTGACGGCAGCGTGCAGCCCTGGCTGGCGACCCGCTGGCGTCACTCCGACGATGGTAAAACCTGGTGGTTCACCCTGCGCGAGGATGTGACCTTCTCCAACGGCGAACCCTTTAACGCCCAGGCCGCAGCGGCGAATTTCCAGGCGGTGCTCGCCAACCGTCAACGCCACGCCTGGCTTGAGCTCGCCAATCAGATAACCGACGTGCGGGCGCTCAGCGCCAGCGAGCTGCAGATCACCCTGAAAAGCGCCTACGCCCCCTTGCTACAAGAGCTGGCCCTGCCCCGCCCGTTCCGCTTTATCGCCCCCTCGCAGTTTATCGATGGCGGCACCGCCAACGGCATCAAAGCCCCGATCGGCACCGGGCCGTGGCGACTGGCGAGCTCGCAGCTCAATCAGCGCGACGTGCTGGTACGCAACGAACAGTACTGGGGTAATAAACCCGCGCTGCAGCAAATCACCATCAAAGTGATCCCTGACGCCACCAGCCGCGCGGTGGCGTTCGAAACCGGGGAAATTGACATGCTCTACGGCGACGAAGGGCTGCTACCGCTGGATACCTTCGAACGCTTTCGTCATCACCCCGGCTACGTGGCTCGACTCTCCGCCCCGACGGAGACGGTGATGCTAGCGCTGAACGCCAGCCAGGGCCCGACCCGCGAGCAGGCGGTTCGCGAGGCGCTCAACTACGCCGTCGACAAGCAGACCCTCGTCGATAGCGTGCTCTACGGCACCCAGCAGGTTGCCGACACCCTGTTTGCGCCCTCGGTCCCCTACGCCCCGCAGGATCTGACGCCGCGCCGTTACGATCCGGCAAAAGCCCGCGCCCTGCTGGCGCAGGCCGGCTGGCAGCAGCCGGAAGGCCAGCCCTGGCGACAAAAAGCCGGGCAAGCGCTGGCGATTGAGCTGGCGTTTATCGGCACCGACGCGCTGGCTAAATCGATGGCCGAAATTATTCAGGCCAATCTGCGGGAGGTCGGCGTCCGCGTCACCCTGGTGGGCGAGGAGGAGAGCAGCATCTATGCGCGCCAGCGCGAAGGCCGGTTCGGCATGATCTTCAATCGCACCTGGGGCGCCCCCTACGATCCGCATGCCTTTTTAAGCTCGATGCGCGTGCCCTCGCATGCCGATTATCAGGCCCAGCGCGGCCTGCCCGACAAAGCGCTGATTGATAAAGAGATTAGCGAGGTGCTGACCACCAGCGACGAGGCGCAGCGGAAACGGCTGTACCACGATGTGCTGACCCGTCTGCATCAGGACGCGGTGTACCTACCCATCAGCTATGTCTCGCTGATGTCGGTTGCGCGCCAGGAGGTCGGCGAGATCCCGTTCGCGCCGGTGACCACCGAGATCCCGTTCGACCAGATTAAACCGGTAACGCCATAATGCTACGCTATATTTTACGCCGCCTGCTGCTGCTGATCCCGCTGTTGCTCGCCGCCTCCGCCATCATCTTTCTGCTGCTGCGGCTCGGCACCGGCGACCCGGCGCTGGATTATCTGCGCCTGTCGAACTTGCCGCCCACGGAAGAGATGGTCGCCTCGACCCGCGAACTGCTGGGGCTCAACCAGCCGCTGGCGATGCAGTATCTGCACTGGCTGTGGCGGGCGCTGCACCTGGACTTCGGCCTCTCTTATGCCACCCGGCGGCCGGTGCTGGACGACCTGCTGCACTTCCTGCCGGCCACCCTGCTGCTTACCGGCGCGGCGCTGGCGCTGATCCTCGTCACCTCGCTGCCGCTGGGGATCTGGGCGGCGCGCCATCGCGATCGCCTGCCGGATTTTGCTGTACGGCTGATTGCCTTCCTCGGCGTGTCGATGCCGAACTTCTGGCTAGCCTTTCTGCTGGTGATGCTCTTTTCCGTGCATCTGCAGTGGCTCCCGGCGATGGGATACGGCGACTGGCAGCATCTGATATTGCCCGCCGTCTCCATCGCCTTTATGTCGCTGGCGATTAACGCCCGGCTGCTGCGCGCCAGCATGCTGGAGGTCTCCGGCCAGCGTCACGTGGTATGGGCGCGGCTGCGCGGGTTGAGCACGCGCCAGGTGGAGCGGCGGCATATCCTGCGCAACGCCACCCTGCCGGTGGTGACCGCCATGGGCATGCACATTGGCGAGCTGATCGGCGGCACGATGATTATCGAAAATATCTTTGCCTGGCCGGGGGTTGGCCGCTACGCGGTTTCCGCGATCTTCAATCGCGATTATCCAGTGATTCAGTGCTTTACCCTGATGATGGTCACGGTGTTCGTACTGGCTAACCTGGCGGTGGATGTGCTTAACGCGGCGCTCGACCCGCGCCTGCGCCGCCATGAGGAGGTGAGCGTATGAGATGGCTGCGAAACTTCCGCTGGCCGGTGAAACTGGCCCTGCTGGTTATCGCGCTGCTGGCGGTCATCGCCCTCGGCAGTGGCTGGTGGCTGCCCTGGGATCCGGCGGCGATTAACCTGCAGCAGCGGCTGCTGCCGCCAGGGGGGGCGCACTGGCTGGGAACCGATCATCTTGGACGGGATATTTTCTCGCGCCTGCTGGCCGCCACCCGCGTCTCGCTGGGGGCGGTAATGGCCTGCCTGCTGCTGGTGCTGCTGATCGGTTTGGCGGTTGGCGGCAGCGCCGGGCTGCTGGGCGGCCGCGCCGACCGCGGCCTGATGCGCCTCGCCGAACTGTTTATGACCTTTCCGACCTCGATCCTGTCGTTCTTTATGGTGGGGGTGTTGGGTACCGGGCTGACCAACGTGATCCTCGCCATTGCGCTGTCGCACTGGGCCTGGTACGCCAGAATGGTGCGTAATCTGGTGGTCTCCCTGCGCCAGCGCGAATTTATCCTCGCCGCCCGCCTGAGCGGCGCCAGCCAGTGGCGGCTGTTCAGCGACCATCTGGCAGGGGCGGTGATCCCCTCGCTGCTGGTGCTCGCCTCGCTGGATATCGGTCATATGATGCTTCACGTGGCCGGCATGTCGTTCCTTGGCCTCGGCGTCAGCGCGCCGACGGCGGAATGGGGGGTGATGATCAACGACGCCCGGCAGTATATCTGGACCCAGCCGCTGCAGATGGTCTGGCCGGGGCTGGCGCTGTTCATCAGCGTGATGGCCTTTAACCTGCTGGGCGACGCGCTGCGCGATCGCCTCGATCCTCACCTGATCGCGGAGCATAGCCACTGATGCCGCAGAAGATCCAACTGCAACAGATCGCCCTTGCCGCCGACCGCCCGCTGGTCAGCGACGTCTCGCTTACCCTGCGCCGCGGCCAGGTACTGGCGCTGCTCGGCAGCAGCGGCAGCGGGAAATCGCTCACCTGCGCCGCCGCGCTGGGCCTGCTGCCGCCCGGCGTCAACCAGACCGCCGGCCGGGTGTTGCTTGACGGCATGCCGGTGCACGGCGAACAGCTGCGCGGCGCGACTATCGCCACTATCATGCAGAACCCACGCAGCGCCTTTAATCCGCTGCATACCATGGCCGCCCACGCCCGGGAAACCTGCCGGGCGGCGGGCCGCGAAGCAAGTGACGCCGCCCTGCTGGCGGCAATGGAAGAGGTGGGTCTGGATAATCCGCGGGCGCTACTGAAACGCTACCCCTTTGAGATGAGCGGCGGCATGCTGCAACGGATGATGGTCGCCCTCGCCCTGCTCAGCCGCGCGCCCTTTATCATCGCCGACGAACCGACCACCGACCTCGATGCCATCGCCCAGGCGCGGATCCTCGATCTGCTGGCGGATATCGTCGCCAGCCGCGGTCTGGGGCTGCTGCTGGTGACCCATGACATGGGCGTTGTGGCGCGGCTGGCGGATTACGTAGCGGTCATGGAGAACGGTCGCCTCGTTGAACAGTGCGATGTAAATACGCTGTTCAGCGCCCCACAGCACCCGCTGAGCCAACGCCTGTTGGCGGCGCATCTGGCGCTGTACGGACTGGAGAAAACAGCATGAATTTACTCAGCGTCACCGGGGTGAGCCACAATTACCCGCACCACGGCAGGGTCCTGCACGAGATCCAACTCGCCATCGCCCCCGGCGAAACGGTGGCCCTGCTCGGGCGCAGCGGCTGCGGCAAGAGCACCCTGGCGCGGATGCTGGTGGGCCTGGAAACGCCGCAGCACGGCGATATTGTCTGGCGCGGCACACCGCTGACCGCCCTGAAGGGCGAGGCCGTCGGCGCCTTCCGCCGCGATATTCAGCTGGTGTTTCAGGACGCCTTCAGCGCGGTGAATCCGCGCAAAACGGTGCGCGAGATCGTCAGCGAGCCGCTGCGCCATCTGTTGCGCTTGTCGCGCGAGGAACGCGCGCGTCAGGTGGAAGAGATGCTGCAGGCGGTCGACCTTTCCACGACGCTACTCGATAAACGCCCGTCGCAGCTCAGCGGCGGACAGCTGCAGCGCGTCTGCCTGGCTCGCGCCCTGGCGGTACGGCCGCAGCTGTTGATTCTGGATGAAGCGGTCTCGAATCTCGATCTGCTGCTGCAGGCGGAGATTATCGCCCTGCTGAAACGCCTGCAGGCCCAGTTTGGCACCGCCTGCCTGTTCATCACTCACGACCTGCGGCTGGTGGAGCGCTTTTGCCAGCGGGTGCTGGTGATGGAGCACGGACGCATCGTCGAAACCGCAGCGGTCAGTCTACCGCTGCGCCTGCGCTCCCCTGCCGGACAGGCGCTCCAGCAGGCGGTGCTGCCACCTTTTCCTGCCACTCTGCTTAACGAGGCCATGCCATGCAGCGCGTAACCCTGACCCTTGATGATGACCTGCTGGCCGCTCTCGATGCGCTCAGCGCCCGCCGCGGCTACCACAATCGTTCGGAGGCGGTACGCGATATTCTGCGAGACGCCCTCAACCAGGATCCCGCGCCGTCGGAGCCGCGGCGCGGTTATGCCGTCCTGTCATATGTCTACGAGCATGAAAAACGCGAACTGGCGAGCCGGCTGGTGGCCACCCAGCATCATCATCACGATCTCTCCGTCGCCACGCTGCATGTGCATATCAGTCATGACGACTGCCTGGAGATTGCGGTGCTGAAGGGAGACATGGTCGAGATACAGCATTTTGCCGACGACGTGATTGCCCAGCGCGGCGTGCGCCATGGGCATTTGCAGTGTTTAGCGGATGATTAACTATTTGAAAATTCTTAGGTGGTTTATCAACAGTTGATAAACCACATAAATTATACGCTTTGTGAATTATCCCGCTTCGCCAATAATGGCGCTTCATTTAACGATCTCGTTATGGCGAGGCTCCTGCATAAATACAAGTTACCGCCCTGTTGGTATCGAGAGAGACCACTCAGGGAAATACAGGCTTCCATCGAATCAAGGTGTTGCCAAGGTAACTTCTGGCGGTCATGACCGTTCAGATACGTTATGCAGTGCTAAAACCAGGACGTAGGGATCTGCCTGCGCTAACCCTGTCTTGTTCGCCCCTATGAGTGATTTTTTATAGGGATTTTAATCATGTCTTCCATTCAACTCTGCGCCGCCCATCAGGCGACCTCTGGCTTCAACGGCGATGCCATCGCCCAGTACATGCGTACCGACTTTATTACGCTGCAGGAACATCTCAGCGTCCATGAGGCGCGGGAGCACTTTATCTCGCAGCTCACCAGCGATGATATTCCCGGCCAGGTGTTTGTTGTCGCCGGTAAAAAGCTGCGCGGCAGCCTGTCGGTCAAAAAGCTACTGCAGGAAGGGGATGTCGGGCAGTCTATCCGCTACCTGATGGACAGCTGCCTGTTCCGCGTCAAACCTGACGATGAACGCCCGCAGGTCATTGCCGAGCTCAACGAGCGCGGCCTCGAGCTGGTTCCCGTCGTCGATAAAGGCGAGCTGGTCGGCTGCCTGATGGAAAAGGAGATCGCCCATCTGCTGGAGGATGACGTCACCGAGGACGCTCAGCTGCAGGGGGCGACGCTGCCGCTGGAAAAACCGTACCTCGAGATCAGCCCCTGGACGCTGTGGAAGAAACGCTCGGTGTGGCTGCTGCTGCTGTTCGTGGCCGAAGCCTACACCAGCAGCGTGCTGCAGCATTTCGAAGAGGCGCTGGAGTCGGCCATTGCGCTGGCCTTCTTTATTCCGTTGCTCATCGGCACAGGCGGCAACAGCGGAACGCAGATCACCTCGACGCTGGTGCGCTCGATGGCGCTGGGAGAAGTACGGCTGCGCGATATGGGGCGGGTGATCCGCAAAGAGGTGTCGACCTCGTTTCTGATTGCCTTAACGCTGGGGCTGGCGGGCTGCCTGCGCGCCTGGATGATGGGCATCGGCATGGAAATCACGCTGATCGTCAGCCTGACGCTGGTCTGCATTACCCTGTGGAGCGCAGTTGTCTCGTCGGTCATTCCGATGGTGCTTAAACGGATCGGCATCGATCCGGCGGTGGTTTCCGCGCCGTTTATCGCCACGCTGATCGATGGCACCGGACTGATTATCTATTTCAAAATCGCCCAGTATTTTCTTGGGTTGAACTAAGATCACGTAACAGCCCGGCCGATTTGCGCCGGGCTTATTCAACCAGGTTCTCGGCGCAACGAATCGTGGCGATAGCATTCAGGATACAAAGGATCTCTGGCGTGAGTTTGTAAAAAGCCTTTCCCTTTTCCGTTAATATTACCTTCCTGATATTTTTCCCTCGCACGATGAGATTAAAACCAATCTCGTTTTCCAGCGCACAAATACTGGTGGTAATGGACGCGGCATCGATACCAAAACGTTGTGCTGTATGATGAATATTCCCCGTTTGTACCATAACACTGAACATTTCAATCTGGGCATTATTCATAGTCAATACCCCCTTTTTATTTATTCATTCCGCCATCGTTTTAGTTAACCGCAAACAAAATGTCAATCACTGGCTGCCAATGCCCTGTCGAGCAACAATGTGAAATGCATAACACCGTTATTTAATTTTGCAATCCAGCCATTTCATAATGAAAAAAACCGACGATAACCCCTAATATAAATTTGTGATACTCATCAACATAAAAACAATTCACCATTAATTAACAAAATAAAAATCATTTTAATTTCAATATATTATAAAAATTATCACACTATAAATAAGTTGTGGCATAGGGCATGCATTTATCTCCACGTAAACAACACTGGAGAAATTGACATGACGTATAAAATTCTACTCCCGCAAGAGATCATGGCCGAAGGGAGAGAGTATCTGGAAAGCCGGGGTTATCAGCTAATTAATGGTTCCGGGATGGAAGAGGAAGATATCATCCGCGATATCGGCGACTGCGACGGTATCATCGTGCGCCTGTCAAAAATGTCCGACCGCGTTTTTGAAGCGGCTAAAAAGCTCAAAGTGGTGGCCCGCCATGGCGCAGGTTACGATACCGTAGATCTGGAGTCCGCCAAACGTCATGGCGTTGTGGTATTAAATGCCCCGATAGCCAACAGCATGTCAGTTGCGGAACTGACCATATTTTATATGCTGCACTGCTCACGTAATTTCAAGCTGGTCGAAGAAAAAATGCTTGAAGATTATTACTGGGCAAAACTGCGCACCCCGAAAGTTGAACTTGATGGTAAAACCCTGGGTTTAATTGGCGTAGGAAATATCGGCTCGCGCGTCGCGTTAAAAGCATTGCACGGCTTTAATATGAAAGTCATTGCCTATGATCCCTATAAAACGCAGCAGCAGATCCCCGAGGGTGTCGAACTGACTGACGATTTCGACCGAATTTTCAAAGAGAGTGATTTCGTTTCGCTGCACTGCCCAACAACAGCGGAAACCACCGACTTCGTCGGCGAAAAACAGTTCTCGATGATGAAGCCCAGCGCCTATTTCATTAATACCGCCCGCGGCAAACTCGTCGATGAGCGCGCACTTTATCACGCCTTAAGCCAGCAAATTATCGCCGGCGCCGGTGTTGATGTTTTGAAGAAAGAACCCTTCGATGCCAACGATCCTATTTTCGCGCTGAGCAATATCGTCATCGGCCCCCATATCGGTGCCGCCACTATCGAAGCAACCGACAGGGCGTCTCTTCATTCCGCCATCGGCATTGACGAAGTGTTATCGGGTAAAAAACCGTCCTGGCCGGTCCCAGGTTTTTAAGGAGCAAGAGATGACTATTGGTAACCGTGTATTTTTAAAACGTCCGGTGGGAAATATTGCCCTGCTGAAAGAATATGAGCACCTGCCGGCGGCAAATATTGCTGACACCATGAACCGTATCGCGGTATTAGGCAACGGCATCAAGCGTATTTCCTCACCCCAAAAACCGATTATGGCCGGCTTCGCCATTACGGTAAAAGCTCGCGCCGGCGACAATTTGATGCTCCATGCCGCCCTGGATATGGCGGGAGAAAATGACGTCATCGTGGTCTCCAACGAAGGGGATCGCTCGCGGGCATTGATGGGCGAAATCATGGTGGCGTATGCCCATCACATGAAGAAAATTGCCGGTATCGTGCTGGACGGGCCGATTCGCGATATCGACGCCCTATCGGTGCTTGATTTTCCGCTCTATGCCACAGGCTCGAATCCGGCAGGCCCTTTCAAAATGGGACCCGGGGAAGTGAATACCCCCATTGCCGTGGGCGGCGTCGCTGTCTGCCCTGGCGATTTAATTGTCGGCGATGCGGATGGCGTCATTGTCATCCCACTGAGCGATGCAGAAACGGTGCTGGATAAAGCGAAAGAGTACGCCAAATTCGATGCCAGCAAAGTGGACGCCGCCAAAAACGGTACCGCCAATCGTCAATGGGTTAAAAAATCGCTGGATGCAACGGGCGTCGAATTTATCGACGACACGTATCGTTAATTCGATTAAATAATATAAGCCACGGTGGTTTATCTGCCGTGGCCTTAAAGCAAAGGTAACAAAAATGCTTTATTTAAAACTCTTGCCGATTATCTTTTTCCCTGTTTTATTTTGGATAATACCGCATCCGGAAGGCGTTGCCGCCCCGACATGGCATATGGTTGGCATTTATCTGGCCATGCTCTGTGGCTTGGTTTTACGCCCGTTTACCGACGCGGTGATTATGCTGATTATTCTGGGATTCGCCTCTCTGGTACTCGACCCCGGTCCACTATTCGCTGGATTTGGCAGCCCGATGGTATGGTTTATTATCAGCGCTTTTATTATTTGCAAAGCATTTGTCATTACCGGGTTAGGTAAACGCATTGCTTATCTGTTACTCAAACGCTACGGCAAAAATACCCTGACGCTCGGCTATCTGATGATGGTCACCGATACCGTACTGGCCCCGGCGACCGGTTCAAACATGTCGCGTTCGGGAGGGATCACCTACCCCATTTTCAGGAATATCGCCGAAGCGCTTGGCTCGAAGCCCGACGACGGTAGCCGCAAAATCGGTGCCTATCTGACTATCCTGATGTACGTCGTCTCGATGGGGACCTCCAGCCTGTTCCTGACCGGGATGGCCACCAACTCGATCACCGTTTCATTAGCCAATGAAATTATGAAGGTCAATCTTGAGTGGATGACCTGGTTTAAAGCCGCCGTTGTCCCGGCGGGACTGGTGCTCATTCTGGCGCCCTGGATCCTGTATAAAATCTATGCCCCGGAACTCAAAGTTATTGAGAACGTGAACGAAATTGCGGAAAAAGGCCTCAATGAATTAGGCCCGGTCAAACGCGAAGAGAAGCTGTTGATCGTGTTCTTTATTCTCGGCGTGTTAGGCTGGATGACCGGGTCTATCACCGGTATTGCCTTTATTCCGGTAGGGCTCGCCTTCCTCGCCTGTCTGCTGCTTTTCGGCGTCCTGAGCTGGAATGACGTGGTCAGCGAAAAATCAGCCTGGCAGACCTTTGTCTGGTACGGCGCCTTCTACGGTTGCGCGGTGGCGCTGTCAAAAGGGGGCTTCTATGTTTACCTGGTCGACGTGATTAAAAATTATCTCGATCTCTCGCATTTGAGTGAAATCAGCGCGATTGCCGTGCTGGTGTTTATCAGCCTTGCGGTCCGCTATTTCTTCGTCTCAAACAGCGCCTTTGTGGTCTCTTTCTATCCGGTACTTTTTACCCTGGGTATGACCACGCAGGCACATCCGATGTACGTCGCGCTCTCCCTGGCCTTCTCCGCAGGCTATGGCGCTTTATTGACCCACTATGGCAATGGGGCTGGTGTATTTACGTTCTCCAGCGGCTACGTGCCACAGAAAACCTTCTGGATGCTCGGCACCATTATGGTTGTGGTGAACGTGTTAATCTTCTTCTTTATCGGTATTCCTTACTGGAAGCTTATCGGCATCTGACAGGAGCATAAAATGAAACTGGATATAGTCATTAAAAACGGCCAGATCGCCGATATTGAAAACCGTACTTATATCAACGCCGATATTGGTATTAAGGGTAACCGCATCGTTGATATTTCTCATCATAGCGACCTGCAGGCTGAAACCGTTATTGATGCGTCGGGCTGTATCATTCTTCCCGGCCTCATCGATTTTCATGGCCATGTTTTCCATGGCGGAACGGCGATTAGCGTTAACCCTGATATCGTCTGTTTACCAAACGGCGTCACCAGCATGGTCGATGCCGGGAGCAGCGGATGGGTCAACTATTCGCTATTTCGTAATAGCGTGATCCATCCGGCGATGGTGAAAATTAAGAGCTATTTAAACGTGGTCAATGTTGGCCTCTCCACCCTCGGTGGCGGGCCCACCGGCTACCTTGAAAATACCAATCCGGCCAATTACAACGAGGAAAAAATTGCCCAGACGCTGAATGACAATAGAGACAACATCCTGGGTTTGAAATTACGCTATAGCCAGGATATCGCCCGAGGCAAACAGTATGCCAGCGATCCGCTGTTAGCCACGGTCGCCCTCGCACGCAAACTGGAAACCTCGATTTGCGTGCATGTCACCGACTCCCTGTTGTGCGCCGATGAACTGATCCGCTATTTTGAAGAGGGTGACATCTATGCACACTGTTTCCACGGTACCGGTCATTCTATTCTCAACGAACAAGGGCAGGTGTATGCCGCCATCAAAGAAGCACAGTCCAGGGGGGTGATCTTCGATTGTTCAAACGGTGTCGCCCACTTTGATTTCAAGGTGGCGCAATCGGCGATGGAGCAGGGATTCTACCCTGATATCATCAGTACCGATTTAACCCTGCGCAATAGCTTGCGTACTGATAAGGTCTATAGCCTGCTGCATGTGATGTCGAAATATCTCAATATGGGCATGCCGTTCTTTGACGTTATCCGCGCCGTGACCGCCACGCCGGCTCGCCTGATGAAAATGCAGGGGCAGATTGGTACCCTGGCGGCAAACGCTATTGCCGATATTTCCATTGTGAAATTACGCAAAGATAAGATCACCTTTGAAGATACCCGGGGAAAAACCCTGGAGGGTGATTGCTACCTCGATAACTGCGCCACTATCTGTAACGGACAGATTGTTTATCGCCGTCTGCGTTTCTAATTCGCAAGCCACCAGCCATACGCCTTTCCAGGCGTATGGCTGGTATGATAAAACCCCTCTTCTATGACCTTCGTCATTATTTATCTGCGCCTTAAAATTATAATGATTTTAGCCAATCCTGAGCCGATAAGTGAATAATGTATGAAGAATAATGAAATTGTCATCTTCTCAGTTTCCAGCACCATTACCCAACGGATAATGAATGTTCTTATTGAGCGTAAACTGGAAATCCCCGTCTATGAATTTCGTTATTCTGACGTTCTCAACAAAGCTAATGAAATGATCCAGTCCGGCACCAGAATCATTATTAGCCGGGGCGGCACTGCGGCCCTGCTTCGCAATAACATCCCTATTCCGGTTATCGAAATTGCCCATGATTTTCATGGCGTATACCGCATCCTGCAGGAAGCCAAGAATAAATCACAGAAAATTGCCGCCATTGGTTTCCCTCAGTTTTGCCGGGCGCTGCGGCATTACCAAAGCATGACCAACGACGAGTTTAAAATCTGCCAGGTCTACAATCACCATGACATTGAAAATGTTATAAAAAATCTGTCAGAAAATGGTTATCATATGGTCATTGGTGGTTTGACTGTCGCCGAAATGGCCAAGAAATACAATCTCAACGTTATTGAAGGCGACGCCGACAATAATTCCATTGAACAAGCCATTAATGAAGCTCATGGCTTACTAAAATATATTAATCGGGAAAATTTAAAGTTAGTCATGAGCCATGCGGCATTGAATCAATCACGCGAAGGCATTATGTGTGTTGATCAACTGGGTGAAATCATTAATATCAATGCTATCGGCATGACCTTATTTCAATGTCAGGTGGGTGACAAAATCTTTAAAAAAGAAGCTTTTAAAGATATCTATGCCAGCATGATTAATGAGTCCAACATCAAAGAGCAAACTATTGAAATTAATGGCACACTTGTTTGTATCTCAGTCCGTCATTTTTCCAATCGCCAAAACACCTATGCCATTATCACTGGCTTAAGCCAGGAAAGCACACTCTGGCAGCAGACTAACAGTAAAAAAAGTAAATTACGCGGCTATGCCACCAGCTATTCTTTTGACAATATTATTACGCAATCGCCGATCATGCATCAGGTGATACAAAAAGCCAGGCTGTGCGCTCAGCATGATCTTCCGGTCCATCTCTTAGGGGATACCGGCACGGGGAAGGAACTGTTTGCTCAGAGTATTCATCACGTCAGCGCCCGCAGCCATGGTCCTTTTATCGCCATCAACTGCGCGGCTATTCCGGAGAGCCTGCTGGAAAGTGAACTTTTCGGTTATGCCGAAGGCGCATTTACCAATGCGCGGAAGGGAGGCAAACCCGGGGTCTTTGAAATGGCCACTAACGGAACGGTATTTATCGATGAGATCAGTGAGGCCCCGCTGTCGGTCCAGGTGAAGCTGCTGCGCGTATTGCAGGAGAAGCAATTTTCCCGTCTTGGTGGCGACAGCCTGCTCTCAGCCGATTTTCGCCTGATCACCGCCAGCAATAAAGATCTGGGGCAGCTCATCGCCAGCGGGGAGTTCCGCCAGGATCTCTATTACCGAATCAATATCCTTGAACTGCAGCTCCCGCCATTACGCGAAAGACCTGAAGATATTATGGTGCTGATTCACCATCTTCTGCAGCAACAGAACAAGCACCTCACCTTTACCCCGGATGCCGTGAACTGCTTACAGAACTATGACTGGCCAGGCAATATCCGTGAGCTGCAGGCGGTCATTTATCGCCTCATCGTCTTGCTGGAGGGTGATACGGTGGATAAAGCGGTATTGCAGCAGATCAGTCACCTCTCATCGCCCTGTCACCAGGGCGTGTCTCTTGTGACTGACCTCGCGGTGGTCGCGGATGAGAGCGATCTGCTAAAAAAACAGGAGAAACAGCTGATCGCGAGCGTGATTGAAAAAACGGATGGCGACAGAACCAAAGCCTCGGCCATCCTCGGCATCAGTCCTACCACCCTGTGGCGTAAACTGAAGCAACATAACATCAGCGGATAAACCGAACCTGTCCGCCGGAATAAAACCGCCGTTACCCTTCCACCAGCGCCTGCGCGCAGGCCCAGGCGCTTGACCACGCCCACTGGAAGTTATACCCGCCGAGCCAGCCGGTGACGTCCATCACTTCGCCGATAAAGTAGAGGCCCGGCGCCTTACGCGCCTCCATGGTACGCGACGAGAGCTCATTGGTGTCCACGCCGCCGAGGGTCACTTCCGCCGTCCGGTAGCCTTCGGTACCGTTCGGCTGCACGCGCCAGGCGGTCAGCGTCTCCACCAGCGCTTGCTGATCGCGAACGTTCAGCTGCTTCAGCGTGACATCAGGAATTTGCCCCAGCTGCTGCAGACACTCCACCAGCCGCTTCGGCAACTGCATCGCGAGGGTGTTTTTCAGGCTCTGGTTGGGATGCGCGCCGCGCTGCTCGTTAAGGAATTCCTCAAGATTGCAGTCCGGCAGCAGATTCACGGTGACGAACTCACCGGGATGCCAGTAGCTGGAAATTTGCAGCACCGCCGGTCCGGAAAGGCCGCGATGGGTGAACAGCAGATTTTCGCGGAACAGGGTGCCGTTCTCGGCGGTGATGGTCGACGGCACCGAGACGCCGGAGAGAACCTGGAGCTGCTCAAGCAGCGGCTTGTGCAGGGTAAACGGCACCAGACCCGCACGGGTCGGCAGCACCTTCAGGCCGAACTGTTCGGCGATTTTATAGCCAAACGGCGAGGCGCCGAGGCCCGGCATCGACAAGCCGCCGGAGGCGATCACCAGCTTTTTGGTCGCCAGCGTTTCGCCGTTCACCTGAAGCCGATAGCCTTGCTCGTCGCGCTCCACGCTGAGAATTTCGCTGCGCAGGCGGATCTGCACGCCGCCCTTTTCGCATTCCGCCAGCAACAGAGTGACGATCTGTTCCGCCGAATCATCGCAAAACAGCTGACCGAGGGTTTTCTCATGCCAGGCGATGCCATATTTGCCGACCAGCTCGATAAAGTCCCACTGGGTGTAGCGCGCCAGGGCTGATTTGCAAAAATGCGGGTTTTGGCTCAAATAGGCCGCCGGCTCGACATACATATTGGTAAAGTTGCAGCGGCCGCCGCCGGACATCAGAATTTTTCGCCCCGGCTTTTTGCCGTTGTCGAGCAGCAGGACGCGACAGCCGAGCTGCCCCGCCTGCGCTGCGCAAAACATTCCCGCCGCTCCGGCGCCAACGACAATGGCATCAAACCTTTCCACACCGCATTCCTCGTTCCCCAATTGTCGGGTTTTGTAAATATTTCACTCTGGTCACACCAGCGGGAAAAATCCCGCATTAGATACATCATTGAAAGATATAGGATTACTCCCAACAGGGTAAAACCTAAACAGGAAGAAAATCAAAAAAAGTCTATATTTCACTTTGCCCGCGCCGCTAAAGTCACTGATAATGCGCCGCGTTCATGTCCTCAAAATGGCGTAACGTCCTATGCTACATTTATTTGCCGGTCTGGATTTACATACCGGACTATTATTATTGCTTGCTTTAGCTTTTGTACTGTTTTACGAAGCGATTAACGGTTTCCATGATACCGCAAACGCGGTGGCTACGGTTATCTACACTCGCGCTATGCGCTCACAGCTCGCTGTGGCGATGGCGGCGCTCTTCAACTTCTTCGGCGTTCTGCTGGGCGGTCTCAGCGTAGCCTATGCCATCGTGCATATGCTGCCGACCGATCTGCTGCTTAACATGGGTTCCGCGCATGGCCTCGCCATGGTGTTCTCTATGCTGCTGGCGGCGATCATCTGGAACCTCGGGACCTGGTACTTCGGTCTTCCGGCATCCAGTTCTCATACCCTGATTGGCGCCATCATCGGTATTGGTTTAACCAATGCGCTGATGACAGGCACCTCCGTGGTTGATGCGTTGAATATCCCGAAAGTCATCGGCATTTTTGGTTCGCTTATCATCTCGCCTATCGTTGGTCTGGTGATTGCGGGCGGCCTGATTTTCCTGCTGCGCCGCTACTGGAGCGGCACCAAAAAACGGGCGCGTATCCACCTGACTCCGGCGGAGCGTGAAAAGAAAGACGGCAAGAAAAAGCCGCCGTTCTGGACCCGTATCGCCCTGATCCTGTCCGCTATCGGCGTGTCGTTCTCTCACGGCGCTAACGATGGACAGAAAGGCATTGGTCTGGTGATGCTGGTCCTGATCGGCGTCGCCCCGGCGGGCTTCGTGGTGAATATGAACGCCTCCGGTTACGAAATCACCCGTACCCGCGATGCGGTCAACAATGTGGAAACTTTCTTCCAGCAGCGCCCTGACCTGCTGAAGAAAGCCACCGGCGTTGACCAGCTGGTTCCCTCTCCGGACACCAATACCGCGGCCAACGGCGAGTTTCATTGCCATCCGGCGAACACCATCAACGCCCTTGACCGCGTGAAGACCATGCTGACCGGCGTTGAGAACTACGAGTCGCTAAAACCGGAACAGCGCGGCCAGCTGCGTCGCATCATGCTCTGCATCTCAGACACTACCGACAAAGTGGCGAAACTGCCGGACGTGAGCGCTGACGACCAGCGTCTGCTGAAGAAACTGAAAACCGATATGCTGAGCACCATCGAGTACGCGCCAATCTGGATTATCATGGCGGTCGCGCTGGCGCTGGGTATTGGTACCATGATCGGCTGGCGCCGCGTGGCGACCACCATCGGTGAGAAGATCGGTAAGAAGGGCATGACCTACGCCCAGGGGATGTCGGCGCAGATGACCGCAGCGGTCTCAATCGGTCTGGCGAGCTACACCGGAATGCCAGTTTCCACCACCCACGTGCTCTCCTCCTCGGTAGCGGGGACGATGCTGGTGGATGGCGGTGGTCTGCAGAAAAAGACGGTAACCAGCATTCTGATGGCCTGGGTACTGACCCTGCCGGCAGCGATTATCCTTTCAGGCGTCCTTTACTGGCTCTCCCTGAAGCTGATTTAAGCGTTATTCGTTCAAAACGGGCCAGCTTGCTGGCCCGTTTTTTATTCTGAAAATATCGTTAGTGCCAGATCATCAGCGCAATCAGGCTCACCACCACCAGGCCGCACAGGGCGCTGGTCAGAATAAACTGGCGACGAACACGTTCGCAGCGACGAATAAATTCATCGTCATGATGGTCACGGTAGCGCTGGGCATAGATATACCAGACCAGCCGCATCTGTTTGCTGGGCTGCCCGTGCGAGGTAAAAAAGCCGCCGCCATCGACGTACTGATAGAGCAAGGGATCGCAACCACGTAGCACAACCAATAATGCACGCAACGATGAGAAGTAGCGTGCCATATTCACCACACAAACGACACACAGGGCCCAAAACAGCGCAATAGTGCTGATCATACCTCCTCCCCGGCGACCCGCCCACGGAGAAATCCTCCGCGGCTACCGCTCCCCAAATAACCGACGACAATACCGTAAAGAGTGCGATTCCGATCACATTTATTTTTCCGACCGGCTCATTAAATAGTGTAGGAGATCCATTAATTTTTTTACCACAAGGTTATTCGTTATCAATACGTAAGACGGATAAATTTGTTTAGCTTTTAGGTGAACCCAGTGCATTGACGGAGTGCGGGGGGCGCTATAAGGTAAGAAATATCTTCTACAATGAAGTCCTTAAAGGCTACCCTCCCGCGAATGTAGCACGCAGGACGCGGGCGAAACGGCAGCGCCAGCTGTCAGGTCCAATGGTCATCGACAAACTTATGGAAGGAGTAACACTATGGCTTACAAACATATTCTGATTGCAGTAGACCTGTCCCCGGAGAGTAAAGTACTGGTTGAAAAAGCCGTTTCTATGGCCCGCCCTTATAACGCGAAAGTCTCCCTGATCCACGTGGATGTAAATTACTCCGACCTCTACACCGGGCTGATTGACGTGAACCTCGGCGATATGCAAAAACGCATCTCCGAAGAGACCCATCACGCGCTGACCGAGCTCTCAACCAACGCCGGCTACCCGATCACCGAGACCCTGAGCGGCAGCGGCGACCTCGGTCAGGTGCTGGTCGATGCGATTAAAAAATATGATATGGACCTGGTGGTCTGCGGCCACCATCAGGACTTCTGGAGCAAGCTGATGTCCTCTGCCCGTCAGCTGATCAACACCGTCCATGTCGACATGCTGATCGTCCCGCTGCGCGACGAAGAAGACGAATAACCCTCCCGTTGTGTCATACCAGACGCCCGCCGCTGCGGGCGTTTTTATTTTCGCTTCCGCCCCGCCAGACAACAGAGCTTAAATCCATAAAAAAGCTATTCAATTAGTGTGATCAGCCAGTTATTCACTAAAACATCTATATAATAATCTACTCATTAAGCCAATAACCGCAGCATGGCGAGTTATCAGACATTTTCGGCGCGTTCTGGCATACGCGTTCATACTTTTTGGGAAAGTAATACAAGGCGAAGGAATATGAATACAACTGCACCTACGGGTTTGCTGCAGCAACCTCGTCCGTTCTTCATGATCTTCTTTGTGGAGCTCTGGGAACGTTTTGGCTATTACGGCGTTCAGGGGATCCTGGCGGTCTTCTTTGTTAAACAGTTGGGCTTCTCTCAGGAACAGGCCTTTATCACCTTCGGCGCCTTCGCGGCGCTGGTTTACGGGCTGATCTCGATCGGCGGCTACGTGGGCGACCATCTGCTGGGGACCAAACGTACCCTGGTGCTCGGCGCGGTTGTGCTGGCTATCGGCTACTTTATGACCGGGATGTCGCTGCTGAAACCGCAGCTGATTTTTATCGCCCTCGGCACCATCGCCGTCGGCAACGGTTTGTTTAAAGCCAACCCGGCGAGCCTGCTGTCAAAATGCTATCCGCCGAAGGATGCCCGTCTCGACGGGGCGTTTACCCTGTTTTATATGTCGATAAACATCGGTTCGCTGCTGTCGCTGTCGCTGGCGCCGGTGATCGCGGAAAAGTTTGGCTACGCGGTGACCTATAATCTGTGCGGCGCGGGGCTGATTATCGCGCTGCTGGTCTACTTCGCCTGCCGCGGGATGGTAAAAGATATTGGCTCCGAGCCCGATCACCGCCCCCTCAGCCTGCGCAATCTGGCGCTGGTGCTGGCCGGTACGGTGGTAATGATTTTTCTCTGCGCCTGGCTGATGCATAACGTGATGATCGCCAACCTGGTGCTGATTGTCCTGTCGGTCGTGGTCATTGCGTTCTTTTTCCGCGAGGCGTTTCGCCTTGATAAAACCGGGCGCAACAAAATGTTCGTCGCCTTTATCCTGATGATCGAGGCGGTGCTGTTTTACATTCTCTACGCCCAGATGCCGACCTCGCTGAACTTCTTCGCCATCAACAACGTCCATCATCAGATCCTGGGTTTTACCATCAACCCGGTCAGCTTCCAGGCGCTGAACCCCTTCTGGGTGGTGGTGGCCAGCCCGGTGCTGGCGGCGATTTACACCCATCTCGGCCATAAGGGTAAAGACCTGACCATGCCGGTGAAATTTACCCTCGGGATGTTCCTCTGCGCGCTGGGCTTCCTGACCGCCGCGGCCGCCGGGATGTGGTTCGCCGACGCCCAGGGATTAACCTCGCCGTGGTTTATTGTGCTGGTTTATCTGTTCCAGAGCCTGGGCGAGCTGCTGATCAGCGCCCTGGGGCTGGCGATGGTCGCCGCGCTGGTGCCGCAGCATCTGATGGGCTTTATTCTGGGGATGTGGTTCCTGACCCAGGCCGCCGCGTTCCTGCTCGGCGGCTATGTGGCGACCTTCACCGCGGTGCCGGAAAATATCACCGACCCGCTGCAGACGCTGCCGGTTTACACCAGCGTGTTCAGTAAAATTGGCCTGGTGACCCTGGGGGTCACGGTGGTGATGGCGCTAATGGTGCCTTGGCTGAACCGGATGATTAATACCCCGGCCAGCGCCGAGTAACCGTTTAAGATGGCCGACCCGCACTGGCGCCGTTTGTTTAAATATTACGGTTCCCGGCTTGCGCTACGCTGAGCCGGGCTACAATGAGGTAGCCCGGATAAGGCGCGTTGCGCCGCTATCCGGGAGATACCACCACGGGGTAATATTACTCCGGCGTGCCGGCGTAAATATCAAACCGATGCCCTTTGGTCACCACCGCGTTCGGCGTGGCGACTTCCGCCAGCGGCGGCGCGTAATCCGGGCGCTTTACCACCACCCGTTTGGTCGCCAGCTGGCGCGCCGGGGCCAGCAGGCCATCGGCGTCTAAATCAGGCCCCACCAGCGACTGAAAAACGCGCATCTCTTTCTTCACCAGCGCGCTTTTCTGCTTATGCGGGAACATCGGGTCGAGGTAGACCACCTGCGGACGCGGGGTGATATCGGTCAGCGCCGTCAGGCTGGAGGCGTGGATCAGCTGCAGCCGCTCCTGCAGCCAGCCGCCGATTTCCGCATCGGCATAGCCGCGGGCCAGACCATCGTCGAGCAGCGCGGCGACCACCGGATTACGCTCCAGCATCCGCACGCGGCAGCCGACCGACGCCAGCACGAAGGCATCGCGCCCCAGGCCGGCGGTGGCGTCAACCACATCCGGCAGATAATCGCCTTTAATGCCCACCGCTTTGGCTACCGCTTCACCGCGGCCGCCGCCAAACTTGCGCCGGTGGGCCATCGCCCCGCCGACGAAATCGACGAAGATACCGCCAAGCTTAGGCTCATCGCGCTTACGCAGCTCCAGATGCTCAGCGGTCAACACCAGCGCCATCAGGTTATCGTCATCCTGCTCCAGCCCCCAGCGGGCGGCTAAAACAGATAAGGCGCCGTCTCCGGCGCCCGTTTCATCAATTAAGCAGATCTTCACGTAGCAATCAGCCTTTGATCCCGTAATGCTCAAGCATCGCGTCCAGCTGCGGCTCGCGCCCGCGGAAGCGTTTGAACAGCACCATCGGCTCTTCGGAACCGCCGCGGCTCAGGATGTTATCGAGGAACGACTGACCGGTTTCGCGGTTGAAAATCCCCTCTTCTTCGAAGCGTGAGAAGGCGTCTGCCGCCAGCACGTCGGCCCACAGATAGCTGTAGTAACCCGCCGCGTAACCGCCGGCGAAGATATGGCTGAAGGCGTGCGGGAAGCGGCCCCAGGTTGGGCCCGGCACCACGGCGACCTGCTTTTTAATCTCCGCCAGGGTCTCAAGGATTTTCGCCCCCTGCTCCGGCTTGTACTCCGCGTGCAGGCGGAAATCGAACAGGCCGAACTCCAGCTGGCGCAGAATAAACATCGCCGCCTGGTAATTTTTCGCCGCCAGCATTTTCTCCAGCAGCGCCTGCGGCAGCGGTTCACCGGTTTCATAATGACCGGAGATAAAGGCCAGCGCTTCCGGCTCCCAGCACCAGTTTTCCATAAACTGGCTCGGCAGCTCGACCGCGTCCCACGGCACCCCGCTGATGCCGGAAACCCCGGCGGTATCGATGCGGGTCAGCATGTGGTGCAGACCGTGGCCGAACTCGTGGAACAGGGTGATCACTTCGTCGTGGGTGAACAGCGCCGGTTTGCCGTTGACCGGACGGTTGAAGTTACAGGTCAGGTAGGCGACCGGCTTCTGCAGGGAGCCATCCAGCTTACGCATCTGGCCGACGCAGTCGTCCATCCACGCCCCGCCGCGCTTGTGCTCGCGGGCATACAGGTCGAGATAGAAGCTGCCGCGCAGCTCGTTGTGTTCGTCATACAGCTCGAAGAAGCGCACTTCCGGATGCCACACGTCGACATCGGTACGCTCTTTGGCGGTAATACCGTAAATGCGCTTCACCACTTCGAACAGACCGTTAACGGCTTTGTTTTCCGGGAAATAGGGGCGCAGCTGCTCATCGCTGATGCTGTAGAGATGCTGTTTCTGTTTTTCGCTGTAGTAAGCGATGTCCCACGGCTGCAGCTCTTCGACGCCGAACTCGGTTTTAGCGAAAGCGCGCAGCTGGGCCAGCTCTTTTTCGCCCTGTGGACGGGCGCGTTTTGCCAGGTCGGTGAGGAAGTCGAGCACCTGCTGCGGATCCTCCGCCATTTTGGTGGCGAGGGATTTAAAGGCGTAGCTGTCAAAGCCCAGCAGCTGCGCCAGCTCGTGGCGCAGAGCGAGGATCTCCGCCATCACCGGGCTGTTATCCCATTTCCCGGCGTTCGGCCCCTGATCGGAGGCGCGGGTGGAATAGGCGCGGTACATCTCTTCGCGCAGCGCCTGATTGTCGCAGTAGGTCATCACCGGCAGGTAGCTCGGGATATCCAGAGTCAGCAGATACCCTTCCTGCTCTTTGGCCTGGGCCTGCGCCTGAGCGGCGGCCAGCGCGCTTTCCGGCATACCGGCCAGATCGGCGACGTCGGTCACCAGCTTGTTCCAGCCCATGGTGGCGTCAAGAACGTTGTTGCTGTACTGGTTGCCCAGCTCAGAGAGGCGCGCGGCGATTTCACCGTAGCGTTTCTGTGCCTCCGGCGGCAGGCCAATACCGGATAATTCGAAATCGCGCAGCGCGTTATCAACCGCTTTTTTCTGCGCGGTATTCAGCGTGGCGTAGTTATCGCCATCGCGCAGGTCGCGGTAGGCTTTATACAGGCCTTCATGCTGGCCGACCCAGGTGCTGTACTCGGAGAGCAGCGGCAGCGTCTGTTCGTAGGCCTCGCGCAGTTCCGGGCTGTTTTTTACCGAATTGAGATGGCTGACAGGCGAGAAGATGCGTCCCAGCACATCGTCCACTTCCGCCAGCGGCTGGCAAAGATTTTCCCAGCTATACGGCGCGCCGTGCGCCACCGCGCTTTCCACTGCGGCCCGGCAATCCTCCAGCGCTTTGGTGACCGCGGGGACCACGTGCTCTGGTTTGATCGCAGAAAAAGGCGGCAGGGAAAAAGGCGTCAGTAATGGATTGGTCATATGCGCTGTCCTGTTGAAAAGGGTGAGTGAAGCGCGCGTCCGGCGCTTATGCATGAGATCTAGAATGGGGGATAGTTGGGGGAATTTCAATGACGGGCGGTGCGTCAGCCTGGGTATTGCTGCGATAAGTCCGCCCGTTGCCGGAAAAACGCGGCACGCGGTGCAGCGTGCCGGAAACCGCATTAATGCCCTTTTTGCGCCATTTCCCAGGCCGCCGACAGATTCAGCCGCTGCCAGAACTGCTGCTCGGGGGTGGCGCCGGACAGCGGGTAGCCCGCCGGCAGCGCGGTATTGACCATCAGCGCCCGGCGCTGGGCCGCAGACAGCTGCGGCAGGGCAGCCTCCAGCAGCACTTCCGCCCCCTCCGGCACCTGCAGGCGCGGCTGCGGCCCCGTCTGCCGCGGCAGGTCGTAGGTCATGGTGAAACGAGTGAAATCACGCATCGCCGGATCGCGCCAGGGATCGTCTTTCACGCTGCTCTTCGCGCACTCGGCAAGCGATGTGCCGCAGGCTTTCGCCAGCGCGGCGCGCAGCTGATCGCGGGCTTCGTTAAATAATACCCGGTAGCGCGGATCGTTAAGATAATGGGCCACGTTGCGCTCGGCCACCATCCGCGAGCCGATCACATCCAGGGGATAGTGGACACCCAGCACGATGCGCGAATAGCCATAGCGTGCGCCGCGCGCCACCAGCGCGTCGTAGCGCTCCGGGATCATCGCCGCCAGCAGCAGCGCATCAGTATAGCCAGTGTTGGTGTGACCGCTGGGGAACGAGCCGCCGTCGGCGGTATAGGGCTGGTTATCCTTCACCACCACGTCGTCCGGCACCAGGTGAATGGTGTTGCCCTGCACCAGAAACGGCCGCGGATTGTTGTAGTGCTTTTTCGCCTCGCCGGTGCTGACCTCCGAGGCTTTGATCAGCGCCGCCGCTTTCCCCAGCGCGCCCTGGTCATAGGCGGTCAGAAACGCGTTGCCCAGCCGCGGCCCCAGCGCGTCGCTGAGGAAGTAGAGGTAGCTAATCCCTTCCGCATCGGCCAGCGCCTGACGTCGGGTGGTCTGTACGGCGTCGCGGTTAATGGCGGTCACCGTCGCCAGATTCTGCTGCACGACGGTCTCCGGCAGGCTGCTGAACGCCGACAGCAGCGCAATGCCCGCCTGCTGATTGGCCCGGGTCTGGAATTCATAGCCGCTGGCCTTCAGCCAGGCGGTATCGGCCTGGGTTTTGTTTTGTTTCGCGTGCGCCAGCCGATCGCGTGTCAGCGCGGCGGCATCCCCCTGCAGAGCGTGGCGCAGCTGCGCCAGCGCCTGTTGCTCAAGATCGTCATACGCCTGGCTGGAGGCAGCCGGCGTCACGCTATTGGCGAGGGCCGCCGCCCTGTTCAGCGGGATGTCTTTAGCCAGAACCGGTTGCGCCAGCAGCAGCGCCACGGCCAGCAGCGAGAGTTGATTTTTCATTATTTTTCCTTTTATTCAAACAATTACCTTGCCTGTATCCGACGCTAGCGCGGCCGTTTGAAGCTTTTATGACAGCGTTATGTTTTGCAACGCTTTTGGCAGAAATGAAACAGCGCGGCGGCGCAGCGGTAATCTCGGCCGATCTGCGGTAAACTATCGGTTAACTTGTTTATTTCCCGGAATCTCTGCATCCATGCTCAGTTATCGCCACAGCTTTCACGCAGGCAACCACGCCGACGTCCTCAAACACACCGTTCAGAGCCTGATCATTGAAGCGCTGAAAGAGAAAGAAAAACCGTTTCTCTACCTGGACACCCACGCCGGCGCGGGCCGCTATCAGCTGAGCGGCGAGCACGCCGAGCGTACCGGCGAGTATCTCGAAGGCATCGCCCGGATCTGGCAGCAGGACGACCTGCCGGCAGAGCTTGAGCCCTATATTTCGGTGGTCGAACACTTCAACCGTAACGGCCAGCTGCGCTACTACCCGGGCTCCCCGCTGATCGCCCGCCAGCTGCTGCGCGAGCAGGACAGCCTGCAGATGACCGAGCTGCACCCGAGCGACTTCCCGCTGCTGCGCGCCGAGTTTCAGAAAGACAGCCGCGCGCGCGTCGATAAAGCCGATGGCTACCAGCAGCTGAAAGCCAAACTGCCGCCGGTCTCGCGCCGCGGTCTGATTCTGATCGACCCGCCGTACGAAATTAAAACCGACTATCAGGCGGTGGTGACCGGAATTAACGAAGGCCACAAACGCTTCGCCACCGGCACCTACGCGCTGTGGTACCCGGTGGTGCTGCGCGCGCAAATAAAACGCATGATCAAAGACTTAGAAGCCACTGGCATTCGCAAGATTCTGCAGATTGAGCTGGCGGTACGTCCTGACAGCGACCAGCGCGGCATGACCGCCTCCGGGATGATCGTCATCAACCCGCCGTGGAAGCTGGAGCAGCAGATGAACAATGTGCTGCCGTGGCTGCACAGCAAGCTGGTGCCGGCCGGTACCGGTCACACGACCGTCAGCTGGATCGTGCCGGAGTAATCGCAACCATCGGTGGAACCTTTTACGCCTCGCGTTACAATCGCGGCAATCAACGATTAAGGACATATGGGCATGAGCAAACATTATGATTACCTCGCCATCGGCGGCGGTAGCGGCGGTATCGCCTCGATTAACCGTGCGGCCATGTACGGCCAGAAGTGCGCGCTGATTGAAGCCAAAGCGCTGGGCGGCACCTGCGTCAACGTCGGCTGCGTGCCGAAAAAAGTGATGTGGCATGCGGCGCAGATCCGCGAAGCGATTCATCTTTACGGCCCGGACTACGGTTTCGATACCACCATCAACCATTTCGACTGGGAGAAGCTGGTCGCCAGCCGCAGCGCCTATATCGACCGCATTCATACCTCCTACGACAACGTGCTGGGTAAGAACAACGTCGACGTGATCAAAGGCTTTGCGCGCTTTGTCGATGCCCACACCGTGGAAGTGAACGGCGAGACCATTACCGCCGATCATATCCTGATCGCCACCGGCGGCCGTCCGAGCCACCCGACCATTCCGGGCGTGGAATACGGTATTGATTCCGACGGTTTCTTCGAACTGCCGGCGCTGCCGAAGCGCGTGGCGGTGGTCGGCGCGGGCTACATCGCCGTTGAGCTGGCGGGGGTGATTAACGGCCTCGGCGCTGAAACCCACCTGTTCGTGCGCAAGCACGCGCCGCTGCGCAGCTTCGATCCGCTGATCGTCGAAACGCTGGTGGAAGTGATGAACGCCGAAGGTCCGCAGCTGCATACCAACGCCATCCCGAAAGCGGTGGTGAAGCATGCCGACGGCAGCCTGACCCTTGAGCTGGAAGATGGCCGCAGCCAGACCGTTGACTGCCTGATCTGGGCGATTGGCCGCGAACCGGCGACCGATAACTTCAACCTGGCGGCTACCGGCGTGAAAACTGACGATAAAGGCTACATCGTCGTCGATAAGTTCCAGAACACCAGCGTGCCGGGCATCTACGCCGTGGGCGATAACACTGGCGCCGTCGAACTGACCCCGGTGGCCGTGGCCGCAGGCCGTCGCCTCTCCGAACGCTTGTTTAACAACAAGCCGGAAGAGCATCTGGACTACAACAATATTCCGACCGTGGTCTTCAGCCACCCGCCTATCGGCACCGTCGGCTTAACCGAGCCGCAGGCGCGCGAGCAGTATGGCGACGACGCGGTGAAGGTCTACAAATCCTCCTTCACCGCGATGTACACCGCCGTCACCTCGCACCGCCAGCCGTGCCGCATGAAGCTGGTGTGCGTTGGCCCGGAAGAGAAGATTGTCGGCATCCACGGCATCGGCTTCGGAATGGATGAGATGCTGCAGGGCTTTGCGGTGGCGTTGAAGATGGGCGCTACCAAAAAAGACTTCGACAATACCGTCGCTATTCACCCGACGGCGGCAGAAGAGTTCGTCACCATGCGCTAACACGCGAGCGCCGGATGATAAAAAGAAGCCCTGAGGGGCTTCTTTTTTTATGCTCAGGCCACGCCGTTATTGCCATGGCGCATAAACGCCGGGCGCTGATTGAGCGCCATATACCAGCGCTCCACGGCCGGCATTTCCGGATGCGCAAAGGGCGTCATCTTCCAGCGATGCACCGACAGCCCCAGCACGATATCGGCCAGGGTGAAGCGCTCGCCGGCTATCCACGCCCCGGTACGCTGCAACTGCGCCTCGACAATGCGCACACAGTGGGTCCAGGTGGCAATGCTCTCTTTAATCGCCGCCGGATCCTGAAAGCGAGGATCTTTACGCACCAGCCCCATAAAGGCATGGCGCCAGGCATTATTGAACTCGGTCGCCTGCCAGTCCATCCAGTGCTCCACCTCGGCGGCGGGCTGCGGCTCAGCGGGCAGCAGATCCCAGCGCTCCGCTTTCCGCGCCAGATAGCGGCAGATGCTGTTCGACTCCCAGAGCACAAAGTCATCGTCCAGCAGCACCGGCACCAGGCTGTTAGGATTCAGGCGCTGAAATTCAGGGGTGTCCAGGGGCTTAAACCCGCTGCCGTAATCCTCCTGCTGGTACGCCAGCCCGATCTCCTCGCAGGTCCACAGCACTTTCCGTACATTGATTGAAGAGCGTTTGCCCAGAATTGTTAGCATCGTCAGCGATTCCTCAGCCATAAAAGACAGTTCATTCACTCTACTCTATTGCCAGCCAGCAACAAGGCAGAGCGCTGGATAATGTGTATAGTTGATTCCAGCCTGTTTGCCGAAAAGGAACCCGACATGTTGACCCCTTTTACCGTTTTGATGCCCGCCAATATTCGTTTTGGCCGCGGTCAGGCCCAGAGCGCCGCCCCCTGGCTGGCGCAGCAGGGTGGTCCCATTCTGCTGGTGCATGGTGCCAGCCCGCAGCGGGCGGCGTTTCTCCGCCAGCAGCTGGAGGCGCTGCAGCTTGCGGTCACGACGCTGGCGATAAGTCGCGAACCCTGGCTTAGCGATATTGAGCAGGGCGTCCAGCTGGCGCGCGAGAAAGGGATCAGGGCGGTGGTCAGCCTCGGCGGCGGCGCGGTGATTGACGCCGGTAAAGCGATTGCGGCGCTGGCGCCCGCCACCGGCCCGGTGATCGACTATCTGGAGGTGGTGGGAACGGGCCGTCAGCTGGAAGCCAGTCCCCTGCCGTTCGTGGCGATCCCCACCACCGCCGGGACGGGCGCGGAGGTTACCAAAAATGCGGTGATCAACGTTCCGGAACAGCAGCGGAAGGTGAGCCTGCGCGACGACCGAATGCTGCCTGATCTGGCGATTGTCGACCCGGCGCTAACCGACAACGCGCCGCGGAGTATCACCCTGAGCTCCGGCCTTGACGCCCTGACCCAGGTGATAGAGCCGTGGCTCTGCAGCCGGGCCACCCCTTTCACCGACGCCCTCTGTCAACAGGCGATCCCGCGGGGTATCCGCGCGCTGAAGGTTCTGATGGAAAAAGAGTGCCCGGCCAGCCGCGACGAGATGGCCTGGGTCAGCCTGTGCGGCGGACTGGCGCTGGCGAACGCCGGGCTGGGGGTGATCCACGGCCTCGCCGGCCCGCTGGGCGGCCTGAGCCGCGCCTCGCACGGTGCCCTGTGCGGCAGCCTGCTGCCGTTTGGGCTGGCGCTGAATGAGTCGCAGATAAACGACCCCGCCCTGCGCCAGCGCTTCAACGACGTTCGCCGCTGGCTGGCCGACGGGCTGGAGGTCCCGGCGGATCGGGTCTGGGACAGTCTGCGGGAATGGAGCCTTCGCGCCGGTCTCGGCACCCTGCGCGACCTCGGCGTGGCGCGCGACGCGCTGGAGCCGGCGGCGCTGGCCGCCAGCACCTCCTCATCCATGAAGGCCAATCCGGTCAGCCTGAGCAGCGAACAGCTGCTGGAGATGCTGGAGGCGGCGTGGGAGTGAGCGCCCCGGGATAAAATTTTGTTGCATAATGAATGCTCCGAATTTTATCTTCGCCCAAGCGCGGACTTATTAATGATTTATCAAGGCGTTACTTAAAAATCACGGCGTCCCCTTCAGGCGGAAAAGCGTGATCTAACGCACAGTTTGCTTCACACTCACCGAAGCGACTGTCTACGCTTAAAAGACAAGGCCGGGTACGCCCGGCCGCGAACTCACGCTATCCGGAGGTCCGTATCGCTATGTTCAGCCAGAAATTACGCCACGTTGAAGACGACGAGTTAAGGATCGACATCGATCCCTGCTACGAAGCCGATCCGTACGAATTAAAGCTGGATGAGATGATTGACGCTGAACCGGAGCCTGAGGTGATCGAGGGGCTTCCGGCGTCTGACGCCCTCACCCCGGCGGATCGCTATCTTGAGCTGTTTACCAACGTGCAGAAATCACGCATTTTTGCCGACAGCAAAACGTTTCCCGACTGCGCGCCGAAGCACGACCCGCTGGACATCCTGCGGAACTACCGGAAGGTCAAACGTCAGCCCGATTTCGATCTACGGCAGTTCGTGGAGGACAACTTCTGGCTGCCGGAGAGCCAGACCGACGTTTACACCTCCGACCCTAACCTGACGCTGAAAGAGCACATCGATAAGCTGTGGCCGGTGCTGACCCGCGAGCCTCAGGATCATATCCCCTGGTCGTCGCTGCTGGCGCTGCCGCAGGCCTATATCGTCCCCGGCGGCCGCTTTAGCGAAACCTATTACTGGGACTCTTATTTCACCATGCTGGGGCTGGCGGAGAGCGGCCGGGAAGATCTGCTGAAATGCATGGCCGATAACTTCGCCTGGCTGATTGAAACCTACGGTCACATTCCGAACGGCAACCGCACTTACTACCTCAGCCGCTCGCAGCCACCGGTGTTCGCCCTGATGGTCGAACTTTTTGAAGAGGACGGCGTGCGCGGCGCGAAGCGCTATCTGGATCATCTGAAGATGGAGCACGCCTTCTGGATGGACGGCGCCGAGTCGCTGATCCCGCATCAGGCGTATCGGCACGTGGTGCGCATGCCGGATGGCTCCCTGCTCAATCGCTACTGGGACGATCGGGACACGCCGCGGGATGAATCGTGGCGCGAGGACGTGGAGACCGCCCGCCACTCGGGACGGCCGGCCAATGAAGTCTACCGCGATCTGCGGGCGGGCGCCGCGTCCGGCTGGGACTACTCCAGCCGCTGGCTGCGGGATATCACGCGGCTGGCCAGTATCCGTACCACGCAGTTTATTCCCATCGACCTGAACGCCTTCCTGTTCAAGCTGGAGACGACCATCGCCAACCTCTCCGGGCTGAAGGGCGATCGCGAGACGGAAGCAGCCTTCCGCCAGAAGGCTCAGGATCGGCGGGCGGCGGTTAACCGCTACCTGTGGGACGATGAGAACGGCTGTTTTCGCGATTATGACTGGCGCCGCGAACAGCTAGCGTTGTTTTCCGCCGCCAGCATTGTCACCCTTTACGTCGGCCTGGCGACCCACGAACAGGCGGAACGCCTTGCCGATGCGGTGCGGGCCCGCCTGCTCACCCCCGGAGGGATCATGGCCACCGAATATGAAAGCGGCGAGCAGTGGGATAAACCCAACGGCTGGGCGCCGCTGCAGTGGATGGCGGTGCAGGGATTTAAACGCTACGGTCAGGATCCGTTGGGAGATGAGATCGCCTGGAGCTGGCTGCAGACGGTCAACCACTTCTACAAGCAGCACCACAAGCTGATTGAGAAATACCACATCGCCACCGGTGTGCCGCATGAGGGCGGCGGCGGGGAGTATCCCCTGCAGGATGGCTTCGGCTGGACCAACGGCGTGGTGCGCCGGCTGATTGGCCTGTACGGTGAGCCAACCTAGTCGGGCTGTTCCCGGCGGCCTTCTCCTGCTATGTTCAGGGGATTCGCCCTGCCCGGAATGACGCTTATGCCTGAACTTCTGACGCCGCGCCTGCGCTGCTCACCGCTGCAGCTGGACGACTGGTCGTTTTTTCTTTCCCTGCAGCAGGATTCGCAGGTCATGCTCTACGTGGCCGACCCCCGGCCGCAGGCGGCCATCCGCGAGGCGTTCGATTCGCGGCTGCCGCCGTGGACGCCCGGGGATGCACACTGGCTGTGCCTGGTGGTGCGCGACAGGCTGACCCATACCCCGCTCGGCCTCACCGGTTACCTACATCATCAGCGCGACATAGCCGAGGTCGGCTTTCTCTTCGCCCCGGCGGCGCAGGGCCGGGGCTACGGCTACGAATCGCTGCGCGCGCTGTGCGACTACGCCTTCACCACCGGCGGCGTCCGCCGCCTGACCGCCACCGTCACCGCCGGCAACGAGGCGTCTAAGCAGTTACTGCTCAAAGCCGGGTTCCGGCTGGAGGGGGAGCTGCGGGAGAACTACTGGCTCAACGGACGCTGGCACAACGACTGGCTGTTCGGTCGGCTGCGCGCGGAGGGCGATGCGCCCTAGCGCGCCGCCGCTCACGGTCTGACGACAGCGGGGTTCAGAGGAACATCCCTCCCGAGACTTCCACACGCTGCGCGTTCATCCACGCCAGCTCATCGCTGAGCAGGGCGGCGATGGCGTCGCCGATATCATCCGGTAGCCCGACGCGCCCCAGCGCGGTCTGGGCGGCGATATGCCGATTCACCTCGGCGTTATCACGCACCTCCCCGCCGCCAAAATCGGTCTCAATGGCCCCCGGCGCGATGATGTTCACCGATATCCCCCGTCCGCCCAGCTCTTTCGCCTGATAGCGGGTCAGGACCTCCATCGCCCCCTTCATCGCGGCGTAGGCCGCATAGCCCGGCAGGGCAAAGCGCGCCAGGCCGCTGGAGACATTAAGGATCCGCCCCCCGTCCTGCAGGAGGGGTAGCAGCCGCTGGGTCAGAAAAAACGGCCCTTTGAACTGGATGTTCATCAGCTCGTCAAACTGCGCTTCACTGGTCTCGGCGAAGGGGACGTTGAGGCCGATCCCAGCGTTGTTCAGTAAATAATCAAAGGTAGTGCGTCCCCACTTCTGCGCCAGCACCTGCGCCACCTCGCTGGCAAAGGCGTCGAATGTTGAGGAATCGCCGACGTTCAGCGCCAATGCTGCCGCCTTACCCCCTTTTTGCTCAATCTCCGCCACCACATCGAGAGCCGCCTGGCGGTTGCTGTGATAGGTCAGAAGAATGTCGGTTCCCTTTGCCGCCAGCTTCAACGCGGCGTTTTTACCCAGGCCACGGCTGCCGCCGGTCACTAAAGCGATACGTTGTGTCATCAGAAGACCCCTTTCAGGTTGCGTTGTGATTGTGTTCTAGCTTATTAACTGCCAGTAAAACAATAAATACGCTACATTACGTTTTACTGTTTCATTCACAACAACAATAGGCCATGAGCATGGATAAAATTCATGCAATGCAGTTATTCATTCGCGTAGCGGATCTGGAGAGCTTCTCCCGCGCCGCCGAGACCCTGGCGCTGCCGAAAGGCAGCGTCTCGCGGCAGATTCAGGCCCTGGAAAGCCATCTTGGCGTGCGGCTCCTGCACCGTACCACCCGTCGGGTTCAGCTCACCCAGGATGGGATGGTCTACTACGAGCGGGCAAAGGATCTGCTGAGCAACCTCGACGAACTGGACGGGATGTTCCAGCACGATCCGGCGAGCATAAGCGGCCGGCTGCGGGTGGATATGCCGGTCGGTTTTGCCAAAAAGCTGGTTATCCCGCATCTGCCGACTTTTTTGCAGCAGTATCCGGGCATCGAACTGGAGCTGAGCAGCAGCGACCGGCTGGTGGACGTGATCCGCGAGGGGTTTGACTGCGTGGTGCGCGTCGGCGCGCTCAAAGACTCCGGGCTTATCGCCCGCCCGCTGGGCAAGCTGACGCAAATTAACTGCGCCAGTCCGGACTACCTGGCCCGTTTTGGCTACCCGCAATCCCTGGAGGATCTGGCGGATCATGCCCTGATCCACTACGCCAGCACTCTCGGGGTCCGTCCTTCCGGCTTCGAGGTGGTAATCGACGGCGCCGTGCGCTGGGTAAAAAGCGGCGGCATATTGACGGTCAACAGCACGGAAACCTATCAGGCGGCCTGTATCGCCGGGCTGGGAATTATTCAGGTGCCGCGCACCGGCGTGCGCGAGGCGTTACGCGCCGGCGAACTGATCGAGATCCTGCCCCAGTACCGCGCTGAGCCGCTGCCGGTCTCGCTTATCTACCCGCACCGGCGCAACCTCTCCCGCCGCGTGCATCTGTTTATGGAGTGGCTGGGTAGCCTGATGAAAGATTACGTCGATTGATCCGCGCGAAGGATGAACGGGGGGGCAGGCAGATGCGTTCCTGCAGGATACGGCATTTAAGGTATACTTTTTGCTGAATCTCGCGGTAAAAAAGGAAGAAATTACGTATGACGCCGGAAAACGACGATCGACGCCCACCACAGGAACCGGACACGCAGCCGGAGAAAAGCAAAAGCCCCCTCGACGCCCTCAATGACACGGCCGTCGGCCAAAAAGCCAGCCAGGCGCTGAAGACCGTCACCGGAACGGCGGCTAAAGTGCAGCGCAACCCGGTGATCGCCCACCTGCTACGCGCCGCAGAGCGCTTCAACGACCGGCTGGGAAATCAGTTCGGCGCGGCCATCACCTATTTCTCGTTCCTGTCGATGATCCCGATCCTGATGGTCTCATTTGCCGCCGCCGGCTTCGTTCTGGCCTGGCATCCGACCCTGCTGCAGGACATTTTCGACAAAATTCTGCAAAACGTCAGCGACCCGACGCTGGCGGCGACGCTGAAAAACACCATCAACACCGCGGTGCAGCAGCGTACCGCCGTCGGTGTGGTCGGCCTGCTGGTGGCGCTCTATTCCGGTATTAACTGGATGGGCAACCTGCGCGAAGCGATCCGCGCTCAGTCACGCGACGTCTGGGAGCGCCGGCCGCAGGACGAGGAGAAAATCTGGATAAAATACTTCCGCGATCTTATCTCGCTGATCGGTCTGCTGGTGGCGCTGATTATTACGCTGTCGATCACCTCTGTCGCCGGTTCCGCCCAGCAGTTGATTATCTCCGCGCTGTATCTGGACAATATTGAATGGCTGAAACCCGCCTGGCGGCTGATCGGTCTCGCCATCTCTATTTTTGCCAACTATCTGCTCTTTTTCTGGATCTTCTGGCGGCTGCCGCGCCATCGTCCGCGGCGCAAGGCCCTGTTTCGCGGCACGCTTATCGCGGCGATTGGCTTTGAAATCATCAAAATCGTCATGACCTGGACGCTGCCGGCGCTGGTGAAATCCCCCTCCGGGGCGGCGTTCGGATCGGTGCTCGGGCTGATGGCCTTTTTCTATTTCTTTGCCCGCCTGACGCTGTTCTGCGCCGCGTGGATCGCCACCGCGGAGTATAAAGACGACCGACGGATGCCGGGCAAAACCCACCGCTGACGTATTGCGAGGATGAATAAAAGAGGCAAAATTCATCCTCGCGCTTGATTTCAGCAGATAAATCCAGCGCGTAACTTTTATTTAACGAAAAACTGGTTTTATTCTCTATCCTTTTAATTGTGTGAAGCATTTCATAGAACTATTTTTTCTGGCGTAAAAATTATCCGCTTTTTGCCGCTTTTTTGCTCATTCTCCTCGTTTGTTACAGATTGAAATGTCCCTGTGGCTGTGGCTATATGGCTTTTCGTTCGCGCAAAAATAAGAAAGATCTATGCAAGCCACAGTCACCACACTCGAAAACACGCAGGAAACCGCCCCGGTCAACTCACGCAATAAAGTCGTTGTCGCCTCGCTCATTGGCACCGCCATTGAGTTTTTCGACTTCTACATTTATGCCACTGCCGCGGTCATCGTCTTCCCGCATATCTTCTTCCCGCAGGGCGATGCCGCCGCGGCCACCCTGCAATCGCTGGCCACCTTCGCCATCGCCTTCGTCGCCCGGCCAATCGGCTCCGCGCTGTTTGGCCACTTCGGCGATCGCGTCGGCCGCAAGGTTACCCTGGTGGCTTCGCTGTTAACCATGGGGATCTCCACCGTGGTGATCGGCCTGCTGCCCGGCTATGAAAGCATTGGCATTGTCGCGCCGATGCTGCTGGCGCTAGCGCGCTTCGGTCAGGGACTTGGCCTCGGAGGGGAATGGGGCGGCGCGGCGCTGCTGGCTACGGAAAACGCCCCGGCGCGCAAGCGCGCCCTGTACGGCTCCTTCCCGCAGCTGGGCGCGCCGATCGGCTTCTTCTTCGCCAACGGCACCTTCCTGCTGCTCTCCTGGTTGTTAACCGATCAGCAGTTTATGGAGTGGGGCTGGCGTGTGCCGTTTATCTTCTCCGCGGTGCTGGTGATCATCGGTCTTTATGTTCGCGTTTCGCTGCATGAGACCCCGGTCTTCGCCAAAGTGGCGGCGGCGAAAAAACAGGTCAAAATCCCGCTGGGTACCCTGTTGACCAAACACGTTCGCGTGACGGTGCTGGGCACCTTCATCATGCTGGCAACCTATACCCTGTTCTACATCATGACCGTCTACTCGATGACCTTCAGCACCGGCGCGGCGCCGAATGGCCTGGGCCTGCCGCGTAACGAAGTGCTGTGGATGCTGATGATGGCAGTGATTGGCTTTGGCGTGATGGTGCCGATCGCCGGCCTGCTGGCGGATGCCTTTGGTCGTCGTAAGAGCATGATTATCATCACCACGATGATTATTTTGTTCGCCCTGTTCGCCTTTAAACCGCTGCTGGGCTCCGGCAATCCGCTGCTGGTCTTCGCCTTCCTGCTGCTGGGCTTAAGCCTGATGGGACTGACCTTTGGCCCGATGGGCGCGCTGCTGCCGGAGCTGTTCCCGACGGAAGTGCGTTACACCGGGGCATCGTTCTCCTATAACGTGTCGTCGATCCTCGGCGCCTCGGTGGCGCCGTACATTGCCGCCTGGCTGCAGGGCAACTATGGCCTCGCGGCGGTCGGCACCTATCTGGCGGCGATGGCGGCGCTGACGCTGATCGCCCTGCTGCTGACCCACGAGACCCGCCACCAGTCGTTATGATCCTTCGCCCTGACGCCGCTGGCGTCAGGGCGCTCTCCTACTTTTTCATCTGCGACAAAATGGTCCGGCACTGGTTGCTATCGCCCTCCGCCGGAGAAACCAGCGCCAGCAGCGCGGCAGCCGGGGTCACCAGGGTGGCCAGCGCCGCCGCTACCGCGCCGCGGACAATCAGCGGCCCGGCCTTCACCCCCGCCTGCGGCGATTTAAAGGTGCCGCGAACATACAGCGGGGAACGCAGGGTGATCACCCGGAAGCCTTTGCTTTCCGGATCGATGGTCAGGTCCAGCTGCTCGGAGGCGAAGCTGGCGGTCCCGGTTACATTGATCAGCGCGTTTTCCGTATCGAAGGCAAAAATCTGCGGCCGGGCGACGCCGTTGGTCACGTCGATATTGGCCGCCGCGCAGTTCACCCGAACCTCCTCATCGCCAAAAATCTGGCCGATCAGGTAGTTGCCAACGTTAAGGCCGAGAATTTCCATCAGGTTGCGACTGATCAGGCCGTCGTTCATCAGCAGCTTCAGGTTGCCGTTGCTGTTGCCGAGCAGGGCCGCCACCGAGTTGCCGCTGCCGCGCAGCTGAACGTCGCCATTCATCTCGCCGAGGGTTTTCTGCATCATCTCGACGTTCGGCATCAGCGCCTTCAGCTTCAGGCGCCGCGCCTGCAGATTGGCCTCACCCTGCAGCGGCTTTTTATCGCCCTGCAGGTGCACGCTGCCGGCAATCGACCCGTTGGCCAGGCCAAAACGCACCGGCTGCAGGCGCAGGTCGCCATCCTCCAGGATCACGTGGGTCGCCAGATCGCTGATCGGCAGCGTGCCGCCGTGCTCGATTCTCCGGCCCTTAAAGCGCACATCGGCATCCATCACCTGCCATTTATCGGTTTCAAAGCGGTCCGCCGGCAACACTTTACCCGCCGGCTGCGGTCGGTCGCCCGCCTGGCGCGCAGCGCCTTTCTTCGTCCCTTTGCCGGAGTCGACGCCGATTAACGGCCCGAGATCCGCCAGCCGCAGCTGCTTCGACTCCATGTCGCCGCTGAGCTTCGGTCGCGGTTTGCCAGTGGTATAGGTCAGGGAGCCATGAATGTCGCTATCGCCGATCCGGCCGTTAAAATCCTGATAGTCAAAGCGCATGCGGTTTTTCTGCTTAAAGTCGGCGCGCAGGTGGCCGTCGGTGGAGAACGACGGCGTCTCCGGCAGCAGCACGCCGGTCAGGTCGTAGAGGTCGCGCAGCGAATCGCCGGCGAATTTCAGCCGCAGGTCAATGCCACCGACGTTGAGCGGGTCGCTGACCGTGCCGCTAAACGCCACCCGCGTATTGCCGGAGCGGAAGTCGCCCTGCAGCGGGAAAGGCGTGCTTGCGCTGCGCAGGGCCAGCATGCCGCCGATTTTACCGTTGCCGGTGACCGGCTGGCCCTTGTAGCGGCCCTTCAGCGAAAGACCAAAGACATAGTCGCCTGGTTTCGCCGCGCTCTGCCGATCCTGCGTGCCGGTGACTTCGCTGAACGGCAGCGGTTTGCCGAGAGGATCGACGAGGATGGTGATATCGCTGCGGGTAACCTTGTCATCGATGGCGATAGTCCCGCGGTCGAAAAGAATATTATCAAGGCGGAAAGACCAGCTGGAGGGGGCGCTGTCCCCCGCGGCACGCCGATCGCCAGCCAGCTGAAAGGTCCAGTTATTGTTGTCTTCCGCCAGGCGGATCAGCCGCACGTCGGGCCGTTCCAGCTTGATCCACGGCAGATACACCGTTTTGCTCAGCAGCGCCAGCGGGGCGAGGGTCGCCTCCACCCGCGGCAGGTGGATCATGGTCACCTGGGGAATGGCCGGCGGATTGCCCAGCACGATATCCTCCGCGTGCACATGGGGCCACGGGATCCAGCTGCGCCAGCCGCGCTCCTCCGGCTGACGCTCCCAGACCACGCCGAGATCGCCGCGGATGGCGAACGGGCGGTTCAGCTCGGCAGACACTTTCTGATTGATCGTCGGCTTCAGCCGGTTCCAGTCAAAGGTGGCCAGCACGATAAAGAAGAGAACGATCAGCAACAGTATCGTTCCTGTGATGATTACCAACGTTTTACGGGTTCTGCTCATCCCTACTCCGCTCCTTTTGCATCACGTCAGTCCTGAATATAGTCAAAAAGCGGCGTTTCTCCTGGAAATGCGCTTTTCGTCACATTACGCGCGTCAGGTCAAAAAAATAATGGAACGATGTTTTAATATGATTGACCAGCAAAACAGCGCAGCGCACACTAGCGCTTATATCGATTCCATTGCAGGTTCTGGCTATGTCTAAAAAAATTGCCGTCATTGGCGAATGCATGATTGAGCTGTCAGAGAAGAACGGGGCCGTTAACCGCGGCTTTGGCGGCGATACCTTAAACACTTCGGTCTATATCGCGCGGCAGACAGATGCCAGCGCGCTGAGCGTCCACTACGTCACCGCGCTGGGAACCGATGCGTTCAGCCAGCAGATGCTCGACAGCTGGCAGCAGGAAAACGTCAACATCGATCTTATCCAGCGGATGGCCGACCGCCTGCCGGGGCTGTATTACATTGAAACCGATGACGCCGGCGAGCGCACCTTCTACTACTGGCGCAACGAGGCGGCGGCAAAATTCTGGCTGGAGAGCGATCGCGCAGCGGCGATTTGCGAAGAGCTGGCCACTTTCGACTATCTCTATCTGAGCGGTATCAGCCTCGCCATTCTCAGCCCGGTCAGTCGTGCAACGTTGTTCACGCTGCTGCGTGAGTGCCGCGCCAACGGCGGCAAGGTGATCTTCGACAACAACTATCGCCCGCGCCTGTGGGCCAGCCAGGCGGAGACGCAGCAGGTTTATCAGGAGATGCTCGCCTGCACCGATATCGCGTTTCTGACCCTCGACGATGAAGACGCGCTATGGGGGGAAAAACCGGTCGCCGAGGTGATCGCCCGCACCCACGCCGCCGGCGTGGAAGAGGTGGTGGTGAAGCGCGGAGCGGATGCCTGCCTGGTCTCGGTTAGCGGGCAACCGCTGCGGGAAGTGCCGGCCGTCAAGCTGGCCAAAGAGAAGGTGGTGGATACCACCGCCGCCGGCGACTCCTTCAGCGCCGGCTATCTGGCCGTTCGCCTGACCGGCGGCGATGCTGAATCCGCCGCCAGACGCGGACATCTGACCGCCAGCACGGTGATCCAGTATCGCGGGGCGATCATCCCGCGGGAAGCGATGCCGCAATAATCCTCACCTGTAAGCGCTCTCCGGCCGCCGCTGGCGCGCCGGAGAGGCGTCAGGTTACTGCCCCGACGGGATGTCGCTGGCCTCGCTGTGGGCGTCAACCGTATCGGCGCTGCCGCTGGTCGCTGCGGCCGCCGGACTCGCCGAACTCGGCGCCATCAGTTTTTCCCACGTGGCCTGCAGCTCCTTCATGTTGTATTCCGGTTCGCCTTTCGGCTGCTGTAACACCAGCGCCATATCCTGAGAGAGTTGCTGACGCAGGTACTGGTTCAGCATGTCCACCGTCAGGGAGTTGAGGAACTCCTGACGCAGCTTCTGGTACTGCTCCGGCGCGATATCCACCACCTGATTTTGCAGGGAGCGCATGCGCTGGCTCATCAGAATGTCGGTATCGGTGCGCGCATAGGTGGCAAACAGCTTCTGCAGCTCGAGGCTTTTCTGGGCGATAAGCGCGTCAAACTCCTCCTGCGGCAGGCCGTTGTCGCGCACTTTCGCCAATTCGCGCGAAACCACGCTCAGGTTGTTATTCAGGCGCTCGCCCGGCGATTCGATATTGATGGCGCACTGCGCGCGCTGATAGAGCACCCGGCAGTCGAAACCAAGCCCAATATCCTTGACGTTATTTTTGCTCAGGCTCTGCTGCACGTGCCAGAACAGCGCTTCGCGGGCGAGGTCGTCGCGCCAGTAGCGCTGCAGCGCTGCGGAATCGCGGATCGGCTGCCAGGGGGCGTCCCACATGATGGACAGTTTGTCCTGGCGCACGGCGCTGGTCATGATGCTGACCGGCACGGTGGGCAGCGGCGATAAGGTCGGCACCGCCGCCGGCGTTTCCCGCTTCCCCTTCAGATCGCCAAAGGTCTTGCTGATTTGCTCAGCGACGCTGCGGCTGTCGACGTTACCCACCACGATCAGCGTCATGGCGTCAGGGGTGTACCATTTTTGATAAAAGTCTTTCAGCTGCGCCACGTCGATCGGCTGCTTCAGCGGCGCGGCGGGATCGTGGCCCAGCATGGTGGAGCCCTTCAGGCGATAGCGCCACCAGCCCTCTTTGGTATCCAGCGGCCAGGTCGCCACCATGTCGCTGCCCTGCAGCGCGTGATTGATCGATTCAGGCGTAATGGTCAGTTTACCGCTGGCGTCCGCCAGCCAGCTCAGCGCCTCTTTCAGCAGATCGTTGCGGTTATTCGGCAGGCTGAGATTAAACATCGTGTAATCGTAGGAGACGATGGCCGGCGGCAGAGGACGCTTCGGGTCAATACTCTGCTGCCACAGCGAGCGCGCCTGCATCGTCGGCAGGCTGCCGCTTTGCGTCAACGCCAGACGGGGAATAAAACGGCTGAAACCGCTCTGCTGAGTGCTTTCGCTCAGCGAGCCAATATTCACGGACAGACGGACTTCGATACGGTCGCTGGGACGCTGCGGCGTGGCCAGCACCTGCCACGACAACCCATTCGCTAAGGTCCCTTGTTGCCAGGCCGGATCAGGCTGGAGCGCTTCTGCCTGCACATAACCGGCCGCCGCTACCATCAGCAAACCGCCCGTTAAGAGTTTAATTGTTGTGCCCTGCATGTGAACCCCTGATGAACATTCCTGGTTACAACAGCATCCCACTGACGGGCTGCCGAAAAAAGTGAGAGTGAAATACGTCGGTTAGACCACACGGAGACGAAAATGTCGCATGACAACGTAAAATAATCATTTCGTGTCATTCCCGCCGGGCGGAAATGACCTCTAATTATGCGCAGGAGCCCGTACTCCAGCAAGGGAGTACGGGCCTAAGAGGAGGATTTAAGAGGATAATTCGTGCGTTTTGTTCGCGGGAACACGGTTATTCAGCACATCATCCATCTGTTTGGCATCGAGTTCTTTCACCCATTTTGCCACCACCACCGTGGCGACGCCGTTACCGACCAGGTTAGTCAAAGCGCGGGCTTCGGACATAAAGCGGTCGATACCGAGGATCAGCGCCAGGCCAGCGACCGGTAAATGCCCAACCGCCGAGATGGTCGCCGCCAGCACGATGAAGCCGCTGCCGGTCACTCCCGCCGCCCCTTTCGAGGAGAGCAGCAGCACCACCAGCAGGGTGATTTGATGGAAAATATCCATATGGCTGTTGGTCGCCTGGGCGATAAACACCGCCGCCATCGTCAGATAGATAGAGGTGCCGTCGAGGTTAAACGAATAGCCGGTCGGGATCACCAGGCCCACCACCGACTTACGACAGCCGAGCTTCTCCATCTTGTCGAGCATGCGCGGCAGCGCCGATTCGGATGAGGAGGTCCCCAGCACGATCAGCAGCTCTTCACGGATATAGCGGATAAATTTAAAGATGCTGAAGCCGGTGGCCCGGGCGATGCTCCCCAGCACCAGCACCACGAACAGGATACAGGTGATATAGAAGCAGATGATCAGCTGCCCCAGCTGCACCAGGGTGCCGACGCCATATTTACCGATGGTGAAGGCCATGGCCCCGAAGGCGCCGATCGGCGCCAGGCGCATGATCATATTGATGATGCCGAAGATGACCTGCGAGAAGCTTTCAATGACGTTGAAAATCAGCTGGCCCTTGCTGCCCAGACGATGCAGGGCAAAGCCAAACAGAACGGCGAACAGCAGAACCTGCAGGATGTTGCCGCTGGCGAAGGCGCCAATGACGCTGCCCGGGATCACATCCAGTAAAAAGGCCACCACCCCCTGGTCTTTCGCCTGCTCAGCGTACACCGCCACCGCTTTCGCATCGAGCGTCGACGGGTCGACGTTCATCCCGGCCCCCGGCTGCACCACGTTGACGATAATCAGACCGATAATCAGCGCGATGGTGCTGACCACTTCGAAATAGAGTAGCGCTACCGCCCCGGTACGGCCAACGGCTTTCATGCTCTCCATCCCGGCGATCCCCGTCACGACGGTACAGAAGATAACCGGAGCAATCACCATTTTAATCAGCTTAACGAAGGCGTCGCCGAAGGGTTTCATTTGCGCGCCCAGTTCCGGGTAAAAATGGCCCAGCAGAATACCGATCGCTATGGCCGTCAGAACCTGGACATAGAGGCTTTTAAAGATAGAGGTTTTCATAGGGTGTCCTTTGGGAATAACCACAGAGCAAGAAGGGATATTTGACGTCTGTGGCTTAAAAATAACACCCTGGAAACATTTCAGAAATAACTAACGCCGAAAGTGCAACGCAATTGTTAAAATCTTTGAGCTGACTCGCACAAGTCAACAAAACATTTACAAATTTGCATCCTCCCGGACCGGGGAGAGATAGCGCGCGCTGAACGCCTCCTGCGGTAAAGCGCAACCGAACAGATGGCCCTGGAGCACCTCGACGCCGGCGGCTTGCAACCAGCGGTACTGGGCCTCGTTCTCCACCCCTTCCGCCACGATACGTAGCGACAGGCCGCGCGCGAGCTGGATCATCGCCGGCACCATGCTGACATCCTCCGGCAGCATATCGATGAATACCTTATCGATTTTCAGGATATCCACCGGCAGGGCCTTCATCTGCTGCAGCTGGTGCAACCCGGCGTAACCCATGCCAAAATCATCCAGCGCAATGCGTACCCCGGCCTCGCGCAGAGGCCGCAACCGCGCCATCACGTCCTGCGGATCGTCCATCCGGCAGCTCTCCGTCACCTCGAGAATTAAGGTACCCGGCGCGATGCGGTAGCGGGCGATCAGCTTCAGCATCTCCTCGCCGCGATCATGCTCCAGCAGCTGAAGCAGCGAAACATTGACCGACAGCGGCAGCATAATCCCCTGGCTTTGCCAGGCCGCCAGCTGGCGGCAGGCCTCTTCCATCACCCAGTAGCCGACCGGGATAATCAGCCCGCAGGACTCAATGCGTTCAATCAGCGCCGGCGGTAGCGACCAGCTGCCATCCGCCTGCCGCTGACGCAGCAGCACCTCGGCGCCGCAGATCTCGCCGCTGGCGCAGGCCACCTGCGGCTGCAGCCAGATAGCGAACTGCTGGTTGTCGAGGGCGGTCATAATATCGTGCTCTTCCATCAGCCGACGCTGGGCCTTTTCCATCTGCTCGGGATCGAAGAACTCAATCTGGTTTTTACCTTTGCGTCTTGCGGTGACGGCGGCTGACACCGCGCGCCGGTAAAACTGTTCGGCGCTGAGGCCGGGGTGGAACATAGCGATCCCGACGCTGGCGTAGGGTCGCAGCTGCAGACCATGCAGCGGCAAACGTTCATTAATAATAGTGAGCACTTGCTTACTTAACGTCACCGCCTGCCAGGATTCGGCGAGGCCATCGGCGAGAATGGCGAAGTCATAGCCGCTCACCTGGGCCAGCACCATCTGCGGCGGGATCGCGGCGCGCAGCTTCTCCACCAGCGTCAGGAGCAGCATTTCGCGCTGGCTCTCCTTGAGCACGCCGGCGGCGTCCTGCAGGGTTTCACAGGCGACGACGATCAGCGCGGCGCTCTGCGGGCGGGCCACCGTCTGCTCCAGCATCGCCAGCAAAAAGGCTTTATTCGGCAGCTCGGAGACCGGGAAGCGGGTCGACTGGATGGACAGCTCATCATGCTGGCGCACCAGGCTCTGCTGGTTGCGGTTATAGCTGCGTACCAGCATGCCGATCTCGTCGTCATGGTGCAGGCGCGGGAGGGTCAGCTGATGCCCAAGACGCTCCTGCTGGGAGAGATCGTTCAGCTCGCGGGCGATACGCCGCAGAGGGCGAACCATCAGCCGGTTGATGCACCAGGTGAGCGCCACCGTCAACATCAGCACCAGAAGTAAGTAAGCAGTCACTAACGTGGCAAGGGCGCTCATGACGAATTTATACATGCGATAGGAATCGGCCTGCAGCACCAGATAGGCCAGCGGCTGCGGGTTGGCCGGCCGCTCCAGCGAATAAATGGGCAGCGAAATCTGCACCGGCAGCTCAAATAGCCGGGTGATGGTCACCGGCACCGACCGCTCGGGGATAAACCGCATCCGTAACGCCTGGAACTGGTTGGGCAAGACCACATCCGCCCGGCTGACGATGCCAGCAGGCTGGATACGGCTTAAAATAGCTTCCGCTTCCGGAATATCGGCTTTCAGAATAGCCGCCGACAGCGGTTCGCGAACGGATCGCGCGATACTTTCTAACTGCGTGGCCGTGGTAAAGCGACTCTGTTGCACAAAGTGAAACAGCAAAATAGTGCAAAAAACCAATACAAAGGCCATGGACACGCTCGCGACCATCGCCATCTGTTTGATTGTAAGTGAACGGCTGACGCGCAACGGTGTTCTCCACTGATACTGAATGCATACCCGGTATCAATCCTTCAATCCCGGTCGTTTCAGGCTGATTATATACTCAAATCCTTCGCCCACGCCCGCGAGGGATGAAGTGACGGGATATTTCCGCGCGGTGACGCAGACGCCGGAGAGACCTCCCCGGCGGCCGACGGTGGGCAACGCCTCACGAGTATACGCGAAGCGCGCCGTGGAGTGGCGCTCTGTGACGTAATTCAGCCTATTCTGCTACCAGTCGGCGTAAGGCACCAGCGGCTGGGGCGGCATATCCAGATCCCCCTGCCAGCCTGCCGCCGAGTAGCGGACGTAAAGCAGCGCATGGCTTGGGGTATAATCCTTCGCCTGCTGAATATCGACCGCAGCGCCAACGAACCAGTTGCTGGTCACCCGCCGCTCCACCAGCGCTCTGGCGGTGTAACCGAATCCCTGGCTGCTGCTGCCCTGCTCCGTCAGTTCGCTGGCGCGCTGCCGGTAGTCGGACGGGATCAGGTTCAGCAGCGGATAGCGGGCCTGCGTTTGGGTACGCGAATGGGACCATGACACCGACCCGCCGAGTTCCCAGGACCAGTTCTCCGTGCGCTGACGCCAGGTCACCGGCACGGCGAAAGAGAGGTACTCCTGCGGGCTGTAATAGCCGCCCTGGCCGAGGGTGTAGCCGCTGAGATCTTTGTCGTAGTGCCAGAGCATATTGTTGAGGCCGACGGTGACGCGACGATTATTCTCGTTAATCACCTTGTAGTAGTAGCCGGTCATCCAGCGCACGCGCCAGTTATCCGCCACGTTTTTACCGGTCAACGAGTCGGCCCCCAGCGAGGACCAGATCCCGTGCGCTTCGCCCCGGTCATAGCTGAGGCTCACACCGCCGCCGTCGGCGCGAACACCGCCCCAGGTGGTGCCGGTATGGCTGTTGCTGTCTTTCTGCCCGCCGAAGGAGAGCAGCGAGCTGGAGATGGGCCGCCGGTGGACGTTGACCGTGTACCCCACTGGCCCGACGTCGCTGCTGTAGCTCAGGCCGCCGACCACATCGACGACATTGAAGCCCATCGGCGTGGTGCCGATATCCCCGCTCCAGGTGTCGTTCTGCCAGCCGACCGCCACGCTGGCCCCGCTGTCGGTCTGATTTTTACTACCGCTGGTGCAGGCGATCTCCCCGCAGGTGCCCCAGCTGGGCGAGTAGCTCCCGTCGCTGTGGGTGGAAAAGCTGCCGGCATCCATATTGACCAGGTCGGTGCGAAAGAACATCCGGCCATCCGCTAGCGGGGCATCCACCTGCAGCATGGTGGTATGCGCCTTCAGATCGGAATAGCCGCCGGTGCCGCTGGATCCCCAGAAGTCATGTTCCAGGGTGACGTTCAGATCCTGCTGGCGATAAAGATCGGCGGCATCGCTGCGGATCCCGCGCTTCAGCCAGTCATCCCGGCTGTCGTTGCGCGTCAGCCGGGTAAAGGTATCGTTATCCTGCGGCTGCGCGGGGGTGATGCCGGAGGCCACCATCGCCTCCCGGTAGTGAGTCAGCGCCTGCTGCGGCTCCCCGTTCCGGGTGGCAAAGCGCGCGGCATCGCGCAGCACCAGCGCGCTCTCCATCGAGGGCGGCTGCGCCTTCGCCTGCGGCACAATCTGGTTAAAAATCCGTTGGGCGTCAGCGGTATCGCCAAGGCCAGCTCGCGCCAGGGCGACCCGCCGCTGCATATTCATGGATTCGGCCTCTGCGCCTTTCAGCTGCATGACCTGCGCCCGGGCGGCCGGTTTATCCCCCTCGGCCAGGTAGACTTCCGCAAGGCCGAGGCGCGCATCGCCGTTGTCGGCTTCCTGACGCAGCACCCGCTGATAGTCGGCAATCGCCGTCTGGTTGTCGCCGCGCTGCTGCGCCCAGTCGGCCAGCGTCAGGTCATAGCGTACCGAGGCCGGCTGCTGTTTGATGAGGGCGATCGCCTGCGCTTCCTCGCCGCTGTCGCGCAATTGGTTCGCCTGGCGCAGCACCCGGTCGCTTTGCAGACGCGCCTCCAGTTCACGGATGTTATCTGTCCACGCGTTGCGCGGCAGGGTGGCGATTTGCGCCAGCGCCAGATCGTCCTGGTCGTTCCCCGACAGGTACAGCCCCGAGGCGTATATCCGTTCAGCATCCTGCGGCTGGCGGTTGACCATCGCCCGCATCAGCGCATCGGCTTGCTGGCGTTCGCCGGCGCTGACCAGATCCCGCGCCAGACGATAGGTGATCCACACGCTGTCCGGATCGAGCGCCAGGCGCCGACGCTGGACTTCCGCCGCCTGCGCCCAGTTGCCCTGGCTCTCCAGGGCCTGCGCCTGTTTCTCCAGCCGGTCGTTGGTCAGGCTGCGCTCGATATCATCAATACTGCGCCGCTGGGCAGCAGGAAGGCCGGCGATCCAGGCGCTGGCTTTCTCGGGCGATTCGGCGCGATAGAGGTTGGCCAGGCCGCGCACCGCCAGGTTATTGCCGCGATCCAGGCGCAACGCCTGCTGATAATAGCGCTCCGCCGCCGCCGACTCTTTGCGCGCCGCCGCGACGTCGCCCAGCCCCAGCACGGCATAGCTGTCGGTCCGATCGACCCGCTGCGCCTGGGCATAATAATTCTGCGCCTGCGCAAGCTGACCGGCCTTCAGGGCGTTATCCCCCTGCTTGATCAGCAGCCAGTAGCGGTTGGTTTGCAGCAGGCTGTCCCATTTGCCGCGATTCGGGCTGTCGGGATCCATGGCGATCGCTTTATTGAGCTGGGCCACCGCCCGCGCGCGGTCGCCGCGCTGGGAATAGGCCTGGCCGAGGGCGCCCACCGCATCGCTGTCGCGGCTGTCGGCCTGAACGGCTTTCTGCAGATCCGCAACCGCCTGCGAAGTATTTCCGGATTTGACCGCCGCCAGCCCTTCCGAGCGGGCGCGGAACGTCGGATCCTGCAGCTGCGCCTGCTGCTGGTCGAGCAGGACGCGGGCGTTCGCCGCCACCGAGCCGGTAGGAAACTGCAGCAGGAATTGCTGCAACGCCTGCACGCTGGCCTTGCTCACCGGCATGCTTTTCACCTCGCTGTACCACATATCGGCGGCGATACCGCGTCCTGAGGCCGAGCGGGCCATTTCCGCCAGATAGGCGAACCCTTCCTGCGGTTTGTTATCGGCAAACATCTGCTTCGCCAGCGCCGTCAGCAGGCTGACGTTGCCCGGCGCGCTGGCGTTCAGTTTTTTCAGCTGGCTGACGCCTTCGCTATGACGGGCCGGCAGGCGCGCCACCAGCGTCCAGTATTCAATCGCGGCATCAACATCATCCGGCACGCCGCCGAACAGCTTTTCGTAGGCGGCGATGGCTTCATCGACCTTCCCGGCCACGCCCAGCAGTCGCGCCTGCTGCAGCGCCTGACGACCCTCGCCGGTGTTGCTTTTCATCTCATTGCGCGACGCCTTCAGCTCCGGGGAGTCCGGCGCCAGCTTCGTCAGTCGCTCCAGCTCTTTTTGCGCCCCGGCGGCATCCCCCTGGCGCAGCAGATAGCGCATCCGCGCGGCAATCAGGTCCGGGTTGTTGGGGTCAATCAGCTCCAGACGGTACAGCGACTGGCGCACCAGGTCTTCACGATTGCTGGCCTCGCCGAGGCGCACCTGCTCCAGCAGATGTTCCTGGGCGGGCGTCGTCGCCGCCTGCGCTAACGGCAGCAGCGCAACGCCGAGGGACAGCGTGAGTAAACTTAGTGAGAGCTTGCGCATTCCTGGTTCCAGTCAGGTTGTAATTCGCCACCCGCAGTGAAACGAAAACGGTGTTGATCCCAACCCTGGCCAAACAGCGTCAGGACCGCGCTGTAGTAGGCATCCGCGCCGGGATAGTTATCGGCGACGCGCTGCCGTTGCACCGACCGGGCCTCGTCGTTCTGTAAAAACGGCAGCATCACCGCGGAAAAGCCCACCGGCCCCTGGCCGCTGGTTTTGCCGGTGGCGATATTCACTTTCTCCGGCGGTACCCCCTGCTCCGCGGTCTGCGCCGCCATCGGCGCAAAGCGGGCCAGCAGACGCGCTTTCTGCTTATCGCCGTCATGAAGCATGCCCACCCACAGGTAGACGCGAATCGCGTCATAGCTGCCGATCGGCGGCTTCTCCGTTTTCAGCTGCCAGCCTTTCCCTTTCTCATAGCGCACCCAGTCCGGGGCAAAGCCTTTCGGTGCGGTCTCCAGCAGCAGACGCAGGTTAGTATCGCGCAGGGCAGGCCACGGCGCGCCAAAACGCACAAAATAGGTGGCCAGCTGCGGTGGAAGATAGCTGGGGTTAAACCGCCAGCCGCTGTCATCGACAAAACCGACTTTTCCCGGCAGCAGCATCGTGCCAAGGCCCGGCACCGCCACCGTCTCTTCATCGACAATCCGCGCCAACAGCGCTTTCCCGGTCTCGGTGTACTGCGGCTGCTGCCACAGGCGCCCCGCCTCCAGCAGCGCCCAGGCTATCCACAGATCTGAGTCGGATGCCGAATTGCTGTCCAGCAGCGTCCACTGCTCGTCGTCCTTTTTCCCCCACAGCCAGCCCGGCAGATGCTGCCGCAGGTCGCCCTCCGCCAGGTTGTTCTGCGTCCAGGTCAGCAGCTTGTCGAACCCCGCGCGATCGTTGGCCGCCAGGGCAAAGAACAGGCCATAGCTCTGTCCTTCGGAAGTGGAAATTTTGCGCGCATCGCTGGGGTCGATCACCCGCCCCTCGGGGCTGACGTAGGCTTGCTTAAACTGCTCCCAGGCGGGCCACTGGCAGGCGGCGCTCGCCTGGCCCGCCGCCAGCACCAGCGCGGAGAGCACCGCGCCGCAAAGTACTTTCATCATGGTTTACTCATCATCCAGGCTAAGGCGGCGGCGGCTGATAATGCGCAGCATGCGCCACAGGACCCACGCCAACAGCACGATACTGACCGCGGCGAAGATCGCCAGCAGTATCGGGTGGTTAGAGAGCGCGAACCAGATGCGCTCGAACCAGGGCAGATGGCCGACATAGTAAACATCGCCCACCCGCAGGCTGTTGACGCCGGATTCGCGGATCACCGCCACCGAGCCAAACATCGCCGCCCGCTTACCACTGTCGTTGAGGGCGTTGGTTAGCAGTTCATTACCGCGTGGGCTGTCGGCCAGCAGGGCCACCACGCTGCGTTGATCGTTGTAGGGCGACTGGAAGCCAATCACCGCCGCCATCGGTCCGGAAGAAGTGATGTCGGTGCGGGTGTTGGGCGTGCGGGCCTCGTCATCGGGATAAATGCTCGCCAGGTCGTAATGACGCATCGGCATTTTCACCCAGCTTTTGGTCGCCTCGACCAGCAGGTTGATTTTGGTATCGTCCTTGAGGGACGAGGGGATCGCGCCGATCAGCAGCAGATCCGCATCTTTATTCTTGATCTGGTTGCCATCGTCAGTCATTTGCAGATTAATCGCCGCCAGGCCGGTCTGCGAACCGATGCCGCCCAGCGCCTGCAGCAGCGTCGCCACCTGGCCCTGGGTCGGCGCCTTCGGCACCACCACCAGGGTGTCGGCGAGGTCCGCCATACGGCTGTAAGGGAAGCCGGCATTGGCGAAGACGCGCAGGTCCGGTAGAGCAATAAAGTGATAATACTTCGAGAAGTCGATGGTCGAATCGTCGCCGATCACCACATGGTTCTGCACCGGCTGGAAGGTAATACAGTTGTCGATAGAGCCGCCGGGCATCGGGTTCATGTACTGGAAGTCAAAGCGCAGCTGGTTCACCGCCCCAAGACGCAGCGCGGGTATGGTAACCTCCGATTTGCCGTCCAGCAGCCCCTGCAGCACCGGCAGGCGCAGGATCAGTTTGTTCACATCCTGCGAGCTGTTAAGGCTGAACGACTGCAGGAACTGGTCGTTAAGGCTGATATCCATCCGCGAGCTATCCTTCACCGGCGGCATGGTATAGCGGTATTTCAGATCCATATCGATGCCGTTGGCCCGCAGCAGATAGAGATCCGGCGGCAGGTTAAGCGCCACGGTGATGGCATCCGGCACCAGCCCGCTGGACTGCAGCTGTTGCTCATAGGTTTTCAGCTCAGCAAAGGTGACCGAGCGGTCGGTGCGCACCCAGTTTGGCGCATCGTATGGCTGCCGCGGCTGCAGGGTTTTGATGCCGTCCACGGTGACGCTGCTGCCGCGGAACAGAATATTGCCCTGGGCAATCCCCTTCGCCGCCAGCAGCAGGTCTTTATCATCGCGGCCGAAAATAACCAGCAGCTTGACGTAAGGATCGTTCGGGTTGTCGATCATTTCGATGGTCGGCGCGTTGACCGGCGGATGATCGCGCAGGAAATCCGGACGCTTGTCGTTGGTGGCGAAGACAATGGCGTTACGATCCGGCAGTTCGTTGAAATAGACCGGGAACTGCTGGCCGCGCCAGCCGGCCTTGCTGCCGAACCATGAAGCGATAATCGCCGCCGCCTGCTGCTGGGCCACCGCCGGCGAGCCCGGGAAAATCATCGGCAGCGTCAGCGGGCGGTTGTCGCGCGGATCGTAGAACGGTACCGGGAAGTGCGACAGATCGTTATGCACCTTCAGCGACTGGTAGGTGAGATCCAGATAGCTTTCGCGCCCGACGTCCAGCCACAGCGTGCTGCTGGCCGGGTTTTCGCAGACATCGCGGTAGTGGCCGACAAACTCCAGCCGTATACGGTTGAAGTCGGTGATATACAGCGGGTCAATCGGCAGCTGTGCGCGGATCTTTTTCCCCAGCTGCTCTTTGGTGACGGGCAGGACGCCCATCAGCTCATCGTTGAGATAGACTTTCAGCTGCGACTGCACGGGCAGCAGCGAGGGCGACGGGGTGTATTCCAGATTGAGCAGCGCGTTAGCGACCAGCTCATCGCTGCGCATGCCGAATTCAACCGAGGCGTCAGGCCGTGAGCCGCGCAGCACAATGCTGCCCGGAGGCGGCGCGATGGTGGCAAAGGTCAGCTTCACCTCCCGCTGCGGGACGTTCTCGGCGACCACCGCCGGAGCGGTCGGTTCGGCGAGGGTTGCCGTCGGCTCGCCTGTCGTCACCGGCGCGAGCGGGGAGGCCGCCTGCGGCTGAACGCCAGGGGCCGGATTCACCACGGTGGCCGGCGCCGCGTAAGAGGCCAGCGGATACCAGCTGCACATGCCCACCGCTACTGCACACATCCAGGAAAGTTTTCTTTTCATCGCATTATCATCATTGTTGAGCCATTGCCGGGTCTGCGGAGAGCGTCGGCGCGGCGCGTTCAGGGCGTCGGGGTACAAACGACACTATCCATGCCACCAGCGAGGTGAGCGCGCGGAAAACCACCTTCACCGACGGCGGCGAAAACTCCGCCAGGTGACGATAGCCACGGAACCCCAGCTTGAGGATATCCAGCAGGCTTTCCATCGGCTTGTCTTCCGGGAAGCTATCCTGCCAAAGCGCCCACGTATCGGCGCGGGCAAACGTACACTGCACAAAATCGATATGCTGCTGGTTGGTCAACGGCAGCAGCTGCAATCCCACTTCGCTGCCGTTGACCCGCGCGACCCGCACCGGGAAGGCATACTCCTGCTGTCCCCGTTTGAGCAGCAGCCTGGCGTTCTGCCCCTCCAACACCTGAGCGTCGCCGTGAATTTTAATCCCCAGCCCACCGTCGGAATAGTCGTGAACGGTGCAGGAGAACAGATGGCCATCTTCGCGGGCAATTGCCGCCGGCATGCTCATTTCGACACGATGCGACCGGCGGACCTGCTTGCTTTCGACCGAGACCGCCACCGCGCCGCCAAGAATAATCAGGTTGTAGAACACCCAGACAATACTCACCCAGACGGTGAGAATTTCGTTTTCCGGGCCGTACATAAAGCGCCAGATCCCCACCGCGACGCCGACCAGGTTGAGCAGCACGAGGTAGATATAGGGCCGGGAGATCACCCAGTCGACATACTCCTCTTCCACCAGTCCGCCCTTCGCGGTGACGTTGAATTTGCCTTTATGCGGATTAATCAGCGCCACAAAGGTGGGCGGCGCGATATACCAGGCGAGCACCGTCTCGTAGATTTCACTCCAGAACGAATGGCGATATTTGCCCTGAATCTTCGAGTTGGTCAGGCTGGCGTGGATCATATGCGGCAACACGAATAGCGCGATCATCAGCGCTGGCGCATAAATGATATAGGCATGGAGCAGCAAAAAGGCCAGCGGCGCCGTGAGGAAGATGAGGCGCGGAATACCGGAGAGAAAGTGAAGCATGGCGTTGGCGTAGCAGACGCGCTGTACCAGCTTCAGGCCTTTGCCAAACAGCGGATTATCGAGGCGGAATATCTGCACCATCCCGCGCGCCCAGCGGATGCGCTGGCCGATATGCGCGGATAAACTCTCCGTCGCCAGCCCCGCCGCCTGCGGAATACGCATATAGGCGGAGGTGTAACCCCGCCGGTGCAGGCGCAGCGAGGTGTGGGCATCTTCGGTCACCGTTTCGACGGCGATTCCGCCGATCTCATCCAGCGGGCCACGGCGAATCACGGCGCAGGAGCCGCAGAAGAAGGTGGCGTCCCACATATCGTTCCCGTCCTGCACCAGGCCGTAGAATAGCGTCCCTTCGTTCGGCGTTTTGCGAAAACGACCAAGGTTGCGCTCGAAGGGATCGGGCGAGAAGAAGTGGTGCGGGGTCTGCATCATCGCTAGCTCTTTCTCTTTCAGGAACCAGCCCATGGTCATCTGCAGAAACGAGCGCGTCGGCACATGGTCGCAGTCAAAGATCGAGACGAACTCCCCTTTGGCGTATTTCAGCGCATTGTTGATGTTGCCGGCTTTGGCGTGCTCATGGCTGGTACGGGCGATATAGTGCACCCCGACATCTTTGGCAAACTGGCGAAACGCTTCCCGTCCGCCGTCGTCGAGGATCCAGATGTTCAGCTTGTCCTTCGGCCAGTCGATGCCCTGCGAGGCGTAGATGGTGTTTTTCACCACGTTGAGATCTTCGTTGTAGGTGGGGACGAAGATGTCCACCGTCGGCCACAGATCCATATCCTCCGGCAGCGGCACCGGTTGGCGGTTCAACGGCCAGACCACCTGGAAGTAGCCCAGCACCAGCACCACCCAGGCGTAGGTCTCAGCGAACAGCAAAATAATCCCGCACACCAGGCTTACCGGGTCGTTCCAGTTCAGCGTCGAGGTATAGCGCCACCAGATATAGCGGCACGAGACCGTCAGCGACAGCACGATCAGCATCAGCGCCGAGAAGCGGCCGGGGATGCGCCGCACCAGCAGCGCCACGCCCCACAGCAGCATCAGGAAGATAAACTGCGACAGCGGGTTAAAAGGCTGCGTAATACACATCAGCGCCAGCACCAGCGAGCAGCAGGTCACCCCCCCAAGGATCGCCCGGCGCAGTTTGGGATTGAGGTGCGCCAGCTCTTTCTGTTTATCCAGATGACCGGTGCGGGCGTTGACCTGCTCAGGCAATTTTTCCAGCCACTGCGTATAGCGACCGTGCACCCCTTCCAGCGCCGCCAGCGAACGCCAGTTGACCTTTTTCTCCGGCTCCGGCACGCGCGTTGTCAGTAACCACAGGGATTGCAGCAGGTAGCGCAGCGGATCCAGCGGACGTGGCCGATGCGGATTAATATGGGGGAAATAGGTGTCATGGTGCGCCAGAATCGCCTGCCAGCGCGGCGTCTCCAGCGGCATTAGCGCCCAGACCAGCGATGCCCACAGGCAGCCAAGCGACGCCGACAGCCAGGAGGCGCCATGCTGCCGGTAGTCGTCATAGCGCGCGCGCAGCCGTTCCCCCACCGGCGGGGCCAGCAGCAGCGTGCTGAGGCGGATCATGCCGGCCTCCCGGCGGAATAGTGGATCAGACACCAGTTCGCCAGGGTCAGTACCTCTTCCGCCGCCAGAGAGTCCTGGCGATACTCCCCAAGGGGCTGCTTCGCCGCCAGGCACTCGGCCATCGCCTCGTCGCGGTGAATCGTCACCGGCAGGATGCGCGGCTGGCTCTCGAGCCACAGCTGGTAGAGATCTTCCTGCAGCTGGCTGCCGACCCGCAGATCGTTAATCAGAATATCGCTGTTGGCCGGGAGGGGCTGCTGGTGTAGACGGATATGGCTATTGGCGTCGGGATGAACCACCACCAGCGAGCGATCGCAAAGCGTCAGCAGCTCGCGGGTCAACGGCGAATAACCCGCCGGCAGATCCAGCAGCAGCCAGCGGTACTGCCCCTGCAGCTGCAGTACGGCCTCCGTCATCGCCCCCAGGGTGGGCTGCAGCTGGTCGACATTTTCTCTTTCGCCGGCGCTGAGCTGGCCAAACGGCAGTAGATCGATATGCTGCGTATAGCGCAAGCCCGCGTCACGCCAGTCCCGGCCATCGAGCAGCGCCCGCGCCCAGCCGTCCTGATGATGGATGTCGGTATTGAAGAAAAAACGCAGCATATTATCCGGGCTGGCGTCGATCGCCAGCACCGTTTCACCGAGCAATTGCAGCGCCCAGGCGAGTGCAGCCGTAATGGACGTGACGCCAGTCCCCCCTCGCACGCCCTGTAATCCCAGAATAGCCATCTCCGGCTTCCTTATTTTTTCTCTGCAAACTCTGCCAGCAGCGGCCAGCGCTTCAGCGCCGCGTTCAGCTGTTCGCGCCTGGAAATATCATGATAATCAATATCCGGCAGGGAAAATGCCCGGCTAAGCGCCAGAAAATCATTTTGAAAGGTGTACCCCAGCGTGGCGTCCGTGGGTACCGCAGGATCTTTTGCTGGCATATCTCTGTCCGTTCGAAATTTATTATTAAACCAGAGGACGTATACAGCGCATCCTTAAAAAGCAGGTGTACATGCTAAAACTGATGACCTTTAATTTCAATGTTAGGTTTACTCTGTCAGTTTCGCTAGTAAACTTATCCAGTGTGAATCAGGGCGCACGAGGGATGCCGTGGATAGTGTATTTACTTTGGGTATTTCATCATTATGGGATGAAGTGTGCCATATGCCGGTCGGCGGGGTATGGTGGCTCAACGTTGACCGTTATGCCGATGCCGTTAGTCTATTTAATCAGACGCTGGCCACGCAGGCGAAAAACAGCAAGGTTGCCGCGCTGGTGATGGGGAATAAACCAAATGATATCATTTCATTAGAACACATTCACGGCCCGGATAATATTGCACTGTTTACCCTGCCGAATCGTCCGGAGGCGCTGGAAGAAATACATCGCGACTTGGTCTGCTCCCTCGAACCTGGCAATTATCTATTTATTCTGCTATGTGCTGAAAATGCCTGGCAAAATATAAATAACGAAAAGTTATGCGCCTGGGTGGAAAAGACCAGCCGCTGGGCGCAATATCATCGCTGCGCATTCTTAGCGATCAATTCCGCGCAGGATATTGATCGGCAGCTGACTCCCTTATTACGTGAGTACCGCTCCCTTTCCGGACTGGCAAGTATTCGTTACCAGGGCGACCGGCATATCTTTGATATTGCCTGGTGGGGAAGCGATAAGGGTATCAGCGCCCAGCAGCAGCTGATGGTGCAACATGATGACGCCGGCTGGCGATTAGCGCAGGACGCTGAAACCAGCGTGCAGCCGCGCAGCGATGAAAAAGCGATCCTCAGCAATGTGCGCGTGCTGGAAGGTGCCCCGCCGCTGTCGGAATACTGGACGCTGTTTGACACCAACGACGAGGTCTTCAACGCCGGGCGCACCGCGCAAGCGGCGACGATCCTCTTCTCCATTACCCAAAATACGCAAATTGAACAGCTGGGCCGCTATATTCATACCCTGCGCCGTCAGCGCGGCACGGCGCTGAAAATTATTGTCCGCGAACAAACCCCCAGCCTGCGCGCGACTGATGAGCGGCTGCTGCTCAGCAGCGGCGCCAGCCTGGTGATCCCTAACAGCGCGTCGCTTTCCCGCTGCCTGACGCTAATCGAAAGCGTTCAGAACCAAAAGTTCTCCCGCCATATCCCGGAAGATTTTGCCACCCTGCTCACCTGGAGCCAGCCGTTAAAACTGCGCGGCTATCAGAAATGGGACGCCTTTTGCGAAGCGGTGCACAACGTGATGACCAATACCCTGCTGCCGGCCGACAGCAAAGGCGTGATGGTGGCCCTGCGCCCGGCGCCGGGGCTGCGCGTTGAGCAGGCGCTGACGTTATGCAAACCCAACCGGATGGGCGACATCATGACCATCGGCAATAACCGGCTGGTGCTGTTCTTGTCGTTTTGCCGGATCAATGACCTCGATACCGCGCTAAACCACATTTTCCCGCTGCCGACCGGCGATATTTTTTCTAACCGCATGGTGTGGTTTGAAGACAAACAGATTCTCTCGGAAATTGTGATCATGCGCGGCATCGAGCCGGCGCGCTGGAATACGCCGCTGCCTCTCACGGTCGGTAAAAACGAGACCATCAACGCCACCCATGATGGACGCCACTGGCGACGCTACCCCGAACCACACCGGTTAACCACCCGTGAGGAGCAAGCCTGATGATGTCTATCGCCGATATTCTGCAACTGGTGGTGCTCTGCGCCCTGCTGTTTTTTCCGCTGGGCTACCTGACGCGCCACTATCAGCGCCGGATCCGCACGACGTTAAGACTGATGTTCTTTAAACCCCGTTACGTGAAACCGGCAGGGGTATTACGCCGGGGAACAACGGTTAAGCAAGGCAAAGCGAACAAATGACAAATAAAAAAACGACCGCGGCACCGCTTCCGCTCTGGCAGTACTGGCGCGGCCTTGGCGGCTGGAACTTCTACTTTCTGGTCAAGTTTGCCCTGCTGTGGGCCGGGTATCTCAATTTTCACCCGATGCTTAACTTGGTGTTTCTCGCCTTTCTGCTGGTGCCGATCCCGCGCGAAAAGCTGCACCGCATCCGCCACTGGATCGCCATTCCGCTGGGATTCGCGCTGTTCTGGCACGATACCTGGCTGCCCGGGCCAGAGTCGATTTTTAGCCAGGGATCGCAAATCGCCGGCTTCAGCGCCAGCTATATCTGGGATCTGATTGTCCGCTTTATCAACTGGAGCATGGTCGGCGCCTTCTTTGTTTTACTGGTGCTGTGGCTGTTTATCAGCCAGTGGCTGCGCGTTACCGTGTTTGTCTCCGCGATGGTCGTCTGGCAGGCGGTCAGTCCGCTGCTGCCGGCCTTTACCATTTGGCCTGCCGGTCAGCCCACCACTGCCGCCGCCACCGCGCCGGCCAACGTCGGGACCAACGCCGCCGCTGGCGCCGCGTCCAGCCCGGCCAGCAGCGATATTCCGCCGCAGACCGAACCGCCGACCTCGGCCAACCTCACCAACTGGCTGAACGGTTTCTATGCCGCCGAGCAGAAGCGCAAGACACCGTTCCCGGACCAGCTGCCGGCGGATGCGCAGCCGTTTGACCTGCTGGTGATCAATATCTGCTCGCTCTCCTGGTCGGATATTGAAGCCGCCGGGCTGATGGACCACCCGCTGTGGAAGCATTTCGATATCGTCTTCAAAAACTTTAACTCAGCGACCTCCTACAGCGGACCTGCGGCGGTGCGTCTGCTGCGCGCCAGCTGCGGCCAGCTGTCGCATACCAACCTGTATCAGCCATCCGGCGCCGATTGCTACCTGTTTGAAAACCTGGCGAAACTCGGCTTCAACCAGCAGTTGATGCTCGGCCACAACGGCCTGTTCGGCGACTTCCTAAAAGAGCTGCGTTCGCTGGGCGGCATGCAGAGCCCGCTGATGGACCAGAGCGGTCTGCCGGTCAGCCTGCAGGCATTTGATGGCTCGCCAGTGTATGAGGATCTCGCGGTTCTCAACCGCTGGCTGAAGACCGAAGAGGCCAGCAGCAATCCGCGGAGCGCCACGTTCTATAACACCCTGCCGCTGCATGACGGCAATCACTTCCCGGGACAAAGCAAAACCGCGGACTACAAAGTGCGGGCGCAGAAGCTGTTTGACGACCTGGATAACTTCTTCACCGAACTGGAAAAATCGGGGCGTAAGGTGATGGTGGTAGTGGTGCCGGAACACGGCGGCGCGCTGAAGGGCGATAAGATGCAGGTGTCTGGCCTGCGGGATATCCCGAGCCCGTCGATCACTAACGTCCCGACGGCGGTGAAATTCTTCGGCATGAAGGCGCCGCATGAAGGCGCGCCAATTATCATCGATCAGCCCAGCAGCTACCTGGCGGTGTCGGAGCTGGTGGTGCGCGCCCTCGACGGCAAAATGTTCAGCGAAGACAGCGTCAACTGGCAGCAGTATGTCGCCAACCTGCCGCAGAGCGCGGCGGTGTCCGAAAACGCCAACGCCATCGTTATCCAGTATCAGGGCAAGCCTTATGTCCAGTTGAATGGCGGCAGTTGGGTGCCTTATCCGCAATAAGCGACAAGGCCGCCTATTCTGGCGGCCTTACATCGTGAGACGTTCCTGCTCTTTTCTCTCAGCCCGCAGGATACGGGCTGAGAAACCTGCAAAGCCATCACAGCGCTAGCGCTGATCCTGTTTCGCCAGCCAGACCAGCAGCTTGAGGCTGGCGGAGTAATAATCATCCTTGTCGTCAATCTGCGGCGCTTCCAGCGGTTCGCCAAGCGTTAAATCACGCACCGCCAGCAGGCCGCCGGCCATATTCCACGGGGCGACCTCGTTGGTGCTAACGTTGATCCACGCCGGAGTTTGCAGGCGCGGGTAACTCTGCATCCAGGCTTTCCACGGTGCGAGCAAGGCGCTGTGCGGATCGACCCACGAGATATACAGCGGGATACGGATCGCATCGAAACTCATCCGCGGCGGCCACTCTTTGGCCGGCAGCATCTTGCCATCCGCCCGCAGCGCCACCCAGTCGCTGGGCAGATGCGATTTCCCCCAGCCCATTTGCCCCAGCAGCGCCTGCCCGTCACTCTGCAATGTCCGCCAGGCGGTCAGGTGCGTCCGCTCCGCAAAGGCCCGCCAGGCCGGGAAGATGAAATAGGAGGGGTTAAGGTTCAGGTGGTCGTTGCGGTTAAACCCCTTCACGCCCGGGAGCATCACCTGGCGACCGGCGAAAGTCACCACCGTATATTTCAGCAGGGAGGCGGTGATGGCATCGGAGGCCATGGCGTAGCGCTTGTCCTGCCACTGCTTTTGCGCGCGCAGCAGCGCCCAGGCGATCAGGGTATCGCCATCGGTGGCGTTGTTTTTATCGGCGATCGGGTCCGGTGCCACCGGGTTATAGCGCCAGTAAAACAGCCCGTTAGACTTGTCGCGCAGGGTGCTGTCCGTCCACTGCCACAGCTTGTCGAACGCCGGGCGATCGTTATTCGCCACCGCCAGGAGCATGGCGAAGCCCTGGCCTTCCGTATGCGACACATTGCCATTGGCGGTATCAATGATACGGCCGTCCGGCATCATAAAACGGGCCTTATAACGCTCCCAGGCCGTATCCGCCCACGCCCGGGGCACCAGCATTACTGCCGTTGTCACTATCACCGCCACTAAAGCACGCAGGGGCATAAATTCACTCATTATGGATGGTAGTAAAGAAACTGAACGTCAGAGACAGAGAACACCCGCTCACGCTGCAATATTACGTGAGCGCTGCCTCCCTGACTCTGCAGCCAGCGAGAATATAACCCCTCGAGTATGGCACAGAACGCGTTGCACCAGCGCACGCGCCCCGCATCGTCGCGGCTGACCGGCAACGCCTGATGGCGCAAGCGCAGGCCATCCTCACCGACGTCGATGGTCACCACCCCCCAGTGGAAATGGGTCAGCAGCCGGTTGATATTCGCCTCCAGCTCCCCTACGGTCTCCGACGCCGGCAACGGATGGGTCTCCGCCAACGAGGCGCCCATCTGACGCAGGAAGGGCTGACTTTCCAGCTCGCCGGCATTATTTAACATACCTTCGACCATAATAATCAACAGATCGAACCATCCGGCAGGCGTTTGCTGCTGCTGAAACCAGGTCATCACCACCGGGTTATTGTTCTCCGTCATCATCAATGATCTCCTAACATATAGCGAATATAGAGCCCGGCGGTGCTTTCGTTATAATCCCCGAAGGTGTCATAGCCAATCTGGCCCCCCAGCGTCATCTGTTTGTTGACCTTGTAATCCGCCCCGGCGCGCAGGGTATAGCCGATGCCGCTCTTCGAGGTCGCAGAATAGTAGGCTTCCTTGGCAAACCCATTGCTCACCGCCGTCTCCAGGGTCTGCTGCCACTCCGAATTGGTCGGGAAATAGGCGCTCTTATCCTGGCTGTAAGACTGGTAGCCCACCGAGCCGCCGAGCTTCATGGTCCAGTTATCATATTTTTCCGTCAGACTGACCGGCAGCGACACGCTGACGTAGTTTTGCGGACTAAAGTAGCCCCCCTGGCCATAGGTGAAGTAGCTGAGGTTTTTGGAGTAATCCATATAGCTCATGCTCAACCCGGCCTGCAGCTGGCGGTATTCGTCATGATAGGGCCGCAGATAGACCCCGGCATTGGCGTTGATGCTGGTGTTGCTGGCGACGTTCTGCCCCAGGTAGCTGTAACCGCCGCCGCCAACGTAGAAGCCCGCGTCACCGTCGTCATAGCTCAGCTGCAGGGTGCCGCCGTTTTTCGTCACCTGCCCCCAGGTTTTACCGGAATAGGCATCCTTCAGACCGACATACGAAAGCAGGCTGTCGGTGAGCGAGCGGCGTTCGCCGGTGAGGATCAGCGACAGATAGTTGGTCAGCTTGGGCGACCATTTCACCCCGCCGACAACGGTATTCAGATCCTGGCCCAGCGGCGTGCTGCCGATATCGACCCGGTAATCGTCACCGCTTAGCGCCAGCGCCAGTTCGACGCCGTTGGCCTTCTGCGAATCGGTCGAGCCGCTGGTCTGGTCAACGTTCGGCTTACGGCTGGACGAGGAAAGATAGCTGGCCACCTGCCCCGAATCATAGCTCCCGAGCTTCGCCAGGTTTTCCATCCCGCTGCTGGTGGTCGGATTGAAGTCCGCCGCGTTCAGGGTGCCCAGGCCGCTTAACGCCTCTGCCCCCGGATTGCTGGCAAAATAGGCCGTCCGCTCCGCCTCGGTCATCGAGGCGATCGCCGCCTGCTCGCTGGTGGCGGTACTCACCATATTGGAGACCGCGTTGGCCAGCGGGTTGGCGCCGTAGCGACGCCAGGCGTCGCCGCTGGCGGTCCCGGCGTTTAACGACACCGGGGTGACGGTAAAGTCAAAGCGCGAGTCGCCAAACGGCGAGGAGGACCAGGTCAGCGGCGTTCTGAGCTCCGTCAGCTTGCTGGTGCCCGATTCGCCGTCGCGTCCGCGCACGTCCATTCCCCCCTGCAGCCAGCTGCCGGTTTTCTCCTGCAGCGACTCCATCATGGTGTCCACCTGACGCAGCATCCGCGTCTGGGCGGTGTCCACCGGCAGATCGGTGCGCTGGATCCCCGGCAGTGAGGAGCCGGGCGCGGCGGCCGACTGGGCAACCTGCCACGGCATATACTGCCCGTAGGCGGAGGCCGTCCGCGTCGGCGCCGACGTTTGCGACACGCCGATGAAGGGGTTATCCGCCGCCAGCACCCCGCCGACGGTCGGCGTTTCGCTGCTGTTGGTGCTTTGCATGCCCAGCAGTTTGCCGCGGGCGCTGCGCAGGTAGGTCATCGCCTGCTGATGATGACCCTGGGCCTCCGCCACTCTCGCCAGCAGCAGCAGGCGATCCGGGGAGTTATCCTGACGCAAGCCGCCGGCCAGCTGTTCCGCGCGATCGTTGTTCCCCGCCGACAGCGCCACGTCAATGGCCCCGGCGCGCGCATCCTGGTTCGGCGTATCGCGCGTCATCAGATAGTCATAGACCACCCCGGCCTCTTTGTTCATTTTGCCGCTCTGGTACAGCCGCGCCATGGCGAACATCAGATCGGTATTCTGCGGATCGCTTTGCATGGCGCGGATCAGCTTGTCATACGCCGCGGCATAATTGCCCTGCTCGCGCAGGCGGTCGGCCTCGTTGATCACATAGCCATTGCGAATGCTCGCCAGCTGCGTCGGCGTACTGCTGGCCTGCAGCTGCGGATTGCTGATCAGGTTCTGCGCCTCGCCGGTCAGCCCGGCCTGGTTCAGGACGGCGATCTGATCGGCGTAATCCCCGGCGTTGCCGGACACCCCGCCGCTGATATTGTTGCGCACCAGCGATACCGCGGTGGTCAGGTCGCCGCTCTCGGCCAGCAGCCGCGCCAGCTTGCCGGCGTCCGCCGGGGCTTTCGGCGGCGTGGAGGCCATCGCCCGCAGGGTATTGCTGGCGGCGATGGTATTGCCCTGCGCCAGGTAGTTTTCGGCGGTCACCAGCTGCAGGTTGTAGTTCACCCGCTGGCGTAAATCGCGCATGTCGCTGGTCTGGCTGCCGCCGGGAATGCGCGCCAGCAGCGTCTGCGCCTGTTGCCAGGCGCCGTTTTCGCTGGCGAACAGCGCGGCGGCATACAGCGCGCTGTTGCTGGCGCCGGGGCGATAGGCCGCCGACATCAGCGAAGAGGCCTCGCTGGCGTTACCCGATTTTTGCAGCAGTCGGGCCAGATCGAGACGCAGCCAGGGATCGTCCGGATAGCGGGCAACGCCTTCGCGCAGGGTGGCTATTGCGCCGGCTGGGTTACCGCTGCTGACCTGCGCCTGGGCCTGACGACGCAGGGCGTCGCCTGGCATGCCGGCCACCACTCGCGGCTGCAGTTTTTGCTGTAGGCTCTGCGGCAGCGTCTGCAGCATCGCCTGCGCCTCGGCGGATTTATTCTGCTCGCGCAGCACGTAGTAGAGGTTTTCCCGCGCCGCCGCATTCTGCGGGTCGTCGTTTAACAGTGAGCGCAGCGTTTGCTCGGCCTGGGGTAAATCTTTGTTATGTCGCAGCACATCGGCGCGAAACAGCTTCGCCGAGGCGCCCCGCGCCCCGCTCTGCTGCGCAAGCGGCGCGGAGAGCGCCAGCGCCTGGCTGATATTGCCCTGCTTATAGGCCTGCTGAGCCTGCGCCAGCTGGCCGTAGAACAGGGCATCAGCCGCCTGCTGACGGCGGGTCGCCGAGGCGTCGCCGCCGAGGTCCGCCGCCCGGCTCAGATATTGCGATGCGGCCTGGTAGTCGCCGCTGCGCTGCGCGATATAGCCCATGCCCGCCAACGCATCGGCATCCTGCGGGTTGGTCTGCAATACCTCTTCAAACTGCTGCTTCGCGGCAGCGGTATTGCCGCTGTTGAGATTGGCGTAGCCCTGGCCGCGCGCCTGGCCGCTGCGCCGTTCACGAAAGTAGTTCTGAACTTCGCTATCCTGCGGATGACGCTGCATCCAGGTATCGTAATACTGCTCATCCCCGGCCTGCGGACCCAGCCAGAGCAAGGCCTGACGCAAGCCGCTGTCCGCCTCTTTATTGCCGCTGGCCATCGGCTCGAGCAGGGCGATCCCTTCCCGACGGGTATCTTCCCGCCAGGTTAACGCTTTGCCCAACGCTACCCGCGGGGCGTTCTCCTGGGGATGCTGCGCCACGTACTGCCGCAGTTCGCTAATGGCCTGCGGATAGAGCGATTTGTCGCTGGCCATGGTCAGGTAATATTCCGCCGCCAGCCCGGCAGGCGGCGTATTGCCATTGAACATGCTGCGCCAGGTCGCCAGCGCGCCGGGGATATTGCCGCCGCGCGCCTGCTGGCGAGCCAGGCTGAGCTGGCCCTGCGGCACCTGCGACATTTTTTTGGCGTTGTCCAGATCCTGCAGTCCCGGGCTGTCCGGCGCCGCTTTCGCCAGCCGCGCGCGCCACTGCGCCGCCGCCTGCATATCGCCGCCCTGCTGCGACCAGAGCGCCATCAGATACAGCGCCTGGGTGTTGTTGGCATCCACCGAGAGCACCTTCTGCAGGGACTCCATCGCCAGCTCGTCATGGGATTTCTCATGCCAGTAGTTGGCCTGGGCGAACAGCGCCTGCAGCGCCGCGTCGTTACCCGCCGCCAGCGCGCCGCCAGAAGCGCCGAGAGCCAGGGCGCCGGTGAGGCAGAATGTGGTGAGCCGCCGGGAGCTTTTCATCGTTATCGTTATCTTTCTTTTCATTGGTTATCCCCCGAACCCAGACGCTTACGGGCGTGACGTTTAAACATCGCGGTCAGCGCCAGTCCCATTATCGAGGTGGCAATCAGCCCCAGCAGAGCGAGGAAACCGGAGTGCTGGCTGGCATACCAGACCGCCATCATGTACCACGGCATCTGACCGCTGGGGAACGGCGTACTTACCTGGAAACTACGCACCCCGTTATCGCTGGTGATCACCGCGGTATCGCCACGGATTCCGGCATTGATGCGCGGTGAGTCCAGATCGTTTTTCAGTCGCGCCAGCTGGTCATCATTGCTGGCCATCGCCACCACCACCAGGCGGGCGGGATTCCACGGCGAACGATAGCTGATAAACCCGCGCCAGGCGCTGCTGGATGAGAAGTAGCGATCGGCATCGAGGCTGGCGGAGGTCCAGTCGCCGGTGAGTCGGCGCTGCGCTTTTTGCCACAGGTCGGGCTCGCGGACGCTCAGCACATTATCCACCGGGCGGTAGGGTGAGTCGGCCAGCAGGCTCTGGTTGAAGGCCTGCTGATCGAGAGCGGTGACCGCCAGCACATCACGTTCGCGCAGCGACTGCAAATCCCCGCCGCCGGTGGGCATCCCAAGCACGACGCGGTTATTCGCCAGCGCGGTGCCGGTCGCATTCCCGGAGCGCGCCGCCAGATTCAGCAGGGTTGCCACCTGGGTCTCAGACGGTTCCGCCGGCAGCAGGAGCGTCGTTTGCGAATAGTCCGCCAGCCGCGAGAAAGGGAAAGAGGCGCCGACGAAATAGGAGAGGTTTGGCAGCAGCGAGAAGTGTCGCGTTTTGCTCAAATCAATCCATGAGTCGTCAGTGATGCGGCTCTTGATATTGTTATTCAGCAGAACCGAGCACGGAACATCGTCCTTCGGCACCACATTGAAGTACATCGACAGCTGGTTATCGCCATAGATCAGGTAGGGTGCCAGCGGGATGGTAAAGCGCTCCTGGCGCGCATCGCCCCCGAGGTAGCGCCAGACTTTCTCCAGCGGCCCCTGCTTGTTCATCGGCAGGTTGTTGAGGAAGGTGCCGTTGAGCGTGACGCTCAGCAGGGACTTGTCTTCATTGATCCAACTCTCCGACGGGAAGCGGTAGCCAACCTGCAGCGGGATCGTCTCGCCATCCCACAGATAGAGGTCCGGCGCGGCGCGGAAGGCGATACGTAAAGGTTCGTGCCAGACGCCGCTGACGGTCGGGCTTTGATCCTTACGCAGCAGTTCGCTGAGTCTGACTGGACGATCGGTGGGGATCCAGCGCGGCGCATCGTACGCTTTGCCAACCGGGATGGTCTGTGGTTCAACATCCAGCGTCGCGGTTTGCGGCGCGAAGTTGCCGCGGGTCAGGCGCCAGGCGGCCATGCGCAGCGCGGTATCGTTTTTGCCGACAATCAACAGCAGCTTGTAGGCTGGATTGGCGGGGTTGGCGATGATGCGCAGCAGTGGCTTATCGGTTTCCGGCAGCGTCATGCCGCCCACCTGCTCGCCCGGGTGGCCAATCACGATACCGTGGCGTTCCGGCAGGCGGTCGCGCAGCGCGCTGAAGGCGATGCCGCGATAGTCCGCCTGGATACCCAGCCAGGAAGAGACCAGCGCCGCGGCGCTGAAGACGTCGGCCGACGGCTTCGCTCCATAGGAAACGGCGATGTCCGCCGGCGTCATCTGCATGCTGTCGAAGAATGGACGCGGGAAGTGGCTCAGATCGTCGCTGATGTTCAACTGCTGGCTTTCCCAGCTGAAATGCGACGTGGGCAGCACCGTCACCCGCGACGAATCATGAATGTCACGCTGGCACTGCAGGGTATCGCCATCGTTGATCTTCACGCTCAGGTTATTACTGGAAACCATCAGCGCGGGCGGGATATCCAGTTGATAATGGGAGACATCCTCGCCATCGGCCCCCAGCGGCAGGGTGCCGAGCGGTTGACCGTTGAGCATCAGCTGCAGGGTGGCGTTGCGACTCGCCATTTCCGGCGATACGCGAACGGCAAGGCTAAGCTGCGAATGGATCACCACCTGATCGGAAGGCAGGGTAAAGCTGACGCCCCCCTGCCGCTGACCGCCGCTGAGAATAATGCCGTCCGGCATCCCCATCTGCGCCAGATTCAGATCGCCTCCCCAGACCGGGGCGACAGGAATGACCTCCGGCGCGGCCGACCCGCTCACCGGCGGGGGCAAGTCCGGCATATCCGGCGCAGGGGCCGTCGCATCGCCGGCGGTGGCGGGGGCTGTCGGGGAGGCGCTCTCCTCCGGCGAGGCGGCCGGGGGTTCGTCGCCTGGCTCGCTGTCCGCCGCGCCATTGAGCTGCGGAAAGCTCAGCGGCGCGGCGGCGCCGGAGCCCGGTTCTTCACTGTGCAGCGCAGGCGCAGAGAGCATCCCTGCCAGCAGCGCCAGCGTCGTTAATCGCTTCATAACGTGCCATCCTCCTGCGCCGTTTTCGCCACTGTTGCCCGATTGCGCTGGCTGCGACGGGTTTTCCACGTCAGCCAGAACAGTTCGAACACGCAGCGTAAAATGGTGAAGAAGGAGCGGAACGGGTTATCCTGCGGGCGCGGCGGATTAATCCACGCATCCGCGCGGGCCAGCACCACGCGCACCAGCTCACGGCGGCGCGAAAGCGGAATATCTTCATCAAACTTGAGGCGCAGGAAGCGCTCGTCAGAGGTGACCAACTGGGCCGGGATGGAGATAGCCCCGGACTGCAGGATCAGCTCAACCTCTTCGATATCATCCTCCAGATGGCGCTTATCCGGCGCCACCACGCGGCAACCGCCCATCGACAGATCCTCGGTGTGGCTGCGGGACACGATGCCGCTGGCGTAATGGATCACTACCGGGATATCGACATCGATACGAATGGTTTTCCGCACCTGCCGCGTTTCACGCGCCACGGCAATCGCCGCCAGCAGGAAGATCAGGCTGTAGATCCCCCACCCGACGTTCAGAGCGATAACGTTGGGGTCCGAGCCAAAGTAGTCATGGCCAATCGCCCGGACGATGCCGACGATCACCCCCAGCGCCAGCAGACAGGCCACCACCAGGTGCGGACGCACCACGGTGAAATCGAAGTAGCCGACGTCCAGCAGGCCGCCCTTATCGGTGACGTTGAATTTGCCGCGTTTGGGGAAAATCATCGTCACCAGGGTCGGCAGCACCAGGTGGAAAGCCAGCACAATGTCGTAGATTTCCCCCCAGAAGCTGTAGCGATAGCGGCCGTTCATTCGCGAACCGACGTAGATGGCGAGAAACAGGTGCGGCAGCGCATAGGAGACGATCAGGCTCGCTGACGAGTAAATGATATTGAGGTTAAACAGCAGATAAGCCAGCGGGGCGGTGACAAACACCACCCTCGGGAGCGCAAACTGGTAGTAGAGCATGGCGCTGAGATAGCACAAGCGCTGCTGGAAGGTCAGCCCTCGGCCAAACAGCGGGTTATCGACGCGAAAAATCTGCGTCATGCCACGCGCCCAGCGGGTACGCTGGATAACGTGCACCACCAGGCGCTCGGTGGCGAGACCAGCCGCCAGCGGGATATCGAGAAAGGCCGACTTCCAACCAAGGCGCTGGAACTTGAGCGCCGTATGGGCATCTTCAGTCACCGTTTCAACGGCGAAACCGCCGATCTGCGCCAGCGCCTCGCGGCGGATCACCGCGCAGGAGCCACAGAAAAAGGTGGCGTTCCAGTTATCGTTGCCCTGCTGAATCGGGCCATAGAACAGCATCCCTTCGTTCGGGATGTTGCGCCCGACGGAGAGGTTGCGCTCGAACGGATCCGGGGAATAGAAGTAGTGCGGCGTCTGCACCAGAGCCAGCATCGGATCTTTCAGGAAGCCGCCGACGGTGGCCTGCAGAAACACGCGCGTGGCGACGTGGTCGCAGTCGAAAACACAGATAAGCTCCCCCTGGGTCAGGGTTAGGGCGTGGTTGAGGTTCCCCGCTTTAGCGTGTTTGTTATCGTTGCGGGTGATATAGCCCACCCCGACGTCGGCGGCGAAGACGGCAAACTCGCTGCGTTTACCATCATCCAGAAGATAGATTTTCATTTTATCTTTTGGATAATCAATACATTGTGCCGCGAGGACGGTGTCACGCACCACCTCAAGCGGTTCGTTATAGCTCGGAATATAGATATCCACCGTCGGCCACTTGCTCATATCATCCGGCAGCGGAACAATACCGCGCTTCAGCGGCCACACGGTCTGCAGATAGTTAAGCAGCAGCATCACCCAGATATAGACTTCCGCCAGAAAGAGCCCCATGCCGAGGATAGTTTCAATAGCTGAGTTGAAGTGCAGGGTCTGCGTGAGGCGAAAATACATGTAACGGGTAGACATCAGCAGCGACGTGACGACCATAATGACCGATACGCTGCGGCGCTTGCTGAACCCCATCAGAAAGAGAATACCGATGCTCAGCAGACCAAAAATATACTGCTTCTGGCTGTCCATCGGCGTGATCACCACCAGCACGGCGACGGGTGACAGCACCAGCGCCAGCAACCAAAAAAGAGATTTTTTCATTCAGCAGCCCTGCAATAAGTTAAAGCCCTGACATGCGTGGCTGGCTGTGCACCGTGCCATCGCCAATATGGATACCCAACAGCGAAGATATTTTTTTAGCAATAATTTCAATATCGAAGGCCGCTGCCGAGGAAGCGTTAAAGTCCAGAATCGACTTCTGCGACGCATTGGCCTCCACCACGCTTTCATCACGATGGACGATGCCAAGCAGTCGCTCGCCCAGCTTCTCTTCCATCAGGCTGGTGACGTCCCGGCTGACCTGGCGACGGCTATCGCTTTGGTTAATGACGAAATAGTGCCCATGCTTGTGATTCAGCGCCGCGCCGGTCAGGCGCTGTTTTTCCACGTGCGCCAGGGTCGACATCGAGGCAGTATCAGCCAGCAGCGGGATCAGATGCAGGTCCGCCAGCCCCGTCAGCGCCTTTAGCGCCGGCGAAGGCCCTGGCGGCATATCGGCGATGGTGATAAGTCCGGGATAATTCAGCAGTGCGGAAAGTCCGCGCTGGAGAAAATGGTCATTGTGGGTCAGCTGCTCATCAAACGCCTGACGCTGCGCTTCGCTCACTTCGCCATACGGCAGGACGAAAATGTTGCTGCCGGCGCTCAGCACGCACTGGCTCCAGTCGTGCAGGTCCAGCGCCTTCGCCACATAGCCGCGCTCATCGTTCAGCGGCACGCCAAAATGCAAACGCAGCGCGTTCTGGACATCAAAATCCAGCGCCAGCACTTTGCTGCCGGTCCGCGCCAGCGAATAGGCTAAATTGGCCGCCAGGGTCGTTTTCCCTACGCCACCTTTCGGTGAACAGACGCAAATCAACGGCATGTTGCGATCCTTTCCAGAAGTGATTTCAAAGGCTGGTCTTTATTTTTCGCCACCGGCTCTGCGCTTTTCGCCGCGAACAGGTGGGCATAGTTCTCGGCGGTGGGCGCGGGTCGAGGAGCCATTCTCGGCGGCGCCATTGCCGGTTCAGGCGCCGGGATTGAAGGCGCAGGGGTCACCGCAGGCTCCTGCCTGACTGGCTCCGGCGCGGCGGTGGCAGTCTCCACGGCCGGCTGCGGGGCCGCTGGCGCGGCCGGAGCGGCAGGCACAACGGAAGCGGAGGCTGGCGCCGCCGCTACGGCCGCTTCTATCTGGTGGAACAGATCCGCGGGCACTGACTGCGGCAGGGGCGCGGAAACCGAGCCTCCCAGCGCCAGGGAAGAGGGTTTCTCTGCGCCGGGATTTAGCTGATTGAGGATCGCCCAGTCGCCATGCTCGCGCGTGGCGGCTTGCGATGAAAGATCCTGAAATTTGAGGTTTTGCGTCCGCGTTTTTTCCTGAAAGCGCTGCAGATCATCATAATGGTTCATTGATAACCTCATGATTTTAAAAATTTCATATTAAGTTTGTTGTTATTTTCTAAGTATATTTAAAATATCGTTGCGTCTCTGGTATGGCAGAAAACGCGCCGTTGGAGACGTACCAATACATACGGTTGACAGGGTTATAATAGTTTAGAATTTGATTTTCGGTGTGATTCCACGGCAGAAGTATCGCTACACTAACATTTTCCTTTCAGAAGGATAGCCCCATTTTTTAGGTATGCGTCCATCCTTAAACCACGCTTCCACCGCGCTTCCCGTCCGTTTTTATATAAATGTATTAGGTAATGATAGAATCATAGCGTCAGATCAGCGAAAGAATAAACCTGAACCATTTTAATTTCTCTTTAATTCTATAAAAATGGACTGAAAGTCTTATTTTTTCGGATAATCGACGAAGAATGCGCCGAGGACGTGGCATTCACTGCGATAAAAGGCGATATCGCCGGGTTTTATCCCCGGCGGGAGAGAAGCCCCCGGTTATCGGACCGGGAGCCTGCCATCAGGCGTGGGGCTTTTGCGGATTCTCATCCTGGTCGACGGCAAAGCAGGCCACCAGCTGGCCGCCGTAATCCTTCAGCTGCGGCTGAAGCTGGGTGCAAGGGCCGAAGCGCCGGCGGCAGCGCGCGTTGAAGGCGCAGCCCGGCGGCGGATTCAGCGGGCTCGGCAGCTCGCCGGTCAGCTTAATCCGCTCGCGACGGTCGTCCGGGTTCAGACGCGGCGTCGCCGACAACAGCGCCTGGGTGTACGGATGACGCGGATTGTTAAAGATCTGGTCCTTGGTGCCCTTCTCCACGCAGCGGCCGAGATACATCACCATCACTTCATCAGCGATATGCTCGACGACCGACAGATCGTGGGAGATAAACACGTAGGACAGACCTAAATCCTGCTGCAGATCCATCATCAGGTTCAGCACCTGAGCGCGTACCGAAACGTCCAGCGCGGAGACCGGCTCATCGGCGATCACCACGTCCGGATCCAGCATCAGACCGCGGGCAATGGCGATACGCTGGCGCTGACCGCCGGAGAACATATGCGGGTAGCGATCGTAATGCTCTGTTTTCAGGCCCACTTTCGCCATCATCGCCAGCGCTTTTTCGCGGCGCTGCTCTTTGCTCAGGCTACTGTTAATCAGCAGCGGCTCTTCCAGAATCTGCCCCACTTTTTTACGCGGGTTCAGAGAACCGTAGGGGTTCTGGAACACAATCTGGATTTTTTGCCGCCGCAGCTTCTGCGCCTGTGGGTCGTGCTTAAGCAGATCCTGCCCCTGATAATAGAGCTCGCCGCCGGTGGGAATTTCAATCATCGTCAGCAGACGACCGAGGGTCGATTTACCGCAGCCCGACTCTCCCACCACCGCCAGCGTTTTACCGCGCTCAAGAGTAAAGGAGACGCCGTCCAGCGCCTTCACCAGCCGTTCCGGGGCGAATAACCCCTTCTTCACCGGGTAGTGTTTTTTCAGATCAATGGCCTGCAACAGCGGTTGTGGCGTGGCGGCCTTTTGCGTACTCATAATCCAGGCCTCCCGGCATCATCGAGTGGGTAGTGACATTTAGACTGGCGACCGCCATTGAGATCCGCGAGCGCCGGCTCTTCGCTACGGCATTTATCCGTAGCATAGGGGCAGCGCGGGTTCAGCAGGCAGCCGTTGGGACGGTCATATTTCCCCGGCACTACGCCCGGCAGCGACGCCAGACGCGCTTTATCCTGGGCAAACTCCGGCAGCGCACGCAGCAGCGCCTGGGTGTATGGATGGCGCGGCGCGCGGAAAATATCCTTCGCATCGCCAGTCTCCACCACCTGACCGGCATACATAACGATAATTTTATGCGCGGCCTCGGCCACCAGCGCCAGGTCGTGGGTGATCAACACCAGCGCCATATTCTCCTGCTGCTGCAGTTCCAGCAGCAGCTCGATGATCTGCGCCTGAATGGTCACGTCCAGCGCGGTGGTCGGTTCATCGGCAATCAGCAGTTTTGGCCGACAGGCAATCGCCATCGCGATCATGACGCGCTGGCTCATCCCGCCGGAAAGCTGATGCGGGTAGACGTCCAGCCGCGACGCCGGATCGGGAATGCCGACCTGGTTCAGCAGGTCGATGGCCCGCTGGCGGCGGGTTTGCTTGTTGCCGCCCTGATGGACTTTTATCGCTTCCATAATCTGGAAGCCGACGGTAAAGCAGGGATTGAGGCTGGTCATCGGATCCTGGAAGATCATCGCCACCTCCGCCCCCACCAGCTGGCGCCGCTCTTTTTCAGAGATGCGCTGCAGGTCGCGGCCGTTAAACTCCAGTTTGTCCGCCATGACCCGGCCGGGGTAATCAATCAGACCCATAATCGCCAACGAGCTGACGGATTTACCGGATCCAGACTCCCCGACGATGCCGACCACTTCGCCCTGCTTCACGCTATAGCTGATGCGGTCCACGGCGCGGAACGGCGCGTTTTCATCGCCGAAATGCACCGATAATTTATCTACATTCAATAACGCCATCTCGAACCTCTTACTGCTTCAGTTTGGGATCGAGCGCGTCACGCAGACCGTCACCCATCAGGTTAAATGCCAGCACCGTCAGCAGGATCGCCACGCCCGGGAAGGTCACCACCCACCAGGCGCTCTGCGCGAACTGCAATACGTCGGAGAGCATGGTGCCCCACTCCGGCGTCGGCGGCTGCGCGCCCATGCCGAGGAACCCCAGCGCGGCCATGTCGAGAATGGCGTTAGAAAAGCCCAGCGACGCCTGAACGATCAGCGGCGCGAGACAGTTAGGCAGAATATTGACGAACATCTGGCGCATCGCCCCGGCGCCCGCCACGCGGGAAGCGGTCACGTAGTCGCGGTTGACCTCCACCAGCACCGCCGCGCGCGTCAGACGCACATAGTGCGGGAGCGCCACGAAGGTCAGCGCCAGCGAGGCGTTGACGATGGAGGGTCCGAAGATAGCCACCAGCACCAGCGCCAGAAGCAGACTCGGCAGCGCCAGCATAATATCGACGACGCGCATGATGATTGAGTCCACCACTCCGCCGAAATAGCCCGCCACCAGGCCGAGCACCACGCCGAGGATCAGCGACAGGACCACCACCAGGCAGCCCACCAGCAGCGACAGGCGCGCGCCATACATCAGGCGAGACAGAATATCGCGGCCCACGTCGTCGGTGCCGAGCAGATGCGCCAGGCTGCCGCCCTCCTGCCAGAACGGCGGCGCCAGCAGCGAATCACGGAACTGATCCGCCGGGTTATACGGGGCGAGAAAGTTGGCGAACACGGCGATTACGATCATCACCGCCACGTACACCAGACCGACCACCGCCCCTTTATTGCGTTTGAAATAGTGCCAGAACTCCTGCAGCGGGGTCATGGGCACCGGCGCAGTGATAACTTTATTTTCAGTAACTTGTGACATGATGACCCCTTACTTCTTATGCCGGATACGCGGGTTCACCACGCCGTACAGCAGGTCGACCAGCAGGTTGACGAGGATAATCATCGTCGCCACCAGCAGCACCCCGCCCTGCACCACCGGATAATCGCGACGCTGCAGCGCGTCGATCAGCCAGCGGCCTAAACCAGGCCATGAGAAAATGGTTTCCGTCAGGATGGCGCCCGCCAGCAGCGTGCCCACCTGCAGGCCAATCACCGTGACCACCGGCAGCATCGCGTTACGCAGCGCGTGGATCACAATCACCCGCATCCGGGTCAGGCCTTTGGCGCGCGCGGTGCGGATGTAGTCTTCGCCGAGCACTTCCAGCATCGACGATCGGGTCATACGCACGATCACTGCCAGCGGAATGGTGCCCAGCACGATGGCGGGCAGGATCATATGCATTAAGGCGTCAATAAAGTCGCCCTGCTCGCCCCAGATGGCGGTGTCGATCAGCATAAAGCCGGTCAGCGGCAAGGTATCGTCAAGGAAGACCGTATCGCTGATACGCCCGGAGACCGGCGTCAGGTTCAGCTGCACCGAAACCAGCATAATCAACATCATGCCCCACCAGAAGATAGGCATTGAGTAGCCGGTCAGCGCCAGGCCCACCGCGGTGTGGTCAAAGATGGAGCCGCGTTTTACCGCAGCCAGCACGCCCACCGGAATGCCGACGGCGACGGCGAAGATCATCGCGCAGACGCCCAGCTCAAGGGTGGCTTTAAAGCGTGGGACAAACTCCTGCCACACGGGAATGCGGCTTTTCAGCGAGATGCCTAAATCGCCGTGCAGCACGCCCCAGATATAGTGGGCATATTGCTGCCACAGCGGCTTATCAAGGCCCATTTCGGCCAGCAGCTGCGCGTGACGTTCGGGGGAAATACCACGTTCGCCCGCCATAATCATCACCGGATCGCCGGGGATCATATGGACGAAGGCAAAGGTGAGAAGGGTGATACCGATAAATGTCGGGATGACAAGTCCCAGACGTCGGAGAATAAACTGCAACATAACCCGGATTCTCTCTAGTGACGCCCCGCCTGGCGACAGGGCGTCTGTATTGCTCACAAAAGCATTCCCCGGAATAGCGGGAATACGCCCCCCACCTCTCCCACGCGGGGAGAGGGGGTCAGGCATCGTGCTTATTATTCGACAGAGACGTTATCGAAGTGGTGTTTACCCAGCGGATCCACCACATAGCCTTTGACTTCTTTACGCACTGGCTCGTAAACGGTGGAGTGAGCGATGATCAGCGCCGGAGCCTGGTCATGCATCACTACCTGAGCCTGTTTGTACAGTTCAATACGCTTGTTGTGGTCGTCGGTGGCGCGGGCCGGCTGAATCAGATCTTCAAACGGCTTATAGCACCAGCGCGAGTAGTTGGAGCCGTCTTTCGCCGCGGCGCAGCTGAACAGGGTGGCGAAGAAGTTATCCGGATCCCCGTTGTCGCCGGTCCAGCCCATCATGACGCTCTGGTGCTCGCCCGCTTTCGCGCGTTTCAGATACTCGCCCCACTCGTAGGTGACGATTTTGGCCTGGACGCCAATCTTGGCCCAGTCGGCCTGGATCATCTCCGCCATACGGCGGGCGTTCGGGTTATACGGACGCTGTACCGGCATCGCCCACAGATCGATAGTGAAGCCTTTTTCCAGGCCCGCTTCTTTCAGCAGCTGCTTCGCCTTCTCCGGATCGTAGGTGTAGTCTTTAACGTCGTCGTTATAGCCCCACATGGTCGGCGGGATCAGGTTCTTCGCCGCCTGGCCTGCGCCCTGGTAAACGGCTTTGATGATCGCTTCTTTGTTAACCGCGTAGGTCAGCGCCTGACGAACTTTCACGTCGTCCAGCGGTTTCTTCTCGGTGTTGAAGGAGAGATAACCGACGTTCAGGCCCGGCTGTTCCAGCAGGGTAATGCTCTTATCTTCCTTCATGCGCGCGATGTCCGCCGGGTTCGGATACGGCATCACCTGGCACTCATTTTTCTGCAGCTTGGCATAGCGCACGGAGGCATCCGGGGTGATGGAGAAGACCAGACGATCGATCTTCGGCTTGGTGCCCCAGTAGCCCGGGAAGGCTTTATACAGAATGCGGGAATCTTTCTGATACTGCAGCAGCTGGAATGGACCGGTACCGATAGGATTGAGGTCTACTTTTTCCGGCGTGCCGGCTTTCAGCATGTTGTCGGCATACTCTTTAGAGAGAATAGAGGCGAAGTCCATGGCCAGGTCAGCGAGGAACGGCGCTTCCGGGCGGGTCAGGACGAACTGGACGGTTTTATCGTCCACTTTCTTCACTTCGCTAATCAGGTCGGGTAACCCCATCCCTTCAAAGTATTCATAGCTGCCGCCAGAAACTTTATGGTACGGGTTATTGGTATTCTTCTGACGATCGAAGGAGAACACCACGTCATCGGCGTTCAGGTCACGGGTTGGCTTAAAGTCTTTATTATCCTGCCATTTCACGCCCTGACGCAGGTGGAAAGTATAGGTTTTACCATCCGGGCTGACTTCCCATTTTTCAGCCAGTCCAGGAATAACTTCCGTCGTACCGGTTTTGAATTCGACCAGGCGATTGTAGATCGGTACGGAACTGGCGTCATAGGTGGTGCCAGAGGTGAAGAGCTGTGGGTTAAAGCCTTCCGGCGAGCCTTCTGAACAATAAACCAGGGTTTTCGCTTGCACGCTGGCAGCGACGGTCATGGCGACAAGGCTCAGACCAAGCTTCAGCATCCCTGATTTCTTCAAGGAAATACTCATTATTCTGCTCCAAAACTGTGATGTTGTTTGCATATATCCGCCGGACCTTTATTTATTTTTATTCGTCATATTCGAATGATGGATGCGTTGGCTGTGCTCAATAAGCCAGTCACATAGCCATCTATGCTCCTGGGGATGCTCAAGCTTGCCGCCTTCCCGCAATTCGAACTATTTAGAATATACCCGGTCCAGTCGGTGGTGCCCGAAGGCGTTGAGAGAGATGGGGATTCCTTTCGCAAAAACGACTGAGTTGCAGTACGGATTCTCCATGAAATGCCCCTCATGCCCTACAATCTGTCAACAGAATGGGGAAACGTCAATACAGCCAGCCGGGTTTTACATCCAGCGTGAGAAACGACAGGCAAAGATTAAAAAAACTTCAAGACGCTATTTTCAGCAGAGAAATTTATGCTACTGGCTAATATGCAGAATAAAGACCTTATTAATTTGCGACACCCAGTGGGAAACAATGCCAGTAAATGAGAAAAATTTCTTGCTATGTGACCAATATGTGAGCGATTAATAGCGTGAACGTTAAAACGCACAGCGGAAAATGCTGTATTCAGCCATAAGCTTCGCGAAAAAAGATCTGTTCATCGATAAAAAAATGCAATGGAAGATGTCACAAAATAGCGAACAGCTGGCTGGAAACGGGGGTAAAGATGTTTTTTGTGATTTTGATGCGGTTTTGGGCCGGGAGACTGCAGAAGGTGCCCGGCGGCGCTGCGCTTGCGCGGGCCTACGGGATCTGAAGCGAACCTTCGGGATTCTCATCCTCACTGGCCGCAGAAGCAAAAAAGCCTGCTCGTTGAGCAGGCTTTTGGAATTTGGTCGGTGATAGAGGATGACTCGCCACTTTGTGGCTCGCCCTGCGGGCCGTTGCTGACGCAACGTTCTCTCGCTTCGCTCGAGTCGAACCTCCTGCCCCCGGAGGTTCTCATCCTCACTGGCCGCAGATGCAAAAAAGCCTGCTCATTGAGCAGGCTTTTCGAATTTGGTCGGTGATAGAGGATTCGAACCTCCGACCCCTTCGTCCCGAACGAAGTGCGCTACCAGGCTGCGCCAATCACCGAATGCGGGGCGCATCTTACTGCTGGGATGCACCCCCGTCAATGCCTTATTAGCAAAAAATCAATCAAGCGGCGAGAATCTCGCCACTATTGCTATTCCTTCGCCGCTTTCTTCGAAGCCGGCACGCGACACCAGTTATTGTTCTCGTTGATCCCGCCATCCGGCGAGGTATAGCCGAGGCAGCCCATAATGGTGTCGTACAGCTCGACGTGGCGGCGCGGCACCTTCATCGCGGCCTGCTGCTGCAGATGGGCAAACGCAGCGGCATGATCCGGATTCTCCAGGTATTTATCCGACATCCAGACCATCATCGGCACACGGAACTGTTCCGGCGGCGCCATCTTGCGCGGCGTACCGTGCAGATGTTCACGCTCGTTAATCGACTCGCCATGGTCGGCGGCATAGAACACAATCGCTTTCTTATCCCGCAGCTGGTCGAGGACGCTGACGATAAAGTGATCGACATAGGTCACGCTGTTGTCGTAGGAGTTGATCAGCTCCGCTTTCGAGCACTTGTTATCAACACCGACGCACTCCGGCTTCCACTGGGCGAAGCTGCGCGGATAGCGTTGGGTGTAGTTAAAGTGCGAGCCTTTCGTGTGGAGGATGATCAGGTGCTTACCAGAGGCGTTGCCCTGCTCCATACCGCGCTTCATCTCATCCACCAGCAGCATATCGTCAACGCTCTTGCCGCGGTTGCGCGGCTCGGCGCCAATCTGCTCGCGATAGGCGATATTGTTGGCCATCGTGTTGCTGTAGAACCACATCTCACTCTGCATGGCGTACAGATTGCCGCTGAAGCCCAGCTGATGAAGCACCGCAAAGACGTTCTGCTCTTTGAGGGTCCGCTGCGGGTTATCCTCTGCCCCGCCCTGACGCACAAACATGCAGCGTAACGACAGCTTGGTGGCGGTATCGCACGAGTAGCCGCGGAAAGCGACCAGATTCTTCTCTTTCGCCAGCTCTGGCGTGGTGTTACGGCTATAGCCAAGGATGCCCATATGATCCCAGCGGGTGGTTTCGCCAATGATAAACACCACGTAGGTGTCATCGAGCCCTTCCGGGGCGACGTAGGTAAATTTCTTCGCCGGGTTAATCAGCGATTTGTTATCTGAGGATTCATCCACCTGCGCCCAGGCGTACAGCCCCAGCGCCGACAGCCAGTTCGACGGCAGGTAGGAGTTGGCGATCACCCCGCCGTAGCTCGGCATATCCACTTCCGAATGGCGCTCGACATCGTGTTGGCGCAGCTCAAGCAGGCGGATAGGTCCCCAGACGATGAGGCCGGCCAACACCACGATCAGCACGTTTTTAACCCGCTGGCCCGGGGTACGCAGTTGGCGCAGCAGCGTATGGCGGCAGCGGTTGCTCCAGATAAACAGCAGTGGCGGCGCGCTCACTGCCGCCAGCCAGAGGATCAGATGCCAGCCGATGACCTCTTTCGACAGGTCGATATCGGTGGTCATCACCGAGGCGATAATCCCGTAGCCAATCACCACGTTAAGGAACGTCATGTAGTAACTGGCGGCGGCGGAAAACAGAACAATCAGCGTCGCCAGAATGCGCCAGATACGGCGACCGAACAGCGACAGAAGACGTAACAGGAAGAAGGTGACAAAGACCGTGGCCACCAGTTCAACGACACCGGAAAGCCCTTTCCAGACAGTGAACTCTTGAGCATAACCATCGAAACGCCGAAAAAAAACGGCGACGTTCATAAACCAGCCGATGTACAGCGCCAGCCAAAAACTAAGCTTCTGCTGCGTCATCGTTCTAATATATTTCATGCAAGCAAACCTGGAAAAAGAAGAATAAAACACCGCCTGACGCTGTGGCATGAGTCAGTAGGCTAATAGGGTGCGTTAGGGTTGGTTATCAGAAACCTCTACAAAGCGCGATAAGTAGACCACAGGGAACGGGAAAAGTATCAGGAGGGAATGTGATCCAGCCAAACATTTACAAAATATTTGGCTGGATTGGCACTATTTGCTTAGGGTATTAATCAGGGGCACGTTTCACGCTGCAGGTTTCAGGCATGCGCCTCGCTATAGACACTGCCTTTCGGCTGACGAATGGTGGTGGAAAGCGCCAGCGAAATAATCAGCAGGGCGAAGATCACGCAGAAGGTGACGTAGAAGCCCCCGAACAGCGAAGCGATGAGGGAACCGCAGATGCTGCCGATACCAAAACCCAGATAAATCACACCATAGTTTTTCGCCAGGTTGTTCAGACCGAAGAATTCACTGACCAGCGATGGGAAGACGGTGATGGTTCCGCCGAAGTTAAAAGCAACGCAGGCGATGGCGGCGAAAAAGGTCATGGCATTCAGCGGAGCGAACAGCAGCGCGGCCATCCCCACCAGCGACACCACCTGACCGATGGTGATCACGCGAATGCGGGAAATTTTATCGGACAGGATACCTAACACCAGGCGACCGCTAAGGTTAGCGATTGAGATAACCGTTACCGCATTGGCCGCCGTGGCGACATCCAGGTGGACCATTCCCTGCGCGATATCTTTCGCCACGCCAATCACATACAGACCGCTCATGCAGGCCGTCAGGAACATCACCGCCAGCATCCAGTACTGCGGTTTACGCATCGATTCGGCGAGAGTGAAGTCGTTTTCCACGACGCCGTTGGCCGTGGTGGTCGCCGTATGATTTGGCGCATCTTTCATCAAGGTCGCGCCAAAGACGATCATCACCAGCACGATAGCGCCCCAGATAACGAAGGTTTTTTCCAGACCAACGGTGGCCAGCAGATGAGTATCAATGAATTTGAACCCCAGGCTGCCGAGGCCATAGGAACCGATGGAGAAGGCGGAGATCAGCCCTTTGCGTTCCGGGAACCACTTGACGCAGTTCGACAGGGTCAGCAGATAACCGGCCCCGTCCGCCAGCCCCACCAGCACGCCAGCGCTCAGCCACAGCATCATCAGGCTGCTGGAGTGGGCGGTCAGAAAGAAGCCCAGACCAAGCAGGATCCCGGAGGCCATGGTGACGCGCTTCACGCCAAAACGCTCCTGCAGCTTGCCGGCGACCGACGAAGAGAGCGCCAGCCCGAGGCTCAGCAGGCCAAAGGAGAAGGCGACCTGGCTGACCGGTTCGCCCAGTTTGTCAGATAGTGAACTGTTAAACAGGCTCCAGGTATAAACCGAACCGAGAGCGAATTGGGTGATGATGGTGCCGATAAGCGTAAGCCAGCGGGTCGATTGACGGTTTGCAGCGTTCATAGCAGTTGTCCTGATAAATTAACTGCCGCCACAATAGCGAAGGCCCCTCATCCAGTGGGGGAAAAAGGCATGAACTGCCATCAGCAGGGAATGAAATGCATTAATGGCGGAATGAATGACATTGCATGACATTCATTCCGCGAATTTCAGGGAAAAAGTTAGTGTGCGCTATCTCACAGAAATGCGCCATTACTGAGATTTAACAATAACCACATCGTTTCAAATGCGTAACAATCGCGGGTCAAAAGTTGGCGCTGACCCCCATCAGATAGAGCGTATTTTCCCCCGATGGGACGTTGTCCGCCTGTGACAGCGTGGCCCATGCCGCCACATGCGATCCCAGCGGCATATCGGCGCCCAGGGTGACATCACTCCAGCCGCCCTCTCTGGCGCGGGTGGTCGGCGACCAGGCATCGCTGGCGAGCGACTGGTTATAGCTCACCTGCGCCCAAGGGTGCACGCCCCACAGCGACTGATAATCCATACGCCAGCCGAGCGTGTTGACATATCCCGTCTCGCCCACGCTTTTCGTCGCCGGCGCGGTGTAGTCGCTGCGCAGGCTGGCCACCGGCCCGGAGGTCATGCCGTTTGCCAGCAGATAATTCCAGCCGACGCTCATCCCACGGCTGCTGTCCGGCGGCGCCAACCCCTGGTTTAACGCCAGTCCGCCCGGCGTTTCAGACGACTTCATCCGCTCGGCGAGGATATCTTCATAGCGTGGTTGGTGATCGCTATCCCATGTATAGCGTTCCGACGTATTACTTTTTGTATCGATAGCGATATATTCCTGTTGCCAGGCATTCGCTCCAGAGACACACGACACCCAGACGGATACGCACACCGGGAACAAGAACCCCCGGAGGCCATTGCATTTCTTTATTATCATTAATGCGACTCCAGAAAAGAGCCGAATCGGCATTATTGCTGTGTTTTTTTGGGGGATACGATTTCCCTGTATTAACTATTATCTTTATCTTTCAGTCGTCAAGCCGGGGCGTCCACTTTTTTAGCGCAGAGGGAGAAATAGCTATGCAGCGTTGCGGATGGGTGAGTCAGGATCCGTTATATATCGAGTATCACGATACCGAATGGGGTGTCGCGCAAAAAGCGTCCCAGCGGCTGTTTGAAATGATCTGCCTTGAGGGTCAGCAGGCCGGGTTATCATGGATCACGGTGTTAAAAAAACGGCAAAACTATCGCCAGGCTTTTCACCAGTTCGATCCGGTGCGCGTGGCGGCGATGGGGGATGAAGATGTCGAGCGGCTGCTGCAGGATGCCGGGATTATCCGCCATCGGGGAAAAATCCAGGCCATCATCGGCAACGCCCGGGCGTATCTGGCGATGGAGGAAAATGGCGAGTCGTTCACTGATTTTGTCTGGTCCTTCGTCGACAATGCGCCCCAGGTCACCCGCGCGGCGACGCTGGCGGAGATCCCGACCACGACGCCGGCCTCAGATGCGTTGTCTAAGGCTTTGAAAAAACGCGGTTTTAAGTTTGTCGGTTCGACGATCTGTTACTCTTTTATGCAGGCCTGCGGGCTGGTCAACGACCATGTCACCGGCTGCTTCTGTCACCCGGGAGGTCAGGATGATCCGCAAGTGGGACGCTAAAGATAACCTGCCGCTGCTGGACCTGTGGCTGGAAAGTACGATTCATGCCCATCCCTTTATCAGCGAAAGCTACTGGCGCGACAGCGTCGCGGTGGTACGGGATGTCTATCTTCCCGCCGCCAGCACCTGGGTCTGGGAGCGCGACGGGGAGCTAAAAGGCTTTGTCAGCGTGCTGGAGTCCCGTTTCGTCGGCGCGCTGTTCGTCGCGCCGGACGCTATTCGCCAGGGCATTGGCCGGGCGCTGCTGGATGAAGTCAAGCAGCACTACGCCTGGCTTAGCCTTGAGGTTTATCAGAAAAACGAATCAGCGGTCAGTTTCTACCATGCGCAAGGCTTCCGCATTGAAGATTGCGCATGGCAGGACGATACTCAGCACCCCACCTGGATTATGCGTTGGCCGGCGGATCAAATGCCGTAAGCGGCAGCGCCGGGCCGGTATATTTCTCCAGCCACGCCAGGGCGGTGTTACCGGCACAGCCGTTGCCCAGGCGGGATGTTGGGATATCTTTAGTTAAGACGTTCACCGCCCCGTTTTTGCAGATGCCCGCCACCGGATCCAGGTCGGGCCACGCCCCTTCATGCAGGCATATCACCCCCGGGCGGATCCCCTCCGTCACCACCGCGCCGGCCAGCACCTGACCGCGGGCGTTCCACACCCGCACCAGATCGCCATCGGCAATCCCCCGCGCCCGGGCATCCTGCGGATGAATAGTCAACGGTTCGCGTCCGGCAACGGCATAGCGTTCGCGCAGCGCGGAGTAGTTCAGTTGACTGTGCAGCCGGTGGGCCGGATGGGCCGACAGCAGCTGCAGCTGCCCCGCCTCGGCGTTGCCATGCCACTCGTCGGGCTCCAGCCACATTGGGTGCGGCGGGCAGTCGGTGTAGCCAAAGGCGGCGATGGTCGGCGAGTGGATCTCAATTTTACCGCTCGCCGTTTTCAGCGGGTTGGCCTGGGGATCGTCGCGGAAGGCGGCAAAGCGGATGAAACGGGCATTCTCCGGCTCCTCCGGCATCTCAATCAGCTGGTTAGCCTGCCAGAATTCGGCAAACGGCGGCAGCGTCACCTGCTGCTGGGCGCCGCGCCGGGCGGCCATCTGATAGAAGGTCTCCAGCCACTGCAGTTCGCTCTTCCCTTCGGTAAAGCGCTCGCGGCCGCCCGCCTCCCAGCGTTCGCTGAGGTCGGCAAAGACCGCGAAATCATCGCGCGCTTCACCCTGCGGGGCGACCACCTGCTTCATCGGCACCAGATGCTGATTGCTGTAGTCCCCGGTCATCGTCAGATCGTTGCGCTCAAACGAGGTGGTCGCCGGCAGGACGATATCGGCATGACGCGCGGCGGCGGTCCAGAAGCATTCGGAGATGACGATAAGCTCTGGTTTCTGCCAGGCCTGAATCAGGCGGTTGGTATCCTGATGATGGGTAAAGTTGGCGCCGCCGGCCCACCAGATAAAGCGAATATCGGGGAAGCGCCGCGCCATGCCGTTGTGCTGATACTCCGCCCCCGGGTTCTCCAGCGCCTCGACAATCCGCGCGACCGGGATCTTCTCCACGGCGTCCACGCCTCCGGCCACGCTCCCCTGCATCGAGCCCAGCACCGCCGCGCGGCGGGTCGGATTGCCGCCGTTGGCGAAATGGTAGGAAAGACCAAACCCGCCCCCCGGGGTGCCAATCTGCCCCAGCATCGCAGCCAGGGTGACCAGCATCCAGTGTTTCTGCTCGCCATACTGCTGGCGCTGCATGCCCCAGCCAGACATCAGCATAGTGGTGTTTTCGTGGAAAAGTTTCGCCAGTTCGCGGATCTTATCCGCTGCGACGCCGCAGATAGCCGCCGCCCAGTCGGCGGTTTTCGCCACGCCGTCGCTTTCGCCGGTCAGATAGCGGGCAAAAATCTCGTAGCCGCTGGCGCAGCGGGCAAGAAACTCGTCGTCCTGCCAGCCATTCTCCACCAGCGTATGGGCGATACCCAGCATCAGCGCGACGTCGGTGCCCATATGCGGCGCGATCCACTCCATCGAATCGCCAAAGAAATCGACAGTTTCCGATCGCATCGGATCGATGCAGATCAGGCGTTTTCCGCTCTGGCGCAGCCGGTCGAACCACGGGATACCCTGCTCGTCGGAGGCGTTCCAGGCAATTTTCAGCGTATTCAGCGGGTTGGCGCTCCACAGCACCACTACCTCGCTGTATTCCAGCACCAGCGGCCAGCTGGTCTGCTGCTGATACACCTCATTGCCGCCCACGACGTAAGGCATGATCGCCTGCGCCGCGCCGGTGGAGTAATCCCCGAGATGGCCGGTGTAGCCGCCCGCCAGGCTCATATAGCGCTGCAGCAGGGTGGCCGCCTTATGCAGGACGCCGTTAGAACGCCAGCCGTAGGAGCCGGCAAAAATAGAGGCCGGTCCGTAGCTTTCGCGGATCCGACGATGCTGGGCATCGATCAGATCCAGCGCCTGCTCCCAGCTCACCCGCACAAATTCATCCTGACCTCGGGCCCCCTGGGGCTTGTCCGGAGAGGCAAGGAAACCTTTGCGCACCATCGGGTAGCGCACGCGGGTTTTACTGTGCACCTGGTCGCGCACCGCCGTTTGCAGCGAGTTGGCAAACGGTGTCGCCAGCGCGCCGCGGGAGGAGAGGACGTTTTCCCCGTCCGTTTCCACCAGCATCGGTCCCCAATGGGCGGCGGTTAAAATGGTTTTGGTTGCAGATGAGGTTGGCAAGGGCAGCTCCTGGTCAGCGAAAGCAGGTGTGGTGACGGTGCGATCGGCGCCGTTCAATGTTATTTACAAAATGAGATGGTGTTTGGGGAATTTTCTACGTATTCGCGCGTCATAATCAACCGTCACGTTCGCTGTGACAAAGAATAAAAAGGATTAAGGACATTAAATGAAAAAACGCGTACTTATGATTGCGGCGCTGGTCAGCGGCACCCTGGCGATTTCTGGCTGCACCACCAACCCCTATACCGGTGAGCGTGAAGCAGGTAAATCCGGTATTGGCGCAGGTATTGGCTCCTTAGTGGGCGCTGGCGTCGGCGCGCTCTCCTCTTCCAAACATGACCGCGGCAAAGGCGCGCTGATTGGCGCAGCGGCAGGCGCGGCGCTGGGCGGCGGCATAGGCTACTACATGGACGTGCAGGAAGCGAAGCTGCGCGACAAAATGCAGGGAACCGGGGTCAGCGTGACGCGAAATGGTGACAATATCGTGCTGAACATGCCGAATAACGTCACTTTCGACAGCAACAGCGCCAACCTGAAACCGGCCGGCGCCAACACCCTGACCGGCGTGGCCATGGTGCTGAAAGAGTATGAGAAAACCGCCGTTAACGTCGTCGGCTACACCGACAGCACCGGCAGTAAGGATCTGAATATGCGTCTGTCGCAGCAGCGTGCTGACAGCGTCGCCAGCGCACTGATCACCCAGGGCGTGGCGGCCAATCGCATTCGCACCACCGGCATGGGCCCGGCAAACCCGATCGCCAGCAACAGCACGGCGGAAGGCAAAGCGCAGAACCGTCGCGTAGAAATTACCCTCAGCCCGCTGCAGTAAGCGCAACCTCATGTCGCCCGGCAGCCGCTCTGCCGGGCAAAATGCTTGATATCGCTATTTTTCGCGCTAAGGTGTTGGCAGATTTTCAGCAAAGGAAGCCATCATGGCGAAAGCGGCGCGTGCAACCATTAGCGATGTGGCGAAAGCCGCAAAGACCGGCAAAACCAGCATTTCACGGTATCTTAACGGCGAGAAGCACCTGCTTTCCGACGATCTGTTATCACGTATTGAAAAAGCCATTGCCGAACTCGACTACCGCCCCAGCCTGATGGCCCGCGGCCTCAAGCACGGCCGCACCCGCCTCATCGGCCTGATCATCGCCGATATCACCAACCCCTATTCGGTCAATGTCATGAGCGGCATTGAAGCGGCCTGCCGGGAAAAGGGCTTTACCCTGCTGGTGTGTAACACCAATAACGAGCTTGACCAGGAGCTGCACTATCTCGACCTGCTGCGCAGCTATCAGGTGGAAGGCATCGTCGTCAACGCGGTCGGCATGCGGGAGGATGGCCTGAACCGCCTGCAGCAGTCGGCCCTGCCGATGGTGCTGATTGACCGTAAAATCCCCGATTTCGCCTGCGATGTGGTCGGACTTGATAACGCTCAGGCCGCCACCACCGCCACCGAACACCTGGTGGAGAAAGGCTTTGAGGCCATCCTGTTTCTCAGCGAACCGCTGGGCTCGGTCAATACCCGCCGCGAGCGCCTGAGCGCCTTTCGCGCCACGCTCGCCCGCCACCACGGCGTGGTGGCCGAAAACGCCGAAGTACAGCTCAACGACGGCGCGATGATGGACAACGTCCTGCGCCAGTTCCACGCCCGCCACCGCGGGATGCGCAAAGCGGTGATCTCCGCCAACGGCGCGCTGACGCTGCAGGTGGCCCGCGCCCTGAAGCGCGTCGGCCTGATCTGGGGCAGCGATATCGGCCTGCTGGGCTTCGACGAACTGGAGTGGGCGGAGCTGGCCGGCGTCGGCATCACCACCCTCAAACAGCCGACGTGGCAGATCGGCTACGCGGCGGTGGAACAGGTGATTCGGCGCATTGCCGGCACTAACGACCCTATCTGCGAGCGGGTCTTTTCCGGCGAGCTTATCGTCCGCGGATCAACCTCCCGTTAACGATCCTTCGTGATGCCGATCATAAATTAAACATCTCGCCCTTTCTTATGGAACCGATACCATCTAGCGTAATAAGGAGATTAAGCAACAAACGCCGGGAGTAAGAGCGCGATGGCCAGAAAAATTATTGTCGTTACCGCTGCCTATGGTAATGACCATGTTAAATCCTTAGGCGGCCAGGCCGCCGTCCTGCCGTTTATCGCCGACGCCGGCGCGGACGGCGTCGAAATCCGCCGCGAGCTGTTCAGCACCGAAGAGCTCAACGCCCTGCCGGCGCTGGCAGCCGCCATCGAGCGCCACGGCCTGCTGGCTTGCTACTCCGCGCCCCAGGCGCTGTTCGCCGACAACGGCGAGCTTAACCCGCATCTCCCGACGCTGCTCGCGGAAGCGCAGACCCTTAACGCCCTGTGGCTGAAGCTCTCCCTTGGCCATTTCCGCCACAACCAGCAGCTCGACGAGCTGCGCCATATCCTCAGCGACAGCGGCATGGCGCTGGTGGTGGAGAATGACCAGACCGACTGCGGCCAGCTGGCGCCGATGCAGCGCTTCAAAGCCGCCTGCCGGGTCCATCAGCTGCCGATCACCTTAACGTTTGATATGGGCAACTGGCTGTGGGTCGGCGATTCGCCGGAAGAGGCAGCCCGCCATCTTGCGCCGGCGGTCAGCTATATTCATGTGAAAGCGGCGGAGCCACATCAGGAGAAATTCCGCGCTGTGCCGCCGGATCAGGCCGCCGACCGCTGGCTGGCCCTGCTCGATAATCTTCCCGCCGACGCACCGCGTGGAATCGAGTTTCCGCTGACTGGCCATGACCTGACGGCCGTGACCCGCCGCTACGTCAACCTGTTACGCGAGGAATAAGCCGTGGAAAATTTAGATGTCATCACCATCGGCGAAGCTATGGCCATGTTTGTCGCCACCGAAACCGGCGATCTGGCCGAGGTGGAGCATTTTATGAAACGTGTCGCCGGCGCCGAGCTGAACGTCGCCACCGGTCTGGCGCGCCTGGGTCTGAAGGTCGGCTGGGTCAGCCGCGTCGGTAACGATAGCTTTGGCCGCTTCGTACTGCAATCGCTGGCGAAAGAGGGGATCGATAGTCATGCTGTCGCCATTGACAACCGCTTCGCTACCGGTTTCCAGATGAAATCGAAAGTCGAAAATGGAACCGATCCCATTGTGGAGTATTTCCGCAAAGGTTCTGCCGCCAGCCATCTGTCGCCGGACGATTTTCGCGCCGACTACTTCACCAGCGCCCGTCATTTGCACCTGAGCGGCGTGGCCGCCGCGCTCTCTGAAAGCTCATATGCGCTGCTGGAGCATGCGGCGAAGGTCATGAAAGCCGAGGGCAAAACCCTCTCTTTCGATCCCAATCTGCGTCCGGTGCTGTGGAAAAGCGAAGCCGAGATGGTGGAGAAACTCAACCGTCTCGCCTTCCAGGCTGACTGGGTTTTGCCAGGCTTAAAAGAAGGCGTCATCCTCACCGGCCAGCAGACTCCGGAGGGGATAGCCGATTTCTATCTCTCGCGCGGCGTCAAGGCGGTGGTCATTAAAACCGGCTGCGACGGCGCCTGGTTCAAGAGCGCCAACGGCGAACAGGGCACGGTTGATGCCATTAAAGTCGAAAACGTCGTCGATACCGTCGGCGCCGGCGACGGCTTTGCCGTTGGGGTGATTAGCGCCCTGCTGGAAGGCAAAACCCTGCTTCAGGCGGTGAACCGCGGCAATAAAATCGGTTCGCTGGCGATTCAGGTCCAGGGCGACAGCGAGGGGCTGCCCACCCGCGACGCGCTGGGCGAATAACATTTATACGCAACAATAACAGCCGCCCTGTACCCTACCTGCAGCGCGGCACAGCAGCGCCCGTTTCGACGGACGTATGTCACCTCATTGACAGAGGCAAGCCTATGAATAGCTCAACAAATGCAACGAAACGCTGGTGGTACATCATGCCTATCGTGTTTATCACGTATAGCCTGGCGTACCTCGACCGCGCCAACTTCAGCTTCGCCTCCGCGGCAGGCATTACCGAAGACCTGGGCATCACCAAAGGGATCTCTTCCCTGCTGGGGGCGCTGTTCTTCCTTGGCTACTTCTTCTTTCAGATCCCCGGCGCTATTTATGCAGAGCGCCGCAGCGTTCGCAAACTGATCTTTATCTGCCTGATCCTGTGGGGCGGCTGCGCCTCCCTGACCGGGATTGTGCATAATATCCCGGCGCTGGCGGCCATTCGCTTTATTCTCGGCGTCGTCGAAGCGGCGGTGATGCCGGCGATGCTGATCTATATCAGCAACTGGTTCACCAAATCCGAGCGCTCGCGGGCCAATACCTTCCTGATCCTCGGCAACCCGGTGACGGTCCTGTGGATGTCGGTGGTCTCCGGCTACCTGATTCAGGCCTTCGGCTGGCGGGAAATGTTTATCATCGAAGGGGTGCCGGCGGTGATCTGGGCCTTCTGTTGGTGGGTGCTGGTGAAAGATAAACCGTCGCAGGTATCCTGGCTGGCGGAGAGTGAAAAAGCCGCGCTGCAGGAACAATTGGATCGTGAGCAGCAGGGCATCAAAGCGGTGCGTAACTATGGCGAGGCCTTCCGCTCCCGCAACGTGATCCTGCTCTGCGCCCAGTACTTTGCCTGGAGCATCGGCGTGTACGGCTTTGTACTGTGGCTGCCGTCGATTATCCGCAGCGGCGGCGAAAATATGGGGATGGTGGAAGTGGGCTGGCTCTCCTCGGTCCCATACCTGGCGGCGACTATCGCCATGATCGTGGTCTCCTGGGCCTCCGATAAAATGCAGAACCGTAAGCTGTTCGTCTGGCCGCTGCTGCTGATTGGCGGACTGGCCTTCATCGGCTCCTGGGCGGTCGGCGCCAACCACTTCTGGGTCTCTTACACCTTGCTGGTGGTGGCTGGTGCGGCAATGTATGCGCCTTACGGCCCCTTCTTCGCCATTATTCCGGAAATGCTGCCACGCAACGTCGCCGGTGGCGCCATGGCGCTGATCAACAGCATGGGCGCCCTGGGCTCCTTCTGCGGCTCGTGGTTTGTCGGCTACCTGAACGGTGCCACCGGCAGCCCAGCAGCTTCCTATATTTTTATGGGGGTGGCGCTTTTCGCCTCAGTATGGCTGACTTTGATTGTTAAGCCTGCTAATAATCAAAACCTTCCACTTGGCGCTCATCACGCCTGAACGACTCACACTACGGAGATTCGCATGAAGCCGTCTGTCATTCTCTATAAAACGCTTCCCGACGACCTGCTACAGCGTCTGGAGGAGCACTTTTCCGTCACTCAGGTGAAAAACCTGCGGCCGGAGACCGTTTCGCAGCACGCTGAGGCCTTTGCCCAGGCTGAAGGCCTGCTGGGCTCCAGCGAAAAGGTTGACGCCGCGCTGCTGGAGAAGATGCCGAAGCTGCGTGCGACCTCCACCGTATCCGTTGGTTATGACAACTTCGACGTCGAGGCGCTGAACGCCCGCCGGGTGCTGCTGATGCATACTCCGACCGTGCTGACCGAAACCGTCGCCGACACGATCATGGCGCTGGTGCTGAGCACCGCCCGCCGGGTGGTGGAAGTGGCGGAGCGCGTTAAAGCGGGCGAATGGACGAAGAGCATTGGGCCAGACTGGTTCGGTACCGACGTACACCATAAAACCTTAGGTATCGTCGGCATGGGCCGCATCGGCATGGCGCTGGCGCAGCGCGCCCACTTCGGGTTCGGCATGCCGATCCTGTATAACGCGCGCCGCCAGCATCCGCAGGCGGAGGAACGTTTCAACGCACGCTATTGCGATCTTGATACCCTGCTGCAGGAAGCCGATTTTGTCTGCCTGATCCTGCCCCTGAGCGAAGAGACCCATCATCTGTTCGGCCAGGCGCAGTTCGCCAAAATGAAATCTTCCGCCATCTTTATTAACGCCGGGCGCGGCCCGGTGGTCGACGAGCAGGCGCTGATCGCCGCCCTGCAGGCGGGTGACATTCACGCTGCCGGCCTTGATGTCTTCGAGCACGAGCCGCTGGCTAAAGATTCGCCGCTGCTGAGCCTGCCGAACGTCGTCGCGCTGCCGCATATCGGCTCCGCCACCCATGAGACGCGCTACAACATGGCGGCCTGCGCGGTGGATAACCTGATCGACGCCCTGAACGGCAAGGTCGAAAAAAACTGCGTCAATCCGCAGGTAAAATAAGCCATAAAAAAACCCGGGTAGCGGCGGCAATCGCCCTCCCCGGGTTCTTTTTTGCATTCTGTCCGTTATCCAGCCCGTTCGCCGCAGCTCACGTCAGCCAGACAGGGCATTAGCGGGTCGCGTTCACCGCCGCCGTCCATGCCTGATTAAACGCCTGATGCTGCGCCGCCAGCGGCCCAATCAGCGCATTGTACTGACTAGCCTGCTGGGAAGTCGGGAATTGAATGCCGTTGGCCACAAAGCTCACCTGGGTTCCCTGCTGGGCGACAAAATCCCCCACCTGAACCAGCTGCTGGGTAAAGATCTGCGCGGCCGGGATCAGCGGCTGCAGCGCGTCGGCTGGCGCCGTCACCACCTTGGCGTAAACCTGATCGAAGACCGGCTTGAGATCGTCCGCCTGCTTCAGCGCGCCATGCGCGGCATCGGCCTGCATTTTGGCATTCTGCAGCTGCTGGCTGAGCACGCCCAGCGCGCCGTTCGCCTGACGCAGCGGCTCGCGCTGGGTCATATAGTCCTGCGGAACGCGGATCGCATTGACGCTGTCCACTACCGGGCGCAGACCAGCGTCCATCGCCTGGCTCACCTGCTGCGAGTAGCCGTAGATCACCGCGTAGTCAGAGACAAACGGCCCAAACTGTTTTTTCTGATCGGCGGTCAGCGTCGGCAGTCGTTCACCGCTACGCATCGCCGTATTCTGCAGGAAGTCGATAAACGCTTTGCGCTGATCGCCTTCTTTATCAAAACACCCACTCAGGCTAACCACCATTAATAAGGCCGCCATAGCCGCAAACCAGCGAGAGCAGGACTTTCCTGTCGCCATTTTTTTACTCCTTTCAGCCAAAAAAAGCGCACAAAGACACACACGTGCCAGACGCTGACAAGGATAGTCCAGCTCGGCCTCGCAGGATACCCTTTACTGCTAATCTTACGCAGGAAAAACGCCATTCCGCACGCCGCTGCCGTCGCCTGGCGCGTCTGTTATGCGCATCACAAATATGCGCTTCAAATTAGACCGATGAATATCAATTAACTGATTGATATTTTTGAAATTTATAATCCACTGCCCAACGCCGCGCCCTGAAGCGGACGATAATCGCACGCTTTGGCGCCCACCCGGATTGCCTGGTCAGCGCTTCAATGATTTGATGAATGAGCGATTAACGGCGATGCGTTCGATTATCGCACAAATCAATCTCAACGACGCGAAGGCGACGATAATAACAAACCTCTGTCCCTCGCTCAGTCTGCCAGGAAAGCCGTATGACTAAGACAACCATCGACATTCAGGCCTTTATCAACGAGCACCCCTTCACCCGCTACCAGTGGATGATCCTCGCGCTCTGCTTCATCACCGTCGCGATGGACGGGTTCGACACCGCGATCATCGGATTCATCGCCTCCGACCTGGTCCAGGAATGGGGCGTGGAAAAATCAGCCCTCGGCCCGGTGATGAGCGCCGCGCTGGTTGGCCTGGCGGTCGGCGCGTTAACCGCGGGACCACTGGCTGACCGTATCGGCCGCAAGAAAGTGCTGATTATGTCGATCGTGGTGTTCGGAGGATTCAGCCTGCTCACCGCCTTTGCCACCAGCCTTAACCAGCTGACGCTGCTGCGCTTCCTGACCGGCCTGGGCCTCGGCGCGGCGATGCCCAATGCCGCGACGCTAATGAGCGAATATGCGCCGGAGCGCCGTCGGGCGCTGCTGGTGAACCTGATGTTTGTCGGCTTTCCGATGGGCTCGTCGCTGGGCGGCTTTTTATCCGCCTGGATGATCCCGCACTATGGCTGGCAGAGCGTGCTGGTATTGGGCGGCGTGATGCCTCTCCTGCTGGCGGTAGCATTAATTTTCCTGCTGCCGGAGTCCGCCCGCTATCTGGTGGTGAAGCGTCAGCCGGCGCAGCGCATTGCCGCCATCCTGCGGCGTATCGCGCCGCTGCCGGAGACGGTGGAATTTGAGCTGCACGAAGCAGGCCAGGTGAAAGAGAAGTCGGCCATAGGCGTCATTTTCTCCCCACGCTACGCGGTGGGCACCGTGATGCTGTGCCTGACCTACTTTATGGGCCTGCTGATCTTCTACCTCCTGACCAGCTGGCTGCCGCTGCTGATCCGTGAAACCGGCGCATCGATGAGTCAGGCCTCAATTATCACCGCCCTGTTCCCGCTCGGCGGCGGAATTGGCGTGCTGATCCTCGGCGCTCTGATGGACAAGATCAATCCCAATAAGGTGGTGGCCGTCGGCTGGCTGCTGACCGGCGTTTTCGTCTGTCTGGTGGGCTTCTCTACCAGCAGCCTGGCGCTGATGGGGGTGATGGTGTTCATCGCCGGCAGTATTATGAACGGCGCGCAGTCGTCGATGCCGGCGCTGGCGGCAGGCTTCTATCCAACGCAAGGGCGCGCCACCGGCGTGGCCTGGATGCTGGGCATTGGCCGCTTCGGCGGGATCCTTGGCGCGTTCAGCGGCGCCTTCCTGATGCAAGCCCAGCTCTCGTTTGAGACCATTTTCACCCTGCTGGCTATCCCGGCATTCCTGTCAGCCATCGCGCTGCTGATTAAATATCGGGTCAGTAAATCAGCGCCGGCGGCGACAGAGGACGCGAGAGGTCTGCAGAAAGCCTGATCGACAAGCCGGCGTCCCGCGCCGGCTTTGCCGCTTTTTTCTTATCCGTTTACAAAAATTTTCGAAGCCACGCCATCGTATTAGTAATCATGCTCTTAGGCACCGCTGCCGTTCGGCTATTGGGGCTGATTCGATAACCTGCTGGCAAATAATCACGGGCGTTACCATCCTTGATGCTTTTTTCTGACTATTCTTAAAGAGCTTTAGAAAAATCTCTTCCGCTGTGTGATAAAAGGAGTTCTCAATGGAATATAAAGATCCCGTGTTTGAACTGCTGAGCAGCCTGGAACACATCGTTTTTAAGGACGATAATCAGACACTTACCTCAAACCGTAAGTCCACTGTGTTTAGTGAATTTGAACAGCTGCGTAAAGGCACTGGACTTAAGATTGACGACTTCGCCAACGCCATGGGCGTGAGCGTCGCTATGGTAAGAGAGTGGGAATCGAGACGGGTAAGACCGTCCCCCACTGAGCTAAAATTAATGCGCCTGATTCAGGCCAACCCCCAGCTTTCAAGGCAGTTACTCGATTAATCCCGAGCGCAGCGGTAAGGGCCAGCAAGGGAGCTTTTACCGCTGCACCGTAAAAAAAGTTTGCTATCAGGTGCTGAACGTGCGTTAATGCTCGCAGGTTTGATGTACAGACCACAGAGCAGTCGAATAGAGCAGTCCTTCTAAGGTTATCCAAAGATACCCCCGTAGTGAACTTTCCCTTTATCGCTTTAAATCTGTAGTCCAGACCGCTACGCCGCAAGGCTCACTTATTTTTTTAAAGGTAATTCACTATGTCCGGTAAAATGACTGGTATCGTAAAATGGTTCAACGCTGACAAAGGCTTCGGCTTCATCACTCCTGACGATGGCTCTAAAGACGTGTTCGTACACTTCTCTGCTATCCAGAACGATGGCTACAAATCCCTGGATGAAGGTCAGAAAGTCTCCTTCACCATCGAAAGCGGCGCTAAAGGCCCGGCAGCTGGCAACGTAACTTCTCTGTAAGTTCAAGCCGCTAAGAATCAAGAATCCCTGCCTGATGGCGGGGATTTTTTTTATCTGTCGCCAACAGCCGCCAGCTTACGATGGCGGCTGTTGGGCATTCAGAGCCGGGTATAGCGCCAGCCCGTTTCCTCCCATGCCAGACTATGGGTCAGCCTCAGACCTTGTAAAAACGCCTCATCATGCGACACCACCAGCATCGCGCCGGGAAACGCCGCCAGCGCGCTTTCAATAGCCTGCGTCGATGCTAAATCGAGATGGTTGGTCGGCTCATCCAACAACAGCAGCTGGGCCGGATCGCGTCGCCAGAGTACGCAGGCCAGGGCCGCTTTCAGGCGTTCGCCGCCGCTGAGCGCCGACAGCGGCAGAGTGACCTTATCCGCGCCCAGCTGCAGCTGCGCCAGGCGGGTGCGCAGGAGGCCCTCATCCAGCGGGGTATCTTCCAGGCTCAGGTGCGCCATGACCGATAACGACAGATCCAGCTGCGTCAGATGTTGATCGAGGTAAGCGGCGCTCACCGACAGCCGGACATCGCCTGAGGCGGCCTGCTCCAGCCCCAGCAGCGTTTTCAGCAAAGTGGTTTTGCCACAGCCGTTCGGCCCCTTTAGCGCGATGCGCATTGGACCATCCACGCGCCAGTCCAGCGGCGCAGCCGGTGCATGGTCGAGCTGCAATGCTTCCACCACCAGCACCTGCTTGCCGGCGGCCACTTCGCTGCCTGGCAGGGTGAACATCACCGGCGTATCCTCTTCCACCCGCTCTCGCGCCTGCTGCACGGCGCCATTCAGACTGCTGTTCTGTTCACGATGCTGACGGCGCAGCGTTCCCGGACGCTCTTTTGCCGCGCCTTTGTACTTCACACGTTCAAAAGAGGCGATATTCAGGGTATCAATAGTACGCAATGTCTGCGCCGAGCGCCGCTGGGCGGCGTCATGCTCCTTTTGCATTCGCGCGCGGGTGCGTCGCCGCTCGGTCGTCGCATGGTCCAGCGCCGCGCGTGCGGCCTGCTGCTCCGCCTCACGCTGCCGCTGATATTCAGCATAGTTGCCGCCGTAGCTGCGCAGCGCCGTCGGCGTCAGCTCAATAATCCTCGGCATCCGCGTCAGCAGCTCGCGGTCGTGGCTGGCGATCAGCGCCCCGCCCTGCCAGCTTTCCAGCTGGTGATAGAGCCACTCCCGCCCCTGGCGGTCCAGATGGTTGGTAGGCTCATCCAGCAGCAGATAATCGGCGCCGGAGACAAAGGCGCCGCACAGCAGAGCCTTCATCCGCTCGCCGCCGCTGAGTGAAAAAGCGGGGCGATCGGCAGAGAACGGCGGGAGATCGGCTTCACGGAAAGCTAAACTCAGGCGATCGGTGAGATCCCAGTGGCCATCCAATAGCTCGAAATCGTCGGCCAGTCCATTACCCTGTTCAAGGCGGAACAAGGCGTCAAATACCGGCGCATAGCCGAGCAGCGCGGCGAGGGTGGTCGCCGGCGTAAGCGTCGGCTGCTGCGCTACCCAGGCCACGGCGGCGGCGCGCTCAATATGGCCGCCGGCAGGAGAATCAAGGCCCGCCAGCAGGCGCAGCAGGCGCGTCTTACCGACGCCGTTCCGGCCGACCAGACCGCAAAGAGACGGTTCCAGCGATAAATTTAGCGGACCAAACAGGGTCTGTCCCGTCGCAAACTGACAGGTGACCTGATGTAAAACAAAAGCGGGGATGTGGGCGCAATGAGCCATAAGCACTCCTGAATGAAATCAATACTCCCCTACCCGCAACATCTGCGAGGTAAGGCGTGAAATTCATCAGTCGTGTTTGTTCATTTGTGGGGCGCGCTCCAGTGAGACGAGGGATTCGTCGGGGCATAGGATAGCCACACTCCGCTATGAATTTCAAGCCCGTTTAATTCAACGGCCGTGTAAAAATAAAAAGGCCTCCTGATATCATGAGGCAAAGGATTTATTTGGTGAACAATGAAAGGGTGCATTGAGAATACCTGACACCGCAAGCGTGGTGGGGATAGATCCCCACCAGATGCTCTTACTGTTTAATATCACAGGCTAAGAATGCCACCAGCTCAATATTTCCCTGCCTGATCTGTAATTCACATAGCGAATCACGAACCATCCAGGTCAATAATAAAATAGTGAAGCAAATCACTACTAAGCCAAACAACAGATACTTTTGCGGCATTCCTCGCCTCCCGTGTTGATTTTCAACAAGTAAGAGGCTACTCTTATGGTGTTCATGCATAGGGGAGCCTCACATTGATTACTATCAGGTGGGGCTTTTCTCTGTCTGTCTCCCGCTGAATACCTGAGACACACAGTCTCAAGCACCCGCCGCCATTCTAGCGTAAATACCTCGCGGAATTATGTTTATATATTCCTAAACATTTCTTATCGATGAATGAAAATAATGAAGATATCAATGACAGAATTATTAGCGGTTCACCTATTTATATTTCACGTATAAAAAAACCTGCCCTGAGGCAGGTCTTTTATTATTTCCGATACGCTTACTGCAGCAGAGAAATATCCGCTACCTGCAGGAACAGCTCGCGCAGTTTGGACAGCAGCGTCAGACGGTTGATGCGAACATCTTTGTCTTCAGCGTTAACCATCACGTTCTCGAAGAACTCATCCACCGGCTCGCGCAGGGCGGCCAGCTCAATCAGCGCATCCTGATAGCGGCCTGCGGCGAAGTACGGCTGCAGCTTGTCGCGCAGCACCACCAGATTGCCCGCCAGCTTAATTTCCGCCGCTTCTTTCAGCACCGAAGCGTGAACGATGTCGTTCAGCGTTTCGTCGGATTTCGCCAGGATGTTGGAGACACGCTTGTTCGCCGCCGCCAGCGCGGAGGACTCTTCCAGAGTACGGAAGTGCGATACCGCCTTCATACGCGCATCGAAATCCGCCGGGCGGGTTGGACGACGCGCCAGTACCGCCTGGATAGTGTCGACACCGTAGCCTTCGTCCTGATACCAGGCGCGGAAACGGCCCAGCATAAAGTCGATCACGTCATCGACCACGTTGGCGTTGGTCAGCTTCTCACCGTACAGACGCACCGCTTCTTCAGTCAGCGTTTGCAGATCGAGATTCAGGTTCTTCTCGACGATAATACGCAGGACGCCCAGCGCGGCGCGGCGCAGCGCAAACGGGTCTTTATCGCCTTTCGGGTGCTGGCCGATACCGAAGATACCCGCCAGGGTGTCCATCTTATCGGCAATCGCCACCGCGCAGGCCACCGGGTTAGACGGCAGCGCGTCGCCGGCAAAGCGCGGCTGATACTGTTCGTTCAGCGCCACGGCCACATCTTCCGCTTCGCCATCATGGCGCGCGTAGTGCATCCCCATCACGCCCTGGGTGTCGGTGAACTCGAAGACCATGTTGGTCATCAGGTCGCACTTGGACAGCAGGCCCGCGCGGGTCGCGTGGTTCACGTCAGCGCCAATCTGCTCGGCAATCCAGCCCGCCAGCGCCTGAATGCGATCGGTCTTGTCGCGCAACGTCCCCAGCTGCTGCTGGAACAGCACGGTTTCCAGACGCGGCAGGTTGTCTTCCAGACGTTTTTTACGGTCGGTGTTGAAGAAGAACTCGGCATCGGCCAGACGCGGACGGACTACCTTCTCGTTACCGGAGATGATCTGCTGCGGATCTTTCGACTCGATGTTAGCGACGAAGATAAAGTTCGGCAGCAGCTTACCGGCGTTGTCGTAGACCGGGAAGTACTTCTGGTCGCCCTTCATGGTGTAAACCAGCGCTTCAGACGGCACCGCGAGGAATTTTTCTTCGAACTTCGCCGTCAGCACCACCGGCCATTCCACCAGCGAGGTGACTTCTTCCAGCAGGCTTTCGCTCAGATCGGCTTTACCGCCAATCTTACGCGCCGCCTCTTCCGCATCGGCTTTGATTTTGGCTTTACGCTGTTCGTAATCGGCGATGACTTTACCGCGCTCCAGCAGGATCTGCGGATACTGGTCGGCATGGTCGATGGTGAATTCCGGCTCGCCCATAAAGCGATGGCCGCGGATCACGCGATCGGACGGAATACCGAGGATAGTAGCCGGGATCACTTTGTCACCCAGCAGCAGCGTGACGGTGTGAACCGGGCGCACGAAGTGGACGTCAGACGCGCCCCAGCGCATCAGTTTCGGGATCGGCAGCTTCGCCAGCGAGCTGGCAATCATGTTCGGCAGCAGGGCTTCAGTGCTTTCGCCCTTCACATGGGCGCGATACAGCAGCCACTCGCCTTTGTCCGTGGTCAGACGTTCGGCCTGATCGACGGTGATACCGCAGCCGCGCGCCCAGCCTTCGGCCGCTTTGCTTGGCTTGCCTTCGGCATCGAACGCCTGGGCAACGGCCGGGCCGCGTTTTTCCACTTCGCGATCGGCCTGCGCCGCCGCCAGGTTGGCTACCTTCAGCGCCAGACGACGCGGAGCGGCAAACCATTCCACTTTACCGTGCGCGAGGCCGGCGTTATCCAGCTCTGCGGTCACGTTCGCAGCAAAAGATTCCGCCAGGCTGCGCAGCGCTTTTGGTGGCAGCTCTTCAGTGCCGATTTCCACCAGAAAAGTATTCTCAGACATGGCCGCCTCTTATTTATTCTTGTTGCACATCGGGAAGCCGAGCGCTTCACGGGAAGCGTAGTACGCTTCCGCCACTGCTTTCGTCAGGGTGCGAATGCGCAGGATATAGCGCTGACGCTCGGTGACGGAGATGGCTTTACGCGCATCCAGCAGGTTGAAGCTGTGAGCCGCTTTCAGAATACGCTCGTAGGCCGGCAGCGGCAGCGGGGTCTCCAGCGCCAGCAGTTGCTGGGCCTCTTTCTCATACTGCTCGAAGCAGGAGAAGAGGAAATCGACGTCGGCGTATTCGAAGTTATAGGTGGACTGCTCCACTTCGTTCTGGTGGAACACGTCGCCGTAGGTGGTTTTCCCCAGCGGGCCGTCGCTCCAGACCAGGTCGTAGACGCTGTCGACGCCCTGGATGTACATCGCCAGACGCTCCAGACCGTAGGTGATCTCGCCGGTCACCGGCTTACACTCCAGGCCGCCCACCTGCTGGAAGTAGGTGAACTGCGTCACTTCCATGCCGTTGAGCCACACTTCCCAACCCAGACCCCAGGCTCCCAGCGTCGGGTTTTCCCAGTTGTCTTCGACGAAGCGAATGTCGTGAATGGTCGGGTCCATACCCAGCTCTTTCAGCGACCCGAGGTACAGCTCCTGGATGTTGTCCGGAGAAGGCTTAATCACCACCTGGAACTGATAGTAATGCTGTAAACGGTTCGGGTTTTCGCCATAGCGGCCATCGGTTGGACGACGGGAAGGCTGTACGTAGGCGGTCGCCATCGGCTCCGGCCCTAACGCGCGCAGGCAGGTCATCGGGTGAGAGGTGCCGGCGCCGACTTCCATGTCCAGTGGTTGAACAATGGTGCAGCCCTGACGAGCCCAGTAATCCTGTAAGGTCAGGATCAGGCCCTGGAAGGTCCTGGTATCAAACTTTTGCATATGATTTCGTGCTGGATACGTGTGGATTTAAAGGAAGGAGTCAGTATACCCGCTGGCTGCGAGATATACAGTACGAAACGGCGTAGTTTCAGGAAAACGGACGAAATTTACGCCAGGCGGGGTCGATTCAGCGCATCGAAAGATGCATAAACTGGCCGTCCGGGTCAAAGGAACAGATGAAACGTTCATTCTTGCCGGTACGGCCCGAAAGCTCATAGCTTGCCTGGAATTGTTCAAAATGGTTCACGTCAACTAACTGCGTTTGCGTGTTATAGCGGATAGCGGCCTGGTCCTTGCAAAGCTGCGCCATATTGAGCGTGGTTTGCGGGGTAATACGCGCGCGCTGCGCTTTTTGCGCCGGCGGGGAAACGGTCTCGCTGCAGCCCGCAAGGAGCAGCACCAGCATTATGGAAACGACACCTTTCACCACGTTCTCCTCCACCGCCTTGTTAGCAAGTTGTTATCGTAAATATTCAGTATTACAGGTATTTTGCGAATATCATGAAACATCGACAAGCCTGTGACCAAAAACTCAGACTAATCTCGTGCGACACCGGGGCATAAGGCGGGTCAGACCTTATTTCGCCAGTAGACTTTGAGGGACGGATGCAAGAAAAGATTCACTGGATCACCAACCTGCGCGGCATTGCCTGCATGATGGTGGTGATGATCCACAGTACCAGCTGGTATATCACTCATCCGCATGCGATTACGCTGCTGCAATGGGATATCGCCAATCTGCTCAATTCCGCCTCCCGCGTCAGCGTGCCGCTGTTTTTTATGATCTCGGGCTACCTCTTTTTTGGGGAACGCAGCGCCCAGCCGCGCCACTTCTGGCGGATTGGCCTGTGCATTGCGTTCTATAGCGCGCTTTCTCTGCTGTATATCGCGCTGTTTACCCATATCAACGTCGAGCTGTCGTTAAAGAATGTGCTGCAGAAGCCTGTCTTCTACCACCTGTGGTTTTTCTTTGCTATCACCGTTATCTATCTGCTCTCGCCGCTTATTCAGGTTAAGTCCGTCAGCGGCAAAATGCTGCTGACGCTGATGGCGATCCTCGGCATTCTGGCCAACCCCAATATGGTCGGCGTCAAAGCCGCCGGGATTGAGTGGTTGCCGGTCAACCTCTATATCAATGGCGACACCTTTTATTACGTGCTCTACGGCGTGCTGGGCAGGGCCATTGGCACCCTGAACACGGATAAAAAATGGCTGACCCCGCTCTGCGCCGCGCTGTTCCTCGCCGCCGTGTGGGTCATCTCCCGCGGCACGCTGCATGAGCTGCGCTGGCGCGGGGACTTCGGCGACACCTGGTATCTCTACTGCGGACCGGCGGTGTTCGTTTGCGCGGTCACCCTGCTGACGCTCGCCAAAAACTGGCTTAACGCGCGTCCCCTGCCCGGTATCGAATGTATTGCGCGTCATTCTCTGGGGATTTACGGCTTCCATGCCCTGATTGTGCATGCGCTGCGCGCCAGCCATCTGGAACTGAGCCGCTGGCCGCTGCTGGATATTGTGTGGATTTTCAGCGTCGCCTTGCTCGGCAGTCTGCTGCTGTCCGGCCTGGTGCAGCGGGTTGATCGCCGCCGGCTGGTCAGCTAACGGCCCGGCGCACCGGACAACCGGGCGCCTATTCCGTTTTTTGCACCGCGCGGGCGACGCGGGCCCGTTCGGGGGTCGCAGATGCGCCGTATAAGCAGACAAACCACGCCGCGATATAGACGGCTTTTTCATGCCAGTCTGCCGGCACATGCCAGGCGCCCACCAGCAGCAGGCCCGCCGACAGCAGCAACACCAGCCGGCATAACGCGATAAATCCGTCGTCCTGCCCCTGCCACCGTCTGGCGCGCTGATGGGCGAGGACGGCAAACATCCCCATCACCAGTACGCCAAGAAAATAACCTTTACCGCTAAACAGCGGGCAGGTCCGCCAGATACCCAGCAGATAAACCAGCGACCCTGCTGCCATCATCCCTCTGGCAATACTGCGTTTTATATTCATCGCTCCTCCCTGTCGACACGCGCTGATTATGACCGAACCGCCCGGCGATGGCGCAGGCCAGGTGCAGCAAAGCTGACATTTCGGAATTAATAAATACGTGTTTTGGATGAATGCAGCTTGGGCATTCAGGGGAGTAATCCGCCCGGCGCTGCCGGACGGACTGAGGCTATGACATCAGCGGTTTCAGCTGCTGATAAATCTGGCGGAAGGTTTCCCGCTGCGGCGCATAGTGGGCCACTCGGCGATCGTCCGGGCGATGCGCTTGCTCAAGCGGCAGCGGCGTCAACAGCCCGGCGCGGTCGGTTTCGCCGTGCACCGCCAGCTGCGCCAGCCTGGCCGCCCCCAGCGCCGGGCCGACGTCGCCCCCGGTACGGTAATCGAGCTGCTGGCCGCTGATATCCGCCAGCATTTGTCGCCAGTAAGCGCTACGCGCCCCGCCGCCGATAAGGGTGATGCTCTGCGGCTTGATGCCGCAGGCGTGTACCACGTCCATACCGTCCGCCAGCGCATAGCCCACCCCCTCCAGCACCGCCCGCGCCAGCTCTGCCGGCCCATGCTGATGCGTCAGGCCGAAGAAGACGCCCTTGGCCTGCGGGTTGTTGTGCGGCGTGCGTTCGCCCGACAGATAGGGCAGGAACCACACCGGACCGGCGCTCTCGTCGGCTGACTGTGCCGCCGCAATCAGCGCCGGCACGCTGGCGAGACCGGTTAATTTCGCCGCCCAGTCCAGACAGGAGGCCGCGCTGAGCATCACCGACATCAAATGCCAGCGGCCCGGCAGCGCATGGCAAAAGCTATGCACCGCGCTTTCAGGCTTGCTGAGGAATCCTTCGCTGACCGCGAAATACACACCTGAAGTGCCCAGCGACAGCATCGCCTGACCGGCATCGGCCATGCCAACCCCGACCGCGCCGGCGGCGTTGTCGCCGCCCCCCCCCACCACCAGCGCCTGTGGCATATTCCACGCCTGCGCCACCTCCGGGCGCAGCTGCCCGGTGACGTCGCTGCCTTCAAACAACGCCGGCATCGCGTCCCGGCTGAGATCGCAGGCGGCGAGCATCTCATCGCTCCAGTCGCGTCGGGCGACGTCCATCCACAGGGTACCGGCGGCGTCAGACATATCGCTGGCAAGCTCGCCGGTCATCCGCAGACGCAGATAATCCTTCGGCAGCAGCACTTTATCGACCTGGCTGAACACCGCCGCCTCGTGGCGCTGCACCCACAAGAGCTTCGGCGCCGTAAAGCCCGGCATCATCAGGTTGCCGGTGATCTGCCGGGAAGCGCTGACTTTTTCCTCCAGCAGCTGGCACTCTTCGCCGCAGCGGCCGTCATTCCATAAAATGGCAGGACGCAGCACCTGTAACGATTTATCCAGCAGGGTGGCGCCGTGCATCTGCCCGGCGATCCCCAGCGCCTTCACGTCGCGCAGACTATGCTGCGCGCCCAGGGCTTTCATCGCCGTGTCCGTCGCCTGCCACCACTGCTCGGGATCTTGTTCCGACCACAGCGGATGCGGACGCGAGACGGTAAGCTTTTCGGTATGCGATGCCACCACATCACCCTGCTCATTGAGCAGAATGGCTTTGACGCCCGATGTCCCCAGATCGATGCCGATATACATACTCCCTCTCCTTAAACGCGCGCCACGGCTGAGCGTGGCGCGAACAGAGCATCCTGGTGGCGACCCCGGTCACACCGGACGCCGCCGCATGATTACTTGTCAAACAGATAATGGTTGACCAGGTTTTCCAGTTGTTCCTGCTGGCCGCTGCGATGGTGCGGCGCCAGCTGATGCTGAACGGCATACTGGGCAATGTCGCTGAGGGTCATCTGCCCGTTCAGGATCTGCTGCCCCAGCTCGCCGTTCCAGCCGGCGTAGCGTTTGGCCACGCGTTTATCCAGCTCACCGTCCTCGATCATCCGCGCCGCGACCTTCAGCGACAGCGCCATGGTATCCATCGCGCCGATATGGCCATAGAACAGATCGTATTTGTCGGTGCTCTGACGGCGCACTTTCGCATCAAAATTGAGGCCGCCGGTGGTGAAGCCGCCCGCTTTGAGAATTTCATACATCACCAGCGCGTTCTCTTCGACGCTGTTCGGGAACTGGTCGGTATCCCAGCCCAGCTGCGGATCGCCGCGGTTGGCGTCGACGGAACCGAACAGCCCCAGCGCGATGGCCGTCGCGATCTCATGATGGAACGAGTGGCCGGCGAGGGTCGCATGGTTGGCTTCAATGTTCAGTTTAATCTCTTTTTCCAGGCCAAACTGCTTGAGGAAGCCGTAAACGGTAGAGGCATCATAATCATACTGATGCTTGGTAGGCTCCTGCGGTTTGGGCTCGATCAGCAGCGTGCCTTTAAAGCCGATTTTGTGCTTATGCTCCACCACCAGCTGCATAAAGCGGCCAATCTGTTCACGCTCCTGGCGCAGGTCGGTATTCAGCAGGGTTTCATAGCCCTCGCGACCGCCCCACAGAACATAGTTTTCGCCGCCCAGCTGATGGGTGGCATTCATGGCAGTGACCACCTGGGTGGCCGCCCAGCTGAACACTTCCGGGTCCGGGTTGGTGGCCGCGCCAGCGCCGTAGCGCGGGTTGGTGAAGCAGTTTGCGGTCCCCCACAGAAGCTTGACGCCGCTCTGCTGCTGCTTCTCCGCCAGTACCTCGACCATCCGGGCGAAGTTATTGCTGTACTCCTTGAGCGAACTCCCTTCCGGCGAGACGTCAACGTCGTGGAAGCAGTAGTAAGGCACGTTGAGTTTATGGAAAAATTCGAACGCCACATCGGCTTTGCGTTTGGCCATCTCCAGGGCGTCGCCAGGCTGCTGCCATGGGCGATCGAAGGAGCCCACGCCAAACATATCGGCGCCATTCCAGCAGAAAGTGTGCCAGTAACAGGCCGCAAAACGCAGATGATCTTCCATCCGTTTGCCCAGCACCAGTTCATCCGGGTTGTAATGACGGAAAGCCAGCGGGTTAGTGGATTTCGGGCCTTCGTAACGAACGCGATCGAGTTGATCGAAATAGGTCTGCATAGAGAACTCCATATTCAGAGATGCGGCGAATAACCAATCAGGTACCCTAAATAATTCGAGTTGCAGGAAGGCGGCAGGAGCGCGAGTCCCCGATAACCAGGGGGCGAAGCAACGAATGTCACCAACACACCTACAACTTGAAGTATGACGGGTTTAAGCCAATATAGAATTTCGCTTTCATTTTCCTCAATTACGTTATTTCACACCGCCATTGAGAGAATCCACAAACGTGCGCTAGCTCGCAAAAAATAATATCTGCTCGTTCTTCTGCCGTCCTGTCAGAGAAGTCCAGTGCAATAATAAGAGTGTGCATGAATAAAATACGATCGCCGTCATAATTTACGCATTAAACGAAATTTCATAACCGCAAAATAAAAACCGGTAATTGCCAGCCCTGCTTTCCGCGTTAAGAATCTGTAACGTATCCGCAACCTCATGTATCAAACATTATTTTCCGTTCGTCTTACCTACCCTTACAAAAAAGGTATCGTTATTATGAAGATAAAGAACCTTTGCCTTACGCTTTGCGCCAGCTCCCTCCTGCTCGCCAGCATGGCGGGGATGGCGAAAGAAGTGAAGATTGGCATGGCCATCGACGATCTGCGTCTGGAGCGCTGGCAGAAAGACCGCGATATTTTCGTCAATAAAGCGGAATCCTTAGGCGCCAAAGTTTTTGTTCAGTCCGCCAATGGCAATGAAGAAACGCAAATGTCGCAAATTGAAAACATGATCAACCGCGGCGTCGATGTCTTAGTCATTATTCCTTATAACGGTCAGGTGCTCAGCAACGTTATTAAAGAGGCCAAACAGGAAGGTATTAAAGTCCTGGCCTATGATCGCATGATTAATAATGCTGATATTGATTTTTATATTTCTTTCGACAATGAAAAAGTCGGCGAAATGCAGGCGCAAAGCCTGGTCGACAAAGTGCCGCAGGGTAATTATTTCCTGATGGGCGGTTCGCCGGTGGATAATAATGCCAAACTGTTCCGCGCCGGGCAGATGAAGGTCCTCAAGCCGTATGTCGATGAGGGCAAAATTAAGATTGTCGGCGATCAGTGGGTTGACGGCTGGCTGCCGGAAAACGCGCTGAAAATAATGGAAAACGCGTTGACGGCGAATAATAACAAAATCGACGCCGTGGTTGCCTCCAATGACGCCACCGCCGGCGGCGCCATCCAGGCCTTAACCGCCCAGGGGCTGGCCGGCAAAGTGGCGATCTCCGGTCAGGATGCTGACCTGGCGGGCGTGAAGCGCATTATTTCCGGTACCCAGACGATGACCGTCTATAAACCGATTACCACCCTGGCCACCAACGCCGCCGAAATCGCCGTTGAGCTGGGCAACGATAAGCAGCCGAAGTCTGACACTACGCTGAATAACGGTTTAAAAGATGTCCCTTCGCGCCTGTTAACGCCAATTGAAGTGAATAAAGAGAATATCGACGCCACGGTGATTAAAGACGGTTTCCATAAAAAGAGTGAACTGTAATGGCTGACGCCCCGCTGCGGGGCGTCATTTTCATCCCGCCGGATATCACTTTTCGGAGTCTTTATGGCCTGGCTACTCGAAATGAAGAACATCACCAAAACCTTCGGCGCCGTTAAGGCCGTGGATAATGTCAGCCTGCGCCTGAACGCTGGCGAGGTGGTCTCGTTATGCGGTGAAAATGGTTCGGGAAAATCGACGCTGATGAAAGTGCTGTGCGGTATCTATCCGCACGGAAGCTATGAGGGGGAGATTATTTTTGCCGGCGAAACGCTGCAGGCAAACCATATTCGCGATACCGAACGCAAAGGCATCGCCATTATTCATCAGGAGCTGGCGCTGGTGAAACATCTCACCGTGCTGGAGAACATTTTCCTCGGCGCCGAGATCTCCCGCCACGGTCTGCTGGATTATGAAACCATGACGCTGCGCTGCCAGAAGCTGCTGGCGCAGGTCAATCTGCCCATTTCGCCCGACACCCGCGTCGGCGACCTCGGCCTCGGTCAGCAGCAGCTGGTGGAGATCGCCAAGGCGCTGAATAAACAGGTTCGCCTGCTGATCCTCGACGAACCGACCGCCTCCTTAACCGAACAAGAGACCGCGACGCTGCTGGCGATCGTTCGCGATCTGCAAAACCACGATATCGCCTGCATCTATATTTCGCACAAGCTCAATGAGGTCAAAGCGATCTCCGATACAATCTGCGTGATCCGCGACGGCCAGCACATCGGCACTCGCGACGCCAGCGGCATGAGCGAAGACGACATCATCACCATGATGGTTGGCCGGGAGCTCACCGCGCTCTATCCCAGCGAACCGCACGCCCACGGCGAGGAGATCCTGCGGGTCGAACACTTGACCGCCTGGCACCCGGTAAACCGTCATATTAAACGGGTCAACGACGTCTCGTTTTCCCTGCGTCGCGGGGAAATCCTCGGCATCGCCGGGCTGGTCGGCGCCGGACGGACCGAGGCGGTGCAGTGCCTGTTCGGCGTCTGGCCGGGGCGCTGGCAGGGGGAGATTTTTATTGATGGCCAGCCGGTCAGCATCACTAACTGTCAGCAGGCCATTGGCCACGGCATCGCCATGGTGCCGGAAGACCGCAAAAAAGACGGTATCGTGCCGGTAATGGCGGTAGGTAAGAACATTACCCTGGCAGCGCTCAGCCAGTTCACCGGCGCGATGAGCAGCCTGGACGACGCCGCCGAGCAGCACTGTATTGAGCAGTCCATTCAGCGATTGAAAATTAAAACCTCCTCGCCGGAGCTGGCGATTGGCCGCCTGAGCGGTGGCAACCAGCAAAAGGCGATTCTGGCCCGCTGTCTGCTGCTTAATCCGCGCATTCTGATCCTCGACGAACCCACCCGCGGCATCGATATCGGGGCGAAGTATGAAATTTATAAACTGATTAACCAGCTGGTGCAGCAGGGCATCGCGGTCATTGTCATTTCATCCGAACTGCCCGAGGTGCTTGGTCTTAGCGATCGGGTGCTGGTCATGCACGAAGGCAGGCTAAAAGCCAATTTGGTTAATCAACATCTGACCCAGGAACAGGTGATGGAAGCCGCGCTGAGGAGCGAACGCCATGTCGAAGAACACGTCGTCTGAAATCAAACTTACTCCAACCGCCCCTACCGCCCTGCCGGCGCTGAAGGGGCTTAACCTCCAGGTCTTCGTGATGATCGCCGCGATCGTCGTCATTATGCTGTTTTTCACCTGGGTTACCGATGGCGCCTACCTGAGCGCACGCAATATCTCCAACCTGCTGCGCCAGACGGCCATCACCGGCATCCTCGCCGTCGGCATGGTGTTTGTGATTATTTCGGCAGAAATCGACCTGTCCGTCGGCTCGATGATGGGGCTTCTCGGCGGCGCGGCAGCGATCTTTGACGTCTGGCTCGGCTGGCCGCTGCCGCTCACCATTCTGGTGACGCTGGTGATGGGCCTGCTGCTCGGCGCGTGGAACGGATGGTGGGTGGCCTATCGTAAGGTTCCCTCGTTTATCGTCACCCTCGCCGGGATGCTGGCGTTTCGCGGCATTCTGATCGGCATCACCAACGGGACCACCGTCTCGCCCACCAGCCCGGCGATGGCGCAGATCGGCCAAAGCTACCTGCCAGATGGCATTGGCTTTGGCATCGGCATTGTCGGCATGGCGGCGTTCATTATCTGGCAGTGGCGCGGACGGATGCGCCGGCAGGCGTTAGGTCTCGCGACCGCGTCTTCCACCGCCGCCGTTGGCCGCCAGGCCATTACCGCGGTGATTGTGCTGGGCGCAATCTGGCTGCTCAATGACTATCGCGGTGTGCCGACGCCGGTACTGATCCTCGCCGCCCTGCTGCTGGCAGGGCTGTTCATGGCCACTCGTACCGCCTTTGGCCGCCGCATCTACGCCATCGGCGGCAACCTGGAGGCGGCACGCCTGTCCGGGATTAACGTCGAGCGCACCAAGCTGGCGGTGTTTGCCATTAACGGCCTGATGGTCGCCATTGCCGGACTGATCCTCAGCTCGCGCCTCGGCGCGGGGTCGCCCTCGGCGGGCAACATCGCCGAACTGGACGCCATCGCCGCCTGCGTTATCGGCGGCACCAGCCTGGCGGGCGGGATCGGCAGCGTCGCCGGGGCGGTAATGGGGGCGTTTATTATGTCGGCCCTGGATAACGGCATGAGCATGATGGACGTCGCCACCTTCTGGCAATATATCGTCAAAGGCGCCATTTTGCTGCTGGCGGTGTGGATGGACTCCGCCACCAAGCGGCGCGCGTAAGGAAGCGCTCTCTGAAGAATGTCTGAATTCTTTGCGCTACCGCCAAACTTCGCCATAAGGCGCTTGAAATATCTCGGGCATTAGCCGGTAGTGTATACCCAACAGCATTCGGGTTGCAGACGGCGCATCCCGGCCGCGTATCGCGTACGTGGCCGGGGTGAATGAGAAAGCCAGGCCATCGGCAACATCATGAATGAAGGGGTATGACCGGGGTTAGAGCAGGAACATCATCTATGTTTGAAAAGCGTCACCGTATTACGCTGTTATTCAACGCCAACAAAGCTTATGACCGTCAGGTGGTTGAGGGTGTCGGCGAGTATCTGCAGGCCTCCCAGCTGGAGTGGGATATCTTTATTGAAGAGGATTTTCGGGCGCGAATCGAAAACATCAAAGAGTGGTTAGGCGATGGCGTTATCGCCGACTATGACGATCCCGAAATCGAAAAGCTACTGGCCGATGTCAACGTCCCCATCGTCGGCGTCGGCGGCTCTTATCATCAGCCAGAGCAGTACCCGCCGGTCCACTATATCGCCACGGACAACGCCGCGCTGGTGGAAAGCGCCTTTCTTCATCTGAAGGAAAAAGGGGTACACCGCTTCGCGTTTTACGGACTCCCCACCTCCAGCGGTAAACGCTGGGCAGTAGAGCGCGAGTATGCCTTCTGCCAGTTGGTGGCGAAGGAGAAGTATCGCGGCGTGGTCTACCAGGGGCTGGAGACGGCGCCGGAAAACTGGCAGCACGCGCAAAACCGGCTCGCCGACTGGCTGCAAACGCTGCCGCCGCAAACCGGCATCATCGCCGTCACCGACGCCCGCGCCCGCCACGTCCTGCAGGCCTGCGAGCTGCTGCATATCCCGGTGCCAGAGAAACTGTGCGTTATTGGCATCGATAACGAAGAGCTAACCCGCTATCTCTCTCGCGTCGCCCTCTCCTCCGTCGCCCAGGGCACCCGCCAGATGGGTTATCAGGCGGCAAAATTACTCCACCGGCTGCTGAATAACGAGGCGCTTCCGCTGCAGCGCCAGCTGATCCCGCCGATGCGCGTCGTTGAGCGACGCTCCACCGACTACCGGTCGTTAAACGATCCCTCCGTGATTCAGGCGATGCATTACATTCGCAACAACGCCTGCAAAGGCATCAAGGTGGAGCAGGTGCTCGACGCCGTCGGCATTTCACGCTCCAACCTGGAGAAACGCTTTAAAGAGGAAGTGGGGGAGACCATCCACACGGTGATCCACAGCGAGAAACTGGAAAAGGCGCGCAGCCTGCTGGTGTCCACCAGCCTGTCGATCAATGAGATTTCGCAGATGTGCGGCTACCCGTCGCTGCAATATTTCTATTCGGTGTTTAAGAAGGAGTACGACGTGACGCCGAAAGAGTACCGTGACCGGCACAGTGAAGTCATGATGTAGAGAGCAAAGAAAAATGCCCGGGCTTGCGCGCCGGGCATTAATAATGACGTAGATAAGCACATTACATGTGCGCGGCAATTAACCGCTGGTTATCCTGATACATCGCGAAGAGATAGTTGTTGTAGCTCGACCCTTTGGTCGAATACCCCTTCAGCTTATGAATCATGGTGCTGGCCGTTACTTCCTGATCCGCCTTACGCAGCTGCAGGCGCGATTTGCGGAAAGAGGAATAGGCCGGGTGGGTGTTCAGGTTGGTGACGTAAGCCTGTACCGACTGCTCCACCGACTCAAACTGCGAGTAGCCTTTCATCGCGCCGCGGCAGCGACCAGCGCCGCACTTCATGCCGAACAGATTGTTGTTCTCACGCGCCAGCTTAGAGGTACCCCAGCCACTTTCCGCCGCCGCCATGGTCGCAACCATGCTGTTCGGAATAATGTCGACACGCTCAAGCAGCGCGTTCCATGGCACATGACGCGTATTGCCTGACCACTTCACCTTGTAACGCGTCGCGATATCTTTCAGGCGCGCCTTTTCGCTCGGCGACCAGCGAGCATCGTACTGCTTGGAAACAAGCCAGTTACGATCCGCAGTAATCGCCTGATTCTGCTTGGTAATATAAGGCATGACCGTCCGGAGAAACGCTTTTTTCCTTGGTGTTCCGGAAGGGTATTTTCGCAAGTCAGGAAGTGAACTGCTCTTTACACTATTGCGAGAATACTCTTGTTTACTGCTTACCTTAGTACTACTGATCTTCTTAACCGTTGGGGCTTTATGACTCTTTGTTGCTGTGTGCGTTGTTGCCAACACACTACCTGAAAAGACGCAGGTTAGTAACATAAGTATGGCGGCCCCATATCGTCGTATGGGATTCGATATCATCAGGTCTCCTGGTCGGATATATGCATTCCAACACCTTGTTTTTCACAAAAAAACGATAGCTGAATCGCTAATAGTATCAAAAATACGCACTGAGGGCATCAACAGAAATAGTCCAATTCCGAATTGCTGTCATCTGAAATCGGTTTCTGCGCCGCATCGCCAGCGCGAAAATGCTAGCTTCGTCTCATTTTTAGCCTATTTTTTGAGCGGTGTCACTCACCCCTTTTCATCCTCCTGGCAAAACGTCCGCCGGGAGGAGTTCACCCTTGCGGCAACAAGGCACACTAGATAAAAACCGCTCAAGGATCCCGCAATGAAACTCGCTGCGCTTGCCACGTTATTCGTGCCTGGGATGGCCTTTGCCGCCTGGACCACTGCCGACTTCCCTGCTTTCACCGAAGAAGGGACGGGCCGCTTCATCAGCCAGAAAGTGGTTGAGAAGGGTACACGTCCCCTGCAGCTAAATTTTGACCAACAGTGCTGGCAGCCTTCCGGCGGCATTAAGCTCAACCAGATGCTCTCCATGGAACCCTGTCGCGGCACGCCGCCGCAATGGCGCATCTTCCGCCAGGGCCTGTATACCCTGGAGGTGGATACCCGCTCCGGCACGCCGACGATGATGATTTCGCTGGAGGAAAAAGAGGCCAGCGCCGCAGCGCCGCAGATCCGCCAGTGTCCGAAGTGGGATGGAAAACCTCTGACCATCGACGTTAGCAAAACCTTCGCCGAGGGCAGCAAGGTTCGCGATTTTTACAGCGGCAATGTCGCGACCGTCAGCGGCGGCAAAATCACTCTGCAGCCCGCCTTCGGCAGCAATGGCCTGCTGCTGCTTGAGCGCGCCGAGACGGCCGCGCCGGCGCCGTTCGACTGGCACAACGCCACCGTCTACTTCGTCCTGACCGACCGCTTCGTGAACGGTAACCCGGCCAACGACAATAGCTATGGCCGACATAAAGACGGCATGCAGGAGATAGGCACCTTCCACGGCGGCGACCTGCAGGGATTAACCAGCAAGCTGGATTATCTGCAGCAGATGGGGGTCAATGCCCTGTGGATCAGCTCCCCGCTCGAGCAGATCCACGGCTGGGTCGGCGGTGGGACGAAAGGCGATTTCCCGCACTACGCCTACCACGGCTATTACACTCAGGACTGGTCGAAACTGGACGCCAACATGGGGACCGAAGCGGATCTCCGCCGGCTGGTGGATGAAGCGCATAAGCGCGGAATACGTATTCTGTTCGACGTGGTGATGAACCATACCGGTTACGCCACCCTGGCCGACATGCAGGAGTTCCAGTTCGGCTCCCTGTATCTGCAAGGGGATGAGCTGAAAAAAACCCTCGGCGAGCGCTGGACGGACTGGAAGCCCGGCGCGGGCCAGACCTGGCACAGCTTTAACGACTATATCAACTTCAGCGACAAGGCCGGTTGGGAGAAATGGTGGGGTAAGAAGTGGATCCGCACCGATATCGGCGATTACGACAACCCGGGCTATGACGACCTCACCATGTCGCTGGCCTTCCTGCCGGACCTGAAAACCGAATCGAAGGAGGCGTCGGGCCTGCCGAACTTCTATAGCCATAAACCGGACACTGCGGCGAAGGCGATCCCGGGCTATACGCCGCGCGACTACCTGACGCACTGGCTGAGCCAGTGGGTGCGCGACTACGGCATCGACGGCTTCCGCGTCGATACCGCTAAACATGTGGAGATGGATGCCTGGCAGCAGTTAAAAACCCAGGCCACCGCCGCGCTGGCGGAGTGGAAAAAAGCCAATCCGGATAAAGCGCTGGATGCGGCGCCGTTCTGGATGACCGGGGAAGCCTGGGGACACGGGGTGATGGAGAGCGATTACTATCGCCACGGTTTTGATGCGATGATCAATTTCGACTATCAGGACCAGGCGGCGAAAGCGGCGACCTGCATGGCCAACATTGACCTCACCTGGCAGCAAATGGCGGACAAGCTGCAGAGCTTCAACGTGCTGAGCTACCTCTCCTCACACGATACGCGCCTGTTCCGCGAAGGTGGCACCACGGCGGCAGAGCTGCTGCTGCTGGCCCCTGGCGCCGTGCAGATCTTCTATGGTGACGAGTCGTCGCGCCCGCTCGGCCCCACCGGCTCGGACCCGCTGCAGGGCACCCGTTCAGAGATGAACTGGCAGGATGTTAACGGTAAAGCGGCCCGCAGCGTTACCCACTGGCAGAAGATTGGCCAGTTCCGCGCGCGCCATCCGGCGATCGGCATGGGCAAACAGACAACGCTGTCGATGCCGCGGGGTTACGGATTCGTGCGCGAGAGCGGTGAAGACAAAGTGATGGTCATCTGGGCCGGACAACAGCAGTAATACAGGAGTGGCTCCCTGCCCGGCGGGGAGCCATTCAGAACAATACGCTGATAAAATATCGATTCACAGGATAAAAACAAAAATACCCCTATTCCCTTCGATTTGCACCACGCTGGCGCTGGCGTTATGGTTAGCCACTTTCCAGAACCACCGACAGACGATTCGCGATGACATTTTCCCTTTTCGGCGACAAATTCACCCGTCATTCAGGCATTACCCGCCTGATGGAAGACCTTAATGACGGTCTGCGCACGCCGGGCGCTATTATGCTGGGCGGCGGCAACCCCGCTCAGATCCCGGAGATGAATGACTACTTCCAGCAGTTGCTCTCCGACATGCTGGATAATGGCAAAGCCCTTGATGCGCTTTGTAATTATGATGGTCCGCAGGGCAAGAGCGAGCTGCTGAGCCTGCTGGCGAAGATGCTGCGCGACGAACTGGGCTGGGAGATAGAACCACAGAATATTGCGCTAACAAACGGCAGTCAGAGCGCATTTTTCTACTTATTTAATCTGTTCGCAGGGCGTCGGGCAGATGGCACCACCCGCAAGGTGCTGTTCCCGCTGACGCCGGAATATATCGGCTATGCCGATGCCGGCCTGGAAGAGGATCTGTTCGTTGCCACCCGGCCGAATATCGAACTGCTGCCGGAAGGCCAGTTCAAGTACCACGTTGATTTTGAGCATCTGCAGGTGACGGAGGAGACCGGGATGATCTGCGTCTCGCGTCCCACCAACCCGACCGGCAACGTCATCACTGATGAAGAGCTGATCAAACTGGATGCGCTGGCGAATCAGCACGGGGTCCCGCTGGTGATTGATAACGCCTACGGCGTGCCGTTCCCGGGCATAATCTTCAGCAACGCCCGACCGCTGTGGAATCCGAACATCGTGCTGTGTATGAGCCTGTCCAAGCTGGGCCTGCCGGGCAGCCGCTGCGGGATTATCATCGCCAACGAGAAAATCATTACCGCCATCAGCAACATGAACGGCATTATCAGCCTCGCGCCCGGCGGTATCGGGCCGGCAATGATGTGTGAAATGATTAAACGTCAGGATCTGCTGCGCCTGTCAGAGACAGTGATCAAACCCTTCTATTACCAGCGGGTGCAGGAGACCATCGCCATTATTCGCCGCTATCTGCCGGAGGAGCGCTGCCTTATTCACAAACCGGAGGGGGCGATCTTCCTCTGGCTGTGGTTTAAGGATCTGCCGATCTCCACCGAGCTGCTGTATCAGCGGCTGAAAAAGCGCGGCGTGCTGATGGTGCCGGGGGATTACTTCTTCCCGGGACTCGATAAACCGTGGCCGCATACCCACCAGTGCATGCGCATGAACTATGTGCCGGACCCGCAAAAAATCGAGGCCGGGGTGAAAATTCTCGCCGAAGAGGTTGAATTCGCCTGGCGCGAACAGGAAGCGTAATTCCTGACGCTGCTGACGGGTAACGTCCGTCGGCGGACCCGCTCACGCCAGCGCCAGCCGCTGGCGTTTTTGCGCGCATAGCGCCTCCAGCTCCGCGGGAGCCATCACCCGCAGCGCCTGCGTCGGGCAGGCGGCTACGCAGGCCGGCCCCTCGGCGCGGTGGTGGCATAAATCGCATTTCAGCGCCTGCGCCTGCTGGTTCACCACCGTGACGGTCATCGCGCCGTACGGGCAGGCCACCATGCAGCTTTTACAGCCGATGCAGCGGCGCTGATCGACCCACCAGACGTCCTCCTCCAGACGAATCGCCCCCTGCGGGCAGACGCTGGCGCAGGGCGCATCCTCACACTGCCGACAGGCCGTCGCCGTTGATATCTCGCCGCTTTTCACCACCCGGATCCGCGGCGCGAAATGGCTTGTCGACAGCATGGACACATCCTGCGCCTGCTGGTGCGCCACCGCGCAGGCCACTTCACAGGTACGACAGCCAATACACTGTTGGGCATTAGCAATAAGAAACCGGTTCATCCTCTGCTCCCTGGGGATAAAACCGCAGGGTGCCAGAATAGTCCCTGCCCGCGCTTTGATCCTGAATGGAATCAGCGCTGTTTTTAGTCACTAGCACAACTGATTTTTCATTACGCTGAATTAATGTGCTCCTTACAGTAGCGGCGCTTCCAGGCGGCAGGCGTGAGGCTGGTGTGCTTACGAAAGATCTTGCGAAAATAACCGACGTCATTAAAGCCACACTGACCCGCGACTTCGGTCAACGACAGTGAATCGCTGATCAACAGCTTTTCCGCCGCTCTGACCCGCTGACGATGGATCGCTTCGGTCAACGTCACGCGGAAAACGTGACGATACACGCGTCCTAAATAGTCCGCATTACAGTGCAGCTCTTTCGCCAGCGTCGAGGCTGAAACAGGCAAGTGGTAACGGGTATGGATGATCTGCTGCGCTTTCCAGGCCAGCGCAGCGCCGGGACTGTCGTCCGGTTTTTCGCTTGCCGCCGCAGCAATCTGCTGCAGTATCAGCAATAACAGGAGCTCCAGCGCCAGGCTGCGGTGAATGTTCTCCTGTTCACGAAGAAACTGGCGAAACAGCGAAATAATGTATTGTGGATCGCTGACGCGGGTATGTTGCGGAACGTTAAGCAGCGCTGGCGGCAGAGACCGGACACTCTCCGTCAGTACTTCAAAATGCAGCCAATAAAATTTCAGATCGGCGGGAAATTCCCCCACCCCAACATGAGAACGTTCTGGCCACAGCAATAAACTTTCCCCTGCATTAACGTTAAATATTTCATCCTCTTCGCAAATCGTTAACGTTCCCTTTTCGACAAAAATAATTTCCCAGGATTGCAGTTTACGCGCCGGATGGCTGCCGACGCCACGGGAAATAAATAAGCCGCCATTTTGTACGCGAATCGGAAGAGACATGGATAATTCAAGCATATATATTTAATTTTCCGCTAACGAAACGATAAAACATCTCTTTCCAACTGATTATTAATCATAAATTAACGCCTTTCCGGATCGGAATCACATTTTTATGACAAAGTCGGAATCGTTCTCTTTTTATACTTTTCCCTTCCCTTGTTGCCTCGTTTATTCGGTGCAAAATAATTAATGTATTTGCAAAAGACAAAAAATGTCCGCCGGCCAGACAGCGGAATAATTCTGAACATTCTCTTCGGGAGTTATTTATGACTACGGCTCCGATTACGACAAGCGACCTCACGAAGCACATGCAGGACGACAAATTATCTCTCCGTGAAAAAATAGGCTATGGTCTGGGCGACGCCGGTGGAACGGTCATCACCTGCCTGATCATGAACTTTCTCACTTTTTTCTATACTGACGTCTTTGGGCTCACCCCGGCGCTGGTCGGTACTCTGTTCCTTGCGCTGCGCGTGTTTGATGCTATTTCCGATCCGATCATGGGCGTCCTCGCCGATCGGACCCAAAGCCGATGGGGACGTTTTCGCCCCTGGCAGCTATGGATTGCGGTTCCGATTGCAGCGATCGGCGTGCTGACCTTTACCGTGCCGGATGCCGGCATGGGGGTAAAAATCGCCTGGGCCTTCGGCACTTACCTGCTGCTTTCAGTCAGCTATACCGCGATTAACGTCCCTTACTGCGCGCTCATTAATACGATGACCACTCGCCATAGCGAGGTGATCTCCTGCCAGGCATGGCGCTTTATACTATGCGGTGTGGCAGGATTCCTGGTCTCCGTGGGCCTGCCGTGGTTGGTAAAAGCGCTCGGTCAGGGGAATACCGCCCAGGGTTATCAGTATGGTGTCGGCGTACTGTGCGCCATCGCGGCGGTGATGTTTCTGTGCTGCTTTTTCTGGGTACGAGAGCGTGTTTCCCTGGAGATGCTCGGCAAATTCACCCTGCGCGAACATATCGCCGGTCTGCGTAAAAACGATCAGCTGTTACTCATGCTGGCGATGTCATTCCTGTTGATCAACGTGTTTAACATTCGCGGTGGCGGCTACATGTACTTCATTACCTATGTACTCGGCGGCTCTACTGGCTATACATCGCTGTTTTTCACCATGGTCACCTTTTCCTCGATTCTGGGCGCCGCGATCGTCAATTGGCTGTCGCGCCACGTTGATACCGTCAAGCTCTATTACTACACCAATGTGGTACTGGCCTTACTGGCGGTCGGAATGTGGTTCCTGCCCACCGGTCCGTCCTGGCAAACGCTGTGGCTGGCGGTCATTCTCGGCAATGGCATCATCCTGGGCTTTACCCTACCGCTGCATTTTTCGTTGATGGCCTTCTCTGATGATTATGGCGAATGGAAGACGGGTGTCCGTTCGTCGGGGATGAACTTTGCTTTCAACCTGTTCTTTATCAAGCTGGCATGGGCCTCCAGTGCGGGCATTATCAGCCTGGTATTTATCTACGTCGCTTATCAACCCGGCGCCAGCAACCAGACTCCATCCTCACTATCGGGGATCACGGCGATGGAAACCCTGCTGCCCGCGCTGTTCCATCTGTTGCTGGCCTTCGCTATCCGCGCCTGCAAGCTCAACAATCCCATGATGTCGCGTATTGCAGCCGATCTGCGCGCACGTCACGTTCAGTCTTAAGGAGAAATCATGGAAGTCGATCTGCACAAACTGAAAGTTAACGATCCGTTTCTGGGTCAGTATCAGCAACTGGTGCGTGATGTCGTCATTCCCTACCAGTGGGAGGCCCTCAATGACCGGATCGCCGAGGCTGAGCCCAGCCATGCGATAGAAAACTTCCGTATCGCCGCAGGTCAGCAGGCAGGAGAATTCTACGGAATGGTGTTCCAGGATAGCGATGTGGCGAAATGGCTCGAGGCCGTCGCCTGGTCATTGTGCCAGAAGCCAGATGCGGAACTGGAAAAAACCGCCGACGAGGTGATTGAGCTGATTGCCGCCGCGCAATGTGAAGATGGTTATCTGAACACCTATTTTACGGTGAAAGCGCCCGGGGAACGCTGGACCAATCTCGCCGAATGCCATGAATTGTACTGTGCCGGTCACCTGATTGAAGCTGGGGTGGCATTCTTCCAGGCGACCAGTAAACGCCGCCTGCTGGAGGTGGCATGTCGCCTCGCCGATCATATCGACAGCGTGTTTGGTCCCGACGACAATCAGCTGCACGGCTACCCGGGACACCCTGAAATAGAGCTGGCGTTAATGCGTTTGTACGATGTGACTCAGGAACCACGCTATATGGCGCTGGCTAATTACTTCGTTGAACAGCGTGGGACACAGCCGCATTTCTATGACATCGAGTATGAAAAACGCGGCAAAACTTCCTTCTGGAATACCTATGGGCCGGCGTGGATGGTGATGGATAAACCCTACAGCCAGGCGCATTTGCCGCTTGCCGAACAGACCACCGCTGTGGGTCACGCGGTTCGCTTTGTTTATTTAATGGCCGGCGTAGCGCACCTTGCGCGCCTGAGCAAGAACGAAGGCAAACGCCAGGATTGCCTGCGGTTATGGAAAAACATGGTCCAGCGTCAGCTGTATATTACGGGCGGCATTGGCTCACAGAGCAGCGGGGAAGCCTTCAGCAGCGATTACGACCTGCCGAATGATACCGTTTATGCGGAAAGCTGCGCCTCTATCGGGCTGATGATGTTCGCGCGCCGCATGCTGGAACTGGAAGCCGACAGCCAATATGCTGATGTAATGGAGCGCGCGCTGTACAATACCGTTCTGGGCGGTATGGCGCTGGACGGTAAACATTTCTTTTACGTCAACCCCTTGGAAGTGCAGCCTAAGTCTTTAAAATTCAATCATATTTATGACCATGTTAAGCCTGTTCGTCAGCGTTGGTTCGGCTGTGCCTGCTGCCCACCGAATATCGCTCGTCTTCTGACCTCACTGGGGCATTATATCTACACGCCACGCGAGGAGGCGTTGTATATCAATCTCTATGTCGGCAATCAGGTCGAGATCCCGGTTGGGGAAAAGACGTTACGCCTGCGTATCAGCGGTGACTATCCCTGGCGGGAACAGGTCAAAATTGTCATCGAATCACCGTCAACAGTGAACCATACGCTGGCGCTGCGTCTACCTGACTGGTGCGAGGGTCCGCACATCACCCTGAACGGCGCGCCGGTCACGCAGGATATTCGCCAGGGCTATCTGCATATCCATCATCTCTGGCAGGAAGGTGACACCCTGATGCTTACCTTGCCGATGCCGGTTCGCCGGGTATATGGCAATCCGCTTGTTCGTCACCAGGCAGGCCAGGTCGCGCTGCAGCGCGGTCCACTGGTCTATTGTCTCGAACAAGCTGATAACGGCGAAGCGCTGCATAACCTGCTGCTGCCACGCGATGCCAGGTTCACGGTGTTTGAAGGAAAGGGGCTGTTTGCTCGCAACATGTTGATTCAGGCTCCAGGCTACAGAAAACATGCAGAAAACGCCGACGCGCAGAATCTCTGGAGCTACGATCACCCGCTGGCCACCCCCCATTCACAGACGCTGACCTTTATTCCCTGGTTTAGCTGGGCAAACCGCGGAGAAGGCGAAATGCGTATCTGGGTACGGGAAGCCGAATAAGGCCCGGCACAGCGCGACCTCCTCTTCCCCGGCAACACAGCGTTCGCTGTCCGCCGGGGAGCAGGCGTTAATGATTACAGAAACAACGCCTTATCGCGCAGGATATGATCGTTGCCGCGACGGCGGGTGAAGCCAATCCGATCGAAATACTCCAGGATCTGGATCGCCAGCTTCCGCCCTACGTTTAAGGTATCGCGAAAATCCGCCGCGCAGGTTGACCCGCGCAGTTGATCCAGCTCGCGCACCCGCTGGGCGAACTGCACAATGCGATCGTTGCGGTAGTAACGATCCTTGACGATCGCGGTAATTATCCCCTGCTGCGCCGCCTGGCGCAGCACCGCGCGCATCAGGGACTCTTCAACATGGACTTCGCGCGCGAGATCGCGCACCCACCAGGGATCATCGCCGAACAGGGTCTCCACCTTCTGCCAGACCGCCTGCTGCTCGTCGGTAAACCCGGCTTTATGCTCGGGCAGATGCAGCCAGCCGTGATGGCTGCGGACTAAGCCGCTCTCGCGCATCTGCTCAATCAGCAGCAGCACCAGCGCTTCATCTTCCATCGGCAGCGCGATGCGGCGCAGGCGCTCCCGGCCAGGGCCGGGCTCGTCGCGATGCTGTTCATGGTAGCGCGCCAGGGCATCCAACAATTTTCGCTGCCAGCGGGCGGCAAGCGGCGCGCTAAGCAAGCGCTGTCCGGCCTGCAGATAGTCAGGCCGCTGGATCAAGGCCGCCATTCCGGTTTCACTCAGCTGCCGAGCCCAGGCGAAGCGCTCAAGCCGGACGGCGTCCCTCTGCAGATGCAGCTCCAGGGCCTGCGCATCGTCAGCGCCAACCGCCGCCAGGGCGTGCAACCACTGCAAATACTCCGGTTTACGCTTGCCGCGGCGCGGGGGATCCAGCGTCACCACTCGTGCGCCGGCCAACGTCAAGCGAGCAGAGATATCGCGTAGTACCAGCCGGTCGTTATCCGCCAGCCACAGCGGGGTATCCAGCACCAGCTCCGCCAGGTCGCCCTCAAGGAGCGACACCCGGCCGGTGATGTGGCTGGCAGCGTGGTGAATATGCAGCGGCTGCCACTGGCTGAGCGGCGTATGGCACTGCAGTTCGACAATCACCCGCTCTGCAGGCTCCGGCGGCGGGGTAGAGAGCAGCCAGTCGCCGCGGTGCAATGCCTCTTTCTGCGCATCGCCGACAATGTTCAGCGCAATACGCTGCCCGGCTTGCGCCTGCTCAACCGCTTGATTCTGGGCATGCAGACCGCGGACGCGCATCGGCGTGTTGACGCCGGTAAGCCACAGGGTATCCCCGACCCGTACTTCGCCGGAGAGCGCCGTCCCGGTGACCACCAGCCCCGCCCCTTTGACGGTGAAAGCGCGATCCAGCGCCAGGCGAAAACGCCGCTGCTGCGGATGGGGGCGCTCCGCAAGCTGCAGCAGATGGCTGCGCAGTTCGGCAATACCGAGGTTTTCCACCGCCGCGGTGGGGAAGAAAGCGGCGGCGTCAAAGCCCAGCTCGCCCAGGGTCTGCTCGACCTCCGCCTGAACCTCCGCCACCCGGGCGGCCGTCACGCGGTCCGTCTTGGTGAGCGCCACGGTCAGCGTCGGCTTTCCGGTCAGCTGCAGGATCGCCAGGTGTTCGCGGGTTTGCGCCATCACCCCGTCATCGCAGGCCACCACCAGCAGCGCATGGTCGATCCCACCCACCCCCGCCAGCATGTTGGACAAAAACTTTTCGTGCCCGGGCACGTCAATAAACCCCAGCACCCGCCCGTCCGGCTGCGGCCAGTAGGCATAGCCGAGATCGATCGTCATTCCCCGCGCTTTCTCTTCCGGCAGACGATCGGCATTCACGCCGGTTATCGCCTGCAGCAGCGTCGTTTTGCCGTGGTCAACATGTCCAGCGGTGGCAATAATCATCGTAACAACATCTCCATAAACCGGGTTTCATCTTCCAGACAGCGCAGATCCAGCCAGAGCCGGCCGTCATAAATGCGGCCAATCACCGGGCATGGCAGCCTGCGCCAGCGGGCCGCCAAAGCCTCCAGCCGGCTGCCGCGGCCGTCATGGGGGGTAAAGGTCAACGCCGCGCCAGGCAGACGGTCGACGGGTAACGAGCCGCTGCCAATCTGCGACTGGCAGGCTGCCACGTTGACGGCAAAATCAGCATAGTGTGCCGCCAGGGCAGGCTGCAGGCGTTCAGCCTGCCGGCGGATCTCGTCCGCCGGGCGGGTGAGCAGGCGCAGCGTCGGTAAGGTTTCCCGCAGCGCTTCCGGATGCTGATAGAGGCGCAGCGTGGCTTCCAGCGCCGCGAGAGTCATTTTATCCGCGCGCAGGGCCCGCTTCAGCGGATGGCTCTGCAGGCGGGCAATCAGCGCGCGTTTGCCGACGATAATTCCGGCCTGCGGGCCGCCGAGCAGCTTGTCGCCAGAGAAACTGACCAGGCTCACCCCGGCGGCGATCATCTCTTGCGGCATCGGCTCCTTCGGCAGGCCATACTGACTGAGATCCACCAGCGACCCGCTGCCCAGGTCGGCCACTACCGGGACGTCCAGCTCGCGGCCGATGACCGCCAGCTCCGCTTCGTCGACGGCTTTGGTAAAGCCTTCAATGCTGTAGTTGCTGGTGTGGACCTTCATCAGCAGGGCGGTATTGTCATTCACCGCCTGGCGATAGTCTTTGGCGTGGGTGCGGTTGGTGGTGCCCACTTCGTGCAGCTGACAACCTGCCTGACGCATCACGTCGGGAATGCGGAACGCCCCGCCGATCTCCACCAGCTCGCCGCGGGAGACCACCACCTCCCTGCCGCTGGCGGTGGCCGCCAGCATCAGCAGCACGGCCGCCGCGTTGTTGTTCACGATACAGGCATCTTCCGCGCCGGTGATCTGGCACAGCAGATCGGCAATAGCGCGATCGCGATGGCCGCGCCCGGCGTCGTCGAGATCATATTCGAGCGTCACCGGCGCGCGCATCGCGCTGACGACCGCCTCCACCGCCGCCTCAGCCTGGATGGCGCGCCCGAGATTGGTGTGCAGCACCGTACCGGTGAGATTAAACACCGGACGCAGGGCGCTCTGCCGGCTGGCGGTCAGCCGTTGCGCGCAGGCACTCAGCCAGTCATGGCTCCAGTCAGGCAGTGTCTGACACTGGCGGATCTGTTCCCGCGCCTCGTCCAGCATCTGGCGCAGCTGCGTCACCACCTGCGAATGGCCGTGCTGCACCAGCAGGGAGGAAAAAGCGGGGTCGCGGAGTAAGCGGTCAATGGCCGGAAGCCGGGTATAAAGCGCATGAATTTCGGTAGTCATGAATGGGCCTGGCGGTAAGTTATTTTCCCCCCTCCCGACGGGAGAGGGAGTCAACAATCAGCGGCGATTGTAACGCCTCCTTGCGCAAACTGTTACCTGCCTGGGTCAAGTCCGCGGCGGTTCGGTGCGCGCAAAGCTGGCGCGCTGGAACAGCGCATCCACCAACTTCACCAACTGCGGCCGGGTGGCGCACCAGCCCGGCGCCACCCGGCGAAAGTTCAGGTAGGCAATGGCGCAGGCCGTAGAGATGGTCGCCAGATTGACCTCGTCGCCGCGTAGCGTTCCGTCCGCCGCGCAGGCTTCCAGCCTGTCGAGGCCGCGCGCCACTTTCTCCCGCTGGCGGAGCAGCTCTTGCTCTGACTGTTGGACCGCAGGGCGAGCTTTTTCGCGCACCAGCGCCTGGGCGGCCTCCATCACCCCATCTGCCAGCGCTTCAAGCTGGCGCATCCTGAGAGCGGCTCTGGGATCGGCGGGGATCATCGGCGGCGCCACGCCCAGCAGCTCGAGATACTGCGCGATAACCGGAGAGTCAAACCAGCATTCGCCGTCATCTGTCACCAGCGCCGGCACTTTGCCCAGCGGGTTATAGCGCGACACGCCGTTGCTTTCGCTGTAGGGGGATTCGTTGACAAATTCAAAAGGGATGCGCTTTTCCAGCAGGATCACCGATATTTTGCGCACAAAGGGACTGGTGTAGCTGCCGATCAGTTTCATAGCCTGCTCCTTATCGCCAACAAAGATATGAGTATGGCTCAGGGCGAGGTAAAAGGCAGGTGAGCATCCCGCTCAACCTGCCGCCGATCGCATTAATGGTCGAGATAGAGGTAGTGCATCCAGCTGGTCATGCGTAGCAGCACTTTACGCATCACCGAAACGTGGGCGAAATGGTCGGAGTAGACCGCCACCTGCGCATAGATGCCATCGGGTAGTGCATCGATTTCGGCATTCGGATCGAGCTCAATGGTCGCCAGCACGCCATCGCTGCCCGGCGTCACGGTCAGCGACTGCAACGCCCCCTGCGCCTGATAGGTTCCCCCCGGCACCACCGGTAAAATGCTCACCAGTTTGCCGTGGAATACCTGTCCGGGCAGGGCATTAAACACCGCTTCCGCGTCGTCGCCCTTCTCCAGCCTTAACAGCGAATTTTGCCTGAACTGGGCGACGATCAGCCTTTTTTGCTCAGGGATAAACACCATCACCGGCCGCAGCGGCAGCGAGGCAGCGTAGGTCCCCGGACGGATCAACACTTGAGTGATATACCCATCGCTGGGCGCCCGCACGGTAGTCTGGTCGAGATTGTACTTCGCCTCCGCCAGCTGGGCGCGCAGGCTAACCACCTGCGACTGCTCGCCGTTGATCATGCTGTCCAGCTGGCTCTGGATCTGCGCCTGTTCCGCTACCGACGCCTTGACCAGCGCGTCCTGAGCCAGGTAATTCTGCCGGGCGTTATCGATGTCGCTTTCTGAGAACGGATTCACCCGGGCCTGGCTCCCTTTCAGGTAACGTTGATAGTCTTTATATAAGCGATCGCGTTCCGCCGATACGCGAGTGGTGTTGGCCTGGGCTTCAGAGAGCTGCGCCTTGAGGGTGTTAATACTGTGCAGCGCTGTCACCAGGTCGGCCTGCAGACGGTCGACCCGCGCCTGATAGCGCGCCGGGTCAATAGTAAAAAGCACCTCGCCCTTTTTGACGCGCTGATTCGCTTTGTCGGTGACGCTGTCAACTACTCCGGTAACCTGCGGCGTGATAGGAATAGATATCACCGCCTTTTGCGCCAGAAAGGTGTAAGGGTGGTTATAGTTCATTAATAAAATAAGCGCGCTAACAATAAATACGCCCCCCAGCGCCGCGGTGGGAACTGTCCATTTATTTACCGGTATTTTGAAAATTTTAAATATCGACCAGGCGATAGCCACGTAGGTCAAAATTATCAACAGATCCATAGTTTATTTCTCCGCCGCAGAGGTGGACTGTGGCCGCTGGATGGCCGCCACCTGATGTTCAAGGTCGCTCAGTCGTTGGCGAAGCTGTTGTATATCGCTTTCTTTTTCAGGTTCGTCGGGGTCCGTATTCGCCTTATGCTGCATGCCCCAGCCGCGCTCAGGTTGGTACAGCGTGGCCCATATCCATAAAAACGGCCAGATGACATGGAGAGTAAAAAGACTGACCCATCCGGCGACATGAATAGCATCGGAATGGGGGTGGTTGCGTTTTTTGGCAATCAAATAAGGAATATCGTGAATAACGATAATCCCATAAAAAATGACCAGAAAAACGAAGATCAGAACACCCAGCGCAAAATAATTGAGAAACATAATTCCCTCGGCTTTACGCTAATAATTTATATAAATTTTATTCACGCCCCACTGACATCCGGGCCGCTGATTTGAGCATAATTCACCCCTTTCATTTTTGCCATCCGGTGGAAAAAAGTTATTTAACCAACATGGTTGCTTAGTTACACAGCCACCTCGCCCTGGCCGCAAAACCGGGCCGAGATCACAGCGGCGAAAATCCACCGCGAAATTCTTTGTGATCAAAATCACAAACAAACAACAAAAACACGAAACAAAATTGTGACAAATATCACACAAAATCGCAGATTAGCGGCAAAAACGACGGTCTGTTGTTTTTTTACACAGCAATTATGTGATCACAATCACTACAAAACCCACCGCGCACCCTATATTCATGTGATCTACATCACATAAAAAGGCGTTGGCTGGACAGCTAAACGATTCAGTGCCAGATTTCGCACTATCAATCAGGGCCCGGCTACCTCTGCCGCCACATTAACAACAAACCTCGGGCTTTTAGCCTGCGCGATACGCAAAACAGAAGAAGGGGTGTTTTATGTCATCCGATATCAAGATCAAAGTGCAAAGCTTTGGTCGTTTTCTCAGCAATATGGTGATGCCGAATATCGGCGCGTTTATCGCGTGGGGTATCATCACCGCGCTTTTCATTCCGACAGGGTGGTTGCCAAACGAAACGCTGGCGAAGCTGGTCGGTCCGATGATCACCTACCTGCTGCCGCTGCTGATCGGTTACACCGGCGGTAAATTAGTCGGCGGCGAACGTGGCGGCGTGGTCGGGGCGATCACCACCATGGGCGTTATCGTCGGCGCGGATATGCCGATGTTCCTCGGCTCCATGATTGCCGGCCCGCTGGGCGGCTACTGCATCAAGAAGTTCGATAACTGGGTCGACGGTAAGATCAAATCCGGTTTTGAAATGCTGGTGAATAACTTCTCCGCCGGCATCATCGGGATGATCCTCGCTATTCTTGCCTTCCTCGGCATCGGCCCGGCGGTAGAAGTTCTGTCGAAAATTCTGGCGGCTGGCGTTAACTTCATGGTGGCGCACGACATGCTGCCGCTGGCGTCTATCTTCGTGGAACCGGCGAAAATCCTGTTCCTTAACAACGCCATCAACCACGGTATCTTCTCGCCGCTGGGTATTCAGCAGTCCCACGAGCTGGGTAAATCCATCTTCTTCCTGATTGAAGCGAACCCGGGTCCGGGGATGGGCGTTCTGCTGGCGTACATGTTCTTTGGCCGCGGCAGCGCTAAACAGTCTGCAGGCGGGGCGGCTATCATCCACTTCCTGGGTGGTATCCATGAAATCTATTTCCCGTACGTGCTGATGAACCCGCGTCTGATCCTGGCCGTTATCCTCGGCGGGATGACCGGTGTCTTCACCCTGACCATCCTCAACGGCGGTCTGGTCTCTCCGGCTTCCCCGGGCTCTATCCTGGCGGTGCTGGCGATGACGCCGAAAGGAGCCTACTTCGCGAACATCGCAGCCATTATCGCCGCGATGGCGGTCTCCTTCGTGGTCTCTGCGGTTCTGCTGAAGACCAGCAAAGTCAAAGAAGAAGACGATATCGAAGCGGCAACCCGTCGTATGCATGACATGAAGGCGCAATCAAAAGGCGCCAACCCGCTGGCGGCAGGCAATGTCACCAACGACCTGAGCCATGTGCGGAAAATCATCGTCGCTTGCGACGCCGGGATGGGTTCCAGCGCCATGGGCGCCGGGGTACTACGCAAGAAAGTGCAGGATGCCGGCCTGAGCAACATCTCGGTCACCAACAGCGCGATCAATAATCTGCCGCCGGATGTTGACCTGGTGATCACCCACCGCGACCTGACCGAGCGCGCCATGCGCCAGGTACCGCAGGCGCAGCATATTTCGCTGACCAACTTCCTCGACAGCGGTCTCTACACCAGCCTGACCGAGCGTCTGGTGGCGGCCCAGCGCCACATCGACAACGAAGTCAAAGTCACTGATAGCCTGAAAGACAGCTTTGATGATACTGACAAAAACCTGTTCAAGCTGGGTGCGGATAACATCTTCCTCGGTCGCAAAGCGGCCACAAAAGAAGAAGCCATCCGCTTCGCCGGCGAGCAACTGGTGAAAGGCGGCTACGTTGAACCGGAATATGTGCAGGCGATGCTGGACCGCGAAAAACTGACCTCGACCTATCTTGGCGAGTCCATCGCGGTGCCGCACGGCACCATCGAAGCGAAAGACCGCGTGCTGAAAACCGGCGTCGTCTTCTGCCAGTACCCGGAAGGGGTGCGCTTTGGGGAAGATGAAGACGATGTTGCCCGCCTGGTGATCGGCATCGCCGCCCGCAACAACGAGCACATTCAGGTGATTACCAGCCTGACCAACGCGCTGGATGACGAAACGGTGATTGAGCGACTGGCGAACACCACCAGCGTCGACGACGTACTGGCGCTGCTGAATAAATAAACAGACCGGTCCATTCCCTCTCCTTTTTGGAGAGGGTTTGGGTGAGGGGAAAAGCCTCACCCCAGCCCTCTCAGGTAAAAACATTAATTGAAGGTTACTACTATGAAAGCATTACATTTTGGCGCAGGTAATATCGGACGTGGCTTTATCGGTAAACTGCTGGCCGACGCGGGCATCGAACTGACGTTTGCCGATGTTAATCAGACCGTACTTGATGCCCTGAATGCCCGTCATAGCTACCAGGTTCACGTCGTTGGCGAAAATGAGCAGGTGGATACCGTCTCCGGCGTGAATGCCGTCAGCAGCATTGGCGACGAGGTCGTGGATCTGATCGCCAGCGTCGACCTGGTGACCACTGCCGTCGGTCCCGTGGTCCTTGAGCGCATCGCCCCGGCCATCGCCAAAGGGCTGGCGAAGCGCAAAGCGCAGGGCACCGAACGCCCGCTGAACATTATCGCCTGCGAAAATATGGTGCGCGGCACCACGCAGTTAAAAGGCCACGTATTTAACGCCCTGGCGGAGGAAGATAAGGCCTGGGTGGAAACCCATATCGGCTTCGTCGACTCCGCCGTTGACCGTATCGTGCCGCCATCGGCGTCCGCTACCCATGACCCGCTGGAAGTCACCGTGGAAACCTTCAGCGAATGGATCGTCGATAAAACCCAGTTCAAGGGCGAACTGCCGACCATCCCGGGAATGGAATTAACTGATAACCTGATGGCATTTGTCGAGCGCAAGCTCTTCACCTTGAACACCGGGCATGCTATAACCGCCTACCTCGGAAAACTGGCGGGCCACCAGACGATTCGCGATGCGATCCTCGACGAGAAAATTCGGGCCGTCGTGCAGGGCGCGATGGAGGAGAGCGGCGCGGTGCTGATCAAACGCTACGCCTTTGACCCGCAGAAGCACGCGGCTTATATCCAGAAAATTCTTGGCCGTTTCGAGAACCCGTACCTGAAAGACGATGTTGAGCGCGTTGGCCGTCAGCCGCTGCGCAAACTGAGCGCCGGCGACCGTTTAATTAAGCCGCTGCTGGGTACACTGGAATACGGCCTGCCGCACCGCAACCTGGTGAAAGGGATCGCGGCGGCGATGCATTTCCGTAGCGAAGACGATCCGCAGGCTCAGGAGCTGGCGGCGCTGATCGCCGACAAGGGGCCGCAGGCCGCGCTGGCCCAGATTTCCGGCCTTGACGCGGCAAGCGATGTCGTCGCGGAGGCCGTTAACGACTACAACGCGGTAAAATGATGCACAACCTGGCGCGACAGACGTCGCGCCCATTACGACTCCTGTCAGATATGCAGGCAATGATGGAAGAAACACAAGCATTTGAAAACCGTGTGCTTGAGCGTCTGAATGCTGGCAAAACCGTGCGAAGCTTCCTGATCGCCACCGTCGAGCTGTTAACGGAAGCGGTCAATATTCTGGTGCTTCAGGTGTTCCGTAAAGACGACTACGCGGTGAAATACGCCGTTGAGCCCTTGCTGGAGGGCAGCGGGCCGCTCGGCGATCTCTCTGTACGCCTGAAGCTGATTTATGGCCTTGGGGTGATAAGTCGTGCCGAATATGAAGACGCCGAGCTGCTGATGGCCCTGCGCGAGGAGCTTAATCACGACGGCAATGAGTACAGCTTTACCGACGACGAAATTATCGGTCCGTTCGGCGAACTGCACTGCGTCGCCGCCCTGCCGCCAACGCCGCAGTTTGATGACAGCGACGCCGAACTGCTGGCAATGCAGAAACTGCGTTACCAGCAGATGGTGCGTTCAACGATGGTGTTGTCCCTGACTGAGCTGATTTCACGAATCAGCTTAAAAAAAGCCTTCCAGAAATCAACGCTCTGATTCCGGCTCCGTCTGGTCGCAGGTCGGCCGGTAAAGCTGACGATAATATTCCAGACGCTGCAGAAACAACGCTTCCTTATCTTGCGGGATATCTCGCGGTACATGCTGCAGCCGCGGAGACTTTTTCAAATACTCCATAAACGCCTGACTGGAAGCCATAAAATCAACCGCTTTGTCGATTAAACGTGGTACGCCGTCGCCGATCTTTGCCATCACGTCCTCCTTTTGGGAATAATCTGATTAAGCATTAGCCAATTCACCGGCGTGGGTTAAGGAAAACGTGCTTATCTGCCGACCGGCTTCACAGAAATGAAATTAGAGCGGGTATCAGAAAGAATATTAATAAAATTCAAATTATTAGCAGGTTCAGGTATCGTATTCTGACGGCGATTAACGGCGAATTTTTGATAAATAGCTATCAACAATAGCGGTCACGGCACATACTATAGGCGAATGAAGCCCCTTTATTAACAGATCAAATCACCATGAAAGAAGTCGAAAAGAATGAAATCAAACGTCTGAGCGATCGTCTCGACGCCATCCGCCACCAGCAGGCCGAGCTGTCGCTGGTGGAAGCCGCCGATAAATACGCTGAGCTGGAAAAAGAAAAAGCCACTCTGGAAACGGAGATTGAACGTCTGCGTTCCGTCCAGAGCCAGAAGCTGAGCAAAGAGGCGCAAAAGCTGATGAGCCTGCCGTTCCGTCGCGCGATTACCAAAAAAGAGCAGGCCGATATGGGCAAGCTGAAGAAAAGCGTCCGCGGCCTGGTGGTCGTCCATCCGATGACCGCCCTGGGCCGGGAAATGGGTCTGAAAGAGATGACCGGTTTCGCCCGCAGCGAATTCTAATCCCCAGCCCTCTCCGTCCGGAGAGGGTTATTCTGACCTACCGCCACCCTTTTTCGTCCCCTGCCGGCAGATTGGTCCAACCAATAAATCCATCTACCCCCCAGCAGTTCACAAATCCATCAAAATGCATCACAAACCCGTTGCCTAAGAGTAACATCTGGTTAACCATTCGTTGTCATCAACCCTGCTATCCCTAATTGGCCGGGCCAATTTTACCTAAGACGGATTCGGCAATGAGCGCAGACTCAGCCCACACGTCCTGGCGGCCCGATGGAGACCCTGCATGAATCTCTGGCAACAAAACTACGATCCCGCCGGTAATATCTGGTTATCCAGTCTTATCGCATCGCTACCGATTCTGTTTTTCTTTTTTGCGCTGATTAAGCTCAAACTGAAAGGCTATCTCGCCGCTACCTGGACCGTTGCGATCGCCCTGGCCGTCGCATTGCTGTTCTATAAAATGCCGGTGGACCGCGCCCTGGCCTCGGTAGTGTATGGCTTCTTCTACGGACTGTGGCCCATCGCGTGGATTATTATCGCCGCGGTCTTTGTCTATAAAATCTCGGTGAAGACCGGACAGTTCGACATTATCCGCTCGTCGATCCTGTCGATTACGCCTGACCAACGCCTGCAGATGCTGATCGTCGGATTCTCGTTCGGCGCCTTTCTCGAAGGGGCAGCGGGGTTTGGCGCGCCGGTGGCGATTACCGCGGCGCTGCTGGTCGGCCTCGGGTTTAACCCGCTGTATGCGGCTGGCCTGTGCCTGATCGTCAACACCGCGCCGGTGGCCTTCGGCGCGATGGGCATCCCAATCCTGGTAGCCGGCCAGGTAACCGGTATCGACAGCTTCGCCATCGGCCAGATGGTGGGCCGCCAGCTGCCGTTCCTGACCATTATCGTGCTGTTCTGGATCATGGCCATCATGGATGGCTGGCGGGGCATCAAAGAGACCTGGCCGGCGGTGATGGTCGCAGGCGGCTCGTTCGCTATCGCCCAGTACCTCAGCTCTAACTTCCTTGGCCCGGAGCTGCCGGACATCATCTCATCGCTGGTCTCCCTGGTCTGCCTGACCCTGTTCCTCAAACGCTGGCAACCGGTGCGCATCTTCCGCTTTGGCGACATCGGCGCCTCGCAGGTGGATATGACGCTGGCCCGCACGCGCTACACCGCAGGACAAGTGATCCGCGCCTGGTCGCCGTTCCTGTTCCTGACCGCCACCGTAACCCTGTGGAGCGTGCCGCCGTTCAAAGCGCTGTTCGCACCGGGCGGCGCGATGTATGACTTCGTCATCAATTTTTCGGTGCCGTTCCTCGACAAAATGGTCGCCCGCATGCCGCCGGTGGTCAGCGCCGCGACGCCTTACGCCGCCATCTATAAGTTTGACTGGCTGTCGGCAACCGGCACCGCCATTCTGTTCGCCGCCCTGCTGTCCATCGTCTGGCTGCGTATGAAGCCGAAAGACGCGCTGACCACCTTCGCCGGGACGCTGAAGGACCTGGCGCTGCCGATCTACTCTATCGGCATGGTGCTGGCGTTCGCCTTTATCTCCAACTACTCCGGGCTGTCGTCAACCCTGGCCCTGGCGCTGGCCCATACCGGCCACGCGTTTACCTTCTTCTCGCCGTTCCTGGGCTGGCTGGGGGTATTCCTGACCGGTTCGGACACCTCGTCTAACGCCCTGTTCGCCGCGCTGCAGGCAACGGCGGCGCAGCAGATTGGCGTCTCCGATATCCTGCTGGTCGCGGCCAATACCACCGGCGGCGTCACCGGCAAGATGATTTCCCCGCAGTCGATCGCCATCGCCTGCGCCGCGGTTGGCCTGGTGGGTAAAGAGTCGGATCTGTTCCGCTTTACCGTCAAACACAGCCTGATCTTCACCTGTATGGTGGGCCTGATCACCACGCTGCAGGCCTACGTTTTAACCTGGATGATCCCGTGATAGTGATGCCTAAACGCCTGGCCGACGATGTAGCCCGTCGCGTCCGGGCGCTGATTGAAGAACAACAGCTGGAGGCGGGCATGCGACTGCCCGCCGAGCGTCAGCTCGCCGCTCAGCTCGGCGTCTCGCGCAATTCCCTGCGCGAAGCGCTGGCGATGCTGGTCAATGAAGGGGTACTGCTGAGCCGTCGCGGCGGTGGCACTTTCGTCCGCTTTCAGCATGAGCCGTGGTCGGAGCAAAACATCGTCCAGCCGCTGAAGACGCTACTAGCCGATGACCCTGACTACAGCTTCGACATCCTCGAGGCCCGCCACGCCATCGAAGCCAGCACCGCGTGGCACGCGGCGATGCGGGCCACCGACGCCGATAAAGAAAAAATTCGCCTGTGCTTTGAAGCGACCCAGAGTGAAGACCCGGATATCGCCTCGCAGGCGGACGTCCGCTTCCATCTGGCCATCGCCGAAGCCTCGCATAACGTGGTGCTCCTGCAAACCATGCGCGGCTTTTTCGACCTGCTGCACTCCTCCGTCAAGCAGAGCCGTCAGCGTATGTATCTGGTGCCGCCGGTATTTGCCCGCCTGACCGAACAGCACCAGGCCGTCATGGAGGCGATTGTCGCCGGCGACGCCGAGGCGGCGCGCCAGGCGATGATGGCCCACTTAGGCTTTGTCCACGCCACCATTAAACGTTTTGATGAAGACCAGGCCCGCCAGGCGCGAATTACCCGCCTGCCCGGCGATGCTATTGATAATTCCAGGGAGAATTCGTGATGATTATTTCCGCCGCCAGCGACTATCGCGCCGCCGCCCAGCGTATCCTGCCGCCTTTCCTGTTCCACTATATCGACGGCGGGGCTTACGCCGAACATACCCTGCGCCGCAACGTGGAAGATCTCTCCGACGTGGCGTTACGCCAGCGTATTCTGCGCAATATGTCGGACCTGAGCCTCGAGACCACCCTCTTCAACGAGAAGCTGGCGATGCCGACGGCGCTGGCGCCGGTGGGGCTGTGCGGGATGTACGCCCGCCGCGGCGAAGTGCAGGCCGCCGGCGCAGCGGATGACAAAGGTATTCCGTTTACCCTCTCCACCGTTTCCGTCTGCCCAATCGAAGAGGTCGCCCCGACCATCAAGCGGCCGATGTGGTTCCAGCTGTACGTTCTGCGCGACCGCGGCTTTATGCGCAATGCGCTGGAGCGCGCTAAGGCGGCGGGTTGTTCAACGCTGGTCTTTACCGTCGATATGCCGACCCCCGGCGCCCGCTACCGCGACGCCCATTCCGGCATGAGCGGCCCGAACGCCGCCCTGCGCCGCTACTGGCAGGCGGTCACCCATCCGCAGTGGGCATGGGACGTTGGCCTCAACGGCCGTCCGCACGATCTGGGGAATATCTCCGCCTATCTCGGCCAGCCGACCGGCCTGGAGGATTACATCGGCTGGCTGGCGAATAACTTCGATCCATCGATTTCATGGAAAGACCTCGAGTGGATCCGTGATTTCTGGGACGGTCCGATGGTGATCAAAGGGATCCTCGACCCGGAGGACGCCCGCGACGCGGTGCGCTTTGGCGCCGACGGTATTGTGGTCTCCAACCACGGCGGCCGCCAGCTTGACGGCGTGCTCTCCTCCGCTCGCGCCCTGCCGGCAATTGCCGACGCCGTGAAAGGCGACATTACCATTCTCGCCGACAGCGGCATCCGCAACGGTCTCGACGTCGTGCGGATGATCGCCCTGGGCGCCAACAGCGTACTGCTGGGCCGCGCTTACCTGTACGCCCTGGCGACCCATGGCAAGCAGGGGGTGGCGAATCTGCTGAATCTAATCGAGAAAGAGATGAAGGTGGCGATGACCCTGACCGGCGCGAAAACCATCGCGGACATTAGCCGTGATTCGCTGGTGCAGAACGCGGAGGCGCTGCAGACCTTCGATGCGCTGAAGCAGCATAACGCGGCATAAGCTGCGCCGTTGTGCTCTCTCTCCTCACCCTCTCCGTCAGGGAGAGGGAACCGTCCGGCAGCCAGGCTAGCAGTAGCGTTCCCCTCCGTCCAGGTGAAGTACCGAAGGTTGGGTGGGTCCTTTCACCCGCGTTCTCCGGCCCACCGACCGGCTCCGGTTTTCCCCCTCTCCCTCAGGGAGAGGGCCGGGGTGAGGGTTGACCAAATATCTGCTATTCTGCCCCCCGCAATTAAGGGGGCAGTATGCTGAACATCGTGTTATTCGAACCAGAGATCCCGCCGAACACCGGGAATATTATCCGCCTGTGCGCCAACACGGGCTTCAGTCTGCATATCATTGAGCCCATGGGCTTCACCTGGGACGATAAGCGCCTGAGACGCGCCGGACTGGACTATCACGAGTTCACCGCCGTGCAGCGCCACGCCGATTACGCGGCGTTTCTCGCCAGCGCGCAGCCGCAGCGTCTGTTCGCCCTTACCACCAAAGGTACGCCGGCGCACAGCGCGGTGAGCTATCAGGATGGCGATTTCTTGATGTTTGGTCCGGAAACCCGCGGTCTGCCGGCGAGCATCCTTGATGCCCTGCCGCCGGAGCAGAAAATTCGGATTCCGATGATGCCGGACAGCCGCAGCATGAACCTGTCGAATGCGGTGTCGGTGGTGGTGTATGAGGCCTGGCGGCAGCTGGGGTATCCAGGCGCCGTGCTGCGCAGCTAACCTGAGCGATTCCCGGATTGCAGCGCAAGGAGCCTTATCCGGGCGACAGGCTGGCGGGATGAGATCGTAGGCCCGGTAAGCGCAGCGCCACCGGGCAAGACGTTAAATCCCGTCGCCGTACTCGAAAGTGTGGTGAATACCGTTGAAATGCTGATCCATATCCATCGCCGGCTTATCGCTCTCCGGCTTGCCGACGATGCGCGCCGGTACGCCCGCCGCGGTAGTGTGCGGCGGAACCGGCTGCAATACCACCGAACCGGCGCCAATCTTCGCCCCACGCCCGACTTCGATATTGCCGAGGATCTTCGCTCCGGCGCCAATCATCACGCCTTCGCGAATTTTCGGGTGACGGTCGCCGCTGGTTTTACCGGTACCGCCGAGGGTGACCGACTGCAGAATAGAGACGTCATCCTCAATCACCGCCGTTTCGCCAACCACAATACCGGTGGCGTGGTCGAGCATGATCCCGCGGCCGATTTTCGCCGCCGGGTGGATATCCACCTGGAAAGAGACGGAGACCTGGTTTTGCAGGAAAATCGCCAGCGCGCGCCGGCCCTGCGTCCACAGCCAGTGGCCGATACGATAGGCCTGCAGGGCATGGAAACCCTTCAGATAGAGCAGCGGCGTGGAGTATTTATCCACCGCCGGGTCACGCGTGCGCACCGCCTGAATATCGCAGGCGGCGGAGGCGATCATTTCCGGGTCGGCGGCGTAGGCTTCTTCCACCACTTCGCGAATGGCGATCGCCGGCATAATCGGGGAAGCCAGCTTGTTGGCCAACATATAGCTCAGTGCGCTGCCCAGATTTTCATGCTTGAGTAACGTTGCGTGGTAAAAACTGGCGAGCATTGGCTCACAGTCAGCCAGAGCCCGGGCTTCGGCTTTAATATTATTCCAGACGATATCCAGTTCTTCACACGGCATTGCATACTCCAGGCGATATGGTAATGACCTGCCAGTTCTGCGCTGGCAGGGTCATTCAGGTGACAAAGGAAAGCTAATTGCTGCTGCGCTCGTCCTTGCGGGCGCGACCCAATAAGGTCAATGCTGCCTCGCGCGCAATTTTTCCGCAATACAATACCTGATAAATTTCCTCGGTTATTGGCATTTCGACACCTAAACGCTGTGCCAGAACGCGAACTTCCTTGGTATTGCGGTAGCCTTCAACCACCTGGCCAATCTTTTCCTGGGCGCTTTGCACGTCCATCCCCTGGCCGAGCATCATGCCGAAGCGACGGTTACGGGACTGGTTGTCGGTGCAGGTGAGCACCAGGTCACCGAGGCCGGCCATCCCCATAAAGGTTTCCGGGTCGGCACCCAGCGCCGCGCCAAGGCGAGACATTTCCACCAGGCCACGGGTAATCAGCGCCGTCCGCGCATTGGCGCCGAAGCCGATGCCGTCCGACATCCCCGCCCCGATGGCGATGACGTTTTTCACCGCGCCGCCGAGTTGTACGCCGATAAAGTCCGGGTTGATGTAAACACGGAAGCTCTTGCCGCAGTGCAGCAGGTGCTGCAGATCCTCGGCAAACTGCGGATCCGTCGCCGCCAGCGAAATCGCCGTCGGCAGGCCGGCGGCCAGCTCTTTGGCGAAGGTTGGCCCGGAGATCACCGCCAGCGGGATATCATCGCCCAGCGCTTCACGCGCCACGTCCTGCAGCAGACGACCGGTTTCGGCCTCAAGGCCTTTGGTCGCCCACACCAGACGCGCGTCAGGACGCATCAGCGGTTTAATCTGGCGTAACACCTGACCAAACACATGGCTTGGCACCACCACCAGAATATCGCGGCTGGCGGCCAGCGCGGTGGCCAGGTCGCTTTCAAGATGCAGCGTATCCGGGAAAGGCACATCGGGAAGGAACGCGGCGTTGCAGCGATCGTGTTGCAGCGTCGCGATATGTTTCGGGTCATGGCCCCAGAGCACAACGTGGTGGCCATTTCTTGCCAGGGTGATGGCAAGAGCGGTGCCGTAAGAGCCGGCACCGATCACAGTCATTGCAGCATTAAGTGCGTTCATCAGGCATCCTGATGTTGTTCAGCACCTTCGCCAGCCTGCTGCTGCAGATAGTTCATAAACAGCGCGTCGAAGTTCACTGGCGCAAGGTTAAGTTGCGGGAAGGTACCGCGGGAAACCAGGCTGGTGATGCACTCGCGCGCGTACGGGAACAGAATGTTCGGGCAGTATGCGCCAAGGCAGTGCGCCATCTGGGTGCCTTCGATGCCGTCGATGGAGAAAATACCGCCCTGCTGTACTTCGCAGAGGAACGCGGTCTCTTCGCCCAGAGCGGCGGTCACGGTTACACGCAGCACCACTTCATAAACGCCTTCAGCCAGCTGGGTGGAGGCGGTATCCAGATCAAGTTTAACTTCCGGCTGCCAGTCTTTCTGGAAAACTTGCGGCGCGTTCGGCGCTTCAAAAGAGATATCTTTGGTATAGATACGCTGGATCTGGAAGGTCATTTCGGTGCTGTTTTGTTCTGACATAGTAAAACCCTTTCGTGTTGTCCTTAAATACGCGCTTCCGGCAGGGAAAGCGCGCAAAAATTAGCGCAAGAGGGGATCAAGTCCACCACGTGAATCAAGCGCATACAAGTCGTCACAGCCGCCAATGTGCTGCGCATCAATAAAAATCTGCGGAACCGTCGTCCGTCCGCTGCGCTGGATCATCTCCTCACGCTTCGCGGCATCGCCATCGATCGGCAACTCATGGAACGTTACGCCTTTGCTGTTCAGCAGCGCTTTCGCGCGGATGCAGAACGGGCAGGTCGCTTTGGTGTAGATCTCAATATTGGCCATGACTTCACTCCTGTTATTACCCTGAGGGTTTTACGCCGCAGCCTGTGTTCCCCTCACGTCAGGCGCGACGGGGAAAACGCGGCGGCATCACCACGCGGGGTAAGTTATTTGCCGCGTACCAGAGGGAGGTTTTCGCCGCTCCAGCCAGCAATGCCCTCTTTCAGTACAAAGACTTTTTCAAACCCGGCTTTGTTCAGCGCGTTGGCTGGCTCTTGCGCCTGCATGCCGGAACCGTCTACCACAATAATGGGTTGCGATTTGTGTTTTTCCAACTCGCCGACGTTATTCGCTTTGATATCGCTGGGCAGCAGGTTGATGGCGCCGGCAATATGGCCTTTACGGAAATCGTCACGCTGACGCAGGTCGACCACTACCGCGTCTTCTTTATTGATAAGACGCGTCGCTTCACCACGGGTGATGACTTTAACTTTCGACATCAGGCCCTTGAAGGTGGTGAACAGCACCGCCCCCAGCAGCGCGATCCACGCGATGCTCAGAACAGGGTGACGGCCGATGAATTGCATAATTTCTTGCATGGGGGGTTACAACTCCCGACTAAGTGAGAAAAAAACCAGGAAAGGAGTATACCTGTGCCTTGCGGCAATTACAGCCAGTGAGCGCGATGTAATGTATTTTCTGCGGGCGGCGGCGAAAAAAAGCCGTTCTCGCTGACGCGCCGCGGACTGGCCGCTCCCTTTCTTTGATCTTTCACGGGGATTTAAACGATTCAGCTGTAGTAAAATTACGCAAAATTTCTGTCTTTGAGCATGAGGTTGTCGCAATGTCGGTTACTAAAAAACCTATGGTACTGGTGATTCTGGATGGCTACGGCTATCGCGAAGACCAACAGGATAACGCCATTTACAGCGCTAAAACGCCGGTAATGGACGCCCTGTGGGCCAAACGTCCGCATACCCTGATCGATGCATCCGGCCTGGAAGTTGGCCTGCCGGACCGTCAGATGGGGAACTCCGAAGTGGGTCACGTCAACCTGGGCGCCGGTCGTATCGTCTATCAGGACCTGACCCGTCTCTATGTGGAAATTAAAGAACGCACCTTCTTCGCCAACCCGGTACTGACCGCCGCGGTCGATAAAGCGGTTGCCGCCGGCAAAGCGGTACATATCATGGGTCTGATGTCGCCAGGCGGCGTCCACAGCCACGAAGATCACATCATGGCGATGGTGGAGCTGGCGGCAGAGCGCGGCGCTGAAAAGATCTACCTGCACGCCTTCCTCGACGGCCGTGATACGCCGCCGCGCAGCGCGGAAAAAACGCTGGCGACATTCGAAGCCAAATTTGCCGCGCTGGGCAAAGGCCGCATCGCGTCGCTCATCGGCCGCTACTACGCCATGGACCGCGACAACCGCTGGGATCGCGTTGAGCAGGCCTATGACCTGATGACCCTGGCGAAAGGCGAATTCCAGGCCGATACCGCCGTCGCCGGTCTGCAGGCTGCCTACGCCCGTGACGAAAACGACGAGTTCGTGAAAGCGACCGTGATCCGCGCCGCCGGCCAGGCCGATGCGGCGATGGAAGATGGCGATGCGCTGATCTTCATGAACTTCCGTGCTGACCGCGCGCGCGAAATCACCCGCGCCTTCGTCAACGCCGACTTCGACGGCTTTGCGCGTAAGAAAGTGGTTAACCTCGACTTCGTGATGCTCACCGAATATGCCGCCGACATCAAAGTCGCCTGCGCCTACCCGCCCGCCTCGCTGGCCAATACCTTCGGCGAGTGGATGGCCAAGCACGATAAAACCCAGCTGCGCATCTCCGAAACTGAAAAATACGCCCACGTCACCTTCTTCTTCAACGGCGGCGTAGAAGAGCCGTTCAAAGGCGAAGAGCGGATTCTGATTAATTCGCCGAAAGTAGCGACCTACGATCTGCAGCCGGAAATGAGCTCCGCCGAGCTGACCGAGAAACTGGTCGCGGCCATCAAAGGCGGCCAGTACGACACTATCATCTGTAACTACCCGAACGGCGATATGGTTGGCCATACCGGGGTGATGGAAGCCGCCGTAAAAGCCGTTGAAGCGCTGGATCACTGCATCGATCAGGTGGCGCAGGCGGTGGAATCCGTTGGCGGTCAGCTGCTGATCACCGCCGACCACGGTAACGCCGAGCAGATGCGCGACCCGGCCACCGGTCAGGCGCATACCGCCCACACCAACCTGCCGGTTCCGCTGATCTACGTCGGTAACAAAGCGGTTAAAGCGGTCAATGGCGGCAAACTTTCCGACATCGCCCCAACCATGCTGTCGCTGATGGGAATGGAAATCCCGCAAGAGATGACTGGCAAGCCGCTGTTCATCGTGGAATAATCCTTCCCCATGAGGGGAAAGGCGACGTATTCAACTACATGGATCGCAACGGCAGTTCGATCCGTCCTTTACGCCAGCGCGCTCAGCGCTGGCGTATTACTGTGCGCGTCATCTGCGCACGCCGACGATCGCGATCAGCTAAAGTCCATCCAGGCCGACATCGCCGCCAGGCAGCGGGCGATTAAGCAGCAGCAGCAGCAGCGCGCAAGCCTGCTCGCCCAGCTCAAAGCGCAGGAAGAAGCGATCGCCGCCGCGGCCCGCAAACTGCGCGAAACCCAGGACAACCTGAACCAGCTCAATAAGCAGATTGACGAAATGAACGCCTCTCTCGCCAAGCTGGAGCGCCAGCGCGCGTCTCAGGAGCGTAACCTCGCCGCGCAGCTTGACGCCGCGTTCCGCCAGGGGCCGCATACCGGCATCCAGATGGTGCTGAGCGGTGAAGAGGGCCAGCGCAATCAGCGGATGCAGGTCTACTTCAGCTATTTCAACCAGGCCCGTCAGGAAACCATCGCGGAACTGAAGAAAACGCGCGAAGAGATGGCGGTGCAAAAGTCGATGCTCGAAGAGAAGCAGAGCCAGCAGCAGACGCTGGTCTACGAGCAAAAAGCTCAGCAGGCGAAGCTGGAGCAGGCGCGTAACGAACGGAAAAAGACCCTTTCCGGCCTGGAATCCTCCATTCAGCAAGGTCAGCAACAGTTAAGTGAATTGCGGGCTAACGAATCGCGCCTACGCGGTCGTATCGCCCAGGCGGAGGCTGCCGCCAAAGCCCGAGCCGATCGGGAAGCACGCGATGCGCAGGCGGTGCGCGACCGCCAGCAGGAAGCATCGCGCAAAGGCACCACCTATAAACCAACGGAAAGCGAGCGTTCGCTGATGTCACGCACCGGCGGACTGGGCTCGCCGCGCGGTCAGGCGTTCTGGCCGGTTCGCGGTCCGCTCCTTCATCGATATGGCGAACAGCTGCAAGGTGAACTACGTTGGAAAGGGATGGTTATCGCCGCGTCTGAAGGCACCGAAGTCAGAGCCATTGCCGATGGTCGGGTCATTCTGGCCGACTGGCTGCAGGGCTATGGTCTGGTGGTGGTGGTCGAGCATGGTAAAGGCGACATGAGCCTGTATGGCTATAACCAAAGCGCGCTGGTCAGCGTCGGTACGCAGGTGCGTGCCGGTCAGCCTATCGCGCTCGTAGGCAGCAGCGGCGGTCAGGGCCGTCCGTCGCTCTATTTCGAAATTCGCCGCCAGGGTCAGGCGGTCAATCCACAGCCGTGGTTGGGAAGATAAGTTTTGCTTCAATTTCGCGCAATTGCTCTTGCCGTAGCCGGTTCGCTGGCTCTGGCGGCGCCAGCGTTCGCTGGCAAACTCTCCATCGTTATTGACGATTTTGGCTACCGCCCGCAGACCGAAAATCAGGTGCTGGCGCTGCCGTCCACTATCTCCGTCGCCGTGCTGCCGAACGCGCCGCACGCCCGGGAAATGGCCACGAAAGCGCATAATCTGGGCCATGAAGTGCTCATTCACCTGCCGATGGCGCCGCTCAGCAAACAGCCGCTGGAAAAAGACACCCTGCGTCCCGAAATGAGCAGCGAGGAGATCGAGCGCATCATTCGCGAGGCTTACGGCAAAGTCCCCTACGCCGTCGGGCTGAATAACCATATGGGCAGCGCGATGACCTCCAACCTGTTTGGCATGCAGAAGGTGATGCAGGCCCTGGAGCGCTACAATCTCTATTTTCTCGACAGCGTGACCATCGGCAATACCCAGGCCATGCGCGCCGCGCAGGGCACCGGGGTGAAGGTGATTAAGCGCAAGGTGTTTCTTGACGATACGCAGAATGAAGCCGATATCCGCACCCAGTTCAACCGCGCCATCGCCCTGGCGCGGCGTAACGGTTCGGCGATAGCCATTGGCCATCCGCATCCGACGACGGTGCGGGTGCTGCAGCAGATGGTCTATAATCTGCCGCCGGATATCACGCTGGTGCGCCCGAGCAGCCTGCTCAACGAGCCGCAGGTCGACAATTCGACGCCAAACTACGCTCAGCCGCCCGCGCAACAAACGGCGCCGCAGCAGCAGAAGCCGCGTAATCCGTTCCACGGCGTGAAGTATTGCAAGCCGAAGCGCCCGCTGGAGCCCGTGAACGCCAGCCGCTTCTTCACTATCCTCAGCGACAGCATCAGCCAGAGCGCGCTGGTCCAGTACTATCGCCTCAAATGGCAGGGCTGGGACAATCCCGGCAACTAGACCACTCAGGGGTCCGTTCGCTTTTGCGCGACGGGCGCCTGGTTATCTTCGTGGGCGTACCACGCCTTAAAATATTTGAGAAAGCTATAAAACGTGGCGTACAGGCCGGTGACCACGCCGACTTTGCCATAGCGCCACGCCCCGCTGAACAGATACCATTTAAAGAAAGCGCCAATCGCGCTGACGATCCCCCGCGCCAGCGAAGGTTTGATCTGCTGGTGCTTCACCAGCCGGGTGGTATAGCTGTTCAGCTTATTAAACACTTCATGCAGCGAATAAAAGGTGTCATGGCGTACAAAGCCCGGCAGCCTGACGGATCGCGCGTGTCCAACCACCTGGTCATCCACCGGCCGGTCGTTAAATCGCGCCTGCTGGCGGTTAAAGAGGCGCACCGGGTAATCCGGCGAGGAAATGGGGTAGATCGTCCGCACCTGCTTGCCGAGGACAAACCAGTAGCGCGGCAAACGCCAGGCGCATGCCGGGTCAGGCTCCTCCCCCGCTTTTAACGCCTGAATGGCCGACACGACGTCGTTATCAAGAATTTCATCGCTGTCCATGCACAGCACCCAGTCATGGCTGGCCAGCCCAATGGCATAGTTCATCTGCGCGCCGTGGGCTTTATAGGCATGGTGATGGACGGTGAGACCAAACTGCTGACAAATAGAGACCGTTTCGTCGGTGCTACCGGAGTCGACGACAATACACTCATCGGCCACCCTCAGCAGCGGGGGCAGCACCTCCATGAGCAGACGTGCAGAGTTACAGGTCAGTAAGCATACGGAGAGTTTAAGCATGATAGTTACAAAGTTAAACCGCGACTAAACACACTGTATAAGCGAATAACCGTAAAATCGATGTAGAAATTGTGCGCTTGATATTAAGCAGGCTAAAAATGTTATCCAAATCTAAATTAAGGCGCCCGCAGGCGCCTTTTTTGCTGGTTTTTACAACTGACCGGAGGCGTTATTCCCAGCTCAGAACCACTTTACCAGACTGGCCGGAGCGCATGGCGTCGAAACCCTTCTGGAAGTCGTCAATGCCGAAGCGGTGGGTGATGATCGGTGAAAGATCCAGACCAGACTGGATCAGCGCCGCCATCTTATACCAGGTTTCGAACATCTCGCGGCCGTAGATCCCTTTGATAAACAGCCCCTTAAAGATGACCTTGGTCCAGTCAATGGACATATCTGACGGTGGAATACCCAGCATCGCGATACGACCGCCGTGGTTCATGGTATCCAGCATGCTGCGGAACGCCGGCGGCGCGCCGGACATCTCCAGGCCCACGTCGAAACCTTCGGTCATCCCCAGCTCGGCCATCACGTCATTGAGGTTCTCTTTCGCCACGTTCACCGCGCGAGTGACGCCCATTTTGCGCGCCAGCTCAAGACGGTACTCGTTAACGTCAGTGATCACCACATTACGCGCGCCGACGTGTTTCGCCACCGCCGCCGCCATCACGCCGATCGGGCCGGCGCCGGAGACCAGCACGTCTTCCCCCACCAGATCGAAGGAGAGCGCAGTGTGCACAGCGTTGCCGAACGGGTCGAAGATAGACGCCAGGTCATCAGAGATATTGTCGGGGATTTTAAAGGCGTTAAAGGCCGGGATCACCAGATACTCGGCAAAGCAGCCCGGGCGGTTGACGCCCACGCCGATGGTGTTGCGGCACAGGTGGGTACGGCCCGCGCGGCAGTTACGGCAGTGGCCGCAGGTGATATGCCCTTCGCCGGAGACGCGGTCGCCAATCTTAAAGCCGCGCACTTCCTGGCCAATCCCCACCACTTCGCCGACATATTCGTGCCCGACCACCATCGGTACCGGAATAGTCTTCTGCGACCACTCATCCCAGTTGTAGATGTGCACGTCGGTCCCGCAAATGGCGGTCTTGCGGATTTTAATCAGCAGATCGTTATGGCCGACTTCCGGTTCCGGTACGTCGGTCATCCAGATGCCTTCTTCCGCTTTCAGTTTGGATAACGCTTTCATCTCACACCCTTATTAGGCGATGACGCCCAGTTGTTTACCGATGCGGGTAAAGGCTTCCACCGCACGCTCAATTTGTTCAGGGGTATGCGCCGCCGACATCTGGGTGCGAATACGCGCCTGGCCTTTCGGTACCACCGGATAGAAGAAGCCGGTGACATAGATCCCTTCTTTCTGCAGCTCGCGGGCAAAGTTCTGCGCCACCACCGCTTCGCCCAGCATCACCGGAATGATGGCGTGGTCGGCGCCCGCCAGGGTGAAGCCTGCCGCGGTCATTTTTTCACGGAACAGACGCGCGTTGGCCCACAGGCGATCGCGCAGGTCTGCACCCTCTTCGACCATCTCCAGCACTTTGATGGAGGCGGCCACGATGGCCGGCGCCAGAGAGTTGGAGAACAGATACGGACGGGAACGCTGGCGCAGCCACTCGACCACCTCTTTGCGTGCGGCGGTGTAGCCGCCGGAGGCGCCGCCCAGCGCTTTACCCAGCGTGCCGGTGATAATGTCGACGCGACCCATCACGTCGCAGTATTCGTGGGAGCCGCGGCCGTTTTCGCCGACGAAGCCGACGGCGTGGGAGTCATCGACCATCACCAGCGCATCGTATTTATCCGCCAGATCGCATACGCCTTTCAGGTTGGCGATCACGCCGTCCATCGAGAAGACGCCGTCGGTGGCGATTAACACGTGACGCGCCCCGGCGTCGCGGGCTTCTTTCAGGCGCGCTTCCAGCTCCTGCATGTCGTTGTTGGCATAGCGGAAGCGTTTCGCTTTACACAGGCGTACGCCGTCGATGATAGAGGCATGGTTCAGGGCGTCGGAGATAATGGCGTCTTCCGGGCCGAGCAGCGTTTCAAACAGGCCGCCGTTGGCGTCGAAGCAAGAGGAGTAGAGGATCGCGTCTTCCATACCTAGGAAATCCGCCAGCTTCTTCTCCAGCTGCTTGTGCGTATCCTGGGTGCCGCAGATGAAGCGTACCGAGGCCATCCCGAAGCCGTGGCTGTCCATACCGGATTTCGCCGCGTCGATCAGCGCCGGGTGGTTGGCCAGACCCAGATAGTTATTGGCGCAGAAGTTAATCACGTGGCTGTCGCCGACGGTAATGTCCGCCTGCTGCGCCGAGGTGATGATGCGCTCTTCTTTAAACAAGCCTTCGGCCCGAGCGGTCTCCAGATTGCTAGTTAACTGTTTGTAGAAATCACCACGCATTGCAACTCTCCAGATTCGGCAAAATTTGGCACATATTACCCAAAGCTATACGCTGATACGAGATGATGCATGCCTGAATGAATTATTTGCAGCATAAATCACGTCAGCCCAGCACCTTATTCTGCGAATGGCTGTAGGCTTGCTCATGTGGTGATATGATATGAGCATTCATGTCCGGATTGTCTCCGGGCTCTCAACTTCAAAGGTACAGTTATGATCATCGTAACCGGCGGCGCAGGCTTTATCGGCAGCAACATCGTTAAAGCGCTGAACGACAAGGGCATTACCGACATTCTGGTTGTCGACAATCTGAAAGACGGCACCAAGTTTGTGAACCTGGTTGACCTGAACATCGCTGACTACATGGATAAAGAAGACTTTCTGATCCAGATTATGGCAGGCGAAGAGTTCGGCGACATTGACGCTATCTTCCACGAAGGCGCGTGCTCTTCCACCACGGAGTGGGACGGCAAGTACATGATGGACAACAACTATCAGTACTCCAAAGAGCTGCTGCACTACTGCCTGGAGCGCGAAATTCCGTTCCTGTACGCCTCTTCGGCAGCCACCTACGGTGGACGCACCAGCGATTTCATCGAGTCCCGCGAGTACGAGCAGCCGCTGAACGTCTACGGCTACTCCAAATTCCTGTTCGATGAATACGTCCGTCAGATCCTGCCTGAAGCCAATTCGCAGATCGTCGGCTTCCGCTACTTCAACGTCTACGGGCCGCGCGAAGGCCACAAAGGCAGCATGGCGAGCGTCGCTTTCCACCTCAACACCCAGCTGAATAATGGCGAAAGTCCGAAACTGTTCGAAGGCAGCGACGGCTTCAAGCGCGACTTCGTCTACGTCGGCGACGTGGCTGACGTCAACCTGTGGTTCTGGGAAAACGGCGTTTCCGGCATCTTCAACCTCGGCACCGGCCGCGCGGAATCCTTCCAGGCCGTCGCCGATGCGACCCTGGCGTACCACAAAAAAGGCAGCATCGAGTACATCCCGTTCCCGGACAAACTGAAAGGCCGCTACCAGGCGTTCACCCAGGCGGATCTGACTAACCTGCGTAAAGCGGGCTATGACAAACCGTTCAAAACCGTTGCCGAAGGCGTAACGGAGTATATGGCCTGGCTGAATCGGGGCGCGTAAGAGATAACATGAAAATTCTGGTGGTAGGCCCGTCTTGGGTGGGCGACATGATGATGTCGCAAAGTCTTTATCGTACGCTCAGGGCGCGCTATCCCCAGGCGATTATCGACGTGATGGCGCCTGCCTGGTGCCGTCCGTTGTTATCGCGCATGCCGGAAGTGAACGAAGCGATCCCGATGCCGCTGGGCCACGGCGCGCTGGCTATCGGCGAACGCCGCAAGCTCGGGCACAGCCTGCGCGAGCGTCGCTACGATCGCGCTTACGTGCTGCCGAACTCGTTTAAATCGGCATTAGTCCCCTTCTTTGCCAACATCCCGCTGCGCACCGGCTGGCGCGGCGAGATGCGCTACGGCCTGCTCAACGACGCCCGGGTGCTGGACAAAGACGCCTGGCCGCTGATGGTGGAACGCTACGTGGCGCTGGCCTACGACAACGGCGTGATGCGCTGCGCCAAAGATCTGCCGCAGCCGCTGCTGTGGCCGCAGCTGCAGGTCAACGAAGGGGAAAAGTCGCAGGCCTGCAGCGCCTTTAACCTGTCCAACGATCGGCCGATCATCGGCTTCTGCCCCGGCGCGGAGTTCGGCCCGGCAAAACGCTGGCCGCACTATCACTATGCTGCGCTGGCGAAAAAGCTCATCGACGATGGTTATCAGATTGCGCTATTTGGCTCGGCAAAAGATAACGAGGCCGGCAAAGAGATCATCGCCGCCCTCAGCAGCGAGCAGCAGGCCTGGTGCCGGAATCTGGCGGGTGAAACCCAGCTGGAGCAGGCGGTGATCCTGATTGCCGCCTGTAAAGCGGTGGTGACTAACGATTCGGGGCTGATGCACGTCGCCGCGGCGCTGGACCGCCCGCTGGTGGCGCTGTATGGCCCGAGCAGTCCGGACTTTACCCCGCCGCTGTCGCATAAAGCGCGCGTGATCCGCCTGATTAGCGGCTACCACAAAGTGCGCAAAGGCGATGCCGCCGAAGGCTATCATCAGAGCCTGATCGACATTACGCCAGAGCGCGTCCTGCAAGAGCTGAATGAATTGTTGACGGATAAAACCGGGCACGAGGAAGCGTAGCGGATGCGGGTATTGATTGTAAAAACCTCATCGATGGGCGACGTGCTGCACACGCTGCCCGCGCTGACCGACGCCGCGCAGGCTATCCCCGGCATCCGCTTCGACTGGGTAGTGGAAGAAGGCTTCGCGCAGATCCCCTCCTGGCATGAAAGCGTCGAGCGGGTGATCCCGGTGGCGATCCGCCGCTGGCGTAAAGCCTGGTTCTCCGCGCCGATCAAAGCGGAGCGTAAAGCCTTTCGCGAGGCCGTCCAGGCGGTAAAGTATGACGCCATCATCGACGCCCAGGGGCTGGTGAAAAGCGCTGCGCTAGTCACCCGCCTGGCGCACGGCGTCAAGCATGGTATGGACTGGCAAACGGCCCGCGAGCCGCTGGCCAGCCTGTTTTACAACCGCCGCCACCACATTGCGAAACAGCAGCACGCCGTGGAGCGTACCCGCGAGCTGTTCGCCAAAAGTCTCGGATACGCGAAACCCCAAACCCAGGGGGATTACGCCATTGCGCGCCATTTCCTGCAGCACGAGGCTAGCGCTGCCGCCCCCTATCTGGTGTTCCTGCATGCCACCACCCGCGACGATAAGCACTGGCCGGAAAACCGCTGGCAGGAGCTGCTCGATCTGCTGGCCGACAGTGGCGTCCGCATTAAGCTGCCGTGGGGCGCCCCGCACGAAGAGGCGCGGGCGAAGCGGCTGGCGGAAGGCCGGGAGTATGTTGAAGTGCTGCCGCGCATGAGCCTTGAGCAGGTAGCGCAGGTTCTGGCCAGCGCCCGGGCCGTCGTCTCGGTCGATACCGGCCTCAGTCATCTGACCGCCGCGCTGGATAAACCGAACTTCACGCTTTACGGCCCGACCGATCCGGGGCTGATTGGCGGATACGGTAAAAACCAGCACATCGTGCGGCCGGAAAACAGCGCCAGCACCGGCGATATTACCGCCAGCCGGGTTCATCTTCTTCTGCACAATCAGGGGCTGCTCTGATGGGATCTCTGTTTAAGCAGATCTATCGCTACACCCGCCCTCGCGCTTATCGTCACAATGAAAATCTGTGGCCTTTTACCCGCATCACCCGCGCGCCGAGCGGCGAAATAAGCGCGTTGCGCTATAAAGGGAAAACGGTGCCGCTGGTCAGCCTGAGCGCGCTGAAAAACAGCATGCAGGGTGAAGTCCTGCTGACCGCCACCGGCCCTTCGACCCGCAATATCGATTTTTCCCTGTTGTCGAAAACGATCCCAGTGATGGGCGTCAATGGCGCCTGGCATCTTGCCGACCGCCTGCACTTTTCGCTCTATACCATCGTCGACATGGAGTTTTTCGATAAGAAGCCGGACATTATCCGCGCTATCGTCAGCCAACCGGACATTCTGCTGTTCACCACCATGCATGGGATCGCCAAAATCGTCGATCGCTATCCGGACGCGCTGCGCTGCCGTTTGGCGTTGATTGAGGACGGTTGCTATAAGATTTACCAGCCGAAAGTCGCCAGCGAAGCGATAAAGCGCACTTACCAGCAGAATCCGGCGATGTGCTTTCATCCCCAGCGCCCGGATATCTGTTTTAGCACCGATATTCGCCAGGGCGTCTTCGATGCCGGTACGGTGGTCTACTGGGCGCTGCAAGTTCTCGCCTGGCTGGGCTTCAATACTATCCTGGTGAGCGGCCTGGATATGACCAATTTTAACCAGCCGCGATTCTACGAAACACAACAAGAAAAATTGCCTTCTTACCTGGCAACAAAAGTGGATACCCTCGTCATGCCCTCCTTTGCGCATGCCGCGCAGGTACTGCAGCAACGCCAGATCCGGGTGATTAATTTTTCCCCAGAAAGCGCTGTACCGGATACTATTTTCGAAAAGGTTGCGTTTAATGAGTACTTTAAAAGTGAGTAACTTCGCCCGACAGGGTTACTCGATTGTCTTTCCTTTGTTTTTATTTTTCAGCGCGATTTTTTGTATGTCCACCCGGACCAATAATCTGCTGCATTTATCGATCCTGCTGCTGTTGCTGTCGCTGGTACGCCAGGAAAATCGCCAGGCGCTGGCCGACGTGTTACGCGAGCAGTGGCAGACCTGGACGCTGCTGGCGGCCTTCTTTAACTATTACGCCCTCAGTAACCTGTGGGGCCATACGCCGCAGCATATTGATTCGCCGATCACCCACGGTGTGTATCTGACGGGCTATCTGTTGCTGATGGCGATGCTGCTTAGCGACGAACGAACCCGCCGCCTGACCATGCTGGCGGTGGTTGGCGGGATCACCGTGCTCTCGCTGTGGACGCTGATGTTCGACCACACGCTGGTCCTCACCGAACGAGCGGTCTCCCCCGAGAACCCCGGGCCAACAAACGTTATCGACCTTGCCGGATACTGCGGCATCGGCATCTTAATCTGCGGCATGCTACTGAAAGAAAAAGCCAGCCACTGGCTCTATCTGCCGGTGGCCATCATGCTGGTGATGATGCTGCTGACCCAAAGCCGCGGGCCGATCATCGCCCTGGTGCTGGCGGTCGGCTGTACGCTGCACCTGCACGTCTTCACCCGCCGCAACCTGCTGATCGCCGCGGCGCTGGCCGTGCTGGTGGCTCTGCTTTTGGTCATGACGCCGGTGGGCGACATGCTGCTCGCCCGTTTCGAAGAGTTGGGCACCCAAAGCGGGCTGCGTCTGAGTATCTGGCACCATACGCTGTCGGAGATGGCCAGCCAGCCCTGGCTGGGACGCGGTTTCAGCTATGAACTGGATTTCATCAACTACAGCGGCGAACACATCACCACCACCCACAGCGTGTATATGGGCGCCCTGCTGAAAGGCGGCATCGTGGGTTTACTGCTGCTGCTGGCGGTCATTGCCTGCGGACTCTGGCAGGCGTGGCGCAAGCGTCGCTCCGACAGCCGCTACAGTCTGGCGATCCTGTTTTACGCTCTGGTGTTTATGGCCTCGCAGGGGATGTTTATCATCAGCAACCCCCGGGAGACCTGGGTGCTGTTCTGGCTGCCGCTGGGCATTGCGCTCAGCAAAGGGCTGGCGGAAAAGCGTTAACAAAAAAGGGCCGCTGACGGCCCTTTTTTATAGTCACTTTTATATTAACTGCGGGCGGCGACCAGCCGGTCGGCCTGCTCTTTAATCACCGGCCACACCGACTCAATCGCCACATCGGCGACATTCGCTTCTTCACAGACGATCTGCCTCGCTTTGTCATAGCCCGGCGCCCAGATATGATAGCCGGGCAGCCCGGTATCCTTGAGTTTACGTTTGTTATAGACCGCCACCATCGGTTTATCGAAGGCGCGGGCGATATGCACGATCGAGGTGTCCGGCGTAATGACTAAATCACAGCTGCGGATCACCTCCACGGCGGAGTTGATGGTGCTGTCGGCGATGTACAGCGCCATATCCAGCCCCAGCTGCTGAATCTTCTCACTGCGCCCCACCATCACGATACAGACCCGGTAAGGCAGAGCATGTAGCCGCTCGACCAGGGTCGCCACCTGATGACGACAGAAGTCTTTATCTTCGGAGGCGGTAAAAGGGTTAATGGCGATGCGCAGTGCGACCTCTCCGGCCTGGGAAAGCAAGCGCGCCACCTTCTCCCGCTCATGGCGGCAGCCGGGGAGATGGTAGTGATACGGGTGGTCGTCAACGACGCCAAAAAGCTTCACCACCTGTTTATAGCGCTGGGAAATATGGCTGTTGCTGTCAAAAAAAGCGATCGAATGATCGTAAAGTTTATAGGGCTCTTTATTAAACCCAATCACGCTGGTCGCCCGTAAATCGGCGAGTAATTTAAAACGTTCATAGCTGGTCACGTCATCAAAATCGATAACCGCATCAAAATCCGCCGCCCGTAACGTATTTAAGGACATGCGTGGTCGATATAAATATACTTGCTCAATGAATTCTGAGCCGGCTAATATTTCGCAGCATATTGGTCCGGTTAACACCGAAACCTGATATCCCCGTTCGGCCAGTATTCTGGCGCAGCCGGTGGTCACCACCATATCACCGACTTTATCGTCCAGGCGCAATAGCAGCACGCGGCGCACAGGGGCCGGGTCGAAGGGTTTGCGCGCCGGCTTATTTCTGTATCGATAGTTAATTAAATTAAATTTAATGCCGCGGAAAAAAGCGTTCTTTTTCCGCGTCAGTTGTTTAAGGATACGCATACGGTACCTTGAGCTGTGTTAGCGCTGTGTGATTTTCCGCTGGTAATATTCTGCCAACGTCATGCCCTTCACCTGCGGCGCCAGCCAGCTAAAAAAGGCTTCAAGGTCAGCGTATAAACGCTCAATATCCCGTTCATTCTGGAACGTGGGGCTGCCGCCGGGCATATACTCTGAAGAGTGGAGCATATATTCCACGTAGTCATTGCCCTGCGTCAACGTTTGTTCGACGACTTTTTTCATCGTCTCCACGTTGCCGCCCATCGGTCGCAGCCAGTGTACGGAGGGGGAACGCACTTTGCCGCGCAGGCGGTCGTAGCCCTGCTTCACGCTGTTCATCCACGCGGAGTGCTTGTACTGAATGCTCATCGGCACTTCCAGCAGCGGCGAGTGGCCTTCGCGGCTGATGTCATTTTCATCGAGAAAATAGGCATGCTGCGGGAAGCGGCGATAATCGGTCCCGCCATCGCCCTGCGGCGCCCCCTTGGCGGTCTTCCAGTTCACCCGTGGGGTCACCGAGCAATCCACCTGATAACCGTGCTCCACCAGCAGACGCGCATAGCGCTCGTCAAAGGCCCAGCGCCCGGCGCGATGGCTAACCATTTTGGTCTGGAAGGTGTCCTCCAGCAGATGCGTCATATAGTCGACCTTTTCACGCATCATGGCATCGCTGTATTCAATGAGATAAGGCTTATGCCGCCAGTCGTCGGCGGTCAGCGGCTCGGTCGGCGGGCTGTTCCAGGCATGCAAATGCATACCGACTTCCGCGGTGCCGCGGGCAATCACGTCTCTGGCGAATTCGATATAAAAGGGGTCGATGGCCATTTCATAGTTGGTCAAATAGACCGGTTTAAAGCCATACTTTTCGCAAAGTTGCTGAAAACGCGGGAGATAACGCGCATTCTCGGTGGTGATGCTGTCATGTTTTTGCCAGAGGTTATCGCCCTCTGTATCAATCGTGATGAGAAATGCGGGATTGTGCACGAAAACGTCCTCAGGCCATACGTATCGGGTCATGGTAGAGCAATACAACGCTTCTCTCAATCTGTCTGATCCCCTAGAATCGGAACCCTTATCCTGGATGAAGAACAGAGTATGACGCCTGAAACCCTCTCCCGCAGCCCCTTGAACCCGGCGCGGATCCTGGTCATTAAGCTGCGCCATCATGGCGACATGCTGCTGATCACCCCGCTTATTCACGCGCTGAAACAGCAGTACCCCGCCGCCTGCGTGGATGTCCTGCTGTATGAAGAGACCCGGGATATGCTCGCCGCCAACCCCGATATTCACCAAATTTATGGTCTCGACCGCCGCTGGAAAAAGCAGGGGAAAAAGCATCAGTTGAAGATGCAATGGCAGCTCATTCAGACGCTGCGCCAGCAGCGATACGATATGGTGCTTAACCTTGCCGACCAGTGGCCGAGCGCGATTATCAGCAAACTGACCGGCGCCGCGACGCGGATCGGCTTTGATTTTCCGAAGCGTCGCCACCCGTTCTGGCGCTATTGCCACACCGCGCTGGCCGCCACCCAACAGCATAATCAGCTGCATACGGTACAGCAGAATCTCTCTATCCTCGCTCCGCTCGGTATCCAGTTGAACGACGCGCCGGCGCGGATGGGCTACAGCGAAGCAGACTGGGCCACCAGCCGCGCCCTGCTGCCGGAGGACTTCCGGGATAACTACATCGTCATCCAGCCAACGTCGCGTTGGTTCTTTAAATGCTGGCGCGAAGATCGGATGAGCGCCCTGATCAACGCGCTGTCCGCCGAAGGGTACGCGGTGGTGCTCACCTCCGGCCCCGACGACAGAGAGAAGCAGATGGTGGAGACCATCATCGCCGGCTGTCCGCAGGCGCGGCTGCACTCTTTAGCCGGTCAGTTAACGCTGCGCCAGCTGGCGGCGGTGATCGATCACGCCCGGCTGTTTATCGGCGTCGACTCGGTGCCGATGCATATGGCAGCGGCTCTCGGCACCCCGCTGGTCGCCCTGTTCGGCCCCTCGAAGCTGACCTTCTGGCGTCCGTGGCAGGCGAAAGGCGAGGTGATCTGGGCCGGCGACTTCGGACCGCTGCCCGACCCGGACGCCATCAACACCAACACCGACGAACGTTATCTCGATTTAATTCCTACCGACGCCGTGATCGCGGCGGCGAAAAAGGTACTGGCATGAGTAAATTCAGGCTGGCTCTGGTGCGGCAGAAGTACCGCCCGGACGGCGGCGCAGAACGGTTTGTCTCCCGCGCGCTGGAAGCCCTCGACAGCAGTCATCTGCAGTTAAACGTCATCACCCGCGAATGGCAGGGGCCGGTCAAGCCCGACTGGCAGATCCATATCTGTAACCCACGCAAATGGGGGCGCATCAGCCGCGAGCGTGGGTTTGCCAACGCCGCGCGAGCGCTCTGGCAGCGCGAGTCCTTCGACCTGGTGCAGAGCCATGAGCGTATTCCCGGCTGCGATCTCTACCGCGCCGGCGATGGCGTTCATCGCCGCTGGCTGCAACAGCGCTCGCGCATCTTACCGGCCTGGAAAAGCCGCCTGCTGTTCGCCGACCGCTACCACCGTTATGTGATGAAAGCGGAACGGGAGATGTACGAAGACCCGCATCTGCGCGGGGTGATCTGCAACGCCGAGATGATCAAGCGCGAGATCATTGAAGACTTTGGCCTGCCGGCGGACAAGATCCACGTTATCTATAACGCCATTGATAACCAGCGTTTCCTGCCGCCGGGCGAAGACACCTTTGCCGCCTTACGCGCCAAATGGCAGTTGCCGCTGCAGGCAACCTGCCTGATTTACGTCGGCTCCGGCTTTGAGCGTAAAGGGCTGGCGGCGGCGATCCGCGCCATCGCCCCGACCGATCGCTATCTGCTGGTGGTTGGCAAAGATAAGGATCAGCCACGTTACCAGGCGCTGGCGAAGAGCCTGAACTGCGAAGCGCGGGTGCGCTTCTTCGGCATGCAGTCGGAAACGCTGCCGTTCTATCAGATGGCCGATGGCCTGCTGCTGCCCACCCTCTACGATCCGTTCCCCAACGTCATCCTCGAGGCAATGGCCTGCGGTCTGCCGGTGATCACCACCACCGGCTGCGGCGGGGCGGAGTTTATCGTCAACGGCCACAACGGTTACGTCTGCGACGCCCTGGATATCCCGGCGCTGCAGCAGGCGGTGATGGCCCTGCCCGCCCGCGCGCTGGGCTCCGTGGAAGGCGACCGCGCCCGCGAGCGCATCATGGCCTGCACCAGCGGGCGCCTCTCCACCCAGCTGCTTTCCCTTTATCAGGATCTGGTGAAATAACGATGCGCATCTTATTTGTGATTGATGGATTGCCCGGCGGCGGCGCGGAAAAAGTGGTCCTGACCCTGGCGGCACAGTTCCTGCGCGACGGCGATCGGGTATCACTCATTTCGCTACGCGACGTCTGCGAGTACCCCTTGCCCGAGGGGCTCGACTACCAGGTGGTGGCCGATCGCTGCCGCAAACCCTGGCGCAAGCTAACCGAGCTGTCCCGCCGCGCCCGCCAGCTGGACGCCGCGATCATCCGGGCCGAGCAGCAGGGACAATTTGACCTTGTACTCTCCAACCTGCATAAAACCGACCGCATCGTCGCCCGCAGCCGGGCGCTGCGCGAGCGCAACGTCTGGTTCTGCCTGCACGGCGTCTTCTCGGCCTCTTATCTCGGTCACCGTACCGGCTTTGACCGCTGGATGAAGCAGCAGAAAATTAAGCGGATTTACCAGGGGCGCAACGTGGTGGCGGTTTCCGACGCCGTGGGGCGCGATCTGGTGGAAGCCTTCGCCCTACGCCCGGCGCAGCTGAAAACCATCTATAACCCCTTCGATATCGCCGCCCTGCGCGCAGAAGCGGAAGCCGACAGCGAGCGCCCGGACGGCGACTACCTGATTCACGTCGGCCGCTTCCATCCCGGTAAACGTCACGACCGCCTGCTCGAAGCCTACGCGCAAAGCGGCATTGACGCGCCGCTGGTGCTGTTAGGACAGGGGAAACCGGAGCAAGAGCAACGCCTGCGCCAGCTGGCCAAAACGCTTGAGATTGAAGACCGGGTGTGGTTCAAGGGTTTTCAGAAAAACCCCTTACCGTGGATCAAAGGCGCGCGGATGCTGGTTTTGAGCTCGGATAGCGAAGGATTCGGCAATGTGGTAGTGGAGGCGCTGCTGTTACATACCCCGGTCGCCAGCACCCGCTGCCCCGGCGGCGTCACCGAGATCCTCACCGGCGAACTTGCCCGCGGTCTGGCGGATCTCACCAGTCCGGCGCTGGCTCAGACGATGCAAAGCATTTACCATAACCCGCCGGCCATCGACGATGCCGCGCTGGAAAAATTCAGCGTCGTGTCCATTTGTCAGCAGTACCGTCAGCTGCAGCGCACCTGACGCCGTTAGTTAACCAGGATCGAAGATTTATGAGTCAAACGCCTTTACTGAGCATCGTGGCTGCCGTCTACAACGGTGAGAAATTTCTTGCGCAATTCTTTGAGTGCATTGAACAGCAGCAGCTGGACAGCTATGAACTGATCCTGGTGAACGATGGGTCGACGGACAACAGCCTGGCGGTGATCGCCGAATGGCGGGATCGGCTGCAGAACGTCCAGGTGCTGGAGCAGGAAAACCAGGGCGTCTCGGTCGCGCGTAATACCGGCCTCGCCGCCGCCAGCGGCAAGTACCTCGCGTTTCCGGACATCGACGATAAACTCTATCCGGGCATGTATCGCACGCTGCTGGAAATGGCCGAGAAAGCACATCTCGATGTCGCCACCTGCAACGGCACCTACGTGTACGAAAAGCGCCGCGAGAGCCACCCGATCTTCCCGCTGGATCGCTTGCCCTCGACCGGCGTGTTGCCGGGCCATGTCTGGCTCAAGCAGGCCCTGGACTCGCGGAAATTTCTGCACGTCACCTGGCTCAATATCTATCGCCACGATTTTATCCGCCAGCATCACTTCCATTTCGAGCCCGGCCTGCGCCATCAGGATATCCCGTGGACCACCGAGGCGCTGCTGGCCGCGGAGCGCGTGCAGTACACCAGTCAGCAATTCTATGATTACTACATCCATTCTGAGTCGGTATCGCATAAGCCGGACAACGACGACACGCTGATGCGTTCGGCGCGCCATTACATGAAAATTCTGGAGATGCTGGAGGCGATCAACCAGCGTTACCCGGATAAAGTGCGCCATATCGCCGCCTGTCGCTGGCAGATCGCCAAAGAAGGCCTGGGGATCATCCACACCTTCGACAGCATGAAAGATGAGTCGAAAAAGCATGTTATTATTAAAGAATTCTTCGACCGCGGTATCTGGCGGTTAATCTGGAAAAACGCCTGTACTTTCCGTTTACGCTGGCGCCTGGGACGCCGTTATCTGCGTATTAAGCGTTATCGCCACGCGGGATAGACCAAAAACCCGCTGTTTCCGCCAAAGAGATAGCTTTACGCGGGCTAAATGCTTAGAATTTGCCCGCCAAAACAGAGAACGGATAAATAGTTTGGAATTGCTTTATACCACCCTACTTTACCTTATTCAGCCGCTGGTGTGGCTGCGGCTGCTGCTGCGCAGTCGTAAGGCTCCTGCCTACCGTAAACGCTGGGCGGAACGCTATGGCTTCTGTCAGAACAAGGTAGAGCCGGATGGCATTCTGCTGCACTCCGTTTCCGTCGGCGAGACCTTAGCCGCCATTCCGCTGGTTCGCGCCCTGCGCCACCGCTACCCTTCTCTGCCGATCACCGTCACCACCATGACGCCGACCGGCTCCGAGCGCGCCATGTCGGCCTTCGGCAAAGATGTCCATCACGTCTATCTGCCCTACGATCTGCCCGGCGCTATGAACCGCTTCCTGGACACCGTTCAGCCGAAGCTGGTGATCGTCATGGAGACCGAGCTGTGGCCGAACATGGTGGCCGCGCTGCATAAGCGTAAGATCCCGCTGGTGATTGCCAACGCCCGCCTGTCCGAACGTTCCGCCAAAGGCTATGCCAAACTGGGCGGCTTTATGCGCCGCCTGTTGAGCCGTATTACGCTTATCGCCGCGCAGAATGAAGAAGATGGCAACCGCTTCCTCGCGCTGGGACTGAAGCGCAATCAGCTGGCGGTCACCGGCAGCCTGAAATTCGATATCTCCGTTACGCCAGAGCTGGCGGCCCGCGCGGTGACGCTGCGTCGGCAATGGGCGCCGCACCGCAAAGTCTGGATTGCCACCAGCACCCACGATGGCGAAGAGCAAATTATCCTCCAGGCGCATAAAAAGCTGCTGGAGACCTTTCCGAACCTGCTGCTGATCCTTGTTCCCCGCCATCCGGAGCGCTTCCCTGACGCCCGCGACATGGTGCAAAAAGCCGGAATGAGCTTCACTCTGCGCAGCACCGGCGAGATCCCCTCCTCCAGTACCCAGGTGGTCATTGGCGATACCATGGGCGAACTGATGCTGCTCTACGGCATTGCCGACCTCGCTTTCGTCGGCGGCAGCCTGGTGGAGCGCGGCGGCCATAACCCGCTCGAGCCGGCGGCGCACGCCATTCCGGTGCTGATGGGGCCGCATACCTTCAATTTCAAAGATATCTGCGCCAAGCTGCAGCAGGACGATGGCCTGATCACCGTCACCGACGCGAACTCGCTGGTCAAAGAGGTTTCCACGCTCCTGACCGATGAAGACTACCGCCTGTGGTATGGCCGTCACGCGGTGGAAGTGCTGCACCAGAACCAGGGCGCGCTGTCGCGTCTGCTACAGTTACTGCAACCTTACCTGCCGCAGCGGAGTCATTAATGTCTAACCGGCTTTCCGTGGTGATGATCGCCAAAAACGCAGCGGACCTGCTGCCGGATTGTCTGGACTCCGTTAGCTGGGCGGATGAAATTATCGTCCTCGACTCCGGCAGTACTGACAGCACCGTCGAGCTGGCTCGCCGCCTCGGGGCGCAGGTCTATACCCATACCGACTGGCGAGGCTATGGCATTCAGCGCCAGCGCGCGCAGGACTACGCCACCGGCGACTGGGTGTTGATGATCGATACCGATGAGCGCGTCACGCCAGAACTCAGGCAGGCTATTCTTAAGGTACTGGAAGCCCCGCAGCGCGGCGCCATCTACAGCATCGCCCGGCGTAACTATTTTCTCGGACGCTTTATGCGCCACAGCGGTTGGTACCCCGATCGCGTCCTGCGCCTGTACGAACGCGCCCGTTACCGCTATAACGATAATCTGGTCCATGAATCGCTGGATAGCCTGGGCGCCGAGGTCATTCCGTTGACCGGCGATCTCCTGCATCTGACGTGCCGCGACTTCGCTGGCTTCCAGCAAAAACAGCTGGCGTATGCCGCCGCGTGGGCGCTGGAACGCCATCAGAAGGGCAAGAAGACCTCGATGGCGGGGATATTCAGCCATACGCTGGGGGCGTTCCTGAAAACGCTGCTGCTGCGCGGTGGGGTGCTGGACGGTAAGCAGGGCTGGTTACTGGCGATGGTCAACGCGCAGTATACGTTTACAAAATATACCGAGCTGTGGGCGCTGAGCCACGGCTACTCGGAGAAAGAGTCATCATGAGCACAAAAGCGATCTATCCGGGTACCTTCGATCCCATCACCAATGGCCATATCGATATTGTCACCCGCGCGGCGAGCATGTTCGATAAAGTGGTGCTGGCTATTGCCGCCAGCCCGAGCAAAAAGCCGATGTTCAGCCTTGATGAACGCATTGCGCTGGCGGAGCAGGCGACGGCCCACCTGGTGAACGTTCAGGTGGTCGGCTTCAGCGACCTGATGGCCAGCTTCGCGCGCGCGCAGCAGGCCAACATCCTGATCCGCGGCCTGCGGGCGGTGGCGGATTTCGAGTATGAGATGCAGCTGGCCCATATGAATCGCCATCTGATGCCCACCCTTGAGAGCGTGTTCCTGATGCCGTGCAAAGAGTGGTCGTTTATCTCCTCTTCGCTGGTGAAGGAAGTCGCGCGCCACCAGGGCGATGTCTCTCATTTCCTGCCAGCCAACGTCCACCAGGCGCTGTTGAATAAGCTGAAGTAACGCATCTGCTGGGGCGTGAGCCACGCGGGCTGGCGCTGCGCTGCTGGGCCATCCACACCGGCTCTGTCTCTGTCTTGATGCCAGGTGGCGCTGCGCTTACCTGGCCTACAAACGCCCCGGGTCCGCCAGATGCGCACCCGCAGTTTCGCTGACCTGGCCGACAATCATTCCTGTTCCGGTGACTATTTCTGACACTGGCGGCAATAAAAGGTCGCCCGCTGGGCATGCTTGGTCCCGACGACCGGCGTGCCGCAGATCCGGCAGGGTTCGCCCTTGCGGCCATAGACCTGTAGCTCCTGGGCAAAATAACCGGGCTTGCCATCGCTTTGCAGGAAGTCCTTCAGCGTGGTGCCGCCCTGCTCTATCGAGCGCAGCAGGACCAGCTTAATCACCTTCACCAACTGCTCGCACTCGTCCCGCGACAGCGAGGACGCCAGCCTGTCAGGGTGGATCCCGGCGGAGAACAGCGATTCACTGGCGTAGATATTGCCGACGCCCACCACCAGCTTGTTATCCATCAGCCAGGGTTTGATCGCGGTTTTCTTCTTCGCGCATTTCTGCTGGAGATAGTCGGCGTTGAAGGCATCGCTTAGCGGTTCCGGCCCCAGATGCGCCAGCACCGGGTGGCCTTCCAGCTCTTTGGTCCATAGCCAGGCGCCAAAGCGGCGCGGATCGGTATAGCGCAGAACTTTACCGTTACTCATAACCAGATCAACGTGATCGTGTTTTTCCGCAGGCAGCTCTTCGCTCAGGATGCGCAGGCTCCCCGACATCCCAAGATGGACGATGATCCAGCCGTCCGGGAGTTCCAGAAGCAAATATTTGGCGCGACGTCGCACGCTGAGCACCGGAACGTCGCTCAGGCGATAAATCTCTTCGGAAACCGGCCAGCGCAACCGTCCGTTGCGCACGACGGCGTGCAGAATGGTGGCGCCAACCAGGTGCGGCTCAATGCCGCGACGGCTGGTTTCAACCTCTGGTAATTCAGGCATGATTTTCCTCCATTAACCCGGCGTATTGTGCTTCACGGACAGGTGGCTGAAAAGGGAGTGTGTGAAAGCAATATGGGGGAGTTTTAAAAACAAAAAACCCCGCCGGAGCGGGGTTTTTATACAAGGAGGCTAAAATTATTTGATTTTAGCTTCTTTGTAGATAACGTGCTGACGTACAACCGGATCGTACTTTTTCAGTTCCATTTTTTCCGGTTTGGTACGTTTGTTCTTCGTGGTGGTGTAGAAGTGACCAGTACCAGCGGAAGAAACCAGCTTGATTTTCTCACGAATACCTTTAGCCATGATTTATTTCCTCTAAGTACTTAGTACTTTTCGCCACGGGCACGCAGTTCAGCCAGAACTGTATCGATGCCTTTCTTATCGATTACACGCATACCTTTAGCAGATACGCGCAGGGTGACAAAACGCTTCTCGCTCTCAACCCAGAAACGGTGAGAGTGCAGGTTCGGCAGGAAACGGCGTTTAGTCGCGTTCAGTGCGTGGGAACGGTTGTTACCGGTCACCGGACGCTTGCCAGTAACTTGGCAGACTCGGGACATGTCTATTCTCCAAAAATCAAATTAGCTCGAGCTTCGTATGGGGTATTGGCGCCTCGTCAGGCTTTACAGCCTGGTCATCGCAGTTCAATGTGAACTCTCGACTGCCAGGCCCAAATGCCAAACCCGAGATTCTCAAAGGTGGCGTAGTATACGCTGACTCGGCGATGTGCTCAAGTCCCGAACAGACAAAGATCCCGAAGGATCGCCAGTTCGGGGCTAAATCCAGCCACGTTCGGCAAAAGATACATACGCACCGCGGCCGATAACCAGATGGTCAAGCACACGTATCTCCATGAATCGACAACACTTTACCACCCTTTCGGTAATCAGCCTGTCAGCCTGACTCGGCTCCGGACTACCGGAGGGATGATTATGCGCAAGGATCACGGCGGCGGCGTTCACTTTGATGGCTTCGCGTACAATTTCTCGCGGATGCACCTCAACGTGGCTAAGAGTACCAGAAAAAAGGCGGCTATGTTTCAACACGCGGTTCTGATTATCTAAAAAGATCACCATAAAGATCTCGCGCTCCTCTTCCGTCAGCTGGCTTTGCAAAAATTCCCGCGTCATCGAGGGGGTGATCAGCGCGGCCTCCTCAACCAGCTGCGAGCTAAAATAGCGCCGCGCCAGCTCGGCAATCCCCTTCAGTTGCGCATATTTCGCCAGCCCCAGCCCGTCAACGGCAACCAGTTGCGCTTTATCAGCGGAAAGCAGAGCGTAGAGCGAACCAAAACGCTGCAATAACGCCTGGGCGTAGCTCAGCACATCCTGACGGCGTGTGCCAATGCGCAGAAACAGCGCCAGTAGCTCAACATCCGTCAGCGCCTCGATGCCGAATTGCAGCATCTTCTCCCGTGGCATCAGATTTTCCGTTCCGTCCATGCGCCCTCCTGCGTGAATCAGCCTATCCTGGCACAACCTGACGACGCTGCCGACCCGCCGCTTTTCACCCTGCGTAGCCGCTCGCAAAGTGAATGCCCGTCAGAGGCACGACCACGTCAGGATTGTGATAAGATGCGCGGATTCTGGTCTACGGCAACAGGAATACATCATGATGACTCTGGCGGGTAAAAAAATCGTCCTGGGCGTCAGCGGCGGTATCGCGGCTTATAAAACCCCGGAACTGGTGCGGCGACTGCGTGAACGCGGCGCGGAAGTGCGTGTCGCAATGACGGAGGCGGCAAAAGCGTTCATCACCCCACTCAGCCTGCAGGCGGTATCCGGCTATCCGGTTTCCGATAGCCTGCTCGATCCGGCGGCGGAAGCGGCCATGGGCCATATTGAGCTCGGAAAATGGGCCGACCTGGTGATCCTCGCCCCGGCGACCGCCGATTTGATTGCCCGCGTGGCGGCCGGCATGGCTAACGATTTGGTGTCGACGATCTGTCTTGCCACCCCTTCTCCGGTTGCCGTCTTGCCCGCCATGAACCAGCAGATGTATCGCGCGCAGGCCACCCAGCATAATCTGCAGACGCTCGCTTCCCGCGGCCTGCTGCTGTGGGGACCGGACAGCGGTAGCCAGGCCTGCGGCGACATTGGTCCGGGGCGAATGCTCGATCCGTTAACCATCGTGGAGATGGCCGCACAGCATTTCGCCTCCCCTGTCAAAGATTTGCAACATCTCAACCTCATGATTACCGCGGGCCCGACCCGTGAGCCGTTGGATCCGGTGCGTTACATCTCTAACCACAGCTCCGGTAAGATGGGCTTCGCGATTGCCGCCGCCGCCGCACAGCGCGGCGCGAACGTGACCCTGGTCAGCGGACCGGTATCGCTTCCGACACCGCCCTTTGTGCAGCGTATTGATGTCACTACCGCGCTGGAAATGGAAGCGGCCGTCCAGGCCGGCGCTCAACAGCAGCACATTTTTATTGGCTGCGCCGCGGTGGCGGATTACCGCGCCGCCGCCATCGCCGAAGATAAAATAAAAAAACAAGGTGATGAATTAACAATAAAAATGGTTAAAAACCCGGATATCGTGGCCGGGGTTGCAGCGCTAAAATCGCATCGCCCCTACGTCGTTGGGTTTGCCGCCGAAACGAATAATGTGGAAGAATATGCGCGGCAAAAACGTGCCCGCAAAAACCTCGACCTGATTTGCGCCAACGATGTTTCCCAGCCTAATCAGGGCTTTAACAGCGATAGTAACGCATTACACCTTTTCTGGCAGGATGGGGAAAAGCGCTTACCACTTGAGCGCAAGGAACTCCTGGGCCAATTATTACTCGACGAGATCGTGACCCGTTATGATGAAAAAAATCGACGTTAAGATTCTGGACCCGCGTGTCGGCCAGCAATTTCCGCTGCCGACCTATGCCACCTCCGGCTCCGCCGGACTTGACCTGCGAGCCTGTCTCGACGACGCCGTAGAGCTGGCGCCGGGCGCAACCACGCTGTTGCCGACCGGCCTTGCGATTCATATCGCCGATCCCTCTCTGGCGGCGGTGATCCTGCCGCGCTCCGGCCTGGGTCATAAGCATGGCGTGGTGCTGGGCAACCTGGTGGGCCTTATCGACTCCGATTACCAGGGACAGCTGATGGTGTCCGTCTGGAACCGCGGTCAGCAGAGCTTTGTTATCGAGCCGGGCGAACGTATCGCGCAGATGGTCTTTGTGCCGGTCGTGCAGGCGGAATTTAACCTGGTGGAATCTTTCGATGCCACCGACCGCGGCGAAGGCGGCTTCGGTCACTCAGGGCGCAAATAGGCCCAGCAACACGGAATCTGCATCCCAACGCGCATAATGCAATAACACCACCGCAAACTCTGGTTTGCGGTCGCGTTGTGGATGTCTGCCTGACAAGTGCTTATTTTCAGGGGTATTTTAAAACATGGCAGAAAAGCAAACTGCGAAACGGAATCGTCGCGAAGAAATACTTCAATCTCTGGCGCTAATGCTGGAATCCAGCGATGGTAGTCAACGTATTACCACCGCGAAACTGGCGGCTTCCGTCGGCGTCTCTGAGGCCGCGCTGTATCGCCATTTTCCCAGTAAAACCCGCATGTTTGACAGCCTGATCGAGTTCATTGAAGACAGTCTGATTACGCGCATCAATTTGATTCTGAAAGATGAGAAGGACACGTCCGCGCGCCTGCGCCTGATTGTTCTGTTGATTCTTGGGTTTGGCGAGCGTAATCCTGGGCTGACGCGCATCCTCACCGGACACGCGCTGATGTTCGAACAGGACCGGCTGCAGGGCCGTATCAACCAGCTTTTTGAACGCATCGAAGTGCAGCTGCGTCAGGTGATGCGCGAGAAAAAAATGCGCGAAGGCGAAGGCTACACGCTCGACGAAACGCTGCTGGCCAGCCAGCTGCTCGCCTTCTGCGAGGGCATGCTGTCGCGCTTTGTGCGCAGCGAGTTCAAATACCGTCCGACGGATGATTTCGACGCCCGCTGGCCGCTGGTCGCCGCACAGCTGCAGTAGTTTTCTTTGCATTGCCCGGTAGCGCTCTGCTTACCGGGCTTTTTCGTTACACGCCGTAGGCTTCGCGATAAGCGCGAACGGCCGCCAGGTGTTCCGCCATCTCCGGTTTCTCTTCCAGGTAAGCGATCAGCTCTTTCAGGGTTACGATCGAGATAACCTGGCAGCCGTAATCCCGCTCCACTTCCTGAATGGCGGAGATTTCACCGCGGCCGCGCTCCTGACGATCCAGGGAGATCAGCACGCCCGCCAGCTGCGCGCCGTTGGCCAGGATGATCTCCATGGATTCGCGAATCGCCGTACCGGCGGTGATCACGTCATCCACCAGCATGACCCGCCCCTGCAGTGGACTACCGACCAGATTGCCGCCTTCGCCGTGAGTCTTTGCCTCTTTACGGTTAAAGCAGTAAGGCAGGTCGCGGTCATGGTGTTCGGCTAACGCCACCGCGGTGGTGGTGGCGATCGGGATCCCTTTGTAGGCCGGGCCAAACAGCAGGTCGAACTCAATCCCGGAATCCACCAGCGCCTCGGCATAAAAACGGCCCAGCAGAGCCAGATCGCGCCCGGTGTTAAACAGGCCGGCGTTAAAGAAATAGGGGCTCTTACGCCCGGATTTCAGCGTAAACTCGCCAAACTTAAGAACCTGCTTGCTTAGCGCAAACTCAATAAACTGGCGCTGATACGGCTTCATGGATTCGCTCCTCATCTTACTTTTTTACGGTCAAAAAAAAGGCGACTTCTCAGTCGCCTTAAAAACTAATCTACTAACGCCGCCTTCTGCGTCGTAATAATGGATTCGATCCCCCCTCGGGCTAACGCCAGGAGAGTGAGGAGCTCTTCATGGGTGAACGGCTCGCCTTCTGCCGTACCCTGCACCTCAATGATGCGACCATCTTCGGTCATCACCACGTTCATGTCGGTTTCCGCGGCAGAGTCTTCGATGTACTCCAGATCGCAGATGGCTTCGCCATTAACGATCCCAACAGAGACCGCCGCCACCATCCCTTTCATCGGGTTAGTTTTCAGCTTGCCGGCCGCCACCAGCTTATTCAGCGCATCAGCCAGCGCCACGCAGGCACCGGTAATAGACGCGGTGCGGGTGCCGCCGTCGGCCTGCAGCACATCGCAGTCGAGGGTGATAGTAAATTCGCCCAGCGCTTTCAGATCAACCGCCGCGCGCAGCGCACGGGCGATCAGGCGCTGAATTTCCATCGTCCGGCCGCCCTGCTTGCCTTTTGCCGCTTCACGCGCGTTACGCGTGTGCGTTGAACGCGGCAGCATGCCATATTCAGCGGTGATCCACCCCTGTCCCTGTCCTTTCAGGAAACGCGGAACGCCTTCGTCAATGGAGGCGGTGCACAGCACTTTGGTATCACCGAATTCAACCAGCACAGAGCCTTCAGCGTGTTTTGTGTAATTACGGGTCAGGGTGACGGGGCGCACCTGGTTGGCGCTACGACCTGCTGGACGCATGATAGAAATCTCCGGCTTGAAACGAATGTGGCTGCGCATTATACGGATTAAAGGCGCTTATTCCTATCCTGATAAGGCCTCGAAAGCTATAATCCTCCCCACTCTCCTTTAAAAACAGGAACGACTATGATCCGCAGTATGACCGCCTATGCCCGCCGTGAAATCAAGGGTGACTGGGGTAGCGCCGCATGGGAGCTGCGCTCGGTAAACCAGCGCTATCTGGAAACGTACTTCCGCCTGCCGGAGCAGTTCCGTAGCCTGGAGCCCGTGGTACGCGAGCGCATTCGCGCCCGCCTGACTCGCGGTAAAGTCGAATGCACCCTGCGTTTTGAACAAGACCCCAGCGCTCAGGGCGAACTCATTCTCAACGAAAAACTGGCTAAACAGCTGGTTAACGCTGCCAACTGGGTGAAAATGCAGAGCGATGAAGGGGAAATCAATCCGGTTGATATCCTGCGCTGGCCGGGCGTGATGGCCGCCAAAGAGCAGGATCTTGACGCCATCGCCGCCGACATTCTGGCAGCCCTTGACGGCGCGCTGGATGACTTCATCGTCGCTCGCGAAACGGAAGGCCAGGCGCTGAAAGCGCTTATCGAGCAGCGTCTTGAAGGCGTGAGCGGCGAAGTGGCGAAAGTTCGCGCTCATATGCCGGAAATTCTCCAGTGGCAGCGCGAGCGTCTGGTCGCCAAGCTGGAGGATGCGGAAGTGCAGCTGGAGAATAACCGTCTCGAGCAAGAGCTGGTGCTGATGGCGCAGCGTATCGACGTTGCCGAAGAGCTGGACCGCCTCGAAGCCCACGTGAAAGAGACCTACAACATTCTGAAAAAGAAAGAGGCCGTGGGTCGCCGTCTCGACTTTATGATGCAGGAGTTCAACCGTGAGTCGAACACCCTGGCGTCAAAATCGATCAATGCCGAGGTCACCAACTCCGCGATTGAGCTGAAAGTGCTGATCGAGCAAATGCGCGAGCAGATCCAGAATATCGAGTAATCTCAGATACCTTTCTGAAGGCCGGTTTACCGGCCTTTTTTCATCCATTTCAAAAGCAATATTTCTTATCCAGTACCCGGCAGGTCAAAAACGCCCCTGCCGCGCACAGCAGCGTCGGGGCCAGATAGCTGTGATCCATGTGGGTGAATTCCATCACCAGCACCACCGCCGTCAGCGGCATCTGCATGGAGGCGGCGAGAAAAGCGGCTGCTCCCACCAGGGCGAAACTATTTTCATCTCCGCCGGGGAACCCTGATTGCCAGAGCGCGCAGAGCAGCAGGCTGGCCAGCCCGCCCACCGCCAGCCCCGGGGTTAGCAACCCGCCCTCCGCGCCGCCGCGCAGCACCGCCAGGATCACCACCATCTTCAGCCCTAACAGGATCGCGACCATGGAGAGAGGCAGCCCGTCGCTGAGCGCCAGCTGCATCGGCCCCTTGCCATTGCCCGGTAGCGCAGGGAACCAGAGGCTCAGGACGGCAAGAAGTGAAAACGCCAGCAGACAGAACACTGGCATCTGCCAGTTACTTCGCACGCGTGAACGCGCTGCGCTGGTCGCTTTGCGAAAGAGCCAGGCGCCGGCGCCCAGAATCGGGCCCACCAGAATCGCCCACCAGAGAAAGGTGTGCGGAAGCGCGCTGGAAACAAAATGGTATTGCGATTCATCCCCTAACCCGAGGGTGGCTGTCCAGGCGGCAATCGCCGAGGTCGTTATCGCCGCCAGCGTTTTTTCCCAGCTAAACGACAGCAGCATGACCTCGAGGGTGAACAACGCCCCTGCCAGCGGGACGTTATACACCGCCGCCAGGCCCGCGCCCGCCCCACAGGCAATCAGCGTGCGGATGTCATCCTCCAGCAGGCTCAGCTTACGCGCCACCATCCCCCCTCCCAGCGCGCCCATTTCCCGCGGCGCCACTTCGCGGCCAAGCGGGGAACCCAGCGCTACGGTGACGATCTGCAACAGGGCGTGGATCGTCGTGGTGCCCGCGGGCATGGGGACGGAAGGGTTAGCCGCCGCCGCGGCAATGGAAACTCGCTTCTGCCCATAGCGACCAAGCAGCCACCAGCCAAATCCGGCGACGATGCCGCCGGCCACGATTGCCGCGATGCGACGTGGCCAGGGCGACGCCGTGACGCCCTGTAAAAATGACACCGAACCGACGATCTGCCCGGAACTGTAGCCAAAAGCCAGGTGCTGAATGGCGTGTAAAATCAGTGCCAAAACCATGCCGGACAGACCGGCCAGAATCCCGGTTAATACCACGGCCAACAGGCGAGTCAGAGAATGTTTGCTCCCGGCGGCGACACGCATTTTCTCATCTCCTCGAGAAAGAAAATAAAAGGATAAAGGTCGGGACTTAAACATTAGGTATTCGTAGCGTTTTCAATATAGAAAATCGATCGGGAACAAGTCATTACTTTTTCTAATCTTTAAAAATTCAAAAAATAGAAGTCAACCGCCAATTAAAGCCAATTTAATCTATATTGGCATTAGTTTTTCCTGGCCTAACGATTTCACTTTAGAAAATCTCAATCGTGATCCTGCGCACAAATCGTTAACCTGCCGGCCACTGTCTGGGGGGATCTATGCTGCTTCATGTTCTGTATTTAATCGGTATCACCGCGGAAGCCATGACCGGAGCGCTGGCTGCCGGGCGTCGGCGGATGGATACGTTCGGCGTCATTATTATCGCCACCGCGACCGCGCTGGGCGGGGGTTCCGTTCGCGATATCCTGCTGGGACACTATCCTCTCGGCTGGGTGAAGCATCCGGAATACGTCATTATTGTCGCCGTCGCCGCCGTCCTTACCACAATTGCCGCCCCGGTAATGCCGCACCTTCGCCGGCTTTTCCTGGTGCTGGATGCGCTGGGGCTGATCGTATTTTCCATCATCGGCGCGCAGATCGCCCTGGATATGGGCGAAGGCCCGGTTATCGCCTCTATTGCTGCGGTCATCACCGGCGTTTTCGGCGGCGTACTGCGCGATATGTTCTGCAAGCGCATTCCGCTGGTCTTCCAGAAAGAGCTGTATGCCGGGATCTCGTTTGCCGCAGCGGTACTCTATATAGCGCTGCAACACTACGTCAGCAGCCACGATGTGGTGGTCCTGGCCACGCTGCTGTTCGGCTTTACCGCCCGCATGCTGGCGCTGCGCTGGAAGCTCGGGCTACCGGTCTTCCACTACACCCACGACGCCCACTAACCGCCTCAAAACCCGGGGATGCGCTGCCCGCTAAGCCATTGCGCCAGCGCCGCCACGTCAGGGTGATGCAGGAAAGCCACCAGCTGTCGGGCTCTGATCGCCCCCACGCCCGGCAGCGTGCGCCATTGCGCTTCACTCTTTGCCGTGAGGAGGCGCCAGTTTTCATTTCCAGGCTGCGCCAGCGCCTCCTGGGGCGCCGGGATCCCCATCGCCAGCACCCAGCGTATAAAAGGCCGTTTACGAATAAGATCAAACTGATGCCAGAGGTGCTGCCCACGGGTGGCCGAGATCCCAGGCATCGCCTGCAGCTGCTCCGCCGTGAGCGCCAGCCAGGAAAAAAGATGCTCCATCGGGTGCTGCCGCTGAATGGCGCGCCATACGTTTTCCCCTACGCCATCGATATCCAGCGCCGACTTTGATGACAACCAGACCAGCCGGGAAAGAAACTGTTCGCTGCACTCAGGGGTGGCGAAATAACAGGTTAGCGCATTGAATTTGGCCGCCGGCGGCGTCGGTTTAAGGCGCTCGGCCATCCGCCAGACGACCGCGTCAATCCGTGGAATACCCTGACCTGCCAGACTGATCTGCAGCTGATCGCCAACCCCAATATCCAGCGCCTGCCAGCGGGCCACAGAGCCAACGTTAACCCGCTGCACGCGTTTGTCATCCAGTCGCTGGGGCTCAAGCTCAGCCACTACGTTGACTCTACCGCTGCGGCCGGTACTGAAATGGATCGCCCGCACCTCCATCACCCGCGATGCCGGAGGATATTTCCAGGCTGCCAGCCACTCGCCCCTTCCCGGTGACCAGACGCGCCCCGCCGGTTCGCGCCCTTCACGCACAATCACGCCATCGCTGACGAAGGGCAGCGGCGAGCGATACCACCGCTGGCGCCACTCCGCCACCTGCTCAACACGCGTCACCGGATGGGTGTATTGTCCGCTGTAGATAAACCCAGCCTGCGCCAGCAGCTTCTGACGACGGCGCATATCCGACGGACCGTCTGGCCAGGCCCAGATAAAAACGTCCAGCTGGCTGAGGGGCGCCGCCGCGTCAGCCCGCATCATCAACCCGGCGACTTTCGCCCGCGCGTTCATTCCGCCAGCCTGCTGCTGAACATGCCCCTCCCGACGCAGAAACAGCTCCCCCTGCAGCACGCTGTTGGCCAGTTCGCCGGTCGTCAGCTTCGCCAGCGCCGGGATCTGCCGCGCTCGGGCGGTCCACAACTCACCGCGCAGGCCATCCCCGCGGCTGATAGCCTGAACCAGATGCCCCTGGCGATAGACCAGGGTTACCGCCACGCCGTCCACCTTAGGCTGTATCCACAGGTCGGTTTTATTTTTCATCCAGCGGGCCAGGCTGGCTTCATCCGCCAGCTTGCGTACGCCGGTATGGGCGACCGGATGACGCGTATCGCCGGTCGGTGGAGACAGACCGTCCTCCTCAGGCGTCGCGCCCGGAAAGCATTGCCGCCACTGCGTCAGGCGCTGGGTGAGCTGGTCGTAAACGTCATCACTCACCTCGCTGGCGCCCTGTCGCCAGTAAGCCTCGTTCCAGGCGTCAATCTGTTGATGAAGACGTGCCATCTCCTGTCTGCCTTTAGCCGGCGGCCAGTCCGGGCACGTCGCCAGCGCGCTGGCAGAGAACATCCCTATCGCCAGCCACCCCCCTCCTTTACGCATTGCAGTTCCCTCCTTCAGCACCTGACGGAGAGTCTGCGGCAGAATACCGGAAACCGCGACGGAGGCTTTTTCACCCTGCGAAGCGCCTTCCAGGATTTGCACCTCGTTGCAGCAACGGCTGGCGAATTTAGGAAAACGGCAGGCAAAATGAAAGAAACAGCGGCAAAAAGTGTGACAAGGACTGCGTCACGCCGCGGCGACGTGTATAATAGGCTCGTATGTAGGACCTCTTTCGATAACCACATACAAAAGACACTCATGGCTCAAGGCACGCTTTATATTGTTTCCGCCCCTAGCGGCGCGGGTAAATCCAGCCTGATTCAGGCTTTATTAAAAACCCAACCGTTGTATGACACCCAGGTATCGGTTTCCCATACCACGCGGGCGCCGCGTCCGGGTGAAGTGCACGGCGAACACTATTTCTTCGTGAATCACGACGAATTCCGCTCGATGATTGGCGAAAACGCGTTTCTGGAACATGCAGAGGTCTTTGGCAACTATTACGGCACGTCGCGTAAAGCGATCGAGCAGGTGCTGGCGACCGGTGTTGATGTCTTCCTCGATATCGACTGGCAGGGCGCGCAGCAGATCCGTAAAAGCATGCCGGGCGCACGCAGCATTTTTATTCTGCCGCCGTCAAAAGATGAACTGGACCGTCGCCTGCGCGGCCGCGGCCAGGACAGCGAAGAGGTGATCGCGAAACGAATGGCCCAGGCCGTTGCGGAAATGAGCCATTACGCCGAATATGATTACCTGATTGTGAACGATGATTTTGACACCGCCCTGAGCGACCTGAAAAATATCATCCGCGCTGAACGTCTGCGCATGAGCCGCCAAAAGCAGCGACATGGCGCTTTAATCACCAAACTATTGGCAGACTGAACCCACATTCAGTATCATGCCCAGTCATTTCTTCACCTGTGGAGCATTTTAAGTATGGCACGCGTAACTGTTCAGGACGCTGTAGAGAAAATTGGTAACCGTTTTGACCTGGTACTGGTCGCCGCGCGTCGCGCTCGTCAGATGCAGGTAGGCGGAAAGGATCCGCTGGTACCGGAAGAAAACGATAAAACCACCGTAATCGCACTGCGCGAAATCGAAGAAGGTCTGATCAACAACCAGATCCTCGACGTACGTGAGCGCCAGGAACAGCAAGAGCAGGAAGCCGCTGAATTACAAGCCGTTACCGCGATTGCTGAAGGTCGTCGTTAATCACACAGCGGGTCGCCCTTGTATCTGTTTGAAAGCCTGAATCAGCTGATTCAAAACTACCTGCCGGAAGACCAGATCAAACGTCTGCGGCAGGCGTATCTCGTTGCACGTGACGCTCACGAGGGTCAGACACGTTCAAGCGGTGAACCTTATATTACGCACCCGGTCGCGGTAGCCTGTATTCTGGCCGAGATGAAGCTCGACTACGAAACGCTGATGGCCGCGCTGCTGCATGATGTGATTGAAGATACTCCCGCCACCTACCAGGACATGGAACAGCTTTTTGGTAAAAGCGTCGCCGAACTGGTAGAGGGGGTATCGAAACTTGATAAGCTCAAGTTCCGCGATAAGAAAGAGGCGCAGGCCGAAAACTTTCGTAAAATGATCATGGCGATGGTGCAGGACATCCGCGTCATCCTCATCAAGCTTGCCGACCGCACCCACAACATGCGTACCCTGGGCTCGCTACGCCCGGATAAACGCCGCCGCATCGCCCGCGAAACGCTGGAAATCTACAGCCCGCTGGCGCACCGTTTAGGTATCCATCACATCAAAACTGAGCTCGAAGAGCTGGGCTTTGAGGCGCTGTACCCGAACCGCTACCGCGTCATTAAAGAGGTGGTCAAAGCGGCGCGCGGCAACCGTAAAGAGATGATCCAAAAGATTCTCTCGGAAATCGAAGGGCGTTTGCAGGAAGCGGGGATCCCCTGCCGCGTCAGCGGTCGCGAAAAGCATCTGTACTCGATCTACTGCAAAATGGTGCTCAAAGAGCAGCGTTTTCACTCGATCATGGATATCTACGCCTTCCGCGTTATCGTCCACGATGCCGATGTCTGCTACCGCGTGCTTGGCCAGATGCACAGCCTCTATAAACCGCGTCCAGGTCGTTTCAAAGATTACATCGCCATTCCGAAAGCGAACGGCTATCAGTCTTTGCACACCTCGATGATCGGCCCCCACGGCGTCCCGGTCGAGGTACAAATTCGTACCGAAGACATGGATCAGATGGCGGAGATGGGGGTCGCGGCGCACTGGGCTTATAAAGAGCACGGCGGCGAAAGCAGCACCACCGCGCAAATCCGCGCCCAGCGCTGGATGCAGAGCCTGCTGGAGCTGCAGCAGAGCGCCGGCAGCTCGTTTGAATTTATTGAGAGCGTTAAATCCGATCTGTTCCCCGATGAGATTTACGTTTTCACCCCGGAAGGGCGCATTGTCGAACTGCCCGCTGGCGCCACGCCGGTGGACTTCGCCTATGCGGTGCATACCGATATCGGCCATGCCTGCGTCGGCGCGCGCGTCGACCGCCAGCCCTATCCACTGTCGCAGCCGCTCTCCAGCGGTCAGACTGTCGAAATTATTACCGCGCCGGGCGCACGTCCGAATGCCGCCTGGCTGAACTTTGTCGTCAGCTCGAAGGCGCGCGCCAAGATCCGTCAGCTGCTGAAAAACCTCAAGCGCGATGACTCGGTCAGCCTTGGCCGTCGTCTGCTCAACCACGCGCTGGGCGGTAGCCGCAAACTCGCCGAGATCCCGCCGGAGAATATCCAGCGCGAGCTCGACCGGATGAAGCTGGCCTCGCTTGACGATCTGCTGGCGGAGATCGGTCTGGGCAACGCCATGAGCGTGGTGGTGGCGAAAAACCTGCAGCAGGGCGAAGCCGCTGCGGCTCCGGTGCCGGCCAATGCCTCGAACCACGGCCATCTGCCGATCAAAGGCGCCGATGGCGTGCTGATCACTTTCGCCAAGTGCTGTCGCCCGATCCCCGGTGACCCGATTATCGCCCACGTCAGTCCCGGCAAAGGGCTGGTTATACATCATGAATCCTGTCGTAACATCCGCGGCTACCAGAAAGAGCCGGAGAAATTTATGGCGGTTGAGTGGGATAAAGAGACCGCTCAGGAGTTCATTACGGAGATCAAGGTGGATATGTTTAACCACCAGGGCGCACTGGCTAACCTGACGGCGGCGATCAACACCGCCACTTCCAATATCCAGAGCCTGAATACGGAAGAGAAAGATGGCCGCGTATACAGCGCCTTTATCCGCCTGACCGCCCGCGACCGCGTGCATCTGGCGAATATCATGCGCAAAATACGCGTCATGCCGGACGTGATTAAAGTCACCCGTAACCGAAATTAGCTTTTAGACAAAACATTCGAATTGCATCAAGGCGGCAAGCGAATGACAAATCTGCCGGGAGCAGATTTGAACGCTGCCTGCAGCGCCCCCGTCAGGGGCGAGGCCCAGGGATGGGCCGCGTGATCCGCAGCGGCTAAAGAGGTAATTCGAAGGATGAAGTGTAATGAATTCACAGCGTTATGCGCGTATCTGCGAGATGCTCGCCAGGCGTCAGCCTGACCTGACGGTCTGCATGGAGCAGGTCCATAAGCCCCATAACGTCTCTGCGGTCATCCGGACCGCAGACGCCGTTGGCGTACACGAGGTGCACGCGGTCTGGCCGAGCAGCCGGATGCGCACCATGGCCTCCGCCGCCGCGGGCAGCAACAGCTGGGTGCAGGTGAAAACCCACCGTACCATCGCAGATGCCGTCGGCCACCTCAAAGGCCAGGGTATGCAAATCCTCGCCACCCATCTTTCCGACAAAGCCATCGATTTCCGTGAAATCGACTATACGCGCCCAACCTGCATCCTGATGGGTCAGGAGAAAACCGGCATCACTCAGGAAGCGCTGGCCCTGGCGGACCAGGACATTATTATCCCGATGATCGGCATGGTGCAGTCGCTGAACGTCTCCGTCGCCTCGGCGCTGATCCTGTATGAAGCCCAGCGGCAGCGACAGAATGCCGGGATGTACCAACGCGCCAACAGCATGCTGCCGCCGGAAGAGCAACAGCGCCTGCTGTTTGAAGGCGGCTATCCGGTGCTGGCCCGCGTCGCGAGACAGAAAGGGCTGCCTTACCCCCACGTTAACGAGCAGGGCGAAGTGGAAGCCGATGCCGCGTGGTGGGCCACCATGCAGGCAGCGAGGTAAACCCTATGTCAGGCCGCCTGTTAGATGCCGTTCCGCTCAGTTCACTCACCGGCGTTGGGGCTGCGCAGAGCAGCAAGCTGGCGAAGATCGGCCTGCATACGGTACAGGATCTGCTGCTGCACCTGCCTTTGCGCTACGAAGATCGCACCCATCTTTACCCGATAGCCGATCTGCTGCCCGGGGTTTATGCCACCGTGGAAGGCGAAGTGCTCAACAGCAATATCACCTTCGGCGGCCGTCGAATGATGACCTGCCAGATCAGCGATGGCACCGGCATCCTCACCATGCGCTTTTTCAACTTCAACGCGGCGATGAAAAACAGCCTCGCGACCGGTCGACGAGTGCTGGCCTACGGTGAAGCCAAACGCGGGAAGTACGGCGCCGAAATGATCCACCCGGAATACCGCGTCCAGGGCGATATGAGCACCCCGGAGCTGCAGGAGACCCTGACGCCGGTCTACCCGACTACCGAAGGCATTAAGCAGGCGACCCTGCGCAAGCTCACCGATCAGGCGCTCGAGCTGCTCGAGACCTGCGCAATTAGCGAACTCCTGCCGCCGGAGCTGTCGCAGGGGATGATGAGCCTGCCGGAGGCGCTGCGTACGCTGCACCGTCCGCCTCCCTCCTTGCAACTTAGCGAGCTGGAAAGCGGCAAGCACCCGGCGCAGCAGCGCCTGATTCTGGAAGAGCTGCTGGCGCACAACCTTAGTATGCTGGCGCTACGGGCAGGCGCCCAGCGCTATCACGCCCTGCCGCTCGGCGCCAACGATACCCTGAAAAATCAGCTGCTGGCCTCCCTGCCCTTTAAGCCCACCGGCGCGCAGGCGCGGGTCACCGCCGAGATCGAGCGCGATATGGCGCTGGACGTGCCGATGATGCGCCTGGTGCAGGGCGACGTCGGCTCCGGTAAAACGCTGGTCGCCGCCCTGGCCGCTCTGCGCGCTATCGCCCACGGCAAACAGGTGGCGCTGATGGCGCCCACCGAACTGCTCGCCGAGCAGCACGCCAACAACTTCCGCAGCTGGTTTGCACCGCTGGGCATTGAGGTCGGCTGGCTGGCGGGCAAACAGAAAGGCAAAGCACGCCAGGCGCAGCAGGACGCTATCGCCAGCGGCGAGGTGCAGATGATTGTCGGCACCCACGCCATCTTCCAGGAACAGGTGCAGTTTAACGGCCTGGCGCTGGTGATCATCGACGAACAGCACCGCTTTGGCGTACACCAGCGGCTGGCGCTGTGGGAGAAAGGTCAGCAGCAAGGTTTCCACCCGCATCAGCTGATCATGACCGCCACGCCGATCCCGCGCACCCTGGCGATGACCGCCTACGCCGACCTCGATACCTCGGTTATCGACGAGCTGCCGCCGGGCCGAACCCCGGTGACTACCGTCGCTATCCCGGACACCCGGCGCAGCGATATTATTGACCGCGTGCGCAACGCTTGCACCCACGAAGGCCGCCAGGCGTATTGGGTCTGTACGCTGATTGAGGAGTCCGATCTGCTGGAGGCCCAGGCGGCGGAAGCGACCTGGGAGGAGCTCAAGCTGGCGCTGCCGGAGCTGAATATCGGTCTGGTGCACGGGCGGATGAAACCGGCGGAGAAGCAGGCGGTGATGCAGGCTTTCAAGCAGGGCGAAATGCATCTGCTGGTGGCCACGACGGTCATTGAAGTCGGTGTCGACGTGCCGAACTCGAGCCTGATGATTATCGAAAACCCGGAACGTCTGGGTCTGGCGCAGCTGCACCAGCTCAGAGGGCGCGTCGGGCGCGGCGCGGTCGCTTCCCACTGCGTGCTACTCTATAAATCGCCGCTCTCTAAAACGGCGCAGAAACGCCTGCAGGTGCTGCGTGACAGTAACGACGGTTTCGTCATCGCCCAGAAAGACCTTGAAATTCGCGGTCCCGGTGAGCTGCTCGGCACCCGCCAGACCGGCAACGCTGAGTTTAAAGTGGCGGATTTGCTGCGCGATCAGGCGATGATCCCCGACGTTCAGCGCATTGCGCGTCACATTCATGAACGCTATCCGCTGCAGGCCCAGGCGCTGATCGAGCGCTGGATGCCGGAAACCGAACGCTATTCCAACGCGTAGCGCGCTTTTGCCGCGCTGCGGGCAATCTTTCTACACAATGAGTGGATTATGAAACGAGAACTGGCCATCGAATTTTCGCGTGTCACCGAAGCCGCCGCGCTGGCGGGCTATAAATGGCTGGGCCGCGGCGATAAAAACTCCGCCGACGGCGCAGCGGTTAACGCCATGCGCATTATGCTTAACCTCGTCAATATCGACGGCACCATCGTCATCGGCGAGGGCGAAATCGATGAAGCGCCGATGCTCTATATCGGCGAAAAAGTGGGCACCGGCCAGGGCGATGCGGTGGATATCGCCGTCGATCCCATCGAAGGTACCCGGATGACGGCGATGGGCCAGGCTAATGCCCTGGCAGTGATGGCGGTCGGCGATAAAGGCTGCTTCCTCAACGCGCCGGATATGTATATGGAAAAGCTGATTGTCGGCCCAGGCGCTAAAGGCGCTATCGATCTCAATCTGCCGCTGGAAGAGAACCTGCGCAATATCGCCCGCGCGCTGAACAAGCCGCTGGGCGAGCTGACCGTCACCGTGCTGGCGAAACCGCGCCACGATGCGGCGATTGCTCAGCTGCAGCAGCTGGGCGTGCGCGTGTTCGCCATTCCCGATGGCGACGTCGCGGCCTCCATTCTCACCTGCATGCCGGATAGCGAAGTGGACGTGCTGTACGGCATCGGCGGCGCGCCGGAAGGGGTGGTTTCCGCCGCGGTGATCCGCGCGCTCGACGGCGATATGCAGGGCCGCCTGCTGGCTCGTCACCACGTGAAGGGCGACAGCGAAGAGAATCGCCGCATCGGTGAAAACGAGCTGGCGCGCTGCAAAACCATGGGCATCGAAGCGGGTAAAGTGCTGCGCCTTGATGAAATGGCGCGCAGCGATAACGTCGTCTTCTCCGCTACCGGCATCACCAAAGGCGATCTGCTGGACGGCATCACCCGTAAGGGCAATATGGCCACCACCGAGACGCTGCTGATCCGCGGCAAGTCGCGCACCATCCGTCGGATCCAGTCGATTCATTACCTCGACCGTAAAGATCCGGACGTCCAGCAGCACATCCTGTAATACCGCTTTCTCTCCTCCAGGCAACCGTCCGCGGGCGGTTGTCCTGTTCTTCGTTTATATTTGATCAATAGAGCTTTCTTGCGCCTGCGGGGTGGAAATCTTGCCCGTCTGGGCCGAAGATAAGGCATCGCTTGGCAACGGGAGAAGACGATGGCGGACTGGGTTAGCGGCAAAGTGACAAAAGTGGAGTACTGGACGGACGCCTTGTTCAGTTTATACGTGCGGGCGCCTGTCCATCCGTTTACCGCCGGGCAATTTACCAAGCTCGGGCTGGAAATCGACGGCGAACGCGTGCAGCGCGCCTATTCCTACGTCAACGCCCCCGGCAATCCCGATCTCGAGTTCTATCTGGTCACCGTCCCGGAAGGCAAGCTGAGCCCGCGTCTGGCGGCGCTGAAACCGGGCGATGAGGTCCAGGTGGTGAGCGAAGCGGCTGGCTTCTTCGTCCTCGAGGAAGTACCGGATTGCGATACTCTGTGGATGCTGGCGACCGGCACCGCCCTCGGGCCTTATCTGTCGATTCTCCAGGAAGGCAAAGATCTTGAGCGATTTAATCATCTGGTGCTGGTCCACGCCGTGCGCTACGCCGCGGACCTGAGCTATCTGCCGCTGATGCGCGAACTCGAGCAGCGCTACGCCGGCAAATTACGCATCCAGACGGTGGTCAGCCGCGAAACCGTGGCAGGCTCGCTGACCGGCCGGGTGCCGTTCCTGATTGAAACCGGGGCGCTGGAGGAGGCGGTCGGCCTGCCGATGACCCGCGACACCAGCCATGTGATGCTGTGCGGCAACCCGCAGATGGTGCGCGATACCCAACAGCTGTTAAAAGAGACCCGGCAGATGACCAAACATCTGCGTCGCCGGCCGGGCCACATGACGGCGGAGCACTACTGGTAATCAGGCGTCCGCTTTCCAGCGCACGTCCTGGGTCTCCTTGCCGAACTTATTCTCGCCCTGGGTGCCGACAAACGCCCCCAGGTCGATCAGCATCATGACGATAATCAGCGTCGGCACAAAGCGCCCAACGCCCCACTGCCAGACCTGCGGCAGCATCGCCCAGTTCCCCGCCAGCAGCATCCACGCCAGAATCATCAGCAGCGCCCACAGTCCGGATTTGCCGCGATCGTGCAGCCGCTTCACCACCACCGCCGCCGTCGGCCACAGCAGGCAGACAATAATAAACGCCGCCGTCTGCAGATTAAGCAGATTGCTGCCTGCCAGGGTGAACAGCGCGCTCATGGTCACCAGCCAAATGGCAATCCAGATCCAGAAATCGCGGCGGCCAATGCGCCCTTTAATTGAGAATAACCACTGCTGTAGGGTCATGCGTTTTTCCTTATCATCATCGTCTGCGTAGTTTACCCTGGCGTCGTGACTTTTTGACAAGCGCCGCGCTTCCCGATTTAATCGTCAGCAGGCAAAAAAAGGAACGACGGGCATGAAGAAGTGGACAATCTTGTGTTTCAGTGGGCTGATGGGCCTTGCCGTCGGCCCGCATGCGTTGTCCGCAGAAAGCGAATCGACGACCGCTGCCCCCTACCTGCTCGCCGGCGCGCCGAGTTTTGACCTGTCGATCAGCCAGTTCCGGGAAAAATTTAACGCCGATAACCCGAAGCTGCCTCTGAATGAATTCCGTTCCATATCAACCAGCCGCGATCGGGCTAACCTGACCCGCGCCGCCAGCAAGATTAACGAAAATCTCTACGCCTCCACCGCGCTGGAGCGCGGCACGCTGAAGATCAAATCCATGCAGATCACCTGGCTGCCGATCCAGGGGCCGGAGCAAAAGGCGGCGAAGGCCAAAGCGCTGGAGTATATGAGCGCCATGATCCGCGCCTTCGTGCCCACCCTTAGCCCGGCGCAGAGCCAGCAAAAACTGCAGAAACTGCTGACTGCCGGCAAAGGCAAACGCTACTTCTCCGACACCGAGGGCGCTGTGCGCTATGTGGTGGCAGATCATGGTGAAAAGGGTCTGACCTTCGCTGTTGAACCGATTAAGCTGGCGCTATCTGAAACGCTGGAAGGTAACAATAAATGACAAAAAGCAAAGCCTTTCCAGTGACGAGTCTCTATACTGTTTCACAGACCATGCTGCCCTCTGGGGCGGCTATATTCCTTAATTCGCTTAAGTAGCGTGGAGAATTAAAATGCGACATCCTTTAGTGATGGGTAACTGGAAACTGAACGGCAGCCGCCACATGGTAAACGAACTGGTTGCGAACCTGCGTACCGAGCTGGCTGGCGTAAGCGGCTGCGCAGTTGCCATCGCCCCGCCGGAAATGTATCTGGACCTGGCTAAGCGTGCGGCAGAAGGCAGCCACATCCACCTGGGCGCGCAGAACGTTGACGTAAACCTGTCCGGCGCTTTCACCGGTGAAACCTCCGCCGAAATGCTGAAAGATATCGGCGCACAGTACATCATCATCGGCCACTCCGAGCGTCGTACCTACCACAAAGAATCCGACGAGCTGATTGCGAAGAAATTCGCCGTGCTGAAAGAGCAGGGTCTGACTCCGGTACTGTGCATCGGTGAAACCGAAGCCGAAAACGAAGCGGGCAAAACGGAAGAAGTTTGCGCACGTCAGATCGACGCGGTACTGAAAACGCAGGGCGCTGCCGCTTTCGAAGGCGTGGTTATCGCTTACGAACCGGTATGGGCTATCGGTACCGGCAAATCCGCGACCCCGGCTCAGGCTCAGGCGGTGCACAAATTCATCCGTGACCACATTGCTAAAGCTGACGCGAAAATCGCTGAGCAAGTGATCATCCAGTACGGTGGTTCCGTTAACGCTGGCAACGCAGCAGAGCTGTTCACCCAGCCGGACATCGACGGCGCGCTGGTTGGCGGCGCCTCCCTGAAAGCTGACGCTTTCGCGGTGATCGTTAAAGCAGCAGAAGCAGCGAAAAAAGCGTAATTCGCTTTTCCCGGTGGCGACACGCGACCGGGTTGACTGACAAAACGTGGGAGCCCGGCTTAGCACAGCGCAAGCCGGGCTTTCTTTTGCCGTTACAGTTTCCCCAACAGCTGATACCACGCGTAGTCCAGCGGCAGTAAAATCAAATAGCTCACCGCCGCCAGCGCCAGACAAAGCAACATTCCCGCCCTCGCCGGGACTTTGCCTAACCCCATCGCGACCACGATTGGCGACGCCTGATACGGCAGCAGCGGCGTGGAATAGCCCAGCACCTGAATCATAATCACGCTCAGCAGCGGGAAGCCGGTGGCGTCGGCAAAGCTCTGGGCAAAGGTGGTATACAGCGCCGGCACGCCGTTGGCGGTCATAATAAAGTTCAGCGCGCTGGTAATTCCGGTCAGCGCCAGGAAGCTGGTGAAAGGATTGTCTTTATCCAGGGGCATCACCTGCAGCAGCGCATTGCCCACCACGCCGCCAATCCCGGTTTGGGTGACGGTGATCGCTAGCCCCAAAATCCCGGCAACATAAATACAGGTGCGCATATTCACCCCGCTGGCAAACTCTTCGCCGCTGATAAAGCCCACCCGCGGCAACAGCGTGACCACAGCCGCCGCCAGGCCGGTCCACGCCGGGCCGATGCCATGCCAGCTCTCGGTCACCCACAGCGTGAGGACCACCGCCAGCAGCCACGCCAGACGCTTCTCGTCGCGGCTCATCGCCGGCAGCGGCGCCAGGTCGCGCGGCGGATGCGGCTTACCGGGAAACAGCCAGCAGATCAGCGCCACCAGCGCCGCCCCTTTCAGCCAGCCAAGCACCGGCGTATGCAGCAGTAAATAGGGAACATAATTCAGATGGATACCGTACGAGCCCTCCGCCGCGCCGCTCATCACCAGATTCGGCACGTTGGCGGGCAAAATCGTCGCCGAAAGCTGAAAGGTGCCGAACCCCACCGCCAGCGCCAGGCCGAACCAGCCGCGGCTGCCGTCGGCAATGCCCGCCCGGCGGGCCATCGCCGCCACGATCGGCATCAGCAGCGCGATGCGCCCCATGTTGGAAGGCATCACGAACGCCAGGGCATAGCTCAGGAGTACCACGCTGGCGACCATCCGCGGCCAGGAGTCGGTTAGCCGCGCCGACAGCGCCTGCGCCGCCCGGTCCGCCAGCCCGGTTTTACGGATCGCGATGCCGAGCACAAAGCCGCTGAACACCAGCCAGAAGGCCGAGGAGGCAAAGCCGCCAAAGATCACCTCCGGCGGGGCGATTTTCGCCATCATCGCCGCAGCGAAAAACAGCAGCGCGGTGATAAATTCCGGCAGCAGCGACGACGCCCAGAGCACAATGGTAACGCCGACAATCAGTGAAGGGAGGAACAGCGGGTGGGTAAGCCAGAGCGACATGCCTGTCTCCTGTCGTTTTTTTCAGCAAGAATACGACGACAGGTAAGACAGGTAAACGCCAGAACTAGTGGTTTGCGTTAAGGATGGCGCAGCGATGATCCTGAATTTCTTCCGCTGAAGCCCGGTTCAGGGACAGCAGGTTACGCTCCGTCGCCAGCAGCACCAGCGAGCCGTCGCTCTGCTGCGCCATCGCCAGCGCATAGCGTCCCATATGCTGACGCGCCTCCGGCACCTCTTCCGCCAGCATCAGGAACGGGCTGCGCTGGGCGAGCTCCGCCTCCGTCACCCGGCGCGCCAGATATTCATGGCCCTGAAGCCCACCCGGTAGTGGCAGCCAGCGGCTGCTGATCGCCGCCGCATCCTTGTCTAACTGCGCGCGCACATCGGGGCGCAGGCAAGAGATATGAATATGGAAATGGTTTTGCGTGCGTCCGCTGCGCGAGTTGATCGCCAGCGATACCGCGTTATCAGGAACCGGCGCGCCGTGGCGCTGGCTCATGATCTCACGCCCCTGCCAGGCCTGCCAGAAGAAGTTCGGCGTCAGCGGGTCCAGCAGCAGCGGGCTTTCGGTGCCGTTAATGCGGTAGGTCGGCATCAGCAAATACTGCAGCGGGCCGTTACGATCTTTAAACAGCACATAGCCGCCCTTGAGGTTCACTTCGGCGCACGGCGACGGGTTTTGCTGCTGTTGCTGATGGGGAACGCACTGCTGCAGAACAATCTTGCGCAACGCGTCCGGGTTGCCAGAGTGCAGCCAGTAGTAGCCGCCCGCCAGCGCCGCGAGGATCGCCACCAGCAGCGCCAGCAAAAAGTATCTTACTCTTCTCATTTTCATTCCCTGTTAAGCCTGAAGCGGAAGAGTAACGTAATTTGATGACTAAATGAAAACAGATGACGGGCGGAGCGTTTTCCAGGTCGCGGCTGGCGCCTTACCCGGGCTACGCACAGCGCAGAAGTGTAGCCCTGCTAAGCCTAGTGCAAGCAGGGATTCCCGGGTGGCGTCTGGCGCCTTACCCGGGTTACGCACAGCGCAGAACTGTAGCCCTGCTAAGCGTAGCGCAAGCAGGGACAAGAGAATTAACGCTGGCTAATCTGGTCGAAGGTGCCGCCGTTGGAGAAGTGCTCTTTCTGCGCTTTCGTCCAGCCGCCGAACTCCTGATCGATAGTGAACAGTTTCAGTTTCGGGAATTCATTAGCATATTTCTTCGCCACGTTCGGATCGCGCGGACGGTAGAAGTTCTTCGCCGCAATCTCCTGGCCTTCCGGCGAGTAGAGATACTTCAGGTACGCTTCCGCCACCTGGCGGGTGCCTTTCTTATCCACGACTTTATCGACCACCGAAACGGTCGGCTCAGCCAGAATCGACTCACTCGGGGTCACGATTTCAAACTTGTCTTTGCCCAGTTCGTTGGTCGCCAGCAGCGCTTCGTTTTCCCAGGCGATCAGCACATCGCCGATCCCGCGTTCTACGAAGGTATTGGTCGAACCGCGCGCGCCGGAGTCCAGCACTTCCACGTTTTTATACAGCGCCTTGACGAAATCCTGGGCTTTCGCCTGGTCGCCATGGTTCTGATGCAGGGCATAGCCCCAGGCCGCCAGGTAGTTCCAGCGAGCGCCGCCGGAGCTTTTCGGGTTCGGGGTGATGACCGACACGCCCGGTTTGATCAGGTCGTTCCAGTCATGGATCTGTTTCGGGTTGCCCTTACGGACGAGGAACACGATGGTGGAAGTATAGGGCGCGGAGTTATCCGGCAGGCGCTTCAGCCAGTTTTTATCGATACGGCCGCGCTCGGCGATCGCGTCGACGTCGTAGGCCAGCGCCAGCGTAACCACATCCGCTTCAATACCGTTAATCACCGAGGTCGCCTGCTTGCCGGAGCCGCCATGCGACTGGCGGATCACCACGTTGTCGCCGGTCTCCTGCTTCCAGTGCGCGCTGAACGCTTTGTTGTACTGTTCGTACAGCTCGCGCGTTGGATCATAAGATACGTTTAATAGCTGAAAATCTTTTGCCAGAACGCTGGCGGATGCCAGCAACAGAGTTAACCCTACGCCCCACTTATTCATCGCACCGCTCTCTTTATGTCGTGTTGTGATGGGCTAAGCGTGCCAGAAAGCGATTCAATGATTAAAGAATAAAAAAAGATTGGCTATAACTTGTGAGTATAAAGGAAGGGATAAGGATCACCCCCTCCCTGGCGGGAGAGGGCGTGAAGCGATTAGACTTCTTCCATGCGGCCCAGCAGCGCCTGCAGACGCTCCTGCCAGCCCTGCTGCTGCTCTTTCAGCTGGCTGTTTTCGCGCTCCAGCTCTTCACGACCATGCTGCGCGCTCTGAACTTCCTGCACCAGGGTGTTGTTCTTTTCTTTCAGCTCTTCGATTTCCATCTGCAACAGAGTGATGGTATCAATCGCCTGCTGAACCTTAGATTCTAATTTCTCAAACACTTCTAATGACATCGTCATACCTCTCCTGAACTTGCAAGGCGTTGATAGAAACTGGTGTTTCGTATACGCGGTCCCGCCTTAACGAAAATTAGCGCACATAGCGGTGTTATCGTCGATTGTATGAATCCCCGCCGCCCCTGTCCAGCGGCAAGCCGCGCAGATTGCGGTTTGCAACACTTTTCAGTCTTTACCTGGTACTTTCAGCGCAGTTCGCTCGTACTTCATGAGCCATTGTTAATATTATGGTTAACAAAATGCGAGGTGAAACGCTCCGGCAGCGCGCTTAATGCGCACGAATGGCGCGAAAACGCTCATTTTCTTGACGTGCTACACACATTTGAAGTTCGATATTTCTCGTTTTTGCTCGTTAACGATAAATTAACACTATGCCTACATGGCAATATGGTCGTCTGTGACCACCCTACATACAATAATCATCACCACGCTTCAGGATTCGATTATGAGCCAAACATCAACCTTAAAAGGCCAGTGCATCGCAGAGTTCCTCGGTACCGGGTTGTTGATCTTTTTCGGCGTTGGGTGCGTGGCTGCGCTCAAGGTCGCGGGAGCCAGCTTCGGACAATGGGAAATCAGCATCATCTGGGGTCTGGGCGTCGCCATGGCGATCTACCTGACCGCAGGGGTATCCGGTGCGCACCTTAACCCTGCGGTGACTATCGCGCTCTGGCTGTTCGCCTGCTTCGATGGCCGCAAAGTGGTTCCTTTTATTATTTCGCAATTCGCTGGCGCCTTTTGCGCTGCGGCATTAGTTTACGGGCTTTATTACAATCTTTTCCTCGATTATGAAACCACCCACCATATGGTACGCGGCAGCGTGGAAAGCCTTGATCTGGCTGGCATCTTCTCCACTTACCCGAACCCGCATATCAATTTTGTGCAGGCCTTCGCGGTAGAGATGGTGATTACCGCTATCCTGATGGGCGTCATCCTGGCGCTGACCGACGATGGCAACGGTGTGCCGCGCGGCCCGCTGGCGCCGCTGCTGATCGGCCTGCTGATCGCGGTGATTGGCGCCTCCATGGGACCGCTGACCGGCTTCGCCATGAACCCGGCGCGTGATATCGGCCCGAAAGCCTTCGCCTGGCTGGCCGGCTGGGGCGACGTCGCCTTCACCGGCGGTAAAGATATTCCTTATTTCCTGGTGCCGCTGTGCGCACCGGTGGTCGGCGCGGCGCTGGGCGCGTTCAGCTATCGTAAGCTGATTGGCCGCCACCTGCCTTGCGACACCTGCGTGGACGAAGAGCAAGAGAGCCCCTCCTCTTCCTCCACTCAACATAAAGCTTCGCTGTAATCTGACTACGGGACACCGACTATGACCGACAAAAAATATATCGTTGCGCTTGACCAGGGCACTACCAGCTCCCGGGCCGTTGTGATGGATCATGATGCCAATATCGTCAGCGTCTCCCAGCGAGAATTCGAACAAATTTATCCTAAGCCAGGCTGGGTTGAACACGACCCGATGGAAATCTGGGCGTCCCAAAGCTCGACGCTGGTCGAAGCGCTGGCCAAAGCGGATATCAACTCCGATCAGATCGCGGCCATCGGTATCACCAACCAGCGTGAGACCGTGGTGGTGTGGGAGCGCGAGACCGGCAAACCGATCTATAACGCCATCGTCTGGCAGTGCCGCCGCACCGCCGAGATCTGCGAGCAGCTCAAGCGTGACGGGATGGAGGAGTATATCCGCAAGGCCACTGGCCTGGTGGTGGACCCCTACTTCTCCGGCACCAAGGTGAAATGGATCCTCGACCATGTCGAAGGTTCCCGTGAGCGTGCGAAGCGCGGTGAGCTGCTGTTCGGCACCGTGGACACCTGGCTTATCTGGAAGATGACCCAGGGTCGCGTGCATGTCACCGACTACACCAACGCCTCGCGTACCATGCTGTTCAACATCCACGACCTGGACTGGGACGACAAGATGCTCGACGCGCTGGATATTCCGCGCGCCATGCTGCCGGAAGTACGCAAGTCGTCCGAAGTGTACGGCCAGACCAACATCGGTGGTAAAGGCGGGACCCGCATTCCTATCGCCGGGATCGCCGGTGACCAGCAGGCGGCCCTGTTCGGCCAGCTGTGCGTCAAGGAAGGGATGGCGAAAAACACCTACGGCACCGGCTGCTTTATGCTGATGAACACCGGCGAAAAAGCGGTGACCTCCACTCACGGTCTGCTGACCACCATCGCCTGCGGTCCGCGCGGCGAGGTGAACTACGCACTGGAAGGGGCGGTGTTTATGGCTGGCGCCTCCATTCAGTGGCTGCGCGACGAGATGAAGCTCATCAGCGATGCGTTCGATTCCGAGTACTTCGCCACCAAAGTGAAGGACACCAACGGCGTGTACGTCGTGCCTGCGTTCACCGGTCTTGGCGCGCCGTACTGGGACCCCTATGCCCGCGGCGCGATTTTCGGCCTCACCCGTGGCGTGAACTCGAACCACATTATCCGTGCGACGCTGGAGTCCATCGCCTATCAGACCCGCGACGTGCTGGAAGCGATGCAGGCTGACTCCGGTATCCGTCTGCATGCGCTGCGCGTGGATGGCGGCGCGGTGGCCAACAACTTCCTCATGCAGTTCCAGTCCGATATCCTCGGCACCCGCGTGGAGCGTCCGGAAGTGCGCGAAGTGACAGCCCTGGGCGCCGCCTATCTGGCCGGTCTGGCGGTCGGCTTCTGGCAGAACCTCGATGAGCTGCAGGAAAAAGCGGTGATTGAGCGTGAATTCCGCCCGGGGATTGAAACCACCGAGCGTAACTATCGTTACAGCGGCTGGAAGAAAGCGGTGAAACGCGCGTTAGCGTGGGAAGAGCACGACGAAGCGTAAGATTGTGGAGGTATTCCCGGCTTGCGGCGTAAACGCCTTAGCCGGGCTACAAAACCCCAAACAGCACGATCTTGTAGCCCGGACAGGTGCGCAGCACCGCCTCCGGGTTTTTTATCAACCAAATATCGGCAGCAACAGGTACAGCTTAATCACCAGCGCGTTGACGATATCGATAAAGAACGCCCCCACCATCGGCACCACCAGGAAGGCCATATGTGACGGGCCGAAACGGTCGGTAATTGCCTGCATATTGGCGATCGCCGTCGGCGTTGCCCCCAGACCAAACCCGCAATGCCCGGCTGCCAGCACCGCGGCATCGTAGTTTTTACCCATCATCCGATAGGTGACGAACACTGCATACAGCGCCATCGCTACCGCCTGCACCGCCAGGATAATAATCATCGGCAGCGCCAGAGAAGCCAGTTCCCAGAGCTTGAGGCTCATCAGCGCCATGGCGAGGAACAGCGACAGGCTGACGTTGCCCAGCACCGACACCGCGCGATCGAACACCCGATACAGCCCCGCCAGCGCCAGGCTGTTGCTGAGGATCACGCCGATAAACAGCACGCAGACAAAAGTCGGCAATTCAAAGACACTGCCCGCCAACAGTTGCGCAACCACCTTGCCCACCGTCAGACAGATAGCGATCAGGGCGATACTCTCGATCAGCACCAGCGAGGTGATCACCCGCCCCACGTCCGGCTTTTCGAAGGCGGTCGGCGCCACCTGATCGTCCGGCGTCCCGTCCGGCGAGGAAGAGTGTTTCACCAGGTAACGCGCCACCGGGCCGCCGATCAGGCCGCCGAGCACCAGGCCGAAAGTCGCGCAGGCCATCGCCACCTCGGTGGCGTTGGCAAAACCATAGCGCTCAACGAACAGCTTGCTCCATGCCGCCCCGGTGCCGTGGCCGCCGGAAAGGGTAATAGAACCGGCCAGCAGACCCATCAGCGGATCCAGGCCCAACAGCTTCGCCATGCCGATACCGAGGGCGTTCTGCAGCAGCAACAGACCAACCACCACAATCAGAAAGGTACCCAGCACCTTGCCGCCCGCCCGCAGGCTGGCCAGGTTGGCGTTCAGACCGATGGTGGCGAAGAACGCCAGCATCAGCGGATCTTTGAGGCTCATATCGAAATCAATATCGATATCCATACTTTTTTTCAGCACCAGCAGCGCCAGCGCCACCAGCAGACCGCCGGCAACAGGTTCAGGAATGGTGTATTTCTTGAGGAGGGGTACGGTTTGGACGAGTTTTCTGCCGAGTAATAGCACAAGCGTTGCGGCAACGAGCGTCGATAAGGTATCGAGATGAAACATAAAAAGCTCCTTATGGGCGCATGATCCATTCACACGCGACGATATTCCTGGTGTCTTTAGCTTCTCTTCATGAGGAGGCAGAGGGGGATTTTACGCAGAACGGCGGAAAAAATGACAGAAAAAGATATTTTGTATCCTGAATGATGCGATTTAGCATACAAAATGTTAATAATCTCGTTGCGCATATTCACAGCATAAATTTTTATGGGCAAACGCTGGCAAACGTTTGCTTTTGGTCTACAGTCCGATAAAATTCCCGCTTTGCCACCTTGGGATTGCTTGTGATGTCCGTTAACACCGCAGAGTCAGAAAATGCGCAACCGGTTGCGCATAAACCAGCCAGCGAATTAATTTACCGCCTCGAAGATCGCCCGCCCCTACCGCAAACCCTGTTCGCCGCCTTCCAGCACCTGCTGGCGATGTTTGTCGCGGTGATCACCCCGGCGCTATTAATCTGCCAGGCTCTCGGTCTCCCGGCGCAAGATACCCAACATATCATCAGCATGTCGCTGTTCGCCTCCGGCGTGGCCTCCATTATTCAGATCAAAGCCTGGGGCCCGGTCGGTTCCGGACTGCTCTCCATCCAGGGCACCAGCTTCAACTTTGTCGCCCCGCTGATCATGGGCGGCACCGCGCTGAAAACCGGCGGCGCCGACGTCCCGACGATGATGGCCGCCCTGTTCGGCACCCTGATGCTGGCCAGCTGCACGGAAATGGTCCTCTCCCGCGTCCTGCACCTCGCGCGCCGCATCATTACCCCGCTGGTCTCCGGCGTGGTGGTGATGATCATCGGCCTGTCGCTGATTCAGGTTGGGTTGACCTCCATCGGCGGCGGCTACGCGGCGATGGCCGACCATACCTTCGGCGCGCCGAAGAACCTGCTGCTGGCGGGCATCGTGCTGGCGCTGATCATCATTCTCAACCGCCAGCGTAATCCCTATTTGCGCATCGCTTCGCTGGTGATTGCCATGGCGGCGGGCTATCTGGCGGCGTGGTTCCTGGATATGCTGCCGGCCAACACCGCCCCGACCAACAGCAGCCTCATCACCGTCCCGACGCCACTCTACTATGGCCTCGGCATTGACTGGAGCCTGCTGCTGCCGCTGATGCTGGTGTTTATGATCACCTCCCTGGAAACCATCGGCGATATCACCGCCACCTCCGACGTCTCCGAACAGCCGGTCTCGGGTCCGCTGTATATGAAGCGCCTGAAAGGCGGCGTGCTGGCTAACGGCCTCAACTCCTTTGTGTCCGCGGTCTTCAACACCTTCCCGAACTCCTGCTTCGGCCAGAACAACGGCGTGATCCAGCTGACCGGCGTCGCCAGCCGCTACGTCGGCTTTGTGGTGGCGCTGATGCTGATCGTCCTCGGGCTGTTCCCGGCGGTGAGCGGCTTCGTACAGCATATCCCTGAGCCAGTGCTCGGCGGCGCCACGCTGGTGATGTTCGGCACCATCGCCGCGTCCGGCGTGCGCATCGTCTCCCGCGAGCCGCTGAATCGCCGGGCGATCCTGATTATCGCCCTGTCGCTGGCGGTGGGCCTCGGCGTGTCGCAGCAGCCGTTGATCCTGCAGTTCGCGCCGGACTGGCTGAAGAATCTGCTCTCCTCCGGTATCGCCGCCGGCGGTATCACGGCGATTGTTCTGAATTTAATTTTCCCGCCAGAAAAAGCCTGATTTAACGCGTCCCGGTCGTGCCATCGGCCGGGGCACCCTGGCGCTGCCCTCCACCGCCTGCCCCGTCACGGAAATAAACCACGCCTGCCTTGAGAAGTGCGCATAAATCGGGCATAACACGGTTATGTGCATCTCACAGAATGGAAGACCATGAAATTTCTTGGAAAGCTGATTCTCTGGCTGCTAGTCGCTCTGCTGCTCGTCATCGTTGGCGCGTGGTTCCTGCTGCAAACCCACTGGGGCGCCCGCCAGGCCAGCGCCTGGCTCAGCAATGGCACCGGCTGGCAGGTCTCCTTCGATGCGATGGACCACGATTTCTCCTCCCCTCTTCATGTGCAGTTGCAAAACGTCACCTTTGGCCGGGAAGGCAAGCCGGCAACCCTGGTGGCGAAAACGGTCGATATTGGCTTCAGCACCCGCCAGTTTAGCGACCCGCTGCATGCGGATGAGATTGTCCTTAACGACGGCACCCTGAATCTGTCACCCCACTCTGCCGACCTGCCGTTCGCTGCAGACCGGCTAATGTTGCGCAATATGGCCTTCAATAGTCCGGAAACCGGCTGGGCGCTCAGCGCGCAGCGCGTCACTGGCGGCGTCAGCCCGTGGGCGCCGGAGGCAGGCAATGTGCTGGGGAAAACGGCGCAGATCCAGATGAGCGCGGGCTCGATGACGCTCAATGGCGTCGAAGCCAGCAATGTTCTGATTCAGGGCAAGATTGATCAGGGCGAGGTCACCCTCTCCACCCTCGGCGCCGATGTCGCCCGCGGCACCTTAACCGGCAATGCGAAACGCAGCGCCGACGGCAGCTGGCTGGTGGATAACCTTCAGCTCAATGAGATCCGACTGCAGAGCGCCGCCTCGCTGGCCGACTTTTTCGCGCCGTTAACCACGGTCCCCTCTCTGCAGATTGGCCGCCTGGATATCACCGACGCGCGCCTGCAGGGGCCGGACTGGGCGGTAACTGACCTCGACCTGAGCCTGCGCAACCTGACGCTCAGTCACGGCGGCTGGCAGAGCCAGGACGGCACGCTGTCGATGAATGCCAGCGAATTTATCTACGGCTCGCTGCACTTTTTCGACCCGATCCTGAATGCCGAATTTTCACCCCAGGGTATTGCCCTGCGCCAGTTCTCCTCGCGCTGGGAGGGCGGCATGGTGCGAACCTCCGGCAACTGGCTGCGCGCCGGTAACGCGCTGGTGCTTGACGACACCGCCTTCGCCGGGCTGGAGTACACGCTGCCGGCGAACTGGAAGCCACTGTGGATGGCGCCGCTGCCGGCCTGGCTGCAAAGCCTGACGCTGAAAAAATTCAGCGCCAGCCGCAACCTGATCATCGATGTGGACCCAGCCTTCCCATGGCAAATTACCGCTCTCGATGGCTATGGCGGCGAGCTTCAGCTGGTGAAAAACGGCAGCTGGGGGGTGTGGAACGGTAGCGCGACGCTGAACGCCGCGGCGGCGACCTTTAACCGAATTGACGTGCGTCGCCCTTCACTCAAGCTGAGCGCCACGGCGTCGACGGTCAATATCACTGAGCTCAGCGCCTTCACCGAGCGCGGCATTCTGCAGGCCACCGCCGCCGTATCCCAGCTGCCGCAGCGCCAGGTCAATTTGAGCCTGAACGGCCGCGGCGTGCCGCTGAATATTCTGCAGGCCTGGGGCTGGCCTTCGCTCCCCATTAGCGGGGATGGTAACCTCCAGCTGACCGCCAGCGGCAGCGTGCAGGCCGATGCCCCGCTCAAGCCGACGGTCAACGCACAGCTTAGCGCCGTGAATATGGAGAAACAGCAGGTGGCGCAAACGATGCGCAACGGCGAGGTCAATACCGCCCCCGCCGCGCCAGCGCCCACTCCCGTCACGCCCTAGCGATGCCCCATCACCCTCTCCCCCACGGGGAGAGGGAACGCTTCTCTGCAAACACTCCGCTCTGGCTACGCCCTTTCCCTTTCAGGGAGGGGGTCTGCAAGCATTCTGAAACCTGTGTGCAATAAGCGGCTATCTGTGCCTATTTACCGCTACTGGTTCCTTTCAAATATCAGAGTTGCTATAACCAAAATACTGGAAGTCGATAAAAACAAACCGCTCCCTGTACCTACAAAAATATAAAAGGATCAATCATGCCTGAAATACGTCAGCGTATTCTGGAGAATATGCAAAAATTCTCCCGGGCCATGATCGGCGCCGTATTGTTCTTGCCGGTCATTGGCTTAATTCTGGCCCTCAGTTCAGTATTAACTAATCCGACATTAATAGCTGAAACCAGTTTCCTGCACCAGCTTGGGCAGATGCTCGGCGACACCTTTTGGCCTCTATTTGGCAACCTCGGCTTATTATTTTGCGTCGGTATTAGCTATGGCCTGGCAAAAGATAAAAAAACCGAAGTCGCGCTGGTTGCGGTGATGTGCTTCATTATGTTTCTTGGCGCCAACCACTCCTGGCTGGAACACACCCACGGACTCGCCGAAAAAATTAACGGTGAATATTATGGCACCGGGCAAACCCAACTGCTGGGCTTTGTAGTGGTGGATATGGGCGTTTTCCTTGGCATTATTCTCGGCTGCACTATCGCGTGGGTGCACAATAAAGTCTCTACCATTGAGCTGCCCGGCGCGCTGTCGATGTACGGCGGCGCCAAGCTGACGCTGGTGGCGATGACGCCGGTGGTTATCTTCTACGCCATCGCCTTTACCTGGATTTGGCCGTTTATGACCCACGGCATCTCCGCCCTCACCGGCTTTATGAAAAATGCCGGGGTCGCCGGGGTCTTCGTCTATGGTTTCTTTGAAAAATTTCTTATCCCGACCGGCCTGCACCATTTTGTCTGGTCACCCTTCCAGCTCACCCAGATTGGCGGCACCCTGAACGTGGACGGCCAGGTGGTCTCCGGTACCCAGGCCATTTTTCTCGCCTATATGCGCCATCCGGATCTGACCCCGGTGATGAATGAGGCCCTACGCTTCTCACAGCAAGGGATGACCACCATCTTCGGCCTGGCCGGCGCCTCGCTGGCGTTCTACCACACCGCGAAGCCGGAGAAAAAAGTGATGGCCAAGGCGATTCTGCTGCCGGCGATTATCACCTCGATGCTGACTGGCATCACCGAGCCGATTGAGTTCACCTTCTTGTTTGTCTCGCCGCTGCTGTGGGTGATCCATGCGACGTTAACCGCCGCCTCGCAGGCCATTTGCGACCTCTTCACCGTACGCCCCTGGGGAGCCTCGGGCCTGATCGAATTTCTGATCTATAACCTGCCGCTACCGGTCTCCTTAACGCGCTGGCCGGGATATGTCCTTATCGGTATCGGCCAGTTCGCCGTCTACTACGTGATTTTCCGCACTCTGGTGGTGAAGCTGAATCTGAAAACGCCGGGCCGGGAAGATGACGAGAACGTGAAGCTCTACAGCAAAGCGGAGTATCGCCAGAAAGTCGTGCAGCCGCAGTCGGTCACCGATGACATTATCCGCGGTCTCGGGGGCAAGGAGAATATTCTCTCCGTCGATAATTGTTTTACCCGCCTGCGCGTGGCCGTGCGCGATATGGCGCGGGTTGATGACGCGCAATTAAAAAATACCGGCGCCAACGGCGTAGTGCGCAATCGCAATGAGGTTCAGGTTATTTATGGCGTAAAAGTGGGACAGGTACGTTCCCGGGTTGATAACTGGTTAGCAGAAAATTAATGAGGAGTTTGTATGAAATTAACCGTATTAGGCGGGGGCGGCGTTCGCTCTGCATTTTTAGCGAAATCTCTGGCATATAATGCTCACCGCATTGGTTTAACGGAGGTGGTTTTTCTCGATAACTCTGCAGATAATCTGGCGATATTCGGCGAAATTGCCCGCTATGTATTTACGACCATTCGCCCGGATATTCATTTCACGACCACCACCGACCCGGTCGCGGCGCTGCAAAACGCTAATTATATTATTACCACCCTGCGGGTCGGTGGTGATGAAAGCCGTATTCGCGACGAGCGCATTGCGCTGCAACATAACACCCTCGGCCAGGAGACCACCGGCGCCGGCGGCTTCGCGATGGCCATGCGTTCGATCCCGGCGATCCTCGACTATTGCCGGCTGATCGAAGCGCATGCCGCCGAAGACGCCATTCTGTTTAACTTTACCAACCCCTCAGGCCTGGTGACGGAAGCGATCGTTAAGTCCGGCTTTAAGCGTCGGGTCTACGGGATCTGCGATGCCCCCTCCGAGCTGATTCGTGAGCTGCCGGCGATCCTCGGCTGTGAGGAGCGCGACCTGAGCGTGGAATGCTATGGGCTGAACCATTTCTCCTGGTTTACCCACTTCACCGTGCGCGGGGAAGCGGTGACCGAGCGGCTGATCGCCAGCCCGGCGCTGTACCAGAAGACCGCGATGCAGTATTTCTCACCCGAACTGGTGCGGCTGTGCGATAACCAGTTACTCAACGAATATCTCTATTATTATTACTATCGCGACGAGGCGCTGAAGGCGATTCAGGGGGCAGGCGAAACGCGCGGGGAGCAGATCGCCCGTATCAATCAGGAGATGCGCCAGGCGCTGCGCACCGTGGATGCCAGAACGCAGCCGGAAGCCGCCTTCAATATCTGGATGCAACACTACCTTCGCCGGGAAAACAGCTATATGCAGAACGAATCCCGTCAGGAGAAATTTCATACCCGCGAGCCGCTGACGCTGCGGCAGTTTATCGAAGAGCCGGACACCGGCGGCTATGCCGGGGTGGCGCTGGATATTCTGGAAGCGGTGAACAGCACCACCACCAAGCGGATCGTGGTGTCGATCCAGAATAATGGCACGCTCGACTTTTTGCGCCCTGACGACGTGATTGAGATCAGCTGCGACCTGAGCCGGGAGGGCCTCAAGCCGGTCACGCCGGTGAAGGTGCCGACGGCGCAGAAGAATATGATTTCCTGCGTGAAAGAGTATGAGCGGCTGGCGGTAGCGGCGATCCTGCAGCAGGATAAGTCGCTGGCGGTGCGGGCGCTGATGGCGCACCCGCTGATCGGTTCCTGGTCGCTGGCGAAAACCCTGGTCGAGGCCTACCTCGACGATGAGCAGTTCGCCGCCTGGCGGTAACCTGCTGCCGATGGGATTCCCCCGCTTGCGCTACGCTTAGCGGGGCTACGAACGGAGCGGTTATTAGTATATGTAGGTCGGGTCAAGCGTAAGCCGCCACCCGACAAATAGCCGCATCACCCGGTAGCCCGGATAAGGCGCCAGCCGCCATCCGGGAACTCCCCCCGCTCGCACCGCGCTTAGCGGGGCTACGAACGGAGCGGTTATTATTATATGTAGGTCGGGTCAAGCGTAAGCCGCCACCCGACAAATAGCCGCATCACCCGGTAGCCCGGATAAGGCGCCAGCCGCCATCCGGGAACTCCCCCCGCTCGCACCGCGCTTAGCGGGGCTACGAACGGAGCGGTTATTATTATATGTAGGTCGGGTCAAGCGTAAGCCGCCACCCGACAAATAGCCGCATCACCCGGTAGCCCGGATAAGGCGCCAGCCGCCATCCGGGAACTCCCCCCGCTCGCACCGCGCTTAGCGGGTCTAGCTATTGCTCCGTACGCGGGTAAACCACATCTTCAGTAGCCGCTCAAAGCCTAAGATGCAGTAGCCGAAAAACGGGTTGCTCCAGTAAATATCATCGTCAAACTTCTGCGGGTCGTGAATAATAAACGCCGTATCTGCAGCCTGCGCCAGCGGGCTCTGATAATCACCGGTAAAGCAGACCAGATTAATCTCCTTCCCCTCCAGGGCCTTCACCCAGTTAAGCGCTGAGCTGCTGCGCCCGGATTTCGAAATGATCCAGATGGAGTCGAAGCGAGCGGCGTTTTTCTGTTCAAGAATTTCGTAATCCGGCCACAGCGCCAGGCTGGCATTCACCCCAGTGACGAGAAACTTGTTATAAATATACTGGGCGATCAGCTGCGAAAAGCCGCTGCCGTGGATCAGGACGCGCTGCTGCGCGAGGCTTGCCAGCAGTGGCGTCAGCGCCTCCGCCGGCTGAATGCTCATATAGTCGATATCGTTGGTGACATCGAGCTTCGGCATGGTGATATTGAACTTGATGAAATAGACCAGCTCCAGCCAGCCGCTGAACTTAAGCTTTTTCGCCAGCCGTACCAGCGAGGAGGGATTACTGTAGCACTGCTCCGCCACGGCGCGGACCCCCTGGCGGATACACTGCTCCGGGTCGTTCTGGATAAAGCGCAGCACGGTCATTTCCGTTTTGCTTAGCTTCACGTCACGAAAGATATTTTCTACGTCCATGGCGGGCTCCTCTCAGCGGCAGAATACGCTATCACCGTTCAGCAACGGCGTCTGCGGCCTGAGTCACCAGACTGAAATGAATATTACTTTTTGTACAAAAATGGAATAAAAAACCCTCTCCGCCAGGCGAAGAGGGTCTCTGCCGTTAACGCAGTCTTTTACAACGTAATCGTCAGCGTATTGCCCTGGGCGCTCACCACCACACCCCATTCGCTGCCGGTCTGCGTGCCGCCCTGAACGCCGGCTATCTGCTGGATATTGCGCAGGCACAGCGTCCAGCCGCGGGCTTCGCCTTCGCCGCTCACGGCGATGGTGTTGCCCTGGCGCTTCGCCTTCAGGGTGAAGATCGTGGAACCGTCCGCCGCCGGAACCTGACAGCGCGCCTCGCGCCCCTCTTCGAGGTGGAACAGCTGGAAGGCGGTGCCTTCATGCCAGGCATAATCGGGTTTCTGGTCATTGTTGCCCAGCGCCAGCAGAGTATTGTCGCGAATGTAGACCGGCAGACTCAGCGCATTATGATTCTGCTTATGCCAGCGGCTACCCGGCAATTCATCGTTATGCCACAGATGCGTCCAGCGCCCTTCCGGCAGATAAAACTGCACATCGCCCGCTTCGGAGAACACCGGCGCGACCAGCACTGAATCACCCAGCATATACTGGCGGTCGAGATAGTCGCAGGTCGGATCGTCCGGGAACTCGAGCATCATCGCGCGCAGCATCGGGGTGCCGTACTCATTGGCCAATGCCGCCTGACGATAGAGATAGGGCATCATGCGGCATTTCAGCTGCGTGAAGTGGCGCACCACGTCGCAGGACTCTTCGTCGTAGGCCCATGGCACACGATAGGATTTACTGCCGTGCAGGCGGCTGTGGCTGGAAAGCAGGCCGAAGGCGCACCAGCGCTTGTAGACGTGGGCCGGGGCGGTATTCTCGAAACCGCCGATATCGTGGCTCCAGAAACCGAAGCCAGACATGCCGATCGACAACCCGCCGCGCAGGCTTTCCGCCATCGATTCGTAATTGGCGTAGCTGTCGCCGCCCCAGTGCACCGGGAACTGCTGTGCGCCCACCGAGGCGGAGCGAGCGAACAGCACCGCTTCTTTCTCGCCGACGGTCTCTTTCAGCACGTTCCACACCAGTTCGTTATAGATGAAGGCGTAATGGTTGTGCATTTTCTGCGGGTCAGAACCATCAAACCACTGCACATCGGTCGGGATGCGTTCGCCGAAGTCGGTCTTGAAGCAGTCGACGCCCATCGCCACCAGACCTTTGAGTTTGTCGGCGTACCACTGACAGGCTTCCGGGTTGGTGAAGTCATATATCGCCAGCCCAGGCTGCCACTTATCCCACTGCCACAGCGAACCGTCCGGGCGCTTCAGCAGATAGCCCTTCTCTCTCAGCTCCTTGAACACCGGCGAGCGCTGGCCGATATACGGATTGATCCACACGCAGATCTTCAGCCCTTTCGCCTTCAGGCGCTTGATCATCCCTTCCGGGTCCGGGAAAGTCAGCGGATCCCATTCGAAATCGCACCACTGGAAGGCCTTCATCCAGAAACAGTCGAAATGGAAGACGTGCAGCGGCAGCTGGCGCTCGGCCATGCCGTCGATAAAGCGGTTCACCGTCGCTTCGTCATAGTTGGTGGTGAACGAGGTGGTCAGCCACAGACCAAACGACCATGCCGGCGGCAGCGCCGGGCGACCGGTGAGCTGCGTATAGCGGTTGAGCACCGCTTTCGGCGTTGGGCCATCGATCACGAAGTACTCAAGGTATTCACCTTCCACGCTAAACTGGACTTTCGAGACCTTCTCCGAGCCCACCTCGAAGGAGACGCGCTGCGGGTGATTGACCAGCACGCCGTAGCCGCGGTTGGTCAGGTAGAACGGAATGTTTTTATAGGATTGCTCGGTGCTGGTGCCGCCGTCTTCGTTCCAGGTTTCTACCGTCTGGCCGTTGCGCACCAGGGCGGTAAAGCGCTCGCCGAGACCGTAGACGGTTTCGCCGACACCGAGGTCGAGGCGCTCAAACAGATAATTGCGCTGGGTCTGACTATCCTGCACGTAGCCGTTGTTTTTCAGCTGACTACCGGTGATACGCACGCCGTCGCGCAGAAAATCCAGCGCCCAGAATTCGCCTTTAGTGACGCGCACGCTAAGGCTACCGCTTTTCAGCTCGGCGAATTCGGCCGTATCCTCTATGGTGACATTGATGTCGTTCTGCACGTTCAGCGGGTAGTGCGGACCGTTATCCAGCGCGCCCTGGAAGTGCTCCATACGCACCCCGATCACCCCTTCCAGCGGGGAGAAAAAGCGCAGGGTGAATAACGGCGTATCCAGCTGCCAGGCGCGTTCGCGGACATCGCGCGGCGCGGCATAGACCACCATTTCATTCCCCTGCTGCTCCACCTCATAAACCTGTACGGGTTGGATCAGGGTGAGCCCTGGTTGAATGAGCCAGTTTCCATCACTGATTTTCATTAAAACGTCCTCTTAGTTTTGCCATTCTTTGTCGATCGGGGCTGTTGCGAAATCTTGTTCATTACGACGCGCGCCCTCGGCCAGCTCGGCCATCATTTTTTTCAGGAACGGCGTTTTCAGCGTGTAGTAGCGTTTGGCGATCGCCGCGCTCAGCAGGTAGCACACCGCTGGAACGAGGGTGAACAAGGCGATAATAATGGTGAGGGTGGCGCCGTTCTGAGTTTTGGCTGCGGCGTCGTAACCGCCGCCGGCCAGCATCCAGCCGATGAGCGCGCCGCCCAGCGCCAGACCCAGCTTGAGCACAAACAGGGTGCCGGCAAAGCTGATGCCGGTCAGGCGTTTGCCGTTGCACCATTCGCCGTAGTCGACGGTGTCGGACATCATCACCCACTGGATTGGCGTCACCAGCTGGTGCAGTACGCCAATGGCGAAGATAAAGACGAACATGGTGATTTCGGCATTCATCGGTACGAAAAACATCGCCACGCTGAGCACCGCCAGGATGGCGTTGGTCCACCAGAAGACGCTGACTTTGCATTTCCAGTCGGTCAGCGGTTTCGCCAGCGCTGAGCCAATCAGGTTGCCGACGCAGTAAGTGGTGAGGAAGACGGTGAACAGCGCCGCCGAGCCCATGATCCAGGTGGTGTAGTACATCATCGCGCCGCCGCGAACGCAGACCGCGAGGATATTGAGGATGGTGAGCACGCCAACCACTCGCCACTGGTCATTGCGCCAGATATCGCGCAAATCTTCGCGCATCGAGGTGCTGCTCGGCGGCGCTTCGACACGCTCTTTGGTGGTAAAAAAGCAGAAGGCCAGCATCAGGAAGGCGATCGCCGACAGCACCGCGATGCCGCCCTGGAAGCCAAGCGCTTTGTCTTCGCCGCCGATAACGTTGACCAGCGGCATCATCAGCACGGTGGAAAGCATGCCGCCTGCCGTCGCCAGCACAAAGCGCCAGGACTGGAGTGAGATGCGCTGTGTCGGGTTGTCGGTGATCACGCCGCCGAGCGCGCAGTAAGGGATATTCACCACGGTGTAGAGCAGGGTCAGTAGCGTGTAGGTTACCGCAGCGTAGATCAGCTTGCCGTGGTGGCTTAAGTCCGGCGAGCTGTAGGCTAGTACGCAGACGAGGCCGAACGGAATGGCGCCGAAGAGGATCCACGGGCGAAATTTACCCCAGCGGCTGCGGGTACGGTCGGCCAGCAGGCCCATGCACGGGTCGGAGATCGCATCCAGCGCGCGCGCCAGCAGGAACATGGTGCCGACAAAACCAGCGGGGATGCCGAAGATATCGGTGTAGAAAAACATCATATACAACATAACGTTATCAAAAATGATGTGGCTGGCGGCGTCACCCATGCCGTAGCCAATTTTCTCTTTGACGGACAAAATATGATCTTTCATATGGGCACAATTCCCTTAGCGGCGCCACGGATTGGTACCGGTTACATTTCTTGTAAACCTTTGCCGCAGGAAGATGAATTGCGATATCTCGTTATCAGATTACGTTTCTTGTTTTCTGTGATCGCGGTAGCCTGAAAGCGTATGAAAAAGTGTAACCCATGGATTTTGAACGGATTTGTTTCAGACTGTTCTGCAAAGTCCAGTTTTAACAGTAAAAAAGTGCGTTCAGGTATGTGGTAAACGGCTGAAAGTAGCTATAATGCGCCCCGCCTCCATGTAGCAATCGAGGCGCGGAAGATCGTCATCTCCGGTGAGGTGGCTGGACTTCAAATCCAGTTGGGGCCGCCAGCGGTCCCGGGCAGGTTCAACTCCTGTGATCTTCCGCCAGTTTGCCTCTGCTCCTCCACCGCCACGCCATACCAAACTGAGCCGCAAAACCCATCATCCCAGTCAATCATTTTCATCCAAACTCTGCGTTATTTTGTCTCCTGCAAACCCGTTACACTGGCGCAAAGGCCGCGTGCCGTTGCCAACCGAAACAGGAGAGCCATGATGACCCCCGAACTGAGACACTGTTTTTCAATTACCATCCAGGTTGATAAACCGATAATCGTTTCCCGCAGTCCGCAAACCGGCAAGCGTCAGCTGATCCCGATTCTCGGCGGCAGCGTTTCGGGTCAACTTCGCGGCCACGTGCTGCCCGGCGGCGTCGACAGCCAGATTATCGAGCCCGACGGCACGTGCAGGCTATCCGCCCGCTATGCCCTGCAGGTGGAGGAAGGAACGGTGTACGTGGAAAACAACGGTATTCGCCGGGTGCCGGCCCGCTATTATGACCAGCTGTTCGCCGACGATATGCGCTTTTTTAGCACTATTCCGCCGGAAGAAATCTATTTTCGCACCGTCCCCACCTTCGAGGTGGATACCCCCGCGCTCAGCTGGCTAACCACCTCGCTGTTTATCTGCGCGGGCGGACGTACTCAGGATGGGGTGATGCTCGATTTCTATCAGGTGGGCTGATTTTCACTTTCTGCATATAACTGTTATTGCCGTTAACCCGTTTTTCCCCTCCCGGCGCCGGTCTACTATCGCGTCATCGCTTTATTCACCCGATTCACAGACCGGAGCAGTTATGAAAGCTATCGCCATTACTCAAGCCGCCGCTGACGGCGACAATATCCCTTTTTTAACCGAGATCGACCTGCCGGTCCCTTCCGCCCACGGGCGTGACCTGCTGGTTGCCGTGAAGGCGGTCTCGGTCAATCCGGTGGACACCAAAGTGCGCGCCGGCTTCCAGGGCGACACGCCGCGGGTGCTGGGCTGGGACGCCGTTGGCGTGGTGCAGTCCGTCGGTGAGGAAGTGACGCTGTTCGCACCAGGCGATGAGGTCTGGTACGCCGGCGCCCTGGGCCGGGCCGGCAGCAACAGTGAATATCAGCTGGTGGATGAGCGCCTGGTGGCCCACAAACCGCGCACCCTCGATAACGCCTCCGCCGCCGCGCTGCCGCTGACGGCTATCACCGCCTGGGAGCTGCTGTTTCACCGTCTTGGCGTCACGGAAGGCGGCAACGCGGGCGACACGCTGCTGATCGTCGGCGCGGCGGGCGGCGTGGGGTCGATCCTGACCCAGCTGGCCAGCAAACTGACCGCCATGACGGTGATCGGCACCGCCTCGCGTCCGGAGAGCCAACGCTGGGTCCGCGAGGCGGGCGCGCACCATGTTATCGATCACAGCAAGCCGCTCTCCGACGAGCTGGCGCGCATCGGCATCAACGCGGTGACCCATGTCGCCAGCCTGACCAACACCGACCAGCACTTCAACGCGCTGATCGACGCCCTCGCCCCGCAGGGCAAGCTGGCGCTGATTGATGACCCGGAGACCCTGGACGTGGTGCCGCTGAAAGCCAAAAGCCTGTCCCTGCACTGGGAATTTATGTTCACCCGCTCAATGTTTGAGACGGATGACATGATCGCCCAGCATCAGTTGCTAACCCGCGTGGCGGCCCTGATCGACAACCACACGATCAAAACCACACTCGGCGAACACTACGGCGCTATCACCGCCGACAATCTGCAGAAAGCGCATCGCCAGCTGGAAACCGGACGCGCAGTGGGCAAGATTGTGCTGGAGGGATTTTAAGATGATAACCCTTCTCGCCGTGCTCAAGGCGAAACCAGGTCAAACGGACGCGCTGCGCAAGGTCCTGCAGGGTCTGCTCCTGCCGACGAGACAAGAGCCGGGCAATCTTGACTACGCGCTGTTCCAGCTGCGCGACGCGCCGGATACCTTCTACATGCGGGAGTCCTGGCGTGACCAGCAGGCGCTGGATGAGCATATCGACCAACCCTACTTTCAGGCCTTTATTGGCGAGATGGATTCCCTGCTCGCCGAGCCACTGCGCCTGGACTATCTGACGCCAGTCGCCCCCTGAAAAGTCTGCTCCTCACCCGGTGAGGAGCGGTTTTAACGCTTTGAGCTACCCGTCTCGCATCCCGGGCGCTCCAGGCTACGCTTATCCTTACCGCGCAAAAAACGCTCACCTCCGTCCGCCCGTTTTAACACCGATATAATCAAGAGGTTTCGCTATGCTGATCAACGCTATAGGTACCTATTCCGCCAGCCAGCCGCTGGAATCAATGGCCATCACCCGCCGCGAACCGGGGCCGCAGGATGTGCAGATCGCCATCGCCTACTGCGGCGTCTGCCACTCCGATCTCCACCAGGCGCGATCGGAATGGGCCGGAACGCTCTACCCCTGCGTGCCGGGGCATGAAATTGTGGGCCGGGTCACCGCGGTCGGCGAGGCCGTCTCGCGCTACGCCGTCGGCGATCTGGTGGGCGTCGGCTGCATGGTCGATAGCTGTCAACAGTGCGAGGAGTGCGCTGAAGGGCTGGAGAACTACTGCGACCATATGGTGCTGACCTACAACGGACCGACCCAGGACGCGCCGGGCCACACCCTGGGCGGCTATTCACAGCAGATCGTGGTCAAAGAACACTACGTGCTGCGGATAACCCATCCCGAAGCGCAGCTGGCCGCCGTCGCGCCGCTGCTGTGCGCCGGGATCACAACCTACTCGCCGCTGCGCCACTGGCACGCCGGGCCGGGTAAAAAAGTCGGCGTGGTCGGCATTGGCGGCCTTGGGCATATGGGAATCAAGTTGGCCCACGCCATGGGGGCCCACGTGGTGGCCTTTACCACCTCCGAATCCAAGCGTAATGCGGCCAGAGCGCTAGGCGCTGATGAAGTGGTGGTGTCGCGTAACGAAGAGGAAATGGCGGCCCACGTCAAAAGCTTCGATTTCATCCTCAACACCGTGGCGGCGCCGCATAATCTCGATGCCTTCACCACGCTGCTGAAGCGCGATGGCACGATGACGCTGGTAGGCGCGCCGGCCACACCGCATCCGTCGCCGGAAGTGTTCAATCTGATCATCCGTCGCCGGTCGATTGCCGGGTCGATGATTGGCGGGATCGCGGAAACCCAGGAGATGCTCGACTTCTGCGCTGAACACGGCATCGTCGCCGATATCGAACTGATCCGCGGCGATGAGATCAACGAAGCCTGGGAAAGAATGGTCAAGGGTGACGTGAAATACCGCTTCGTGATCGACAGCGCGACCCTCGGCGGCTAAGCGCCGCGGCGAAAGGTACGCCGCCATTCGGTCGGACTGACGCCAAAGCGCGCCTTAAACTGCTGACGCCAGGTGACGGCAGAGAGATAACCCACCGCCTCCGCCACCTGCTCGACCGGCAGATCCCCCGCCTCAAGCAGGCTCTGGCTGCGGCGCAGGCGTTCGGCGGTCAGCCAGTCGGTGATGCTCATCCCGGTCGCCCGGGCGAAGTGGCGGGTCAGGCTGCGGCGGCTCATCGCCACCACCCGGGCCAGCGAATCGAGATTATGCGGCTCGGCAATATGCTGCTGCAGATAATCCAGCAGGCAGTTGATTCGCGCATCGCGGGTATTTTTCGGCACCGGCTGAGCGATGAACTGCGCCTGGCCGCCCTCGCGGTGCGGCGAAACAATCAGCCGCCGGGCGATCTGGTTGGCCGCGAGGCTGCCGTAACGCTGGCGGATGATGTAGAGGCAACAGTCGAGCGCCGCCGCGGTGCCCGCTGAAGTAATGATCCGCTGGTCATCGACGTACAGGGCGTTGATATCCAGCCGCACCTGCGGAAACCGGCGCTGAAAATCCTGCTCAAACTCCCAGTGGGTCGCCGCGCGTTTCCCGTCCAGCAGCCCGGCGTAGCCAAGGACGAACGCGCCCAGGCACAGACCGACGATTTCCGCGCCGTTATTCCGGGCCCGCACCAGGCTATCAAGCAGCGCCTGCGGCGGGCGCCGGTCGACCTCGCCCCAGTAAGGCACCACCACGATATCCGCCTGTTCCAGCACGGCGTAATCGCCGCTGGCGTACAGCGCGAAGCCGTCGCGGGCGCGCAGCAGCCCCGGTCGCTCGGCGCAAATGTGCAGATTAAAGCGTTTGTTTTCAGAGACCGAATCGCCAAACAGCATGCAGGGAACGGCGTAATGAAACGGGCTAAAGCCCTCTACGGCAACAATCGCCACGTCGGTGAGCTTCATCGTTCCTTCCCCTTGCGCACGTTAATAAACCACGGTTTCCCCATCCTGCGGGATACACACGACCTCGGCAATCTGATTATCCAGCGCATACTGGCGCATCTCTTCCCGACTCACCAGGCAGTGGTTGACCGCCTCCAGGTGGATAGCCATGATTTTCGCTTCCGGCAGGGTGAAGTGTACGTTCAGGAGATCCTCTTTGCCCATGATAATCGGGCCAAAGCCGATGACGTGGGCGTAGCCGGCGTTGAGGACCACCACGTCCGGACGCAGCTTCAGCAGGTCGGCCGCAATTTCATCACGCCAGATGGTATCCCCCACCAGCCACAGCGTCTTCTCCTGCGGATGGCGAAACAGCACGCCGCAGGCCTCGCCCAGGCGTTCGGCCATCGCCGGCACCGCGTAGGTGCGATCGCTGCCGTGCTGGCCGGAGGTGGTTTTCAGCAGGCGCACGCCGGCAAATTCGCTGTCTGCCGTTAGCAGGCGGATATCCTCGAATCCCTGGCTGCGCAGCAGCGCACCGTCGGCCTCGTGCTGGACGAACACCGGCAGGGTTTTCGGGATCGCGGCGATCGCCGCCTCGTCCCAGTGATCGTCATGGGTATGGGTGACGATCACTGCGTCAACGTCGATAATGTTATCGCGGGAAAAAGGCAAGGCCACCAGCGGGTTGCGCAGCTCGCTGCGCGCGGTGCCCGGAAATCCCGGCCAGGCGCCTTTGTCCGCCAGCATCGGATCGATCAGAAACTTTTTCCCGGCGTAGTCAATAATCTGGGTCGCGTTACGGATATGGGTGATGTTCATGTCGGCGTTCCTCAGGGGGTGATTTGACGAACATCGTACTGAGTACCAGCCTGGCGCAATAGGGGCATTTGGGCAAGGATCGATGAAATCGGGCCAACCTGCGGCGATTGCTATCCGTCTCCGGCTATGTTGTTCTGAAGGCTCCATTTTTGACAGGAGTGGCAGGATGAAGAAAAAACTGACCGCCGCCGATATGCACGACCCGCAGGTCATCGCCGAAACGCCGTGGTTCAGCATGCGCAAGGTGGGTATTGATATCGCCCCCGGCGAGCGCCGCGACTTTTACGCCATTCACTATCCCCGCCCGGCGGTGGGGGTTGTGGCTATCCAGGAGGGCAAAGTGCTGCTGATTCGCCACTACCGCTACCTGATCGACAAGGTAGTGTGGGCCATTCCGTCAGGCGGCGTTGACGAAGGGGAAGATCCGGCGGCGGCCGCGCTGCGCGAGCTGCGGGAAGAGACCGGCTGGCAGGCGCAACGCGTCGAAGAGATCATTCGCTTCAACCCCTCCTACGGCAGCAGCGATCAGCTGTTTATCACCTGGCTGGCCACCGGTTTACGCTGGGTGGGGATGGATGCGGATCAGGATGAGGTAATGGAAACCGGCTGGTTTACCTTTGAGGAGATAAACCAGCTGATCGCCAGCGGCGAAATGCCGGACGGGCTGTCGCTGGTGCCGCTGCTGCAATTGATGGCGCAGCCGCGCACCGGGCAGGCTACGGCTTAAGCATTCGCCAGCGGAACCACAGCTGGGCCACGAGGATCAGCACGCCGCCGATAATTTTCTGCAGCGGCAGCTGTTCGCCGTACCACAGCGCGGCGGCAATGACCGTCAGCAGCGGTTCGAGCACCATAATGATCGCCGCGCTGGCCACCGCCGCGTACTTTTGCCCCTTCATCTGCAGACCGAAGCGCAGGCTGGTGGCGATGACAATGCTGGCCACCAGCCAGCCGAAGGTCGGTAGGGTCATCGGCTGATCCCAGCGTTCAACGGCAGCGGAGATGGTCAACCCGACGATACCAGTGATCGCCAGTTGCACGGTGGTCAGGGGGATCAGCGGTACTTCACGCGCGCAGCGGCTGGTGTAACAGAACCAGATCGACTGCACCAGCGCCGTCAGCAAAAACCAGCCCTGGCTGGGGTGGAAGGCTATCGGCATGTGCAGGCTGAGCAGGCCCAGGCCCACCACCGCGATCGGCAGGCACTCCCACCAGGCCCGCGGCGGACGCACCTTCATCATCACCCACGCGGTCAGCGGGACGAACATCATCGACAGGCTCATAATAAACGCCCCTTCGCCGAGCGACGCCGTCGTGGAGACCGAGTAGATCCACAGGCAGAGGTTGAGCGCAAACCACAGCCCGCTGATGATGAGCTTTGGCCAGTGCTGCTTTTGCGGGCGAAACCCGCGGCAGAACGGCAGCAGCAGCAGGGCGGCGAAAAAAAAGCGCAGCCCAAGGAACGCGAATACCGGCATGCCGGCGATCGCCTCGCGGGAAAAAATCCAGCCGCAGGCGGCAATCACCGTCGCGGCAATCAGCAGCAGGTCAGCCTGCCGTTGGCGTACCATACGCGCCTCTCCCTGTGTGTTGGCTTACCAGCCCGGCACCGCGCCGCCGTTGAAGATAGTCTCAGCCGCCTTCGCCACCTCCGGCGACTGGTACGACTGCATAAACTCCTTCACGTTTTCCGCGTCTTTATTGTCTTCACGGGTCACGATGATGTTCACGTAGGGCGAGTTTTTATCTTCGATAAAGATGCCATCGCGAACCGGCGACAGCCCGGTTTGCTGCAGGTAGGTGGTGCTGATGATGGCCACGTCGACTTTAGGATCGTCGAGTACGCGCGGCAGCTGCGCCCCTTCCAGCTCCATAATTCTCAGGTGATGCGGGTTGTCGGTGATATCCACCGCCGTCGGCAGCAGGCCGGTGCCGGCTTTGAGGGTAATCAGCTTCTCTTTTTGCAACAGCAGCAGCGCCCGCCCGAGATTGGTCGGGTCGTTGGGGATGGCGATCGTCGCGCCGTCGTTCAGTTCGGCGACTGACTTGATCTTGCGCGAATAGCCGGCCATCGGGAAGACGAAGGTATTGCCGACCGCCACCAGATGGTAGTTATGCGCTTTGTTGTCCTGCTCAAGGAAAGGCCGATGCTGGAAGACGTTGGCGTCCAGATCCCCGGCGTTGGTCGATTCGTTAGGCAACAGCGAGCCGCTGAACCCCACCAGCTCTACCTCCAGACCATACTTCTCTTTGGCCACCTTCTTCGCCACTTCCGCCACATCCTGTTCAGCGCCATTAATCACGCCGACCTTAATGTGCTTCGCTTCATTACTCTTTTGGTCGCAGCCGACCAGCGCCAGACCCGCCAGCATTACCGCGGCGGCGGCACGTAAACGTAATCTCATCCTCTTCACCCTGTCCGTCCTGACTGTCATTGTTTTTTTCGTGCAAAACTATAGCGACTTTCGGGTGGGGTAATAAACAGCAAACCACGCAACCGGAAATAAAATCATCTTCCCCAGAGCGAAGCACTAGCCCCGTCGCCACTCGCCCGGCGTCACGCCATAGCGCATTTTGAAACGCTTCGAGAAGGACGCCAGCGACTGAAAGCCGCAGCGTTCGGCAATCACCTCGAGGTTGGTCTGACGCTCGAGGCGCAGCAGCCGGGCGGCCAGCGCCATTCGCAGCTGCGACAGCCACGCCTGCGGCGTCAGGTGATAAACGCGGGCAAAATGACGGGCAAAGGTGGCCCGCGACAGAAAGGCGCGGGCGGCCATGGTTTCCAGCGTCCACGGCTGCTCCGGGGTCGCCATCACCGCCATCACCGCCGGCATCAGGCGTTCATCGCTCATCAGACGCAGCAGCCCGCCGGGCGGCTGCTGCTCGCCAAGCAGCATGCGCAGCAGCAGCACCAGCAGCGTATCGCCGAGGCTGCGCACGATAGCGCTGCCGCCGGGACGCTGCGCCAGGCTTTCGCGGACCAGTATGTTAAGCAACGGCTGCAGCTCCGGGCAGTCTTCGCGCGTATCGGTATGGAGATGGATCAGCGTCGATGCCTCAGTGAACAGCCAGCTAACGTGCGGACCAAAATAAAATTCGCCGCACAGCATCTCCAGCGCCCCCTCCGCCGGGCCGGCGCGCATTTCCGTCACCGTGCCGTTAAACCGGTGCGCTACCGGCAGCACCTGGCCCCACTCCACCAGGCTCTCCATCAGATGCGGCGAACCGTGCGGCAGGAGGACCACATCTCCCGCGCGCAGGTGATGAGTCTGGCCGCCGACGTTAAGCCGCCCCTCACCGCGCAGCACCACGTGCCACGGCACCACGCCGCTGCGCATTTGCTGGTGCCCGGCCTGCCAGCGGCCGCCGAAGCGACAGTGCAGGTTCACTTCGCAGCGCGGCGCCAGCAGCGCCAGCAGATGACTGAGACTGTCCATGCTTCTCCTGAGACGATAAGACAAAAAGGTGAGACGAAGACCGCCAGTCTAGCATGCGGCAACGGCCTAAGATGACCCCAATGCCAACACACACCCTCGATAACAACAGGAGTTAACCATGAGCCGTTTAGCTGATATTCGTGAACAAGACGCCACTGGCAAAGCCGCCGATATTTTCGCCGGGATCAAAAAAGCGATGGGCAAAGTGCCAAACGCCTACCTGACCATCGGCGGCCACTCGCCGGCGGCGTTGCAGCAGGCGCTGGCGCACAATGCGATGCTCCATAAAGGCAGCCTCAGCGCCCAACAGCTGGAGGCGATTAATCTGTCAGTCAGCGAAGCCACCGGCTGTGACTACTGCCTGGCCGCGCACACCCTGATGGCGAAAAAAGCCGGCTTCAGCAGCGAGCAGATCCACGCCCTGCGCCGCGGGGCGTATGCGGAAGAGACACAGCTTGATGCGCTGGTGAAATTTGCGCAGACTCTGGTCACCACCACCGGTACGCTGCCGGAAGCCGACGTCGCCGCGCTACGCAACGCCGGTTTTAGTGACCAGCAGGTGATTGAGATTATCAGCGCCATCAGCGCGATCCTGTTCACCAACATGGTGAACCGGGTTAACGACACGGTGGTCGACTTCCCGAAAGCCGATTAATCCGTCGCGCAGCGCCGGTTTTACAGCCCCAGATCGCTGAGCCCCGGATGATCGTCCGGGCGACGCCCCTGGGGCCAGTGGAACAGGCGCTCGCTTTCAGCGATCGGCAGATCGTTGATGCAGGCGTAGCGCGTCTGCATCAGTCCATGCTTATCAAACTCCCAGTTTTCATTGCCGTACGAGCGAAACCAGTTGCCGCTGTCGTCGCACCACTCGTAGGCGAAGCGCACGGCGATACGATTTTCCTGCCATGCCCACAGCTCCTTAATCAGCCGATATTGCTGCTCTTTGCGCCATTTTCGCTGCAGGAATTCGACAATTTCCCTCCTGCCATGAACAAACTCGCTGCGGTTGCGCCATTCGCTGTCCACGGTGTAGGCCAGAGCGACCTTTTCGGCATCGCGGCTGTTCCAGCCATCTTCCGCGGCGCGGACCTTCTGGATGGCGCTGTCGCGGGTAAACGGCGGTAACGGGGGACGTTGTTCGGTCATGCTGACTCTCCTCTGCGGGCTAATTGCTGCTGCAGGCGCTGATTCTCCTGCTCCAGGTCATGAATACGTTGCTGCAGGTTCTGGCTGTACTCCGCCACCTGCTGCGCGCTGTAGCGCGGCGTAATGTGCTGCGGGCAGTTCCAGTCAAACGCCTGCAGATGAAAGAGAAACAGGCGCTCGATGCGGGCGCGATAGTTGGCCGGCGCCACCTGCGCCAGCAGCTGCGGGTGGTCCTCTGCCGCCACGACCTCGACGGTGGCGTAGATTTTCAGCCTGGCACGGCGTGGATAATCCATCAAAAACAGGCAGGCCCGGTCGCTGCCGCGCAGGTTGCCGGTGGTGATGTACTGACGGTTACCGCCGAAATCCGCCATCGCCAGGGTGGTGTCATCCAGCAGATGCAGAAACCCCGGCGGGCCGCCGCGGTGCTGGACATAGGGCCAGCCGCTCTGCGACACCGTCGCCAGATAGAAGCTGTCGCGGGTGGCGATCATCCCCGCTTCGCTGTCGCCGAAGCGGTCGGCCTGGCGGCGGCTATGCGGCGTTTGCCACAGCTGGTCGCTGCCCATTTCATGCTGCACATCCATCACGTCCGGGGTGATGGCGATATCGAGAAAGGTTGCTGCCATAGCGCCTCCTGTTGTCTGGCGCCATCATGGACTGTACTGCGAAAAATGATAATACTGATTTAGTGGCAATCATCTTTCCAAAAATCGGGAGAATAATGGATCGATTAAGCGCGATGGCGCTGCTGGTGAAAGTGACCGAGCTGGGGAGTATGTCAGCGGCGGCGCGGGCGCTGAATATGCCGTTGACCACCGTCAGCCGCCATATCGGCGAGCTGGAGAACGCGCTGGGGGTGCGCCTGCTGGCGCGGACCACCCGCAAACTGACGCTCACCGACGCCGGGGTCGATTATGTCGCCGCCGCGCGGCGGATCCTCGAGGAGGTGGAAAACGCCGAGCGCCAGGCGACGGGCGAGTATCAGGAGCCGAAAGGCGAGCTGGTGATCTCTGCGCCGACGATGTTTGGACGCCAGCACGTTCTCCCGGTGATCGCTGAATTTATCGCCCGTTACCCGCAAATTCGCGTCCGTTTGCTGCTCAGCGATCGTAACGCCGACCTGGTGGGCGACCATATCGATCTGGCGGTGCGGATTGGCGACCTGGCGGACAGCAGCATGGTGGCCACCCGCCTCGGCAGGATGCGCATTGTGGCCTGTGCCCATCCGGCGCTGCTGGCGAAATACGGCGAGCCGCAGCGGCCGCGCGATCTGGCGGCGCTGCCGATCATCCGTATTGAATCGCCGATGCCCTATCGCGGCTGGCGCTTTCGCGCCGCTGAGCGCGAGGACCAGCTAATTAATCTGCCGCCGGCGCTATCGGTCACCACGCCGGAGAGCGCTGCTGATGCCGCGCGGCTGGGGGTGGGCGTAGCTCGCTTACTGCACTATCAGGCGCTGGACGGCCTGCGACAGGGTGAGCTCCGTCTGCTGCTGGAACGCGTCGAGCCGGAACCGGCGCCGGTCCATTTGCTGTATACCGCGCGGGACCTGGCGCCGCTTAAGCTGCGAAAATTTATCGATTTTGCCGCGCCGGCGCTGCGTCAGGCGCTGCTGCGCATCGCCGGGGCCGCTTAGTGCGTCGCGGTCTTCAGCGGCGCCTCCTTTAACAGCCAGGAGAGGACAAACGCCACCGCCATAATGCCGGCCGCCATCAGGAACGCCGCGTGGATCGCCGCGCCGAAGGCGTCGAGATAGTCGAGGCGGATATCCGCGGGCAGGTGCTGCACCGCCACCGGATTCATTCCCGGCGGCAGTACCGCGCCTTCCGGCAACAGCTTTTGCAGGTTGCTCTGCAGTACGTGTGTGAACACCGCGCCAAACAGCGCCACGCCGATGGAGCCGCCGATCGAGCGGAACAGGGTCACGCCGGAAGTGGCCACGCCGTACAGCTTCGCCGGCATCGCGTTCTGCACCGCCAGGACCAGCACCTGCATCACCAGCCCCAGACCCGCCCCCAGCACGCCGGTAAACAGGTACAGCTGCCACAGCGGCGAGTGAATGGTGATCCGGGTCAGCAGCACCATGCCGGTCACGCCAAGCAGGGTGCCGAGGATCGGAAACAGGCGATATTTACCGGTCCGGCTGATAATGCGCCCACTGATAACCGAGGTCAGCAGCAGGCCGCCCATCAGGGGGATCAGCTGCAGCCCGGCCTCGGTGGGGGTCGCCTCCTTCACCACCTGCAGATAGAGCGGCAGGAAGGTGACCGACCCGAACAGCGACATGCCGATGACGAAGCCGATCAGGCTGCACAGCAGGAAGCTGCGGTTGCGGAACAGCGACAGCGGAATAATCGGCTCGGCGGCCATCCGCTCTTCGTAGATAAAGCCGATGACACCCACGATGCCGAAGGCCAGAATGCACCACAGCTGCGGGTCATTCCAGGCATGGACGCTGCCCCCTTCCGAGGTAAACAGGATGATGCACAACAGCGCCATGCTGAGGTAAATCGCTCCCAGCCAGTCAATCTGATGCTGGCTGCGTTTACTGCTGCTGTGGAATACCGCGCCGATCACCAGCAGCGCGAAGAGGCCCAGCGGCAGATTGATGTAGAAGATCCAGCGCCAGGAGGCGTGTTGCACCAGAAAGCCGCCGATCAGCGGGCCGATCACCGTCGCCAGGCCAAAAACGCCGCCGAACAGCCCCTGATAGCGGCCGCGGTTGGCGGGCGGGATGACGTCGGCCACCGCCGCCATGCTGATCACCATCAGGCCGCCGCCACCGAGCCCCTGCAGGCCGCGCATCAGCACCAGCTGGGTCATGTTTTGCGCCAGCCCGCAGAGGGCGGAGCCGACGAGAAACAGCCCAATCGCCACCTGCAGCACGATTTTGCGACCGAACAGATCGCCGAATTTACCGTACAGCGGCACCGCGATGGTGGAGCTGAGGATATAGGCGGTGACCACCCAGGAAAGCTTGTCCAGCCCCCCCAGTTCGCCGACAATCGTCGGCAGCGCGGTGGAGACAATGGTCTGATCCAGCGCGGAGAGCAGCATCACCAGCAGCAATGCGCTGAACAGCAGGCGTATCGACTGCACCGGTGGATTCGCGACTTGAGAAGTCATTACAACGCTCGCTTGAAATTAATTAAATGCATAATTAATATTTAGTGAAAGAATGAGTCGGGTCAAGAGATCGCCATATCATGACAGCACAAAAGGATCAGAATGCCCCCCGCCGCCCGGGGCGACCGCGTGGAAAAAAACCGGGTACCGCCAACCGCGAACAGCTGATGGACATCGCCCTGACGCTGTTTGCCCGCGACGGTGCGGCCCGCGTGTCGTTGAACGCCATCGCCAAAGAGGCCGGGGTAACGCCGGCGATGCTGCATTACTATTTCAGTTCGCGGGATGCGCTGGTGACACAGCTGATTGAGGAGCGCTTTATGCCGCTGCGCAACCACATCAGCCGCATCTTTGTCGACCATCCGCAGGACCCGGTGCTGGCGCTGACGATGATGGTCGAAACGCTGGCGCATATGGCGGAGAAGAACACCTGGTTCGCGCCGCTGTGGATGCAGGAGATCATCGGCGAGATGCCGATCCTGCGTCAGCATATGGATGCCCGCTTCGGCGAGGAGCGTTTTCAGGTGATGCTGGAGGCAGTGCGCCGCTGGCAGCTGGAGGGCAAGATTAACCCGGCGCTGTCGCCGGAGCTGCTGTTTACCACGGTGATTAGCCTGGTGCTGGTGCCGTTTTCGCGCATCCACAGCGATCCGCGTTTACAGGCGGTCAACCGCCAGACCATCGTCAGCCACGCGCTGGCGTTGATGGGCCATGGCGTCGGGGGTTAAGCGCAGCCGCCGACCGGCAAAAGCTTTTGTAGCCCGGATAAGGCGCCACGCGCCGCCATCCGGGATTTTCCCTGCTCGCGCTACGCTTAGCAGGGCTACAGTCGTAGGCCGGGTCAGGCGCAGCCGCCACCCGGCGAAATAACGGCACAACCGGAAATGTCCCTGTTCGCACTATGTTTGGCAGGGCCACAACGTTTGGCAGGGCTACAACGTCTATGTTAATTTCGGGCAGATTGTGCTCCCGGTTGATCTTCTGCGTTATGTCTCTTATGGCGCAGGGAGCGCACAGGGGGCGGCCAGTCGCCGCCGCCCCCTGTACCCCCGGGCTCCGGCCAGCAAAATCGCCGCTGCGCGGTGCCTTCGACTTATCCCTGCAGGCTTCGGGTCGGGCCGAGGCAGCGTCCATGCAAAACACGGCCCTCAGCCCGCATCCATGCGGGCTGCCCCGGCCTTCCGGGAACGTCTCAGCGATTTTGAGGCCGCCAGCACCGGCAGTTTCAGTCGCGCAAGTGGTTAAATTAACAACAGGTCGCACGAACCCCAGGACGGGTAAGGCGACAGGCTCCACCCGGCAAGAATACAGGTGACGTGCCTGATATCCTGCCCGGCGGCGCTGCGCTTGCCGGTCCTGGGTGGGGCGAAACTATGGGAGAACGGTGTAGGCCGGATAAGGCATTTATGCCGCCATCCGGCACAATCACAGGTACGGTACCTGACCGCCCGGCGATATCAGGATCGTTACAGCGCTTTCGACAAATAGTGACGCTGCATCCCCGCGTGCGGGAAGTCGGGCAGCGACATCTGCAACTGATAGCCTAATTTCTGATAAAACGGCAGCGCCTGGAAGCTAAAGGTATCCACCAGCAGATGGCTGCAGCCCAGCGCCTGCGCCTGCCGCTCCGCCTCCTGCATCAGCTCGCTTCCCAGACCGCGTCCGCGGGTCGCCTCGCTGACCCACAGATACTCAATACACAGCCAGTTGCCTTTGCGTTTGGCAATCAGCCCGCCCTGCATCACCCCTTGTGCATCGCGGGAGTAAACCCCCAGATCGCCAAACTGCGCCGCATCAAGATACTGCTGATTATAGTGCCGCAGACCGGCGAATAATTCTTGTTGATCGTCGGGATTAATGCTTTTTGTAATGATTAACGCCATTAACTATCTCCAGTATCGCGATGCCGAATGGTTATTTTCCCTCTCCACTTTCACAAAAAATTCTTATTTTCTCCATGATTATTTGCCTTAATTTTTTGCGTTCTAAAAGTAAGCAAAAAAACCTTTCCATTATCGCGGCGGATCGTATAATGGCAAAAAATGAGAATGATCATTCTCACCACAAACCAGAGGAGATGCGCTTTTCACCTCCTGAAGGCCGAAGAGGTTGGCTTCAGCGGAGACACAATAACAATCACGTTCAGGAACATCTGTGTTCCTTTTTTGTCATTTTCGCTTAGCCGAAAATGCCTCAGCGCCCAACCTATTCCCTCGTTTTTAAATAAACGGGGCGGACGTCTTATATCTTGAGAAAATATAATGAAATACATCATAGCTCCCATCGCGACAGCATTATTTCTCCTTAGCGGATGCGATAATGCGCAGACATCTGCCCCGCAGCAACCCACGCCGGAAGTGGGCGTGGTCACCCTGCAAAGCCAGCCGGTGCCGGTAGTCAGCCAGCTCACCGGCCGCACCACCGCCTCGCTCAGCGCCGAAGTACGCCCGCAGGTGGGCGGCATCATCCAGAAGCGCCTGTTTACCGAAGGCGATATGGTGAAGGCCGGGCAGGCCCTTTACCAGATCGATCCCTCCAGCTATCGCGCGACCTGGAACGAAGCGGCGGCGGCGCTGAAACAGGCCCAGGCGCTGGTAGTCTCCGACTGCCAGAAGGCTCAGCGCTACGCGTCGCTGGTCCGGGATAACGGCGTCTCCCGCCAGGATGCCGACGACGCCGCCTCCACCTGCGCCCAGGACAAGGCCAGCGTGGAATCGAAGAAAGCGGCGCTGGAGAGCGCGCGCATCAACCTGAACTGGACCACCGTCACCGCGCCGATTGCCGGGCGTATCGGCATCTCTTCGGTCACGCCGGGGGCGCTGGTCTCCGCCGATCAGGATACCGCGCTGGCGACGATCCGCGGGCTCGACACCATGTATGTCGATCTGACGCGATCCAGCGTCGATCTCCTGCGCTTACGCAAACAAAGCCTGGCCAGCAACAGCGACACCCTCAGCGTGACGTTAACCCTGGAAGATGGCAGCACCTATCCGGAAAAAGGGCGTCTGGCGCTCACTGAAGTCGCCGTCGATGAATCCACCGGCTCGGTAACCCTGCGCGCTATCTTCCCCAACCCACAGCACGTCCTGTTGCCGGGGATGTTTGTTCGCGCACGCATCGATGAAGGCATCATGAACGACGCGATCCTCGCCCCGCAGCAGGGGATTACCCGCGATGTCAAAGGCAACGCCACGGCGCTGGTGGTCGATGCCGACAACAAAGTTGCGCAGCGCGCCGTGGAAACCGGCGACACCTACGGCGATAAATGGCTGGTGCTGAGCGGCCTGAAAGCGGGCGACAAGCTGATCGTCGAAGGCACCGGTAAAGTGGCCCCTGGCCAGACGGTGAAGGCCGTTGCCGTCAACAATAACGGAGGCAACGCCTGATGTTCTCCCGTTTCTTCGTGCGTCGCCCGGTCTTTGCCTGGGTGATCGCCATTCTGATTATGCTCGCCGGCGTGCTGGCGATCCGCACCCTACCGGTGGGCCAGTATCCGGACGTCGCCCCGCCGGCGGTGAAAATCTCCGCCACCTATACCGGCGCCTCTGCCGAAACCCTGGAGAACAGCGTCACCCAGGTCATCGAGCAGCAGCTTACCGGCCTCGACCATCTGCTCTACTTCAGCTCTACCAGCAGCTCCGACGGCTCGGTCAGCATCACCGTCACCTTTGAGCAGGGGACCGACCCGGACACCGCCCAGGTGCAGGTGCAGAACAAAGTCCAGCAGGCGGAATCGCGGCTGCCGAGCGAAGTCCAGCAGTCCGGCGTGACGGTGGAAAAATCGCAGAGCAGCTTCCTGCTGATCCTCGCGGTGTATGACAAAACCGACCGCGCCACCAGCTCCGATATCTCCGACTGGCTGGTCAGCAACCTGCAGGATCCGCTGGCGCGCGTGGAGGGCGTCGGCAGCCTGCAGGTGTTCGGCGCCGAATACGCGATGCGCGTCTGGATGGATCCGACCAAACTCGCCTCCTACTCGCTGATGCCTTCCGACGTCCAGTCGGCGATTGAGGCGCAGAACGTGCAGATCTCCGCCGGTAAAATCGGCGCCCTGCCGTCGTCCAGCGCCCAGCAGCTGACCGCCACCGTACGCGCGCAATCCCGGCTGCAAACCCCCGATCAGTTCAAAGCGATCATCGTGAAAAGCCAGGCCGACGGCTCGGTGGTGCGCCTGAGCGATGTCGCGCGGGTGGAGATGGGCAGCGAGGATTATACCGCTACCGCCAATCTGAACGGCCATCCGGCCGCCGGGATCGCGGTGATGATGGCCCCCGGCGCCAACGCGCTGGATACCGCGACCCTGGTGAAAAGCAAGATCGCCGAATTCCAGCGTCAGATGCCTCAGGGATACGATATCGCCTATCCGAAGGACAGCACCGAGTTTATTAAAATTTCGGTCGAGGACGTGATTCAGACCCTGTTCGAAGCGATCGTTCTCGTGGTCTGTGTGATGTATCTGTTCCTGCAGAATTTCCGCGCGACGCTCATTCCGGCGGTGGCGGTGCCGGTGGTGCTGCTCGGCACCTTCGGGGTGCTGGCGCTGTTCGGCTACTCGATTAACACCCTGACGCTGTTCGCCATGGTGCTGGCGATCGGCCTGCTGGTGGACGACGCCATCGTGGTGGTGGAGAACGTCGAGCGCATTATGCGCGACGAAGGGCTGCCCGCCCGCGAAGCCACCGAAAAATCGATGGGCGAAATCTCCGGCGCGCTGGTGGCGATCGCCCTGGTGCTGTCGGCGGTGTTCCTGCCGATGGCCTTCTTCGGCGGCTCGACCGGGGTCATTTATCGCCAGTTCTCGGTGACCATTATCTCAGCGATGATGCTGTCGGTGGTGGTGGCCCTGACCCTCACCCCGGCGCTGTGCGGCGCGCTGCTCAGCCACTCCAGGCCTCATACCAAAGGGTTCTTCGGCGCGTTTAACCGCCTGTGGGGGCGTACGGAAGCGGGCTACCAGCGCCGCGTGCTCGGCGGCCTGCGCCGGGGCGCGGTGATGATGGGCGCTTACGTCCTGATTTGCGGGGCGATGGCGCTGGCGATGTGGAAACTGCCGGGCAGCTTCCTGCCGGTGGAGGACCAGGGCGAGATCATGGTCCAGTACACCCTGCCCGCCGGGGCCACTGCGGTGCGCACCGCCGAGGTGCGCCGCCAGGTAACCGACTGGTTCCTGACGAAAGAGAAAGCCAATACCAACGTCATTTTCACCGTCGACGGCTTCAGCTTTAGCGGCAGCGGTCAGAACGCCGGGATGGCCTTCGTGTCGCTGAACAACTGGTCGCAGCGCAAAGGCGACGACAATACCGCCCAGGCCATCGCCCTGCGCGCCAACAAAGAACTTGGGGCGATCCGCGACGCCACCCTGTTCGCCATGACCCCGCCATCGGTGGACGGCCTTGGGCAAAGTAACGGCTTCACTTTCGAGCTGATGGCCAGCGGCGGTACCGACCGCGACAGCCTGATGAAGCTGCGCAGTCAGCTACTGGCGGCGGCCAACCAGAGCGGCGAGCTGCAGTCGGTGCGCGCCAACGACCTGCCGCAGATGCCGCAGCTGCAGGTGGATATCGATAACAACAAAGCGGTCTCGCTGGGGCTGTCGCTGAGCGACGTGACCGATACGCTCTCCAGCGCCTGGGGCGGCACCTACGTGAATGACTTTATCGATCGCGGCCGGGTGAAGAAGGTCTATATCCAGGGCGAGAGCGACGCGCGCGCGGTGCCCTCCGACCTTGGCAAATGGTTCGTTCGCGGCAGCGATAACAGCATGACGCCGTTCTCCGCCTTCGCCACCACCCACTGGCAATACGGCCCGGAAAGCCTGGTGCGCTACAACGGCTCCGCCGCCTTTGAGATCCAGGGCGAAAACGCCGCCGGCTTCAGCTCCGGCGCGGCGATGGACAAGATGGAAAAGCTGGCCGACAGCCTGCCGGCGGGCTCCACCTGGGCGTGGAGCGGCATTTCGCTGCAGGAAAAGCTGGCCAGCGGCCAGGCGATGAGCCTGTACGCCATTTCGATTCTGGTGGTGTTCCTGTGCCTGGCGGCGCTGTATGAGAGCTGGTCGGTGCCGTTCTCGGTGATCATGGTCATCCCGCTCGGCCTGCTCGGCGCGGCGCTGGCGGCGACGCTGCGCGGCTTAAGCAACGACGTTTACTTCCAGGTGGCGCTGCTGACCACCATCGGCCTGTCGTCGAAGAACGCCATCCTGATCGTCGAGTTCGCTGAATCCGCCGTGGATGAGGGTTATTCGCTCTCCCGGGCGGCGATCCGCGCCGCGCAGACCCGTCTGCGCCCCATTGTCATGACCTCGCTGGCGTTTATCGCCGGGGTGCTGCCGCTGGCCGTCGCCACCGGCGCCGGGGCCAACAGCCGCGTGGCGATCGGCACCGGCATCATCGGCGGCACCCTGACGGCCACCCTGCTGGCGGTGTTCTTTGTGCCGCTGTTCTTCGTGCTGGTGAAACGCTTCTTCACTCGCCAACGTCCTTCTCAGGAGTAAAGTATGTTTCGTTTGAGTTTTATGTTTATCGCGCTCCTGACCGCGGGCTGCGTCTCGCTTGATCCGCATTATGATCGCCCGGCCGCGCCGGTGCCGGCCACCCTGCCCGGGGCGCACGGCGAATCGACGGCGGTGGTCGGCGACTGGCAGAAAGTGGTCAATGACGCGCGGCTGAAAAAAGTGGTCAGTATCGCGCTGAACAGCAACCGCGATGTGCAAAAGGCGCTGGCCGATATCGAGGCCGCGCGCGCCCAGTACGGCGAGACGCGGGCGTCGCTGTTTCCCACTGTCGATGCCGAGCTGAGCCATACCCGCAGCAAAACGGTGGCCAGCGGCCTGAGCTCAACTTCGCAGGCCGACGGCGCGGTCTCCAGCTTCGAGCTGGATCTGTTTGGCAAGAACCAGAGCCTGTCGCGCGCGGCGCGCGAAACCTGGCTTGCCAGCGAATTCACCGCGCAGAATACCCGACTGACGATGATTGCCGATTTGACCACCGCCTGGGTGACGCTGGCGACGGATAACAGCAATCTGGCGCTGGCGCAGCAGACCATGGACAGCGCAGCAAACTCGCGCAACATCGTCGCCCGCCAGTTGGCGGTGGGCACCGCCTCCGCCGGCGATTTAAGCTCGGCGGAAAGCGTCTATCAGCAGGCGCGCGCCAGCGTCGCCAGCTACCGCACGCTGGTGGCGCAGGATAAAAACGCCATTAACCTGCTGGCGGGGGAAACCGTGCCGGAGAGCCTGCTGCCCGGCACCCTCGAAAGTCTGGGGGATAACAGCATCGCCCTGGTGCCGGCGGGGGTGTCGTCGTCGGTGCTGCTGCGCCGGCCGGATATACAGGAAGCGGAGCACAACCTGAAGAGCGCCAATGCCGATATCGGCGCGGCGCGGGCGAATTTCTTCCCGTCGATTTCCCTGACCGCCAGCGCCGGGGTCGGCAGCGACTCGCTGTCGTCGCTGTTCAGCCACGGGATGCAGGTGTGGTCGTTCGCCCCCTCCATCAGCCTGCCGCTGTTCACCGGCGGCAGCAACCTGGCGCAGTTGCGCTATGCGGAAGCGGAGAAAAAGGGGCTGATCGCCACCTACGAGAAATCGATTCAGAGCGCCTTTAAGGACGTTGCCGATGCGCTGGCCCGCCGGGAAACGCTGAGCGAAGAGCTCGATGCCCAGCGGCAGTACGTCGCCGCCGAGCAGACCTCGCTGGATATCGCCATGAAGAGCTATCAGGCCGGGGTCGGCGATTATCTGTCGGTGCTTACGGCCCAGCGCACGCTGTGGTCGGCGAAGACGACGCTGCTGTCCCTGCAGCAGACCGACCTCAATAACCGGATCACCCTCTGGCAGTCGCTGGGCGGCGGCGCCAGTTAATTTCACCCGCCGGGCGGCCGCGCCCGGCTTCTGTAAGGAATCGTTATGCCACGTGTTTCCCTCTCCTGGGCGCTGATCCTCGGCCTGCTGTCGGGCATCGGCCCGCTGTGCACTGATTTTTATCTGCCGGCGCTGCCGGAGATAACTCAGCAACTGCAGGCCACCAGCACCCAGACCCAGCTGTCGCTGACCGCCGCGCTGATTGGCCTCGGCCTGGGTCAGCTGTTTTTCGGCCCGCTGAGCGACCGCATTGGCCGCCTGAAACCCCTGGCGCTGTCCCTGCTGCTGTTTATCTTCTCTTCGGCGATGTGCGCCCTGACAAGGGATATCAACATGCTGATTGTCTGGCGTTTTTTACAGGGCTTCGCCGGTGCCGGCGGTTCGGTGCTGTCGCGCTCCATCGCCCGCGATAAATACCAGGGCACCCTGCTGACCCAGTTTTTCGCCCTGCTGATGACGGTGAACGGCATTGCGCCGGTTCTGTCACCGGTGCTGGGCGGCTACGTGATCACCGCCTTCGACTGGCGAATTCTCTTCTGGACGATGGCCGCCATTGGCGGCGCGCTGCTGGTGATGAGCCTGACTATCCTGCGGGAAACGCGCCCGGCCGCGGCAACCAATGCGACCCGCCAGCGGCCCGGCCAGCCGGTGCTAAAGAATCGTCGTTTTCTACGCTTCTGCCTGATTCAGGCCTTTATGATGGCCGGACTGTTCTCCTACATCGGTTCCTCTTCCTTCGTGATGCAGAGCGAATACGGCATGAGCGCCATGCAGTTCAGCCTGCTGTTCGGTCTGAACGGTATCGGGCTGATTATCGCGGCGATGATCTTTTCCCGTCTGGCGCGCCGCTTCAGCGCCGAAAGCCTGCTGCGCGGCGGCCTGACGCTGGCGGTGAGCTGCGCGGCGATCATGCTGCTGTTTGCCTGGCTGCAGCTGCCGGTGCTGGCGCTGGTCGGCCTGTTCTTTACCGTGTCGCTGATGAGCGGCATCAGCACCGTCGCCGGCGCGGAGGCGATGAGCGCCGTTGACGCCGCGCAGTCCGGGACCGCGTCCGCGCTGATGGGCACCCTGATGTTTGTCTTCGGCGGCATCGCCGCGCCGCTGGCGGGCCTCGGTGGCGAAACGATGCTGAAAATGAGCCTCGCGATGGCGATCTGCTACCTGCTGGCGCTGCTAATGGGCCTCAGCCAGTCGCGCAGCGCGCGCTAAACGCCAGGTGCGGTAATAAAATATTCCACCTTTATTACCGCACCATTTCCCGCCATCTCTACCATTCTCGTATTATTCTCCGCGTACTAATCGTGATACTCTTCACAGGCAAGGAATAAATAATTCCTTATACTGCGCACGACTGAGAATAACGAGGTTTCTATGAGTATCGACCTGAGCAAACTGCTGACCGAGCGACGCAACGCCAACAGCGCCAACATTGACACCCTTTCCACCCTTGAGATGCTGACGGTGATAAACCAGGAAGACCAGCAGGTGGCCCAGGCGATTACGCCCTATCTGCCGCAGATTGCCGAGGTGGTGGATAAGGTCGCGACGGCGCTGCAGGCCGGTGGCCGCTTGATTTATATCGGTGCTGGCACCTCAGGGCGTCTGGGGATCCTCGATGCCAGCGAATGCCCACCGACCTTCGGCACCCGCCCGGAGCAGGTGGTGGGGATCATCGCCGGCGGACATAAAGCGATTCTCAGCGCCGTGGAAAATGTGGAAGACAACAAAGCGCAGGGGGCGATGGATCTGCAGAACCTGAACTTCAGCAACCGCGATGTGCTGGTGGGGCTGGCGGCCAGCGGACGCACGCCGTACGTCATTGGCGCCATGGAATACGCCCATAGTCAGAATGCCTTTGTCGCCATCGTCAGCTGTAACCCGCATGGCGAAATGGCCCAGCTGGCGGACGTGGCGATCACCCCGGTGGTCGGCCCGGAGGTGGTGACCGGCTCAACCCGCCTGAAAGCCGGCACTGCGCAGAAGCTGGTGCTGAACATGATCTCCACCGGGGCGATGATCCGCGTCGGCAAGGTCTACAGCAATCTGATGGTCGACGTCGAAGCGACCAACGCCAAGCTGATTGAGCGCCAGGTTTCCATCGTGATGGAGGCGACCGACTGCGATCGCCCCACCGCCCAGAATGCGCTGGAGGCCTGCGGCCGCCACTGTAAAACGGCGATCGTGATGGTGCTGGCAGACTTAAGCGCCGAAGAGGCGCAGTCGCTGCTGGCGAAAAACAACGGCTACATCCGCAAGGCGCTCAGCAACGCCTGAGCGCCGACAGACAGGTAACGGGCAATGGCAAAAATAACGAAAGAGATGATAGCGCGGATCCTCAGCCACGTGGGCGGCGCCGCAAACGTCGCGCAGGCGGGCAACTGCATGACGCGCCTGCGCTTGACCCTGCGCGATGAAGGCCTGGCCGACACCGCCGCCATCCGCCAGATTGACGGCGTGATGGGGGTTATCGTCAGCGACGAGCAGTTCCAGGTAGTGCTCGGCCCCGGCAAGGCGCAAACCGCCGCCGAAATGATGAACGGCCTGCTGGAGGCGGCGCCCGCCGCCGCGCCGACGCTGGCCGATGTCGCGGCGGAGAGAAAACAGGCGCTGAAGGGCAAGCAGACCAGCGCGGTACAGAAGTTTCTCGCCAAATTCGCCACCATCTTTACGCCGCTAATCCCCGGCTTTATCGCCGTCGGGCTGCTGCTGGGCTTCGCCACCCTGGCGGAACAGGTTTTCGTGCTGGAGAACGCCCATCCGAACGCCAGCCTGGTGGCGCTGATTGGCTATATGAAGGTCTTCAGCAAAGGGATGTTCACCTTCCTGAGCATCCTGATTGGCTATAACGCTCAGAAGGCGTTCGGCGGCTCCGGGGTAAACGGCGCGATTATCGCCTCGCTGTTCGTGCTGGGCTACAACCCGGAGGCGACCAGCGGCGTCTACGCCGGGATCTCCACCTTCTTCGGCCACGGCATCGATCCGCGCGGCAATATCATCGGCGTACTGATCGCCGCCATCCTTGGCGCGTGGGTTGAACGCCAGGTGCGGCGGGTAATGCCGGCCAACCTCGATATGATCCTCACCTCGGCGGTGACGCTGCTGATCATGGGCGCGGTGACCTTTACGGTGATCATGCCGATTGGCGGCTGGTTGTTTACCGGCATGTCGTGGTTGTTCCTGCATCTTAATGGCAATCCGTTTGGCTCGGCGGTGCTGGCCGGTCTGTTCCTGCTGGCGGTGATGTTCGGCGTCCATCAGGGGTTTGTCCCGGTCTATTTTGCGCTGGTGGATGCCCAGGGCTTTAACTCGCTGTTCCCGATCCTGGCGATGGCCGGGGCCGGGCAGGTGGGGGCGGCGCTGGCGCTGTTCTGGCGGGCGAAGCGCGATTCGCTGCTGCGAACCCAGATTAAAGGGGCGATTATTCCGGGCTTCCTCGGGATTGGCGAGCCGCTGATCTACGGCGTCACCCTGCCGCGGATGAAGCCGTTTGTCACCGCCTGCCTCGGCGGCGCCTGCGGCGGCTTCTTCGTCGGACTGATCGCCTGGCTGGGGCTGCCGGTCGGCCTGAACACGGTGTTCGGCCCGTCCGGTCTGGTGGCGCTACCGCTGATGACCTCCGGCAGCGGGATTTACGCCGGGATGGCGGTTTACGCCGGCGGACTGGCGGTCTCCTACCTGTGCGGCTTTGTGCTCACCTGGCTGTTCGGCAGTAAAAATGTCGATTTAAGCTAGAACGCGATTGTCGGGTCATGCCCGGCGGCGACTTCGCCTTCCCGGGCCTGCAAAATCGTTCTGCTGCCGCGGCCAACTACCATTTCCTGCCCCGCCGCCCGGACGGGCGCATGCTATGATTCCCCTTTGTCACATTTCACCAGAGGAAAAGATGGGCTCCAGCAAAAAAGGGATGCTGAACGTACTGATTGCCGCCGTGCTGTGGGGCAGTTCCGGGGTATGCGCGCAGTTTATTATGCAGGAAAGCCAGATGTCGTCGCCGTTTCTGACCATGACGCGTCTGCTGTTCGCCGGGCTGATCCTGCTGATGCTCGGCTTTGTTCACGGCGACCGCATTTTCCGCGTGCTGCAAAACCGCCGCGACGCCGTCAGCCTGCTGTTTTTCTCGCTGTTTGGCGCGTTAACCGTGCAGTTCACCTTTCTGATGACCATTGAAAAATCGAATGCCGCCACGGCCACGGTGCTGCAGTTCCTGTCCCCGACGATCATCGTCGCCTGGTTCGCCCTCGCCCGCAAAGCGCGCCCCACTCCGTTGGTGCTGGGGGCTATCTGCACCTCGCTGGCGGGCACCTTTCTGCTGGTAACCCACGGCAACCCGACGACGCTGTCGATTTCGCCGGCGGCGCTGTTCTGGGGGATCGCCTCGGCGTTTGCCGCCGCGTTTTATACCACCTATCCCTCGACGCTAATTGCCCGCTACGGGACGCTGCCGATCGTCGGCTGGAGCATGCTGTTCGGCGGTGCGATGCTGCTGCCGTTTTACGGCGGCCAGGGCACCGATTTTGTGGTGAACGGCAGCCTGCTGTTAGCTTTTTTCTACCTGGTGGTGATCGGTACTTCGCTGACATTCAGCCTTTATCTTAACGGCGCGCAGAAGATTGGCGGCGCCAAAGCGGGGATCCTCAGCTGCGCCGAACCGCTGAGCAGCGCCCTGCTGTCGCTTCTGCTGCTGGGGATCACCTTCACGCTGCCGGACTGGCTGGGCACTCTGCTGATCCTGGCGTCGGTGGTGCTGATCGCCATCGACTCGCGGCGGCGGGTGAGAGCCGCCTGAGGCGATGATAACAAACGCCTTTTCAACAAGTTAAATTAACCGCTATTTGCGTGTTTTCCCGCCTGCGCATATAGTTGACGGAAGCGATTACGGAAGGAGAAGCCTGATGAAAGCATGTTGGATGGTATGCCTGGTCACCGCCCTGAGCGCCACGTCGGCGTGGGCCGAATCACCGCTGCAAAGCCTGCAGTTCGAGCAGCAAAAGCAGCAGGTGCTCAAAGCGGTGAAGGAAAAATGCGCGCCAGCAAGCCACCTCAGCGACAACGATTTTGCCAATAAAGTACTGGCGACCGACGGCAACAAGAACGCGGTCCGCGAAGCGACGCTGGCGAAAGAGCGCAATAACCAAAAAAGCTACCAGGCCGCAATCGACAAAATCGTCTGTCCGGCCAAATAGCGGTTATTTCAGCCTGGCGACCAGCGTTTTCCAGTCAAACGGCGTCAGCTGCCTGTAGCTCAGGCTACGGGCGGCCATCTGCTCCGGAAGCTGGCGCTGGCTTTTCGCGATCGCCTCGCTCATTATCCCGGCGCTCCCCACATCACGCAGGGTTTTCACCACCTCTTCCATCTCTTCGCTGCGCCGAACGCCATGTTCCGCCACCCGGCTGATCAGATAGTCGGGAAACGCGCCTGTCCAGCCCAGAGACGGGAAACTATGATGCAAGGAGCTAAGCACCTCCTCCTCGACGCCATATTCACGGGCCGCGAACAGGCATTCTGTGGTGAGCGCTTCAAGACCTTTGATCATCACGCTACGGCACATTTTTATCGCCGACACCTGGCCCACCGTACTGGCGCCATAGCGGGCATTCAGCCCCAGCCCCTGCAGACGCGGCGCGATCGCCTCCGCCTGCGGCCCGCCGATCAATAACGGTGTCTGCAATCGGGCCGGCGGCACCGGCGCCATCACCGCGACATCAATGTAGGCGCCGGGCAGAAAATGTTCAGCTGCCTGCCGTTTCGTTTCCGGTGCCACGGAGTTGAGATCGAGGAAATATTGCCCCGGCTGCAGCAGCGCGGCGGCCTGCTGCGCGACCTTTAGCGCCTCACCGGCGGTCACAGTAGAAAAAATCAGCGCGGCGCTCTCCAGCGCCTGCGCCAGCGAACTCCCCGCCTGAACGCGCGAATCACCGGCTTTCCTGACCATTGCCTCTCGCTCCGGGCCATTGAGCTTGCAATCCCATATGGTCACCGCATGCTCACGGGCCAGATCTGCCGCCAGAATGCCACCCGCCTCGCCAAAACCAATAAACGCGATTGTCGTCATCATTACTCCTCACGCGGCCAGACGCGGGCCGGAATAAAAACTTCGCCAGCAAACAGCAGTCGCGCCGTGCGTAACAGGCCGCAGCCTGTCAGGGCGCCGTCTGCGTCAAGCTGAAGCGTCACGCTAAATTCGCCTGTCGGATGCTCAACGCTGAGCAGCGGCGTAGCGCCTGGCGCGACCTGCGCCATGCCCTGCGCGACGGATCCAGGAAGCAGACAGGCGCTGGCCACGCTCACCGCGCCAAATACGCCGATCGACGCGTGGCAGCGGTGCGGGATAAAGGTGCGGCTGCTGATGGCGCCGCCGTGTCGCGGCTCGGCGATCAGGGTCATCTTGGGCACCGTGCGCTGGCTGACGTCGCCAAGCTGCATCAGCGGCCCGGCCTGCAGGCGAATCGACTCCAGGCGACGTTTAAGCGCGTCGTCATTATCCAGCTGTTCGCGTGTCTCATAGCCGGTGCAACCGAGGTCGCACGCGCGCAGCAGGATCACCGGCATTCCGTTATCGATGCAGGTCACCTCGACGCCGTCAAAACGGTCACGGACCCGGCCGGTCGGCAGCAGTGCCCCGCAGCTGGAGCCTGCCACATCAAGAAAATGGAGCAGGATCGGGCTGGCGCTGCCCGGTACGCCATCGATACGACTCTCGCCGACGTAGTCGACCCCGTCGGCATCGCAGGGGATCTCTGCCACCGCCAGTTGCCCCGTGTTCTCCATATAAATACGCACCCGAGTGAGCGGCGCATCGTGGCGAATCAGCCCACGCTCGATGGCGAAAGGGCCAACGGCGGCAAGAATATTGCCGCAGTTTTGGCCGTAGTCCACAGAGGCCCCCGTCACGTTCACCTGGGCAAACAGATAGTCCACATCGGCGTCAGGCCGTGCGGAGCGGCGGATAATCGCCACTTTACTGGTCAGCGGATCGGCGCCGCCGATCCCGTCAATTTGCCGGGGATCAGGCGAGCCCATCACCGCCAGCAGCACCGCATCACGTTGCACCGGATCGGCAGGCAGATCGTCAGCCAGAAAACAGGCCGCCTTCGAGGTGCCGCCGCGCATCCATAGACAGGGAATTCCGCGTTGCGCCATCTTACTCCTCCACCTCATCTGCGCTGTCGTAATACCGCAGCCCCTTTTCCGCCAGACGCTGGCGCATCGCGTAAATATCCAGCCCCAGCTCGCCATGGCGCATCCGCTCACGCTTCGCAAGCTCATTGCTCATGCGTGCTTCCGCTTTATCGAGCACATCACGCACCTGGGCGTGAGGCAGCACCACGACGCCATCGTCGTCGGCCACCACGACATCGCCCGGCTGCACAAGCTGGCCTGCGCAAATCACCGGGACGTTAACCGAGCCGAGGCTCTCTTTCACCGTTCCCTGGGCATAAACCTGACGGGACCAGACGGCGAATCCCATCTCCCGCAACGTTTGCGAATCGCGAATGCCGATATCGCCCACCAGACCGACCACACCGCGCGATTGGAGAGACGTCGCCAGCAGATCGCCGAAGAAGCCATCGCCGCACGGCGACGTCGGGGCCACCACCAGAATATCGCCGGCGCGGCACTGCTCGACCGCAACATGAAACATCCAGTTGTCGCCTGGCGTCACCAGTACCGTGACCGCGTTGCCCGCCCGGCTGACGCCCTGCTGAATCGGACGGATTGCCGGTCCCATCAGCCCCTGGCGTGCCCAGGCTTCATGGAGCGTCGCCACCCCGGCCGCCTCACAGCGGCGCAAAACCGCCTCGTCATGGCGCGGCAGATGGCGGATCACAAGGCCTTTTTTATTTAACAGCTTCATGCCAGGTTCTCCGTTACGCGGGGGAAGATGCTCTGGAAGGCTTCACCGTGAACGATATCACGCGCGGCCGTGATGCCGATGTTGCGTTTGGCCTGCACTCCGCGCTGCAGCGCCACGCGGGTGTAGTACTCCCACAAATGCTCCTGGCCCTGCATACACTGAATGGCCTGATACTTTTTCTCCCAGACAGTGGTGATGTCCAGCAGCACATCAGGCTTCCAGTTGCACTGCTCCGGCTGGTGCGGTTCGAAACAGTAAACCGGGGGAGCAGCGACAATTTTCTCGCCGGGGCGATAGCCTTCTGCCTGAGCGATAATCCGAGCCTCCTGAGCCAGGTGGGAGGCCAGCGGGTGATCGTAGTTATAGGGATCCTGCAGCGAGTGCGTCAGAACAAAGTGGGGCTGGATACGGCGATACACATCCGCCAGTCGAAACAGCGTCTCTTTATCGGCGCGCAACGGATAGTCGCCGATATCAAAGAATTCGACGCTGGCGCCCAGGATCTCGGCGGCGGCCTGCGCCTCTTCGCGACGGACTTGCTTCACCGCCTCCTCGGTCATGTTGCCTTTACGCCACAGTTTGGCGGACTCGCCGCGCTCGCCAAAGGACAAACAGACCACATGGACCTGATAGCCCTGCAGGGCATGCAGGGCTATCGCACCGCCCGCGCGCCAGACGAAATCGGCCGAGTGGGCGCTGACGACAAGGGCACTTTTTTCGCTAACCGGATGAGACATGATGGCTTCCTCTGTTGTTTTTTTCAGCTTGTCATGTCCCGCCGTTGGAAGGTAATTCGTTAACTTGCGAAGGCTATGATTTTTATTTATGTTGTCGACTCACTCACTATTTCAGGCCTGACGAATAATGCTGAAGAGAAAGCACGATAAAATCATAAATATCATGCAGCTGCGCTTTTTTTGTCAGGTCGCGCTGCGCGGAAGCGTCTCGCGTGCTGCCGATGACTTATTCCGCACGCAGTCAGCGATAACCCGGGCTATCCGCGACCTTGAAGCCGCGTTGAACGTCACGCTGTTCGAACGCCATTACAGCGGCATGGTGCCCACCGAGTATGGCAAGTGCATCCTGCCGCGCGCCCGGCGGGCGATTGACGACCTGCAGGCCATTCCAGCGCTGTTGCAGAAGCACCATACCCGCACCAGCGGCCCGCTGGCGGACGCCGGTTGGCTGTTCAATACCCGCCGGTTAGCCATTTTTATTCAGCTCTATCACGTCAACCATACCCAAACCGTCGCGCAACAGTTGGGGATCACCCAGCCGGCGGTCAGCGCCGCGCTGAAGGTCCTGGAGAAAGGGGCGGATTCGGCGCTGTTTCGCCGAACGCCAGAAGGGGTGCGTCCCACGCCTGCCGCAGAACTGCTCTATCCCCCGGTGAGCAGAGCGCTCAACGAGCTGGAAAACATCTGGAGCGATCTCGCCGCCCGTCGCGGGGTGCTGGAGGGCACCGTGCGCATTGGCGCCCTGCCGCTGAGTCGCACCCGGCTACTGCCCTCCGCCATTGCCGCCTTTCTGGCCCAGCACCCGGGTATTACCCTCATGACCAATGAAAGCCCGTATGAGTCGCTGGTCGCCGATATGCGCGCAGGTAATATCGATTTTATTATCGGCGCCCTGCGTCAGGATGAAGATCTCCCGGACCTCTGTAGCGAGGCGTTATTCGAAGAGGATATGCTGATTTTACTGCGTAATAACCACCCGCTGCTGCGCCATCCGGATCCGCGCAGCCAGCTGGCGACAGCGCAATGGGTGCTGCCGCGCGCCAACGCGCCGGCGCGCCATTTGCTGGATAAGGCGTTTGTCACCCTGGGGCTGCCGCTGCCCCAGCCGACGGTGGAGACCGGGGATGCGGCGATGGTGCGAGGATTGCTGCAGGACTCCGACATGCTGGCGGCGGTTTCCGCCAGCCAGATGCGTTTTGAAACTGACAATGGGTTGCTCAGCGTGTTGCCGGTCCCCCTGCCCGATACCACCCGGCGTATCGGGCTGACGTTTCGCGCCGGCAGCCTGCCCTCCCCGGCGACACAGGCGCTGTTGCGTTTTATTTATCAGCAGGTTCAGGACGGGACTGTTTAACGTTTACCCGCCACCGAATAGGTTACCTGTTGGTTGCGCGTTTGCTGAAACGCCTCCAGCGTCTGCCCGCGCATCGCGGCGTAAATATGCAGGTTGGATACGCCGACCACCGCGCCCATTTTCTCCAGCAGGAAGAAACTGGCGCCATACTGAATCAATCCCCGCCAGTCGCGTGCGTTGAGCAACTGCTGTTCCTCCTCACTCAGTCCGGCTTCGGCATAAAGCGACTGAGGAGACTGCAGAAAACGTTCGCGCCAGGCAGGCTCAATCAGCCGATGCAGGAAACGGTTAAGCCGCAAGCCATTCAGGCTGCGCTCGTGGGTAAAAGGATAGGTTCCCGGCAGTTTCTCCACCCCGGCCAGCTGCTGCGCCATATGCTGGCGATGGCGCGTCAGGGTATCAACGGGGGGCAGGCGCGCATTGTTCTCAAGGATCAGCGTAGCGATACCGGTCATCGACGGCAGGTAATAGTCGCGCCAGGTTTCGGTGACATTGGCTGATAGCGCGCCGCGCATCACCAGCCACATGATCACCTCAGACCCTTCCATTCCCCCCAGCTCGGCATATTCGCCAAGGGTCATTTCGGTAAGCTTTTCCGGGTCATTAACCAGCATGTCAACAAACTGGGCATCCCAGTCGGGATTATTAAATCCGCAGCGCTCGCCATGAACCTGATGCGAGAGCCCGCCGGTCGCGACAATCGCCACATTGATATCTTCCGGGAAGCTTTCAATTGCCCGGCGCAGCGCCTGGCCGAGTCGGTAACAACGGCGCGCGCTCGGTACCGGAAATTGCAGCACGCCGATCTGTAACGGGATTACCGCCGTCGGCCACCCCTGCGCTTCATCCCAGGGCAACAGCGCCGAAAGCGGCGAGAAAAGGCCGTGGTCGAGCTTTTTATCCATAAAGAACGACATATCAAACTCATCGGCCATCAGGCTGGCGCCAATGTGCCTTGAGAGCGCCGCATTGCCCTGGACCGGCGGCAGACAGCGTGGTCCGCCGCCTTCATCGGCAACGTCATATTGACTATCGATTCCCAGCGTAAATGTCGAATAGTGATCGAAGAAAAAGGCGGTCACATGGTCATTAAAGATGTACACCAGCGCATCCGGTTTTTTCTCCTCCAGCCAGCGCTGCAGCGGTTCGAAGCTCTGGAAGATCGGCGACCATGCCGGGTCCTGCTGTTTATGATGATCGACCGCGAAGCCGATAGTCGGGGTATGAGAGACGGCGATACCGCCGAGAATGTTAGCCATCAGATAACTCCACTTATCGGTGTTCCAGGGGGGATGACAAAGCGTCCAGTTCTGCCTCTGTGAGTCGAGGCTTAGCGTGATTCATACGGTGCAACAAAATACAGGTCCCCGCCAGGCAGGCCGGCAGCGCAAGCACCAAAAAGATCGACGAGTGTCCCGGCACGGCCAGCATCAGCATCCCGCCCAGCGTGGAGCTGAGAATAGCCCCGGTACGGCCGATACCATGCATCCAGCTGACGCCGGTAGCACGGATCTCGGTTTGATAATAGGCTGGCGAATAGGCCTGCAGACCGTTCTGCGCGCCGTTAATGCACATCCCGCTGATAAAAATCAGCACCGACAGCGCCGCCGATCCGAAGTCCATCAACCCCTGGGACAACAGGCACAGGCAGCCGAGGAAATAGGTTGCCGCAATCACCGCTTTCGCCGAAGCACGATCCATCAGCATACCGACAAGGATGCCGCCCAGCGGGCCGCCGAGCTGGAACAAGCCGGTCATCATCGCCGCCTGCTGCAGCGACAGCCCGCCGGAGCGGAGAATGGTTGGCAGCCAGCCGTTCAGCAGATATATCACGAACAGCCCCATAAAATAGGTCAGCCACAGCGCTATCGTGCCGCGGGCATAGCCATGCCGAAACAGCTGCGCCACTTTACTGTTCCGCGTGATGGGCGGCGCATTCAGCTGGAAGACGGTGTCAGCCGTAAACTGGCCTCCAAGCCGGTTAAGCGCCCTGGCGATCTGCTCGCCCGGTAGTCGGCGCGCCACCATGCTCATCGCCGACTCCGGCAACATCACGATCATAAAGGGAAGCACCACGAGCGGCAGCACGCCGCCAAAAATCAGCGCCGAGTGCCAGCTGTAATGCGATAACAACCCGGCAGCGATAAAGCCGCCGAGGCCGGAACCCACGTTGAATCCGCTGTACATCAGGGTGATCATCACCCCTTTACGCCGCTCCGGCATATATTCCGCCACCAGCGTGACGCAATTGGGCATCACGGCGCCAAGTCCGAGGCCGGTGAGAAAGCGCAGCAGCGCCAGCTGCGACGGGCTTTGCGCCACGGCGCCGGCCAGGCTGAACAGCGCAAACAGCGCCACCGACCAGAGTAAAATGCGTTTTCGGCCGTAGCGGTCAGAAAGCGGGCCCGCCACCAGCGCGCCAATGGCGACGCCGAACATAGCCGCCCCAAGAATCGGCCCCATTTCAGCCCGGCTGATGCCCCAGTCCTCGATGAGCGCCGGGGCGACAAAGCCCATCACCGCAGCGTCATACCCATCCAGCATAATGATGATGAAACAGAGCAGCAGCACGTTCCATTGAAAGCGCGAGACCGGGCGGGCATCTATCCACGCTTTCACATCGACAACGTTCATGTGATTCATAGGGTGACTTCCTCAAGCAGGCGGTACGAATGTTCTGGTTAGTGTTTTTTTGAGTGGAACTTTCGTACTCAACTTAAGGCAGGTCACGCAGGCTGTCCGGTTCGAAAACCCGGCGACAGATATGAGTTTTATTTATAATGTGAGGGATACGACAAAAAACAGCCATTAAAAAACCCGCAGCCAACGGCGGCGGGTCAGGGCAAGAGCGACGATCAGTGCTTTGGAATAATTAAATCGCCGCGCAGCGGGCTGCCGCCCGGGTTGTCCGTTTTCTCGGTCAGCCAGTTGACGATCCGCGACGCCATCGCGTCCATGGAATATTCAATCGCCGGGATAGTCGGGATTCCGGGCAGCTGTAACGATCCGGCGAGGCTAAACACCATCACATTTTGCGGAACGGCGCGGTTAAACGCCTGCAGCTGCGGCACCACGCGCTGCGCCTGCAGCTCATCGCTCACCAGCAGCGCGTTAAAGTTCAGCGTCGTGGCGTTATTGACCAGCTCCTGCACCGCCACCGACGGCGAGGTGTTATCCAGAAACACCAGATTGCGATTAAACGGCAAAAAGTTTTTTTCCAGCGCGTGCTTGTAGCCCAGCAGCACCTGATCGGCAAAGCCGCTGCTCTGCGGATGGATCAGCGCAATCTGCCTTCTGCCCTGGCTTATCAGATAGTGGCAGGCGGTTTCGGCGGCGAAGGCGTGATCGAACTGAATGCTGTTTTCGCCCTCGCTGTCGAGGCAGTCCACCAACACCACGTCCGGGCGGTTAATATTCAGAGGAAAACGCGCGCCGATGATCAGCACGTTATCGCACAGCCCGCAGGTTAACTCCTCCAGCGAGTTCATCACGCCGCTGCTGGTGTTGGCGAAGCGCAGCAGCAGGTGCTTCTGGTGCTGGCTGAGCTGTTTTTCCAGGGCGTAGAGATAGCTGGTGGTTTGATTGATATTGTCCTGGGCGCAGATGACGCCGATGCAGCCGGTGGACTGGCTAAGCAACGACTGGGCTATCATGTTTGGCCGGTAATTGAGCGCTTCCGCCGCCTGCAGCACCGCCTGACGACTGGCTTCCTTCACGCCACGTGAGCCGCTCAACACTCGCGACACCGTGGCTTTGGAAACCCCGGCAAGTCGTGAAACATCATTGATTGTCGACATCATTTTCCCCTGCACGGGCGCCGCGTCCCGCCAAAATCCTGTAAACCTGAATCGCTTCAATTATGACCAGCGCAGTATAGCCATTTCGCCATTTGTTTGGAAACCGATTTTCCATTTCAGCGCAAAACATCGCCAAATCGACAGAATAATGTGAGCCAAATCCAATAAATCCGCCCCATAAGCAGGAGATCTTGACCACTATCACAGTTCTGCTTTTTATAAATGGAAACCGGTTTCCGTCTGATATCAAATCATCCACGCAATAACTTTTTACATTTTGAGGATGGTCGTCGATGTACAAGATTATGCTGTGCTGCTCTGCCGGAATGTCCACCAGTCTGCTGGTCAGAAAGATGGTGGAGGCGGCGAATGAACGTGATCTGCCGGTGCAGATTGACGCCTATGGCGTTTCCGAATTTGACATCCAGTTTCCGCAGTATCAGGTGGTGTTGCTAGGCCCCCAGGTGAAATACATGTTGAAAACCCTGTCTGACAAAGCGGCTCCCCTGAACATTCCCGTTCAACCCATCGATACGATGGACTACGGTATGCAGCGGGGAGACAACGTCCTGAATTATGCTCTGTCGCTGATCCCAGCGGCGCACTGAGAGGTGTTGAAATGAGTTCTCTGTATCAGTCCATGATTGCCGTGATCGAGCAATCTATTACTCCGCTGGCAGGACGCCTTGGGCAGCAGAAATATGTTATCGCTATCCGCGATGGCTTCACTGCCGCATTGCCGTTTATGATCATCGGCTCTTTCATGCTGGTATTTATCTTTCCGCCGTTTTCACCCGAGACCACCAACGGCTTTGCCCGCGGCTGGCTCGATTTCTCCCAGCACTACCGCGAACAGCTGATGCTGCCGTTTAACCTCAGCATGGGCGTAATGACCTTCTTTATCTCGGTCGGCATTGGCGCCAGCCTCGGTCGTCAGTTTCAGCTGGATCCGGTGATGTCCGGTCTGCTGGCGTTTATGGCCTTCCTGCTGGTCGCCGCGCCCTATGCCGATGGAAAAATTTCCACTCAGTATCTGTCCGGACAGGGCATTTTTACCGCCCTCATCACCGCCATCTACTCCACCCGCGTCTACGCGTGGCTGAAGCAAAACAACATCACCATTCGACTGCCGAAAGAGGTACCGACCGGCGTCGCTCGTTCGTTTGAAATCCTTATCCCGGTGCTGGTGGTGATTGGTACTTTGCATCCGCTGAACCTGTTTATCGAAGCGCAGACCGGGATGATCCTGCCGCAGGCGATCATGCATCTGCTGGAGCCGCTGGTTTCCGCATCCGACTCGCTGCCGGCGATTTTGCTCTCCGTCCTGATGTGCCAGATTTTCTGGTTCGCTGGGATCCACGGCTCGCTGATTGTCACCGGTATTATGAACCCGTTCTGGATGGCTAACCTCTCGGCAAACCAGGCGGCGCTGGCGGCCGGCACGGTGTTGCCGCACGTCTATCTGCAGGGCTTCTGGGATCACTATCTGCTGATTGGCGGCGTCGGTTCGACCCTACCGCTGGCCTTCCTGCTGCTGCGTAGTCGGGCCACGCATCTGCGCACCATCGGCAAGATGGGTATCGTGCCGAGCTTCTTTAATATCAACGAGCCGATCCTGTTCGGGGCGCCGATCATCATGAACCCGATGATGTTTATCCCCTTCGTCTGCGTACCGATGGTCAACGCGGTGCTGGCTTACGGCGCGACGCGTCTTGGCTGGCTGAGCCAGGTGGTGTCCCTCACTCCGTGGACCACGCCGGCACCAATTGGCGCCTCGTGGGCGGCCAACTGGACGCTGAGCCCGGTAGTGATGTGCCTTATCTGCATGGTGATGTCGGCGGTCATTTACCTGCCGTTCCTGCGCGCCTATGAACGTTCCTTAATGAAAACCGAAGTTGAGAAAACCAAAAATAGCGTTCCGGTGGCAGAAACCGTTAGCTAATTCCTCTCCGCCCCGGAGAGATAATATGATGGCAGCGTAATAATGCAGAAAAAGGACTTTCACTGCATTATTAAATAATAAAGACCTCAGGAATACACATGATTGAATTAGAAGATGCGGTAATGGAAATTATCGTTAATGCGGGACAGTCACGCTCATTATGTTTTGAAGCGCTACATGCGGCCCGAACCGGAAATATCGACGAAGCGCGTTTACTGTTAAATGAAGCCGACGGTTACGCCCGTCGGGCGCATCAGATGCAGACCCAGCTCATCGAGCAGGATGCCGGTGAAGCACGTCAGCCTATGACGCTGATTATGGTGCATGCCCAGGATCATCTGATGAATTCGCTGCTGGCCCGCGAGTTCTCAGAAGAATTAATCCATCTGTACCAGCGTTAATTAATATGGAATAACGCCTGCGAGAATATTATTCTCCGGCGTCGCTGTACCCTAAAAAACAAATCAGCTTATTTTGGCTATATATTTTAGCCAGAATGGGATGGTTATTATCTGAAATATATTAATTATTAAAGCGAGATAACCATGAATACTGTGAAAAAACTGCCTTTAGCCATGGCGGTTGTCGCCGCGCTGTGCCCAATTTCCGTAATGGCGCAAGAATTTACTCAGGAACAGATCGACGCCATCGTCGCCAAGGCCGTTGATAAAGCGCTGGCCGAACGCCAGGCGAAAATCGACGCCGCGGCCGACAAAAAGGTCGACGTGATCACCAACCCGCAGACCACCGCCGCCTCGCCGGATATGGCCATTCCGTTCGGCCTCAAGTTCAGCGGCTACGCCCGCTATGGCGCCCACTTCCAGACCGGCGACCAGAAATATGTCGGCGTCGACGGCTCCTATAACGGCGCCTCGGCGATCGGCCGCCTGGGCAACGAAAGCAACGGCGGCGAATTCCAGATCAGCAAGGCCTTCAAAAGCGCGCAGGGGGCTATCTGGGATCTTAACGTGATGTTCGACCACTGGAGCGACGAGGTTAACCTGAAGAAGGCCTACGTCGGCGTCACCAACGTGCTCGACTCCAACCCCAACGCCTATCTCTGGGCCGGCCGCGACTTCCACCAGCGTCCGCAACAGGGGATCAACGACTACTTCTGGATGAACCACGACGGCCAGGGCGCCGGGGTGAAGAACTTTGATATCGGCGGCGTGCAGTTCGACGTGGCGGCGGTGTCGCAGGTGAAATCCTGTAGCCCGGAAGTGATGGCCGACGAGACCAACCCGTCGCGCATCACCTGTACCGGCAGCTCCGACACCGGCGACAACGGCCACTACGCGCTGACCACCAAAACCCACAACATCAAGGCCGGGCCGATCGACGTCGAGGTGTACGCCAACTACGGCTTTGATTCAAAGGCGGTGGACAGCGACGCGCGCCTCGAAGCCTGGCAGGGCGGGCTGGTGCTGAGCCACACCAACGACAGCGGGGTGAACAAGGTGATCCTGCGCTACTCCGACAACTCGGATAACAGCGTCTACAACAAAACCGACGACCTGACCACGGTCTACGCCAGCTTCGAGGGCAGCCATAAGTTCACTCAGCAGGCGCAGGTGGAATATCTGCTGGCCTTCCACGACTACGACAACGGCAGGGACAACACCGACAACCGTAAAAACTACGGCGCCATCGTGCGGCCGATGTATTTCTGGAACGACGTGCACTCCACCTGGCTGGAAGCGGGCTACCAGCGCGTGGACTACGACCAGGGCGGGAATAACCACGGCTGGAAGCTGACGCTGTCGCAGAACATCGCCATCGGCATGGGGCCGGAGTTCCGTCCGATGCTGCGCTTCTACGTGACCGGCGGCCAGGTGGACAATGAGCATACCGCGAAGGTCAACGGCACCCAGGACCAGCAGCTGGATTCGCTGAACGTCGGCGGGATGTTTGAGGCGTGGTTCTGATGCGAGAGCGTTGTTGAAGGAGCGTTCCCGGCTGGCGCTACGCTTAGCCGGGCTACGACTGGTGCGCTCCATTTATGCCGGATGGCGGCATACATGCCTTATCCGGCCTGCGTTCCTTCCTGCGGGCTCCCCCCGTAGGCCCGGCAAGCGCAGCGCCGCCGGGCAGGACACTTCAAGCTCCATACCTGTGGTTGTGCCGGATGGCCGCATCAATGCCTTATCCGGCCTACGTTCCGGAGGAGGCCTGCGGGATCCCCCCAGGCCCGGCAGGCGCAGCGCCGCCGGGCGGTCTGGCGCCAGCCCCGCATGACGACATCCACTCTTTATCTCTGACACAAACGACGGGCGATACGCTCCAGCTTCATCATCAACAGCAGCGTGACGCCCACCAGAACGATGGTCAGCGCCGAGCCATCGGCGATATTACCGCGATCGGTCAGGCTGAAAATGGTCACCGGCAGCGTCGTCCAGCCCGGCGGATAGATCATCACCGTCGCCCCCAACTCCCCCATCGACAGCGATAAACTCAGCGCCAGCGCCGAGATCATCCACGGCGTCATCAGCGGCAGCGTCACATGGCGCAGGCGGTACCACGGTGAAGCGCCCAGGCTGGAGGCGACGTTTTCAATATCAGCGGAAATCCGCGCCAGGCCGGTCGTTACGTTGCTGAAGGTAAAGGCCGAGATCAGCACGAAATGCGCCGCCAGGACGATAAAGAAGGTGCCGTTCATCTGCAGCGGCCCCTGGCTGAAGGCCACCAGAATGCCCAGTCCCACGGAAACCGAGGGGATGGCGCTGGGCAGATAAAACATCAGCCCAAGATATTTCTGCAGCTTCGCGCCAGTCTGGCGCAGCGCCAGCGCCGCCCACATCCCGCACAGCAGCGCCAGCAGGCTGGCGCAGAAGCCCACCACCAGGCTGGAAAACAGCGAATCCCACGCCGCCCCGCGAAACGCGTTAACAAAGTGGGCAAAGGTAAAGCCGGAGGGCAGCAGGCCGTTCCATTGTTTACTCAGGCTGGAGAGTAAAATCACCGCCAGCGGCAGCAGGAAAACGCCGGCAAAAAGCGTCACCGCCAGCACGCCCGCCGCCGCGCGGCCTTTACGCGACCAAATCAACATCGTTAACTCCTTACGCCAGTGCGCACCGCCGCCAGCCGATAGAGCATAAACAGCCCCAGCGACAGCAAAATATTGATCAGCGCAATCATGCAGGCCACGCTGTAATCCGACTCCAGAATCGCCTTGCTGTAGACCATCATCGGCAGGGTATTGACCCCTTTGGCGCCAATAAACAGCACGATACCGAACTCGTTAGTGGTCAATAACAGGCACAGGCTGCCCCCCGCCATCAGCGCCGGCAGCGCCGCCGGGAAGATAACCTGGGTAATCACCCGTAACGGATGAGCGCCGAGAATACTCGCCGCTTCCAGCTGGCTCTTATCTATCTGCCGCAGTCCCGCCATCAGCGGGCGCATCACCAGCGGCGTAAACACGGTAATCTCCGCCAGAATCACGCCGTTAATCGAATAGAGGAAGTCTACCGGCGGCAGTTCAAAAGCAAACAGCGCCATCAGGGTGCCGTTGAGCAGCCCCGCCGAGCCGTAAATAAAGGTGAACGCGAGAGTGATAAGAAAGGTCGGCAGCGCAATAAAAGTATCAATGACCCGGCCCACCAGTTGGCTGCCGGGGAACGGAATAAATACCAGAATCAGCGCCAGGACGCTGCCAAGCACCAGGCAGCCAAGGGTGGCGAACACCGCAATCTGTAAGGTATTGAGCAGCGCGCCAATAAAGCGTTTTGAGTCAATCACCTGCCAGAAGGTCTCAAGGCTCAGATTGCCGCTGGCGTCGCGAAGCGCCTGTTCGGCGATCAACAGCAGCGGATAGAAAAACAGCGTCGCCAGCACCAGCAGCGGCAACGCCAGCCACAGGTAAGGGCGCAGGTTTCGCGCCGGACGCGCAAGCGTGAGGGTTTGCGCCATCATTGCACCTCGATCAGAACCGCATCGCCAGGTTCGAAGTAGAGCGCCAGCTTGTCCCCCGCGCGCGGCAGTGGGTTGACCTGAGTCATGACGATCCGCACCGCTTCGCCCGCGACGTCGCACAGCAGATGCGTCAGATCGCCCTGCCAGTGCACCGACATCAGGGTGGCGTTGAGGCGATTACTGGTTGCCGATCGCGGCGCCAGGCTCATGTGCTGCGGGCGAATGCATAACAGCTTATTGTTGCCATGCAGGCCGCCCCGGCTGAAGGCGTTAATCAGGCCGCCGCCGCAGCTTACGCTAACCAGCCCCGGCTCGGGGCTGTCTTTCAGCGCCGTCGCCTGCAGGATATTGGCGCGGCCGAGGAATTCGGCGCTAAAGCGGTTCGGCGGATAGTGGTACAGCTCGTGCGTTTCACCGTGGGCGATCAGCGACCCGTCTTTCATAATGCCGATTTTGTCCGCCAGGGTCAGCGCTTCGGTCTGATCGTGGGTAACGTAGAGGATGGTCAGCTCCGGCAGTTCGCGGTGCAGACGGGCAATCTCTTCCACCATGTTATGGCGAATTTGCGCGTCCAGCGCCGACAGTGGTTCATCAAGCAGTAACACCCGAGGACGCACGGCAATCGCGCGGGCTATCGCCACGCGCTGCTGCTGGCCGCCGGAAAGCTGATGCGGATAGCGGGTGGCGTAGTCCGCCATACCGACGATTTTTAAGGCTTCGGTCACCCGCCCGGCGATAAGCCCCCTGGGCTGCTTTTGCGCCCGCAGGCCGAAGGCGACGTTGTCTTCCACCTTCATATGAGGAAACAGCGCGTAGTTCTGCACCACCATCGCCAGCCCGCGCTGGTAAGGCGGCAGGTGGGTGACGTCCGTGTCGCCGATCAGGATCCGCCCGCCAGCCGGTTGCACAAAACCGGCAATCGCCCGCAGCACGGTGGTTTTCCCGGAACCGGAAGGGCCAATCAGCGCCAGCACTTCACCGGGCTCAATGGTCAATGACAGCGGTTTTAAGACCACGTTGCCGTGGTAGGAAACGCGCAGCGAGTCCAGGGTGATCCCGGAGGTCCCCGCCAGCGACGGGGAAGAGATGACGGTGGTTTTCATTAACATCAGGCTTACTCGCTATCGGTCACTTTATGCCAGCGGGCGATATCCGCCGAGAGAGAAACCGCGACGTCGTCCCAGTTGGGTTCCCAGCGCTTCACGCCGTCGAGCGCCGCCTGCGCTGCCTTAAAGTTAGCGTCATCCGGCGCCACGTCGTTGCGCACCGGTAAGCCCCAGGAGCGCGCGCTGACGCTGGATTGCGCCGGTTTATCCAGCAGGAAATTAATCAGCTTCTTGCCGTTTTCGCTGTTCGGTCCGTTCTGCACCAGCCCGATGGTGTAGGGCAGCGCCAGCGCGCTGCGCTCGCCTTTGTCGTCCGCCGGCCAGAAGATTTTGACGTTCGGGTTACGCGCCATCTGCGACAGGTTCATCTGCAGATCGCCGTTGGCGACGTACAGCTCGCCTTTGTTGACCAGCGCCGTCAGCTTGCCGGTGGAGGCCGATGGGCCGACGTTATTGGCCTGCAGCTTGCCCAGATACTCGAAGCCGGCATCTTTGCCGCCAAGGCTGTGGAAGGCCTGCAGCATCACCGCGGTGCCGTCCCCCGCCTGGCCCGGCGTGGAGTACTGCAGCTTATTCTTAAAGCGGCTATCCAGCAGATCCTGCCAGCTGGCCGGCGCGGTTTTCAGCAACTGGCCGTTATAGATGAAGGTCAGATAGTTGTTCACCAGCGGCGAATAGCGGTCATTGGCGCCGGGGATCTGCGCGCTGCCCTGTGGGGTAAAGGTGGCCAGCAGCTGCTCTTTCGCGGCGCGCTGGATAAACGGCGGCACCGTGACCAGTACATCGGCCTGCGGATTGGTGCGCTCCTTCGCCAGACGCTCGACGATCGCGCCAGAGCCGCCTTCCACATACTGCACTTTGATACCCGTCGCTTTGGTGAAGGCGTCGAACTGGCTCTGATACCAGCTATTATCGCCGTCATGCAGGCCGTCGGCGGAGTAAACCGTGACGACGCCGTCCGCCCAAACCGGGGAGCTGGTCAGCGCGAACAGGGACAGCAGAGCAAGTCGGGAGAGTTTCATCGTGTTAGCCTCATCGCAGTTAGTTGTTCTGGTGTAGACCAGATTTGCGTTCACGCTACCGAGGGTTTATGACAAAACGATGAAAGAAGTGTGTCGAAAGAGTTAAAGCGAAGGGGATACGTCGCCCCCGGTTAACGCTGACGCCACCGGGGATACGGGAAGGGTTAATACAATAAAATCAATGGGTATCGACTTCGATCCGCAGGCTGTCATGCCGCCAGTATTCGATATCGTAATCAAGAATACGCCCGTGCTGATCGTAATTCAGCCTGCGCAGCAGCAGCGCCGGGCGCCCCTCCATCACCCCCAACGCCTCTGCGGCCTGCGGCGGCATGGAGGTGGGATAAAACGACAGATGCATACTGGTATAGATCAGGTCGTAGTGACTCTGATAAATCTCGGTCAGACTGCCGTTGAGATCGTGGCGCAGCAGCTCCGGCACCCGGGCCGGCAGGCAGTGGTTTTCGCAATAGCACACCGGACGCCCGTCGGCATAGCGCAGGCGGGTCAGCAGGTAGACCTGATCGAAGGGCTGCAGCGCCAGCGGCGCCATCACATCCAGCGGCACGGCGGTTAAGCGGCCATCAAGCAGCATCGTTTTCGGCTCACGTCCCTGTTCGAGACACAGCTTGTGGAAGTTGGTGTTCTGCGTCGGATCCAGCCACAGACGCTCCGGCGTCACAAACCAGCCGCGGCGGTCGGCGCGGTAGATCACGCCGCTGGCCTCCAGCTGCGCCAGGCTCTCGCGCACGGTGATACGGGTCGTGTTGAACAGCGCGCACAGCTCGCGCTCGGAAGGCAATTTATCGCCGCTTTTGAGGGCGCCGTTTTGAATACGCGCCTGCAGCTGCGCCTTAATCATCAGGTATTGCGGCATCTCGCCAGAGGGTGATTTCATGTTTACTCGCTGCCACGTTTGGTGCGCTCATTATACATAGCCAGATGAATTTTTTGTTGCAGCACCACATTTCCTTTGACCCTGCCCCGGCTTTGTCTCCATGATAAACACCAATCTGGTATAGACCAAATGGTGAGACAAATGACTTCACGGAATTACCTGCTGCTGACTCCCGGCCCGCTAACCACCTCCCGCACGGTGAAAGAGGCGATGTTGTTCGATAGCTGCACCTGGGATGATGATTACAATCTCGGCGTGGTACAGACCATTCGCCAGCAGCTGGTGCAGCTGGCCACCCCGGCCGACGGTTATACGGCGGTGCTGCTGCAGGGCAGCGGCAGTTACGCGGTCGAAGCGGTGCTCGGCAGCGTCATCGGCGAACAGGGCAAAGTGCTGATCGTCATCAATGGCGCCTATGGCGCGCGTATGATTGAGATGGCGCAGCTGATGGGCATCGCCTTTCATCCTTACGATTGCGGCGAAGTCGCCCGTCCGGACGCGGCGGCGATCGCGCGGATCCTGCGGGATGACCCGACGATCACCCATGTCGCGATGGTGCATAGCGAAACCACCACCGGCATGCTCAACCCGATCGAAGAGGTAGCCGCGCTGGCGAAGGAGTATGGCAAACGCTATATCGTCGATGCGATGAGCAGCTTCGGCGGCATTCCGCTGGATATCGCCGCGCTGAATATTGACTATCTGATAAGCTCCGCCAACAAATGCATTCAGGGCGTGCCGGGCTTCGCTTTCGTCATCGCCCGCGAATCGGAGCTGGCCACCTGCAAAGGCCGCTCGCGCTCGCTGTCGCTGGATCTTTACGCCCAGTGGCGCTGTATGGAGGATAACCACGGCAAGTGGCGCTTCACCTCACCGACCCATACCGTGCTGGCCTTCGCTCAGGCGCTGAAAGAACTGGCCCAGGAGGGCGGCGTCAGCGCCCGCCATCAGCGCTACAGCCACAATCAGCGCCGACTGGTCGCCGGAATGCGCGCGCTCGGCTTCCGGACGCTGCTTGATGACAGCCTGCACTCGCCGATCATTACCGCCTTTTATTCGCCGGACGCGCCGCAGTATCGCTTTCACACCTTCTACCAGAAGCTGAAAGATCAGGGCTTCGTTATCTATCCGGGCAAAGTGTCGCAAAGCGATTGCTTCCGCATCGGCAACATCGGCGAAGTCTACGACGCCGACATCACCGTCCTGCTGGCGGCCATTGACAACGCCATGTACTGGAAACAATAAGGAACCGCCATGAACCGTATCACCGCACTCATCCTCGACTGGGCCGGCACCACCGTGGACTTCGGCTCCTTCGCGCCGACGCAAATTTTCGTCGAGGCCTTCCGCCAGGCCTTCGATATTGAGCTCACCCTTGAAGAGGCCCGCGTGCCGATGGGGCTTGGCAAATGGCAGCACATTGAGGCGCTGGGCAAACTGCCGTCGGTCGATAGCCGCTGGCAGGCGAAATTTGGTCGGCCAATGACGGCTGCTGATATTGATGCGATATACGCCGCGTTTATGCCGCTGCAAATCGCTAAGGTTGTCGATTTTTCCGCTCCGATCGCCGGCGTGGTCGACACCCTCGCCGCGCTGCGCGCCGACGGACTGAAGATCGGCTCCTGCTCGGGCTATCCGCGTCCGGTGATGGAAAAGCTGGTTCCAGCCGCCGCCGCGCAGGGCTATGCCCCGGACCACTGGGTCGCCACCGATGACCTTGCCGCCGGCGGGCGTCCCGGGCCGTGGATGGCGCTGCAGAACGTAATTGCCCTTGGCATAGACGATGTGGCCCACTGCGTGAAGGTCGATGACGCCGCACCGGGCATCAGCGAAGGGTTACATGCCGGGATGTGGAGCGTCGGCCTGGCGGTGTCCGGTAACGAATTCGGCGCTACCTGGGAGGCGTACCAGGCGATGTCGAAAGAGGAAATCGCCACCCGTCGCGAGCGGGCGGCAGGCAAGCTGTATGCCGCCGGGGCGCATTATGTGGTTGATACCCTGGCGGACCTGCCGGAAGTGATCGCCGACATCAACGCCCGGCTGGCAAAAGGCGAACGGCCTTAAGCGGGTGAATTCACCTTCACTTTGGCCGCCACCAACAGGCCGGTAAACAGCATTAATACCCCTGACAACACCAGCGGCGACAGCAGCCCTAAGTGGTCAAGCGCAATGCCGCCGACCGCGGCGCCGCAGGTGTTGGCCAGCTGGATCACCGCCACCTGAATCGACCCGGCTTTTTCCGCCTGATCGGAGAGTGAACGGGTGATCCACGTTGACCACCCCACCGGGATCAAGGCGAACGCGAAGCCCCAGATAATTGCCACCGTCGAGGCGACGATTTTGCTTTCTCCCCACAGCACCAGCGCCGCCGCGCAGGCGGTCAACACCAGCGGCGCAATCGCCAGCGCCGCTTTCACCGAGCGTTTGAGCAGCACCGAGGAGAGCGACGTGCCGATGAAGCTGGCGATACCAAAGCTCAGCAGCACCAGCGTCAGGCCATCGACATCAAAGCCGGCGAGGGTCATGTAGACCGGGCGAATATAGGTAAAAAAGGCGAACTGTCCGGCAAAGGCCATGAAAATGGCGCACATGCCGGCCATCACCCCCGGCCGCTTCAGCAGGCCAAACATATTTTGCTGCTGAGCCGCCGATTCACCAGGCAGCGACGGCAGCGCTTTCAGCACCCAGAGCGTACACAGTACACCCATCACCGCCGCGCCGTTAAACACGTTGCGCCAGCCGATAAGCCCGCCAAGGAAACTGCCCAACGGGGCGGCGATCACCAGCGCGATGGATACCGCGCCGAAGATAATCGACAACGCTTTCGGCACCACGCGCATCGGCACCAGCCGCATGGTCAGCGAGGCTGACATCGCCCAGAAACCGCCGAGCGCCAGCCCCAGACAGGCGCGTCCCAGCAGCGACAGGGTGAAGCTATCGGCAAAGGACACCAACAGGCAGGAAAGGGTCAGCAGCAGCGAAAAGAGGATCACCACGTAGCGGCGATCGGTTTTGCCAATGACGGAAGTGATAAACAGGCTGGAAAACATCGCGACGAATGCCGTCGTCGTCACCGACTGCCCGGCCATCCCTTCGGAGATACCTAAATCCAGCGCCATCGGCGTCAGCAGACTGACCGGTAGAAATTCGACGGTAATCAGGCAGGCGACGCAGAAAGCAACCGCGAAGACCGCCGACCAGTTTGGTCGCGCGAGTTCGCGTGCATGGGGTTTGGCTTCATTTGAATAACTCATGAGTGACCTGCGAAGAAAGTGGCGGAAAGCTGCGCAGTGTAACATTTTGTTTGTGACGCATTTAACGTTTTCGCAACTCTTCTCGCTTTTCATGAAGTAATACAAAAGCGTAGTCTGTGAATATCGGCCTCGTCATTCTGCCGGATGGCGCTTACGCTTATCCGGCCTACAAGTGACGAGTGCGGAAACCGTAGGCCGGATAAGGCGCAGCCGCCATCCGGCACAAAAAGCGATGAACCCCAGGCCGAATAACTATGAGATCAGTGCAGCCAGTGCACGCCGTCTTCCGGGAGAAACAGGTCGTTATAGCGCTGCTGAAGGTTATGCAAATCGCTCATATCCGGATCCAGCTCGCGCAGAAACCCTTGCGCCAGGCGGATCTGCGCCTCGGTGATCGGCGCCGCTAAACGCGCTTTTTGCATCAGGCGATACCAGTAATGCAGGTTTTTTTCGCTGGCGTCGACAATTGCAACCTGCCAGATCAGCAGCACCTGGGCGGCGTTCTGCAGATGCGCTTCATTCGGCCGTTCAAGGTAACGCAAATACTCATTGCCGGCGGTTTTACCAAGCTGATCGATCATCGATTCCAGCGGGACGGGCGTGATGCCCAGGCGTTCGCTCAGGCGGCGGATCGCGCGGCGTGAATCAGAGGTAAGCACCCGAAATCCCACAACAAATACCACTACCAGGGTGGCCAGTCCTATCCAGATCATGCATCCTCTCATCCAATCGCAGCCTGACTATCATAATGGGAATTTGCCCGCTGTCGACTGTCGGACCTGGCATATTACGTAAGAAATAAAAAAGCCCGGCACAATGGCCGGGCAAGGTTACCAAATACCTGGTGAATCAGGCAGTCTGCAAAATACGGTTCTTTTTCTCGCGGCGAATTTTACGCTCTTCGAAGATAGCCACGATGGCCATCAGGCAGATACAGCCGATGGCGGCGGCGTCCAGCGCCGCAAAGGTGCCGGCCCAGCCGGTGAGGCCAAAGACCGGGGTGCCGTCGGCGATCATCCCGAGGCCCAGCTTGGCGAAGCTATCGCCGATAAGATAGGCGAAAGTGCCCTTGATCCCATCGGCGGCGCCGATCGCTTTTTTCGGTACGAAGCCAACGGCGGCAACGCCAATCAGCAGCTGCGGGCCAAACACCAGGAAGCCCAGCGCAAACAGCGAAGCCAGATAGACGTACTGATTGCTGGCATGTTGATAAACACCGAGAGTGGCGATAATCAGCGCCAGCGCGATGCAGGCCACCAGCGCGCGGCGGCCGTTGGCCAGGTCCGACAGCCAGCCCCACAGCAGCGTGCCAACCAGGGCGCCGACCTCAAACAGGGTAAACCCCTGAATCGCCACCTCTTTCGACAGCTTCAGCTCCTGGAAGGCATACACGGTGGACCATTGATCGATACCGATACGCACCACGTAGAGGAAGATGTTGGAGAAGCACAGCAGCCAGATCACTTTGTTTTTCAGCACGTACTCAACAAAGATCTGCCACTTGGTCATCGCGTTTTCTTCGGTCTCTTTATCCTCTTCGCTGATCGCTTCGCCAAACAGCTCCTCCGCCGTGCCGAGGCCGTAGGATTCCGGCGAGTCGCTACCGTAGCGCAGGCCAATAAAGCCGACGATCAGCGCAATAATCGACGGGAAGATAAACATGCCGATCACGTGGCCGTCGAACAGATAGTTGGCGCCAAACAGCGCCACGCCCGCCGCGCCGGCGCCGCCGAGGTTGTGAGAGATATTCCAGAAGCCGAGGAAGGTGCCGCGTTTACGTCGTGGCGTCCATTTGGTGATGGTGGAATAGCTGCACGAGCCGCCGGTGCTCTGGAAGAAGCCGCTTAGCGCATAGAAGGCGATCATCAGGAACAGGCTGGTGGAACCCGCACCCATACTGGCGCTAAAGCCCAGCATGCAGATGGCGGAGAGGATCAGCATAAACGGCAGGAACTGCTTGGTGTTTTTGCCATCGGCATAGTAGGAAACCAGGGTTTTCCCTACGCCGTAGGTAATGGAGAAGCCCAGGCCAATCATCCCCAGCTGGGTCATGCTCAACCCGTAGGTGGAGATCATGTCGTTCTGCGCAATATTAAAGTTCTTGCGGATCAGGTACATGGTCAGGTAGCCAATGAAGACCACCAGATAGGACTGCATGAAAGGTTTGAACCACATTTTGCGCCGCACGTCGAGCGGCAGATCCAGGGTCGGCTTACGAACCTGATTCAGAAAGGCCAGCATGGGTATCTCCTGAGCTGATTTTTTATGCCTGCGTCATAGCCAGGCATTGTAAAAATCAGCGCGCCGTCTGGCCTGAGACGGCGTCCAGGTGAAACCGGGAAAATTTCTTAGTTTTGCCCCATTCGCGGCGAAAGAGTGAGATGCATCACGCTTCACTGGCGGCGCGCGGCGCCTGCGCGTTTAAGAACGGCAGCAGCAGCAGCGCGGAAATGCCGGCGGCAATCGCGATCGCCACGAAGAATCCGGTCCAGTGCCAGATATCCATTACCTGCGCCAGCGGCCAGCCGGAAAGCGACGCGCCAAGATATGCGAACAGGCCGACAAACCCGGTAGCCGCCCCGGCGGCCTCTTTATGCGAACACTCCGCCGCCGCCATGCCGATCAGCATCTGCGGGCCGAAGACAAAGAAACCGGTGGTGAAGAAGCAGGCCGCCTGCATCACGTAGCTGGCGAACGGCATCAGCCACAGGCCGCCAACCGACAGCAAAATGCCGGCGGCGAAGATCAGGTTCATCGGTCCGCGATTGCCGTTAAACAGCTTATCCGAGCCCCACCCCGCCACCAGCGCGCCGATAAATCCGCCCAGCTCGAACATGGTCACCGCCGAGTTAGCGGTCACCAGATCGACGCCAAGCGTCTCCGACATATACAGATTGCCCCAGTCGTTAATCGCCGCCCGCACCACGTACACCAGCACATAGCACAGCGACAGCAGCCAGATATAGGGGTTTGCCAGCACGTATCGGGTGAGGATCTCTTTGCGCGTCAGCCCGGCGCCCTCCTGCTGCTGGGCAATCTCCAGCGCATCGTGACGCCAGTCGCCCACGGCGGGTAGCCCCACCGCCTGCGGACGATCGCGCAGCCGCCAGCACAGATATAATCCGGCGAGGATCGCCAGGCCGCCGGCGATGGTCATCCCCGCGCGCCAGCCGTAATGTAGCGCCGCCGCTCCCACCACCATCGGGATCAGCGCGCCGCCAACGTTATGCGCCGTATTCCACAGCGCCCACCAGCCGCCGCGTTCGGTGCGTGAATACCAGGCCGTCAGCAGCCGGGCGCAGACCGGCGAGCCCCACCCCTGAAAGAAGGCGTTCAGTGCCCACAGCAGGGCGAAGGCCCACAGTGAGGAAGAAAAACCGAACAGAATATTCACCACCCCGGTGGCGATAAGCCCCAACCCCATAAAATAGCGGGCATCGGAGCGGTCGCTGACGATACCGGAGAAAAATTTCGACAGTCCGTAGGTGATGTAAAACAGCGTGGCCAGCAGACCGATATCGCTGCGGGTCAGCACGTTGCTGGCGAGAATGTCAGGCACCGCGGCGTTAAAGCTTTTGCGGGTGAAATAGAACAGCGCGTAGCCCAGCCAGATGGTCAACAGGATATGGCGGCGCCAGTAGCGATAACGCGCATCAAGCTCGCGTTTATCGCTAATCGGCGCAGCGTCAGGCGGGGCTTTTAAAAAGGCGAACATCAGCGATCCTCTCAGGCGTAACGCAGCGGTAGATTGACGCACACCCGGGTACCGTGGGTGCAGGAGATCGTCAGCGTGCCCCCCAGGGCGGTCACGCGCTCGCGCATGCCGGTCAGACCGAATCCCTGCGCGCTGGATCCCGGCGGCAGGCCGCAGCCGTCATCCTCCAGCACCAGCATCAGACGCTCCTCCTGCTGCCAGCCCTGCAGGGTCACGGCGCTGGCGCTGGCGTGCTTGACGATATTGTTCAGTCCCTCCTGGCAGACGCGGAACAGGGTCACGCGCTGGTTTTCGCTCAGTCCCGCCTCGTTAATCCGCCAGTCGAGATGGCTGACAATGCCGCGGTCCTCCAGCTCCATCTCGCGCATCAGAGAACGTACCGCCTGCTCCAGCGGCAGGTCGTCAAGCTGGCGCGGACGCAGGCGGCCCAGCAGGCGACGCACCGAGTCGTAAACCCCCAGCGAGAGGTGTTCAATCAGCTGGCCGCTCTGGCGAACGCTGGCGTTGTCCGGCGCCAGCCGCTGGACGATCCCCGCCTGGGTGCGTATTGCGGTGATGGTCTGGCCGATATCATCATGGAGCTCGCGCGCGACGTCGCGGCGCACGCTCTCTTCGGTCTCCAGCAGGCGATCCGCCAGACGACGATTACGCGCCAGCTCGTTCTGTAGCGACTGGTTAAGCTCGCGCAATCGCTGGATCCCCGCCCCCAGCAGCAGTCCGGTGAGGCTCTGCGCCAGCAGCGAAAGCAGGAGATCGACGGGGTGATCGTGCCAGGTCTGGCTGGCAATCAGGGCGATAGCGTTCATCAATGTGGCGATCAGCGCGCCCTGCCAGCCGTAGTGCCAGGCGAGGGCGATAATCGGCAGCGCAAGGCAAAACGGGGTAAAGCGGGAGAGCTCAGCGGGCAGCCCAAGCTGCAGCCACAGGCTAATGGTGAATAACAACAGATACCAGATCAGATGCCGCCCGCGCCAGTTTACCGGCTGCGCCACCAGCGACGGCCCCAGGGGCCGCCAGACGGTGCTGGTGAGGTAGTGCCAGAACACCAGACAGGTCGGCGCCAGAGTCAGGCCGCCGGTGAGCGTCAACAGCAGGGCGTTAAGACCCTCGTCCCCCTCCGCCAGCCAGGGCAGCGATTGCAGCAGCGCGGCGGCCATTAACGCCCCGCCCTGACGCAGAAGCGTCAGCCAGTCGCGCTGCTGGCGATATCGCGAGATCAGCGCCACCGGCAGGAGGGTCAGCAGGCTTCCGGTCATCAATATTATCGGGTGCGCCAGCGCTACTTCCTGCGCCAGCCAGAAGATCAGCAGCCACTCGGTTCCCAGCAGCACCGGCCAGTAGCCGCGCGGGCACTGCAGCATCAGCCCCAAACGCAGGCCGAAGGGGAACAGCAGCACCGCCAGATCGGCGCGCTCCACCAGATGCAGGCTGATGCTCCACAGACAAAACCAGGCGGCGGCGAAGATAAAGGCGCAGCCGATCACCGACAGCAGGCGCGGGAGTATGGTCTTCATTGCCAGCTGTCAAACATACGGCGCGCCAGCTCGACGTCATTGTTGACGCCCAGCTTTTCCAGCAGGTTAGCGCGGTGAACGTGGACGGTTTTCGGCGACAGTCCGAGCTCAGCGGCGATCTCTTTCACCGCCATGCCCTCCGCTAGCTTTTCCGCCACCTGACGTTCGCGTTTGGTGAGCGGATCCTGGCGCCCGGCGGCCAGCTTCATGGCGATATCCGGTGTGAGATAGCAGCCGCCCGCCGCCACCGTGCGCACCGCGGCGATAAGTTCGTCCGGGCTGCAGCGTTTCGACAGAAAGCCCCGCGCGCCGGCGTTAAGCGCCTGCTCGACCAGCGCCGGGCTGTCGTGCACCGACAGCATGATGGTCGCCATCCCCTTCGGCAGCTGGCTGAGCAGCGCCAGCCCGGAAATATCCGGCATTGAGATATCGCAGATACAGACCTGAACGCCGCGCCCCGGCAACCCCGCCAGCGCCTCGCGGCCGCTGCCGAATTCGGCGACAACCTGAAAATCAGTTTCCAGCCCCAGCAGCTGAGCAAAGCCGGAGCGGACAATCAAATGATCGTCAATAAGGGCGATGGTGGTCATGATAGGGTCCTGGTGCCTGAGGCGACAAAGCGCTGTGTCCGTAGGCCGGATAAGCGCAGCGCCATCCGGCAAAGGCGCTTACCTTAACCATAAGCACCTTACCGTTCAAGCCTTGCGCGATTTACTCGAAGAACACCGCAATTTTGTTAAACATGGTGGGATCGGACTGGTTACGCGCCACTTTGGTGACATCTTCCAGCTTTTCAATCTGGCTAATCATCTGCCCGAGACGCTGATCGTCGTTCACCAGCAGCCAGATGCGGCTGTGTTCGCTGCCCTGAATCGGTAGACAAAGAATACCTTCGACGTTAAAGGCGCGGCGGGCAAAAAGCCCGCAGACGTGGGTCATGACGCCGGGGTGGTTGCGGACGGTGAGTTCCAGAATGACGTTATCACAGTGTTTTTGCATGGCTTATTCCCCCACCATTTCAGTATTGGCCGCACCCGGCGGTACCATCGGATACACTTTCTGCTGCGCGTCGATGCGCACGTGAATCAGCGCCGGGCCCGGACGAGCGATGATCGCCTGCAGCGCCGCCTGCGGATCGGCTTCGTTATTTAAATCACAGGTTTGCAGGCCAAAACCGGCGGCAATCTGCATAAAGTTAATCATCCCCGGATAAGTGGCGGCAAAAACGCCCTGCTGATAAAACAGGCTCTGCTGCTGATGCACCAGCCCCAGCGCTTCGTTGTTCAGCAGGATAATTTTTACATCCAGTTGATTTTCAGCGGCGGTAGCCATCTCCTGAATATTCATCATCAGGCTGCCGTCGCCGGAGAAGCAGATAACCTTGCGCTGCGGATTCGCCAGCGCCGCGCCGATCGCCGCCGGCAGGCCGAAGCCCATGGTGCCGAGGCCGCCGGAGGTCAGCCACTGGCGCGGACGGTTGAGCGGGTAGGCCTGCGCCGTCCACATCTGGTGCTGGCCAACGTCGGTAGTGATGATCGCTTCATCATCCACGCAGGCGGCCACGGCGTTAATCAGGCCGTAATGGGAAAGCGGGTCGCTTTCCTGCGGGATGGCGCAAGGGAATTCGCGCTGCAAGTCGGCCACCAGCTGGCGCCATTCCTCGCGCGGCTGCGCCTCAATCTGCGGGTTCAGCTGGGCTAAGACTTCCGCCACATCGCCCTGAATCGCCACGTGCGGTTGCTTGATTTTGCCCAGCTCGGCGCGGTCGATATCGACGTGGATAATCTTCGCGTTCGGGCAGAACTGCTCGGTCTTGCCAATCGCCCGGTCATCAAAACGCGCGCCTAAAACAATCAGTAAATCCGCTTCCTGCAGAATGAAGTTGGTGCTGCGCGCGCCGTGCATCCCCAGCATCCCCAGCGACAGCGGGTGCGCCTTCGGCAGCATGCCCAGCGCCATCAGGGTCATGGTGGTCGGCAGATTGGCTTTTTCCGCCAGCTCACGGATCTCCTGCGGCGCGTTAATCACCCCGCCGCCCAGATAGAGCACCGGACGCTTCGCCGCATTGATCATCGCCGCCGCTTCGCGCACGCTTTCGGGGGCGAATGCCGGCGGAGCGGCGCGCTCGCCCGGTTCCGGCAACGTTTCCAGCTCAATGGTCGCCGACTGTACGTCCTTAGGAATGTCTATCCACACCGGCCCGGGACGCCCGGACTGAGCAATACGGAAGGCGTCGCTGATCACCTGCGGCAGCTCAGCGATGTCGCGCACCAGATAGTTATGTTTGGTGATGGGGATAGAGATGCCGTAGGTGTCCACTTCCTGGAAGGCGTCGGTGCCAATCATCGATGCCGGCACCTGGCCGGTGATGCAGACCAATGGAATCGAATCCAGGCGGGCATCGGCGATCGCCGTCACCAGGTTCGTCGCCCCCGGGCCGCTGCAGGCCATACAGACCGCTGGTTTGCCTTCGGTACGCGCCATCCCCTGGGCGATAAAGCCCGCGCCCTGCTCGTGGCGCGCCAGGATGTGGCGGATCTGCGTGCTCTGGCTTAAGGCATCGTAAATAGGCAGGATGGAGCCGCCCGGAATGCCGCTAACCATAGTGATACCCTGGCGTTCCAGTAAATGAACAACCAGCTGCGCGCCGGTAAAGCGCATTGTGTTTGATGTGGTGCCCGAACTTGCCATGCTCCAGTCCTTTTCTTCTGGGCCGACTTTACCGGGGGGCTCGCCAACAAAAAACCCCGCTCGGTTTGCGCCGGCGGGGTTTGGAATTCGTGTTGTTCCGGACCCTACGGCGCATTGCCGACGACGACCACCACAGACACGACGACCACCGCGGCTGGCGCGGTTTTTAGTAGGGTCGAAGCGATCAGGGTTGCGTTCATTAGGGACCTGTTGTGTCGAAAAATAAGCTGAATTTATACAAACACAGGTTTTACGTTTTCACAATGGATTTATTTTCATCCACGAAAATTTGCGCGAAAGATCACAGTTCGGCGCAAAAGGGCAGAAAACAAAAAACCCCGCCGGAGCGAGGTTTTTATCAGTATGGTTACAGGTGGTAGCCGCAAGCACACTGTATTACGTCAACGCCAAAAGTATACGCGATCGCTGCAGTTCGCGCAATTTAAGGTCGCTTTTTCTCTGTCATAGAGTATGGGCGAGAGCGGCTGATTTGTCCAAAAAATACTGTTCATCCATACAGTATTTATCTATACTGGGTGTGTTCATGGTGTGCCATTCGGGGGCCGCAAGTTTGACCGGCGCAACGAAGTCCTGGCTGAAACGGGTGGTGCCGTCAGTGCCTTAACCCCGAGAGAGCACACTGTGTTACGTCAACAACGTGCAGTCACTGGTCCGCGCGGCAACGCGTGGTTCAGCGCTGCGCACCCCTGTCGTTGCTGGCGGCGGGCCGGGAAGCCGTCCACGGAAGGAGCAATCATTGGCCAGGGCGACGCCGCCGGCGACAGGCAGGGATAAGCTGGCAACAGGCAGCGGAAAGGTACGTCAGCTTATTGTGCTCCTTAACCACAGGAGACGCGCGTATGGGCGGAATGGATATTATTATTTTAATCCTGAAACTCATGGTTGCTGTGTTGCAACTACTTGATGCAGTCCTGAAACAGTTCCGCTGATTCAGGTTCAAGTCGCACCTGAGGGGGGCGGGAAACCGCCCCCCTGCAGGCGCCCGCCGGGCGTCCCGGGATGACTTGATGGAGGAAGCTATGCCACCCCTGTTAATTGCCGCCACGACGCCGGATGCCCCGGGGTTCGCGGCGCTGCGCACCGAAAGCCTTGAACAGCATTTCAATATGCTGCGCCGCCTGGCGGAAAACTGGCAGAGCGGCAAAAACCGCTTTACCGCGCCGGGCGAAACGCTGCTGGGCGCCTTTGTGAACCACCAGCTGGTTGGGGTATGCGGCATCAATAGCGATCCCTTCAGCCCGCAGCCGCGGGCCGGGCGTATTCGCCATCTCTACATCAGCGAGCGCTACCGCCGCCGGGGGATCGGCCAGCAGCTGCTGGTCTCGGTTATCACCCACTCCAGCGCCTGGTTTGATTTTCTGAACACCCACGCCCCGGCGCAGGCCTGGCCCTTTTATGAAAGACTTGGCTTTCGCCCGGTGTACGATGAACCGCGGGTGACGCATCGCCTGTTTTGTTCGCTGTAGCCCCCGCTGGCTGGCAGCGCGGGCGCGTGTTACAGTCCGGTGACCTTCACTGTTGAACCTGTCTGCGATGACCATCACCGTATTCTGCATTTTGCTGTTCGCCGCCCTGCTGCACGCCAGCTGGAACGCTATTGTCAAAGCCAGCGGCGATAAAATGTACGCGGCGATCGGCGTCAGCGGCTCGGCCGCGCTGATCGCGCTGGTGATGCTGCCCTTTTCCCCGCAGCCAACGCTTGCCAGCGCCCCCTATCTGCTGGCGTCGTGCGCGTTACAGGTGGTGTATACGGTGCTGGTGGCGAAGACCTATCAGGTGTCGGATATGAGCCAGACCTATCCGCTGATGCGGGGAACTGCCCCATTGCTGGTGGCGGCGATAAGCGTGCTGTTTCTCGGCGATCGTTTGTCGCCGCTGGCCTGGCTGGGCATCGGCGTCATCTGCCTGGCTATTCTGGCGATGGCCTTTAACGGCCGCGCCAGCTCGCGCAAAGGCATCGTGCTGGCGCTGATCAACGCCTGCTTCATCGCCGGCTATACGCTGGTGGACGGCACCGGCGTCCGACTGGCGGGCTCGGCGCTGGGCTACACCCTGTGGACCTTTTTTATGAACGGCTTCTGCCTGCTAAGCTGGGCAATGATGACCCGCCGCGCTGAAGCCAGCCGCTATCTGCGCCTGCACTGGCGAAAAGGTATCCTCGGCGGTATCGGCACCATGGGCTCCTACGGCCTGGCGCTGTGGGCGATGACCCAGGCGCCGCTGGCGGTGGTCGCCGCGCTGCGTGAAACCTCCATTTTGTTCGGCGCGCTGATCGCTTTTATCGTCCTGAAAGAGCAACTGATGCCGCTGCGCATCTTCGCCGCCTGCGGGATTGCCGCCGGGGCGATCCTCCTGCGCCTCGCTTAGCCTGCAATGGCAACATTAGTTGCCGTTCCTGTTTACATAACCTGCCTGGAATTCCCTCAACAATCGGCACTTTGCAGTTGTTCTGTCATTTTTATATGGTAGATTCCTCCATCGATTACGGGATGTGCCAGTCACATATTCTTCATTTCTCTTTACTCACAAAGTATTCATCGACATGAAACGGCATAAAAACTTCAATTTGTTGTTGATGCTGGTACTGCTGGTGGCCGTTGGCCAGATGGCGCAGACCATATATATTCCGGCCATCGCCGACATGGCGGTCGCGCTGAACGTTCGCGAAGGGGCGGTTCAAAGCGTGATGGCGGCCTACCTGCTGACCTACGGTATTTCACAGCTGTTTTACGGCCCGCTCTCCGACCGCATCGGTCGCCGCCCGGTGATCCTCGTCGGGATGTCGATTTTTATGCTGGCGACGCTGGTCGCCATGACCACCCATAGCCTGCCGGTGCTGATCGCCGCCAGCGCCATGCAAGGGATGGGCACCGGCGTCGGCGGCGTGATGGCACGCACCCTGCCCCGCGATCTGTACGAAGGCGCCCAGCTGCGTCATGCCAATAGCCTGTTAAATATGGGTATTCTGGTCAGCCCGCTGATTGCCCCGTTGCTCGGCGGCATCCTCGACACCCTGTGGAGCTGGCGCGCCTGTTACGCTTTCCTGCTGGTTCTGTGCGCCGGGGTGACCTTCAGCATGGCGAAATGGATGCCGGAAACGCGCCCGGAGGGCGCGCCGCGCACCAAACTTCTGGCCAGCTACAAAACGCTGTTCGGCACTGGCGCGTTTAACTGCTATCTGCTGATGCTGATCGGCGGCCTGGCGGGGATTGCGGTATTCGAAGCCTGTTCCGGCGTACTGATGGGCGCGGTGCTCGGCCTGAGCAGCATGGCGGTGAGTATTCTGTTTATTCTGCCGATCCCGGCGGCCTTCTTCGGCGCCTGGTTTGCCGGACGCCCGAACAAGCGTTTCCCGACACTGATGTGGCAATCGGTTATCTGCTGCCTGCTGGCGGGTCTGATGATGTGGATCCCGGGGCTGCTGGGCGTCATGACCGTCTGGACCCTGCTGGTGCCGGCGGCGCTGTTCTTCTTCGGCGCCGGCATGCTGTTCCCGCTGGCCACCAGCGGCGCGATGGAGCCATTCCCGTTCCTCGCCGGTACCGCCGGGGCGCTGGTTGGCGGCTTGCAGAATATCGGCTCCGGCGTACTGGCCTGGCTGTCGGCGATGATGCCGCAAAACGGTCAGGGCAGTCTCGGTCTGCTGATGATGCTGATGGGTCTGTTGATTCTGCTGTGCTGGCTGCCGCTGGCCTCGCGCTTTACCCACCATCAGCAGCCGGTCTAAGCGCCGCTTGGCGCTCCCCGGATAGCGGCTGACGCCTTATCCGGGCTACCTCCCGGTGGCTGCTTTTGTCTTATGTCAGGCTGTGCAGCCACTCGATAAAGGCGTCGATTTTCGGCCACTGGCGACCCGGCAGGGTGGTTACATAGTAGTGCTGGTGGCATTTCAGCGTCATATCGCCAAACGGGGCGATCAACTCCCCACTCTCCAGCCGCTTCTGCACCAGCCGCTTACGCCCCATCGCCACCCCGACATGATTCATCGCCGCAATCGTCGCTAAATCGGAACGATCGAAGCCAATCCCCGACGATGGCGGCAGTTCCACCGCAAACTGCTGCGCCCAGCTATACCACTCGTCGGTGCCGGAATCGTTGCTCCATGCCTGGCGGTCGTGGAGCAACGTACAGTGGCGCAGATTGCCCGGATTCGACATTAACTGCCGCTGTTGCGCGTAATTCGGCGTACATACCGGCACGATCGCCTCATCCATCAGAAAATGGTGACTCAGCTGCGACGACGGCGCATCATCAAAATAGATCGCCAGATCGATGCCCGTCCGCTGCAGGTTAACGTTCTCATTGCCGGTCAGCACGGTGAGGGAGATGGCCGGGTAACGGCGGGTAAAGTCACCCAGGGCCGGCACCAGCCAGCACTGGGCGATAGAGGGCCGCGAGTAGACCGTCAGACTGCCGGAGAGCTCCTGGTTTTTGATATCGAGGATCTCCTGATTGAGACCATCCAGCGACGACTTCAGCGCCCAGTAGACCCGCTTACCTTCACGCGTCAGCTCAACTTTGCGATGCGAGCGGACAAAGAGCAGGATCCCCAGCTCCTCTTCAAGTTGATTAATCCGGTGGCTGACGGCGCCAGGCGTGAGCGCCAGCTCGTCGGCGGCCAGGGCAAACGACTCGTGCCGAGCCGCCACCTCAAAGGTCGACAGCCTGGAGAGCTGCCAGCCGTTCAGCAACCGAGTACCTAAGGTTTTTAGCACATCCATCACGCGCTCCTGGCAAATACAGTGGCTGTTGATGATAAAAAAATCACGCCGGTTTTGCCGCAAAAGGGTGAGTTAATTTGACCCATAGCATATTTAATGGTCTGTTTTTGAGCTAAATCACCCATTTGATTCAATTCTCCTCACCCTAAAGCCCATTTTTATCGTTTGTCAGCCCATGACGATTCTCGCTTCAATAAGGCCAGATTATTCACAGGCGAGGTGGAATATGGGTTCGCAAGTCTGGGTTGTGAGCACGCTGCTGATCAGCATCGTGTTAATCGTCTTAACGATCGTCAAACTGAAGTTTCATCCATTTCTGGCGCTGCTGCTGGCGAGCTTTTTCGTCGGCGCGATGATGGGGATGGGCCCGCTGGAGATGGTCAACGCTATTGAGAGCGGCATTGGCGGTACGCTGGGCTTCCTTGCGGCGGTGATCGGTCTCGGCACCATTCTCGGCAAGATGATGGAGGTCTCCGGCGCGGCGGAGCGCATCGGCCTGACGCTGCAGCGCTGCCGCTGGCTGTCGGCGGACGTGATTATGGTGCTGGTCGGCCTGATCTGCGGCATCACGCTGTTTGTCGAAGTCGGCGTGGTCCTGCTGATCCCCCTGGCCTTCTCCATCGCCAAAAAAACCAATACCTCGCTACTGAAGCTGGCTATTCCGCTGTGTACCGCGCTGATGGCGGTGCACTGCGTGGTCCCCCCACATCCGGCGGCCCTGTTTGTCGCGAACAAACTGGGCGCCGATATCGGCACAGTGATTGTTTATGGCCTGCTGGTCGGTCTGATCGCCTCGCTGGTTGGCGGTCCGCTGTTTCTCAGAGCGTTAGGCAACCGCCTGCCGTACAAACCGGTTCCGGCCGAATTTGCCAACCTTGAGGTCCGCGAGGCGTCGACGCTGCCGTCACTCGGCGCCACGCTGTTTACCGTACTGCTGCCGATTGGCCTGATGCTGGTGAAAACCGTCGCCGAACTGAACATGGAGAAAGGCGGCACGCTGTATACGGTGCTGGAATTTATCGGCAACCCCATCACCGCGATGTTTATCGCCGTCTTTGTCGCCTATTACATGCTCGGCATTCGTCGGCAGATGGGGATGGGCGTCCTGCTGACCCATACGGAAAACGGCTTTGGGTCTATCGCCAACATCCTGCTGATTATCGGCGCAGGCGGCGCATTCAACGCGATTTTAAAATCCAGCGGCCTGGCCGATAGCCTGGCGGTGATCCTATCGAACCTCGACATGCATCCGATTCTGCTGGCCTGGCTGGTGGCGCTTATCCTGCACGCCGCCGTTGGCTCCGCCACCGTGGCGATGATGGGCGCTACCGCCATCGTTGCCCCGATGCTGCCGCTTTATCCCGGCGTCAGCCCGGAGATCATCGCCATTGCCATCGGTTCCGGCGCCATTGGCTGCACGATCGTCACCGATTCCCTGTTCTGGCTGGTAAAACAGTACTGCGGCGCCAGCCTCAGTGAAACGTTCAAGTACTACACGACGGCGACTTTTATCGCGTCGCTACTTGCACTGGCCGCCACCTTCCTGCTTTCTTTCATTATCTGAGCGCAAAGAGACGTATGATGAAACACGCTGACCTGACCACCTTAACCGCGACCTTCCCGCTTGTGCAGGATCTGATCGCCCTGAAAGAAACCACCTGGTTTAACCCCGCCACCACCACCCTGGCGGAGGGATTGCCTTACGTCGGCCTGACCGCCGACGACGTGCAGGACGCCCATGCCCGCCTGCAGCGCTTCGCGCCCTATCTGGCGGAAGCCTTCCCGGAAACGGCCGCCAGCGGCGGGATTATCGAATCGGAAGTGGTCGCCATTCCGGCAATGAAGCACCGCCTTGAGCAAAAATTCGGCCAGCCGATTGGCGGCGAACTGCTGCTGAAAAAAGACAGCCATCTGCCGATCTCCGGCTCGATCAAAGCGCGCGGCGGCATTTATGAAGTGCTGACCCATGCGGAAAAGCTGGCGCTGGAAGCCGGACTGCTGACTACCGCAGACGATTATCGCAAATTACTGACGCCGGAGTTTAAACAGTTCTTCAGCCAGTACAGCATCGCCGTCGGCTCCACCGGCAACCTCGGGATGTCGATCGGCATCATGAGCGCCCGCATCGGCTTTAAGGTTACCGTGCATATGTCCGCAGACGCCCGGGCGTGGAAAAAGGCCAAACTGCGCAGCCACGGCGTGACGGTGGTGGAGTATGAAGAGGACTACGGCGTGGCGGTCGAACAGGGGCGCAAGGCGGCGGAATCAGACCCGAACTGCTTTTTCATCGACGATGAAAATTCGCGCACGCTGTTCCTCGGCTATGCCGTGGCCGGCGAGCGCCTGAAGGCGCAGTTCGCCCAAGCCGGACGGGTGGTCGATGCCGACCATCCGCTGTTCGTCTACCTGCCGTGCGGCGTCGGCGGCGGCCCTGGCGGCGTGGCGTTTGGCCTCAAGCTGGCCTTTGGCGACCACGTTCACTGCCTGTTCGCCGAACCGACCCACTCCCCCTGCATGCTGCTCGGCGTCTATACCGGGCTTCATGACCAGATAGCGGTGCAGGATTTAGGCATTGATAATCTGACCGCCGCCGACGGTCTGGCGGTCGGCCGGGCGTCCGGCTTCGTTGGCCGGGCAATGGAGCGCCTGCTCGACGGGTTCTATACCCTTGATGACCAGACGATGTATGACATGCTGGGCTGGCTGGCGACAGCGGAAAATATCCGCCTTGAACCCTCCGCGCTGGCCGGAATGGCCGGGCCGCAGCGCGTCTGCGCCAGCAAAGCGTACCATCAGCTGCAGGGGCTGAGTGAGCAGCAGCTGCAGCAGGCGACCCACCTGGTGTGGGCCACCGGCGGCGGAATGGTGCCGGAAGAGGAGATGGCGCAGTATCTGGCGAAGGGGCGCTAATCTTCAGCGCAGCAGCGGCATCAACGCCTCTGGCGGCCGCTGCTGTCGGCGCAGGTCCCGCATCACCCGCATATAGGGCCCGCTGAGATCGTAAAACTGCCGGTAACCCGCGCACAGCGGGTCTTCCTGTTCGCCGCAGCGGCACAGGCGTAGCCACGGACAGCCGTAGCAGGCGCTGTTGGCCGCCGGCGCCCCCGCCTGCGTTATCAACTCGCCGCACCAGGCGCTCAGCGTCTCGCTAAACAGCAAAATATTGATACGTCCAATATCTTCCCGCACCCAGCGGTGAAAGACTGCGCAGAGAAACTCACCCCACAGCGCGGCGTCGCCGGTCCCCAGCTGCGGAATAAAATGGATAGCCGTGAGTCCCTGTTGACGCAGCTGCGCATAGAACGCCTGCGGTTGATGGCAATGATGCGCCTCCACAACGACAGCCTGAAAGGGAGTGTCATGGTGCTGGCCGGGGGCATGAGTAAGAGGCAAATTCGCCGGACATCCTGTCATGACATATCCCTAATGAATAAAACGATCTGTTGAAGGTGAGTAACAGCAAACAGGAATGCCAAAGAAAGTACTGCGAGTGCGATCAAAAATTTGTCACGAACCGCCCGCGGCTGTAAAAAATCGCTGTCGTCGATGTCCATCAGATGACGACGGCGGGTATAGCCCCAGAGTATCACCGCCACTATCGTCAGCACGCCGATCGATAGCCAGAAGGCAGTCCGGCGCGGTGCCAGCTGTGCTTAATCGCCAGCGCCATCAGCGCGCCATAGCCCAACAGGGTGCGAAACCAGGCCAGCGAGGTACGCTCTGGCTGTAGCCCCGGGTCGCTTTCCCGCCGCGCCCGGCGTTTATCCGCCATACAGCACCAGCAGCATCACCGCGACCACCACCGCCAGCAGCAGGATGCTAATCACCAGCAGCGTCCTGGTATAGGGGAGATCCTGCTTCAGGCGCATCGCCTTCTCGTTATTCAGCCAGCGCAGATAGCCATAGATGGCCATGCCGCCGGCAAACAGGCACAGCAGCAGGGCGAGAATTTCACGGATCAGCGGCGTGGCAAAGTCTGGCGCCAGCTGGTCAAGACCGACGCCAGCGGCGAGAAAACCGAGCGCCGTGCGGATCCATGCCAGAAAGGTACGTTCGTTAGCCAGCGAAAAGCGGTAATCCGGCGCTTCGCCGAGGCGGGAGATTTTCATGACGGTTCCTTGTTCATCGCGCAGCAGGCTTCAGCATAGCGTAAATCAGGAACCGGGGAGAAGAACCGGCGCCCCGCAGGGCGCCGGTCAACGGCGGGGATTAATGCAACTCCGGCCAGTAATCTTTGTTGGCGGCAATCAAGTCGTCGAGGATCGCTTTTGCCACCGAGGCACTCGGCACGGTTTTCGACAGGGTAATCGCCTGCCACAGCTTGTGGTAAGAGCGCTGTTCCCAGGCATCGACCACCAGTTTTTCCACCGCCACCTGCTGGCTCATCATCCCTTTCTGGAAGTGCGGGATGTCGCCGACCGTCAGCGGCTCCGGCCCGTTGTGACCCACCAGGCAAGGAATTTCCACCATCGCGTCAGCGTCAAAGTTATGGATCGCGCCGTTGTTCGGCACAATCAGCAGCATCCTTTCCTGGGTGTTAAAGGCGATGGCCGTCGCCAGATCGACGATATACGACGCGTGTTCGTCAATTTCCAAATCGCCAGCGGAGGATTTCCCGGCGGCAATAATCGCCCGGCAGGCGCTGAAGACGTTTTTCTCACGATGATCCATCACCTCATTGGCGCGGGTGCGTTCCGGGTTGGAGTGGGCCACCACGTAGTCCGGGAACAGATAATATTTCAGATAGGTATTCGGCATGGTCTGCGGATCCAGCGCCTGCACATCTTTCGCTTTGGCAAAAGTGTCGTTCCAGCTGGCCTCGGTGTGCGGGTCGTTAGAAGGCGGCACATAGCCGTATTTCGCCACATATTCGCGCAGTTTTGGCATCAAATCGTTGCCGTCGAGATCCTCAATCGAAGTCCACCAGCCGAAGTGGTTAAGGCCGTAGTAGCGCACGCGCATCTGTTTACGGTCTTTGAGGCCAACAATCTGCGCCATCCGCCCTTCGATACCGATTGGCATATCGCAGATGTTGAGGATTTTGGCGTTTGGCCGCAGACGGCGGGTGGCTTCCGCCACAATCGCCGCCGGGTTGGAGTAGTTGAGCATCCAGGCATTCGGCGAATATTTTTCCATATAATCCACCAGCTCCAGCACGCCGCCGATAGATCGCATACCGTAGGCAATCCCGCCCGGTCCGCAGGTCTCCTGGCCCAGCACGCCGTGGCGCAGCGGGATTTTCTCATCCTGTTCACGCATCGGATATTTCCCGACGCGGATATGCGCCATGACGAAATCAACATCGGTAAACGCCGCCTGCGGATCGGTGGTATAGCTGAATTCAATCTCCGGCGCCTGCTCTTTGAGGATCACTTTGCACGCCTCGGCGATGGTCTCCTGGCGCGCACCGTCGTTGTCGTAAAATTTCAGCGACCGCAGCGGAAAACGATCCTGGTTTGCCAGCAGCATCAGGACAATGCCCGGAGTGAAGGTGCTGCCGCCGCCTGCGATAACAACTGAGAATTTTTTCATGATACTGCCTCCGTCATGGTGGTATGTTCGGTCGAAAGAGAATCTTTCATCAGGTTTTCCAGCTGGTCGCGCACCTGGGGAACGTGCAGGCCGACGATGACCTGAATCCCGTTGCCGCGGCGTACTACCCCGTGGGCGCCCAGCGCTTTAAAGACGTCGTCACTTTGCGTTTTCGCCATATCGACCAGCGCGATGCGCAGTCGGGTGGCGCAGTTATTGATACTTTCAATGTTGCCGGCGCCGCCGAGGGCCTGCAGGAAGCCAGCGGCCTGGCCCAGCCGGGTCTCTGGCACGGCCGCCGCCGTGGTTTTACCCCGCGCTGCCTGATAGTCGGCCTTGCTGTAGAGCTTGATTTCACTCTCTTCCCGGCCCGGCGTCTTCAGGTTCAGACGCAGGATCAGGGTGCGGAAGACCACGAAGTAGAGAGCGGTGAAACAGAGACCAATACCTATCTGAATGAACATCATCGAGGCGTGGTGATGAAACATTGGGATCCAGTTTTGCGGCAAGAACTGGTCGAGCAGGCCGCCGCCGAAATTGCCCACCACCCCGCAGATGTACATTACCGTCGCCATGGACGCCGCCAGCACCGCGTGGACGGCGAACAGCAGCGGCGAGATGAACAGGAAGGTGAACTCCAGCGGCTCGGTGATCCCGACCAGCATCGCGGTCAACGTGGCGGGGATCAGCAGGCCGGCAACCTTGACGCGATTTTCCGGCGCGGCGGTGAAGTAGAGCGCCAGCGCAATGCCCACCGAACCAAACACTTTCGAGTTACCGTGCAGGGCAAAGCCGCCCTCCGGGAACAGCGTCTTCAGCGGTTCCGTACTCTGACTGAACGCCTGCAGATGCTCTGCCCAGTAGACCTGTAGTCCCCCCTCCACCACCGCCGGGCCAAAGATGAACGGGCCATAGACGAAGTGGTGCAGGCCGGTGGGGATCAGAATGCGCTCAAGGAAGATGTAAACCCACACCCCAAGCGCGCCGGCAGAGCGCAGGAAGGCCTGTAGCGATTCAATACCCAGCTGGACTTTTGGCCAGCCGAGCAGCGTCAGCCAGGCGCAGGGGATCATCGCGAGGAAGGCGACAATGACCACAAACGATGAGCCCTGGAAGATGCCGAGGAACACCGGCAGGGGTTTATCGAAATAGCGATTATGCAGGGCCGTCACCAGGCCGGAGATGACGATCGCCCCGATAATGCTGGTGTCGAGGGTTTTAATCCCCGCAATCATCGTCAGGCCGCTGCCGGCCGTGGGTTCAACGGAAAAGTCGACGCCGAAGAAGTGGCCCCAGGTCATCCCCATGGCATTGATAAAGTAGTTCCAGGTGAGAAAGCTCACCAGTACCGCCAGACAGGCCCGGCCCTGGGCCTGTTTCGCCAGGCCAATCGGCAGGCCGACGGCGAAAATCAGCGGCATATTACGAAAGACGGTCCAACCGCCCTCTTCGATGATGTGAACGATCTGTGCAAACAGGCTGTCGGGTGCGGTCAGCGCTTCGCCGACGAACATCGGGTTGCGCAACATAATGGCGATACCGACCACGATCCCGGCGAAAGGAAACAATAAAACCGGGGTAAACATGGCGCCGCCAAAGCGTTGTATTTGACTGAGCATTGGGAAATCCTCATATAACAACTCGTAGGGTGAATGGCCTTCTTTTTCTTGGTTACCGGCCTCACTCGAGAATAGGAATTTGCCCGTCCGACAACATGCCGCGCCGTTGCGATTCGTGATCGCTTTCATGGTTTTAATTTGGCCAAAGTTGTCTACTTCGCTAACAAAAGTTAGACATCGATAAGCTAAAGGATGTAATCGATCTAATGAATGGATAATAACTATCTGTCTTAAAACCTATTTTTTGCTAACAGGTGAAGAAAATAACCTCGCCCTTTCCTGTACAAGAGGACTACTGGTGATCTACAAATCCATTGCTGACCGCCTGCGGCTACGGCTGAATTCTGCCGACTTCGCCATCGGCAGCCCGCTGCCGGGAGAGAAAAAACTGGCCGAGGAGTTCGGGGTGGCGCGCATGACCATCCGCAAAGCCATCGACCTGCTGGTGGACTGGGGGCTGGTGGTCCGTCGTCACGGCTCGGGGACCTACGTGGCGCGCAAAGACGTCCATCATGAAACCAGCAATCTCACCGGCCTGGCGGAAGTGCTGCGCAAACAGGGTAAAGAGGTGGTGAGTCAGGTGCTGGCCTTCGAGGTGATGCCCGCCCCGCCGGCCATCGCCAGTCTGCTGCGGATTAAAATTGATGAACGGATCTACTTCTCACGGCGGGTGCGCTTCGTCGACGGCAAGCCGCTGATGCTGGAGGATAGCTATATGCCGGTGAAGCTGTTCCGCAACCTGTCGCTGAGTCATCTGGAAGGGTCGAAATTTGATTATATTGAGAAGGAGTGCGGGATCATCATCAGCGGGAACTATGAAACGCTGACGCCGGTGCTGGCGGACAAGCAGCTGGCGCGCTCAATGAACGTCCCGGAGCAGACGCCGCTGCTGCGTATTACCTCCCTTTCCTACAGCGACAGCGGCGAGTTTCTTAACTATTCGGTCATGTTCCGCAACGCCAGCGAGTATCAGGTGGACTACCATCTGCGCCGCGTCCAGACGCACAGCCCGCTAGCTCAGCCCCCAGAACAGCACGGCGAGTAGCTGCGGGGTGATAATCCGCAGAAACATCACCAGCGGATAGACGGTAGCGTAAGAGAGCGCCGCCGCGCCGCTGGTGGCGTGCAGATTGTTGGCGAAGGCCAGCGCCGGCGGGTCGGTCATCGAGCCGGCCAGCATGCCGCACAGCGTCAGATAGTTCATGTTCGCCAGCATGCGCGCGAGAATGCCTACCGTCAGCAGCGGGATGGCGGTGATGAAAATGCCGTAAGCGATCCAGCTCAGGCCATCGCCCTGGGTCAGGGTCGCCACAAAGTCGCCCCCCGATTTTAGCCCGACCACCGCCAGAAACAGCACGATCCCCAGCTCGCGCAGCGCCAGGTTGGCGCTCGGCGGCATAAACCAGTACAGCTTGCCGATGCTACCGATGCGCCCGAGAATCAGCGCCATAATCAGCGGCCCCCCGGCCAGCCCCAGCTTCAGGGCGGCGGGGAAGCCGGGAATAAACAACGGGATAGAACCCAGCAGTACCCCGAGGCCGATGCCGATAAATACCGGCAGCATCTGAACCTGCTGCAGCTTCTGCTGGGCGTTACCCAGCTCGGCGGCCACGGCGTCAATCGCCTCCGGACGGCCGACCAGGTTGAGGATATCGCCAAACTGCAGGCTGGCGCTGCTGCTGGCCACCAGTTCGACGCCTGCGCGATTAAGCCGGGAGATCACCACGTCATAGCGCTGTTTGACGTGCAGATCGCGTATTTTCTTCCCCAGCACTTTCTCGTTAGTCACCACCACCCGCTCCACCTTCAGGTCGGTGCCGCGCGTTGACAGCGAGGTGGCCACCTCCTGGCCGATCACCAGTTGCGCATTGTGCAGATCCTCCGGCCGCCCCACCAGGTGCAGCAGATCGCCGGCCTGGATAAGGGTTCCCGGCGCAGGCACCATCAGCAGCTCACCGCGCTTCAGCCGCGAACAGACGATATTGTCGCTGTTGAGCATCGGCACATCCTGAATCGCCATCTGGTGGAGGTTGGGGTTCTCCACCCGCACGTTGATGGTGTGCAAATGGGCATGGCCGTTGCCGCTGCTCTCCTCAAACTGCTGGGCCTCTTTCTCGACATTGATGCGAAAGAACAGGCGTACCAGCCACATGGTCAGCAGAATGCCGCAGATGCCGAACGGATACGCCATCGCGTAGCTCATCCCCATCTGATCGACCACCTCGAACGGCACCCCGAGATCGCGCAGGATTTGCTGCCCGGCCCCCAGCGCCGGCGTGTTGGTCACCGCGCCGGAGAAGATGCCAAGCACCACCGGGAGAGGAATATTGAACAGCTTATGCAGCACCGCGGTGACCAGGCCGCCGAGAATCACGATCAGGATAGCGAACAGATTGAGCCGCAGGCCTGAGACCCGCAGCGAGGCGAAAAAGCCCGGTCCCACCTGGATACCGATGGTGTAGACAAACAGGATCAAGCCGAATTCCTGAATAAAATGCAGCATCGGGCTGCTGAGGGCGACGCCCGCCTGATCGACAAAGTGACCGACGATAATGCCGCCAAATAACACGCCGCCAATACCAAAGCCAACGCCGCGGATTTTGACATTGCCGATCCACAACCCAACCACCGCCACCAGCGCCAGTACGCTGACCGTCAATGCTATCTCACTCATGGTACCATCCCTGTGAATAACATTATTATTAACAGGGATTATGACCGCGGCCAGGCGGGTTGTATGCTGCCTGGCGCACAATACCAGCAAACAGACAGGCACAAAAAAGCCCCGAAAATCGGGGCCTTATAAGTTATTCGCTTAATTAACTATTTAACGCCGGTCGTTCGCTGATGGCGATACGCTGCGGGGCGATCTGCTCAGGCTCATTGCGGGTCAGATCGATATGCAGCAGACCGTTGGTGAAGGTCGCGCCAGAGACCTCCATGTTGTCAGCGAGGGTAAAGCTCAGGCTGAAGGCCTGGCTCACCAACCCCTGGTGTAGCCAGGTGGTCTCTTTTTCCGGCTGCTGCGGCGTGCCTTTTACCACCAGACGGGTGCCTTCCAGTTGAATATCCAGATCTTCCTGACGGAAACCGGCCAGCGCAAGGGTGATGCGGTAGTGGTTATCGTCGCTTTTTTCGATGTTATAGGGCGGGAAGCTCTGGCTTTCACCGGCGGTTTGCAGGGCGCTGGCCAGTTTGTCAAAACCGATCCATTGACGCAGCAGGGGGGATAAATCGTAGTTACGCATACTGTTTTCTCCTTCTAAGAAGCGAGTGAATGTCTGCGAATTGCGTGAATTCGCATCTGCTCCCTGACGGCGAGCAGGTTGTTACATCAGGCCGCCTTGCGGCCTGAGAGAGACAATTAGTTGATTTCGATACGGCGCGGCTTGTTCGCTTCCGGGATCACCCGTTCCAGATCGATATAAAGCAGACCGTTTACCAGGTTGGCGCCGCGGACATGAATGTTTTCCGCTAGCTGGAATTTGCGCTCGAAGTTGCGCTCGGCGATCCCCTGATACAGGTAGGTCCGCTCTTTCTGCTCGGCAGCGTGGGCGCCTTTGACGATCAGCAGATTGTCCTGGGCGGTGATCTCCAGTTCGCTTTCAGCAAAGCCGGCCACCGCGATGGCGATGCGATAGTGGTTTTCGTCTACCAGCTCGACGTTATACGGAGGGTAGCCGCCATTGCTCTGGCTTTGATTGTTTTCCAGCAGGTTAAACAGGCGGTCGAAACCAATGGCTGAACGATAAAGCGGGGAGAGATCGAAGTTACGCATAATAAATAGCTCCTGAAAATCAGCGAGAATCAAATGACCTTCCATCGTGGACAGGCCGCGGTAATCCGGAATACCCCTCAGGCGTATTCTCAGCGGGTTACACCTATAAAATGGGTTTCTCCCCGTCCTTTTCAAGGGATTCGGGGCGTTTTTTTTTGCAGTTTGCCGATGATTGCTTAGACTGGGGGGAGGAGCACAAAAAGCAAAGTGCGATGCCCGCCACAGTGCGGCGCAATAACGCTATGCATTCACGGGATGGCCCGATATAACCCAACAAGGTTATCTCAACGCCCGAAACGACGATGGAAGAACAATGAAAAGCAGACGACTGTTAAAGCTGGTCCTGTTCAGCGGGATAATAAGCCTGAGCGGTTGCTCCAGCGTAATGTCACATACCGGTGGCAAAGAGGGAACCTATCCGGGCACGCGATCCAGTGCGCAAACGCTGGGGGACAGCAATACCAACTGGGGTGTGAAATCGCTGGTGGCGCTGGACATGCCGTTCACCGCCGTCATGGATACCCTGCTGCTGCCGTGGGATATGTTCCGCACCGACAGCTCAATCAAATCTCGGGTCGAAAAGAGCGAGAAGGCCACGCTGGCGACCAACTCGGTGATCCCGCCAGCGCCGATGCCTGCCCAGTAAGTTATCGCCCGGTCTGCGTAACCCACAGCTGACGATAACCGTCCACCTCCTCCATCCAGGCAATCTGTTTACCGTCTGGCGAAAAGACGATCGCGTCCGCCGAGGGCGCATGAGCATGCGCCTCGGTTAAAAAGGTGATATCGCCTGTGCCGGCATGACAGCAGGCAATCCGCCCCTCCAGTACAAAGCCCAGCCACTCTCCCGACGGATGCCAGTTAAACGCCGACTGGATACCCGACGCGTGATGCGTCAACTGCCGCGGCTCGCCCCCCCGCGGGGAAATAAGCCATAGCTGCACTACGCCGGCGTCGTCGCGCATCAGAAAGGCTATCGCCGTCGCCTGCGGATTGGCGCGCACCCAGTGGCGCGGAACGTTCACCAGCCCCGGGTAGCGGCGATGGTGGGTGAAGGTCAAACGACGCTGACTGATGCCCGCCGGCGGCGCCGGCATCGTGCTTGCGGTGCCCGCCAGCGGCGCCCCGCCGGGCTGCTTCCAGCCGGCTTCATCCTGCGGCAGCTCGACAATAAACAGCTCCGGGACTTTGTCGCCGTTTTCCGCCAGCGTATCGCCAATAAACGCCAGCGCATGGTTCCCGACCCAGCCCTCTTCATAGGCGCGATTAATCTCATCGCTGCCCGGCGCGGGAGTCGGCGTCGTGCGGCTCACCAGCACGCACCAGTGGCTGCCGCCGTATTCGCGCGGATGGTGGCCCGGCGGCGTCACCGGCCCATACGGCGCCGCCACGCCGACGTTGCGCAGATCCAACGCCGGGTCGCGCTCATGCAACACATGATCGTTGTAGGTAAAACTGACCAGTTGGCCGTTGGGGCTATAGACATGGACGTGGCTGCCGCCGCGCAGCGCCCCGGGGGTGTAAGGGGCGGTAATGTCCATGGCGTCCAGATTCTCGACGGCTCCCTGAAAGGCCACCACCCCGCGACGGTGATGAAAATCATACTGCCACTGTGCATCCGGCCGCTCGGGGCCGTGAATGAACACGTAGCGCTCCTGGGTTGGATGCACGGTCACCACGCCGACGTGCGCGCCTTGCGTGGCACGATAAATGGTCTCCACCGCGCCGCTGTTTACGTTCACTCGCTCTATGGTCTCGCCGGTGAACGACGCGCCGGACGGGCGGACGTCGTACACCAGCCACTGGCTGTCGGGGGTCCAGGTATTAATATTGGTGAGCTGATGATGATGGGGAGCAAAAGTGATTTGTTTCATGACGATACCCTGATGCGAGACTTACGCATCAGGGTAGCGTATCGCAAAAATTTAACCTACACGTTTCACATCACCGACCAGCAGGATATAAGACAGCGCGCCAATCAGGGCCACTACTGAGATATAAACCAGCGCCGGGCCAAAGCCGTAATCCTGCGCCAAATAGCCAATCACTAGCGGGACGGTGATGCCCCCCAGGCCGCCAACAAAGTTAAACACGCCACCGGTTAGACCGATCAGGCGCATCGGCGCCAGGGATGAGACCAGCGACCAGGTAATGGAGGCAAAACCGTTACCGAAGAACGCTAGCGCCATCAGCGCCATAATCCATACCGGGTCGTTGGTGTAATTCGCTCCCATGATGCAGGTGGAGATCAGCAGCCCGCAGATGATCGGCGTTTTACGCGCCACGCCCAGCGAGTAGCCTTTTTTCACCAATTTATCCGCCAGCCAACCAGAGAGCAGGACGCCAAAAAATGCGGCGAGAAAGGGCACCGTGGTCATAAAACCGGCCTTCAGCGCGGTAATGCCTTTTTCCTGGGTTAAATAGTTCGGGAACCAGGTCAGGAAGAACCACAGCGTCGAGGTTACCGCGAACTGCCCAAGGTAAACACCGACCAGCTTGCGGTGAAAGACCAGCTTCCAGTCCGCTTTCGATAACGGTTGACGCGCCTCTTTCTTCACCGGCGCATCGCCATCCACCAGGCCGCCGCCGTCGCGAATATAGTCGAGTTCGGCTTTGCTGATGCTTTTGGTCAGGCGCGGCGGTTGATAAACCTTGAACCAGATCAGCGACCAGATAATGCCGATACCGCCGGTAACAATAAACACCCAGTGCCAGCTCAATAGCTCCTGGATCCAAATCAGCAGCGGCGTTAAGAAAGCCAGACCAACAAATTGCCCGGAGGTATAAAACCCGACAGCGGAAGCGCGCTCGTGCTCCGGGAACCAGCTGGTCACCATGCGGTTATTGGTTGGAAAGGCAGGTGCCTCGAAGATCCCGGTGATAGCGCGCAGGCCAATGAGCGACATTAATCCGGTGGCGAAGCCTTGTAGCAACGTGGCTACAGACCAGCCAAAGATGGCGATAAAGTAGGTAAGCCTGGATCCCACGCGGTCAAGGAACCAACCGCCCGGTATCTGGCAGAGGGTATACAGCCAGGCAAAGGCGGAAAATACGTAGCCCATTTCCGCTTTGCTAATACCAAACTCCTCCTGAATATGCGCCGAGGCGACGGCGAGGTTGGCGCGGTCAACATAACAAATAACCACGGTAATAAAGATCATGATTAGCGTCAAATAACGGCGACGCCCGGTTTTTACAGCGGTAACTGAAATATCCATCGCAATCTGTCTCCAGATTTTGGGCATAGCGAAGCCGCTCACCATGCCCGGTAATTTACAGAGGGTGTTTTTGTTTTTTATTAATAACTATGTTGCGATGCGCTAAATAATTCGTGCTGGGGAAAGGCGGCAAATTTTCGCATCCCTGGGAGCATACAATAGTATGTGACCAGGGTAAGAAAATGCAGCCAACGCATCACCAGTGCGAAGTATGACGCGCATTTACCATTCGGCGACAGAGCCATCCTCATACCGCCACAACGGATTTCGCCAGTCCGGCGCGTTTTTACTTAACTCAATCACGCGGGTCTCATCAATTTCCACGCCCAGCCCCGGCTTCATCAATGGTTTAAAGAAGCCGCCTTCCATATTGAAATCTTCTTTGTTTTTCACAAAATCAAGCAGTTCGGCGCCTTTGTTGTAGTGGATCCCCATGCTCTGCTCCTGGAAGACCGCGTTATGTGAAACGAAATCAACGTGCAGACAGGCAGCCAGCGCGATCGGCCCCAGCGGACAGTGCGGCGCCAGCCCAACGTCATAGGCTTCCGCCATGCCGGCAATTTTATAGCATTCGGTAATACCACCTGCGTGTGACAGATCGGGCTGTAAAATAGCCACCCCGCCCGCTTCCAGGACCCGTTTAAATTCAAAGCGCGAAAACATACGTTCGCCGGCGGCAATGGGAATATGCGTTTGCGCCGCCAGCCGCGGATAATATTCCGCCTGCTCGGCTAATACCGGTTCCTCAATAAATAATGGGCGATATGGCTCCAGCTCTTTAATTAATACCTTAGCCATCGGTGCGCTAACGCGGCCATGAAAATCGAGACCAAACTCAATTTCATTGCCAAACGCTTCGCGGATTTGCGCCACGGTATTCACCGCCGCGTCAACCGCGCGGGAATTATCAATGAGCCCCATCTCTTCGCAACCGTTTAATTTAAAGGTATCGAAACCAATGCCGCGCAGCTTCTTAATCCCGTCAATCACTTCAGCGGGACGGTCGCCGCCCACCCAGCTGTAGGCTTTAATTTTGTCGCGCACCAGCCCGCCCATCAGTTGCCAGACCGGGGCATTCAGGACCTTACCTTTAATATCCCATAACGCCTGATCAATTCCGGCGATGGCGCTCATCATAATCGGGCCGCCGCGATAAAAGCCGCCGCGGTACATCACCTGCCACAGGTCATTAATCCGCGCCGGATCCTGACCAATCATGTAATCGCCAAATTCATGAACGGCGGCTTCCACCGTACGGGCGCGCCCTTCAATCACCGGTTCGCCCCAGCCGACAATACCTTCATCGGTTTCAATCTTCAGGAACATCCAACGCGGAGGTAAACGGTACGTGGTGATATTGGTTATTTTCATTTCACTGCCTCTCGATACGCTTTTACAAATGCGGCTGCCTGCTGCGCGGTACGTTCAACCGGCTGGCCGGCACGATAGAGATCGCTACCCAGCCCAGCCCCCACACAGCCGGCATTAATCCACTGCGCCAGATTTTCTGGCGTCACGCCGCCGACGGCAAAGACCGGAACTTCCGGCGGCAGCACGGCTTTTAACGCTTTGATGTAATCCGGGCCAAAAGCTGATGACGGGAAAATTTTCAGCGCCTGCGCGCCGGCATCCAGCGCGCTGAAAGCTTCGCTGGCGGTGGCGCAGCCTGGACAGACGGTCATGCCGTAACCTACCGCCCGCCGGATCACTTCCGGCTGAATATTTGGCGTCACAATCAGCCGACAGCCCATGGCCGCCAGCCTGTCGACCTGTTCCGGTTGCAGCACGGTGCCCGCGCCGATAAGCGCCTGCTCGCCGTAAGCGTCGACGACCTGCGGAATACTTTTCTCCCACTGCGGCGAGTTCAGCGGGATTTCAACCGCGTCGAAACCGGCGTCGATAACGGCACCAACGTGGGCCAGCGCATCGTCTGGCGTAATACCGCGCAGGATAGCGATAAGCGGAAGGTTAGTTTGCCACTGCATAAGCGATGCTCCTTATTCCTGTCTGAAATGCCGTATCGCCCGCAACCGCAGTGACTTCGCGGCCAATGGCACGGAATGCCTGCTGATAACGGGATGTTAACGATGACCCGGCGACGAGGGTAATCGCCTGCTGTCCGGCGAACGTGGCGCTGAGGGTGGCAACTTCAGCACCAATCAGCAGGCCGGAAAGAAATTCGCTAACCTGCTCGCGAGGCAACGCGCCCAGCACGTGCGAAGCGCGCACTTCAAACAGCTGCGGCAGGACGGCGGGGTTGTTGATACCGCGCTGCAGACCGGCCGCGAATGCGTCGGCGGACGTTTCCTGCGGCGGCAAGCCGGCGCCCACCAGCGAGTGCTGAAGCAACAGATGATGCAACTCACCGGTCAAAACGGTACGAAAATCGTGAATTTGCAGGCGATCGGCCAGTACCCATTTGCAGTGGGTTCCTGGCATCACATAGACAGACGAAGGGGCTAAGGCGCGTGCGCCCAGCAGTTGCGTTTCTTCCCCGCGTATGACGTTATGGTTATCGTCACGGGAAATGCAAAGGCCGGGAATTATCCAGATATTGTCGCCAACGGCAGTTAACTGCTGGCCAATATCCGAGAAAGCGGCAGGAAGCGGCAAATAAGGGGCAATTTTCCAGCCCACGTTGCTGCCGACCATACCTGCCATCACCACCGGTGTGGCGCCATCGCGCCAGTGCTGTGTGATTTCCGCTAACACCGCAGCGGGAGAGCGACCATTCAGGCGCGTTACGCCTGCTTCAGATTGCCTGCTTTCCAGGCATTCTTCGCCCTGATAAAGCCAGGCGCGTAAATTCGTCGATCCCCAATCTATTGCGATGTAGCGAGCCGTCATGTGATTTCCTTAAGCCTTCGTGTCGAGCTGGCGATCATCGTCAACGCCGCCTGCTCCGCCGCGTCGCTATCCTGATGCCGAATGGCGTCAAATAGCGCTTTATGTTCCTGGAGGGTTTTCGGCATGTTGCCTTCATCGCCCATCCAGGTCCGTTCAAATACCGCCCGCTGCAGCGAACTGATCGCCACGCTAAGCTGCTGCAAAACCGGGTTATGTACTGACTGCAGCACCGCCTCGTGGTAGCGAATATCCGCTTCGTTAAAGGCATCCCGGTTTTGGTTGTTGGCGATCATGTCATTCAGCGCCGACTCGATTTCCGCCAGATCGCTTGAGGTGGCGCGTTCCGCCGCCCAACGCGCGATAGCGGGTTCAACCAGGTTGCGCACTTCACTCATCGCGCTGATAAGACGCGGGTCATAGTCATTTTCCAGTACCCACTGCAGCACCTCGGTGTCGAGGTAGTTCCACTGGTTTCTGGGAGCGACAAACGCGCCGCGATAGCGCTTCATTTCAATCAGCCGCTTCGCCATCAGGGAACGAAACACTTCGCGGATGATGTTGCGCGAGGTTTCAAACTCCTCACAGAGTTCCGCTTCGGCCGGAAGCGCCGAACCCGGGACGTATTTACCGCTGACGATCTGTTTGCCCAGCGAGATCACAATGCGATCGGTCTTATTGAGAGTCATGGAGAGTCCTTGTGCTCTATGTGTACTGCTCTACTTTACCGCCGCTGCTGAATTTCGCCTCATGTTTGTACTACTAACGTGATGCTGTACGTTATCAACATGAGCGTAATGTAGTACAATATTATTGTGTTGTACTACAATTTGGATCACAAAAAGAACAATTCATGAAAATTAAAGCGCAGCGGCTTGGCAAGAGGCGATAAGAGAGAAAAATAAGAGGAGGAGGCGTTAAAACGCTTCGCCGACCTGGAAGTAAAAGCCGCTGCTGCCTTTGCCGATACCGTAGTCGAGGCGAACGTTAACGCGAGGTTTGAATTCAAAGCGGTAGCCAACGCCCGCCGAAGGCAGCCAGCGGTCATTATTCAGCGACGACAGTGAAGGCCCCATGGTTCCCGCCCCGGCCCAGGCGACAATCCCGTGCCGCCAGGTGAGCTGCCGGCGATATTCCAGCTGACCGCTGACGACGTTTTTATCCCGGTAGCGCCCCTGGTAGTAGCCGCGCATCCGTTCATCGCTGCCCAGCAGCGGCATCATGCTCCACGGTACCTCGCCCTGGGTGAAGGCGCCATCGGCCTCCCAGGCGAGGACGCTCTTCTCGCTGAGGGCATGATAATGGCTGTAGTGCAGCTGAAATTCTTCAAAGCGGGTATCGCTGCCTAAGCCGGGCGCATAGTGGGTGTAACGGAAGTTGGCATACTGACCCCGGCGCGGGTTGGGGACGAAGTCGCGATCGTCCCAGTTGAGCGCGACGCTGGCACCCGAGCTGAATACCGACGGTCCCTGCGGGGTATTTTCAATTTTCGGCAGATCGTTATGGTCCATCTTATCGGCATTCTGCGCCGCCAGCGACCATCCAGCGCCGAGATAAACATTGTCGATGAGCTGCCGGTAGACCGTCGGGCGCAGGGTCAGCACCTGGGCGGTATATTTCTCTTTTTCGTTGTCTTTATCGCCGGCATGAAAGCCTTGTCCCCAGAAGTACGTCGGGGTGTTGGCCATTGAACCATCAACAAAAATTCGCCATCGGTCGTGGTCAAAAAAAGCGTAGTTTTTCACGCTAAGGCCAAAGGCGCCGGTGGAGCTGGCGTAGCCGCTGAGCGTCAGCGTGGAATTCTGGCTGGTGGTATCCTGCGGATCGGGACGGTAGAGACCGACGACGGCAATGCCGATGCCCAGCCCCAGCTCCGGCGTATAAAACGGACCGGGCATCATGCCCCAGTCAATGCCTTTGCTGGCGTCGAACTTATCGCTGGCGCCGAGATGCTGCAGCCAGCCGTCGATTTGCTCGCGGCTGATGGCCTTGGCCTGGACCGGCGCGCATAGCGCGCATGTCAGAAGCAACAGAACAGGGTTAAGCGGTCGGCTCAAAAGCGATACTCACCGGAGATAAAGAAGCTGTTACGTTCGGCAAAACCAAACTCCGTGGTGATGTTAAAATTCTGCGTCAGCTCATACTGTGCGCCCACCAGCACGTTCCACGGCGACTGCAGATGCTGCTTCACATCGAAGCGACCGTTATTGTCCTGGTTGGCCAGGTTGACCATATTCTGCAGCAGCGGCGACGGCATCGAGAGATCGTTAAGGCTGCCCTTAAACTCCTGCTGCACGTCCTGATACATGCTGCCGACCCACAGGTTCAGCTTACCGGCGGGGAGATGTAGCGCATCGACCGAAGGCGTATTGAAACGATAGCCTACGCGCGGCGAAAAGGTAAACGCATCAATGCTGCCGTCGAGGATATCAAAGCGGGTCTGGGTGTAGTTAGCGTCCAGCACCGTAAACCAGTTGCCGACGCCGCCCACCAGCGTGGTGCCCATCCCATAGGTGGTACCTTTAAAATCGAGGCGAAAGTCGAGGTCCTGCATCCCGGGCATGGGCACCACTTTGCCGTTCGGTCCCTTCAGGCCGACGGCAATCTGCGAAATGGAGTGTCCCTCGGTGTGTCCGACGAGACCATAAACATTCATAAACGGCAGCAGCCAGGCATCCAGCTTGAGCGTCTCGGTTTTGCTGCTTTCCCGCGTATGACCAACGCCAATCTGGAAGGCGTTATCCAGTGAGACCGGCCCCTTAGCGAAAATGTTCTTCACGGCGTGTTTGCAAACAGGATCCTTACCGCAATCGATATTGCGGCCGTCCAGCGACAGGCCGGTGAAGCTAATGCTGTCGACATTAATATTCTGCCGCATATCCATATAATTAATGCTGACGCCAAACGGCAGCGGCAGGACGTAGCCACGTTTTCTGGCCTCATCGCCTAGAAATGGCAATATCGGCGCCGATTCCGCTGTCTCAGTCTCGGTGTCGACCGGCGCCGGCAGATCCGCAGGCTCGGCGCCGTGATAGGCGTACGCCGGCTCAAGCGGCGTCGTTGGTTCCGCGGCCGCGCAAATCTGAACAGAGGCGAATGGCAGCGTAACCAACATCAAATAATGGCGTTTATTCATGAAAAATCTGATGTTAGTTCTGAATTGCAAAAAAAGAGGGCGGGTAGCTTATAGAATCCCCTGTGCGGAATAAGGGATTTAAATGCGGATTAACATCTGTTCATGAAAAAAGAGAAGACAGGCCCGAAGAACGCCGGGCCTGAAGGAAGCTTACGCTAAAACGTATTTTTCAATAGAGAAGGCGACGCCATCATCGAGGTTCGATTTGGTAATGAAGTTCGCCGCCTCTTTAACCGCCGGAATGGCGTTATCCATCGCCACGCCGACGCCGGCAAATTCAATCATCGCGATATCATTTTCCTGATCGCCAATCGCCATAATCTCTTCTGGTTTGATACCCAGCGCATCGGCCAGCGACTTCACGCCGGTGCCTTTATTGACGCGTTTATCCAGTATTTCGAGGAAGTAAGGCGCGCTTTTCAGCACGGTGTACTTCTCTTTCACTTCCGCCGGGATACGGGCGATGGCCTGGTCGAGGATCGCCGGCTCATCGATCATCATGACTTTCAGCAACTGGATTTCAGGGTCCATCTTTTCCGCTTCGCAGAACACCAGCGGGATGGTTGCCACATAGGATTCATGCACGGTGTAGTAGCTGATATCGCGGTTTGCGGTATACAGCGTATTGCGATCGAGCGCGTGGAAGTGGGAGCCGACTTCGCGGGAGAGCTGTTCGAGGAAGCGATAGTCGTCATAGCTCAGCGCGGTTTGCGCCACGGTGCTGCCGTCCCCGGCTTTTTGCACCAGCGCGCCATTGTAGGTAATGCAGTAATCACCCGGCTGCTCCATATGCAGCTCTTTCAGATAGCTGTGAACGCCGGCGTAAGGGCGGCCGGTGGTCAGCACCACGTTGACGCCGCGCTCACGCGCCGCGGCAATGGCGGCTTTCACCGCAGGAGAGATGGTATGGTCTGGCAGCAGCAGAGTGCCGTCCATATCGATTGCAATCAGTTTAATAGCCATAGGATCCCCGGGTAAGATGAGTCTTCCCTCATGCTAACGCGATTCCGCTCAAAAAACAGTAAAAGTGTCGGCCAGAAAGGGGGATGGAACCGCAGCAGAGGATTCCTCTTTTACTGGCAAAGAAAAGCCCGGTCGCGCCATGCGACCGGGCTCAGACATTCCGTTACCCCGGGCAAACTCGCTCCGGGGGAACACGGCTTAGATATCGATATTCGCCGCTTTCAGGGCGTTTTCTTCGATAAAGGCGCGACGTGGTTCAACCGCATCACCCATCAGGGTGGTGAACAGCTGATCGGCAGCAATGGCATCCTTGACGGTGACGCGCAGCATGCGGCGGCTGTCCGGATCCATGGTGGTCTCCCACAGCTGATCCGGGTTCATCTCGCCCAGACCTTTATAGCGCTGGATAGAGAGGCCGCGACGGGACTCTTTCACCAGCCAGTCCAGGGCCTGCTCGAAGCTGGCCACCGGCTGACGACGTTCGCCGCGCTCGATGTAAGCATCTTCTTCCATCAGGCCGCGCAGTTTCTCGCCCAGGGTACAGATACGGCGATATTCCGGCCCCATAATGAACTCATTATCCAGCGGATAGTCGGTGTCCACGCCGTGGGTACGAACGCGAATAACTGGTTCAAAATGCTGCAGCTCTTTGTTCTCGTGGAGATCAAATTTCCACTGGCTGCCGTGCTGCTCTTTCTCATTCAGCTCGGATACCAGCGTGTTCACCCAGCGGGTCACCTTCTGTTCGTCAGCCAGATCGGCCTCGGTCAGGGTCGGCTGATAGATAAGCTCTTTCAGCAGCGCTTTCGGGAAGCGGCGCTCCATGCGGCCAATCATTTTCTGGGTGGCGTTAAACTCGGCAACCAGTTTTTCCAGCGGTTCGCCCGCCAGCGCCGGCGCATTGGCGTTAGTATGCAGGGTCGCACCGTCAAGAGCGATAGCGATCTGATACTGATCCATCGCTTCGTCGTCTTTAATGTACTGTTCCTGTTTGCCTTTCTTCACTTTGTACAGCGGCGGCTGGGCAATATAGACGTGGCCGCGCTCGACGATCTCCGGCATCTGGCGATAGAAGAAGGTCAACAGCAGGGTACGAATGTGCGAGCCGTCGACGTCCGCATCGGTCATGATGATGATGCTGTGATAGCGCAGTTTGTCCGGGTTGTACTCATCGCGCCCGATGCCGCAGCCCAGAGCGGTGATCAGCGTGGCCACTTCCTGGGAAGAGAGCATTTTATCGAAGCGGGCTTTCTCAACGTTGAGGATTTTACCCTTCAGCGGCAGGATCGCCTGATTCTTGCGGTTACGCCCCTGCTTCGCAGAGCCGCCCGCGGAGTCCCCTTCCACCAGGTACAGTTCGGAGAGCGCCGGGTCGCGTTCCTGGCAGTCCGCTAGTTTGCCCGGCAGGCCAGCCAGATCCAGCGCGCCTTTACGGCGGGTCATCTCACGGGCACGACGCGCGGCTTCGCGCGCGCGCGCGGCGTCAATAATTTTGCCGACCACGATTTTCGCATCGGACGGGTTTTCCAGCAGGTATTCGCTCAGCAGTTCGTTCATCTGCTGCTCAACCGCCGATTTCACCTCGGAGGAGACCAGCTTGTCTTTGGTCTGCGAGGAGAATTTCGGATCCGGCACTTTCACCGATACCACGGCAATCAGGCCTTCACGGGCGTCGTCGCCGGTGGCGCTGACTTTCGCTTTTTTACTGTAGCCCTCTTTGTCCATGTAGGCGTTGAGGGTACGGGTCATCGCCGCACGGAAGCCGGCAAGGTGAGTACCACCGTCACGCTGCGGAATGTTATTGGTAAAGCAGTAAATGTTTTCCTGGAAGCCATCGTTCCACTGCAGGGCCACTTCCACACCGATACCGTCTTTTTCCGTAGAGAAATAGAAGATATTCGGATGGATCGGCGTTTTGTTCTTGTTGAGATACTCAACGAACGCCTTGATGCCGCCTTCGTAGTGGAAATGGTCTTCTTTGCCGTCACGCTTATCGCGCAGGCGGATAGAGACCCCGGAGTTCAGGAACGACAGTTCGCGCAGGCGTTTCGCCAGGATATCGTATTCAAACTCGGTGACGTTGGTGAAGGTTTCCAGGCTTGGCCAGAAACGCACCATGGTGCCGGTTTTGTCGGTTTCTCCAGTCACGGCCAGCGGTGCCTGCGGCACACCGTGTTCGTACATCTGCTTGTGAACTTTGTTATCGCGCTGGATAACCAGCTCCAGCTTCTGCGACAGGGCGTTTACCACCGAGACGCCCACGCCGTGCAGGCCGCCGGAGACTTTATAGGAGTTATCATCGAATTTACCGCCAGCGTGCAGGACGGTCATGATAACTTCCGCTGCGGAGACGCCCTCTTCCGGGTGAATGCCGGTCGGGATGCCGCGGCCGTCATCCTGGACAGAGACGGAGTTATCGCTGTGGATGGTCACCACGATATCTTTGCAGTAACCCGCGAGCGCTTCGTCGATAGCGTTATCCACAACCTCGAATACCATGTGGTGCAGACCGGTGCCGTCATCCGTGTCGCCGATATACATACCCGGGCGCTTACGCACCGCATCCAGCCCTTTCAGGACTTTGATACTGGAGGAGTCATAAGAATTCGACATCAACGTTTCTCGCTCATTTAATCTTGGGTTAATCCGTTATTTTACCTTTTTCCACGCGGAACATCTTCGAATTTTTGTCCGACATGTCCATAACGTGCTCAGCGCTGATCGCGCTGACGAAAACCTGCGACTGCGTCGCTTTCAGGCGACTGGATAACAGACCGCGGCGGGCATCATCGAGTTCCGAGGCAAAATCATCTATCAGGTACAGGCAGCGCCGCCCGCTGACGCGGGTGAGGAACTCGCCCTGCGCCAGACGCAGGGCGCACATCAGCAGCTTAAGCTGCCCGCGCGACAAGGTATCTTCCACCGGCGCCCCGTCGGCACGAATACGGAAATCCGCTTTATGCGGGCCGTGGGCGGTATAGGTTAACATTCTGTCGCGCTCGAAATTCCGCTCCAGCACTTCAGCGTAGTCGGTCTCTTTTTCCCAGCCGCGCTGGAAGGAGAAAGAGAGCGAGAATTCCGGTAAAAATTGCTGACAGGTATCCGCCATGTCTTCGACGATAGCGGCGCTGTATTCGGCACGCCAGCGGCTGATCTGCTCCGCCAGCGGGATTAATTCCAGATCCCATGGCCGCAGCTGGGCATAGCGGCTGACCTGACGCAGCGCGGCGTTGCGCTGCTTGACCAGGCGCTTCAGGTTGCTCCAGGCGGTGAAGAATCCGGCTTCGTTATGAAAGCATCCCCAGTCAAGGAATGCTCTTCTGTATTTGGGGCCGCCGTTGAGTAAAGTAAACCCCTCCGGCGTAATCAGCTGCATCGGCATCAGGTGCGCCAGCTCCGCCACTTTGTGTCCGTCGGTGCCGTCGATACGCACCTTGCTGTCGCCCTGTTTGTCTTTGGTCAGGCCGATGGCGGTTTCCCGCTCTTCGCCCTGTAAACGCCCGTGCAGAACAAACGCATCCTGCTCGTGGCGGATCACCCGGCCAATTTGCAAACTACGAAACGCCCGGCCATGACCGAGCGTATAGATAGCTTCCAGCACGCTGGTTTTGCCGCTGCCGTTGGCGCCAACCAGGAAGTTAAAGCCGGGAGATAAAGCGAGATCCGCATGTTCAATATTGCGGAAGTCTTTGATCAGGAGTCGGGATAGCGACATATCAGCTCGTCATCATTCAAGGGGCGTGGGTGTCGCAGCCAGTTCGTCTACCGCCAGCGCGCAGAAAGCGGAGCGTACACGAAGTACGTGAGCATTTCGAGCACTGCCGGAAGGCGAAATGGCAAGTAAACCAGCCCCTTTGCAGATTCTACAATCGCATAGGCATGACAACGTAGGCGGCGGATTGCGAAGCCGCATCCTCAATCTGCACGCTCGACACCGAATCCGTCAGCAGAATCCGTACATTCTCGCACTTCAGCGCGTTCAGCACATCCAGCACGTAGCTAACGTTGAAGCCAATCTCCATCTCCGTTCCGGCGTAGGTCACGTCCAGAATCTCTTCCGCTTCTTCCTGCTCCGGGTTATTGGCGGTGATTTTCAGCTGATTTTCGCTCACGTACAGCCGCACGCCGCGGAATTTCTCATTGGAGAGAATCGCCGCGCGGGCAAAAGCCTGCTTCAGAATATCGCAGCCCGCTTCGAGGTGTTTATCCGGATTTTTCGGCAATACGCGGCGATAATCCGGGAAACGGCCATCAACCAGCTTCGAAGTGAAGATAAAATCGCCGACGTGGGCGCGGATGTTATTGCTGCCAATCTGCACGCGCAGCGGCGTATCACCGCCGTCGAGCATCCGCATCAGCTCAATCACCCCTTTACGCGGCACGATCACCGAATGGTTCGGCAGCGACGCTTCCAGCGGCATCGAACAGACCGCCAGACGGTGGCCGTCGGTAGCAACGGTGCGCAGTTCGCTGCCTTCGGTTTCGAACAGCATACCGTTTAAGTAGTAACGAACATCCTGGTGCGCCATCGAGAACTGGGTCGCTTCGATCAGACGCTTCATGGTCGCCTGCGGCAGGGTAAATTCCACCTCGCTCTGCCAGTCGTCAAGATTCGGGAAATCGGCAGCGGGCAGGGTCGACAGCGAGAAGCGGCTGCGGCCGGAACGCACCAGCATGCGATCGCCTTCCAGCTGCACCGCGATCTCCGCGCCTTCCGGCAGGCCGCGGCAGATATCAAAGAATTTACGCGCCGGAACGGTGGTGGCGCCCGCTTCGTGCGGCTGAACCAGCGCCACGCGCGCCACCATCTCCATTTCAAGATCGGTACCGGTCAGCGACAGCGCGCCGTCCGCGACCTGAAGCAGCAGGTTACCGAGAATGGGCAGCGTCGGACGACCACCTAACGGACCGCTCACCTGTTGCAGCGGTTTTAATAAATGTTCACGTTCTACGGTAAATTTCATAGCGTCACGAGGATAATGTTCTGATTAAATTGGAAAAATCTTCTTTAATGTCGTGGCTTTCTTCACGCAGCTGCTCAATCTTGCGGCAGGCGTGCAGCACGGTGGTATGGTCGCGGCCGCCAAACGCATCGCCGATTTCCGGCAGGCTGTGGTTGGTCAGCTCTTTGGCCAGCGCCATCGCCATCTGGCGAGGACGCGCCACCGAACGGGAGCGGCGTTTGGACAGCAGATCCGCTACCTTAATCTTGTAGTACTCCGCCACCGTCTTTTGAATATTGTCGATGGTGACCAGTTTTTCCTGCAGCGCCAGCAAATCGCGCAGCGCTTCGCGCACGAAATCGATGGTGATCGCCCGGCCGGTGAAGTTGGCGTTGGCGATAACGCGGTTCAGCGCCCCCTCCAGCTCACGCACGTTTGAGCGCAGACGCTTGGCAATAAAGAACGCTACTTCACCCGGCAGGCGGATGTCGTTCTCATCGGCTTTTTTCATCAGGATCGCGACGCGGGTTTCCAGCTCCGGCGGCTCGATCGCCACCGTCAGCCCCCAGCCGAAGCGGGATTTCAGACGATCTTCAACGCCGTTGATCTCTTTGGGATAACGATCCGAGGTCAAAATGATCTGCTGATTGCCTTCCAGCAGGGCATTGAAGGTATGGAAAAACTCTTCCTGGGATCGCTCTTTATTGGCGAAGAACTGAATGTCATCGATCAGCAGGGCGTCAACGGATCGGTAGTAGCGCTTAAACTCTTCGATGGCGTTGTTCTGCAGCGCTTTAACCATGTCCTGAACGAAACGCTCCGAGTGCATATAGACCACTTTGGCGTTCGGTTTACGCGCCACGATACCGTTCCCCACCGCGTGCAGCAGGTGGGTTTTGCCCAGACCCGTCCCGCCATAAAGGAACAGGGGGTTGTAGGCGCCGCCCGGGTTATCCGCCACCTGACGCGCCGCCGCGCGGGCCAGCTGGTTAGATTTACCTTCGACGAAGTTATCAAACGTGTGTTTCACGTTAACGTTAGAACGGTAGGTCGGCTCCGCTGGCGCCGGGACATTATCCCAGCCAGGGCGCACGATCGTCGGCGCCACGCGCGCGGTCTGCACCTGCGCCGCCGGGATAGTCGCTGCGGCCGGGCTTACCGCCCCTTTCTGCAGCGAGCTGGCGGGTTTAGCGCCCACCTCAAAACGCAGCTGCGGGGCGTCCGCACCGCAAAAATCATTGAGGAGTCCATTGATATTATTGAGGTATTTGTCCCTTACCCAGTCGAGCACAAAACGGTTTGGCGCATACAGTGCCAGCGTGTTATCGCTCAGTTCCGCCTGCAATGGGCGGATCCACATGCTGAATTCTGTGGCTGGTAACTCATCCTGCAATCGGGCAAGACACTGCTGCCAAAGCGAAAGTGACACGGCGGACTCCACTCGAACATAAAATCGATATCAAAGAAAAACTGAAACAATCGTGATTGTTGGCACACGTCGACAAGACCCTGCATTAGCCGAAAAGCCCCTGCACAAAAGGGGTGACGTGCGAACCGCTATCTGCGGTTATTTCCCGCTGCGGATCCGGGGATCGCGATCGGGACCGGGGATCATAGCCTAAACTGAGAAAGAGATCTTGTGTTTCTCAACAGATTCTTCCCGATTTATCCACAGGAAGGATCGAAACCGGGTAAGTGTAATCGATCCTGGAAGGAGTGAAGCACGATTTCCGCCGCATATTGGAAAAATTAATGAGCTATGCCGCTTTTGGGCGCAAACGATCTAACAAAGATCCTTCAGGATCCTTGCGCTTTACTGGCCAGGCCGTATAATCCCCCACCCGGCGCGTAATGCCCGTTTTCGTCACACGTCTCAGCTTATTTTTTGTGCGACGAGGTGCGAGAAATAAGGAAAGAGAATTGACTCCGGAGTGTACAATTATTACAATCCGGCCTCTTTAATCACCCACGCTGAGGCGTAAGTCGTTCGAAGTTCGTTCGGGTCTACGCAAAAGTCAGTGAATTTATTCAAGTTTAGGTAGAAATCGCCATGAAACGCACTTTTCAACCGTCTGTACTGAAGCGCAACCGTTCTCACGGCTTCCGTGCTCGTATGGCTACTAAAAATGGTCGTCAGGTTCTGGCACGTCGTCGTGCTAAAGGCCGCGCTCGTCTGACCGTTTCCAAGTAATAAAGCTAACCCTGCGTGGTTAAGCTCGCATTTCCCAGGGAGTTACGCTTGTTAACTCCCAGTCATTTCACTTTCGTCTTCCAGCAGCCACAACGGGCTGGCACGCCGCAAATCACCATCCTCGGCCGCCTGAATTCGCTGGGGCATCCCCGCATCGGTCTCACCGTCGCCAAGAAAAACGTGAAACGCGCACATGAACGCAATCGGATTAAACGTCTGACGCGTGAAAGTTTTCGTTTGCGTCAACATGAACTCCCACCTATGGATTTCGTGGTGGTGGCGAAAAGAGGGGTTGCCGACCTCGATAACCGTGCTCTCTCGGAAGCGTTGGAAAAATTATGGCGCCGCCATTGTCGCCTGGCTCGCGGGTCCTGATCGGCCTGATTCGAGTTTATCAGCGCCTGATTAGTCCGCTACTCGGGCCGCATTGTCGTTTCACCCCAACCTGTTCTCAATACGGAATTGAGGCCTTACGCAGGTTTGGAGTGATAAAAGGCAGTTGGTTGACAATGAAACGCGTATTAAAATGCCACCCTTTACACCCTGGTGGTGACGATCCCGTCCCGCCTGGACCATTTGATACCAGAGAACACTAACGATGGATTCGCAACGCAATCTTCTTATCATCGCTTTGTTGTTCGTGTCTTTCATGATCTGGCAAGCCTGGGAGCAGGACAAAAATCCGCAACCCCAGCAGCAGACCACGCAGACTACGACCACAGCAGCGGGTAGCGCCGCCGACCAGGGCGTACCGGCCAGTGGCCAGGGGAAACTGATTACGGTTAAAACCGACGTGCTTGAGCTGACTATCAACACCAACGGTGGCGATATTGAGCAGGCGCTGCTTCTGGCGTATCCAAAAACGCTGAAATCGACCGAACCGTTCCAGTTACTGGAAACCACCCCGCAGTTTGTCTACCAGGCGCAGAGCGGCTTAACCGGCCGTGACGGTCCGGATAACCCGGCAAACGGCCCGCGTCCGCTGTACAGCGTCGATAAAGAGGCGTTTGTGCTGGCCGATGGCCAGGATGAGCTCGTCATCCCGCTGACCTACACCGACAAAGCCGGCAACGTCTTCACCAAAACCTTCACCCTGAAACGCGGTGGCTATGCGGTGAACGTCGGTTATAGCGTGCAGAATGCCAGCGAGAAACCGCTGGAAGTCTCGACCTTCGGTCAGCTGAAGCAGACCGCTGCGCTGCCGTCCAGTCGCGATACGCAGACCGGCGGCCTGTCCACGATGCATACTTTCCGTGGCGCAGCGTTCTCCACCGCGGATTCGAAATACGAAAAATACAAATTCGATACCATTCTGGATAACGAAAACCTGAACGTTAGCACCAAAAACGGTTGGGTTGCCATGCTGCAGCAGTACTTCACCACTGCGTGGGTGCCGCAGAATAACGGGACGAATAACTTCTATACCGCCAACCTCGGCAACGGCATTGTTGCTATCGGCTATAAATCTCAGCCGGTACTGGTACAGCCTGGTCAAACCGACAAACTGCAGAGCACGCTGTGGGTCGGCCCGGCGATTCAGGACAAAATGGCTGCCGTCGCGCCGCACCTGGATCTGACCGTCGACTACGGCTGGCTGTGGTTCATCTCCCAACCGCTGTTCAAGCTGCTGAAGTTCATCCACAGCTTCCTCGGCAACTGGGGCTTCTCGATCATCGTCATCACCTTTATCGTTCGTGGCATCATGTACCCGCTGACCAAAGCGCAGTACACCTCCATGGCGAAGATGCGTATGCTGCAGCCGAAGATTCAGGCCATGCGCGAGCGTCTGGGCGACGATAAACAACGTCAAAGCCAGGAGATGATGGCGCTGTATAAAGCGGAGAAAGTGAACCCGCTGGGCGGCTGCTTCCCGCTGATTATTCAGATGCCGATCTTCCTTGCGCTGTACTACATGCTGAGCGCCTCGGTTGAACTGCGTCATGCGCCGTTTATCCTGTGGATCCACGACCTGTCTGCTCAGGACCCGTACTACATCCTGCCGATCATCATGGGCGCGACGATGTTCTTCATCCAGAAGATGTCGCCGACCACCGTGACTGACCCGATGCAGCAGAAGATCATGACCTTTATGCCGGTCATCTTCACGGTGTTCTTCCTGTGGTTCCCGTCTGGCCTGGTGGTGTACTACATCGTCAGCAACCTGGTGACCATTATTCAGCAGCAGCTGATTTACCGTGGTCTGGAGAAGCGTGGCCTGCATAGCCGCGAGAAGAAGAAATCCTGATACTCTTCATTCTTCAAGGCAACGCATCTGCGACTTGAATGATTTAGAGTAGTTACGGTAACGTTAATGCCAGAGAAGGCGGTCAATGGACCGCCTTTTTTACATCTACATAGAGAGTCACCATGAGCCATAACGACACTATCGTCGCCCAGGCAACCCCACCGGGACGCGGGGGTGTGGGCATCCTGCGCATCTCCGGCCTCAAAGCGCGCGACGTCGCGCAGGCGGTACTCGGCAAGCTGCCGAAACCGCGCTATGCCGACTACCTGCCGTTCAACGACGTTGACGGTACGCCGCTGGATCAGGGGATTGCGCTGTGGTTCCCCGGGCCGAACTCCTTTACCGGGGAAGATGTGCTTGAGCTGCAGGGCCACGGCGGCCCGGTCATTCTCGACCTGCTGCTTAAACGTATTCTTACCCTGCCGGGCCTGCGCATCGCCAGGCCGGGCGAATTCTCCGAGCGCGCGTTCCTTAACGACAAGCTCGACCTGGCGCAGGCAGAGGCCATCGCCGACCTTATCGACGCCAGCTCAGAACAGGCGGCGCGCTCGGCGCTGAACTCACTGCAGGGGGCCTTCTCCGCGCGGGTTAACCACCTTGTGGAAGCGCTCACTCACCTGCGCATCTACGTGGAAGCGGCGATTGATTTCCCGGATGAAGAAATTGATTTCCTCTCCGACGGCAAAATTGAAGCCCAGCTGAACGAGGTGATGGCCGACCTCGACGCCGTCCGCGCCGAAGCCCGTCAGGGCAGTCTGCTGCGCGAAGGGATGAAGGTGGTGATCGCCGGACGGCCAAATGCCGGTAAATCGAGCCTGCTGAACGCCCTGGCGGGCCGCGAAGCAGCGATCGTCACCGACATCGCCGGCACCACCCGCGACGTGCTGCGCGAGCATATCCATATCGACGGCATGCCGCTGCATATCATTGATACCGCAGGCCTGCGCGACGCCAATGACGAAGTGGAACGTATCGGCATCGAGCGCGCCTGGCAGGAGATTGCCCAGGCCGATCGGGTGCTGTTTATGGTCGATGGCACCACCACCAGCGCCGTTGATCCGGCGGAGATCTGGCCAGATTTTATCGAGCGCCTGCCCGCTAAACTGCCGATTACCGTGGTGCGTAATAAAGCCGATGTCACCGGCGAAGCGCTGGGTATCAGCGAAGTAAATGGCCACTCACTGATCCGCCTGTCGGCACGCACTGGCGAAGGCGTCGAGGTGCTGCGTAACCACCTCAAGCAGAGCATGGGCTTCGATACCAATATGGAAGGCGGCTTCCTCGCCCGCCGTCGCCATCTGCAGGCGCTGGAAGAGGCGGCGGACCATCTGCAGCAGGGCAAAGCCCAGCTGCTGGGCGCCTGGGCCGGCGAGCTGCTGGCGGAAGAGCTGCGTCTCGCGCAGCAGGCGCTGAGCGAGATCACCGGGGAGTTCACCTCCGATGACCTGCTGGGCCGCATCTTCTCCAGCTTCTGTATCGGCAAATAACGTTTAGTCCGTAAATGTTCACTCACCCGCATTAACGCCGCGTTAATGCGGGTTTTTTCTTGCCCTTTGCGGCGCAACGTTCTCTACTTTTATCTCCCCTTAACCACGAGACTAAAGCATGACCGTTGAATATACCGTGATCGAGAAGGTGCCCTCCGCCGAAGCGTTTTGCCACCTGCGAGAGGTAGCGGGTATGTCGCCGCGCCCCCTGGAAGGCGCCAGAGCCGGGCTGCCGCGCAGCTGTTATGGCGTACATATCCTCTGGCAGGAGACGCCTATCGCCATGGGGCGCATCGTCGGCGACGGCGCAATTAATTTCGACATTGTCGACGTCGCCGTCGATCCGGCTCACCAGGGAAAGGGCCTTGGGCGGCTGGTGATGGAGAAGCTGGTTGCCTGGCTGGACGCTAACGCCTTTGACGGCGCCTACGTTACGCTGGTGGCGGATGTTCCGGAGCTGTACGCGAAGTTTGGCTTCGAAAGCGTTCGGCCGGAAAGCGAAGGGATGGCCCGCGTGTGGCGATGCCGGGGCCGCTAGTTCGCGTTTCCTGCCAGGAAAATAGCGTTGTCCAAATGGCAACTCGTCTTGCGGGACGTTCCTCACTATGCTGAACGCCATTCACATCGCGAGGATCTCATGACACGCTTTCTTCTCTGCAGCTTTGCCCTGGTTCTGCTCTATCCCTCCGGCATCGATATGTATCTCGTCGGCCTGCCGCGTATTGCTCAGGATCTGGGAGCCAGCGAGGCGCAATTACATATCGCCTTCTCGGTCTATCTGGCCGGAATGGCCTCCGCGATGCTGTTTGCTGGCCGTATCGCCGACCGCTCGGGGCGTAAGCCTGTCGCCATGGTGGGGGCGGCGATCTTTGTTATCGCCTCCCTGCTCTGCGCGCAGGCGCACACCAGCAGCCACTTCCTTACCGGACGCTTTATCCAGGGGATCGGCGCCGGCTGCTGCTACGTGGTGGCTTTCGCTATTCTGCGCGATACGCTGAACGACCGTCGACGGGCCAAAGTGCTGTCGTTGCTCAACGGCATTACCTGCATCATCCCCGTGCTGGCGCCGGTGCTCGGCCACCTGATCATGCTGAAATACCCGTGGCAGAGTCTGTTCTACACCATGATCGGCATGGGGGTAACAGTGGGTTTGCTGGCGGTATTTATCCTGCGCGAGACGCGTCCGACGGCGCCTGCGCAGACGGCTATGCCGCAGCATGGCGCGGGCGAATCGCTGTTGAACCGCTTTTTCCTCAGCCGCATTCTCATCACCACCCTCAGCGTGACGGCGATCCTCACCTACGTGAACGTCTCGCCGGTACTGATGATGGAGGAGATGGGGTTCGATCGCGGCACCTATTCCATGACGATGGCGCTGATGGCGATGGTCAGCATGGCGGTCTCCTTCTCGACGCCGTTCGCCCTGTCGCTGTTTAAACCACGCACCCTGATGATAACCTCGCAGCTGCTGTTCCTGGCGGCAGGCGTGGCGCTGAGCCTCGCCACCCAGCAGGTCGTCACCCTGGTCGGGCTGGGCATGATTTGCGCCGGCTTCTCCGTCGGCTTCGGCGTCGCAATGAGCCAGGCCCTGGGGCCATTCACGCTGCGCGCCGGTGTCGCCAGCTCGGTCCTCGGCATCGCGCAGGTGTGCGGTTCGTCGCTGTGGATTTGGCTCGCCGCCATCATCGGACTCAGCGCAATGAATATGCTGATCGGGATACTCATTGCCTGTAGCATAGTGAGTCTTGTTCTGCTACTGGTCGCCACCCCGCCGCGGGTTGCGCAACACAATGAAGAAGCCGCTTTCGAGTCTCGATCTTAATTTACTGCTCTGCCTGCAGCTCCTGACCCAGGAGCTCAGCGTCACCCGTACGGCGAAGCGGATGAACGTTTCGCCCTCGGCGGTGAGCAAGTCGCTGGCCAAGCTGCGCGCCTGGTTTGACGATCCGCTGTTTGTCAAAACGCCGCTGGGCCTGGCGCCTACACCGCTGGTCAGCAGCATGGAGCAGGATCTGGCGGACTGGATGCAGATGGGCAACCAGATCCTCGATAAACCGCACCACACCATGCCGAGCGGCCTCAAGTTCGAGCTGGCGGCGGAAACGCCATTGCTGATGATCCTGTTTAACACCCTCTCCCAGCGCATCTATCAGCGCTACCCGCAGGCATTGATTCGTTTGCGCAACTGGGACTACGACTCCCTGGACGCCATCATCCGCGGCGAGGTGGATATCGGCTTCTGCGGACGCGAAAGCCATCCGCAGTCGCGGGAGCTGCTGAGCCTGCTGCCGTGGTATATCGATTTTGATGTGCTGTTCACCGACCTGCCGCAGGTCTGGCTGCGCGCCGATCATCCGGCGCTCAGGGAGGAGTGGGATCTGGCGGCATTCTTACGCTATCCGCATATCACCATCTGCTGGGAACAACGCGATACCTGGGCGCTGGACGACGTGCTGCAGGAGCTGGGGCATAAGCGTAATGTGGCGCTGACCGTGCCGGGGTTTGAGCAATCCCTCTTTATGGCGGCTCAACCGCAGCACACCATGCTGGCCACCGCGCCACGCTACTGCCAGCACTATAATCAGCAGCATCAGCTACCGCTGGTCTCCCGGCCGCTGCCGCTGGAGCCGCAGCATCTGGAAAAGCTTCGCGTCCCCTTCACCTTGCTATGGCATAAACGCAACAGCTACAACCCGAAGCTTGTCTGGCTTAGAGATACGTTGAAAGCGCTCTATTCCGGTACGCTGTAAGCTTTGTTTCGTGTCCGTAGCACCTTATTTGCGCAATAATTTGTAAAATCCAAACAAATTCCCTTTTCAAGGGGGGATTTCGGCATTAAAACCTGTTAATACCAGGCGATAATAGCGCCCGCAGTTTTCATTCAGACCATTACTCACGGAGCGACGTATGGCAACGCATTTTGCACGAGGGATACTCAGTACCGGGGAGCCGCTATCGACACGTTTGTCAGCGGCCTGTCATCAATCCGCACGTCGGCTCCCTGAATACCGGCAAGCCCGCTTTCGCGCTTCGCGGTCGCTGCTCGCCGAACTGCTGTTTATGCTTTACGGCATCGGCGAGCTGCCTGAAATCGTTAACGAAGCCAATGGCCGACCGGTTTTTAGCGATCGTCACCTCCCCCGCTTCTCTATCTCTTATACTGGCAATATCGTTGGCGTAGCGCTGACCACCGAAGGGGATTGTGGCCTCGATATGGAGCTGCAGCGCACTGTCCGCAGCCACGACGCCGACCGGCAAAATTTCAGTAACAATGAGAATCTGTGGGTTAACATTCAGCATGACCCGGACGAAGCGCGCAGCCAACTGGTGGCGCTGCGGCGCAGCGTGCTGAAGCTGACCGGTGAAACATCAACGCAGCTGCAGCTGCTGCCTGGCTCCGGCCGCCTGCGTACCGCCGGCAGCCTGCCGATCGAAGCCGTCTGTGACGCCGAATCGCTGCTGGTGTGGTCGATTGCCGCTACCCCGAATATCGGCCCGCTGAAGGTCTGGGAGTATGACGCTAAGAGAGGCGACTGGCACAGCCTGGCGGACGCTCAGCGGCGCGCGCGCGAGCCGTCAGCCCGCCTGATGCGCTTTACCAGCCTACCCACGGAAAAAACCTTATCCCTCAATTGACCGGTCTTGCCGGCATCATGATCCAAAGGAGCAATCATGTCAGATACCTTGAAAGTGGTTACGTTACTCGGCAGCCTGCGTAAAGGGTCGTTTAATGGAATGGTCGCGCGTACCCTGCCCGGCATCGCGCCGGCGGGCATGGACATCTCCGCGCTGCCGTCAATCGGCGATATTCCGCTGTACGATGCTGATATTCAGGAAGAAGAGGGATTCCCGCAGCGCGTGCAGGAGATTGCGCAACAGATCCGCGAGGCGGATGGCGTGGTGATCGTCACCCCCGAGTATAACTATTCCGTGCCTGGCGGCCTGAAAAACGCCATCGACTGGCTTTCACGCCTGCCAGAGCAGCCGCTGTCCGGCAAGCCGGTGCTGATTCAAACCAGCTCAATGGGCGCCATCGGCGGCGCGCGCTGCCAGTATCATCTGCGGCAGATTCTGGTGTTCCTCGATGCGATGGTAATGAATAAACCGGAATTTATGGGCGGCGTGATCCAGAACAAAGTGGATCCGCAGTCAGGTGAAGTGGTCGATCAGAGCACCCTCGACCATCTGCGCGGCCAGCTGACCGCCTTTGGCGATTATATTAAGCGGGTAAAAGCATAAAAAAAGCCCGGCAGCGATGCCGGGCTTTTTCATCATGCGTGCGGATTAATGTGCATCAATAAAGACAATCTTCAGCACGAACAGCAGCGAGACGATAATTACGCAAGGGCTGAGGTCGCGCAGACGGCCGGTGCCGATCTTCATCACGCAGTAGGAGATAAAGCCCAGGGCGATACCTTCGGTGATCGAGAAGCTAAACGGCATCATCACCGCGGTGATAAACGCCGGTACCGCTTCCGTCAGGTCATCCCACTTCACGCGCGCCAGGCTGGAGGTCATCAGCACGCCGACGTAAATCAGCGCGCCGGCGGCCGCATAGGCCGGAACCATCCCCGCCAGCGGAGAGAGGAAGATAACCAGCAGGAACAGGATACCGACGACAACGGCGGTCAGGCCGGTGCGCCCGCCTACGGAAACGCCGGAGGAGGATTCGATATACGCTGTTACCGACGAGGTGCCGATGAAGGAACCTGCCACCGACGAGACGCTATCGACAAACAGCGCCTGCTTCATGCGCGGGAATTTACCGTTGGCGTCCGCCAGACCCGCTTTATCCGTCACGCCGATCAGCGTCCCGGAGGAGTCAAACAGGTTGACCAGCATAAAGGAGAAGATTACCCCGGCCAGGCCCAGATTCAGGGAGCCCGCCAGATCGACATGACCGATCACCGAAGTCACGCTCGGCGGCGCTGAGACGATACCGGTGTAGTGCACATCCCCCAGCATCCAGCCCAGCAGGGTGGTCACAACGATAGAGACCAGTACCGCGGCGTGAATGTTGCGCGACGCCAGAATCGCGATGATAAAGAAGCCCAGCACGCCCAGCAGCACGCTGTGGGAAGTCAGATGACCAATGCTGACCAGCGTTTCCGGGTTAGCGACGATAACCCCGGCGTTCTTCAGGCCCATCATACCGATAAACAGGCCGATCCCGCTGGTGATGCCCACGCGCAGGCTCAGCGGAATATTGGCGATCATCCAGTAGCGTACGCGGAAGATCGTCAGCAGCAGCAGGCCGACGGCGCCCCAGAAAATCGCGCCCATGCCGACCTGCCATGGCAGGCCCATCGCCTGCACCACCACAAAGGCGAAAAAGGCGTTCAGGCCCATCGCCGGCGCCAGAGCAACCGGCAGGTTCGCGAACAGCCCCATCATGATACTGCCGAAAGCGGCAATCAGACAGGTGGTCACAAACACGGCGCTGGTATCCATGCCCGCTACGCCAAGAATTTGTGGGTTAACAAAAACGATATACACCATCGTCAGGAACGTGGTGAAACCGGCGATGGCTTCCGTGCGCACCGTGGTGCCGTGCTCGCGCAGTTTAAATACGCGCTCCAGCAGACCCTGGCCAGAAGACTGGCTGGTTTGTTGTTGACTCATTATCGGTTTCCGAACGTAAGGAGGGAAAATTCGACGCTATCCTATACCAAATTACAGCGCCAGGCGCGGTTGTATGGTAATTTTTTTCATTTATTTTGCTTATACGGCAACGATTGCGTCGCGGCATTGGACATGACGAAAACGTTAAACTTGTTAATATGGAATGGCTATGACTCAACCAGAAGCAGTATTTTTTGACTGTGACGGCACGCTGGTCGACAGCGAGGTAATTTGCTCCCGCGCCTACGTGCACATGTTCCAGGAATTTGGCATTACGCTGGAGCTGGCAGAGATTTTTAAGCGCTTCAAAGGCGTAAAGCTGTACGAAATAATCGACACCATCAACGCCGAGCATGGCGTTAACCTGCAAAAGGCCACCCTGGAGCCGATTTACCGTGCGGAAGTCGCCCGCCTGTTCGATAGCGAACTGGAGGTGATTGCTGGAGCCCAGGCGCTGCTGGATGCGGTAAGCGTCCCGATGTGCGTGGTCTCCAATGGCCCGGTCAGTAAGATGCAACACTCTCTCGGCCGCACCGGCCTGCTGCACCATTTCGCTGACCGGTTGTACAGCGGCTACGATATTCAGCGCTGGAAACCCGATCCGGCGCTGATGTTCCATGCCGCAAAGGCGATGAACGTTAACGTTGAGAACTGCATTCTGGTTGATGATTCCAGTGCAGGTGCACAATCGGGAATAGCCGCCGGCATGGAGGTGTTCTACTTCTGCGCCGATCCGCACAACCCGCCAATCGATCATCCCAAAGTGACAACCTTTACCGATCTGGCTGCGCTGCCGGCATTGTGGAAAGCGCGCGGTTGGGATATCACTCGCTAGCCCCCGGCGTCGCCCGGCCGGGCGACGGTTGGCAGCAAGGGTAGCCCGGTAGCGCTGTGATCTCGCCCAGAACAGGATGGCTGGCGACCGGCTTAACTCATTATCTTCGGACACAAGCACTTTCATCTTGTCTTTCTTCACTCGCGGAAAACGGGGGCTAAACGCCCCCTCCGGCTATTTAAACAGTTTTTGCACAAACTCCGCGTAGGCAGGGCGCCAGACGTCCATTTCATGGTTCAGGCCGGGATAGGCGTGATAGTCAAAGTTGATCTTCTGTTTTTCCAGCTCGCTTTTCAGACCCGCGATGTCTTTGCCGGTCACGGAATCTTTTTCCCCAACGACCACGGTAAAGTTACGCAGCTGTTTATTGATGGCTTCAGGATGTTTCAGCTGTGCTTCCACACCAGCATTCGGCACCGTGGTGGTTGTGACGCCGCTAAACGTGGCGAGCCAGCCAAAGCTCTCCAGATGATTCATTCCGGAGACCAGCGCCTGATAGCCGCCCTGCGACAGCCCGGCGAGCGCCCGGCCATCCGCGTCTTTACGCACATTAAAACGCGCATCAATCAGCGGAATGATATCGTTCATCAGCTCGTTATCAGCCGCTTTCGCATTTAGCGGATAGAAGGTTTTGCGTCGCTCCTGCGGCGGGAAGTTTTCCGCGATGGCTTCCGGGATATCGGTTTCGGTATCCGGGACCACCACCAGCATTGGCTTGATCTTGCCCTCCGCCAGCAGGTTATCCATGATTTGCGGGATCCGCCCCTGATCGATGGCCGACAGGCCGCTGTCGCCAAAGCCATGATAGAAATAGAGCACCGGCAGCGGATCGCCGGTTCCGCTATAACCCGGCGGCGTCCAGACATAGAGACGACGTTCAGCGTTCAGTGCCTTTGAGTGATAGGTAAGGGTGCGCAGATCGCCGTGCGCGACCGCCCGATCGTCAAGAATACTGCCCGGCACCAGAATCAAACTGGTGTTCACCTGGCGCTGCGGCTTCTGATAGCGGCTGCCGGTATCTACCGAGCGGAAGCCATCCACATCGAAATAGTATTCATAGAGATTGGGCTTCATCGGCTCGCTTTTCCATGTCCAGACTCCGTCCGCTGCCTTGGTCATGTCGTGCGAGACAAAGGTGTCCGGCGTGGCGCCGGTGACTACCGAAACCCGCCGGGCATCAGGGGCAAACAGGCGGTAAGTGATACTTTTATCCGCGTTAACTTGGGTGATAAAGTGGCTCACCGGCAGGGAGGGGTCCGGCACCGCGGGCAACGGTGCCGCCTGAATGGTGAACGCCGCGCCCGCCAGCGCCAGGGCGAAATAAATTGCATGTCGTTTCATCGTTATTCCTCTTATGTTGTGTCCGTTCTGTTATCGTCTCACCACCAGATTTCCGCCTGCGCCCCTACGGCAAACTGATCGTTTTTACCGTCTTCAAAAATGCTGGTGGTGTTATTCGCGGCCTTATCCAGGTCGATATCCTTCGCTTTAATATAGGTGGCATAGAAGCGAATTTCCGGGCGCGAGGTCAGCATACTGGTATTAACTTTGAAGGTATGGAACAGCGTGGTCTTATAGCCGGACTCGTTATATTTTTTGCCGGTAACATCTTTGTTTTGCTGCTTGAAGTACCCCAGTTCGACGCCGGTCTGGTTATATTTATTCCAGATATAAGCCGGTCGCAGGACCGTACGGATGGATTCAAAATCGGAGTGAGCCCCGGTCTCGTAGCTGTAAACGTCGTTACCAAAAGAGTAAACGATGGCATTCGCCATAATAATGTCATCACGTAAATAGGTTTCCCCTTGCGAGGTTAAGCGCACGGCGGTGCCATTGGTATGGTCGCCATAATAGCGGCCGTTAAAGGTTGTATAGGGGCTGGATCCGGCATAGCGCGAGAAGCTGCTGGCAATGGAGTTATTCGCCAGTAAGAAAGAGAATTCGTTAAAGCCGCCGTTAGCAAATTTTTGCGTTAACGAGGTGCCGGCCATCCAGGTATCTTTCCATGGATAATAGCCTTCATTGCCCTCTTTATATTTCTCAGAAGAACTTTGGTTGGCAGCGACATAGCGTCCGCTGACCATCAGGCTGGCTTTATCCCACAGCGGGATCTCTTTGTAACGGATATCAAGGGTATTGGTGTTTATTTGCTGCTTATTGCTCAAGGAACGATCGTAGTCATCAACATCTTCCCGCACCAGCGCGATATCGAATTTCCCGACGCCAACCTGCCAGTTTTCCAGCCCCACGCCAGCCGCCGCATCGGTTCTCTGCGTTTTCCAGTCCAGCATCTGGATCTCGATTTTTGGCGCACCGTGTTTGCCGACCCAGAAATCGGCCTCCGGGGCAAACGGCAGGAATCCTTTGGTGTTAACGTACATATCCGAGAATTGGATGTAGTTTTCGCCGCCGGCATTGTCGCCAAACCAGCCAGTGGAATACTGCTGGCCAACGTTCCCGTCGAGCATCACGATGGCGTCGACGCGTTTATCGCCTTCCTGAAACACCCGCTGCTTCAGCTGCAGATCGAACCAGCCGGAATATTCATTGCCCAGACGGCCAAGCGAGCCGATGGCCCATGATTTTGGCGAGCCATGCGAGGCGGTTCCCCAGCCCGAGCGGAAGTAGCCGTTATAGCTAAAGCCAATTTCATCTTTGACGAACCTGCTAAAATCTTTCAGCGTCATCGCGCTGTAGGCGGGTGCACTGTCTGTAGCAGGTTGTTGATTTTTGACCAGTACCGCATCCGGTTTCACCGCTGCTTTCGGTCCGGCCGCCGCCGCGACGTTGCGCTTCTGGCTCTCTGCAGGCGGAGACCATGAGGCCCAAATCTGGTCTCTTTTTCTCTCCTGGTCCTGATATTTTTTGAGCTCTTTTTGCGTATCGCTGAGCGCTTTTTCCAGCAACTCAAGCCGTTGCTCTACCGTCAGCTGGCTCGCGATCAGGGAGGTTGAATAACAAAGCGGCGCCAGCAAGGCTATCGCCGAAGCGATCCTGGTTTTTCTCATCATAATATTCCCTTATATAAGTATTGGCATAAATAAAAACGACAGCGACAAGCATCGCGCGGGTTCAAATAGCTTTATCCATACCGCTTAAGGGCGCGGGGACTGTTATTTTTGCGCCAGGAAAAAAGCAAAAAAACCCGAAGAAGACGATCTGCCTTAACAGATAATCCTCTTCAGGTTTTGCCCGCGCATCGCGGTAGCAACCCTTATTAAGTCATTCTTCGCACGCATAAAAAAACCTGATATCGCCGCCGTGGGGGCAATATCAGGTTTTGCCTGCTGTCGCAGTAACAATCCGTTTAAAACATTCTGAGCTTGCGCGCTCAGTCAGTGGATGCTGATTGTTACGCGATAAAATGAAGAACTCAAACGGGCAGCCTGTTAATTGTGACGATAATCTCAGCAATATCGCTGCCGGTGGAGGAATCATATCTAATTCTGATAAATCCATTCATCAGAATTAGACAAAATGATTATTACTCTTTCGGATCTTTACCAGCGAGCAATTTATCCAGTTCATCGCCGCCCACATGACGGAAATCCTGGCCTTTGACGAAGTAGAAAATATATTCGCAGATATTCTGGCAGCGGTCGCCGATACGCTCGATGGAGCGCGCGCAGAACAGCGCCGTCAGGACGCTGGGGATAGTGCGCGAGTCTTCCATCATGTAGGTCATCAGCTGACGTACGATGCCTTCATATTCCTGGTCGACTTTCTTGTCTTCGCGATAGATACGTACCGCCTCGTCGAGATCCATACGCGCGAAGGCATCCAGCACGTCATGCAGCATCTGCACCGTATGGCGGCCCAGCGATTCAAGGCTCACCAGCAGCGGCTGATGCTGCTGGGAAAACTTCTCCAGCGCGGTACGGCAGATTTTATCCGCCACATCGCCAATGCGTTCCAGCTCAGCGATAGTCTTGATGATCGCCATCACCAGGCGCAGGTCGCTGGCGGTCGGCTGGCGCTTGGCGATGATGCGCACGCAGGCTTCATCGATCGCCACTTCCATCATGTTGACCTGTTTGTCGCCGTCAATCACGCGTTTCGCCAGTTCGCTGTCCTGGTTATGCATTGCGGTGATCGCATCAGAAAGCTGTTGCTCCACCAGCCCCCCCATGGTCATCACCTGGGTGCGGATATACTCCAGTTCAGCGTTGAACTGGCCGGAAATATGTTTGTTAAGATTTAGGTTGTCCATGGTGTCTCCTGATTGCCCAACTGGTGAGAGCCTGAAAGCACAAGGGCAAATCAACCGTAGCGGCCAGTAATATAATCTTCAGTTTGTTTCTTCGCGGGCTTGGTGAACAGGTCATCCGTATTGCTGAACTCAATCAGCTCGCCAAGATACATAAATGCCGTATGGTCGGAGCAACGCGCAGCCTGCTGCATGTTGTGAGTCACGATAACGACGGTGTAGTCTTGTTTCAGCTCGGTGATCAGCTCTTCGATACGCCCGGTGGAGATCGGGTCCAGCGCGGAGCACGGCTCATCAAGCAGCAGCACTTCCGGGCGGATCGCGATACCGCGGGCAATACACAGACGCTGCTGCTGACCACCGGAGAGAGAATACCCGCTCTGGTGCAGTTTATCTTTGGTTTCGTTCCATAATGCGGCTTTGGTCAGCGCCCACTGCACGCGCTCGTCCATATCGGCACGGGACAGTTTTTCAAACAGGCGCACCCCGAAAGCGATGTTGTCGTAAATGGACATCGGGAACGGCGTTGGCTTCTGGAACACCATGCCAACCTTAGCGCGCAGCAGGGCGATATCCTGGGTGTTAGTCAGAATATTGTCGCCATCCAGTAGGATCTCACCTTCCGCACGCTGCTCTGGATACAGTTCAAACATTTTGTTGAACGTGCGCAGCAGGGTGGATTTACCACAGCCTGACGGACCGATAAACGCCGTTACCTGGTTTTTGGTGATATCCAGGTTGATGTTCTTCAGGGCATGGAATTTGCCGTAGTAGAAGTTCAGGTTACGAACTGAAATCTTACCCGGAGCTGTATTCACCATACTCATCTCAATCTCTTCCTCATTCAGCGCAGCCGTGGCTGCGCCGCAAAAAATTAACCGTGTTTCTTCTTGGCGAAGATAACGCGCGCCAGGATGTTCAGCAGCAAGACGCACAGGGTGATAATCAATACCCCGGCCCATGCCAGTTGCTGCCACTCCGCAAACGGACTCATGGCAAATTTGAAAATGGTCACCGGCAGGTTGGCAATCGGCTGCATCATGTCGGTGCTCCAGAACTGGTTAGACAACGCGGTGAACAGCAAGGGCGCCGTTTCCCCAGCGATACGGGCGATAGCCAGCAGGATCCCGGTCATAATCCCTGAGACGGAGGCTTTCAGGGTGATCGCCGAGATCATCTTCCACTTCGGCGTCCCCAGCGCATAGGCCGCTTCACGCAGGCTATCCGGCACCAGTTTCAGCATGTTTTCGGTGGTACGAATAACGATAGGCACCTGCAGCAGCGCCAGGGCGATAACGCCCGCCCAGCCCGAGAAGTGCTGCATCTGCGCCACCACGATGGTGTAGACGAACAGGCCGACCACGATAGACGGTGCGGAAAGCAGAATATCGTTGATAAAGCGGATAATTTCAGCCAGCACCGACTTGCGGCCATACTCCGCCAAATAAATTCCGGCGAGGATACCCAGCGGCGTACCAAAGACGGTTGCCCACAGGATCAGCAGGCCGCTGCCGGCGAGGGCGTTGGCCAGACCACCGCCCGCGGTATTCGGCGGCGGCGTCATTTCGGTAAACAGCGCCAGACTCATGCCGTCGAAGCCGCGGGTTATGGTCGCCATCAGGATCCAGATAAGCCAGAACAAACCAAACGCCATGGTGGCCATCGACAGCGCCAGAGCGATACGGTTCTTCATGCGGCGTTTGGCCTGCATCTTGCGGCGGGACTCCGCCAGCTCGGCGGTGCTTTGCATTTCAATGGTCGCCATTAGCGTGCCCCCTCATTCTTCGCGAGGCGCATAATCATAAACTTCGACGCCGCCAGAACGATAAAGGTGATAACGAACAGGATCAGGCCCAGCTCCATTAGCGCCGCCACGTGCAGGCCGGTTTCCGCTTCGGCAAATTCGTTGGCCAGCGCGGAAGTAATGCTGTTCCCCGGCATATACAGCGATATGCTGTCGAGCTGGTAGGTGTTGCCGATGATAAAGGTGACCGCCATGGTTTCACCCAGCGCGCGGCCCAGACCGAGCATCACGCCGCCGATCACCCCGTTTTTGGTGAACGGTAAAACGATGCGCCAAATCACTTCCCAGGTGGTGCAGCCGATGCCATAGGCCGACTCTTTCATCATCACCGGCGTCTGTTCGAAAACATCGCGCATGACCGCGGCGATATAAGGGATGATCATGATGGCCAGAATGACGCCAGCGGCGAGAATGCCAATCCCAAACGCCGGGCCGGCAAACAGCGCGCCGACGAACGGGATGGTCGACAGGACGTTCCCCACCGGCTCCTGGAAGTAAGTCGCAAACAGCGGGGCGAAAATAAACAGGCCCCACATGCCGTACACGATACTCGGGATTGCCGCCAGCAGCTCAATCGCAATGCCCAGCGGGCGCTTGAGCCAGGCGGGGGACAGTTCAGTCAGAAACAGCGCGATGCCGAAGCTCACCGGGACGGCGATCAGCAGCGCGATAAAGGAGGTCACCAGAGTTCCGTAGATCGGCACCAGCGCGCCAAAGATTTCGTTGGGCGCATCCCACTCTTTGGTCCACAAAAAGGCAAAGCCAAACTTTTGAATGCTCGGCCAGGAAGAGATGATCAGGGAAACAATGATGCCGCCCAGCATCAATAGCACAATCAGCGCAGCCAGTTTTACCAGCGCACTGAAAATTATGTCACCCTTTTTCCCCGGAGGGGTAAATGCAGGCTTGGTTGCAGCCATAGATTACTCTTTACGTATTAAAACTTGTTCGAATAAATGCCCGGTGGCGTTGGCTCCCGGGCCTACAGTCTGAACCGTAGGGCGGGCAGCGCCTGAACGCCCCCGCCATCTTCGTCAAAAATCTACTGTTAGTACAGCGCTTTACCGCTGCTGTCTTTGACGTTGGTTTTCCATGCCGCACGAACCTGCTCTACCACGCTTTCCGGCAGCGTCGCGTAATCCAGCGCATTAGCTTCTTTCCCGCCGTTTTTATACGCCCAGTCAAAGAACTTCAGCACTTCGGCGGTCTGCTCAGGCTTGTTCGTCGCCTTATGCACCAGGATGAAGGTGGTTGAGGTGATCGGCCATGCGTTTTCACCTTTCTGGTTAGTCAGGTCCTGAGCGAAAGACTTGCTCCAGTCAACGCCTTTTGCGGCGTTAGCGAAGTTGTCTTCAGTCGGGCTAACCGGCTTGCCGTCGGCAGAGACCAGTTTGGTGTACGCCAGGTTGTTTTGCTTGGCGTAAGCGTATTCGACGTAACCAATCGAGCCCGGCAGACGCTGAACAAAAGCGGCGATACCGTCGTTGCCTTTACCGCCCAGACCGGTTGGCCAGTTAACGGTAGAGCCTGCGCCGATTTTCGATTTCCACTCTTCATTCACTTTGGACAGGTAGCTGGTGAAGACGAAGGAGGTACCGGAACCATCGGCGCGGCGAACCACGGCGATATTCTGCGACGGCAGCTTCAGACCCGGGTTGAGCTTAGCGATCGCTTCGTCATCCCATTTTTTAATTTTACCCAGGTAGATATCGCCGAGGGTTTTGCCATCCAGCACCAGCTCGCCGGATTTCACGCCAGGCAGGTTAACCGCCAGCACCACGCCGCCAATCACGGTCGGGAACTGGAACAGGCCTTCCTGGGTCAATTTGTCATCAGCCAGCGGAGCATCAGAAGCACCGAAATCCACGGTGTTGGCAATAATCTGTTTAACGCCACCAGAGGAACCAATACCCTGGTAGTTCACTTTATTGCCAGTTTCTTTCTGATAGGTGTCAGCCCATTTGGCATACACCGGCGCAGGAAAAGTTGCACCTGCGCCAGTCAGGCTTGCTGCTGCGAAAGCAGAGAAAGCGCTCATCGATAAGGTCGCGGCGACAACTGTTGCGACGGTGGTACGCATAACGTTCATAATGTCTCCTGCTGGGATTCGTAAATCATTGTTTCGAGGCTATGGTGAGCAAAATAGGTCAAAGAGGTGACAGTAAAATGTACGAATTATGACATTTTTATGACACGCCAGGAGGGGGGATTTTACGTCAAATAATACACTTATAACTCAAATGGTTATCTACTAGCATTACCACACAATGACAGAATAATTTTCTTTTTATGACAGCGAAATCGCAGAGCAAAACGATCGTTTGTCATCTATCGCCTGCCCAGATATTGCGCACAAGATCGGCGAAAAACAGCAGGTAAATATAAAAAAGGGCCGCCGCCGGCAGCCCTTTGCAAAAGAGATAATACGTTACTCAACCGTGACCGATTTCGCCAGGTTACGCGGCTGATCAACATCAGTGCCTTTGATCAGCGCAACGTGATAAGCCAGCAGCTGCAGCGGTACGGTGTAGAAGATAGGCGCGATGCTCTCTTCGACATGCGGCATCTCAATGATGTGCATGTTGTCGCTGCCGTTGAAGCCGGCGTCACCGTCGGCGAAAACGTACAGCTCACCGCCGCGGGCGCGAACCTCCTCGATGTTGGATTTCAGTTTTTCCAGCAGCTCATTGTTCGGCGCCACTACGATCACCGGCATTTCCGCATCAATCAGCGCCAGCGGGCCGTGCTTAAGCTCGCCTGCCGCGTAGGCTTCCGCGTGAATATAGGAGATCTCTTTCAGCTTCAGCGCCCCTTCCATAGCGATCGGGTACTGATCGCCGCGGCCAAGGAACAGCGCATGATGCTTATCAGAGAAACGCTCTGCCAGCTGCTCAATACGCTTGTCCTGGGAGAGCATCTGCTCGATACGGTTCGGCAGCGCCTGCAGGCCGTGGACGATATCATGCTCAATGGACGCATCCTGGCCTTTCAATCGCGCCAGTTTCGCCACCAGCATCAGCAGCACCGTCAGCTGAGTGGTAAAGGCCTTGGTCGAGGCCACGCCAATTTCCGTTCCGGCTTTGGTCATCAGCGCCAGATCGGATTCACGCACCAGCGACGAGCCCGGCACGTTGCAGATGGCCAGCGAGCCGAGATAGCCCAGCTCTTTCGACAAACGCAGCGCCGCCAGGGTATCGGCGGTTTCACCAGACTGGGAAAGGGTGATCATCAGGCTGTTACGACGCACCGCAGACTTCCGATAGCGGAATTCGGAGGCGATTTCCACATCGCACGGCACGCCGGCTAACGCCTCGAACCAATAGCGGGAGACCATCCCGGAGTTATAGGAGGTCCCGCAGGCAACAATCTGAATATGTTCAACCTGAGCCAGCATTTCATTGGCGTTCGGTCCCAGCTCGCTGAGATCGATTTCGCCGTGGCTGATTCGCCCGGTCAGGGTGTTCTTAATCGCATTCGGCTGTTCGAAAATCTCTTTCTGCATATAGTGGCGATAGATACCTTTATCGCCGGCATCATATTGCAGATTGGATTCGATCTCCTGACGCTTCACTTGCGCAGCGGATTTATCGAAAATCACTACCGAGCGACGAGTCACTTCCGCAATGTCGCCTTCTTCAAGGAAGATGAAGCGGCGGGTAACCGGCAGCAGCGCCAGCTGGTCGGAGGCGATAAAGTTTTCCCCCATGCCCAGACCGATAACCAGCGGGCTACCGGAGCGGGCCGCCAGCAGGGTACCCGGGTCGCGGGTATCCATGATCACGGTGCCGTAGGCGCCGCGCAGCTGCGGGATGGCGCGCAGCACGACTTCACGCAAGGTTCCACCTTGTTCCAGCTCCCAGTGCACCAGATGGGCGATAACTTCGGTATCGGTCTCAGTGACGAAGACATAGCCGCGAGACTGCAGCAATGCGCGCAGCGGCTCGTGGTTTTCGATGATCCCGTTATGGACCACCACAATGTGTTCAGAAACATGCGGATGCGCATTGCTCTCAGACGGTTCGCCGTGCGTCGCCCAGCGAGTATGGGCGATCCCGGTACCACCGTGTAACGGTTGCTCTTCGACCGCCTGAGCCAGCATCTGTACCTTACCCAGGCGACGCACGCGGGTCATATGACCTTCGCTGTCGACTACCGCCAGACCGGCAGAGTCATAGCCACGGTATTCCAGACGACGTAAACCTTCGAGAAGGATTTCAGCAATATCACGCTGCGCGACTGCGCCAACAATTCCACACATAGTTAAATTTCCTGATAATGGCGATATGCCATGCGTTGTCGCTGACCTGTATTTGCCCGTTTTCCGGGCGCCCCGAGCCTTGTAGAGAGTGGGGTTATTGTTATGGTACTGCCTGCGGACGGGGATCTATGTTGACCCTCTCATCCTGGTTCGCCGGGCGTTGTACACCCCCGGCGACAATTCTGTTCATTTTTTCTTCACCGGACGCTGCCAGCCCTGCTTATGGACCTGCGGCACGCGGCTCAACACCAGTTCGTTATCGGCGATATTGCGTGTGACGGTGGTGCCGGCGGCGATAGTGACGCCGTTGCCTACCGTAACCGGGGCCACCAGCTGGGTATCCGAGCCAACAAAGACATCGTCGCCAATAATCGTTTTATGTTTATTCGCGCCATCGTAGTTGCAGGTGATGGTGCCCGCGCCGATATTGACGTTATCACCGATCTCCGCATCGCCCAGATAGGTCAGATGACCCGCCTTGGAGCCTTTGCCGAGACGCGCTTTTTTCATTTCCACGAAGTTGCCAACGTGGGCGCCTTCCAGCAGTTCGGCGCCCGGGCGCAGACGGGCAAATGGGCCGATGGTGCAGGCCGCCTGCAGCTGGGCATCTTCCACCACGCTGTAGGGGCTGATTTCGCAATCATCGCCGATGGTGCTGTTTTTGATCACGCAGCCGGCGCCGATTTTCACACGATCGCCCAACACCACGTTGCCTTCCAGAATAACGTTAGTATCGATCTCTACATCGCGCCCGTGCTGCAGCGTACCGCGCAGATCGAAACGCGCCGGATCGCGCAGCATCACTCCCGCCAGCAGCAGCTTTTCCGCTTGCTCAGCCTGGTAGACGCGCTCCAGGCGCGCAAGCTGCAGGCGGTTGTTGACGCCTTCGACTTCGCTCAGGCGCTGGGGATGCACGGCAACGATCTCGCGACCTTCCTGATGCGCCATGGCGATGATATCGGTGATGTAGTATTCGCCCTGGGCGTTGTTATTGGTGAGATTCGCCAGCCAGCGCTTGAGGTCCGCTCCGCCGGCGATCAGGATCCCGGTGTTGATTTCCTGAATCTGGCGCTGCGCCTCGCTGGCATCTTTGTGCTCAACGATGCCCGTCACCTGGCCATTTTCACGGGTAATGCGGCCGTAGCCGGTTGGATCATCCAGCTTCACCGTCAGCAGACCAATCCCGCCCTGCGGCTTCGCGGCGCGCAGGCGCTGTAGCGTCTCGACGGAGATCAGCGGCACATCGCCGTAGAGCATCAGGATGTCTTCATCATCATTGAAGAACGGCGCCGCCTGCTGCATGGCGTGCCCGGTTCCAAGCTGCTCGGCCTGCAGCACCCAGTTCAGGTTGTCTTCATGCAGCGTCTGACGCAGCAGATCGCCACCGTGGCCATACACCAGGTGTACCGCACATGCGCCTAAATCGTTAGCGGCATCAATGACATGCTGCACCATTGGCTTCCCGGCCAGGGTATGCAGCACCTTAGGAAGATCGGAATACATGCGGGTCCCTTTGCCTGCGGCAAGGATAACCACGCTCATCGCACTATTTGACATACTCATCCTGACGGTAGTTAGAACGAAAAGTAAAAGCCTTTCACGTTGAAATTTCTACATATTTTTCATCATAAAACGAGACGTGGAGAAAACGTCCAGGCTCACTGCTATACACCATTTTATGACGCTATTTTTAACCACTGCAAATCAGTTTAACGCTGAAAAAGGAGGGCGGGGAGGATAATCATTGACTATCTCACTGCTTTTGCTGTTTTTTCGCCACCTGAATAAAGCCGCTGCGGAAAGCGATTTTCAGTACCCACAGCGGGAAGAACCAGGATAATCGTCGCCAGTCGCTGGCGGGGGAGGGCGGCAAAGTGATTGATGTAGCGATAAAAAACGAAAGGCCACCGTCAGGTGACCTTCTTTGCCCGGTTTCACATCGCCAGTGTTGTCGTTTTGATGGGCGATACGTCGTGTCAGCGGGGGGGATAGCGCGGAGCTTAGAAGCTCAGGACGCTAAATTTAGCGATGATTTTATGGAACAGTTTCATGATGATTTCCTGACGCAGGTGCAGTTTGATAACGCTATTTTATGTGATATACATCACATAAAATAGAGTCTACGCTTCATCATTTAACTAATCAATAACAATTAAGGGTGAATTCTGTTTTCACTTCATCCGCTCGTCAGCAGCTGGGCATAAAAAAAGCCAGCCTGGAAACCAGACTGGCTTTTTACGTTCAAGCCGGTGTTACATCGCTTTTTTGGTCAACTCGATAACGCGCAGTTTAGCGATCGCTTTGGCCAGTTCCGCAGACGCCTGAGCGTAATCCACATCGCCGTGAGAGCTCTTAATGTGCTCTTCCGCTTTGCGTTTCGCTTCCAGCGCTCGCGCTTCGTCGAGGTCCTGACCACGAATTGCGGTATCCGCCAGGACGGTCACGCTGCCAGGCTGCACTTCAAGAATGCCGCCGGACAGATAGATAAACTCTTCATGACCGTGCTGTTTAACGATGCGAATCATACCAGGCTTAATGGCGGTGAGCAGCGGTGCGTGCCCCGGGTAAATACCCAGTTCACCTTCGCTACCCGTTACCTGGATTTTTTCGACCAGACCAGAGAACATTTGTTGCTCTGCGCTGACGACGTCCAGGTGGTAAGTCATTGCCATATCACCCTCCGATTAAGGCGTTAAAGTTTTTTGGCTTTTTCCACGGCTTCGTCGATGGAACCGACCATGTAGAACGCCTGCTCTGGCAGGTGATCGTATTCGCCTTCCATGATGCCTTTAAAGCCACGGATGGTGTCTTTCAGCGCCACGTATTTGCCCGGAGAACCGGTAAAGACTTCAGCCACGAAGAACGGCTGGGACAGGAAGCGCTGGATCTTACGTGCGCGAGCTACCACCAGTTTGTCTTCTTCAGACAGTTCGTCCATACCGAGGATGGCGATGATGTCTTTCAGTTCCTGATAACGCTGCAGGATGGACTGCACGCCACGCGCGGTGTCGTAGTGTTCCTGACCAACAACCAGCGGATCCAGCTGACGGCTGGTGGAGTCCAGCGGGTCAACGGCCGGGTAGATACCCAGGGAAGCGATCTGACGGCTCAGTACTACGGTTGCATCTAAGTGAGCAAAGGTAGTGGCTGGGGATGGGTCAGTTAAGTCATCCGCCGGTACGTATACCGCCTGTACGGAGGTGATAGAACCGGTTTTGGTGGAGGTGATACGTTCCTGCAGAACGCCCATCTCTTCCGCCAGAGTCGGCTGATAACCTACCGCTGAAGGCATACGACCCAGCAGTGCGGATACTTCCGTACCGGCCAGGGTGTAACGATAGATGTTATCGACGAACAGCAGTACGTCACGACCTTCGTCACGGAATTTCTCAGCCATGGTCAGGCCGGTCAGCGCAACGCGCAGACGGTTTCCCGGCGGCTCGTTCATCTGGCCGTACACCAGGGATACTTTATCGATAACGTTGGAGTCGGTCATTTCGTGGTAGAAGTCGTTACCCTCACGAGTACGCTCACCTACGCCCGCAAACACGGAGTAACCGGAGTGCTCGATCGCGATGTTACGGATCAGCTCCATCATGTTTACGGTTTTACCTACACCCGCACCACCGAACAGACCGACTTTACCGCCCTTCGCGAACGGACACATCAGGTCGATAACTTTGATGCCGGTTTCCAGCAGTTCCTGAGAGCTGGACAGCTCTTCATAGGACGGTGCTGCGCGGTGGATAGCCCAACGCTCTTCTTCGCCGATGTCGCCTTTCATGTCGACCGGTTGACCCAGTACGTTCATGATACGACCCAGCGTAGCTTTACCAACCGGGACTTCGATCGGGTGCTCGAGGTCTTTTACATCCAGACCGCGGCGCAGACCATCGGAAGAACCCATGGCGATGGTACGCACGATACCGCCGCCCAGCTGCTGCTGAACTTCCAGCACCAGAACTTCATTACCATTCTGTACCTCAAGGGCTTCGTACACGCGTGGTACGGCATCCTGAGGGAACTCGACGTCGACCACGGCGCCGATTACCTGGACAATCTTTCCAGTAGCCATCTTAAATCCTCTACGAAATAACCTGGTTAAACCGCGGCGGCCCCCGAGACGATCTCGGTGAGTTCCTGAGTAATGCTGGCCTGACGAGCTTTGTTGTATACCAACTGCAGCTCTTTAATCAGGCTGCCGCCATTATCGGTCGCGGCTTTCATCGCCACCATACGGGCGGCCTGCTCGCTGGCCAGGTTTTCAACCACGCCCTGATAAACCTGAGACTCGACGTAGCGGCGCAGGAGGGTATCCAGCAGCGCTTTCGGATCGGGCTCATACAGGTAATCCCAGGATTTACGTTTCAGATCAGCGTCTTCTGATGCCGGTAACGGCAGCAGCTGAGTGATCGTCGGAACCTGAGACATGGTGTTAATAAATTTGTTGCTGACAACGTACAGCTTGTCCAGACGGCCTTCATCATAGGCCTGCAACATCACTTTTACCGGGCCGATCAGTTCGGACAGGGATGGGTTATCCCCCATACCGGTCACCTGTGCAACAACGTTGCCGCCAACGGAGTTAAAGAAAGAGACGCCCTTAGAGCCGATCATTGCGAGGTCGCACTGAACGCCTTTATCGGACCATGCTTTCATTTCCGCCAGCAGTTTCTTGAACAGGTTAATGTTCAAGCCGCCGCACAAACCACGGTCGGTCGACACCACCAGGTAGCCCACGCGCTTAACGTCGCGTTCTTCCAGGTAAGGGTGCTTATATTCCAGATTACCGTTCGCAAGGTGACCAATCACTTTGCGCATAGTATCTGCGTAAGGACGGCTGGCCGCCATGCGCTCCTGCGATTTACGCATTTTGGAAGCGGCGACCATCTCCATCGCTTTAGTGATCTTTTGCGTGTTCTGGACGCTTGCGATCTTACTACGTATCTCTTTTGCGCCGGCCATGAGCTTCTCCTCAATGCCTTGCGGCCTGCCCTAAGACAGACCGCCAGACGTTACCAGGACTGGGTTGCTTTGAAGGAATCGAGGATGCCTTTCAGCTTGCCTTCGATTTCGTCGTTATAGCCACCGGACTGGTTAATCTCTTGCATCAGCGGAGCGTGATCACGGTCGACGTAAGCCAGCAGTGCGGCTTCGAAGCTACCGATTTTCGCCAGTTCTACATCAGCCAGATAACCACGTTCTGCTGCGAACAGAACCAGAGACTGCTGCGCGACGGACATCGGCGCATACTGTTTCTGTTTCAGCAGTTCGGTCACTTTCTGACCGTGGTCCAGCTGTTTGCGGGTTGCATCGTCGAGGTCGGATGCAAACTGGGAGAACGCCGCCAGTTCACGATACTGCGCCAGCGCGGTACGGATACCACCGGACAGTTTCTTCATGATCTTGGTCTGCGCTGCACCACCCACACGGGATACCGAGATACCCGGGTTAACCGCAGGACGAATACCGGCGTTGAACAGGTTGGTTTCCAGGAAGATCTGACCATCGGTAATGGAGATTACGTTGGTCGGAACGAACGCGGAAACGTCACCCGCCTGGGTTTCGATAATCGGCAGCGCGGTCAGAGAACCGGTTTTCCCTTTCACTTCACCTTTGGTGAAGGCTTCAACGTATTCGGCGTTAACACGCGCAGCACGCTCCAGCAGACGAGAGTGGAGGTAGAATACGTCGCCCGGGAACGCTTCACGTCCTGGCGGACGACGGAGCAGCAGGGAGATCTGACGATAAGCAACAGCCTGTTTAGACAGGTCATCGTAAACGATCAGCGCATCTTCACCGCGGTCGCGGAAGTATTCGCCCATTGCGCAACCGGCGTATGGCGCCAGGTATTGCAGTGCAGCAGATTCGGATGCAGTCGCTACCACCACGATGGTGTTAGCCAGCGCGCCGTGCTCTTCCAGTTTACGCACCACGTTAGAGATGGTGGACGCTTTCTGGCCGATAGCAACATAGACGCACTTGATGCCGGAATCACGCTGGTTGATGATGGCATCGATAGCCAGCGCAGTTTTACCGGTCTGACGGTCGCCGATGATCAGTTCACGCTGACCACGACCGATTGGGATCATGGCGTCAACGGATTTATAACCGGTCTGTACCGGCTGATCGACGGACTGACGTTCGATTACGCCCGGCGCGATCGCTTCAACGGCGGAGAAACCGTCGTTTTCCAGCGGACCTTTGCCATCAATTGGCGCGCCCAGGGTGTTAACCACGCGGCCCAGCAGGCCACGACCAACCGGAACTTCCAGGATACGGCCAGTACATTTCACCTTCATGCCTTCGGCGAGGTCAGCGTACGGACCCATCACCACCGCACCGACGGAGTCGCGCTCCAGGTTCAGTGCGATAGCGTAACGGTTACCCGGCAGGGAGATCATCTCACCCTGCATACATTCGGCAAGGCCGTGGATGCGGATAACACCGTCACTTACAGAAACAATAGTACCTTCGTTATGAGCTTCGCTCACAACATTGAACTGAGCAATGCGCTGCTTGATCAGTTCGCTGATTTCGGTGGAATTCAGTTGCATGCTCCAGTCCCCTTAAGACTGCAAGACGTCTGCAAGGCGATCAAGACGGCCGCGTACGCTGCCATCAATGACCATATCACCCGCACGGATGATAATACCTGCCATAACAGACTTATCGATTTTGCAATTCAGCTTAACTTTGCGTGACAGACGTTTTTCCATCGCGCTGACGATCCTGGCAAGCTGTTCATCACTCAGTTGGTTGGCAGATATGACTTCTACCTCTGCGATGGCCTCACTGGCCGCGCGCAGGTGAATGAATTGCTCAAGAACGTCCGGGAGCACCTTCAGACGATTATTTTCCGCCATCACCTTAATCAGGTTCTGGCCGTTTTCGTCAAGTTGCTCGCCGCAGATAGCGATAAACGCTTCTGAGAGCGTTTCCGGCGCCAAAGCACCGGAGAGAAGCTCTGCCATTTGATCGTTTTTGGTCACTTCGGCGGCAAACGCCAGCATATCCTGCCAGCGTTCAACACTGTTGTGTTCGACGGCAAAGTCAAAAGCTGCTTTGGCGTAGGGGCGAGCTACCGTTACAAATTCAGACATCAGCCCCTCCCTCCTTACAGTTCAGCGACAAGTTTATCCACGATGTCGCTGTTAGCAGCTTCATCCACGGAACGTTCGATGATCTTCTCGGCGCCAGCAACAGCCAGGATAGCGACCTGCTTACGCAGCTCCTCGCGTGCACGTTTACGCTCAGCATCAATTTCAGCCTGCGCTTGTGCAACGATTTTGGTGCGTTCCTGTTCTGCTTCAGCTTTAGCTTCGTCCAGAATCTGAGAGCGGCGCTTGTTCGCCTGCTCAATGATTACCTGGGCTTCCGCTTTCGCTTTTTTCAGCTGGTCGGTCGCGTTGGCCTGTGCAAGGTCCAAATCTTTCTTAGCGCGTTCTGCAGAAGCTAAACCGTCAGAAATCTCTTTCTGGCGTTTTTCGATGGCAGCCATTAAAGGCGGCCATACGTACTTCATGCAGAACCATACGAAGATAACAAACGCGATGGCCTGGCCGAGGATTGTTGCGTTCATGTTCACAGCACAATACCTCTTTAATTAACTCTGTGGCTTAGGTTTCTAACAACTTACTACGCGACGGCGAACATCACGTACAGACCCAGACCTACAGCGATCATCGGGATAGCATCCACCAGACCCATAACGATAAAGAACTGAGTACGCAGCAGAGGGATCAGATCCGGCTGACGCGCTGCGCCTTCCAGGAATTTACCTCCGAGGATGCCGATACCGATCGCAGCACCGATTGCCGCCAGACCCATCATCACAGCGGCAGCCATGTACAGCAGATCCATATTCAGGTTTTCCATGACAGTCTCCAGTTTGTTTCAGTTAAAACGTAGTAGTGTTGGTAAAAATCAATGCTCTTCAGACGCCATCGACAGATAGACAATCGTCAGAACCATGAAGATGAAGGCTTGCAGCGTAATAATCAGGATGTGGAAAATGGCCCAAGGCACATTCAGAACCCACTGTGACCACCACGGCAACAGACCAGCAATCAGAATGAAAATCAGCTCACCGGCATACATGTTGCCGAACAGTCGCAGACCGAGAGAGACCGGTTTGGACAGCAGGCTTACCCCTTCAAGGATTAAGTTGACAGGAATGAACGCCCAGTGATTGAACGGCTGCATGGTCAGTTCTTTAACGAACCCACCCACGCCTTTCATTTTGATGCTGTAGAAAAGAATCAGGATGAACACGCCAAGCGCCATCGACAGGGTGATGTTCACGTCAGCAGACGGAACCACGCGCAGTGCAGGCAGGCCGAAAATGTGTTCGCCGATATAAGGAAGCAGGTCGATTGGCAGCAGGTCCATCAGGTTCATCAGGAAGACCCAGACGAACACGGTCAGCGCCAGCGGCGCGATAACCTTGCTCTTGCCATGGTACATGTCTTTGACGCTACCATGGACGAAGCCGATGATCATTTCGATGAAGGTCTGGAATTTCCCTGGTACGCCGCTGGTCGCTTTCTTAGCAACGCTACGGAACATGGCCAGGAACAGCAGACCGAGAACCACCGAGAAGAACATGGAGTCAATGTTGAGCGTCCAGAAGGTGGCCGGGGGGTTGTGCGGATCCACCAGCGAGAAAGTACGCAGGTCAATCTGAAGGTTGTTCAGATGGTGACCTATGTATTCCTGCGGCGTCATATTTTCTGAAGCCATGATGCCTTTTACCCTTTGTTGTTGATTACAGCTGGCGCCAGAACTTGTACCACCAGCACCAAAACCCACGTCACGATCAGTGGCAAAAATACCACTTTTAAAACGGCCAGCGCCACCGCCAGGAGGGCGAAGGTCAGCAACACCTTGAAGGCTTCACCGAAGGCGAAGGTCCAGGCCACACGGCCTTTTGCTGGTGTATGCGCCTGATGACGCCAGGCAAAAATCATAAACATCAGATTTGGCAAAACCACTGCCAAACCGCCGCATACCGCGGAAATGCCCCAGAAGGGGTCTTTGAGGCTGAACAGCAGTCCACTTGCCATTACTGCCAGTAACTGAATAAACAGAAGCTTGCGAGCAACGTTTCGACTCAAGAGCGACACTGACATCACGTTTTTACTCCTGCTCCCTTTGAGGTATGTCGCGTGTCGTATAAAACGTCCTTTAAGACGAAGAGTCAAGCATCAAAAAGCGGACAAATTATACGGTGACGCCCCGTGATTTCAAACAATAAGTAGCAAAATAGTGAATAAATGTTTAATTATTTTCCAACGGACAACTTTCCGCGCATTTCAGCGTTCTGTGAGCGGTCATACAAAAACTGCAAATAACGTGGAAACACGGCAATTAAAGCGTGCATTAGATCACATAATAAACATTTCAAGCGCCCTTTAATGAATCAAGGACATAAAACACTATTTTTCATGCTTTTGATATTCAAGATAAAAAGTGAGGACATTATCTAAAACAACCCCACATACAATAAAAACCTTTTATTGACATTTATAATAAAAATTTAACATCGCTATGCTGTTTATCGTTGTCGATTTTTAGCACCCTGATATTTTCAAAGTTGACTATTTTGTCAGTGAATCAGTTACGCTAAGTTAACCGCAAGAAAAACCATAGTAAAAACATGGTTAAATGCAGCCCGATTAGAACGGGAGGTGTCCTTTATTTTTGTAACATTCACGGGCCACATTTTTTCCACATTTTTTGATAAAAATTAACTCGATTTTGGCGTAATCACCACCAGGTGCCGCTCCCCTTCCAGCTGAGGAACATGTAGCTCAATGACCTCGGCTATGGCATACCCTTCCGGCAGGTTTTCCATTTCGTCTTTTTGCGCTAACCCTTTGAGCGCATAGAAGTGACCGTTCGCGGCCGGCAAATGATGGCACCAGCTCACCATATCATTAAGCGATGCGAAGGCGCGGCTTATCACGCCATCAAACGGCGGCTCAGCCGGGAAAGCTTCCACGCGGCTCTGCACCGGGGTAACGTTATCCAGCTTCAGCTCATGCTGCACCTGACGCAGGAAGCGCACGCGTTTGCCAAGGCTGTCCAGCAGGGTGAAATGCGACTCCGGGCGCACGATAGCCAACGGGATCCCAGGCAGCCCCGGTCCCGTACCGACATCGATAAAGCGCGAGCCCTGCAGATAAGGCGCGACGACGATGCTGTCCAGGATATGACGCACCAGCATCTCATTTGGATCGCGAACGGAGGTCAGGTTATAGGCTTTGTTCCACTTATCGAGCAGCCCGACGTAAGCCACCAGCTGATTTTTCTGGTGATCGGTGAGCAAAATACCCGCTTCATCCAGCAGACGAGAAAGTTTGTTGAGCACGGTAAGTACCTTCAAAAAATAATGAGCCCGGAGGCGCTAACGCTTACCGGGCCAGGAATGATAAAGGCGAACGCTGATTATGCAACTGGGAAATCAGCGCGGCAGGCTGCCGCAATCAGGCGCTGCGACGCAGCATCCCCTGCTTTTTCAACCAAACCAGCAAAATAGAGATCGCCGCCGGGGTGATCCCGGAAATACGTGACGCCTGCCCTATCGACGACGGTTTATGGTCGTTTAGTTTAGCGATCACTTCATTAGACAGTCCGGTGACCTGACGGTAGTCGAGTGTCGCCGGTAACAAGGTATTCTCGTTGCGCTGCTGTTTCTCGATCTCATCCTGCTGGCGCGCGATATAGCCTTCATACTTCACCTGGATCTCAACCTGCTCAGCCGCCTGCCGATCTTCCAGCCCCGGCGCGAACGGCGAGAGCTGAACCAGCTGCTCGTAGGTCATTTCCGGACGACGCAGCAGATCTTCACCGCTGGCTTCGCGCGACAGCGGCGCGGTCAGGTGAGCGTTCACTTCGTTAGCGCTCTCAGCCTGAGGGTTCACCCAGGTCGATTTCAGGCGCTGGCGTTCACGCTCAATGCTTTCCAGCTTCTCGTTGTAACGCGCCCAGCGTTCATCATCCACCAGACCCAGTTCACGCCCCTGCTCAGTCAGACGCAGGTCGGCGTTGTCTTCGCGCAGCATCAGACGATATTCAGCACGAGAGGTAAACATGCGGTACGGTTCTTTGGTACCCAGAGTACACAGGTCATCCACCAGCACGCCGAGGTAGGCCTGATCGCGACGCGGTGCCCAGCCCTCTTTTTCCGCCGAGAAACGAGCTGCGTTAAGACCGGCCAGCAGACCCTGAGCCGCAGCTTCTTCATAACCGGTGGTGCCGTTGATCTGACCGGCGAAGAACAGACCCTGAATGAATTTGCTCTCGAGCGTCGGCTTCAGATCGCGCGGGTCGAAGAAATCGTACTCAATAGCGTAGCCAGGACGGACGATCCGCGCATTCTCCATCCCCTGCATCGAGCGGACGATTTGCATTTGCACATCGAACGGCAGGCTGGTGGAGATGCCGTTCGGATAAATTTCGTTTGAGGTCAGGCCTTCCGGTTCGAGGAAGATCTGATGTTGGTTGCGATCGGCAAAACGCATGACTTTGTCTTCGATCGACGGGCAGTAGCGTGGACCGATCCCTTCGATCACCCCGGCGTACATGGGGCTGCGATCGAGGTTATTGCGGATCACGTCATGGGTTTTCTCGTTAGTGTGGGTGATATAGCACGGCACCTGACGCGGATGCTGATCGGCAGATCCCATAAACGAGAAGACCGGCATTGGGTTATCGCCATGCTGTTGCGCCAGCACGCTGAAATCGATGGTGCGCGCGTCAATGCGCGGCGGGGTTCCGGTTTTCAGCCGGCTGACGCGCAGCGGCAGTTCACGCAGGCGACGAGACAGCGGGATCGACGGCGGATCGCCGGCGCGTCCGCCGCTGTAGTTATCCAGACCAATATGGATTTTGCCGTCAAGGAAGGTCCCGACGGTCAGTACCACCGCTTTAGCACGGAATTTGAGGCCCATCTGGGTGACCGCGCCTACGACACGATCGTTTTCGACAATCAGATCTTCCACTGCCTGCTGGAAGATCATCAGGTTCGGCTGGTTCTCCAGCGCAGTGCGTACCGCCTGACGGTACAGCACGCGGTCAGCCTGGGCGCGAGTGGCGCGCACCGCGGGGCCTTTGCTGGCGTTTAGTATCCTAAACTGAATGCCTGCCTGATCGATCGCTTTGGCCATCAGACCGCCGAGCGCGTCCACTTCTTTTACCAGGTGTCCTTTCCCAATGCCGCCAATCGCCGGGTTGCAGCTCATCTGCCCCAGCGTGTCGATATTGTGTGTCAAAAGCAGGGTCTGTTGACCCATACGCGCTGCGGCCATTGCGGCCTCAGTGCCTGCGTGACCCCCGCCAATGATAATGACGTCAAAAGGATCCTGATAAAACATGGTGGTCTGCCTCGCATAACGCGGTTTGAAAATGGATTGAAGCCCGGGCCGTGGATTCTACTCGGCTTTGGTCTTTTGAGAAAGACTCCGGGATCCTGAGTATTAAAAAGAAGATCTTTATATAGAGATCTGTTCTATTGTGATCTCTTATTAGGATCGACTCTCTTTGTGGATAAGTCGGATCCACGAAGTAAGATCAAAAGCTTAAGAAGGATCACTATCTGTGAATGATCGGTGATCCTGGTCCGTATAAGCTGGGATCAGAATGAAGGGTTATGCACAGCTCAAAAACCATACTCCGGTTATTCTTTGGATAACTACCGGTTGATCCAAGCTTTTAAGCATGGTTATCCACAGAAGAACGGACGATCTTTACAATTCTCAGAGCAAATTTTTCCAGGATCCCAGCCAGATTTCCGCCGGATCCTCCGGAATTTCATGTTCCAGCACGTTGATCTTCAGGGTCTCGCCGATCTGTTTTGCCCCGCAGGCCTTCAGCGCCGCTTCTAATTTATCGATCGCGCCGCAAAAAGTGTCGTATTCACGGCTGCCGATCCCGATGGCGCCAAAGCGCACGGCGGAAAGATCGGCCTGCTGCGCCAGCAGTGCGTCATAGAAGGGAACCAGGTTGTCGGGAATGTCGCCGGCGCCATGGGTGGAAGAGATAACTAACCAGATCCCTTGCGCCTGCAGATCGTCCACCAGCGGGCCGTGCTGGATTTCAGTGCTGTAGCCTGCTTCTTCCAGCTTTTCTGCCAGATGCTCCGCTACGTATTCCGCACTGCCCAGGGTGCTGCCGCTGATAAGTGTAATGTCTGCCATAGATCGCCGATCGCCCGCTCAACTGTTCAGAGTGGCGTATTGTACGCTGTGAGCGAGCTGGGATCTACCTGTGGAAAAATGTGGGATTAAAAAAAACGATCAGGGCTTAATGGTGCGCATGATCGGGTTCTGCAGCACGATCAGGGTTTCAGTGGACTGAATTTCATCAATTGTTTGGATCTTGTTGATAAGTACCTGCTGCAGGGCATCGATGGATTTACACATCACCTTAATAAAGATGCTGTAGTGGCCGGTGGTGTAGTAAGCCTCGGTCACCTCCTCCAGGCTTTCCAGGCGGGCGAGGGCGGAGGGATAGTCTTTGGCGCTCTTGAGAATAATGCCGATGAAGCAGCCGACGTCATAGCCCAGCTGTTTGGGGCTGACGTCAATGCGCGCGCCAGTAATGATGCCCGCCTGTTTCATCTTTTCGACGCGCACATGAATAGTGCCCGGGCTGACGCTGAATTGTTTGGCCAGTTCGGCATAGGCGGTACGGGCGTTGGCCATGAGCGCATCGAGAATGCCGCGGTCCAGATTGTCGATCTGATAATTTTCCATATCTTTTTCTTATGAAGTTTGACGGTTCTTACTATTTTAGCTCTATATTTTGTTGAATTAAAAGTTGACGAGCCTTTTTATTGATTGATTATTGTATTGGCGGCCTGTTTTGTTGCTTAATCAATGGCAACAGGACGCAGGAGTCATAAAAATGAAAACCGCTTATATCGCAAAACAACGCCAGATCAGTTTCGTTAAATCCCATTTTTCCCGTCAGCTGGAAGAGAAGCTTGGCCTGATTGAAGTCCAGGCGCCAATCTTAAGCCGCGTGGGCGATGGGACGCAGGATAACTTGTCCGGCTGCGAGAAAGCGGTTCAGGTGAAAGTGAAAACACTGCCCGACGCCCAGTTCGAAGTGGTTCATTCGCTGGCGAAATGGAAGCGTCAAACCCTGGGACAACACGACTTCAGCGCGGGCGAAGGGCTGTACACGCACATGAAGGCCCTTCGCCCCGATGAAGACCGTCTTACGCCGATCCACTCCGTCTATGTCGACCAGTGGGACTGGGAGCGGGTGATGGGGGATGAAGAGCGCCACGTCGGCACGCTGAAGGCGACCGTCGAAGCGATCTACGCCGGGATCAAAGCCACCGAGCTGGCGGTCAGCCAGGAATTTGGCCTGACGCCGTTCCTGCCGGAACAGATCCACTTTGTTCACAGCCAGGCGCTGCTGAGTCGCTATCCGGATCTTGATGCCAAAGGCCGCGAGCGAGCGATTGCCAAAGAGCTGGGCGCCGTCTTCTTAATCGGCATCGGCGGCAAACTCTCTGATGGCAAGCGCCATGATGTACGTGCGCCGGATTATGATGACTGGAGCACTGAGGTTTCTGAAGGCTTTGCCGGACTGAACGGCGATATCCTGGTGTGGAACCCGGTGCTGGAAGATGCGTTCGAGATCTCATCAATGGGGATCCGCGTTGACGCCGCGGCGCTAAAACGCCAGCTGGCGCTGACTGGCGACGAAGATCGCCTGCAACTGGAGTGGCACCAGGCGCTGCTGCGCGGCGAGATGCCGCAGACTATCGGCGGCGGCATTGGCCAGTCTCGCCTGACGATGCTGCTGCTGCAGCTCGACCATATCGGCCAGGTGCAGTGCGGCGTATGGCCGGCACAGGTTCGCGAAAGCGTTCCCGCGCTGCTGTAACGATTAGCGCCGCCAGCGTCGCAGCAGGCGGCTACGCAACCCGGTATCAAAGCGCCAGATATGATCGAAGATGCGCATGATGCCGGGTTTGCCGTGTACCGACATCGCCACCGCGTGAAAACGGTGCTGATGCTTTCGCTGTAGCTCCCCCACCTGCGCAATCACCTCATCCGGCAACCGCTGGGCAATAAAGTCGGAGATCACCACGGCATCCGCATCCACCCACTGCGGGTTTTGCAGACGTTCAATAATGGCGCGAAAACAGCTGGCCAGATCGGTGCCGCCGCGAAAGCGCTGGCTCAGAAAGCGGATCGCCTGCTCCAGGCCGCCCTCGCAGGTCAGTTCGTAGTGCACCACTTCGCTGGAGAACAGCATAATAAAGCAGCGGCGGTTATCCGCCAGCGCGACGCGCATCAGGGCCAGACAAAAGGCTTTGGCGCACTGCTCGTTAAAACCGCCCATCGATCCTGAGGTATCGACGCAGACAATAAAGGGCCCGCGAGGCTGTTCATCAAAATCCTGCCGCGTCACCGGGCGTTCGGTGATTTTTTCGCGCCAGGCGTCACCGTGCAGCCGGTAAGTCAGGAGCTGTTTCTCCACCAGCTTGCGATAAAATTCAAACTCCAGCTCCGTGATGCCGAGCGTCGCCAGCTCCGGCGGCAGCAGGCGCAGAATGTCATCGCTCTGCTGGAGGCCGTCGACCTGTTCCGGCACCGTCGCTGGCTCGCGCACCAGGCTACGGAAGGTCTCCATCGGCGCGTCTTTCTTCGGCACGGATTTCGCTTCCCGTGAACGCCCCAACTTTTCCGCCAGCTGCAGCAGCTCCGGCTGCTGGTTAAGAAAATCGCCATAGCGCACGATCAGCTGATAGTCGCCACGTTTCAGTTCGCCGGCACTCATATCCCACAGGCGTCCGGCGGCGGTGTCATTCTCCGCCAGCACCGGATCGAGCTGACCGCTGAGTGTCATTCGTTCCTGGACCTCACTGAGCAACTGATCGCGCTCCTCATCCAGCAACTGCTGGTTAAGGCTGGTGGCTTGCACCACCAGGCTCAGGCGCCAGCGCTGTAAAAACAGCGTATGCAGCGCCGGGGTAAAGGTAGCATTGTCGTCCACCAGCTTCTGCGCCTGGGCGGCAAAAGGGGACTGGAGCTGGTGCAGCTTGCCGAGGATCTGCGGTAGCTGGACGATAAACTGTGAGGTAGAGAGCAGTTGAGCCTGCTGATAGGTTTGTACTTCGGCGTCCAGATCCGGCGGGATGTTAACCTCTTTTAAGCGGGCGCGAACGGCTTCCCGCCAGCGCGGAATATCCGCCGCGATGATGTTTTTCAGGCGGGGAAATTTCTCAAAGAAAACCGCCAGCTGCGGAGAGGCCAGCAACGCCAGCAGCATCTCCTCGATCATTCCCTCTTCGCTGACTGCCAGCATGACATTCAGCATATCGAGCGTCATGGCTGTTTCGCCTGTTTAATCTGCGCGCCGACGTCCTGCAGGCTGGCTTCGATTCTTCCCAGCCACTCGACCGGGATAAACAGGCACTTCTGCTGCTCGCTGAAGCGGTTATGTTGCTGGTGCCACTCATCGTCCAGCGCCTCCAGCTGCTGGCGAATTTCCGCCGGCATGTTCTCCTGCGACGCGCTGCCGGGCAGCGCGAGGCGTGAGCCCTGCAGGCTGACGTCGCGAACGACCAGATGCTGGCTGGTGTCGACATCCATATTGAGCAGTTGGGCAAAGCCGATCCCGTTGAGCTTGCCGCGGATCTCGCCGCCTTTTTCCAGCCAGCTGGCTAACGCCTCGCGCTCAAAAGTAATGTGGATCACTTCCATATCGTGAAGTTTGAGCGGCTGCTGCAGCAGCAGGGTCAGGGTGGATCCCTGGATCTCCGCCGGCAGCTCATAGTGCGGCTTGCGGCTAAACATGCCGCCAAGGCGGGTGACCTTTAGCGCCGTTTTGTCACTTTGCTGCTGTTGGATTTGAATGCGTCGCTGCACAATCGCCCCGAGCCGCGTCAGCATTGCCTGCTGCTGCCAGGCGTGGCAGGTCATCAGCGTTTCCAGCTGCTGCGACATCAGGTGCATGCTCTCGACGTTGTGCCACAGACAATCTTTCAGCAGGATAAGATCTATCGGCGCGATGCTGTCGCGGCCGCTGAAGAAGGCGCTGGCCTGCAGCAGGCGAATGGCCTTTTTCCAGCGGCGATCTGAAACGTACGGCGCGTTTGGCAGGGCATCCAGCTGCTGGCGCAGCTGGAATATCAGCTCAAACACCGCGTCCGGTAGTTTGATATTGCCGATCTGCTGCTGCCATTGCGTAAACTCCTCGTCGCTTACCTGCAGCGCGCTGGGCACCGGATTGCTGTTTTCATCCTGCTGGCTGACCAGCATCGAACGGAAATTTCCTTTATCCTGCACTTTATCAAGCCACAGACGGATCAGCATTCGGTCATACAGCGCTTCCAGGCTGCTGTCGGCTTCGGGGAGTTCGTTCGAGGCGGCCACCAGCAGGCGCATTGGGATTTTCTCTTCGTGAGCGCCATTGCGGAAGTGACGTTCGTTAATCGCCGTCAGCAGGGTGTTGAGGATAGCCGGACCCGCTTTCCATATTTCATCGAGGAACACGATTTCTGCTTCCGGCAGGTAGCCGGCGGTTAAACGCTCGTAGCGCCCTTCATCTTTCAGCGCCTGAATGGACAGTGGGCCAAAAACCTCTTCCGGGGTGGAAAAGCGGGTCATCAGGTATTCAAAAGCGCGCGCCTGCTGGAAGGCGAACTTGAGGCGGCGGGCAATCAGGCTTTTGGCGATCCCCGGCGGACCGAGCAAAAATACGCTCTCGCCGCTGAGCGCCGCCAGCAGGCACAGGCGTATCGCGTGGCTGCGTTCAAAGAGTCCTTTTTCGAGTGCCGCGCTGAGTCGGGAAATTCTTTCAGCCAGTAAATGTGTTTGAGCCATAATTGAGTTGCGTGCTTTGTCATGTATCGTTATTGGGACGAGTATAGATGTTAGAGCAGGGGCGGTAATAGCCTGAAGAATCGATTTATTTTTTTTGAGCCAGGTTAATATGGTGTCTGTTAGGGGTACGATTTCACAAATAATCGTGCATACTGTGCGCTTTTTGTGGGCCAAGGGACTAGGCACACATTTGTTTTATAAACGAAAAGACTAGTCTATGAGCACTGATAATAAACAATCGTTGCCGGCGTTAACGCTGGCGGCCATCGGCGTGGTGTACGGTGATATCGGTACCAGTCCACTGTATACCCTGCGTGAATGCCTGTCAGGTCAGTTTGGCTTTGGCGTTGAGCGCGATGCCGTTTTTGGCTTTTTGTCGCTGATTTTCTGGCTGTTAATCTTTACCGTATCGATTAAATACATCACCTTCGTGATGCGGGCGGATAACGCCGGGGAAGGCGGGATCTTAACGCTGATGTCACTGGCCGGACGCAATACCTCGGCGCGGATGACCTCTGTGCTGGTGATCCTCGGCCTGATCGGCGGCAGTTTCTTCTATGGCGAAGTGGTGATAACCCCGGCGATTTCGGTCATGTCGGCGATAGAGGGGTTAGAAATTATCGCCCCACAGCTCGATAGCTGGATTGTGCCGATCTCCATTATCGTGCTTACCCTGCTGTTTATGATCCAGAAGCACGGGACCGGGATGGTCGGCAAGCTGTTTGCGCCGATTATGCTGATCTGGTTCCTGTTGCTGGCGGTGCTTGGCGCGCGAAGCATTTACGCTAACCCGGAAGTTCTGCAGGCGCTGAACCCCTACTGGGCGGTGCACTTCTTCCTACAGTACAAGACCGTTTCCTTTATTGCGCTTGGCGCGGTGGTGCTGTCGATTACCGGGGTGGAAGCGCTGTACGCCGATATGGGGCACTTCGGCAAACTGCCGATCCGCGTCGCCTGGTTCTCCGTCGTACTGCCTTCGCTGGTGCTGAACTATTTTGGCCAGGGGGCATTGCTGCTTAAGCATCCGGAAGCGATTAAAAACCCGTTCTTCCTGCTGGCGCCGGAGTGGGCGCTGATCCCGATGCTGATTATCGCCACGCTGGCGACGGTTATCGCCTCGCAGGCGGTGATCTCCGGGGTCTTCTCCTTAACCCGTCAGGCGGTGCGTCTGGGCTATCTGTCGCCGATGCGCATCATCCACACCTCGGAAATGGAGTCCGGGCAGATCTATATCCCGTTTATTAACTGGCTGCTGTATGTCTCGGTAGTGATCGTCATCGTCAGCTTCGAGCACTCCTCTAACCTGGCGGCGGCGTACGGTATCGCGGTAACGGGCACCATGGTGCTGACCTCCATCCTGTCGGCAACGGTGGCGCGCAAAAACTGGCACTGGAATAAGCTGTTCGTTGGGCTGATGCTGGTGGCCTTCCTGTGCATTGATGTTCCGCTGTTCTCGGCGAACCTCGATAAGATTGTCTCCGGCGGCTGGCTGCCGTTATCCCTGGGTCTGGTGATGTTTACGGTGATGACCACCTGGAAGAGCGAGCGCTTCCGCCTGCTGCGTCGGATGCACGAGCACGGCAACTCGCTGGAAGCGATGATCTCTTCACTGGAGAAATCGCCGCCGGTACGCGTCCCGGGTACCGCGGTGTATATGTCCCGCGCCCTGAACGTGATCCCGTTTGCCCTGCTGCATAACCTGAAGCACAACAAGGTGCTGCATGAGCGAGTGATCCTCCTGACCCTGCGCACCGAGGACGCGCCTTACGTGCATAACGTTCGCCGGGTGCAGATTGAGCAGCTGTCGCCCTCGTTCTGGCGGGTGGTGGCCAGCTACGGCTGGCGGGAAACGCCAAATGTCGAAGAGGTGTTCCATCGCTGTGGCCTGGAAGGACTCAGCTGCCGGATGATGGAGACCTCGTTCTTTATGTCCCATGAGTCGTTGATTATCGGCAAACGGCCGTGGTATCTGCGTCTGCGCGGCAAGCTTTATCTGCTGTTGCAGCGTAACGCCCTGCGCGCGCCGGATCAGTTTGAAATCCCGCCAAACCGGGTTATCGAGCTCGGTACTCAGGTCGAAATCTGATGTCAAAAAAGCCCTTCCGTTGCGAAGGGCTTTTTGTTTCTCACTCCGTTTGTCATGTCCTGTCGCTGTCTCGCGAAACGTTTCGATGGCGATCACATTTCTCTCTTCTGGTGATGGTTTTCTGCTCACACATTGATAATAATTATTGTAGCGAAACGTTTCGCTAGTGGAGCAAAAGAGAAAAAATGAAAAAAGGCACCGTACTTAACGCTGATATTTCCGCGGTCATCTCCCGCCTGGGTCACACCGATACGCTGGTGGTCTGCGATGCCGGATTGCCGGTTCCCCGCAGCAGCGCGCGCATCGATATGGCGTTAACCCAGGGCGTACCTTCATTTATGCAGGTTCTGGAAGTGGTGACGACGGAAATGCAGGTTGAAGCGGCTGTCATCGCGGAGGAAATTAAGACGCATAATCCGCAGCTCCACGCGACGTTGCTCAACCATCTTGAGCAGCTGCAGCAGCACCAGGGAAATACCATTGAAATTCGTTACACCAGTCATGAGCAGTTCAAAAAACAAACCGCAGACAGTCAGGCGGTAATTCGCAGCGGGGAGTGTTCCCCGTTCGCGAATATCATTCTCTGTGCCGGCGTGACGTTCTGAGGTCGCCGTCATGGAAGCCTTATTGCAACTGAAAGGGATCGATAAAGCGTTCCCTGGCGTCAAGGCGCTCTCCGGCGCCTCGCTGAATGTCTATCCTGGCCGGGTGATGGCGCTGGTGGGTGAGAACGGCGCCGGTAAATCCACCATGATGAAAGTGCTGACCGGGATCTACACCCGTGACGCCGGCGCTTTATTATGGCTCGGTAAAGAGACCACCTTTAACGGCCCAAAATCTTCCCAGGAAGCCGGGATCGGCATTATCCATCAGGAACTGAACCTGATCCCGCAGTTGACGATCGCCGAGAACATCTTCCTTGGCCGCGAGTTCGTTAACCGCTTTGGCAAAATCGACTGGAAGCGGATGTATGCCGAAGCCGACAAGCTGCTGGCGAAGCTGAATCTCCGTTTTACCAGCCAGAAGCTGGTGGGCGATTTGTCGATTGGCGATCAGCAAATGGTGGAGATCGCCAAAGTGCTGAGCTTCGAGTCGAAGGTCATCATTATGGATGAACCGACCGACGCGCTGACCGATACCGAAACCGAATCGCTGTTCCGCGTGATCCGCGAACTAAAATCGCAGGGGCGCGGCATCGTCTACATCTCCCACCGCATGAAAGAGATCTTCGAGATTTGCGACGACGTGACCGTGTTCCGCGACGGGCAGTTTATCGCCGAACGCGAGGTCTCCTCGCTGGATGAAGACCGTCTGATCGAAATGATGGTTGGCCGGAAGCTGGAAGATCAGTATCCGCATCTGGCTAAGGCACCGGGCGCGGTGCGTCTGAAAGTCGATAATCTCTGCGGCCCGGGCGTGGAAAACGTGACCTTTACCCTGCGCCAGGGGGAAATCCTCGGCGTCGCCGGGCTGATGGGCGCCGGGCGGACCGAGCTGATGAAAGTGTTGTATGGCGCACTGCCGCGCAGCAGCGGCTCTGTGACGCTCGACGGTCACGAAGTGGTGACCCGTTCGCCGCAGGATGGTCTGGCGAACGGCATTGTCTATATCTCCGAAGACCGTAAGCGCGACGGCTTAGTGCTCGGGATGTCGGTAAAAGAAAATATGTCCCTGACCGCCTTGCGCTACTTTAGCCGGACGGGAGGGAGCCTCAAGCATAAAGATGAACAGCAGGCGGTCAGTGATTTCATCCGGCTGTTTAACGTGAAAACGCCGTCCATGGAGCAGGCGATCGGCCTGCTCTCCGGCGGCAACCAGCAAAAGGTCGCCATCGCCCGCGGGCTGATGACCCGGCCGAAGGTCCTGATCCTCGATGAGCCGACCCGTGGCGTCGACGTCGGGGCGAAGAAAGAGATCTACCAGCTCATCAATCAGTTCAAAGCCGATGGCCTGAGTATCATTCTGGTCTCCTCCGAGATGCCGGAAGTGTTGGGCATGAGCGATCGCATCATAGTGATGCATGAAGGGCATCTCGGCGGTGAATTCACACGCGAGCAGGCCACCCAGGAAGTATTGATGGCTGCCGCTGTGGGCAAGCTTAACCGTGTGAATCAGGAGTAAGAAAGATGACAACCCAGGCTGTTTCTGGTCGCCGTTATTTCACGAAAGCGTGGCTGATGGAGCAAAAATCGCTGATTGCCCTGCTGGTGCTGATCGCGGTGGTATCGACCATGAGCCCCAACTTTTTTACCGTCAATAACCTGTTCAATATTCTGCAGCAGACCTCCGTTAACGCCATTATGGCGGTAGGGATGACGTTGGTCATACTGACCTCGGGGATCGACCTGTCCGTCGGTTCCCTGCTGGCGCTCACCGGCGCGGTGGCGGCGTCGATCGTTGGCATTGAGGTGAATGCGCTGGTGGCGGTCGCTGCTGCCCTCGCATTAGGTGCGGCGATCGGCGCAGTCACTGGGGTGATTGTGGCGAAAGGCCGCGTGCAGGCTTTCATCGCCACCCTGGTGATGATGCTGCTGCTGCGCGGCGTGACCATGGTGTACACCAACGGCAGCCCGATCAATACCGGCTTTAGCGATAATGCCGATCTGTTCGGCTGGTTTGGTATCGGGCGTCCGCTGGGGATCCCGACGCCGGTATGGATCATGGCGATTGTCTTCCTGGCGGCCTGGTACATGCTGCACCATACTCGCCTGGGCCGTTATATCTATGCCCTTGGCGGTAATGAGGCAGCGACGCGTCTGTCCGGGATTAGCGTCAATAAAGTCAAAATTATCGTTTACGCGTTGTGCGGGATGCTGGCGTCGCTGGCCGGGATTATCGAAGTGGCGCGCCTCTCCTCCGCACAGCCAACGGCCGGGACAGGCTATGAGCTGGACGCCATTGCGGCAGTCGTGCTCGGTGGCACTAGCCTGGCGGGCGGCAAAGGACGCATTGTCGGCACGCTGATTGGCGCGCTGATCCTTGGCTTCCTGAATAATGGTTTGAACCTTTTAGGCGTTTCTTCCTATTACCAGATGATCGTTAAAGCGGTGGTGATTTTGCTGGCGGTACTGGTAGATAACAAAAAGCAGTAACTGAGAACTCTACAGGACATCTTAACTATGAATATGAAAAAACTGGCGACCCTGGTCTCTGCTGTTGCGCTAAGTGCGACCGTTAGCGCGAACGCGATGGCCAAAGACACCATCGCTCTGGTTATCTCTACTCTCAACAACCCGTTTTTCGTGTCTCTGAAAGACGGCGCGCAAAAAGAAGCTGACAAACTGGGCTACAACCTGGTGGTGCTCGATTCCCAGAACAACCCGGCGAAAGAGTTGGCTAACGTTCAGGATTTAACGGTGCGCGGCGCGAAGCTGTTGCTGATCAACCCCACCGACTCTGATGCCGTCGGCAATGCTGTGAAGATGGCGAACCAGGCAAAAATCCCGGTCATCACCCTTGACCGTCAGGCGACAAAAGGCGATGTCGTGAGCCACATCGCCTCTGACAACGTGCAGGGCGGAAAAATGGCGGGCGATTACATCGCGAAAAAGCTGGGTGAAAGTGCGAAAGTCATTGAGCTGCAGGGCATTGCCGGGACTTCCGCGGCGCGCGAGCGTGGCGAAGGCTTCAAACAGGCTGTGGCGGCGCACAAGTTCAATGTTCTGGCCAGCCAGCCGGCCGATTTCGACCGTACCAAAGGGCTGAACGTGATGCAGAACCTGCTGACCGCCCATCCTGACGTCCAGGCGGTGTTCGCGCAGAATGATGAAATGGCGCTCGGCGCCCTGCGCGCGCTGCAGACCGCAGGCAAGTCCGATGTGATGGTGGTTGGATTTGACGGCACTCCGGATGGCGAAAAAGCAGTAAACAGTGGCAAACTGGCGGCGACCGTCGCACAGTTGCCGGAGCAGATCGGCGCGAAAGGCGTTGAGACTGCTGATAAGGTACTGAAGGGCGAAAAAGTGGAGGCTAACTACCCGGTTGAGCTGAAGCTGGTCGTTAAGCAGTAATATGCGATTCGGACTGGCAACGGTCCGAGGGACAATATAAAAAAGAAAAGCAGGGCATGCGCCACCGGATCCCGGTGGCGCGCTTTCCCGGGAACAGAAACGATGAAAACTGCAGGCAAACTTGTCGTCCTTGGCAGCATCAATGCCGATCACATTCTCAACCTTGACGCTTTCCCGACGCCGGGTGAAACCGTCACCGGCAACCACTACCAGCTGGCGTTCGGGGGGAAAGGGGCCAACCAGGCGGTGGCCGCCGGGCGCAGCGGGGCGGATATCGCGTTTATCGCCTGTACCGGCGATGACGACATCGGTGAACGCATCCGCCGCCAGCTGGCAAGCGATAAAATCGATGTGGCGCCTGTGCGCGCGGTCGCCGGGGAAGCAACCGGCGTGGCGTTAATCTTCGTTAACGCCGAAGGTGAGAATGTCATCGGTATTCATGCCGGCGCCAATGCGGCATTATCCGTCGCTCAGGTAGAGGCGGAAAAAGCGCGGATCGCCAGCGCGCAGGCGTTGTTGATGCAGCTCGAGTCACCGCTGGAGAGCGTGCTGGCGGCGGCGAAAATCGCCCATCACCATCAGACCACCGTGGTGCTTAATCCCGCGCCAGCGCGTGAACTGTCCGATGAACTGCTGGCGCTGGTGGATATCATTACCCCCAACGAAACCGAAGCGGAAAAGCTGACGGGTATTCGCGTTGAGAGTGACGAGGATGCGGCAAAAGCCGCCGACGTGCTGCATGCCAAAGGCATTGGTACGGTGATGATCACCCTCGGCAGCCGCGGCGTCTGGCTCAGTGCCGAAGGCGAAAGCCGCCGGATCCCAGGGTTTCGTGTGCAGGCTATTGATACTATCGCCGCTGGCGACACCTTCAACGGCGCGCTGGTAACCGCGATGCTGGAAGGAACCGATCTGCCGGAGGCGATCCGCTTTGCGCATGCCGCGGCGGCGATTGCCGTAACCCGCAAAGGCGCGCAGCCTTCCGTGCCGTGGCGCACAGAGATCGATGAATTTTTAGCGCAACAGGGGTAATGCTTGGCTACGATGAAAGATGTGGCCCGCGTAGCGGGCGTTTCCACATCGACGGTGTCACACGTCATCAATAAAGACCGCTTTGTCAGCGAGGCGATCACCGCCAAAGTCGACGCCGCGATCAAAAGCCTTAACTACGCCCCCTCTGCGCTGGCGCGTAGCCTCAAGCTTAATCAAACCCGCACCATCGGCATGCTGATCACCGCCAGTACCAATCCGTTTTATTCGGAGCTGGTGCGGGGCGTGGAGCGCAGCTGCTTTGAGCGGGGTTATAGTCTCGTACTCTGTAATACGGAAGGTGATGAGCAGCGAATGAATCGTAATCTGGAGACGTTAATGCAAAAACGCGTCGATGGATTACTGCTGCTGTGCACTGAGACCCACCAACCCTCTCCGGAAATTATGCAGCGCTATCCGTCGGTTCCGACGGTCATGATGGACTGGGCGCCGTTTGATGGCGATAGCGATCTGATTCAGGATAACTCGCTGCTCGGTGGTGATATGGCGACCCAGTACCTGATCGATCAAGGGTATTCACACATCGCCTGCATTGCCGGCCCGCTGGATAAAACCCCGGCGCGTCTGCGCCTTGAAGGTTACCATGCCGCGATGGCGCGCTGCGGTCTGCCCGTAGCAGAGGGATACGTGGTGACCAGCGATTTTGAGTTTGGCGGCGGGTTTAGCGCGATGCAGCGGCTGCTGGCGTTGCCGCAGCGGCCGCAGGCGGTGTTTGTCGGTAACGACGCCATGGCGGTTGGCGCTTATCAGGCGTTATACCAGGCCGGGTTGCAGATCCCGCAGGATATGGCGCTGGTGGGTTACGATGATATTGAACTGGCTCGCTATATGACGCCGCCGTTAACCACCATTCACCAGCCGAAAGATGAGCTGGGGGAACTGGCCATCGACGTGCTGATCCATCGCATGGCCGACCCGCAGCAAAAACAGCAGCGCGTACAGTTAACCCCGGAGCTGGTGGTCCGCGGTTCCGCTTAGCGTTTGTGCCGCTCGCTAATCAGGTTGCGGCCATCCTTCGCTCTTAACAGCATAAACATCAGCGCCGACACGATGGTTATCACGCCCATGGTAATAAAGGTGTAGTGAAACTGCTCTACGGTGCTGGCGCTGTCAAAACCTTCATAGAAGCGCAGCACCGCAGCGCTGATGGCCACCCCGAGACTGATGGAAAGCTGCTGGGTGACGGCCAGCAGGCTGTTGCCGCTGCTGGCATTGTCATCCGTCAAATCGGCCAGGGTAATGGTATTCATGGCGGTAAACTGCGTGGACATCGCCATCCCCAGCACGAACAGCGGCAGAAGAAGCATCCACAGCGGCATTTCTGGCGACTGCAGCGAGAACTGGGCAATCATAAGGCCAATAAACACGGTGATCCCCACCAGGGTCTTACGATAGCCAAACCAGCGCAGCACCTGGGTAACGGTAGATTTCGCAATAATCGAGCCGATAGCGGTGGGGGCGATCATACAGCCGGCGATAATAGCCGGATAGCCGAAGCCAACCTGTAGCATGAGCGGCATCAGAAACGGCACGCAACCGGTACCCAACCGCGTGGCAAGGTTGCCGGCAATGCCAACCGAGAACGTATGGGTCTTAAATAAAGAGAGCGAGATCAGCGGCGCAGGATGGCGGCGCGCGTGACGGACATAGGCCATGAGCAGTATCAGACTGACGGCGATCACCGCCAGCGCCAGCCATGTCGCCACAATTTTTTCGCCAAACAGTTCAATACCGCTGGAAAATAACACCAGGCTTAAGCCAAATAACAGAAAACCGGTTATATCGAAGCGTCGGCGCGGCGTTGTGAAATTTGGCATGTATTTACGGGCGTACAGAATGCCGATCACGCCGATGGGAATGTTTATCAGGAAAATCCAATGCCAGCTGGCCCAGGTAACAAATACCCCGCCGAGCACCGGACCCAGAATCGGTCCCACCAGTCCTGGCATGGTGACAAAGTTCAGAACCGGCAGCAGTTCGCTGCGCGGATAGGCGCGCAGGAGGGCCAGCCTCGCCACCGGCATCATCATCGCCCCGCCGATCCCCTGAATGACGCGAAAAATGACCAGTTCCGTTAATGAACTGGAGAGCGCGCAGGCGAGAGAGCCGAGAGTAAACAGGCTAACGGCGATGATAAAGACCCGACGCGTGCCGAAGCGATCGGCCAGCCAGCCGCTGACCGGGATCAGCATCGCCACCGTCAGCGTATAGCTGATGATGGCCGACTGCATTGCTAACGGGGAACGATTCAGGCTGTGGGCGATAGCCGGGAGGGCAGTGTTAAGAATGGTGGCATCCAGCGCCTGCATAAAGAAGGCCATCGCCGCAATCCACGGCAGGCCGGCCATGCTGCGCCCTTTTTTTCCGCTCATGCCAAATCCTTGTTATTGATTTACGTGGTGGGGGGCGTTTAGCAGCGCCTGGCAGGCAAGTAAGGCACCCGGCGCATCACTGTTGAGAATGGCATCGACAATCGCCTGGTGGAGATCGAGCTTCACCACTTCATTTTGCGTAATTGATGTGAAGTAAGTGTGGTAGACCGAATGAAATAAAGAAGCGAATGAGCTGAGGAAAGGATTACCGCTCATTTCATAGATATGTTCATGCCAGGCCATATCGACTGCTATCCAGCGATCGCGCTGAAAATGGCGTTTCAGGGCAATCATCTCTTCCATTAGGGTATTGAGCTGCGCTTTCTGCTCTGCGGTGCCGTGGGCGGCGGCGAGAGAACAGGCCTGTGGCTCCAGGCTGCTGCGCATGACGAGAAAGTGGCTCACCACCTCTTCGAAGTTATCTTCTGTTAGCCACCAGGAGAGGAGCTCTTTATCAAGGAAGTTCCAGCTGCTGCGCGGCATGACCCGGGTGCCAATGCGAGGGCGGGGCAGCAGCATGCCTTTTGCAGTGAGTGTCTTCACCGCTTCGCGGACGGCGGTACGGCTCACGCCGAACTGCTCCCCTAACTCCATTTCGCCGGGAAGAATGCTTTCCGGCTGATATTCGCCAGTCAGTATTTTTTGGGCGAGCTTCTCGGCCAGTACCCAGGAGATGTTCTTTTGTGCCGCCAGTTGCTGTGCGCTTAAAGACATAAATGCCGTTCCTTTCTTTTCTCTACTCTAACAGTATGCCACCAGGCGCCCCGTTTCGTCGGTTAAAACAGCAAAACGGCGGTTTTTTGCGACATTCCTCGCCGCATTGTTGAAAAAAGAGACGGTTGAAAAGTTTTTTTGCATTTCCCCTTGTCACCTCGGAATTACTCCCTATAATGCGC